>Ga0209270_1000009_pt1 | contig 615103 bp, 580 predicted proteins | sample MTBAKSrepl1MetaG_FD_187456 | JGI IMG/M metagenome (GOLD analysis project Ga0209270, IMG submission 187456) | Enrichment culture microbial communities from Arthur Kill intertidal strait, New Jersey, USA, that are MTBE-degrading - MTBE-AKS1... | ecosystem: Environmental > Aquatic > Marine >...
GTCATCGTGGAGTCCTTCTTCGAGTCGGTTGTGAGAGATCACTCGAAGGGTCACGCGGTGACCGCGCCCTCGTCTACGACGACACGATCACCGGGGCCACCGGTACACCACTCTCGCGGACTCCACTAGCGGCCCGCTGACCCTCGCACTCGACGCGGCGCCATCGCGCCGCTCCGCGCCCGACCCGAGCAGCGCTACTGACCGAAGGCACCCTGACCGGTGCGACGCCGATGGCAGGACCTCGCCGGCCGGTGTCACGGCCAGTGCACGGACGGAACGCCGTAGCGGTGGCGAGACCACGCGCCGGCCCAGGTGCGCCCGCCAGTCACCTACTGTCGGCCACCGAGGGGCTTCGTCATCGCGAGCACCGCGTCGTCGTCGAGCCTGAGCATCGAGCCGGGCGCCACGGGGCCCCAGTCGTACAGCACCCCGGCGCCGTCCGGCACATAGCCGCGGCGGATGTACAGCCGCTGGGCGCTTCCGTAGTCGGCGTACAGGCCGACGCCGAGCCCGATCGTCGTCCTGCCCGCCGCGCGGGCAGCGTCCTCGCACGCCGCCACCAGAGCGTCGCCCACCCCGTGCCGTCGGCGGTCGGGCATGACGTTCAGGTCGACGATCTCCGGGATGCCGTCCCGGGCGAAGGGTGGGTAGCGCGACGAAGCACGAAAGGCCGCGACCCGCATCTCTGCTGGTCACGGCCCGTCGGCTCGCTGTCTCAACGAGTGTCCGGAGGGGGACTTGAACCCCCACGCCCTATACGGGCACTAGCACCTCAAGCTAGCGCGTCTGCCATTCCGCCACCCGGACGAGGTGGACCCGGACACCCTGGTCAGGGCGCCGAGCGCGGCAGCCAAGATAGCACGGAGTGGCAGCAGGTCAGCACGCCGCAGGCTGGGGCAGACTGGCGTCGGAACGGGCCGTGTCCACTCTCCGAAAGGGCGCGTTGTGACCGATCGCGACGACTCCGCAGCGACCGAGCGGCCCCGCGCCGCTGCCGCCCAGCTGCCCGGCGGAACCCGCGTGATCGGCCGGGTCGCCGGCAGCCGCCGGCACAACGAGCCGGTCGAGGTCGCCCCGCTGTGGCTGCGCGCCGCGGCGGGCTGGTCGTGGCGGATCATCGTGGTGATCGCCGCCGTGTCGTTGGTGTTCTTCGCGACGACCAAGGTGCTGCTGCTGTTCATCGCGGTGTTCCTGTCGCTGGTGTTCACCGCGGTGCTGCGTCCGGTGGTCAACGTCATGGACAAGGTCATGCCGCGCGGCCTGGCCGCGGCGCTGTCGATCATCCTGGCGTTCGCGGTGGTGGCCGGGCTCTTCACGTACATCGGCTTCTCGGTCGCGGGCCAGTGGCAGGACCTCGCGAAGCAGTTCAACGAGGGCATCACGACGATCCTGACGACCCTGGAGAACTCGCCGCTGCACCTGACCATCACCAACGCCAACGTGCAGGACTGGCTCAACCAGGCCCAGCAGTGGATCCAGGACAACTCCGGCCAGGTCGCCAGCACCGCGCTGACCAGCGCCGGGTCGGTGGTCGAGGTGTTCACCGCGCTGGCGCTCGCGACGTTCTTCACGGTGTTCTTCCTCATCCGCGGCACCGACATGTGGACGTGGTTCCTCAACCAGCTGCCCAGCCGGTTCCGGGCGTCCTGGTACGTGGGCGGCGGGGTCGCCTGGTACACGTTCTCCGGGTACACGCGAGGGACGTTCCTGGTCGCGGCGTCGGACGGCTTCCTGGCGGCGATCGGGCTGCTCATCCTGCGGGTGCCGCTCGCCGCCCCGCTCGCGGTGCTGGTGTTCATCGGCGCGTTCATCCCGCTGATCGGTGCGCCGCTGGCGATGGTCATCGCGATGATCGTCGCTCTCGCCGCGAACGGGTTGCTCAACGCGCTGCTCGTCGGTGTGGTCATCGCGCTCATCGGTCAGTTCGAAGGTCATGTGCTCCAGCCGTTGGTGATGGGCAAGCAGGTGTCGCTGCACCCGGTGGTCGTCGCGATCTCCGTGACCGCCGGCACCCTGGTTGCCGGGATCCTCGGCGCCGTCGTCGCGGTGCCGCTGGTCGCCGTGGCGTGGGCCGTGTTCGCGCGGCTGCGCGTGCTCGAGCCGCCGACGGACATGGCTGCCCTGGAGGCAGCGGTGGGCACCCCGGTGCCCGTGCGGCCGGACGGCGACGAGGACACCGGGGACGAGGAGCCGGTCGACGGCGGGGACGTCGACGAGGACTGAACGGCCGGTTCAGCGGTAGTCGCGGGAGCTCGACGGCACCCGCAGCGACAGTGACGCCATGTGCTCGGCGACCAGGTTGGTCGCGCCGTCCGCCCGCTCCAGCACCCCGCGGACCACGAGCGCTGCCGACGAGCGAGCCGCCGTGCGGAACCGCTGCCAGACCCCGGCGGTGCAGATGACGTTGAGCAGGCCGGTCTCATCCTCCAGGGAGAGGAACGTCACACCACCCGCGGTGCCGGGCCGCTGGCGGTGGGTGACCACGCCTGCCACCGCGACCCGTCGCCCCGGCTCGTGCCGGTGCGCCTGCGCCACGGTGAGCACCCCTGCGGCGGTCAGGCCGTCGCGCACGTACTGGGTCGGGTAGGAGTCCACCGACACCCCGGTGGCCCACACGTCGGCCATCGCGGTCTCCACCTCGTCCATCCCCGGCAGCGTCGGCGCCTCGACCCCCACCGACACCCCGGGCAGGGTGTCCGGCCCCTCCTGGGCCAGCGCGCCGGCCGCCCACAGCCCGGCGCGGCGCTCCACGCCGAAGCAGCCCAGCGCACCCGCGGTGGCCAGGGCCTCGAGCTGAGTGGTGGTGAGGCGAACCCGGCGCACCAGGTCGCGCAGGTCGGCGAACGGTCCGTGCGCGGTGCGCTCGGCGACAACCTCCTCGGCGACCTGCTCCCCCACGCTGCGGACCGAGGCCAGGCCCATCCGCACCGCCAGGGTGGGGTCGACCTCGAGGGCGACCTGGCCGGGGCGCACCTCGGTGCCCGGTGGGAGGTCCGGAGCCGGGGTCCAGCGGCCCTCACCGGCCTGCGGGCCGGTGTCCACACCACGTCGGCTCCCGCCCCGACCACTGCCGACCGAGCTCTCGTCGCCCGACTCGCCGTCGCCGAGCCGCTCGAGCCCGGCCAGCACGCCCGAGGCCTGCACGTCCGGGCGCAGCACCGGGACCCCGTGCCGGCGGGCGTCGGCCACCAGCGACTGGGGCGAGTAGAACCCCATCGGCTGGGCCGCCAGCAGCCCGGCGAGGAACGCTGCCGGGTGGTACACCTTCAGCCACGAGCTGGCGTAGACCAGGTAGGCGAACGAGAACGCGTGCGACTCGGGGAACCCGAAGTCGGCGAACGCCTTGAGCTTGTCGTAGATCTGCTCGCGGACGTCCGGCTTCACCCCACGCTCTGCCATCCCGGACATCAGCCGGGCGCGCAACGCCTCCATGCGCTCCATGGACCGCTTGGAGCCCATCGCGCGCCGCAGCTGGTCGGCCTCCGAGCCGGTGAACCCTGCGACGTCGATGGCCATCTGCATGAGCTGCTCCTGGAACAGCGGCACGCCCTTGGTCTTCGCCAGGGACCGCTCCAGCAGCGGGTGCAGGTAGGTCACCGGTTGGCGACCGCGCACCCGGTCGATGTAGGGGTGCACCGACCCGCCTTGGATGGGCCCAGGCCGGATGAGCGCGACCTCGATGACGATGTCGTAGAACTCCCGCGGCCGGAGCCTGGGCAGCGTGGCCATCTGCGCGCGCGACTCGACCTGGAACACCCCGACGGTGTCCGCGGCGCACAGCAGGTCGTAGACCGCCGGGTCCTCCTGGGGCAGCGTGTGCAGGCTCAGGTCCTGACCCTCGTGCCTGGCCACCAGCTCGAAGGCGATGCGCAGCGCGGAGAGCATGCCCAGACCGAGCAGGTCGAACTTCACCAGGCCGGCGTCGGCGCAGTCCTCCTTGTCCCACTGGAGCACCGTGCGCCCGGGCATGCGCGCCCACTCCACCGGGCACACCTCGACCACCGGGCGGTCGCACATCACCATGCCGCCGGAGTGGATGCCCAGGTGGCGCGGCAGACGCAGGAAGCGTTCTGCCAGATCGATCACCTCGGCGGGGATGAGCCCCTCCTCGGTGGCCGCCGGCGGGCGGTGCGGCGGGACCACGTCGTGCCCGTCGTCGGTCACCGTGCCCGGTGGCGCCTCACGCGAGCCCGGGTGGCCGAGCGTCGGGGTCCAGGTCGCCTCGCTGCGGCCGATCGGCGCGCCGACGCCGGAGCGGTCCCCGGGCCCGGCCACGTCCCGCCCGACGCCGGGCAGGTGGTCGGTGTGCGGCCGGTCGGCCCGTCCACCCGACGCGACCCGGGGTGCCTCGGGCTTGCCGTAGGTGCCGTGCGGGCCGAACCAGGTGGGCAGGTCCGCGACGGCGCCCGGGCTCACCGGGCCGGAGCGGTGCATCGTCCACCACGAGCTGGCCGGTTCGGGACCCTTGAGCGACCCCCAGCGCTCGACGGACTTGCTCCAGGCGTCCTGCTGGCCGGCGTCGTAGCCCAGCGCCCGGGCGGCGTCGCGCACCGCAGACCGCGGCCGGTAGGAGATGACGTTGGCCACCTGCGCGGCGTGCCGGCGGTCGAACCGCTCGTAGACGTACTGGATGACCTCCTCGCGACGGGTGGACTCGATGTCGACGTCGATGTCCGGCGGGCCGTCGCGCTCGGGTGCCAGGAAACGCTCGAACAGCAGGCCGTGGCGCACCGCGTCCACGGCGGTGACGCCCAGCGCGTAGCAGACCGCGGAGTTCGCGGCAGACCCGCGGCCCTGGCACAGGATCCCCCGCTGCCGGCAGAAGTTCGTCAGGTCGTGGACGATGAGGAAGTAGCCGGGGAAGCCCAGCAGCTCGATGATGTCCAGCTCGTGGTCCAGCTGGGCCCAGGCGCCGGGCACCCGCTCGGCCTCGCGCGGTCCGTACCGCTCGGTGGCACCGCGGCGGACCAGCTCACGCAACCAGCTGGCCTCGTCGTGACCGGGCGGCACCGGGTACGGCGGCAGGCTGGGCGCCACCAGCGCCAGGTCGAAGGCACACTCGTCGGCCAGCGCCGCAGCGGTGGCCACGGCCTGCGGGTGCCGGCGGTGCCGGTCGAGCATCTCCACGGCCGAGCGCAGGTGCCGCCCGGTGCCGCCGGGCAGCCAGCCGTCGATGTCGGCCATGCTGGACCTGGCCCGCACCGCGGCCAGCGCGGCTGCCAGGTCGGCGTCCTGCGGCCCGGCGTGGTGGGCATTGGTGGTCGCCGCCAGCGGGAGGCGGGCGGCCTCGGCCAGCGCCGCCAGCGCGTCGTTGCGCTCGTGGTCCCACGGGTCGGCGGTGTCGGTGACCTCGACGGCGACGTTGCCCGCGCCGAACAGTGCGACCAGGCGGTCCAGCTCGGCGCGCGCGGCGTCCGTGTCGAGGGCCGGTTCGGTGCCGGGCCTGGACCGCCGCACCCTCCCGGTGCCCTCGAGCGCCTGGCGGACGGCGCCCTTGCGGCAGCCGGTGAGCACCAGCCACTGTCCGTCCGCCGCGGCGGCCAGCTCCTCGAGCCGGTAGCGCGCCAGGCCCTTGGACCCGGTGGCCAGGTGCCCGTCGGCGATCGCTGAGGACAGCGCGCGGTACCCGTCGGGCCCGCGGGCCAGCACGAGCAGGTGCGTCGACCGGGGGTCGGGGGTGCCGGTCGGCTCGTCGAGCACGCCGTCGGCGGTGGCCAGGTGCAGCTCGGCGCCGAACACCGTGGGCAGGCCCACGTCCCGGGCCGCCTGGGCGAACCTGACCACGCCGTACAGACCGTCGTGGTCGGTCAGCGCCAGGCCGGACAGCTCGAGCCGGGCGGCCTCGGCCGCCAGGTCCTCCGGTTGGCTCGCACCGTCCAGGAAGCTGAACGCCGAGTGCGCGTGCAGCTCGGCATAGCGCGGCCGTCCCCGGTCCTCAGTCATAGAGCGCCTCGAGCGCCCAGGCCCCGTCGGTCAGCGCGAGCAGCACGGCGCGGCCGTCCTCGAGGGTGGCCTGCAGGTAGACCGCACGGTGCGGGGTGTCGCCCCACCAGCGCTGCACCACGGGCCACGGGCCTGCCCAGCCGGTCACGGCGGTCTGCGAGGTGCCGTCCGGCCACCAGACCACCGCCGGGTCGGCGCTCATCCCCAACCGGGCGTCCACCTCGACCCGTCGCCCGTCGGTGCCGCACAGCTGGACCGCGACGGGCGCGGGCAGCACCGTCGCCGGAGCGGGCGGTGGCAGGCGTCCCGGCCATGGCGCGTCCACCCGCCGCTCGGGCGGCCGCTCCTCGCCCCACGGCACCAGGTGCACCTGGTCGCGCACCTCACGCCCACCCTGCACCCGGGCGGCGAGCACAGCCTCGGGACCCAGCAGACCCTGGACCCGGTGCACGGCGCGCTGAGCCCGCAGGTCCGCACCCGCCGCCTGCCCCCACAGCCGACCCTGCTCCGCACCGACCGCGACAACCTCCTCGGCCAGCAGCCCCAGCCGGACCAGCGGTCCCGGTCGGGGGTCATCGGCGCCGCCGCGCCGTGCCTGCTGAGCGGTCAGCCAGCCGTCCAGCTGCCAACGCACCCGATCGGTCAGCCGGGCCACCGACAGTCCGCCGAGCGCGGTGTCGGTGCGCCAGGTGCGCACCAGCTCGGCGCCCTCGGTGGTGGCGGCGGTGATCCGCACCCGCCCGCACCCCACCCCCGCGGCGACCATCGTGGCGTGCAGCTCCTCGGCCAGCCGCCGGGCGACGAACGCGGTCTGCTCGAGCCGCTCCACCGGTGGGTCGAGCTCGGTCGCCACCGCCACGTCGGGCTCGGGGCGGCGCAGCGCGGTGGGCCGGTCGTCCTGGCCGGAGGCCACCCGGTGCGCCCACTCGCCCCACACCCCGAACCGGGCGAGCACGTCGCCGCGGGGCAGCCGGGCCAGGTCGCCCAGCGTGCGCACGCCGAGCCGGACCAGCAGGTCCACCAGGTCGGCGACCTCGGCGGCACCGTCGGTGGTCACGTGCTGGAGCTCGGCGACCGACCGGCCGGCCAGGAACCGGGCCGTCTCCCCCGGCGGCACCATCGCGTGGGCCCGGGCGGCCAGCACCGCCGCACCCACCCCGTCGGCCATCCCGACCTGCGCCTGGCAGCCGACCTCGGCGACCGCGTCCACCAATCGCTCGGCCAGCACCAGCTCCGAGCCGTGGTAGCGCCCCGCCCCGGCCGCCGGCAGCAGCACCAGGCCCGGCCTGGCCACCTCGATCCCGGCGACCACTGTCTCGGCGGCCAGCGCGACCGGCTCGAACTCGCGGGTGTCACGCCCGGGGTCGGCGTTCAGCAGCACCAGCTCGGGGCAGCACTGCTGGGCGGCGCGCCGCCGCATGCCGCGCCGCACACCCTGCCGGCGGGCCTGGGCGGAGGCCGCCACCACCCGACGCCCGTCGTGCACAGCGGCCGGCAGGTGGGCTGGCACCTGCGCGGCGCCCATCGCCGCCAGCACCGGCCAGTCCGGCACCCACAGCGCTGCGGTGCGGCGTGGCCGGGTCTCAGGTGCCGCCGCTGCCGCGTCGGCCAGCGTCGTGCTCATCCGGCTCGCCGCCCGTCGAGCCCGAGCAGGCGCGCGCCCCGGGCGGCACCGACACCGGGCAGCGGCACCTGGCCGTGCCAACCGCGGCCGGCGGCCCCGCGGCCCTCCCGGGCCACCGTGAGCACGCGGGTGCGCAACCGACCCTCGCCGCGGCCGACCCCCGACCACCGCGACCCCTGCGCGGTGAGCACCACCGACGCCCCCGGCCACGGTCCGGTGCTCAGCAGCACCGCCGAGCGCTCCCTGGCCCTGGCGCTGAACTTGCGGCGGTCCACGTCGGTCAGCGCGACGTCACCGACCACCACCGCGTCCACCCCGTCGACCATCGCGGCGAGCACCCGCGGCCCGTCCGGGCCGGCGTCCGGCACCAGCACCAGGCGCTCGAGCGACAGCCCGAGCTGGTGGGCGGCCAGCAGTCCCACCGCCGGCAGCCCGACCACCGCGACCCACGCCCCGTCGGCCGACGCCCGCGCCAGCATCGCCAGGAGCAGGGAGGTGGACCCTGCGACGGTGAGCGTGGTGCCGCGCTCCAGACCGCTGGGCAGCAGGGCGTCCAGGGTCGGGTCGACCGGCAGGGACCGCACACCGTGGTCCCGCACCGGGCCCCGGACGACGTCACCACGGTCTCCCCACGGACGCCGGGCCGTCCCGGTGCGTTCCTCGGCGCGGGCGAGCACGGCCCTGGCGACCGCGGCGCGATCGAGCGCGACCGGCCGGCCCGGCACCGCCACCGCACTCATCGTCGCCTCCACACCTTCGACGGGCTTCAGCCGTCGTATCGAACATCTGTTCGAGTATCCCACTCCACACCCACACGCCGACAGGTGTCAACCGGCCCGGCACCGCTCCCCGTGCGGCACACGGCCGGTGTGACGAAGATGGCCTCGAGGAGGTGCACCGTGGACCTGACCCGACCGACCGCACCCGAGCCGTACTCCCTCCTGCCCGCCGTCCCGGCGTTCGAGGTGACCAGCACCGACGTCACCGACGGGGCACCCATGGCGCACCCCTTCACCGCCGAGGGCGGCAGCACGTCGCCCCAGCTGTCCTGGAGCGGCTTCCCCGAGGGCACCCGCAGCTTCGTGGTGAGCTGCTTCGACCCCGACGCACCCACCCCCGCCGGGTTCTGGCACTGGAGCGTGGTCGACATCCCGGCCTCGGTCACCTCGCTCGCCTCCGGCGCCGGTGCGCCCGACGGGTCCGGCCTGCCGGCCGGCGCGTTCCAGGTGCGCCACGACGGCGGTGGCCAGGGCTACCTGGGCGCCGCTCCCCCGGTCGGCGACCAGGTGCACCGCTACGTGTTCGCCGTGCACGCCCTGGACGTCGAGCACCTGGGCGTCGACGCGAGCGCCACGCCCACCGCCGTCGCGTTCAACACGCTGTTCCACACCCTCGCGCGCGCGACGTTGGCGCCCACCTACCGACACTGAGAGCGAGCGTCAGACGCGCGGCACGCGCGCCTACACGCCTGCGGTCTGCGCGCGAGCCTGCCGACGAGCCCGCTTCACGCGGTACATCTCCGCGTCCGCACGGCGAAGAACCGTCTCTGCGTCCACGCGTTCGCCGGGGCTGATCGCGGCGACACCGATGCTGGCCAGCTCCGAGACCACGACGGCGTCGATGGTCACCGGTTCCGCCATCGCGCGTTCCAGGCCCGGCAGGACGACGGCCTCGATGTCCTGCGGGGCACCCTCCAGCACCACCACGAACTCGTCACCGCCGAAGCGCGCGACCACGTCGCACGAGCGGACACACGCCTTCACCCGGGTGGCAACGGCCTGCAGCAGACGATCGCCGATCACGTGCCCGTACGTGTCGTTGACGGCCTTGAAGTCGTCCAGGTCGAGATAGAGGACGACCGCACCGGGCGATGTGCCGGCCGCCAGGCGGTCGAGGGTCGACTCCAGGTGTGCGGTCATCGTCCGGCGGTTCGGCAGACCGGTCAACGCGTCGAGTGACGCGAGGTCCTGCAGACGTCGGGCCGCGTCGGCGTGCCAGCTGGCGAGCAGCCCGATCCGCCAGAGCACCAGGGGCACCAGGAGCAGTGAGCTGACGCAGAGCAGCGCGACGTCGACCGGGTGCCCGGCCACCGCCTGGACACCGGCCATCGCCGGGTTCACCGCGAGCGCTCCGCCGAGGAGCACGAGGCGTGATCGCGTGAGCCCGCGGGTGCCGGTCCCGTGCGCTGCCACCGCCGCGACGGCGGGGTGGGCGAGCCCGGCACCGAAGGCAACGAGGGCGACGACGGCCACCGCGCTCGCCCACCAGGCCGAGAGGCCGGTCGAACGGTCCAAGGTCAGCGTGTAGGCGATGTCGGACAGGTCTGCCGCGCACATCGCGAGGACGAGGAGGGAGGCCGCCGTCCGCGCGCCGCGCGCGACGACCGCGGCTCGCACGACTGCACCGGTCAACGCCGCCGCGAGCAGGACGAGGAACGTCTCGTAGGCACGGGTGACGACGCCCGAACCGAGGCGCTCGTGAGCAGGGCCGAGGACGACCCCCCACATCACGACCGCGACGACCAACCCGATCACCATCGCATCGAGCACACCCCCGACGTCGCGGTGGAGGGATGGGAAGGTGACGGCCAGGCCACCGGTGAGGAGGAGGGCGTAGCCCAGCCCGAGGCTCGCCACCGCGAAGGCGCCGTCGGCGGGCGAGCCGCTGGTGGCGACCGCGGCCAGGGTCTCGACGTTGTGGGCTGCCAGGACCGCAACGCCCGCGACCAGCAGCGATCCGCCGGGCCCTGCGGGGACGCCGCCACGGCGACGCGCGACCGCGAGGACCACCAGCACGACGAGGTTCGCCGCGGCGACCGCCGCGTAGCGCGACACGTCGCCGAGTGCGCACAGGGCCACGAGCGGCACACCGAGGAGCGCGACGCCCAGGTACGCCCGCTGGCCGTGCGTGTCCACTCATCCTCCGAGTCGCCGACCCCCTACCGGTAGATCGGCCGATCGGGCGACGGCCTTAGCCGGCGCGCGGGCGAAACCCGTCGCCGGGGCCTGGACGCTGAGCGCGCGAGAGGCGGGGGGCAGCGGCCATCATGGCCGCGTGGACCTCGTCGCCGCCCCCGCGCTCACCCGGCCGGACCTGCTGGCACCCCCGACCAGGGACGCGGTGCGCTTGCTCGCCTCGCGCGAACCGGCGGCGGCCGCGCGCGTCCTGGTCGCCGAGATCGACCCCGACCTGGCCGACACCGCGGCGCTGACGCAGGCCTACGGGCTCGACCCGCACGCGTCGGCGAACTGCGTCCTGGTGGTGGGCAGGCGGGGCGGCGACGAGCGATTCGCCGGGTGTGTGGTGCGCGCCACGACCCGGGCCGACGTCAACACCGTCGTGCGGCGCCTGCTGGACGTGCGCAAGGCCACGTTCCTGCCCACCGAGCGCGCCGTGCAGCTGTCCGGGATGGAGTACGGCGGCATCACACCGATCGGCCTCCCGGTCGGCTGGCGCGTCATGGCGGACGCCGACGTGCTCGCCGACCAGGCACCCGTCATCGTGGGCAGCGGGGTGCGCCGCTCCAAGATCGTGCTGCCCGGCCGCGACCTCGCGGCCTTCGGCGTCGAGGCGGTCGAGGGCCTCGGCCGCTGAGCCCGGGACACCGCGCCGTCCCCAGGCCGGCCATGGCCCGGACCGCCCTCGGGCCGCGAGCCGAGACGGCGTCCCGGGATCCGGGCGAGAGCGCGGGTTCGCCCACGTGGAGCGACGCCCGGTGCGATCCTGGAGCGATGAGACAGTCGCACCGCGACTGGATCGCGGTGGACCTCGACGGGGATCAGCAGCTCCCGACTGCAGCGCCGGAGAGCGAGGCGCAGCACGCGCTCCGCAGGGCATGGGGTCGGCTTCCCCTCTGGCTGCGGGTCTCCCTGCTGGCGGGTCTGTGCCTCACCGTGGCGGTGCCGGCGACGTCGTGGGTGCGCAGCGAGCGGCGAGCAGCGCGCCTGGCAGCCACCGACGGCCTCGCCTCCGACCTCACGCTTCCGGTGCACGACGCCTGGCGCTCGTACGGCACCTACGTCGGGGCCGCCGAGCGCTCGGGCGTGCTGGTCTCCTACGACGGGGAGAGCAGACGCCTGCGGGCGCTCGACCCCGACTCGGGCGCGGTGCTGTGGACGAGTGCGACCATCACCGCCGACGCGACATGCCGCTTCCCGACCACCGATCCGACACCCACCCGACCCACCGATGGCGCTGAGCTCCTGCTCTGCGCCGACGGGGCCAGGCTCGACGTCGTCGACGTGTCCGACGGGATGCTCGTGAGCACGGTGGCGCTCCCGTGGACCGAGGTCGACGCACGAGTCCTCGGGACCGACGTGGTCGCGGTCGGGCTCGACGAGGACGGCCACATCGCAGCCGCCCGCTGGGACGCCTCGACTGCCGAGGAGCGCTGGTCCTACACCGGTGACACCGTGGCCGACGGCGACCGTCCCCTGGCCTACCTCGAGCCCGAGGTGGTCGAGGTCGTCACCCCGACCACCGTCGTCCACCTCGACACGGCGACCGGTGCCCGCCTGCCAGGCTCCGGCTCCGTGGTGACGTCGAGGGCCGCGCTGCCCGGCGGCGCGGAGGCGGTCGAGGAGTCGGAGACGTCGTGGCCGGGCGCGCGGACCAAGCGGGTCCGCGTCCTCGAGGCCGACGGCAGCGAGCGTTTCGTCACCGACGGGTACCTGGCACAACCGACCGCCGACGACGGCACCGCGGCCGACGTCCTGCTCGTCGCGCCGCAGGGCGCCGCCGAGCTGCGCGCCATCGACGCCCGGTCCGGCGAGGAGCTGTGGAGCACCGACAGGGCGGCCGAACCCCAGGCACTGGTCGACCGCCGGCTGCTGCTGCGGTCGGACGAGTGGCTCGCCGTCGTCGACGCCCGGTCCGGCGAGGAGCTCTGGCGCACCGAACCCTCCGTCGTCGGTGCGTGGCCGAGCATCGTGACCGACGGCGAGATCGTGGCGCGTGTGGAGGTCGTGGCGCTGAGCTCGGTGCCCGAGTACGCCGACGACGTCAGGCCCGGCACGGAGTACCAGATGGTCGCCCGGCGGCTGGCCACCGGTGAGGTCGTCTGGACGGCGCCGTGGTCCATGGTCACCGCGAACGCGCTGGTGGTGACGCCCACCGGCCACGTGCTCGCCGTCGGCCCGGTCGTCCTCGCCGGCCTGCAACCCCGGAGCCCCGAGGACTCCTGACCGGCGTCACGCGACCGGCGCGACCGCCGAGGGCTCGGAGTCGTCGGCGAACCAGCCGGACGTGCCGAGCCGGCCGCCGAACCGCGGCGCGTACTGCTCGAGCACCACCTTGGCGATCAGCTCACGACGACTGCTCACCCCGGCCTTGTCGAAGATCACCTTGAGGTGGTCCTGGACGGTGTACGGCGACAGGTGCAGGGCGGCGGCGATCTGCGCGGTGCTCGAGCCCTGCACCACCGCGCCGAGCACGTCACGCTCGCGACCGGTCAGTCCGAACGCCGCCACCACCAGCGGCACGACGTCCCCCGGGCCGGCCTCCTCGATGGTCACCGCGACCTGCGCCGCGCCGCCGTCGGCGGACGCCAGCGGCGAGGCGTGGACCACGAACCAGCGCCCCGACCGGCTGCGCACCCGCAGGCGCGGCACCAGGGTCGAGTGCCCCGCCGCGAGGGCCCGCGCCACGGCCACGATCGAGCCGACCGCCGTCGGCAGGCGCCGCCAGACGTCGCCGCCCAGGTCGGCGACCCGCGACTGTGCGGCCTGTGAGGCCTGGAGCACGCGGTCGTCCGGACCCACCACGAGGACCGCCGGGCCGTCCTCGGAGGCCTCCAGCGCGGCCTGCGCCGCACCGGCCACCAGACCGGCCCGCACCCCGAGCGCGACGGTGGGCGCGACGCTGGCCAGGAAGTCCGCCTCGGCGGGGCTGAACCCGCCCGCGCCCGAGGAGCGGTACAGGGAGAACCCGGCCCACGGACGGCCGTCGAGCACCGCCGCGGCACGAACCTCGTGGCCCAGGTCCCACTCGGGCACGAAGAGCTCGCGGTGCCGCGAGGCGACCTCGGGGTGGCCGCCGGTGTCGTCCACCAGGATCGCCACCGGTACGGGCCGGTGGACGAGGTCCAGGAACAGGTTGACCGAGTCGTCGAGGTACTCGTGGCGCAGGAACTCGAAGTCCTTGTCGTTCCCCATGCCACGCTTCACCGACCCGGTGAGCAGGCCGGTCCGCGGGTCGGCGGGCCCCACGCATGCCGCGTCGAAGGGCACCGCACGGCCGAGGAGGTCGATCGCGCCGTGGGCGAACGACTCCCAGTCGAGGCCGGACCGGGCGAGTGCGTCCAGACCGCGACGCACGGGGTCGGTGCGCAGAGTGGTCACACCCCATATGGTGACGTTCGTCCCTTGCGCAGGAAACCCCCAGGTTTCTGGGTTCTTCGCCTCCGGCTGTGCTGGGGGACGAGAAACCCAGCGAAAAGGGATGGTCCGGCTCCGGGCCGCACCCCGACAGTTGCCGCCATGACGACGACTGATCAGGCCGTGAACCCGCCCCACGAGGACCGGACCGGCCACGCACACCACCACGGTCTCGCCGGCGACCCGCTCGCCGGCCTGCACCTCACCGGCCGCATCGTGCGGCCCACCGACCTCGACTGGGACGCGGTACGCATGCCGTGGAACGTCGCGGTCGACCAGCACCCGATCGCCGCGGTGCTCGCCGCAGACGCCGACGACGTCACGCGCACGGTCCGGCACGCCGCGGCCCACCGCCTGGCGGTCACCGCACAACCGGGCGGCCACGGCGCGAGCTCGGACCTGCGCGGCGTCGTGCTGGTGCGCACCGGCGCGCTGGACGACATCTGGATCGACGCCGAGGCCCGGGTCGCCCGGGTCGGCGCCGGGGTCAAGCTCGGCGCGCTCCAGGCCGCCTTGGCCGGCACCGGGCTCACCGCGCTGTGCGGGTCGAGCGGGGACGTCACGGTGGTGGGGCTCGCGCTCGGCGGCGGGCTGTCCTGGTTCAGCCGTGCCTACGGCAACGGGTCGCGGGCGCTGCGCGCGGCCGAGGTCGTCGACCCTCGCGGCCACCGCCGCTGGGTCTCCGACGAGTCCGACCCCGAGCTGATGTGGGCGCTGCGCGGTGGTGGCGGGGACTTCGGGATCGTCACGGCCGTCGAGGTCGACCTGTTCCCGGCCCCCGAGCTGCACGGCGGCACGCTCGCGTTCCCCGGCACCGCCGCGCCCGCGGTGCTGCGCGCCTGGCGCGACGCGACCACGCACGCCGGTCCGGCGACGACCCTGTGGGCGGCGCTGCTGCACCTGCCGGACATCGAGGCGATCCCCGAGCCGATGCGTGGGCAGTCGCTCGCCATCGTCCAGGCCATGCACCTCGGAGACCGGGCCACGCTCGACGACCTGCTCGCCGACGTGCGCCGGGCCGGCCCGGTGCTTCGGGACGCGATCCGGCCGGTCGACGTCGCCGAGGTCGGCCAGGTCGCCGAGGACCCCGAGGACCCGAGCCCCTCGATGCTCGCCGCCACCCGGCTGCGCGGCATGGACGACGCCGCGATCGACGCCCTGGTCGCCGCCGTGGGCGTGGGCAGCGGCACCCCGCTGCTCCAGGTCCAGCTGCGGCACCTGGGTGGCGCCCTGGCCGAGCAGGCCGTGCCGGCCGTCGCCGGCCCCGACGACTCGCCCTACCTGGTCTCCGGGCTGGCGATCGTGCCCGCACCCGAGCTCGCGCCGGTGATGTCCGGCGGGCTGGACGCCCTGCTCGCGGCCGTCGCGCCGTGGGCGACTGCGACCGCGCCGGTGACGTTCCTCGACCGGACGGACACGGTGGCCCGCAGCTACCCGGGCCCGGACGTCGTGCGGCTCCGGCTGCTCAAGGAGCTCGTCGACCCCGATGGCGTGATCCGTTCCAACCGTCCGGTGCTCGATGCACCGGTCGCCGCCGGCCCCGTCAACGCGGTGGTCGCGGAGATCTAGGAGGCGCGAGGGCGTCGGGTGGGGATGGCCACCCGGCGCCCTCCCGCCGCGCCGCTACAGGTCGTTTCCGGCGTACGACTGGTTGAAGCTCTTGTTGGCCAGGGGGAAGTCCGGGACGATCGTGTCCGCCAGGGCGACCGGCAGCGCCGGCCACGTGAAGAACGACGGGTCGACCACCGCGACCCGGGCGAGCCGCCCGGCCCCGTCCAGCTCGACGCGGTGGCACGCGGTCCCCCGCCACGCCTCGACGAGCGACAGCCCCGTGGCCACCCCGACACCCGCGTCCCCGGGTGTCGGCCCCGACCGGACCGTCCCGGATCCCGACGAGGCGCCGAGCCGTCCCGCGAGGTCCGCGACCAGCCGCGCGGAGACGGCGGCCTCCTCGGCCCGCACCGCGAACCTCGCCATCACATCGCCGTCCTCCCTGGTCACGACGCGCAGACCCGGGCCCAGGTCGACGAACGGGTGATCGAGCCTAGCGTCGAGGGGCAGCCCGCTCGCCCGGGCGACGTAGCCGAGGACGCCCATGCTCGCGGCTGCCTCACGGGTCAGCACCGCCGTGCCGGTGAACCGGTCGACCACCACAGCGTTGCCGAGCGCGACGTCCACGAGCTCGGCGACCTCGGCAGCGACGCGGCCGACGAGCTCGGTGTCGACGGGTGCCCGCAGCGCCGCGCCCCCCACGGTGATCGCCCCGCGCAGCAACCGGTGCCCGGTCAGTCGAGCGTGGTGGCGCAGCAACGACTCACGCAGGCGCTGGGCGTGGGCGTTCACCACGCCGAAGCCGACGTCGTTGGCCATCGCACCGAGATCGGTCACGTGGTTGTGCAGGCGTTCGAGCTCGAGCAGCACGGCCCGCACGAGCCGGTCCTCCTCGCTCACCTCGAGCCCCAGGGCCCCTTCGACGGCCATCGCGAACGCGAGGCCGTGGCCGACGGCCGTGTCACCGCTGATCCGCTCGGCCAGCGCGATCCCGTCGGCCGGCGCCCGGCCCTCGAACAGCTTCTCCATACCCCGGTGCACGAACCACAGCCGGGCCTTCATCCGCACGATGGTCTCCCCGACCACGGAGAACCTGAAGTGGCCGGGCTCGATCATCCCGGCGTGCACCGGCCCGACGGGGATCTCGTAGACCCCCTGCCCCTCGACCGGCACGAACGAGAACGTGCCCTGGTCGGGACGGAACCGGGCCTCGGGCGACGCGTCGGCGCGCATCGGGAACCAGTCGGCCGGCCAGTGGTCGTGCAGCACGAGGCGCCTGGGCCGCGGGTGGCCCGTGGGCACGATCCCCAGCGTGTCGTGCATCGCGCGCTCGAACCGTCCTGCGGGGAACGAGATCGCCGCCAGCGACGGCACCGCCGGGGTGCCCCGCGGCACGCGGACGACGAGCTCGGTCCGGGCGCCGCCGGGCCCGGCGAAGGCGTAGGCGACGTGGAACCCGTGCTCCGCGTCGTCGTGGCCCGCGACCAGGGCGAGCCGATGGCCGCCTGCCAGCAGCTCGGTGACGGCGTCGGTCAGCCCCTCGGGGGCCATGTGCCGCTCCACGACCCCGTCCCCGCGGTGACGGACGACGGTCATCCGACCACCCCCGCAGCCCGGGCGATGGCAGCGCCGACCGGCAGCGCCGAGAAGCCCACCACCGCCGTCGCGCAGAGCGCCAGCACGAGCGGCGTGACCGGCCCACCTGCGCCCCGTCGCGACGGGCCGGAGGCGTCGGCGCCGGTCCGCTCGCCGGCTGGACCGAGCACCATCGCGGCCGTCGCCCGGACCAGTCCGGCGAACACCGCGAGCAGCAGCACGAGCACCACGGCCATCGCCCAGCCGAGGCCCGCCTGCCATCCGGCGACCACGATCGCGACCTCGGTGAAGAACAGCGCGAAGGGCGGGAACCCGAGCAGTGCCGCCACAGCCACGACGAACGGCACCGCGAGCGCCGGGCGGCGGGCCAGCAGCCCGCGCACGTCCTGGATCCGGCTGGTGCCCTCCGCGGCGAGGATGCGCCCGGCGACCACGAACGCGGTCGCCTTGGCCAGGCCGTGACCCAGGACGTGCAGCAGGACGGCCGCCATGGCCAGCGGGCCGCCGATCGCGGCACCGACGGCGAGCAGCCCCATGTGCTCGATGCTCGAGTAGGCGAGCAACCGTTTGTAGTCGCGTTGGCGCAGGATCAGGGCCGCGGCGACCGCGAGGGACCCGAGTCCCGCCGTCATCAGCAGGCCGCGCATCAGGCCGGGTCCGAGCACGACGTCGGCGATCGCCCGGACCCGCAGGATCGCATAGAGGGCGACGGCCAGCAGCACGCCGGACATCAGCCCGGAGACGGGCGCCGGCGCCTGCCCGTGGGCGTCGGGCAACCAGGAGTGCATCGGCGCGAGTCCGGCCTTGGTCGCGAACCCGAGCACGGCCAGGGCGACGGCGACGCGGACCAGACCGGGATCCAGCGGGAGCCGCCCGCTGGTCAGGACCGTCCAGGACAGCGTCGCCTCGCCGGCGCTGCGACCGGCTGCGTACAGCAGCACCACGCCGAGCAGCGCGATCGCCACACCGACCGACCCGAGCACGACGTACTTCCAGGCCGCCTCGAGCGAGCGACGGGTCCCGCGATGGCCGACCAGGAATGCCGTCGCCACGGTGGTCGCCTCGATGGCCACCCAGAGCACTCCGAGGTTGTCGGTCAGCACGGCCAACGACATCGCCGCGAGGAACACGCAGACCAGCGCGGCGTAGCGGCGTTCCGCGCGAGTGGCTCGGCCGGCCGCCCGGTCGACACCACCCCAGGTGGCGGTCAGACCGACGGCACCGATCCCGGTGAGCATGAACGCCGAGAGCTGGTCGGCACGCAGCAGCCCGTCGGCCAGGTCCGGCACCGGGCCACGCTGCGCGAGGAGCACCAGCCCGACCGCCAGCACCACCACCGAGTCCACCACGCCCGACCAGGCGGCCACCCGGCGATCCGGCACGACGACGGCCGCCGCGCCCAGCAGTGCCGGGGCGAGCAGCGGGACCAGCACGATCGCGTCCATCAGTCCCTCAGCTCGTTCAGCTCGTCGACGGACACCGCGCCGAGGGCCGCGTGCAACCGCCCGGACAGCACCGCCAGGATCAGCGCCACCAGGAGCACGTCGAGCGAGACGCCGAGCTCCACCACGAAGGGCACGCCTGCGGCGGTGAGGAACGCGACGGTCGCGATCCCGTTGTCCAGCACGAGGAACCCGACCAGCTGCGACAGCGCCCGCCGCCGGGTCACCACCAGCAGCAGACCGACGAGCACCATCGTCAGACCCACCGGGACGGCGAAGGCCGCCGGCCCTGCGGCCGTCCCCCCGATCCCGGCGGTGGCCTGGGTGATCGGCCGGCTGACCAGGTAGGCGAGCGTGGCCAGCAACGTCACTCCCACCAGGCCCGAGGTCGGGTTGACGCGCAGCGCGTTCTCCCGGTCGACCCCGGTCGCGCGGACGCCGCGGCCCAGCACGAGCGGGATCACGACGCCCTTGAGCGCGAGGACCACGGCGGCCACACCGAGCAGCTCGGCGTCCCGCTCCGCGGCCGCGATGCTCACCACGAGCGCCGCGAGGGCCACGCCCTGGACGGCCAGCAGCCGCGCCGCGGCGGCGAGCGAGCGGCGCCACACCAGCAGCGCGGCGGTGAGCAGCAGCGCGCCCGTGCTGAGCGCGAGCAGCTGGGTCGCGAGACCGTCGAGGCTCATGCGGCTCCCCTCAGGCGACCAGGTAGGAGGCGGTGACGGCGAGGAACGCGAGCGCGAACGACCCGGCGAGCAGCTCTGGCACGCGGAACAGCCGCAGCTTGGCCATGGCGACCTCGCCCGCGCCGAGCGCCGCACCCAGCAGGACGACCTTCGCCGCGAGCGCGACCACGCCGAGCAGCAGCGCGCCGGGGCTCGCCCCACCGGCCACGCCCCACGGCACCATGAGGTTCGCGACCAGCCCGAGCAGGACGGTGAGCCGGAGCCACGACCCGAGCTCGACCCACGCCAGGTCCGGGCCGGAGGTCTCGAGCACCATCGCCTCGTGGACCATCGTCAGCTCGAGGTGGGTCGCCGGGTTGTCGACGGGTAGCCGCCCGGTCTCGGCGAGGACCACGACGGCCAGCGCGACGACGGCCAGCACGCCGGCCGGGGAGGCGATGGTCGCCGGGTCATCACGGCGCGCTGCCACGATCAACGACAGCGTCGAGCTGCCCACCGGGATCGACAGCGCGTAGACGGCCATCAGGACGGTCGGCTCGACCAGCGCGGCGATCATCATGTGGCGGCTGGAGCCCATCCCCCCGAACGCCGTCCCGGCGTCCAGGCCGAGCAGCGCGAGCGCCACGGTCCCCACCAGGAGCGCCGACACCACCACGAACAGGTCGCCCGGCACCTGGGGCAGCGGGGCGGCCACCACCAGGGGCACGAGGGCGCCGGCCACCAGCCCGGAGGCGAGCAGCACCAGGGGCGCGACGACGCCCACCGCGGTCGTGCCGGTGGCCCGGATCGGCCGCTTGCGCCACAGCTTGCGCAGGTCCCGCCACGGCTGGCCGACCCCGGCGCCCGCACGTCCCTCGAGCCGGGCCCGGGTCTGCCTGGTCACGCCCATCACGATCGGCGCCAGCGCGGTGACCACCGCCACCTGGACGATCGCGACCAGCACGCGCCCGGCCACCTCGACCGCGCTCACCGGGACACCACCACCAGCACGACGACCAGGGCGGCGAACGCGAACGCGAGGTAGCGGGTGATCGAGCCGTTCTGCACCCGGCGCGCCGCGTCGGCGACCCGGTCGGCCACGCGGATCACGGGCGCGTACAGCCGCACCTCGACCACGTCGTCGACCCGCTGGCTGTACTGCACCCGGTCGGCCAGGTACTGCGACTCGGCGACGTGGGTCACCTCGATGTCACGGGTGGGCTGGAGGGCGTCGTCGAACACCCGCATCAGGGGCTCGGCGTACGACGTCGCGGTGTACTGCATCCGTGGGCTGGTGCGGATGCGCCCGCAGCCCCACGCCGGCGCGCCGACCGTCCGTGGACGCCGGCGCGCGAGCACGGCGGAGGCCACGATCGCCGGCAGGACGACGGCCACGGACAGCACCGCGAGCGCGACCGGGTCGAGCACGGCACCCACCCCGTCCAGCGTCACGCCTCCCAGCCCGGCGGACCCGACGCCGTCGACGCCGACTGCCTGCGCGAGCCCGGCCGCGACGGGCCCGGGCGCCACGCCCAGCCCGACCACGGCGACGCCGGACGCGACCATGGCGACGCGCATCCCCACGGGCACCTCGCGGGCGGTCTCGGCACCGAGACTGCGTGGCCGGGCGAGGAACGCGATCCCGAACGCCTTGACGAACGTCAGCAGCGCGAGGCCTGCGGTGAGCGCGATGACCCCCAGCGCGAGCGGCACCGTCGCCGCCACGACGCGCTCACCCGGCTCCGCGGCGTGGATCATCGCCTGGAGCAGGGTCCACTCGGCGACGAACCCGCCGGTGACCGGCAGCGCCGCGGCCCCGAGCGCGCCCAGCCCGAAGGCGGCCGTCGTCCAGGGCATCCGGTGCGCGAGCCCGCCGAGCCGGTCCAGGTCACGCTCCCCGGTGGCCTGCAGGACCGCACCGGCCCCGAGGAAGAGCGTGGTCTTGAACGCCGCGTGGCTCACGACCAGGAGCAGGCAGGCGAGCAGTGCGAGCGACGCGGGTGCGTCCGCCTCGTCGCGCAGCAGCAGCGCCATGCCGAGCGCGAGCACGATCAGTCCGACGTTCTCGCTGGTGGAGTAGGCCAGCAGGCGCTTGAGATCCGACGCGACGGCGGCCTGGAGGATGCCGTAGACGGCCGAGAGCGCGCCGACGCCGACCAGGACGGCGGCCCACCAGGTCGGGCCGCCTGGCAGCAGGCGCAGGGTCACCAGGAGCAGGCCGTAGACGCCCATCTTGACCATCGCCGCGCTCATCGCCGCCGACGCGTGGCTGGGCGCCTCGGGGTGGGCGCGCGGCAGCCAGACGTGCATCGGCACGACACCCGCCTTGGTCCCGAAGCCCACCGCGAGGAGGACGAAGGCGAGCGACGCCGCCGCGGACCGAGGGTCGGCCGCGGCGAGGCCGGCGAAGTCGGTGGCCCCGGTCTGGGCTGCGAGCACCGCGAAGCCCCCGAGGATCGCGAGCATGCTCAGGTGGGTCGTGACGGCGTACCAGAGGGCCGCCTCACGGGTCTGGGCGCGGCGGGAGTGCTCGGCGAGCACCAGCACCGTCGAACCGCCGGCCATGAGCTCCCACGCGAGCAGGAAGGCCACGAGGTCACCGGCCGCCGGCACCAGCTGCATGCCCAGCAGGAACACCGGGAGGGCCGCCCACTGGGTGCGTGACGCCGTGACGCCGTGGGCGTACCCGATCGCGTAGACCGCTACCGCAGCACCGACCACGCCCGCGACCAGCATGAACAGGCCACCGAGCCGGTCCGGCGCGAGGCGCAGCACGACCCCGGGCAGCGCGCTGGGCACCTCGAGCGCGCCGGTCGCGCCGCCGAGCGCGAGCACGCCGGCCCACGCACCGGCCGTGGCGGTGGCCAGGGTGGCGGTACCCGCCACGGCGCCGCGAATGCGGTCGGGCGCCGCGACGGCTGCCAGGACTGCGACCAGCGCGAGCGCGAGCTGCGCGACGAGCGGTGCGGTCACCGGCCGGTCACCCGACGCAGCGCCTCCACGACGGCGGCCGGCTCGGGCGGGCAGCCCGGTACCTCGAGATCCACCGGGACCACGTCGCTCACCGCTCCCGCGACGCCGTAGCCGTCACGCATCAGCCCGCACCCGCGCGCGCAGTCGCCGAGCGCGACCACGGCCCGCGGTTCGGGGGTCGCGGCGACGGTCAGCCGCAGCGGCTCGGCCATGTTCCGTGTCACCACCCCGGTGACCAGCACGACGTCCGCGTGCCGTGGTGAGGCGACCAGGCGCGCGCCGTAGCGCTCGGCGTCGTACACCGGCCCGAAGGCGGCACCGATCTCGATCTCGCACCCGTTGCACGACCCGGCGTCCACGTGGCGGACCTGGACGCTTCCCCGCAGCGCCGGGTCGACACCCGCGAGCGGCTCGGGCGCAGGCGGCGCCGGCTCGGCGACCCGGCCGGTCCGGCGGACCAGTCGGGCCAGACCGCGCAGGCTCATCCGGCCCCGCCCTCGCCCGGCACCAGCTCGGCCCGCAGGGACGCCTGGTCGGTCAGCAGGTCCGCGAGCAGCCGCCTGGCGACCCGCAGGAGCTCGGCGACGGCCGGCACGCTCGCGGCGTAGACCACCTCAGCGCCCTCGCGTCGCTGGTCCACCAGACCGGCCCGGCGCAGCACGGCCAGCTGCTGGGACAGGTTGGACTGCTCGATCTCGATCGCGTCGAGCAGCTCGTGGACGGGCCGGTCCTGCTCGGCGAGCAGCTCCAGGATCCGGATCCGCGCGGGGTGCCCGAGGGTGCGGAACAGCTCGGCCTTCGCCTTGTAGACCTCGGGCACGACGCCTCCCTCATGACGGCATGCGCACTTTACAACATGAACGAGTCTTCAACTACCGTGCCGCTGGGGCGCCGTGTGGATCCGCGTGGGACGCGGCAGGGTCAGACCTCGAGCGCCTTCGCGAACCAGTGGGTCGCGTTCGGGTTGTCGTTGTACCGCTCGACCTCCGTGTAGCCGGCCGAGCGGTACAACGACGCGGCAGCGGGCAGCGTGTCGTTGGTGTCGAGCACGGCGATGCTCGCCCCGAGGCGTACGGCCTCCCGCTCCAGGGCGGTGAGCAGCCCCCGTCCCCAGCCGTGACCGCGCACCTCCTCGCGCAGGTACAGGTGCTTGACCTCGGCCCGCTCCGGGTCGAGCAGCCGGACTCCCCCGCCGCCGACGACTCGCGGCTCCGGCCCGCCATGCCACGCGATGACGAACGACCCGCCCGGCGGCGCGAACGTCGCCGGGTCGGGCATCGGCACCTCCCACGTTCCGCGCTCGGCGGGCCATGCGGCGCGGCGCATCGCCAAGTACTCGGCCAGGATCGCCGCCGCCCGCGGGTCGGCCAACGTCGTGGGGACGATCACGAGCCCGGGCGGACGCCCGGCCCCGGCGCCGCTCACCGCGTCGCCCAGAACGCCACCGCGCTCGCGGCCGCGACGTTGAGCGAGTCCACGCCGCCGGCCATCGGGATGCGCACCACCAGGTCCGCGGCCGCGACCGTGGCGGGCTTGAGCCCGTCCCCCTCCGCGCCCAGCACCAGCGCCAGCCGCTCGGGCGGGTCGGCCACCAGGTCGTCCAGCGTGATCGCGTCATCGGCCAACGCCAGCGCCGCGACGGTGAACCCCAGCCCGCGCAGCACCTCGACCCCGCCCGGCCACGGGTCGATCCGGGTCCACGGCACCTGGAACACGGTCCCCATGCTCACCCGCACCGCGCGGCGGTACAACGGGTCGGCGCACCGCGGCGTGACCAGCACCGCGTCGACGCCCAGCGCGGCGGCGCTGCGCATGATCGCCCCGACGTTGGTGTGGTCGACGATGTCCTCCAGCACCGCCACCCGTCGCACCGGCGCACCGTCCGGGCGGGCGGCGAGCAGGTCGGCGACCCCCGGCAGCGCGGGGCGCTGCATCGCCGCGAGCGCGCCGCGGTGCACGTGGAACCCGGTGATCGCCTCGAGCGCCTCGGGTTCGGCGACGTACACCGGCACGTCCGTGCCGCCCGGCACCCCGGCGAGCATCGCCTCGACGTCGGCCAGCCAGCGCGGCGAGCACAGCACCGACCGGGGCCGGTGCCCCGCGTCGAGCGCGCGGCCCAGCACCGTGGACGACTCCGCCATGTAGAGACCGCGCTCGGGCTCGATCCGGCGGCGTAGCGCCACGTCGGTCAGGGACGTGTAGTCGGTCAGCCGGTCGTCGGCGGGGTCGGCGATGGGGACCACGGGCACGTCCCGCATTCTGCCGTGCGGACGACGCGGGACGCGGCGCTCAGAGGTCCACGCGCATCACCGCGCGCCGGTGCGAGGGGCGGTGCACCACCGTCATGCCCGCTGCGGCGAACATCGACGGCGTCCCCGGGTGCTCCTCGCCCCACGTCACGTCGGACCGGGTGACCGGGTAGGCCTCGACCGCGCGCGCCCCGCTCCGGCGGGCGTGCTCGACGGCCCCGGCGGCCAGCGCGTGCGCCACGCCACGACCCCGGTGACCGGCGCGCGTGAACACGCACGTGACGGCCCAGACCGAGTCGTCCGCCTTGTCCTCGGCGCGGCCCTGCCACGGGATCCGGTACACCCGCAGCAGGCCGGGGTAGGCGGTGCGCGGCTCGACGGCGCACCACCCGACCGGTTCTCCGTCCAGGTAGGCGACCACGCCCGACGTACCCGCCCCGGGCTCGTCGCAGCCCACCTGCTCGCGCATCCGGTGGCGCAGCTCGTCGACGCCGAGCCGCCCGAACGACTCCTTCGGTGCGAGCTTGTAGCGCTGGCACTGGCAGCGGGCCGCCTGGCCGCGCTCGCCCAGCACGGTCTGCAGGTCCTCCCAGCCCGCGAGGTCGGCCGGGAGCACCGCCACCGGCCCCGGCACCAGCGAGGTCGCCGACCTCACCACTCCCACGTCCCGGACACCGGCCGCCAGTCCGGCACCTCGGGGCCGTGCGGCCGCCACACGGCCGGGGACGGCGCACCGGACAGGTGGAGGTCGAGGCCCGCTGCGTCCAGGCCGTCGGCCTTCCACCGGAAGGTGGTGCGCAGCCGGTCGAGCGCGCCGAACAGCTGCTCGGCCTCGGTTCCCGCGATCGGCGGCTCCCACGGGGGGGCCGGCGGCGTGGTCTGGGTCATCTGGGCTCCTTCATGTCCAGGGCGATCCCCTCACGGGCCGCCAGCGCTGTCAGGTCCCGCTCGGCGTACTGCCGGTGCCACCACTCCTCGTTGAGCACCACGTGCAACGGCTCGGCGACGGGGAACGCGTGCGGCGGGGGCCAGCCCGGACCCTCAACCGGCGCGGTCAGCTCCGCGAGACGCTCGTCGGTCAGGTGTGCGATGAGTGCACGGACGCCGGCCATCCGGTCCGCGCGCAGCGCCAGCACGTCGTCGAGCGTGGGACGCACGCTGCGGTCACGGGGCACCCCTGGCGTGTCGGGCATCTCGTCCCACGGCAGGTCGAGCGGGTCCCACGGGCTCGGGTCGCCGAGGATGCCGCGACGCACCCAGGCGTCGGTCGCGAACACCAGATGCCGAAGCGTCTCGACGAACGACCACTCGCCGTCCACGCCCTCGTGCAGCAGCTCCGGGTCGCGCGCCTCGAGCGTCCGGGCCCTGGCGACGGTGCCGTCCCACAGCGCCTCGACCACCGGCCAGATCTCGCGGAAGCCCGCCGCGGTCGTCGGGCGCAGCAGACCGTACTCGGGGTGCCGCCTGGCCAGCTCCGCGTCGATCAGCGGGCCGACCTCGACGCCGTTGATCGTGACGTTGTCCAGCTCACCGGTGATCTCGACGTCGCGCATCTCGATGCCGCGGATGCGACCGCCGTCCCAGTAGATGCTGCGCACCCGCGCCCCGGACAGGTTGGCCCGCTCGATCGCCACATCCTTGAGGCGGACGCGTTCAAGGCGCGTGCCGGACAGGTCGACCCCCTCGAAGCGGCTGCCGGAGAGGTCCTCGTCGCGGTGTTCGATCGCCATGACCGGCACCGTAGACTCCGATGCGGACGATCTGCTTCCGCATTCGGAGGTGCCGTGCCGAGCGACGTCAGCCCGACCGCCCGCGCCCTGCGCGCGCTCGAGCTCATCCAGACGCAACCGGGCATCGGGGCCGACCGCCTCGCCGCGAGGCTCGGCGTCAGCGACCGCGCGGCCCGCCGGTACGTCGCGATCCTGCGCGAGGCGGGCATCCCGGTGACATCCGCGCCCGGACCGGCCGGCGGCTACCGACTTGGCCGCGGGGTGCGCCTGCCGCCGTTGGTGTTCACCCAGACCGAGGCGCTCAGCCTGGTGATGGCCGTGCTGGACGGCCATCACGCGGCGGCCGACCCCGACGACCCCGTGGGCCGCGCGCTCGCGGTGCTCCTCCAGTCGCTGCCGGAGGCCGTCTCGGCCCAGGCGTCCGCGGTGCGCCGAGCCGCGGCCGCGGCACCCGACCGCGGCGCCGCTCGACCCGACCCCTCGACCACCGTCGCGCTGGTGCAGGCCTGCGCGGACCGCCGGCGCACCGTCGTGGGGTACCGGACCGAGGCAGGCACCGACCTCGAGGTCGAGGTCGACCCGTGGTCGGTGCTCGTCCGCCACGGCCGCTGGTACCTGCTGTGCCGGCTCACCGCGACCGAGGCGGTGCGCACCTACCGGGTGGACCGCGTGACCTCGGTGCGCGCGCTCGACGAGGCCGCCGTGCCTCCCCCGGACGCCGACCCCGTGACCCTCCTCGAGGAGAACCTCGCCGCCGGCTGGGAGTACGCCACCGAGGTGCTCATCGCGGCTCCGCACGCCGCGCTGACGCGGCGGGTGCCGCGCGTGCTCGGCCGACTCGAGGCGGTGGACGGCGCCACCACGCGCCTGGTCGGCACCACCAGCAACCCGCGCTGGTACGCCGAGCAGCTCGCGGCACTGCCGGTCGACTTCCGCGTGGTGGGCGGCGCGCAGCTGGTCGCGTCCGCGAGAGACATCGGCCGTCGCCTGCTCGCCGCCGCCGACGGACTCTGAGCAGGCGCGTCATCGGGAGCGTCGAGACCTGTCACACAGCGGGGTCACAGGCTTACCCTCGATGAATGGTGGTCTTCCTGATCCGCACCGCGATCTTCCTCGGCTCGGCCGCCCTGGGCATCTGGGTGGCCTCGCTCCTCGTCACCGACTTCACCGTGTCGGTCACCGGCTTCGTCGTCGCGCTCGTCGTGTTCGTTGTCGCCCAGTGGATCCTCTCGCCACTGATCCTCAAGCTCACCCACAAGTACGCCAACGCCTTCATCGGCGGGGTAGGGCTGGTGTCGACGTTCGTGGCCCTGCTCATCGCCACGCTCATCGCCGACGGCCTCACGATCGACGGGGTCACGGCCTGGGTGCTGGGCACCCTGATCGTCTGGCTCGTCACCGCTCTCGCGACCCTCGTGCTCCCGATGATCTTCCTGCGCAACCGCATCGAGGAGCGCAGGGACGCCAAGGCCTGACGCCGCACGCGGCGAGGGCCGCCGGACACCGCCTCGTGGCGGCGGCCGACGGCCCCGGTCTCGTGCGTGCCCGCCTCACTCGATCGGCGCGACGGCCTCCTCGAACTGCGACCGGTACAGGCGCGCGTACGCCCCGTCCGCGGCCAGCAGCGCCTCGTGCGAGCCCTGCTCGACGATCTGCCCGTGCTCCATGACGAGGATCACGTCCGCGTCGCGGATGGTCGACAGCCGATGCGCGATGACGAACGACGTCCGCCCGGCGCGCAGCGCGTTCATCGCCTCCTGCACGAGCACCTCGGTGCGGGTGTCCACCGAGCTTGTCGCCTCGTCGAGGATGAGGATCGCCGGGTCGGCCAGGAACGCCCGCGCGATCGTGATGAGCTGCTTCTGGCCGGCCGAGACGTTCGAGCCCTCCTCGTCGATGACGGTGTCGTACCCGTCGGGCAGGTGGTGCACGAAGCGGTCGACGTACGCGGTGCGGGCCGCGGCCTCGACCTCCTCCTGGGTGGACTCGACCTTGCCGTAGGCGATGTTGTCGGCGATCGTCCCGCCGAACAGCCAGGTGTCCTGGAGCACCATGCCGATGCGGGAGCGCAGGTCCTCGCGGTCCATCGTCGCGGTGTCCACGCCGTCCAGCGTGATCCGCCCCGCGTCGACCTCGTAGAACCGCATGATGAGGTTGACCAGGGTCGTCTTGCCCGCACCCGTCGGGCCGACGATCGCGACCGTCTGACCGGGCTCGGCCACGATCGACAGGCCGTCGATCAGCGGGGTGTCCTCCTTGTAGCGGAACGACACGTCCTCGAACGCGACCCGTCCGGCGACCTTCTCCACGCGGGCCGGCTCGGCCGGCTCGGGGCTCTGCTCGTCCTCGTCCAGCAGCTCGAAGACGCGCTCGGCCGAGGCCACGCCGGACTGGAGCAGGTTCATCATCGAGGCGACCTGCGTGATCGGCTGGGTGAACTGGCGCGAGTACTGGATGAACGCCTGGACGTCACCGATCGAGATGGCGCCGGAGGCCACCCGCAGCCCGCCCACCACGGCGATCGCCACGTAGTTGAGGTTCGAGACGAACGTCATCGCGGGCATGATCAGCCCGGAGATGAACTGGGCCCTGAACGAGGACTGGTAGAGCGACTCGTTCTCGGCGTCGAAGGTCTCCTGTGCGGCACGCTGGCGTCCGAACACCTTGACCAGCTCGTGGGCGGTGAACATCTCCTCGATGTGGGCGTTCAGCGTGCCCGTGGACCGCCACTGCTCGACGAACTGCGGCTGCGAACGCTTGGCGATCTGCATCGTGATGATCGCCGAGAGCGGGATGGTCACCACGGCGATCAGCGCCAGGATCCAGGAGATCCAGAACATCATCGCGAGCACGCCAACGAGGGTGAGGACGGCCTGGATGAGCTGGCTCAGGGACTGCTGCATGGTCTGGGCGAGGTTGTCGATGTCGTTCGTGACTCGCGAGAGCACCTCACCCTTGGACTGCTTGTCGAAGTACGCCAGCGGCAGGCGACCCAGCTTGTCCTCGACCCGCTGACGCAGTCGGTAGACGGTCCGCTGCACCACCCCGGTGGTCAGCCAGCCCTGGATGTAGCCGAACAGCGACGCGCCGAGGTACAGCGCGAGCACGCCGAACAGCACCATCGCCAGCGCGTGGAAGTCGATCCCCTGCCCGACCGTGACGTCCATCGTCGAGATCAGGTCGGCGACCTTGGCCTGACCGGCGTTGCGCAGGGCCTCCTCGACCTGGGCCTGCGTCATGCCGGCCGGCATGCCCTGCTTGGCCAGCATGTTGCCGACGACGCCCTCGACGATGACGTTGGTGGCGTGACCCAGGAGCCTGGGCCCCAGCACGTTCAGCGCGACGCTCGTCGCGGTGAGCAGGAGGATCGCGTAGATCACCAGGCGATCGGGGCGCAGCTCGCCGAGCAGCCGGCGCAGCGAACCGCGGAAGTCCATCGCCTTGGCGGTGGGCATGCCCATACCCATCGGGCCGCCGCCGCCCATCGGGCCGCGGTGCGACCCTCCGGCGGGAGGCCCGGCCGGGGCCGGTCGCTGCGCGCTCATGCTGCCTCGCTCTCGGTCACCTGGGACAGAACGATCTCGCGGTAGGTCTCGTTGTCGGCCATCAGCTCGGTGTGCGTGCCCGAGCCGACCACGCGGCCGTCCTCGAGCACGATGATCCGGTCCGCGTGCCGGATCGTGCTGACGCGCTGGGCGACGACCAGCACCGTCGCCTCGCGCGTCTCGGGGACCAGCGCGCGGCGCAGCGCCGCGTCGGTCGCGAAGTCCAACGCCGAGAACGAGTCGTCGAACAGGTAGATCTCCGGCTTGCGCACCAGGGCCCGTGCGATGGCCAGACGTTGTCGTTGGCCGCCGGACACGTTGGTGCCGCCTTGGGCGATCGGGGCCTCGAGGCCGCCCATCTCCCGGACGAACCGGGCCGCCTGGGCGATCTCCAGCGCGTGCCACAGCTCCTCGTCGGTGGCGTCCTCGTCGCCGTAGCGCAGGTTCGAGGCCACGGTCCCGCTGAACAGGAACGGCTTCTGGGGCACCAGACCGATCCGGGACCACAGCGTGTCCAGCTCCAGGTCGCGCACGTCGACGCCGTCGACCAGCACCTGGCCGTCGGTCACGTCGAACAGCCGCGGGACCAGGTTGAGCAGTGTCGTCTTCCCGGCACCGGTCGAGCCGATGATCGCCGTGGTCTTCCCCGGCTCCGCGGCCAGGCTGATGTCGTGCAGCACGTCCTCGTCGGCTCCCGGGTAGCCGAAGCTCACGCCCTTGAGCTCGAGGTGCCCACGACCCTGGAGCTCGGTGACCGGCACGGCCGGCGGCACCACGGTGGTCTCGGTGTCGAGCACCGCGGTGATCCGCTCGGCGCTGACCTCGGCCCGCGGCACGATCATGAAGATCATCGTCGACATCATCACGGCCATGAGGATCTGCATGATGTAGGACAGGAACGCTGTCAGCGCCCCGACCTGCATCCCGCCGGTGTCGATCCGCATGCCGCCGAACCACAGCACCCCGATGCTCGTCAGGTTCATCACCAGCAGCACGAACGGGAACAGCAGAGCCATGAGGCGGCCGACCTGGATGCCGACGGTCCGCAGGTCGGCGTTCGCCTCACCGAACCGCTCGCGCTCGTGGGTGTCGCGCACGAAGGCGCGGATCACGCGGATACCGGTGATCTGCTCGCGCATGATCCGGTTGATCCCGTCGATCTTGACCTGCAGGGACCGGAACAGCGGCCGCATCCGCGACACGACGAAGCCGATGAACACCAGCAGCACGGGGATCACCACGAGCAGCAGACCCGAGAGCTGGACGTCCTCGCGCAGCGCCATGATCACGCCGCCGACGGCCATCACCGGAGCGGCGACCAGCAGCGTCAGCGAGAGCATGACGACCATCTGGACCTGCTGCACGTCGTTCGTGGTCCTGGTGATCAGCGACGGGGCGCCGAACGTGCCCACCTCGCGTGCGGAGAACACCTGGACCCGTCGGAAGATCGCGGAGCGCACGTCGCGGCCCAGGGACATGGCCACCTTCGCGCCGAAGTACACCGCGACCATGGTCGCGATCACCTGCGCCAGCGTGACGGCGAGCATGACGCCGCCGGTCCGCATGATGTAAGCCGTGTCCCCGGTCAGCACGCCGTTGTCGATGATGTCGGCGTTGAGGCTGGGCAGGAACAGGTTGGCGATCGCCTGGCCGAGCTGGAGCACCAGCACGAGTGCCAAGGGACCGGCGTACGGGCGCAGGTAGGTGCGCAGCAGACGCATCAGCATGGGGTCTCCGGGGTGTGGGACGTGGTCGGACGGGCGCGCATGCCGTCGAGGAACACCTCGACGATCTCGCGGGTGGTCAGCTGGTCCGCCGGTCCGAACGGGTCGTGGAACGACGAAGTCACGATCGAGAACAGGATGCGCGCACACACGGCGGGATCACGACGCATTTCCGCGGCGTGGCCGGCGAGCACATCGGCGACGGCGGCGATGATGGTCTCCGGCGCACGGCCGGCCTTGCCGCGCAGCTGGTGCGCTGCGTGCGCCAGACTGCCCGGACGGTCGACGTCGGCACGGGTCACCGGGTCGTCGGTGTCGAACACCGCGCGCGGCAGCCCGTCAGGAGCCCGTTCGCCGGACGCGCGGCGCATCTCGTGCGCCACCGCCATGACACCGCGGAGGGTCTCGCTCCGCGCCCGGATCACGTCCACGACGTCCCCGAGCACCGTCTCGAGGTCGCGATCCGTGACCACGCCGCGGATCGCCGCCACCACGGGCAGCGGGTCCAGGGCGCGGGCGACCGCGGCGACCATGAGCGCTCGCTTGTCGTCGAACACCCTGAACAGGGTCCCTTCGGCGACGCCGGCCGCTTCGGCGATCTGGCGGGTGGTCACGCCCAGGCCGTGCTGGATGAGCAGCGGAATCGTCGCGTCCAGGACGGCCGCGCGACGGTCCTCGGGGCTGAGCCGGGTGCGGGCTCCGGCGTCCTGCTCGGCCCCCGCGCGGCTTTCGGTCTCGGTCCGGCTGGCTGGCACGGCGACGACGGTAGCACAACGGAGTGAGTGCTCACTCATTTAGCTGGGCGAGGTTCTCTTCGAGCGAACTCGCGGGCCGTTCCGCGAGACGAATCGATCCGATCGGGGTTGGCTGGACCCATGACCACACCAGTCCCGACCATCCAGCTGTCCGACTCCGCCGCGATCCCCCAGCTCGGGTTCGGCGTGTTCCAGGTCCCGCCCGCCGACACCGCCGCCGTGGTCGCCGAGGCCCTCGAGGCCGGCTACCGCCACATCGACACCGCCGAGATGTACCGCAACGAGCGCGGCGTCGGCGAGGGCCTGGTCGCCAGCGGCCTGCCGCGCGACCAGGTCTGGGTGACCAGCAAGCTCAACAACGGGTTCCACCGGCCCGACGACGCCCGTCGCGCGTTCGACACCACGCTCGCCGAGCTCGGCACGGACTACGTCGACCTCTTCCTCATCCACTGGCCGCTGCCGACCCGGTACGACGGCGACTACGTGTCGACCTGGCGCGTGCTCACCGAGTTCCTCGCCGACGGCCGGGCCCGCACCATCGGGGTCTCCAACTTCCAGCCGGCTCACCTGGACCGGATCGTCGCGGAGACCGGCGTGGCCCCGTCGGTCAACCAGATCGAGGTCCACCCGTACCTGACCAACGAGGCCGCCAGGGCCGCGACCCACCGGCACGGCGCCGTGGTCGAGGCCTGGTCACCGATCGCCAAGGGCCAGGTGCTCGCAGACCCGGTGGTCGCCGCGATCGCCGAGCGGGTCGGCGCGACGCCGTCCCAGGTGGTCCTCGCCTGGCACCTCCAGCGCGGCGACATCGTGTTCCCCAAGACCACGCACCCGGAGCGGATGCGCGAGAACCTCGGCGCCGTCGACGTGCGGCTGTCCGACGCCGACCTCGCGGCCATCGCAGGCCTCGACCGCGGCGAGGACGGCCGTACCGGCCCCAACCCCGACGTGTTCGACTGGATCCCCGAGTGACCCGGTGGCGCGCGCTCAGGTGACCGGCGGGTCGCCGAGCGCGCGCCCCCACCGCTCGAGCAACGCCGCCAGCGCGGCGCGGTCGTCGGCGTCGAGCCCGGCCAGCAGCCGGTGCTCGTTGCCGACGTGCGCCGCAACCAGGCGGTCCACGGTCGCCACGCCCTCGTCGGTGAGCCCCACGCGTCGCCCTCGCGCGTCGTCGGGGTCCGGCCGGCGCGCCACCAGCCCGGCCGCCTCGAGGCGGTCCAGCCGCTTGCTCGTCGCCCCGGAGGTGACCATGGTGGTCCGCACGAGCTCGCCCGGCGACAGCTCGTAGGGCGCGCCGGACCGGCGCAGCGCTGCGAGCACGTCGAAGTCGCCGTCGCGGAGGCCCTCGGCCGCGAACACCGGCGCGAGCTCGGCGTCCAGGACCCGCGCGAGACGGTGCAGCCGACCGATCACCCCCATCGGCGAGACGTCCAGGTCCGGACGCTCGCGGTGCCACTGGGCGAGGATCCGACCGACGTGGTCGAGGCCGTCCGGCGTGGCCGAACCGTGTGCAGCGCGCTCGTCGTCCATACGAGGAATATATCTTCCGCGGAAGATATTGACCCGGGCATGGACACCTCTATCCGCACCGTGGCCCTCACCGCCATCGCTCCGCTGGCGTGGGGCACCACGTACATCGTCACCGAGCAGCTGCTCCCGCCCGACCGTCCGCTGTTCGCCGCCGCGGTCCGCGCGCTGCCCGCCGGCCTCGTGCTCCTCGCCGTGCGCCGCCGGCTGCCGCAGGGCTCGTGGTGGTGGCGCGCCGCCGTGCTCGGCGTGGTGAACATCGGCGCCTTCTTCCCCCTGCTGTTCCTCGCCGCGTACCACCTGCCAGGCGGGCTCGCCGCGACGATGCAGGCCGGCTCACCGCTCGTGGTCATCGCCTTCGCACTCTGGCTGCTCCACGAGCGACCGGGCCGGTCCAGGGTCGTCGGGGCCGTGGTCGGGCTGCTCGGCGTCGCGCTCCTCGTGCTGCGGGCCGGCGCCGCCGTCGACCTCGTCGGCGTCGCGGCCGCGGCGGGCTCGGTCGCGGTCTCCGGCCTGGGCTTCGTCCTGGTCAAGCGGTGGAAGCCGCCAGTCGACATGGTGACCCTGGTGTCCTGGCAGCTCGTCGCGGGCGGGTTGGTGCTGGTCCCGGTGGCCGCGGCCGTCGAGGGCGCTCCCCCGGCCCTGGACGCCCGCGCGGTGGCGGGCCTCCTGTGGCTCGCCGTGGTCGGGACCGTCGTCGCCTACGTCGTGTGGTTCCGCGGCCTGACCCGGATGCCCGCCGGCGCGACCGCCCTCATCGGCCTGCTGAACCCCGTCGTCGGGACCGTGCTCGGGGTGGCCGTCGCCGGGGAGGCGTTCGGGTGGTCGCAGGCCGTCGGCATGGCGATGGTGCTCGGTGGCGTGCTCGCGGGTCAGCCGGCCGTGGCCGCCTGGTGGCGACGACGCACGATGCGCCGCCTCGCGGGCGACCTCAGGAGCGACGTGTCCGGCGCCGCGCACGCACCGCTGGACGTCGCCGCCGACCGCGATCCGGAGCCGGTGCGCTGAGAGCTCACGGCCGCTCGGCTCTCGACAGCCGGGCGGCGAGCTCCGCCGCCTCCCGGGCGAAGGGTCGCCAGCACTCGGGGGTCGCCTCGACGGCGCCGGCGTCTGCGTCGGTCGCCGGCCGCTGCACCCATCGGGACACCCGCCCGTCGGTCACGTCGAACGTCACGAGGACCCCGTCGGCCCAGCCGCGCACCCGCGTGTCACCCGCGCCGTCGACGGTCACCCGCTGCTCCGCCGTGAGCCACTCCAGCGCCTCGAGCTCGGCGGCGACCCGCGCCGCCAGCTCGAACGCCAACGAGGCGCTCGCCGCGTCGCGGCGCCGCACCAGCTCCGCACGCACCGACGCGAGCGCCCCCGGCTCGCGCTCGAGCACGCGCACCGCCAGCGCGACGCGCTCGTCCAGGTCGCCGTCCACCACCCCGAGCAGCCGGGCCATGTCCCGGTCGAAACCGCCGCTGCGCCGCCCGGCGTAGGACAGCGCCAGGGCGCGGTCCAGACCCGAGGCGGCCAGCCGACCCTGCGTGCCCCCGAGGTACGGGCCGAACGACCGCACGCCGGCGCTCTCGCGACGATCGTGCGCGGCCACCAAGGCCAGGCCGCCGCCACGCTGCACGAGGTGGAGGTACGTGGGGACCTCGAGGCCGCCACGCACGCGATTCCACCGCGGCCTCGAGCGCTCGAGCAGGTTGCGTTCAAGCCATGCCGCCTCGTGCACCGAGGCGCACGGCACCGCCTGCACCTCGGCGACCTGGGGCACCATCCGACGCAGGTGCCGGCGGTCGGACAGGTCACCCCAGTAGGACGCGACGCGGTGACGGAGGTCGGTCGCCCGGCCCACGTACATCACCCGCGACCGAGCGTCGAGGAACCGGTACACGCCGGGCCCGCTGGGCAGCACGCCGACGGCAGCCGGACGATCGGGCACGGCGCCGAGTATCGACCGTGCGTGGGGGCAGATCGGGAAGACCCGCCGGAACGCTCCGGCCGGTCCCGCTCAGTCCTGAGGGCCGGGAGGCTCGTCCGCGTGCTGGCCGACCTCGGCCTCGGGGTCGAACCGGCGCCCGGACAGGGTGCCGGACCGGGTCGCGTCCTCGGTCGCCGCGGCGGACTCCGCGCGTGCCTTGGACAGCGCATCCGCGGCATCACCCAACGCACTCGGGCCGAGGTCGTCGGGCGTCAGCGGGGACGTCCCCGCCGGGCGGGCGGGTGCGAACGCGTCGGTGTCCTCCGGCGCCGGCCCGCCGCCGAAGCCGCGGGAGATGGCCCCCAGCGCCGCGGTGAACTCGGTCGGCACGAACCACACCTTGTTGGACTGCGTCCGGGCGATCTCCGGGAGCACCTGCAGATACTGGTAGGCCAGCAGCTTCGGATCGGCGTCGCCGCGGTGGATGGCGTCGAACACCTGGAGGATCGCGCGCGACTCGCCCTCGGCGTTCAGGACTGCGGCCTGCGCGCTGCCCTCCGCCCGCAGGATCGCCGACTGCTTCTCGCCCTCGGCGGTGAGGATCGCCGACTGCTTGACGCCCTCAGCGGTCAGGATCGCGGCGCGGCGGTCACGCTCGGCGCGCATCTGCTGCTCCATCGAGCCCTGGATCGAGGCCGGCGGGTCGATCGACTTGAGCTCCACGCGGTTGACGCGCACGCCCCAGCGACCGGTGGCCTCGTCCAGCACGCCGCGCAGCTGGCCGTTGATCTGGTCACGGCTGGTCAGGGTCTGCTCGAGGTCCATCGAGCCGACGACGTTACGCAGCGTCGTGACGGTCAGCTGCTCGATGCCCTGGATGTAGTTGGCGATCTCGTAGACCGCGGAGCGCGGCTCGGTGACCTGGTAGTAGATGACCGTGTCGATGCTCACCACGAGGTTGTCGGAGGTGATCACCGGCTGCGGCGGGAAGGAGACCACCTGCTCGCGCAGGTCCACCCCGGCGCGCACCCGGTCGATGAACGGCACGAGCAGGTGCAGACCGGCGTCCAGGGTCCGCGAGTACCGACCCAGTCGCTCGACGATGAACGCCTTCGCCTGCGGCACGATCCGCACCGCGCGGACCAGGATGACGATCACGACGATGACAAGGATCGCCAGGATCGCGTAGCCGATGATGTCGGTGGTGCTGAGTCCGTTCACGAAGAGGTCTCCTGAGATGGGTCGGCAGGCGCCGACGGAACGTCGGCCCCCGTGTCCTGCACGATGTGGTCCTGGTCCCGGGTCACCACGGCGGTGGCACCGGCGATCCGCACGACGCGGACCTCCGCACCGGAGGGCACGACCTCGTCGTTCTCAGTGCGGGCGGTCCAGACCTCGCCGGCCAGCTTGATCCGCCCGGCGCGCTCGGTGACCTCGGCGACCACGACCCCGGTCCGGCCGACGAGCGCCGGGGCGTTGGTCTCCACGAGGGGCACCCGACGGCGCAGGTGCCGCAGCAGCCATGGACGCAGCGCGAACATGAGCAGGATCGAGGCGATCGAGAACCCGACCACCTGCACCCAGAACGGCATGTCCAGCAGCGCGAGGACCAGGCCGACGAGCGCACCGCCCGCGAGCATGATGAGGAACAGGTCGAGCGAGAGGATCTCCGCGACCGCGAGCAGCAGCGCGATCCCCAACCACCAGGCCCAGGCCATCGTCGGCTCCTTTCCGGCGCGATCACTCTATCGACGCGCCCTCGCCCCGGCGGGGACGTTCGGGAGCCGGTCACGCGGTGCCCACGAGCCGGGCAGGACGCCGGCTCCGATCCCCTCAGGCTACGGGCAGCAGACCGGGCCCGCGACGCCTACCGGGCCGCGCGCGCGGACCAGCGCTGGCCGTGCCGGTCCACCACGAGGTCCAGCCCGAACGTCTCGCTCAGCTGGGTGCCCGTGAGCACCTCCTCGAGCGGGCCGGCCGCGTGCACCCGCCCGTCCTTCAGCAGCAGCAGGTGGGTGAAGCCGGCCGGGATCTCCTCCACGTGGTGGGTCACCAGCACGAGCACCGGCGACGCCGGGTGCAGGGCCAGCTCCGTGAGCGCCGCGACGAGCTCCTCGCGGCCGCCCAGGTCCAGGCCGGCCGCGGGCTCGTCGAGCAGCAGCAGCTCCGGATCGGCCATCAGCGATCTGGCGATCTGGGTGCGCTTGCGCTCCCCCTCGCTCAGCGTGCCCCAGCGGTGGTCGGCGAACCGCGCCACGCCGAACGCCTCCAGCAGCGCCCTGGCCCGTTCGTGGTCCAGCGCCTCGTAGGCCTCGCGCCACCGTCCGGTCATGCCGTAGGCGGCGGTGAGGACCACGTCGAGCACCCGCTCGTCCGGCGCGATCCGGTCGGCGAGCGCCGCCGAGGAGACCCCGACCCGCTGGCGCAGCTCGAACACGTCGACCCGGCCCATCCGCGCGCCGAGCACGTCGGCCGTCCCGGACGTCGGGTGCATCCGACCCGCGGCGATCTGCAGCAGGGTGGTCTTGCCGGCTCCGTTGCGGCCCAGGATCACCCAGCGCTCGCCGTCGGCGACCCGCCAGCTCACCCGGTCGAGGATCGTGGTGGAGCCTCGGCGCAGGGAGACGTCGGCCAGCTCCAGCACCGTGTCGGAGGGGCCGGCGGTCGTGATGCTCATGGCTTCCGACCCTACCGGCGGCGGCCCGTGCCGAGCGTCCGCCAGGCCGTAGGTTTGGACGCGTGGACCTCTCGCCCCGCACCCTGCCCCGCTCGGTGCTCCTGGCGCTGTGGCTGCGGCACGCCCCACGCACCCGCTCGGACCTGCGGCGGGCCGTGCATGCGATCGAGCGCGAGGACGAGCCGCACGTGGTCGAGGGCTACGCGCCGATCCCGGTCGGGCTCGAGGAGCTGCTGACCGGGATGGTCGGGCTGCGCGAGGTCGCTGCGCTCCTGCCGGTCCCCGGGGACCTCGGCGTGCCGCCCGAGGTGGCCGGCATCGCTGCGGACGCGGGCGAGTGCGTCGTAGCACTCGGCGCAGACGGCGGTTGGGCCATGGTCCCGGAGGTGGTCGAGTTCGGCAGCGCGGCCGACCACGGCCACACCGTCACGTGGCGGGTCCTCGCGCTGCCCAGCGGCCATCGCTCGCTGGTCGGCGCGTTCGGCACCCTCGCCGACGCGCAGGCGGACCTGCGCGCCACGTTGCAGCAGGCCGTCCGTGCGCTGGACGACCTGGACGTCGCGCGGTGGCGCCCCGAGGCCACCGCGGCCCTGTCCCGGCTCCGGGCCGCGCCGGGGTTGGCGGACGTCCCGCCCGAGATCGACCACCGCGCACTGGGCACGCTGCTCGAGGCCGTCCGGCTCATCGAGATCGTCCACCTGGCCACCCTGGACGAGGGCGGTTCGGTGAACCTGTGGCAGGCCGACCAGCGCGCGACCGCACTACGTGAGGTCGGCAGGGCGGCGCGCCGTGCGGTGACCGCCGCGACGCTCGCCGCCGGTCAGCCGAGGACGGACCGGTAGACCTCGAGGGTCCGCTCGCCGATCGCCTCCCACGCGAAGTGGTCCTCGACCCTGCGCCGTGCGGCGGCGCCCATCCGGGCGGCGCGGTCGGGGTCGGTCGCCACGGCGGACAGCGCGTCGGCCAGGTCCGTGACGAAGGTCTCCGGGTGGACCGGGGTGCCGGTGCCGTCCGTCACCTGCTCGATCGGCACGAGGACGCCGGTCACGCCGTCGTCGACGACCTCGGGGATGCCGCCGGTGGCCGTCCCCACCACGGGCAGGCCGCAGGCCATCGCCTCGAGGTTGACGATGCCGAGCGGCTCGTACACCGACGGGCATGCGAACACCGTCGCGCTGGAGAGCACCGAGACCAGCTCGCGCCGCGGCAGCATCTCCTCGATCCAGACCACGCCCTCACGCTTGCGCCTCAGATCGGCGACCAGCCCGGTGACCTCGGCCATGATCTCGGGGGTGTCCGGCGCGCCGGCGCACAGCACGAGCTGGACGTCGGCAGGTAGCCGCTCGGCGGCCCGCAGCAGGTACGGCAGGCCCTTCTGCCGCGTGATCCGGCCGACGAACACCACCGACGGGCGGTCGGGGTCCAGCCCGCGCGCGAGCGCCGACGCGCGCGCCGCGGCGACGTCCTCCTCGCCCTCGGGCCGGCGCCAACCGCTCAGGTCGATCCCGTTGTGGACCACCACGACGTCGTCGGGGTCCAGGCTCGGGTAGCTGCGCAGGATGTCCTCGCGCATGCCCGCGCTCACCGCGATGATCCGCGCGGCTCCCTCGTAGGCGGTCTTCTCGGCCCAGGACGACAGCGCGTAGCCGCCGCCGAGCTGCTCGGCCTTCCAGGGCCGCAGCGGCTCCAGGCTGTGCGCGCTGATCACGTGCGGCACGTCGTGCAGCAGACCGGCCAGGTGCCCGGCCATGTTGGCGTACCAGGTGTGGGAGTGCACCAGGTCGGCCCCCGCGCAGTCCTGCGCGATCTGCAGGTCCACCCCGAGCGTGGCCAGAGCCGGGTTCGCGCCCGCGAGCTCGGCCGGCACGTCGTACCCCGTCACCCCCTCGGCGTCCCGCGGCCCGTCGAAGCAGCGCACCCGGACGTCGGCGTGCCGGCGCAGCACCGCGGACAGCTCGGCGACGTGGACACCTGCCCCGCCGTAGACGTGTGGGGGGTACTCGCGGGTGAGCAGGTCGACGCGCACGACGCCACCCTAGCGAGGCGCTGCAGGCCGGGCCTCGCCGCGCCGGAAGGGTGATGCGACCGTGACCTTCCGGCGTTCGAGGGCGGCCTGTCGGCTCATCTGATGAGACCGGTCCCACCAATGGTGACGAAATCCTTGACAGCCGTGACCGGCGCCGTTCACCCTGGCCGCGTCGAGACCACGGACACAGGACAACGGACACAAGGGAGTGCCGTCATGCCATCGCCTCGCCGTACCCTCCGCGCCGCCGCAGCGATCTTGGGAGCGATCGTCATGGGTGTCTCCCTCACCGGTCCGGCGTCCGCCGACGACGTCCTCGACGACCACACCCGGCTGTTCGTCGACCACCAGTCCACGACCTATCAGGCGGCCCGGCACCTGCACGGTCAGGCGAAGCTCGATGCCCTGCGGCTGGGGCGCTACCCGGGTGCGACGTGGTTCACCGGCGGCACACCCGAGGAGGTGCGGGCCGACGTGCGCGCCCTGGTGCGCCGCACCGGACGCGCCGTACCGGTCCTCGTCGCCTACGACCTGCCGTACCGCGACTGCGGGCAGTACTCCGCCGGTGGGGCGCTGAGCACCGCAGACTACGCAGCATGGATCGAGGCCTTCGCCGCCGGGATCGGCAACCGCCCGGCAGTCGTGATCCTCGAGCCCGACGGCCTCGGGCTCATCCCGAACTACACCAGCGAGCTGGACGGCAGCCAGAACTGCACGGTCGACGGCCCGGAGGCCACACCCGAGGCGCGCTTCGCCCAGCTCAACCACGCCGTCGACGTCCTCGGCGCGCTCCCCCACACCGCCGTCTACCTCGACGCGACCCACAGCAGCTGGCAGAACGTGAGCGAGTCGGCCTTCCGGCTGCTCAAGGCCGGCGTGCAGCGCGCCGACGGGTTCTTCCTCAACGCCTCCAACTACGAGTACACGACGAACCAGGTGTTCTACGGCACCTGGATCTCCCAGTGCATCGAGACGGCCGTCACCTCCCCGGGCTGGAGTGGCGATCCGGTCGCCGCGGACTTCCCCGACTGCGCGAACCAGTACTGGAACGGCGGGCCCGAGGGCACCGCGATCGCTGACCTGCTCGGGCCGTGGACCGGCGTCGCACTCAACGCCTACGGCGAGTGGAGCGAGGACGCCACCGACCCGGCGCTCAACGTCTCCGGCATCAGCGCGCGGTACTCCGTCCAGGCGAAGACGCACTTCGTGATCGACACCAGCCGCAACGGGCAGGGACCGTGGGACTGGGCGGCCGCCGGGTACCCCGACGCCGGTACCGCGCAGAGCTGGTGCAACCCGCCGGACCGCGGCCTGGGCCTGAGGCCGACGACGGACACCGGCGAGCCGCTGGTCGACGCGTACCTGTGGATCAAGGTCCCCGGCGAGTCCGACGGCCAGTGCACCCGCGACGGTTCGGCCGGGGACCTGGACCCGGAGCGCGGCGTGGTGGACCCCGCGGCCGGCCAGTGGTTCGCCCAGCAGGCCCGCGAGCTCATCTCGTTGGCCGACCCGGCCCTGTGGCCCTGGCACCGGGCGCACCGCTGACGACACGGGCCGTGGCGCCGACCCGCGAGGGCCCCGGCGCCACGGCCCCACTGTCCTGGCAGCGTGCCCCGAGGGCCCCTAGGGTGTGGGCATGGCAACGCCGCGAGTCCTCACCATCGTCCTCGCCGGTGGCGAGGGCAAACGACTGATGCCGCTCACCGCGGACCGTGCCAAACCCGCGGTCCCGTTCGGCGGGATGTACCGGCTCATCGACTTCGCGCTGTCGAACCTGGTCAACTCCCGCTACCTGCAGATCGTCGTGCTGACCCAGTACAAGTCGCACTCGCTGGACCGGCACGTGGCCAAGACGTGGCGGATGTCGCCGTTGCTCGGCAACTACGTCGCCCCGGTGCCCGCCCAGCAACGCGTCGGCAAGCACTGGTACCTGGGCAGCGCCGACGCCATCTACCAGTGCCTCAACACCATCACCGACGAGAAGCCCGACATCGTCGTCGTCGTGGGCGCGGACCACGTGTACCGGATGGACTTCTCGCAGATGGTGGCCTCGCACATCGAGTCCGGCGCACGGTTCACCGTCGCCGGGATCCGCCAGCCGATCGGGATGGCGGACCAGTTCGGCGTGATCGAGACGCAGAAGGACGACCGGCACCGCATCGCCCGGTTCCTGGAGAAGCCCACCGACCCGGTCGGGCTGGCCGACTCGCCCCACGAGATCCTGGCCTCGATGGGCAACTACGTCGCCGACGCGGACGCCCTGGTCGAGGCCGTGACCAGGGACGCCGAGAGCCCGACCTCACGCCACGACATGGGCGGCGACATCGTGCCGTGGTTCGTCGAGCGCGGCGAGGCCGGGGTCTACGACTTCGTCGAGAACGACGTCGCGGGCTCCACCGACCGCGACCGCGACTACTGGCGCGACGTCGGCACCCTGGACGCCTACTACGAGGCGAACATGGACCTGATCTCGGTCAACCCGGTGTTCAACCTGTACAACGCCAAGTGGCCGCTGTTCAGCGGGTACCAGAACCTGCCGCCCGCGAAGTTCGTGCACGCCGGCCCAGGCCGGATGGGCCACGCCGCGGACTCCGTGGTCGCACCGGGGGTGCTGGTCTCCGGAGCGACGGTCACCGGCTCGGTGCTCTCCCCGCACGTCTACCTGCACTCGTGGGCGTCGGTGAGCGACTCGGTGCTGCTCGACGAGGCGGAGATCGGCCGTCACGCCCAGGTGCACCGCGCCATCCTCGACAAGAACGTCGTGGTCCAGCCGCGCGCCCGCGTCGGGTTGGACCACGAGCACGACCTCGCCCGCGGTTTCACGGTCACCGAGTCCGGTGTCACCGTGGTGCCCAAGGGCACCGTCGTCGAGGCCTGACGCAGAACGGCCCGTCCGAGCGCGGGCGGGCCGGCTCAGGCGAACGGGTGCACGAACAGCCCTGAGCGCAGCTTGGGTTCGAACCAGGTCGACTTCGGCGGCATGACCTCGCCCAGGTCGGCCACGTCCATGACATCGGCGGTCGTCGTGGCCGGCAGCGCGAACGCGACCCCCGCGGGCAGCTGGTCGACCCGGCGGACCAGCTCATCGGTCCCCCGGATCCCGCCGACGAACGTGATCCGCCGGTCGGTGCGCTGGTCGGTGATGCCCAGGACCGGCACCAGCACCCGCTCGGTCAGCACCGCCACGTCGAGCCGGGCGATCGGGTCCTGCTCGTCCACCACACCGGGACGGGCGGTCAGCAGGTACCACCGACCGTCCGTGTAGACCCCGAGCTGGTGCCGAGCCGGATCGGGGGCCTGGTCGACCGGCTCGACGGCGAAGGCCCCCTCGAGCGCCGCGAGGAAGTCCGGCGTGTCGAGCCCGGCCCGGTCGGCGACGACCCGGTGGTATGCCAGCACCGTCAGCTGGTCCGCCGCGAGCACGGTGGCCGGGAAGTACGCGGCCTCCGGCTCGGCACGGCGCTCGGCCACCCGGGCGGCCGCGGCGCACCGGTGGTGCCCGTCGGCGACGTACAGCGTGTCGATCCGCTCGAAGCCCTCGACCAGGCGCGTCACCTGCCCGGCATCGGAGACCTCCCACAACGTGTGGCGCACGCCGTCGGCCTCGAAGGCGTACTCGGGCTCACCGGCGGTGACCTCCGCGACGACGGCGCCGACCTGGGCCGCGCCGGGCTGGTCGGTCCGGTACATGAGCATGACCGGCTCGTCGTGCGCACCCAGGGTGTCGATGTGACGGGTCCGGTCGTCCTCCTTGTCGGGCCGGGTGAACTCGTGGGTCGCGATGACCCCGGCTCGGTACTCGGCCGTCGAGACGCAGCCGACCACGCCGGTCTGGCTCGCGGCGACGGCGCGCTCGCCGAGCCGGATCGTCATCTCCTGGCGGTACACGAGGACCGCGGGCCCCCGAGCGACCAGAGCGCCCTTGGTGACGGCGTCGGCGAGCGCGGTGCGGGCCTGGGCGTAGGCGGCCTCGGAGTGGGGATCGGCGTCCGCGAGGTCGATCTCGGGTCGCGTGACGTGCAGGAAGCTGTCCGGGTTGCCCGCCGCGAGCGCGGCCGCCTCGGCGGTGTCGACGACGTCGTAGGGCGGCGCCGCCACCGCCTCGACGAGCTCACGAGGCGGACGCAGGGCGCGGAACGGTCGGATCGTGGCCACGTCCCGCACTCTGCCACGGCGCCGGTCGGGCATGGACGGGTGTTCCGTCCTTCGGCATGGGGGTGCCGCTCAGCGCGGCGGCCGGACGACCTCGAGCAGGCGCAGGGCCGAGCGGGCCACGCCGGCCCAGTCGGAGAGCTCGAGCACGGCGTAGCCGGCGGTGGGCAGCCCCGCGTGGAGCTGGCCGAGGTCCCCGACCGGCGGCGTCGGGTCGGCGAGCAGCGCCGCGGCGACGGACATCGTGGGCTCGTGCCCCACCACGAGCACGGTGGCGACGCGCTCGTCGATCCCGTGCAGCAACGCCATCACGTCACGTGGCCCGGCGTCGTACAGCTCGTCGGTGACGACCACCTCGGGTTCGGGCACGTCGCCGAGCGACTGCCGCACCAGGTCCCAGGTCTGGCGGGTCCGCACCGCCGAGGAGACCAGCACGTGCTCGGGGACCAGGCCACCGGTCGCCAGGCGGACGCCGACGTCCACGCACTGGCGCCGGCCGGTCATCGCGAGGGGACGCAGCTGGTCGGGGACGTTGCCACCCGGTTCGGCCTTCGCGTGCCGCAGCAGGACGAGGCGTCGGCCGCCGGGGCGGGACGCGGTCACGGTCGCCTCACTGCCCCATCGCGTGGACCCCGCCGTCCACGTGGACGATCTCCGCCGTGGTGGCGGGGAACCAGTCGGAGAGCAGGGCCGCGACGGCCTTGGCGGTGGGCACGGGGTCGGTGACGTCCCACCCGAGCGGCGCACGCGCCGGCCAGCCGCTCTCCATCGCCTCGAAACCGGGGATGGACTTGGCGGCGGTGGTGCGGATCGGCCCGGCCGAGACCAGGTTGACCCGCACACCCTCCGGCCCCAGGTCCCGGGCGAGGTACCGCGCGGTCGACTCGAAGGCCGCCTTGGCCACCCCCATCCAGTCGTACACCGGCCACGCGAACGACGCGTCGAACGTCAGCCCGACGATCGAGCTGCCGGGTCGCAGCAGCGGCCGGGTCGCGACCGCGAGCGACTTGAGCGAGTAGGCGGACACCTGCAACGCCGTCGCCACGTCGGGCCACTCGCCGGCCAGGAAGTTCCCGCCCAGCACCGACTGCGGGGCGAAGCCGATCGAGTGCACGACGCCGTCCAGGTGGGAGACGTGCTCTCCCAGCCGCTCGGCCAGCGCGGCCAGGTCGGCGTCGTCCGTGACGTCGAGCTGGACCACCGGCACCTCGGTGGGCAGACGCTTGGCGATCGCCGCCGTGAGCCGGGCCTGCCGGCCGAACGACGTGAGCACCACCTCGGCGCCCTCGAGCTGCGCCAGCCGCGCCACGTGGAAGGCGATCGAGCCTTCGGTCAGGACCCCGGTGACCAGCACCTTCTTGCCGTCGAGCAGAGCCACGTCGCTTCCTTTCACCTTCATCCGTCCGGACCGACCGTACAGGCACCGCGCCGCGCGGCTAAGTGTCAGTGCCCCATCCCGAGACCACCGTCGACCGGGATCACCGCGCCGCTGATGTACGCCGCGGCGGGCGACGCGAGGAACTCGACCACCCCGGCCACCTCGTCCGGCGTCGCGAAGCGGCCCGCCGGGATCGCTGCCCTGTAGGCCGCCTGGCGCTCGGCGGGCAGCTCCGCCGTCATGTCCGTGTCGATGAAGCCGGGGGCCACGACGTTCGCGGTGATGCCCCGACCGCCCAGCTCCCGGGTGAGGGATCGGGCCATGCCGACCAGCCCGGCCTTGGACGCCGCGTAGTTGACCTGGCCCTGCCCGCCGTAGAGCCCGACCACCGACGAGATCAGGATGATCCGACCACGACGCATCCGGAGCATCGGCGTGGTGGCCCGTCGCACGCACCGGAACGCCCCGGTGAGGTTCACGTCCACCACGGACGTGAAGTCCTCGTCGGTCATCCGCATCACGAGCTGGTCACGGGTGACGCCGGCGTTGGCCACCAGCACCTCGACCGGGCCGTGCTCGGCCTCGGCGGCGGCGAAGGCCGCGTCGACCGCCGCCGAGTCGGTCACGTCACCGTGCACCGACAGCACGCCGTCGGGCACGCCGCCCGAGCGGTGCAGCGCGGCGACCTTGTCCCCGGCCGCGACGAACCGCTCCGCGATCGCCCGGCCGATGCCCCGGCTCCCGCCCGTGATGAGCACGCTGCGTGGCTGGTTGGGCGCCACGATCCACCTCCCTGCCGGACCCGGTCGCTCGCCGGGCACCGCCTGACCGTACCGGAGCCCGGCCGGTGGGCCTGCCAGCGGGCGGGCGGCAGCGCTCGACGCCCCCGGAGCGGCGTCCGTCGCCGCCCGGAGCTAGCCTGAGCCGGTGCGACGATCCGAGGGCGGACGGGGCGCGCCCGAGGTGCCCCGGATCACCTCCGCGCGCGAGTCGCTGAGCGACGACCTCTCGCGCCGCACGCACCGGTACCTCATCCAGATGGGCCTGCGCGTCGCGTGCTTCATCGGCGCGGTGGTGGTGGACAACTGGACCCGGTGGCTGCTCGCCGTCGGGGCGGTGGTGCTGCCCTACGTCGCGGTGGTGCTCGCCAACGCCGGGCGCAGCCGCGGCGAGGACCCCGGTACCTTCATCGAGCCGCACCACATCGAGGGCCCCGCGCGCCAGGAGGACGACCGTGAGTGAACCCGCCGCCGAGCTGGTGTGCAGCGCCAAGGGCTGCCGCGCACCGGCGACATGGGCGGTGCGCTGGAACAACCCGCGGATCCACGCCCCGGAGCGCCGCAAGGTCTGGCTGGCCTGCGACGACCACCGTCCCCACCTCGAGCGCCACCTGGACACGCGCGAGTTCTGGCGCGACACGATCCCGGTCGGTGACCTCACCGAGGACGACGGGTGAGCGAGCGGCTGCGGCGCGCGATCGCGACGATGGCCGTCGCGAGCCTCGTCTCGGCCGCGTGCGTGATGCTCGGGCTGTGGCAGTGGCACCGGCACCTGGCGCGCAGCGCCGCGATCGCCGTGGTCACCTCGAACTACGACGCACCACCCGTCCCGCTCGAGAAGGCCATGGCCGGCGGCACCACCGTCGCCGCCGGCCAGGAGTGGCAGCGCGTCACCGCGACCGGTCAGTACCTACCGGACGCCACGGTCCTGCTGCGCAACCGCCCGGTCAACGGGGTGAGCGGCTACCACGTGCTGGCCCCGTTCCTGGTCGGATCCGGCGAGCAGTCCGGGACCGTGCTCCTGGTGGACCGCGGCTTCCTGCCGGCCGCCGGCGCGGCGACCGCGGTGCCCGATGTGCCGGCACCGCCGCAGGGCACGGTCGAGCTCGTCGCACGGCTCAGGGTGTCCGAGCGGCCCACCGACCGCGACGCGCCGACCGGGCAGGTCCAGGTGATCGAGACGTCCGCGGCCCGCGCGGCCGCGGCGGCCCCGTGGACCCAGCCGGCCCTGACCGGCTACGCCCAGGCGGTCACCGAGGACGGCGCGGCACCCGCCGGGCTCGCCCCGCTCGCGCTGCCCAGCACCGACCTCGGACCCCACCTGTCGTACGCCTTCCAGTGGTGGGTGTTCGCCACCGGTGCGCTGATCGGCGCCGTCGTCCTGCTGCGACGCGAGGGCGCCACGGCACCGTCGCCGCGACCCGCCCGCCGTCGGCCGACGGCCGAGCAGGAAGAGGACGCGCTCCTGGACGCCCAGGAGACGGCCGCCCGGTCGACCCGGCCCTGAGGCCGGTTGCCGGCCGGCCCGCGGTCCCCGCCCGGCTCAGCCCTCGCCGCGCAGGGCCGCGCGACGGGCCTCGGCAGCCGCACCGCGCGTGGCTCCGCCACGGCTGCGCATCGCCACGCCGGACTCCACGAGCAGGCCGTGCACGAAGCCGTAGGAGCGCCCGATGTCGTCGGCGATCGAACGGATCGACTCACCGCGCCCGTAGCGTTCGACCAGCGTGCCGGCCAGGTCGCTCCGGCTGCCACCGGTGATCCGGGATCCCTTGGGGAGCTTCGAGCTCATCTGGTTCCTCCTGGCCCTGAGGTGTGCCAGGGCGACAGCCCTGGAGACCACGCGGGTCACGCGAGCGCGACCAGGTCCGCGTAGTCCTCGTTCCACAGATCTTCGTCCCCATCGGGCAGGAGCACCACTCGTTCGGGCGCGAGCGCCTCCACGGCGCCCTCGTCGTGGGTGACCATGACGACCGCGCCGGAGTAGCGGTGCAGCGCGGAGAGCACCTCGGCGCGGCTCGCCGGGTCGAGGTTGTTGGTCGGCTCGTCCAGGAGGAGCACGTTGGCGGCGGACACCACCAGCACCGCGAGCGCCAGCCGGGTCTTCTCCCCGCCCGACAGCACGGCCGTCGGCTTGTCCGCGTCGTCCCCGGAGAACAGGAACGAGCCCAGCACGGACCGCACCTCGGTGTCGGAGAGGTCGGGCGCCGCGTGCCGGAGGTTCTCCACCACGGTGACCGACGTGTCGAGGGTCTCGTGCTCCTGGGCGTAGTAGCCGAGCTTGAGCCCGTGGCCCGCCTCCACGACGCCGGTGTCCGGCTGCTCGACGCCGGCCAGCAGGCGCAGCAGGGTGGTCTTGCCCGCACCGTTGAGGCCCAGCACCACGACCCGGCTGCCACGGTCCACCGCGAGGTCGACGTCGGTGAACACCTCGAGCGAGCCGTAGGACTTGCTCAGCCCGGTCGCGGTCAGCGGGGTCCGCCCGCACGGCGCCGGCTCCGGGAAGCGCAGGTGCGCGACCTTGTCGCTGGCCCGGGTGGCCTCCAGCCCGGACAGCAGCCGCTCGGCGCGTCTGGCCATGTTCTGGGCGGCGACGGCCTTCGTCGCCTTCGCGCGCATCCGGTCGGCCTGCGCCATGAGCGCGGCGGCCTTCTTCTCGGCGTTGGCGCGCTCGCGCTTGCGACGGCGCTCGTCGGTCTCCCGCTGGGCGAGGTAGGCGTCCCAGCCGAGGTTGTACTGGTCCAGCTCGGCGCGGTTGGCGTCCAGGTGGAACACCTTGTTCACCACGGTGCGCACCAGGCCCACGTCGTGGCTGATCACCAGCAGCCCACCCGGGTACACCGCGAGGAAGTCCCGGAGCCACGCGATCGAGTCGGCGTCCAGGTGGTTGGTCGGCTCGTCGAGCAGCAGGGTCTGGGCTCCGGAGAACAGGATCCTGGCCAGCTCGACGCGGCGGCGCTGCCCGCCGGAGAGCGTGGCCAGCGACTGGCCGAGGACTCGTTCGGGCAGCCCGAGGTTCGCGGCGATCCGCCCCGCCTCGCTCTCCGCCGCGTACCCGCCGGCGGCGGTGAACCTCGCCTCGAGCCGCGGGTAGCGCTCCAGGGCGCGGTCGCGCGTCTCGTCGTCGGCCGAGGCCATCTCGCCCTCGGTGTCGCGCATGCGGCGCACGATGTCGTCCAGCCCGCGCACCGACAGGATCCGGTCCAGGGCACGCACCTGGAGATCGCCGGTGCGCGGGTCCTGGGGCAGGTAGCCGACGTCACCCGAGCGCACCACGCGCCCGCCCGTGACCTGTCCTTCGCCGGCGAGGGCCTTGGTCAGCGTGGTCTTGCCGGCACCGTTGCGGCCCACCAGACCGATCCGCTCCCCCGCAGCGACCCGGAACGTCGACGGGTGCAGGAGCACGCGGGCGCCGACCCGCAGCTCCACGTCGTGGGCACTGATCACTGAGGTTTCCTCCGAGCGGCATGCTGGCGTTCTGTCGCCCGGCACAGGCGACGCTCATCCTACGACCGGCTAGCCTCACGGGGACCCGTCGAGGCTGCCATGCCGGAGCGAGCGCGGGCCAGCCGAAATCCCTGCGGGAGGACCTGTGACCCAAGACGCGATCCCCGACGTCCCCGGCGCCGTGCCGGCGCGCCGCGCCGCGGCGACCGACATCGCCCTGGTGGGCACCGGTGCGGCGCTCGTCGCGGTGTGCTCGCTGCTGGCGATCCCGGTGGGCACCAGCGGTGTGCCGATCACGCTGCAGACGTTCGGCGTCCTGCTGGTCGGTGCCGTGCTCGGGTCCAGGCGCGGCGCCTTCGCCGTGCTGCTGTACCTCCTGGTCGGCTTCGCCGGCCTGCCGGTGTTCGCCGAGGGCACGGGCGGTCTGGCGACGTTCGCCAAGCCCTCGGTCGGCTACCTTCTCGCGTTCCCACTGGCCGCATGGGTGGTCGGCCTGGTGGTCGAGCGCGGCTCGGGCGCACTCGTCCCGCAGGTGGTGCGCCTGACGCTCGGCGGGCTCGCCGGGACCGCGGTGATCTACGCGATCGGCGTCCCGGTGCTGGCCGCGCGGATCGGGGTGAGCCTGGTCGAGGCGCTCGCCCTCAACGTGGTCTTCCTGCCGTTCGACGCGATCAAGCTGGCCGTGGTCGTGATCGTCGCCGCGGCCGTGCACCGCGCCTACCCCGGCCTGATCCGAGGGTGACGGCGAGGCTCGCGTGATCGAGCTGGACGGCGCGGGCGTTACGGTCACCACGGCGCGTGGCGAGCCCCGCGTCCTCCTGCACCCGACCACGCTCACGCTGATCGAGCGGCGCGTCGCGGTTATCGGGGCGAACGGCTCGGGGAAGTCGACGCTCGCCCGGCTGGTCAACGGGCTGCGCCCGGCGACCACCGGACGCGTGCGGACCCTGGGCCTGGACGTCGCGCAGCACGGCGCGCAGGTGCGGGCCGCCGTCGGGTTCGTGTTCACCGACCCGGACGCCCAGCTCGTCATGCCGACGGCGGTCGAGGACGTGGCGCTCTCCCTGCGCCGCAGTGTCCCGGGCGCCGCACAGCGCGATGCCACCGCACGCGCGTGGCTCGAGCGCATCGGGCTGGGTGAGCACGCGACCACCCCGGTGCACGCCCTGTCCGGCGGCCAGAAGCAGCTCCTTGCGCTCGCGGGCTTGCTGGCCACCGAGCCGCGGGTGCTCGTGTGCGACGAACCCACGACGCTCCTCGACCTGCGCTGGCGCCGCCTGGTCGACGCGCTGCTCGACGGGGTTGACGCCCAGCTGCTGCTGGTGACCCACGACCTGGACGCCGCCCGGCGGGCCGACCGGGTGCTCGTCGTCGACGAGGGTCGCGTGGTGCACGACGGTCCGGCCGCAGCCGCGGTGGACGCCTACCAGGCCCTCATGGCACCGCGATGAGCTGGCTGGATCCCGCGGGCCTCTACCGTCCCGGCGCGACCCTCGTGCACCGGTCGCCCCTGTGGTTGCGGCTGGGCGGCCTGGCGGCGCTGGGCGTGGCACTGGTGGTGCTGCGCGGGCCGTGGTCGGCGCTGGCGGTGCTTGCGACCACCGTCGTGCTCGCGGCCGTGGCGCGGCTTCCTCTGCGCTCGACCCTGCGGGGCCTGGCGCCGGTGCTGGTGACGGCGGTGCTGGTCGGTGCCTACCAGACCTGGCAGCGGGGCTGGGAGGTGGGCGTCGAGGTCGCCGCCGACCTCGTGTCGCTCGTCCTGGCCGCGACGGTCGTGACGGTGACCACGCGGGCCGACGTGCTGCTCGACGCGGTGGTCCGGGCGCTGCGGCCCCTGCGGCGGGTCGGGGTGGACCCCGACGCGGTCGCGCTGGCGATCTCCCTGATGCTGCGCACCATGCCCGCGCTGGCGGACCTGGCCGGCCAGACCCGCGACGCCGCGCGTGCGAGGGGTCTGGACCGCAACCCCCGCGCCCTGCTCATCCCGCTGGCGATCCGCACCGTCGGCCGCGCCCAGACCACCGGAGACGCGCTCGCCGCCCGCGGCATCGGGGACGGTGCTGCCGCCCGCGGTGGTCCAGGACCTACGGTGGCGCCATGACCTTCCGCGAGGGTGGCAGCTTCGAGGGCGGCCGTGTGCGAAGCGGGCGCGGCGGGCGCGGTGTGGCCGTCGGCGGCGGGCTGGGGCTGGTGGGGCTCGTGATCGTGCTCCTGCTCCAGCTCACCGGGAACGGCGAGGTCGCCGACCAGCTCGGCACCCAGGCGGACCCTGGTGCCCAGGCGCAGAACGACACCATCGGCGACTGCACCGCGGAGCAGGCCAACACCGACCCGGCCTGTCGGCTGAGCGCGACCGTGCAGTCCCTCGACGCCTACTGGACCGGCGTGTTCGCCGACCAGGGGCAGCTACCGCTGCCCGAGGTCCAGGAGTTCTCCGGCACCTGGCCGACCGCATGCGGCACGGCCTCGGGGTCCACCGGCCCGTTCTACTGCCCGCCGGACCGGACCATCTACCTCGACCTGGGGTTCTTCGACACGCTGACCACGCGCTTCGGGGCGCAGGGTGGGGCCCTGACCCAGGAGTACGTCGTCGCGCACGAGTACGGCCACCACATCCAGAACGTCACGGGCGTCCTGGACGCCGCGAACCGGACCGGCGCGGGCGCGGGCTCGGACTCGGTGCGCACCGAGCTCCAGGCCGACTGCTACGCGGGGCTGTGGGCCCACGACGCCGCGTCGACCGTCGATCCGGACACCGGGGTGCCGTTCCTCGAGCCGATCAGCCAGGCACAGCTGGCCGACGCGCTGTCCGCGGCGCAGGCCGTCGGCGACGACCACATCCACGCCTCCGCGGGCATCGGCGTGAACCAGGACACCTGGACGCACGGCTCGAGCGACCAGCGTCAGCGCTGGTTCCTGGTCGGCTACGACCAGGGCGACCCGGCGGCGTGCGACACCTTCGCCACGAACGACCTGTAGTCGCCCTCCGGCACCGGCCTCGCGGCTCAGACGTTGAAGCCCAGGGCCCGCAGCTGCTCGCGGCCGTCGTCGGTGATCTTGTCCGGGCCCCACGGCGGCATCCAGACCCAGTTGATCCGGAACCCGTCGACGATCCCTTCGAGCACCGCCGCGGACTGGTCCTCGATGACGTCGGTCAGCGGGCAGGCCGCGGACGTGAGCGTCATGTCGATCACCGCGTGGTTGTTCTGGTCGACCACGACGCCGTACACCAGCCCGAGGTCGACCACGTTGATGCCGAGCTCGGGGTCGATGACGTCGCGCATCGCCTCCTCGACGTCTGCCACCGACACCGGACTCATCGGTCCTCCTCCTTGTTCGCCACGCCGGCCTGCGCCAACGCGTCACGCAGCGCCGCCCAGCCGAGCAGCGCGCACTTGACCCGGGCCGGGAACTGCGCCACGCCCGTGAAGGCGGTCGCGTCACCCAGCTCGTCCTCCAGGTCCTCGTCCAGACCGGCGCCGCGCGAGTGCATCAGCGCGCGGAACGTCTCGCCCAGCTCCTCGGCGCGGGCCACGGGCTGGCCCTCGACCAGGCCCGACATCACCGACAGCGACGCCTGCGAGATCGAGCAGCCCTGACCGTCCCAGCTCACCTTGCCCAGGGTGTCGCCGTCCAGGTGCACGCGGAGCGTGACCTCGTCGCCGCAGGTCGGGTTGACCTGGTGCGACTCGGCCGTGCCGGGCTCGGCCAGCCCCTTGCCGTGCGGGTGCTTGGCGTGGTCGAGGATGAGCTGCTGGTACAGCTGCTCCATCGCCTGGCTCATGCGGCTCCTCCGAGTCCGAAGAACGGTCGTACGTCGGCCAGCGCCGCCCCGAACGCCTCGACGTCCTCCAGGGTCGTGTACACCGACGCCGACGCCCTGGCCGTCGCCGCGATACCGAACCGCCGGTGCAGCGGCTGCGCGCAGTGGTGCCCCACCCGCACCGCGACCCCGGCGTCGTCCAGCACCTGGCCCACGTCGTGCGCGTGCACGCCGTCGACCACGAACGACACCACCGCGAGCCGGTCGACCGGGTCCGTCGGGCCGATCACCCGCACCCCCGGCACCCGGGCGACGGCGTCCAGCAGCGCGCGGGTCAGCTGGGCCTCGTGCTCGGCGACGGCGTCCATGCCCAGGTCCTGCAGGTAGCGCGCCGCGGCGCCCATCCCGACAGCCTGGGCGACCATCTGCGTACCGGCCTCGAAGCGCAGCGGCGGCGGGGCGTACGTCGCGCTCTCCATGGTCACGACCTCGACCATCGACCCCCCGGTGGTCACCGGCGGCATGGCCTCGAGGATCTCCCGCCTGGCCCACAGCGCACCGACGCCGGTGGGTCCGAGCATCTTGTGCCCGGAGAACACCGCGACGTCGACGCCGAGTGCGGGCAGGTCCACGGGCAGGTGCGGCACGCTCTGGCAGGCGTCCAGCACCGCGAGTGCGCCCACCTCGTGCGCCGCGGCGACCACGGTCGGCACGTCGGTGATCGCGCCCGTCACGTTCGAGGCGTGCGAGACCGCGACCACCCGGGTGCGCTCCCCCACCACGTCGGCGAGCTGGTCGAGCCGCAACCGCCCCTCGTCGGACACCCCGATCCACCGCAGCGTCGCCCCGGTGCGTGCACAGAGCTCCTGCCACGGCACGAGGTTGGCGTGATGCTCGGCCTCGGTGACGACGATCTCGTCCCCCGGCCCCAGCGCGAGGCGCCGAGCGGCAGCGCCGCCGCGGCCCAGAGACGCGTTCGACATCGCGTACGTGAGCAGGTTCATCCCGGCGGTGGCACCCGCAGTCCAGACGATCTCGTCGGCCGCTACGCCGACGAACGCGGCGACCTGGGCGCGCGCCTGCTCGTAGGCCTCGGTCGCCTCCTCGGCGAGCTGGTGGGCGCCGCGGTGCACCGCGGCGTTGCGCTGGGTGTAGAACTCCAGCTCGGCGTCGATGACGACGTCGGGCTTCTGCGAGGTGGCCGCCGAGTCGAGGTAGACGAGCCGACGACCACCGCGCAACGTGCGGCCGAGCAGCGGGAAGTCCGCGCGGACCGCCGCAAGCTCGCCGGCACTGAGGGCCGCGGTTGTCATCTGTCCTCCGATGGGGGTGGTGGGGACGGGCGGCCCGGTCGCCCGGGCCCGCTCGCTCAGGTGGTGGCGAGGAACCTGTCGTAGCCCTCGGCCTCGAGGCGCTCGGCGAGCTCGGGCCCGCCCTCCTCGGCGATCCGGCCGGCGACGAACACGTGCACGAAGTCGGGCTTCACGTATCGCAGGATGCGCGTGTAGTGCGTGATGAGCATGACGCCCACGTCACCGTCGGCGCTGACCCGGTTCACGCCCTCGGAGACGATCCGCAGCGCGTCGACGTCCAGACCGGAGTCGGTCTCGTCGAGGATCGCGATCTTCGGCTTGAGCAGCTCCATCTGGAGGATCTCGTGGCGCTTCTTCTCCCCGCCCGAGAAGCCCTCGTTGACGTTGCGCTCGGCGAAGGCCGGGTCGATCCGCAGGCGCTCCATGGCGCTCTTGACGTCCTTGACCCAGTGCCGCAGCGGCGGGGCCTGCCCGTCCAGCGCGGTCTTGGCGGTGCGCAGGAAGTTCGACACGCTCACGCCGGGCACCTCGACGGGGTACTGCATGGCGAGGAACATCCCCGCGCGGGCCCGCTCGTCGACGGTCATCGCCAGCACGTCCTCGCCGTCCAGGGTCACCGAGCCGCTGGTGATCTGGTACTTGGGGTGGCCGGCGAGCGAGTAGGCCAGCGTCGACTTCCCGGAGCCGTTGGGGCCCATGATCGCGTGGGTCTCGCCCGCGGCGATGGTCAGGTCGACGCCGGTGAGGATGGGCTTGGCGCCCTCCTTGGTCTCGACACTGACGTGCAGGTCGCGGATCTGCAGGGTGGACATGCGGTTCCTCTCAGACGTCGACGTCGACGAGCACGCGCTCGCCGTCGAGGGTCACGGGGTAGACGGGGACGGGCTTGGTGGCCGGCAGGGCCAGGGGTGCGCCGGTGCGCAGGTCGAAGGTCGAGCCGTGCAGCCAGCACTCGACGGTGTGGTCCTCGATCTCGCCGTCCGACAGCGAGACCTGGCCGTGGGAGCAGACGTCGGACACCGCGTGCACGTCGCCGTCCTCGGTGCGCACCACGGCGACCTCGACGACGCCGGCGGCGCCCTCGATCTCGACCCGCACCGCGCTACCGGGCGCGAGGTCGGTGAGCAGACAGGCGGGCCGGGCGGTCATCAGGCACCCGCCAGGGTCGTCATGCTCGCCTCGAGCTCGGCCTCGATCGCCGCGATCAGCCGCTCCTCGACCTCGGGCACGCCGATCTGACCGATGAGCTCGGCGAAGAAGCCACGCACGACCAGGCGGCGCGCCTCGGTCTCGGGGATGCCTCGGGCCATCAGGTAGAACAGCTGCTCGTCGTCGAACCGGCCGGTCGCCGACGCGTGGCCGGCGCCCTCGATCTCGCCGGTCTCGATCTCCAGGTTCGGCACCGAGTCGGCGCGCGCGCCGTCGGTGAGCACCAGGTTGCGGTTGAGCTCGTAGGTGTCGGTGCCTTCGGCGTGCGCCTGGATGAGCACGTCACCGACCCACACCGTGTGCGCGCCGACGCCCTGGAGCGCGCCCTTGTAGGTCACCCTCGATCGGCAGGCCGGCACGTTGTGGTCGACGAACAGGCGGTGCTCCTGGTGCTGGCCGGCGTCGGCGAAGTACAGGCCGAGCGCCGTCAGGTCCGCACCCTCGCCGCTGAACTCGGCGTCCGGCGTGATCCGCACCGCCTCGCCACCGAGGGTGACCACGACGTGCTTGACGGTGGCGTCGCGGCCGACCACCAGACGATGCGCGGCGGCGTGCACCGAGCCGGCGTCCCAGTCCTGGATGGACACGAGGGTGAGGTGGGCGCCGTCCTCGACGACCACCTCGACCGTCTCGGCCAGCGACGCGGGACCGACGTGGTCGACCACGACGACCGCCTCGCTCAGCTCGCGGGCGTGCACCAGCAGGTGCGATGCCGTCGGGCCGGTGCCCGGCACGCCCTCGATCCGGACGCTGGTCGCGGCCGAGGCGACCGCGCCGCGCGGCACCGTCACGACCGTCGCCTCGGCGAACGAGGACCACGCCGCGGCGGCGGTGCGGTCGCCGGGTCGCCCGACGGTGCCGAGCCGCTCGTCTCCCCGCCCGACGATCTCGACCGTGACCTCGGGCGGGTTCACCACCGTCACCTGGACGCCGCCGGCGGCCAGGCCCTGGCCGGTCGCGTCGAACAGCGGCGCGAACTGCGGCAGCGGGCTGAACCGCCACTCCTCCTCGCGCCCGGTGGGCACGGGGAAGTCGGCGAGCTCGAACGAGGTCCGCCGCTCGGCGCGCGAGGCCTGCGGGATCACGCCGTGGCTGTGCGCACCGTCGGCGACGGCACGGCTGTGGTCGGTGGACGGGCCCGCGACGGGGCCGGACGTCTGGGTGGTCATCGGGTGGTGTGCTCTCTCGCTCGGGTCTGCGGGGCGGTGGGGCGGCGGCCGGTCAGCCGACCGAGCCTTCCATCTGGAGCTCGATGAGCCGGTTGAGCTCGAGGGCGTACTCCATCGGGAGCTCCCTCGCGATCGGCTCGACGAAGCCGCGCACGATCATCGCCATGGCCTCGGTCTCGGGCATGCCGCGGGACATCAGGTAGAAGAGCTGGTCCTCGCTCACCTTCGACACCGTCGCCTCGTGGCCCATGGACACGTCGTCCTCGCGGACGTCGACGTAGGGGTAGGTGTCCGAGCGGGAGATCTGGTCCACGAGCAGCGCGTCGCACAGCACGTTGGACGCCGAGTGCTCGGCGCCCTCCAGGACCTGCACCAGCCCGCGGTAGGAGGTGCGGCCACCGCCGCGCGCGACGGACTTGGAGATGATCGAGCTCGAGGTGTGCGGCGCGGCGTGCACCATCTTCGCCCCGGCGTCCTGGTGCTGGCCGGCGCCGGAGAAGGCGATCGACAGGGTCTCGCCCTTGGCGTGCTCGCCCAGCAGGTAGATCGCCGGGTACTTCATGGTGACCTTGGAGCCGATGTTGCCGTCGACCCACTCCATGGTCGCGCCCTCGCCGGCTGTGGCCCGCTTGGTCACGAGGTTGTACACGTTGGTCGACCAGTTCTGGATGGTCGTGTACCGGACCCGGGCGTCCTTCTTGACGATGATCTCCACGACCGCGGAGTGCAGCGAGTCCGAGGAGTAGATCGGCGCGGTGCAGCCCTCGACGTAGTGCACGTACGAGCCCTCGTCGGCGATGATCAGCGTCCGCTCGAACTGGCCCATGTTCTCGGTGTTGATCCGGAAGTAGGCCTGCAGCGGGATGTCCACGTGGACGCCCGGCGGGACGTAGATGAACGAGCCGCCCGACCACACGGCGGTGTTCAGCGCGGCGAACTTGTTGTCGCCCGGCGGGATGACGGTGCCGAAGTACTCGCGGAACAGCTCGGGGTACTCGCGCAGACCGGTGTCGGTGTCGACGAAGATGACGCCCTTCTCCTCCAGCTCCTCCTGGATCTGGTGGTAGACGACCTCCGACTCGTACTGGGCGGCGACGCCGGCGACCAGGCGCTGCTTCTCGGCCTCCGGGATGCCCAGCCGGTCGTACGTCTTCTTGATGTCGTCGGGCAGGTCGTCCCAGCTCGTCGCCTGCTTCTCGGTCGAGCGCACGAAGTACTTGATGTTGTCGAAGTCGATGCCCGACAGGTCCGCGCCCCAGTGCGGCATGGGCTTCTTGTCGAAGAGCCGCAGCGACTTCAGCCGGGTCTTGAGCATCCACTCGGGCTCGTTCTTCAGCGCCGAGATGTTGCGCACGACCTCCTCGGAGAGCCCGCGCTGGGCGGACATGCCGGCGGCGTCGGAGTCGTGCCAGCCGTACCCGTAGGCGCCGATCGACTCGATGATCTCCTGGTCGGAGCTCGGGGTGGTCACCGGCTCGGTGGGTGCAGTCATCGGTCTCCCTCCACAGGCGCCGTCAGGCGGTGGTCGGTGGTCGGTGGGGCGGTGGTCGATCGGGCCGACGCCAGGGCCGGCTCCGGGTGTGCGTCGGCCTGCTGCGCTGCGCGCAGCGAGACATGGGTGGTGCAGACGTGCCCGCCGGCGGCGAGCGTGGACAGCCGCTGGACGGGCACGCCCAGCAGCCGCGACAGTGCGCGGGTCTCAGCCTCGCACAGCACCGGATAGGTCGCCGCGACGTCGCGGACCGGGCAGTGGCCCTGGCACAGCTGGACGGCGAGGCCACCGGGCACCGAGCGCACGGATGCGGCGTAACCCTCGACCGACAGGGCGTCGGCGAGGCGCGCGGTGCGCTCACGCAGCGACGCCTCGCCCTCCACGGCAGGGGCGAGTGCGGCCTCGAGGTCGCCCGCTCGGCGCTCCGCGAACTGCTCGACCGCGTCGTCCCCGGCGACCTGCGACAGGTAGTCGAGCGCCTGCTCGGCGAGCTCGGCGTAGGTGCAGTCGAGGCTCGCCTGGGCCTGGACAGTCGCCACGTAGCGGCGTGCGGGCCGTCCGCGTCCCTGGGCACCGTGCGGGCGCGAGGTGTGGGCCGCGACCTGACCGGCCTCCTCGAGGGCTGCGATGTGACGCCTGACCCCGGCAGGCGTGAGGCGGAGGTCCTCGGCGAGCTCGAGCACGGACACCGGCCCGGCCTCGACGACCAGGCGCAGGATCCGGTCCCGCGTCGAGCTGTCGCTCTCGGTCGAGTCCATGTCACCTCCGTCGTGGTCGAGCTCCGGCGGGCCTTGCGCCTCAAATTAGCAACATCTTCGTTGCTGAAATCCTTCCCCGCAACGAAGGGGACCCTCACCTCCACCGGACCCGCACGCCCGGACCCCACTGATACGGCGCGGCGCCGACGAGCCATAGACTCTCGGGCCGTGAGTGTGGTCGCCTCGACGCTGGTGGTCCGCTACGGCCGCCACGAGGCGCTGGCGGGCATCGACCTCACCATGCCCCGCGGCCGGCTGACCGCGCTGCTCGGTCCCAACGGTGCCGGCAAGACGACCTTCGTCGAGTGCATCGTGGGCCTGCGCACCCCGACGGAGGGCCGGATCGAGGTGCTCGGCCGCGCGCCCGACGACCCGGCCCTGCGCACCCGGGTGGGCGTCATGCTCCAGGACGGCGGTCTGCCCCTCGCCGCGCCGGCCGGCCAGGTTCTCGCCCACGTCGCGGCGATGCACGCCCGGCCGCGGGACCGCGGCGAGCTCGTCGAGCGACTCGGGCTGGGCGCGCTGCTGCGCCGGCCGGTCAGGCGGCTCTCCGGCGGCGAGCGTCAGCGCCTGGCGCTGGCCACCGCTCTGGTCGGCCGCCCCCAGGTCCTCCTGCTCGACGAACCGACTGCGGGGCTGGACCCCCAGGCCCGGGTCGCGGTGCGCGACCTGGTCCGCGAGCTGCGCGACGAGGGCACGACGATCCTGCTGACCACCCACCGGACCGAGGAGGCCGCCGAGCTGGCCGACCAGGTCGTGGTGCTCGACGCGGGTCGGGTGCGCGCCGCGGGCAGCCCCGCGGAGCTCGTGGGCCAGGACCGCGGCCTGCGCATCCTGCTCGACCGCGACCCCGGGGCCTACCGGGAGGAGCTCGAGCACCTGCTGCGGGTGCCGGTGGTCGCGTCCAGCCGCCTGCTGGAGGTGCGCGGCGCACCCAGCCCGGCGCTCCTGCACAAGGTCACCGGGTGGGCGAGGGACAACGACGTGCGGATCCTCGAGCTGGCCGCCGGGCATCGCAGCCTCGAGGACGTCGTGCTGGCCCTGACCGGACGGGAGCTGCGATGAGCGCCACCGAACCGAGCGGGCCCACCAGGCAGGTACCGGTCCTGGCGCCCGACCACGACCCGGCTCCCGCGTGGCGACGGGTGCTGGCCCAGGCCGCGTTCGAGGTACGCGCGCTGGTCCGCAACGGCGAACAGCTGCTCCTCACCCTCGTGCTCCCGGTGCTGGTGCTCGTCGTCCTGGGGCGCACCGACCTGCTCGGGCTCGGCGAGGACCGGCTGGCCGTCGTCACTCCCGGCGTGCTGGCCCTCGCGGTGATGTCGACGGGTCTGACGTCGCAGGCGATCAGCACGGCGTTCGACCGGCGGGCAGGGGTGCTGCGGCTCCTGGCCACCACCCCGCTCGGACGCGGCGGCCTGGTCGCGGGCAAGGTCGTAGCGGTCCTCGTGGTCGAGGTGGGGCAGGTCCTGGTGATCGGCGGGGTGGCCGTGGCGCTCGGGTGGCGTCCGGCCCAGCTGGCCGGCAGCATGCTCTCGCTGGTGCTCGGCACGTGGGCGTTCGTCGCGCTGGGGCTCCTGCTGGCCGGCACGATGCGGGCCGAGGCAGTGCTCGGTGCCGCCAACCTGTTGTGGATCCTGCTGCTGGTCGGCGGCGGCATCGTGGCGCCCGCCGACCGGCTGCCCGGCCCGCTGGCCGTGCTCGCCCCGCTGCTGCCCTCCGGCGCGCTCGGCGACGCCTTGCGCGCCACGCTCGGCGGGCACGGCCTGCCGATCGGCGCCCTCGTGGTCCTGACGGTGTGGGCCGTCGGGGTGTCCGCCCTGGTGGCCCGCACGTTCCGGTGGTCGTGACATAGGTTGGGCCCCGTGAGCGCACTGTCCGGGCTGTCCCGTCCGTCGTCGGTCTGGGCCGGCCGGGTCCTGTGGGCCAACCTCGTCGGTCAGGTCGCGATCGTGGTGACCGGCGGCGCGGTCCGGCTGACCGGGTCCGGGCTCGGCTGCTCGGACTGGCCCGAGTGCGAGCCGGGGCAGTTCACGCCCGTGCGGCACGAGGCGACCTCGTTCCACCCGTACGTCGAGTTCGGCAACCGGACGCTCACCGGTGTGCTGGTCATCCTCGCCGTCGCCGCGCTGTGGGTGGTCTGGCGCAGCCCGCGTCGGACGTACGGCCTGCGGGCCCTGGCGACGGTTCCGCTCATCGGCGTGCTGGCCCAGGCGGTGATCGGCGGGCTGACCGTGCTGGTCGACCTGCACCCGGCCCTGGTCGGCTCGCACCTGCTCATCTCGATGCTCCTGATCAGCGCCTCCGCGGTGCTCGCGCTGCGCTGGGCGGCGCCCGACGCCGCGCCCCGCTGGGCGATCGCCGGCCGCACGCGTGCGCTCGCGGTCGTACTCGTGCCCTTGACCGCGGTCATGCTGACCCTGGGCACCGTCGTCACCGGCACCGGCCCGCACTCCGGGGATGCGAACGCCCCCTACCGGTATGCGCTGGACCCGTTGCTGGTGACCAGGGCGCACTCGCTGTCGGTCTGGCTGTTCCTCGCAGTGCTCGTGGCGCTCACCGCCGACCTGTGGCGTCAGGCCCGCCGCCCGGGCGCCGACCCTGCCCTGGCCCTGGCGCTGCGCCGCAGCGGTGACCTGCTCGGGCTGTCACTCGCGCAAGGGGCGATCGGCTACCTGCAGTACTTCACCGGTCTACCGGTGGTCCTGGTCGGCCTGCACATGCTCGGCGCCTCCCTCATCGTGGTGGCCCAGACCGCGCAGGTGCTCGCGCTGCGCCCGCGGACGCCGGTCGCGCCGGCGCCCGAGCCGGCACCGGCGTCCCCTGCCGCCACCGCTGCCTGATCACCCCCGACGCCTGGTCCGGGTCAGGCGTCTGCGCCCGCCGGGTCGACCGTCCCGACCTCGGGCCGGCTGCGCTTGACCTCGTACATCCCGGCATCCGCCCGGCGCTGCACGTCGTCGAGCGAGTCGTCGGGCGACGCGAGCGCCATCCCGGCGGAGAAGGCGATCGGACTCGTCACGGCCAGCTCGGCCACGACCCGCCGCGCACCGTCCAGGTCCGTGCCCGGCAGGAGCACGGCGAACTCGTCGCCGCCGACGCGGCCCAGCACGTCCTGACCGCGCAGCCGCGCGCGCCAGGACTCCACGGTCCGCACCAGGACCTCGTCACCGGCAGCGTGCCCGTGCGTGTCGTTGACGGCCTTGAACCCATCCAGGTCGAGGAGCACCAGGACCACCGGCTCGTCACGCCGACGGCCCGCGGCAAGGGCAGAGGCGGCCACGGCCGCGAAGGCCGAGCGGGTCAGGACCCCGGTGAGCGTGTCGACCGTCGCGTACCAGCGCAGCAGCGCCATCACCCGGCCCAGGGCCACGGCCGCCAGCACCACACCCCCCACGGCTGCGGCCCACGCGATCCACCGCAGGCCGGCGTCGGAGCGGGCGAGGCCCACCGCGGAGGCGACGGTCGTCAGGACCAGCATCGCGTGCAGCAACCGGCTCTCGAACGCGTAGGCGGAGTAGAGCACCGGGTAGCTGAACGCCGTGAGGACCAGCATCGAGCCGGCGAGGGTCTGGGCTTCGGCGAGCAACCAGGCGTCCAGCAGCACCGTGGCGGCCGTCACCAGCCACAGCCCGCTGGTCGAACGACGGGCCGCGACCGCCGCAGCGGCCAGCGCGACGAGCACCACTGCGGACCCGGCCGCCGGCTCCGTCGTGGACTCCACCGTCAGCGGCGCGACCGCCAGGACGGTCACGACCATCGCGGAGCCGCCGAGCAGGAACGTCAGGACCCAGCCGCGGGTCTCGGGACGCAGCAGGGCTCCGCTCCTCCAGTCGGCCGGATGCACGCGCCCATCGTAGGAGGGCTCCCTACGCCGGGACCGGTCCCGGCGGGGCCGGATGGGCATCCCGCCCGGTTTTCACCCGTCGAGGTCGACGGCCTCGAGGGTGCGCCAGCCGGACGCCCGAGCGGCGACCGCGGCGAGCACCCCGACGACAGCGGCCGGGTTGTGGACCCGGTGCGCGAGGATCGCGCCGGCGACCTCGTCCAGCGGCACCCAGGCGGTGACCATGTCGAGCTCCTCGGCGTGGCGCGCGTGGCGCTCGTCGACGGGCACGGGCGTCAGCTCGCGGGCAAGGAAGACCTCGACCCGCTCGTCGGAGCAGCCAGGGCTCGCGAGGAACTCCACCAGGCGCCACCAGCGGTGCGCCACGACATCGGCCTCCTCGGCGAGCTCACGTGCGGCGGTGCGGACGGCCGGCTCCCCCGGCTCGTCGCGCAGACCGGCCGGCAGCTCCCACAGCTCGGAACGCACCGGGTGGCGGTACTGGCGCAGCATCAGCACCCGCTCGTCCTCGTCCAGCGCGAGGACCACCACCGAACCGGGGTGGCCGAGGAACTCGCGCACCACCGTGCCGCCGGCCCCGAGGTCGACCACCTCGGACCGCATCGTGAACTTCCGGCCCTCCCAGACGGTCTCGCGGCCCAGCACGGGGCGAGGCGCCTCGACGTCGGCGAGCGGGCCGGGCTCGTCCGCCGCCGGGATCACTCCTCGCCCTGTCGGGCGAGGGCAGCGGCGACCAGACCCGCGAACAAAGGGTGGGAGCGCGTGGGCCGGCTCTGGAACTCCGGGTGCGCCTGGGTGCCCACGTAGTACGGGTGCACCTCGGTGGGGAGCTCGACGAACTCGACCAGCTCGGAGTCCGGCGACACGCCGGAGATCACCAGGCCGGCCTCCTCGAGCTGGGCGCGGTAGGCGTTGTTGACCTCGTAACGGTGCCGGTGCCGTTCGCTGACCCGTTCGGTCCCGTAGGTCTTGGCCACCAGCGAACCCGGCACCAGGACCGCCTCGTAGGCGCCCAGGCGCATCGTGCCGCCCAGGTCGCCATCGCCGTCGACGATCGCCTTCTGCTCGGCCATCGTGGCGATCACGGGGTGCTCGGGCGCGGCGTCGAACTCCGAGGAGGACGCGCCGGCCAGCCCGAGCACGGACCGCGCGTACTCCATGACCATGACCTGCAGGCCCAGGCACAGCCCGAGCGTCGGGACCTGGTGCGTGCGGGCCCAGCGGGCCGCGCCGATCTTGCCCTCGATCCCCCGCACGCCGAAGCCACCGGGGATGCAGACCCCGTCCACACCGGCCAGGGCGCGCTCGGCGCCCTCGGGCGTTGCGCAGGTGTCCGACGGCACCCACCGGATCTGCACCTTCGCGTCGTTCGCGATCCCGCCCGCGCGCAGCGCCTCGGTGACCGACAGGTAGGCGTCGGGCAGGTCGACGTACTTGCCGACCAGGGCGAGGGTCACCTGGTGGCTGGGCCGGTGCACCGCGTCGGTGACCTTGTCCCATGCGGACCAGTCCACGTCCCGGAACGGCAGGTCGAGCCGGCGCACGACGTAGGCGTCCAGCCCCTCGCGGTGCAGCACCCGCGGGATGTCGTAGATGCTCGGCGCGTCGGCGGCGGTCACGACGGCCTCGACGTCCACGTCCGTGAAGAGCGCGATCTTGCGCTTGGTGGACTCGGGCACGTCGCGGTCGCAGCGCAGCACCAGGGCGTCGGGCTGGATACCGATCGAGCGCAGCGCGGCGACGGAGTGCTGGGTCGGCTTGGTCTTGAGCTCACCGCTCGGCCCGATGTAGGGCACCAAGGACACGTGCAGGAAGAACACGTTGTCCCGGCCCACGTCGTGACGGACCTGGCGGGCCGCCTCGAGGAACGGCTGGGACTCGATGTCGCCGACCGTGCCGCCGATCTCGGTGATGATCACGTCGACGTCGTGCCCGGCCTGGGCGCGCATCCGGGCCTTGATCTCGTCGGTGATGTGCGGGATGACCTGCACCGTGTCGCCCAGGTACTCCCCGCGCCGCTCCTTGGCGATCACGTCCGAGTAGATCTGGCCGGTGGTGACGTTGGCCTTGGCGGTCAGCGGGACGTCCAGGAAGCGTTCGTAGTGGCCGATGTCCAGGTCGGTCTCGGCCCCGTCGTCGGTGACGAAGACCTCGCCGTGCTGGAACGGGTTCATCGTGCCCGGGTCGACGTTGAGGTACGGGTCGAGCTTCTGCATCGCGACCCGCAGTCCTCTGGACCGCAGCAGGCGGCCGAGGCTCGAAGCCGTCAGTCCCTTGCCGAGAGAGGAGGCAACGCCCCCCGTGACGAAAATGTGCCGGGTCGTGATCTCCGGCCGGCCGTAAGTTGCGCGCTCTGCCACGGGCTTCCACCCTACCGGACGCCGGGTTACCGACGCGTGTCGGGCCCCGGTCCTCCGGGCGTGTCGCCGTCGGGTGTGTCGGATGCCGGGACGGCGCCGTCGAACGCGGCACCTGTCGCCGCGGGCGCTGCCGGTGTGTCGGCTCCGTGCGACGCGCGCTCGGCGGCGACGACCTCGCGCACCGTGCCACGGTCCGCGAGCCACACCGCCACACCCACCCCGAGCACGACGACCGCGACCCCGGCGACACCCGCGGCCAGCGCACCCGCCAGGCCGCCGACCGCGGCCAGAACCCCGTCCGCTGCCACGCGCCCGAGCAGCGCCGCCGGCAGGCCTACCACCAGGAGCACCGCCGCGGTGCGCGCCAGGCCGCCCAGGGCGGCACCGCCGGCGGCCCGGCGCAGGGCGATCAGCAGCACGGCCGTACCGGCGAGCATGCCCACGCTGATCGCGGCCCCCAGGCCCTTGAGGGTCGCCACGGTGCTCGCGCCCTCCGGCAGGACGAGCCCTGCCACGACGGCTCCCACCGCCACCACACCCCACCCCGTGGCGGTCCCGACCACGGCCGCCCGACCGCGACCCAGGGCGAAGAGGGTGCGCGAGACGTGGAAGAGCAGGCCGTACCCCAGCAGCCCCGGAGCCATCCAGGCGAGAGCCGGGCCCATCGCGGTGATCGCGTCCACGGAACGCAGCGACCCGAAGACCGCGGCGACCGCCGGACCTGCCGCGAACAACGCAGCGGCACCCACCGCCCCCGCCACCGCCACCCCACGGGTGGTCGCCGAGGCCAGCCTCGCGAACGGCTCGCGGTCGTGCGCCAGCGCCGACAGCCGCGGGAACGTCGACGTCGCCAGGGGCACGATGAGCACCGCGTAGGGCAGCAGGTAGACGGCCTGGGTGTACACGAACACCGCGTAGGTGCCGTCCGGGCCGGTGCTCTTCGCGGTGAGCATGATCAGCACCGCCGCGAGCTGCTGCGCGATCAGCCCGCCGACCCCGGAGAAGGCCAGCGCGGCGACCTGCCGACCGACGCCGGCCGGGAACCGCAGCGAGACGCGCAGGTGCACGCCGGCCCGCCGCACCGGACCGATCAGCGGCACCACCATCGCGGCGACCCCGGCGGTGGTGCCCCACGCGAGCCAGTCCAGCGCGCCGGGCGGCAGCGCCGTGGGGTCGTCGAGCTCGCCGCCCGCCATCGCGCCGTAGACCAGATACGCGGCGATCGTGACCAGGGACGCCAGCACCGGCGCGAAGGCCGGCCAGAAGAACCGGTGGTGTGCCTGGAGCACGCCGTAGAGCAGCACCGCGCAGCCGTACAGCGGCACCTGGACCGCGAAGACCAGCAGGAAGAACCGGACCACCGGGACGAGGGACTCGTCCACGTCGGGCAGCCACCCGGCGATGGGGCCGGACAACGCCGCGAGCAGGCCGCCGAGCGGCACGAGCACGAGCAGCACCCACCCGAGCGTCGCCGCGACGATCTCGTCGATCTCACGCCGGGCGCCGCGCACCACGCGCCCCGCGAGCACCGGGACGACGGCACCGGCCAGCGCACCACCGGCAGCGACCTCGAACAGGACGTTGGGGAGAAGGTTCGCGGCGTTGTACGCGTCGCCGATCGCAGCCGGGCCGACGGCGTAGTACTGGGCGAGGTACCGGCCGAACCCGAGCAGCCTGGACAGCAGGGTCACGGCGGCGATCAGCCCCGCGGCACCGAGCAGCCCGGCGGCGCGCCCGGCGCGGCGCGGGACGTCGGCCGGCGCCGTCACGCCCGCCGGCCCCAGGCGTCGAGCTCGCGCAGCCCCGGGGTGCGGGCGATGACCTCCGAGAAGCTCACCCGCTCGCTGGCCAGCGTCAGCCCGACCGCAGCAGCCAGGAGCGCGAGGCGCCCGCGCCGGCCCGTCCCGGCGAACGCCGCGACACCCAGGACGGCGCCGAGCGCGTTCGCGCCGCCGTCGCCCAGCATGTCGCGCTCGGCGAGGTCCGCCGGCAGCGCGGCGGCCGCGGCACCGATCACGGCGGCGGCCGCCGCGCCACCCGCACCTGCGAGCCCCGCTGCACCGCCGATCCCCGCGGCCTTCAGCGCCCGTCCCGGGCGCAGGTCCAGCAGGTTGACCAGGTTCGCCGACGCGGCGATGAGCGCCCCGCCGGCGAGCGTGTCCAGGCCCCGGGCCACCCGCGAGCCGGTCGGTGCCGTGAGCACGGCCGCCGCCAGCACGGACGTCGCCCCGATGCCCAGCACCTTGAGCCCGCCCGTGGTCAGCTCCCCGCGGGCCAGGGCCCCGAGATGGCCACGCAGGCCCTTGCGGGCACGATCGGTGTCCTCGCCGAGATCGTCGATCAGCCCGAAGCCCAGCCCGCCCGCACCTGCGATCACGGCAGCCGCGCCGACCCGTCCACCGGCCACGGCGCCGCCGACCAGCACGCCGGCGCCGACGGCCGGGCCGGCCAGCAGGCTGATCGGCGCACCGCGGTGGTTCACCCGGGTCCAGCGCTCACGGCCCGGCCCTGCCGAGCCTCTCGACACCGGTCGGTCCAACGCGCGGCGCACCGCCACCGTGGTGGCGGCCGCTGCCAGGCCGGCGCACCCGGCGCGCACGGCGCCCATCAGCCCGTGGTGCCGGCACTCGCCGACGCGTCGGCCGAGGGCTCGGTCGGCGCCGGCTGGGCCGGTACCCGCTCGATCTGCGGCAGCTCGGTGCGGTCCGGCATCGGCGCCGTCGCCTGCGGGCCCGAGCCGTACTGCCCGACGACGCCGGCGATCCGGTCCGCCAGCCCGAGCGGCACGGCGAGCAGGCCCTGCGGAGTACGGACCCCGTCGACCGTCGCGATCAGGCTCGCGAGCTGCTCGTCCGACCGGATCGCGTGCACCAGACCGGTGTCGCTCACCTCGCCGGTCACCACGAGCGCGCCCGCCGAGCGCTGCTGCGCGGCGGTGGCCAGCGCCGTCCAGGCGTCCAGCTGCGCCGCCCGTGAGGCTGCATCGAGCGAGGCGGACGGCGAGCTCGACGAGGCGCTCGAGGTCGTGCTCGGGCTGGTGGCACTCTCGCTGGGCGTCTCGGTCGGCTCGACCGTGGCCATCTCGCCGTCGGTCGGCGTGATCGGACCCGCCAGCACCAGCACGGCGTCGGCGGGCGTGGTGACGGGGTTCGCCAGCGAGACGAGTCCGGCATCGCCGGAGAGCAGGTCCAGCAGCACGCCGGCGTTGTCCGAGAGCGTGTCCGGGTCCGTCGGTGCGGCGACGGTCAGCCCCTCGATGAGGGCGTCGGCGAGCTCCACGTCGGCGCCCGCATCGGCTGCGGGGGCCCGGTCGAGGTAGGAGACCATCGTGCCGGCGAGGGACTGGCGGAAGGCGGTACGGGTCGGGTCGGTCCACGCCGCGGTCACCGTGGCCACCGCGGTCACGCTGCCGCCGGCCTGGCCGATCGCCGCGCTGACCGACGTGGTCACGGCGGGGTCCACGTCGTCGAGCACCACGAGCGCCACGCGACGGCCACCGAGGACGTCCGCCATCACGCTCGGTGACAGGGCCGTGATCGCTGCCTCGCTGTCATTGAGGTCGCTCGAGAGCTGGTCGGCCTCGGTGCGCAGGTCCTCCTTCTCCGCACGCAGCTGGTCGACCTGACCGGTGAGGGTGTCGCCGATGGACTCCTTGAGCGGGCCCGCGCCGAGCGCGATCCCGACGGCGAGCGCGAGGAACACCGAGATGAGCGAGATGAGGTGGTAGCGGAAGTCGATCATGCACCGTTCTCCGAGTCGGCGGCGGCGGGAGTCATGCCCCGCCGCCGAACAGGCCGCGCAGCGAGGACCACACGTCGTCGAACCACGCGCCGGCGAGGCCGTACAACGTCTGGCCACCGGAGGTCGAGGCGAGCGCGACGCCGAGCGCGAGCAGCCCGGCGATCACCAGCCAGGTCAGCTGCCAGCTCGAGATCCGCTGCCGGTACAGCCGCGACACGCCTTTCGCGTCGATGAGCTTGCCACCCACGCGCAGCCTGGTGAGGAAGGTGCTCGCCATCCCCGAGCGCCCCTTGTCGAGGAACTCCACCAGGGTCGCGTGCGTGCCGACGGCGACGATCAGCTCGGCGCCCTTGTCGTCGGCGAGCAGCATCGCGACGTCCTCGCTGGTCCCCGTCGCCGGGAACACGACGGGAGTGATACCGAGCTTCTCCACGCGCTCCACGCCCGGTGCGCGCCCGTCGCGGTACGCGTGCACAACGATCTCGGCGCCGCACCTGAGCGCCTTGTCGGACACCGAGTCCATGTCTCCGACGATCATGTCCGGCGTCCAGCCGGCCTCGAGGATCGCGTCGGCGCCACCGTCCACACCGATGAGCACCGGCCGGTACTCCTTGATGTACGGCCGAAGGACCACCAGGTCCTCCTTGTAGTGGTAGCCGCGCACCACGATGAGCACCTGGCGTCCGTCGATCGGGGTGACGACGTCCGGCACGCCCACGCCGTCGAGCAGCAGCTCACGCTCGCGGCGCAGGTAGTCCATGGTGTTGGCCGCGAACGACTCGAGCTGGACGGCCAGACCCGCGCGCGCGTCCTCCAGCGCCGCCGCAACGGACTCGGCGTCCTGCAGGGTCCCCTCGGCCACCAGACGGTCGCCGTCGTAGACCTCTCCGTCGACGACGCGCACGGGGTGGCCCTCGACCACGGTCAGCACGTCCGGGCCGAGGTCGTCGACCAGGGTGATGCCCGCCCCGAGCAGGATCTCCGGCCCGAGGTTCGGGTACCGCCCCGAGGTCGAGCGTTGGGCGTTGAGCACCGCCAACGGGCGGCAGGCGGCCAGCGCCTCGGCAGAGACCCGATCGATGTCGAGGTGGTCGATGATCGCGATCTCACCGGGACGCAGGCGCTTGGTGAGGTTCTTGGTGCGCGGGTCGACGCGGGCGGGTCCGGTCACCCCGGGCCCCTCAGGCGCGCCGCCGCGCTGTCTCAGACGGAGTCTCATCGCGGGTCATCGTCCCACGGCCGAGCGCTCGAGGAGCTCAGCCGCGTGGTCGAGCGCGGTCGCAGACCCGGACCCGGACAGCATCCGGGCCAGCTCGACGACGCGCTCCTGCCCGGTCACGGGGCGCACGCCGGACGCGGTGACGACGTCGGAGCCGCCCTGGGTGGTCTTGGTGACCACGATGTGCTGGTCGGCGTACGCGGCCACCTGGGCCAGGTGCGTGACCACCACCACCTGGGCATGCCGGGCGAGCTCGGCAAGCCGGCGCCCGACCTCACCGGCGGCCCGACCGCCCACGCCGGCGTCGACCTCGTCGAACACGAAGGTCGCCGGCCGCTCGGCATCCGGCGCGGTCGCCAGCGCCACCTCGATCGCCAGCATGACCCGCGACAGCTCGCCCCCGGAGGCCCCCTGCCCGAGCGGGCGGGGCGGAGCCCCGGCATGCCCGGCCAGCAGCATCTCGACGTCCTCGGCACCCCAGGGCCCTGCGGCGTCCAGCGGGTGGAGCACCACCGCGAGCTCGGCGCCTGCCATCGCCAGGCCCTCGAGCTCGGCAGTGACGGTGGCCGCGAGGCGCTCGGCCGCATCCGTCCGGCCCGCGGTGACGCGTTCGGCCGCGGCCGCGAGCTCGGCGTCCAGTCGTTCCAGGCCGGCCGCGAGCTCCGCCCTGCGGTCGCCCCCACCGTCGAGCTCGGCGAGCCGCGGGCCGGCGTACGCCACCCAGGCCAGCACGTCCGCGACCGTCCCGCCGTGCGCACGCGACAGCGCGGTGAGCTCCGCACGCCGGGCGTGCACCTGGTCGAGCCGACCCGGGTCGGCCTCGAGACCGTCGGCGTACCCGGCGATCTCGGTGGCGACGTCCGCCACGAGGTAGCCGATCTCGGCGAGCCGGCCGGCCAGGTCCGCGAGCGCGGGGTCGTGGTCGGAGACCTGGTCCAAGGCCCGCCGGGCCGCATCGACGGCCGACGACGCCGACGCGCCACCCGGGTCCTGCCCGTCCTCGGCGAGCGCGGCGTGCGCGAGCGCCGCCGCGGCCCTGAGGTCCTCCAGGTGTCCGAGCCGCTCGGCCTCGACCGCCAGATCGAGGTCCTCGTCGGGTTGCGGGTCGACCCGCTCGACCTCGGCCAGGCCGAGGCGTAGCAGATCGGCCTCGCGCGCCCGCTCGGCGGCGTGGCGCTCGAGGTCGTCCAGCTCGGCGGCGCGGGCCTGACGCTCGGCCCACAGCTCCCGGTAGCGCGCGAGCGTGCCCTGGTGCTCCGGCCCGGCGAACGCGTCCAGCGCGCCCCGCTGGTGCCGGGCCGACCGGAGGCGAACCTGATCGGCCTGGCCGTGCACGGTCACCAACGCTTCGGCGAGCTCGGCCAGCACCGACACGGGGACGCCATGGCCGCCGAGGAAGGCACGCGACCGGCCTGCGGCGGCCACCGTCCGCATCGCCACGAGACCGCCGTCGTCGTCCAGCTCCGCGCCCGCGTCACGCGCGCGCTCCGCGACCCCGGAGCCGGTCTCGAGCACGAAGCGGCCCTCGGCGACTGCGCGCTCCGCCCCGACGCGCACCACGGCGGCGTCGGCCCGTCCGCCCAGGATCAACGAGAGCCCGCTGAGCACCATGGTCTTGCCCGCACCGGTCTCCCCCGTGATCGCGGTCAGCCCGGGCGCGAGCGACACCTCGGCCCGCTCGATCACGCCGAGGTCCCCGATGCGCAGCTCCTCGATCACCCGTCGGCCACCGGCTCGTCCGCCCAGCCCTTCCAGCCGGCGACCGGCAGGGAGAACCGGGACACCAGACGGTCGGTGAACGGCGCCGGGCTCAGGCGGGCCAGCCGGACGGGCTCGGGCCCGCGCCGGACCTCCACCCGGCTGCCCACTGGGAGCTCGGTGCGCCGCTGGCCGTCGCAGCACAGCAGTCCCGAGCTCGTGGACCGCCGCACGATCTCCACCGCCAGCACCGAGCGCGGTCCGACGACCAGCGGGCGGGCGAACAGCGCGTGCGCCGAGACCGGCACCATGACCATCGCGTCCAGGTCTGGCCACACGACCGGTCCGCCGGCCGAGAACGCGTGCGCGGTCGAGCCGGTCGACGTGGCCATCACGATGCCGTCGCACCCGAACGACGACAGCGGCCGGCCGTCCACCTCGACGGCCACGGAGACCATCCGGGTTCGGTCGGCCTTCTCCACGGCGGCCTCGTTCAGTGCCCAGTCGGTCACGGGGGGTGCGCCGGGGCGGTGCACGGTGACCTCGATGGTGCTGCGCTCCTCGACGGTGTAGTCGCGCTCGGCGATCCGCCGCACGACGGCGTCCACCTGCTCGCGCTCGGTCTCGGCGAGGAAGCCGACGTGGCCGAAGTTCACCCCGACCAAGGGGGCGCCGGTGCCGCGAGCGAGCTCCGCGGCGCGCAGGATCGTGCCGTCGCCGCCGAGCACCAGGACCGCCTCGAGCTCGGTGCCGTACTCGAAGTCGTCCTCGGTGACGGCGCGCATGCCGACCTCGGCCAGCGTCCGCGCCGCGAGCCGCGTCGCGGCAGCGGCGTCGGGGTGTCGCAGGTGAGCGACGACCAGGACCGTGCGGGTCATGCGAGCCTCCTGGGCAGGCTGCGGTGGGGAGGACGGACGAGGGACGGGGTGCCGGCCACGGCGCGCTCCACGGCGGCCTCGAGCTCTCCCGTGAGGTCGACCCGTCGGTGGGCACCGGCACGGTCGACCAGGTGGCAGAAGACCTCGCGGTTGCCGGCGGGTCCTGCCAGGCGGCTGGGCACCAGGGCGCGGACCTCGAACGGGTCGGGCACGGCCCTGGCCACGGCGAGCACCGCGTCGGCCCGCAGGGTGTCGTCGAGCACCACGCCATCGGCGCGGAGCCGCTCACGACCGACCTCGAACTGCGGCTTGATCAGCACCAGCAGCTCGCCGCCAGGCGCGATAACGGAGGTCAGTGCCTCGAGCACGAGCCGCAGGGAGATGAAGGACAGATCGGCGACCACCACGGACGGCGGGTCGTCGAGGTCGCCGGGGCGCAGGTCGCGCACGTTGACGCCTTCGCGCACCGTCACCCGGGGGTCGCCGGCCACGTCCGGCGCCAGCTGGTCGTGGCCTACGTCGACCGCGTCGACATGGGCGGCGCCGGCGTCGAGCAGCACCTGCGTGAAGCCCCCGGTGGAGGCCCCCGCGTCGAGGCAGCGCGCCCCGGCCACCGGCAGCGGCGTGCCGAGCGCGGCGAGGTCCTCGAGCGCACCGGCGAGCTTGTGCCCGCCGCGCGAGACCCAGTCGCGCCCCACGTCCACCGTCACCTCGTCACCAACCTCGACCGGGTGCGCCGGCTTGGCCACCCGGCGACCGGCCACCCGGACGTGACCGTCGGCCACGAGCTCGGCAGCCCGCCGCCGCGACCGCGCCAGACCACGCCGGACGAGCTCGGCGTCCAGCCGGGTCACGCGTCCTTCTCGCTCAGCCGGTCCGTGAGCACTGCGTGCACGGACTCGAAGACTCCCACCTGCTCGCGCAGCGGGAGCCCCGTCACGTCTGCAAGGAGGTCGTCGACCTGCGCCTCGATGTCCGAGGTCTCGCCGCGGACCGGGTCCTCGCGTCGCTGGGTGCCGGCGGGCGCGGCTGCGTCCGCGTCGGCGCCACCCGGGCGGGTGTCGGCGACGCCGGGATCGCCCACCGGCTGCGCGGCGGTGCCCTCGTGGTCCACGGCTGTCCTCCTGGGGTCGTGCTCGTCCCACGCTACCCGTCGTCGGGGGCTCTCAGCCGCCGTCCGCAGGCAGGTCGGGCACGCTCGCCTCGTCCAGGCCCTCACCGCGGTCGGCGGCGTCCCAGGCAGCGGCGCATGCGGACCGCACCAGGTCGAGCGCCTCCGCGCCGTGCCCGTCGAGCTCCAGGCGGCCCTGCGCCACCCTGGCGCCGGCACCGCGACACCGCCACCAACCATCCTCGAGCGCCGGGACCGGGTGCGGCGCCACGAGGCTGCGCAGGTCCGCACCGAGGTAGCTCGGCCGCTCACCCGGAGCGGCGAGCACCGCGTCCCGCGCCGTGCTCACGCCCGTCAGCACGTGCAGGCCGGGCCAGCCGGCCGCGCGCGCGCCTGCCAGGTCGGTGTCCAACCGGTCACCCACGACCAGCGGCGACCGAGCACCCCGCCTCGCGGCCGCCAGCCGGTACAGGGTCGGCTCCGGCTTGCCCGCGCTGACCGGCTCGACCCCTGTGGCGTGGCGCACCGCCGCGACCATCGAGCCGTTGCCCGGCGCGAAACCACGCTCGGTGGGCAGCGTGGGGTCGAGGTTCGACGCCACGAACCACGCCCCCGCCTCGATCGCGTAGGCCGCCTCGGCCAGCTGCCGCCACCCGACGTCCGCGGCGTACCCCTGCACCACCGCAGCGGGCGAGTCTTCCGCGGAGTCGACCACCACGAGCCCTGCGGCGGCCACCGCTGTGCGCAGACCGGGACCGCCGACCACCAGGACCTTCGAGCCCGGGTCGAGGCGCTCGGCGAGCACGGCGCCGGCCGCCTGAGCGGCCGTCATCACGTCCTCGGGCGTGGAAGGGATGTCCAGGCCGGTCAGCTGCTCCGCCACCGACTCGGGCTCGCGCGAGGCGTTGTTCGTCACGAACACCACGTCCATGCCCCGCTCGCGCGCGGCGCCGAGCCCCTCGGCGGCGTGCGCGATCGGGTTCCGACCGCGGTACGCCACGCCGTCCAGGTCGACCAGTGCGAGGTCGTAGCGCTCCGCGAGAGGAACCTCGGAGCCCAGGAGCCCCCCGCTCACTCGGCCACCGTCCCGTCGTCGAGCCGGCCCTCGCCCCCCTCGTCCTCCTCGAGGTCGACCACCACGAGCTCGTCGTCCAGACCAACCGACACCCGCAACCCATGAGCCTCGCCGACGCGGCCGAGGGCCTCCAGCGCATCCGCGCGGACCAGCGCCACCCGCTCTGCAACCTCGCCCTTGGCGCGCCGCACCACAGGAGCGTCCAAGGCGACCAGCGCACCGTCCGGCTCCGACATGTCCAGTCGGGCGCCGGCCACGACCATGGCCAGCTCGATCTGTCCGGCCTCGTCCAGCTCAGCGGCCTCGGGCTCCCGCGACAGCGCGATCGCGCGCTCCGGCCGCCCCAGGCCCCGCTCGCAGTCCGCCATCACCGGCAGGTGCTCCGAGGAGCCGTTGAGGCGGCGAACCGTCCGCAGCTCGCGCAAGGCCTCGGCGTACCGCCCCGTGTGGTAGGCCGTCAGACCGGCGGCTTCCCGGACCACGTCGACCCGACCCGCCCTCCGCACAGCCGCCTGCGCATGCTCGTACGCGAGCTCAGGGTTCTCGTCGAGGAGCCGTCCGGCCATCACGAGGTGCCGCGCGACACCGTCCGCGTTCTCCTTGGACAACGTCCGCAGCCGCGAGCGTGCCGCGCGGTCCAGGTCGCCGGGGGTCACCTCATCCGGGATAGCGGGAGCGCGCCCGACGTCTGCGGTGCCAGTGCCGCCCGCGCCGCGGGGCCCACCCCCGCGGCCCTGGTCCCGGGATCCGCGTCGGGGCCCTCCGCCGAGGCCGTCCTCGCCGCGTCCGTCCTGCGGACCCCGCCGCGCGCCGCCACCGTAGGTCGCCGAGCCCGCGCCCCGCGCACCAGGCTCCGTGGAACGTGCACCACGCCCGCCCGAGTGCCCCGACCCGCGACCCGCACCCGACTGCCGGGATCCGCCGCTCGCACCAGTGTCGCTGCCGCTTCGAGCGGCACCACCCTGCTTGGCGCCGCGCCCGCCGCCGGCCTGGCTGCCACGCGTCGCACGCCCCCGTGGCGTCCCATCCGCACCCCGCGCCTCGCGGCGTCCGTCATCCGTCACTGCTCTCGTCCTTCCATCGGCGCGCCATCGTCTCACGCGACCACCGTCAGCCCCGTGCAACCACGCGCACAGGCACCACAAGTCCCGGCCGGAAATGCAGAAAGGGCCACCCGAAACCGGGTGGCCCTTTCTGAAGAAATGTTCGGCGGCGACCTACTCTCCCACACCGTCCCCAGTGCAGTACCATCGGCGCAGAAGGGCTTAGCTTCCGGGTTCGGAATGGAGCCGGGCGTTTCCCCTTCGCTATGACCGCCGAAACTCTATGGAGATGTCAATCGGGTTCCCGACCGTATCTCGGGAACCGCACAGTGGACGCGTAGCAATAGTAAGAAGTGTCAAGTCATCGGCTTATTAGTACCGGTCAGCTGCATGTGTCGTTAGTCCACACTTCCACATCCGGCCTATTAACCCAGTGTTCTAGCTGGGAGCCTCTCGGGGTCGAGCCCCATGGAAACCTCATCTTGAAGCAGGCTTCCCGCTTAGATGCTTTCAGCGGTTATCCTTTCCGAACGTAGCTAACCAGCCGTGCTCCTGGCGGAACAACTGGCACACCAGAGGTTCGTCCGTCCCGGTCCTCTCGTACTAGGGACAGCCCTTCTCAAGTTTCCTACGCGCGCAGCGGATAGGGACCGAACTGTCTCACGACGTTCTAAACCCAGCTCGCGTACCGCTTTAATGGGCGAACAGCCCAACCCTTGGGACCTACTCCAGCCCCAGGATGCGACGAGCCGACATCGAGGTGCCAAACCATGCCGTCGATATGGACTCTTGGGCAAGATCAGCCTGTTATCCCCGGGGTACCTTTTATCCGTTGAGCGACGGCGCTTCCACAAGCCACCGCCGGATCACTAGTTCCGACTTTCGTCCCTGCTCGACCTGTCAGTCTCACAGTCAAGCTCCCTTGTGCACTTGCACTCGCCACCTGATTGCCAACCAGGCTGAGGGAACCTTTGAGCGCCTCCGTTACATTTTGGGAGGCAACCGCCCCAGTTAAACTACCCACCAGGCACTGTCCCTGATCCGGATTACGGACCGAGGTTAGATATCCAGAACGACCAGAGTGGTATTTCAACGTTGACTCCACAGACACTGGCGTGCCCGCTTCACAGTCTCCCACCTATCCTACACAAGCCGTACCGAACACCAATACCAAGCTATAGTAAAGGTCCCGGGGTCTTTCCGTCCTGCTGCGCGTAACGAGCATCTTTACTCGTAATGCAATTTCGCCGAGTTCGCGGTTGAGACAGCGGAGAAGTCGTTACGCCATTCGTGCAGGTCGGAACTTACCCGACAAGGAATTTCGCTACCTTAGGATGGTTATAGTTACCACCGCCGTTTACTGGGGCTTAAATTCTGAGCTTCGCCCGTAAGGGCTGACCCGTCCTCTTAACCTTCCAGCACCGGGCAGGCGTCAGTCCGTATACATCGTCTTGCAACTTCGCACGGACCTGTGTTTTTAGTAAACAGTCGCTTCTCCCTGGTCTCTGCGGCCTTCAAACGCTCGGGCAGCAAGTGCCGTCACGCCTCAGGCCCCCCTTCTCCCGAAGTTACGGGGGCATTTTGCCGAGTTCCTTAACCACGATTATCTCGATCGCCTTGGTATTCTCTACCTGACCACCTGAGTCGGTTTAGGGTACGGGCGGCTTGAACCTCGCGTCGAGGCTTTTCTAGGCAGCATAGGATTACCCACTTCCCGCATATGCGGTCATCGTCGGCTCTCAGGCTTCACGAGGTGCGGATTTGCCTACACCTCACCCTACGGCCTTGCACGCGGTCAACCATCGCCACGCTGGGCTACCTTCCTGCGTCACCCCTGTTAATACGCTTACCTACTACCGGTTCGGTTCGCGCGCTCCACTGCGACGTCCCCGAAGGGCTCTACGCAGCTTTGGGCGCTTAGCATCACCGGATTCGGTATGGGCGGTTCTTCGCCGGTACGGGAATATCAACCCGTTGTCCATCGACTACGCCTGTCGGCCTCGCCTTAGGTCCCGACTTACCCAGGGCGGATTAGCCTGGCCCTGGAACCCTTGGTCATTCGGCGGACGGGTTTCTCACCCGTCTTTCGCTACTCATGCCTGCATTCTCACTCGTGTGGCGTCCACCGCTGGGTTCCCCCGCGGCTTCACTCGCCACACGACGCTCCCCTACCCATCCACACGCCTGGATCACGAAGACCTGGCTGATGCGTGAATGCCACAGCTTCGGCGGTGTACTTGAGCCCCGCTAAATTGTCGGCGCGGAATCACTTGACCAGTGAGCTATTACGCACTCTTTCAAGGGTGGCTGCTTCTAAGCCAACCTCCTGGTTGTCTGTGCAACTCCACATCCTTTTCCACTTAGCACACGCTTAGGGGCCTTAGCTGGTGGTCTGGGCTGTTTCCCTCTCGACTACGGAGCTTATCCCCCGCAGTCTCACTGCCACGTTCTCACTTACCGGCATTCGGAGTTTGGCTGACGTCAGTAACCTTTTGGGGCCCATTGGCCATCCAGTAGCTCTACCTCCGGCAAGAAACACGTGACGCTGCACCTAAATGCATTTCGGGGAGAACCAGCTATCACGAAGTTTGATTGGCCTTTCACCCCTAACCACAGGTCATCCCCCCGGTTTTCAACCCAGGTGGGTTCGGTCCTCCACGCGGTCTTACCCGCGCTTCAACCTGCCCATGGCTAGATCACTTCGCTTCGGGTCTAGAGCACGCGACTGTATCGCCCTATTCGGACTCGCTTTCGCTACGGCTGCCCCTCACGGGTTAACCTCGCCACGCACCACTAACTCGCAGGCTCATTCTTCAAAAGGCACGCCGTCACCCCTGCTAGGGAGGCTCCGACGGGTTGTAGGCAAACGGTTTCAGGTACTATTTCACTCCCCTCCCGGGGTACTTTTCACCTTTCCCTCACGGTACTGGTCCGCTATCGGTCACTAGGGAGTATTTAGGCTTACAGAGTGGTCTCTGCTGATTCACACGGGATTTCTCGGGCCCCGTGCTACTTGGGATGACTCTCGGGAGGTCGCATCATTTCGTCTACGGGGGTTGCACCCTCTGTGCCGGGCCTTTCAATGCCCTTCGACTATGACACGACTTTCTGACTCCCTGGGAGTTCGGCAGAACTCCCCGAGAGGTCCCACAACCCCGCTGACGCAACGCCTGCCGGCTATCACACGTCAACGGTTTGGCCTCTTCCGCTTTCGCTCGCCACTACTCACGGAATATCTCTTCCTGTGGGTACTGAGATGTTTCACTTCCCCACGTTCCCTCCACACGCCCTATATATTCAGGCGTGGGTAACTGGACATGACTCCAGCTGGGTTTCCCCATTCGGACATCCTCGGATCACGGTTCGCTTGCCAACTCCCCGAGGCTTATCGCAGGCTGCTACGTCCTTCTTCGGCTCCTAGTGCCAAGGCATCCACCGATTGCCCTTAAAGACTTGCCACAAAGACTTACTAAAAGATGCTCGCGTCCACTGTGCAGTTCTCAAGTTACGGGCGGTCCCGCCTGCTCCCGGCGCCTGCCCCGCTACGCGAGGTGGTTCATCCGTTCGAGACGGTCCGACGTACCGGCCTGAGGCCGGCCCGAGGAGGGCGTGTCGCCCGTTCCCTCAGGACCCAACAGCGTGCCGGCACCGCAACCCTTCCCAGGTTCCACTCCCGAAGGAGGTACTGAGGGATCAGGTCCACGGTGCCACTGGTCGATGTTCCACCCTTGAGCTACCCACCTCGAGACGATCGCTCGAGTAGTAGGCCCTGGACGCCTTGAGGGCGCCAAGATGCTCCTTAGAAAGGAGGTGATCCAGCCGCACCTTCCGGTACGGCTACCTTGTTACGACTTAGTCCCAATCGCTGGTCCCACCTTCGACGGCTCCCTCCCAAGGGTTGGGCCACCGGCTTCGGGTGTTACCGACTTTCGTGACTTGACGGGCGGTGTGTACAAGGCCCGGGAACGTATTCACCGCAGCGTTGCTGATCTGCGATTACTAGCGACTCCGACTTCATGGGGTCGAGTTGCAGACCCCAATCCGAACTGAGACCGGCTTTTTGGGATTCGCTCCACCTTGCGGTATCGCAGCCCTTTGTACCGGCCATTGTAGCATGCGTGAAGCCCAAGACATAAGGGGCATGATGATTTGACGTCATCCCCACCTTCCTCCGAGTTGACCCCGGCAGTCTCCTATGAGTCCCCACCATGATGTGCTGGCAACATAGGACGAGGGTTGCGCTCGTTGCGGGACTTAACCCAACATCTCACGACACGAGCTGACGACAACCATGCACCACCTGTATACCGCCCGTAAGGACCCCATGTCTCCATGAGTTTTCGGTATATGTCAAGCCTTGGTAAGGTTCTTCGCGTTGCATCGAATTAATCCGCATGCTCCGCCGCTTGTGCGGGCCCCCGTCAATTCCTTTGAGTTTTAGCCTTGCGGCCGTACTCCCCAGGCGGGGCACTTAATGCGTTTGCTGCGGCACGGAACTCGTGGAATGAGCCCCACACCTAGTGCCCAACGTTTACGGCGTGGACTACCAGGGTATCTAATCCTGTTCGCTCCCCACGCTTTCGCTCCTCAGCGTCAGTTGCGGCCCAGAGACCTGCCTTCGCCATCGGTGTTCCTCCTGATATCTGCGCATTCCACCGCTACACCAGGAATTCCAGTCTCCCCTACCGCACTCTAGTCTGCCCGTACCCACTGCAGGCCCGAGGTTGAGCCTCGGGTTTTCACAGCAGACGCGACAGACCGCCTACGAGCTCTTTACGCCCAATAATTCCGGACAACGCTTGCGCCCTACGTATTACCGCGGCTGCTGGCACGTAGTTAGCCGGCGCTTCTTCTGCAGGTACCGTCACTTTCGCTTCTTCCCTGCTGAAAGAGGTTTACAACCCGAAGGCCGTCATCCCTCACGCGGCGTCGCTGCATCAGGCTTGCGCCCATTGTGCAATATTCCCCACTGCTGCCTCCCGTAGGAGTCTGGGCCGTGTCTCAGTCCCAGTGTGGCCGGTCGCCCTCTCAGGCCGGCTACCCGTCGTCGCCTTGGTAGGCCACTACCCCACCAACTAGCTGATAGGCCGCGAGCCCATCCCCGACCGAAATTCTTTCCAGACGCAACAGATGCCTGTGCGTCTCGTATCCGGTATTAGCTCCGATTTCCCGGGGTTATCCCAGAGTCGGGGGCAGGTTGCTCACGTGTTACTCACCCGTTCGCCACTGATCGCCCGGAGCAAGCTCCGAGGTCACCGTTCGACTTGCATGTGTTAAGCACGCCGCCAGCGTTCGTCCTGAGCCAGGATCAAACTCTCCGTGAATGTCTGTTGGTCACCCGCACCGAGGCGCGGGGCTAACCGACTGGAGTAATGGTCCCGAAGGACCGTTGATCTGGCGTTGATCAAAATGATCTGAACTGACGTTCGTTCATTTCGTCTACACCAAGTCGACCACGCGACCGGCTTCAGGCCGTAGGCCTGTCACCTGACTCGTCGTCGACGGTTGGCATCGACTTTTGGCACGCTGTTGAGTTCTCAAGGAGCGGACGCGCATCCGTCAGGGCCGTTGAGCCCGTCTGGAGGCAACCTCTCTAAGTTATCTGCTCGGTCCTGCTCTGTCAAACCGCGCTGGGCGATCCGCCAGGCCCTTCCGAGCCCTCGGCACGACCGTTCGGGCGCCGAGGCGCCGGAGTCGATCCTACCGGGGTTTTCGCCCTGCGGGACCGGCCTGCGAGCGGTGATCCGCTCTGCTGTCCGTTCCTCCCGTTTGGGCGACGGGGAGATACATTACGCAGCCCCCTGGGCACCGTCAAATCGCATGACGCCCGGGCGTGTCGCGAGGTCGGATGTGGCCTCTGACCTGCGGAAACGCTCGGGCGCGACGGCCCGACCGCGACCGCTGGCTCCCGTCCGTCCGCGGGTTCACCCGACCGGACGTTCGGCCACCGCCAGGGTCCGCTTGCCCCGCCGCAGGACAGCCCATCGGCCGTGCAGCAGCTGGTCGGCGACGAGGACCGCCTCCGGGTCCGTGATCCGCACGTTGTTGACCGACACCCCGCCCTCGGAGATCGCCCTGCGACCGGCCCCTCGGCCGGCCACCAGACCGGCCGCGGCGAGCAGGTCGACGACCGCTGGGGCGTCGGTGTCCACCACCGCCTTGGGAAGCTCGTCGACCGCCGCGCCGAGGGTCTCAGGATCGAGGTCGGCCAGCTCGCCCCGGCCGAACAGCGCCTGGCTCGCGGCCTTCACGGCTTCGGTGGCCGCTCGGCCGTGCACGAGGGTGGTGACGTCGTCGGCGAGCGCCCTCTGAGCCTCGCGGGCGAAGGGTCGCTCTGCCACCGCCTGATCCAGCTGCGCGATCTCCTCGGCAGTCCTGAAGGTGAAGACCTTGAGATACCCGATCACGTCGGCGTCGGCCGTGTTGAGCCAGAACTGGTAGAAGGCGTAGGGCGACGTCAGCTCCGGGTCGAGCCAGACCGTGCCCGTCTCCGTCTTGCCGAACTTGGTGCCGTCGGCCTTGGTGATCAACGGTGTGGCGAGGGCGTGCACCCCGACGCCCTCCACCTTGCGGATCAGCTCGACGCCGGACAGCAGGTTGCCCCACTGGTCGTTGCCGCCGGTCTGCATCGTGCACCCGTGGCGGCGGTGGAGCTCCAGGAAGTCCATCCCCTGCAGGATCTGGTAGCTGAACTCGGTGAAGCTGATCCCCTGCTCGCTGGCCAGCCGCCGCGCCACGGTCTCCTTGGCGAGCATCGTGCCCAGGCGGTAGTGCTTGCCGATGTCGCGCAGGAAGTCGATGGCCGACAGGCCGGCAGTCCAGTCGAGGTTGTTGACCATCTGGGCGGCGTTGGGCCCGTCGAAGCGCAGCAACGGCTCGATCTGCTTGCGGATCCGCTCGACCCACCGCGCCACGACCTCCGGCTCGTTGAGGGTGCGCTCGTCGGTCATCTTCGGGTCACCGATCAACCCGGTCGCACCGCCCACCAGCCCGAGCGGCCGGTGACCGGCGTCCTGCAGGCGGCGCAGCACGAGGATCTGGACGAGGTTGCCGATGTGCAGGCTCGGTGCGGTCGGGTCGAACCCGCAATAGACGGTCACCTGGCCGGCGGACAGCGCTTCGCGCAGGGCCTGCTCGTCGGTGGACTGCGCCAGGACTCCTCGCCAGCGCAGCTCGTCCAGGATGTGCACCACATGCTCCTTCGTCGTCGGTGGCCCTAGTGTGCCGTGCCGACGTCGGCTCGTGCGCGACCGTCCGTCGATCGCACACCGCACGATGACCGGGTGCGACCGGCGTCATCAGCCCCGTCGGTAGGCGGAGACCGCCTGGTCCCCCTCCAGCCACAGGCGCCACGGGAACGCGACCGGGTCTCCCCCGGGGCCCGCGACACCGACCCGACCGCCGTGCGCCACCGCGCCTGGCGCGCTCGCCGCGAGGCGGAGACCGACGACCTCGCCGAGCAGGTCGAGGCCGTCGTCGGCGACCGAGAGACCTAGCGCGACCGCTAAGCGTGCCGGCCCGCGGGCGAGGTCCACGTCACGGCGTACCACGCCCGAGGCCAGACGCCGGGCGCGCGCCACCGCGACGCCGTCCACCACCTCACCGGCGCGCAGCAGGACCGCCGAAGGCTGCCCCGCAGGTCCGGTGACGACGTTCGCGCAGTGGTGCAGGCCCAGGTGGCGGTACACGTACAGGTGCCCCGGAGGCCCGAACATCACGGCGTTGCGCGCGGTACGACCCCGGTACGCGTGCGAGCCGGGGTCGCCCGCGCCCCCGTAGGCCTCGACCTCGGTCAGGCGGACGGTCACCGTGCCGTCCGGCCGGGTGACGCTCAGTGACGCGCCCAGGAGGTCCTCGGCGACGGCGAGCACCGGGCGCCCGAACCACTCGCGGGACGGGGTCGTCCCACGAGGCACCGCGCCGCTCACGGCAGCAGCGCGGCCGTGCCGTCCACGACCACGTCCGCACGCTCACGGGTCCGCTCGGTGGCGAACTGCGATGCCTCGAGCACCTGCCACCGCACCCACTCGGGGCGCATCGCCTCGCCGTCCCGGTCCAGGCCACGGCGCAGGCGAACGCGAGGTGGCGCCTCGACGTACAGGCGCAGCACCGCACGCCCGTCGACCGCCCGCGGGGCGCTGCCGCACCCCTCGAGCACCAGCACGTCGGGCACCGGCAGGTCGTGCCACTCCGCGAACCGTCCCTCGAGCCAGTCATAGCGCTGCCACCGGCCCGGCTCGCCCCGGCCGAGCGGGCCGAGGAGCTGCGCCTCCACCCGATCCCAGACCCCGCCGAGCCCTGACCAGCCCTCGTACAGGTCGTCCAGGTGCACGACGGACACCGCGAGGCCGGCACCCCGCACGGCGTCTGCGAGCCGATCGGCCAGGGTGGTCTTGCCGGAGCCGGCGGGGCCGTCGACGCACACCACGCGCACGGCGCCCAGCGACGGGTCGGCGGACGACACACGGCCCGCGAGGTCCGCGACGCTCACGGCGGTCGACGCGCGGGCCCCGTCACACGTCACGCGGCCGCCCAGGCGCGCAACCGGTCCACCTCGGCCCGCGCGGCCACGAGCTGCTCGGCGACGCGGGCCGGCGCGGTGCCCCCGACCGATGAGCGGGACGCGAGAGAGCCCTCGACGCTGAGCACCTCGCGCACGCCCGGCGTGAGGTCCGGGGAGATCGCTGCGAGCTCGGCGTCGGACAGGTCCCACAGCTCCACGCCGCGCTGCTCGCACGCTTTCACGCAGGCTCCCGCGATCTCGTGGGCCACCCGGAACGGCACGCCCTGGCGCACCAGCCACTCGGCGACGTCGGTGGCCAGGGCGAAGCCCTGCGGAGCCAGCTCGGACATCCGATCGGTGTCGAAGACGAGCGTTGCGACCATCCCGGCCACCGCGGGGAGCAGCACGTCCAGGGTGTCGACCTGGTCGAACACCGGTTCCTTGTCCTCCTGGAGGTCGCGGTTGTACGCCAGCGGGAGGCCCTTGAGGGTCGCGAGCAGCCCGGCCAGGTCGCCGATCATCCGGCCGGCCTTGCCGCGGGTGAGCTCGGCCACGTCGGGGTTCTTCTTCTGGGGCATGATGCTCGACCCGGTGGAGTACGCGTCGTCCAGGCGCACGAAGCCGAACTCCTTGGTCGCCCAGAGGATGACCTCCTCGGCGAGGCGGGACAGGTCCACCCCCACCATCGCGGCGACGAAGGCGAACTCCGCGACCACGTCGCGCGCGGCGGTCCCGTCGATCGAGTTCTGGACCGGCGCGTCGAAGCCGAGCTCTGCGGCCACGGCGGCCGGGTCCAGCCCGAGCGAGGAGCCGGCGAGCGCCCCCGAGCCGTACGGCGAGACCGCGGCACGGCGGTCCCAGTCCCGCCAGCGCTCGACGTCGCGCAGCAGCGGCCACACGTGAGCCAGCAGGTGGTGCGCGAGCAGGACGGGCTGGGCGTGCTGGAGGTGCGTGCGCCCGGGCATCGGCGCGGCACCGGCCGCGTCGGCCTGGACGACCAGGGCGTCGGCGACGTCCAGGATCCGGCCGGCCAGGTGCCGGGCCTGCTCGCGCAGGTGCATCCGGATCAGGGTCGCGATCTGGTCGTTGCGCGAGCGACCGGCCCGCAGGCGACCGCCCAGGTCCGGCCCGGCGCGTTCGATCAGGCCACGCTCGAGGGCGCTGTGCACGTCCTCGTCGTCGGGGCCGGCGACGAAGGCACCCGAGGCCACGTCGGCGTCCAGCGCGTCGAGGGCCGCCAGCATCCCGGCGAGCTGGTCGTCGTCCAGCAGACCGGCGCCGTGCAGCACCCGGGCGTGGGCCCGGGACCCGGCGACGTCGTGCCGGGCCAGTCGCCAGTCGAAGTGCGTCGAACGGGAGAGCTCGGCCAGTGCGTCGGCAGGGCCGCCGGCGAACCGGCCGCCCCACAACGCACCCGAGGGTGTGCCGGCCACGTCAGTCCGTCCCGACTTCCATCGCCGCGCTCTCCAGCGCCGCCTCCTCGTCGCCACTCACCGACGGGTTGTCGGTGATGACGTCGGCACCGCCCGCGGGCAGCGCGCCGAAGAGGGTGCCGTGCTCGACCAGCACCTGGCCCTGGTCGACCGGCTGCTTGGCGTACATCTCGAGCTTGTCGCGGGAGTCGGCGATGTCGAGGTTGCGCATCGTGAGCTGGCCGATGCGGTCGGTCGGGCCGAAGGCGGCGCCCTCGGTGCGCTCCATCGACAGCTTCTCCGGGTGGTAGGAGAACGCCGGGCCGTCGGTGCGCAGGATCGTGTAGTCCTCCCCGCGGCGCAGCCGGAGCGTCACCTCACCGGTGACGACCGAGGCGATCCACCGCTGGATCGACTCGCGCATCATCAGCGCCTGCGGGTCGAGCCACCGGCCCTCGTACAGCAACCGACCGAGCCGGCGACCCTCGGCGTGGTAGTTGGCGATCGTGTCCTCGTTGTGGATCGCGTTGACCAGCCGCTCGTAGGCGATGAACAGCAGCGCCATGCCGGGCGCCTCGTAGATGCCGCGCGACTTGGCCTCGATGATGCGGTTCTCGATCTGGTCGGACATGCCAAGGCCGTGCCGGCCACCGATCGCGTTGGCCTCGTGGACCAGCGCAACCGGGTCGCTGTAGCGGGCCCCGTTGATCGTGACCGGGCGCCCGCCCTCGAAGCCGATCGTCACGTCCTCGGTCTCGATCGCGACCGCCGGGTCCCAGAACTTCACGCCCATGATCGGCTCGACGGTCTCCAGCGACACGTCGAGGTGCTCGAGCGTCTTGGCCTCGTGCGTGGCACCCCAGATGTTCGCGTCGGTCGAGTACGCCTTCTCGGCGCTGTCGCGGTACGGCAGACCGCGCTCGGTGAGGAACTGGCTCATCTCGGCACGCCCGCCGAGCTCGGCGACGAAGTCCTTGTCGAGCCACGGCTTGTAGATCCGCAGGGACGGGTTGGCGAGCAGCCCGTAGCGGTAGAACCGCTCGATGTCGTTGCCCTTGAACGTGGACCCGTCGCCCCAGATGTCGACGTCGTCGGCCTGCATCGCCCGGACCAGCAGCGTGCCGGTGACCGCACGGCCGAGCGGCGTCGTGTTGAAGTAGGAACGGCCGCCGCTGCGGATGTGGAACGCGCCGCACACCAGCGCGGCGAGCCCCTCCTCGACCAGGGCCGACTTGCAGTCCACCGAGCGCGACAGCTCGGCGCCGTACTCCATCGCGCGGCCCGGCACCTTGTCGATCTCGGGCTCGTCGTACTGCCCGATGTCGGCGGTGTAGGTGCACGGGATCGCGCCCTTGGCGCGCATCCAGGCCACGGCGACCGAGGTGTCCAGCCCCCCTGAGAACGCGATGCCCACCCGCTCGCCGACCGGAAGCTCCGTCAGGACCTTGCTCACGTCTCGTCCTTCGTCTGGTGTCCGTACTCGCGGCCACCCGCGAGATCGAGGAATCGTTGGGCGACGACCTGCCCGCCGTCAGGGTCGGAGGCGATCACGAGCACCGTGTCGTCACCCGCGATCGTGCCCATCACACCCGGGAGCACCGAGTGGTCGATCGCCGAGGCCAGGAACTGCGCGGCTCCGGGCGGGGTGCGCAGCACGACGAGGTTGCCGGACGCCTCGGCCGTCACGAGCAGCTCCGCGCACAGCCGCGCCAGGCGCGCGGCGAGCTGCTCGTCGGACTCCGCCGCGTGCGGCGTCGGGTCGCCGCCCTCCCCCGGCACCGCGTAGGTGAGGCTGCCGTCGGCGGCCCGGATCCGCACCGCGCGCAGCTCGACGAGGTCGCGCGAGAGGGTCGCCTGCGTGACGGTGACGCCCTCGTCGGCCAGGGCAGCGGCGAGGTCACCCTGCGACCGGATCGGCGCCCGGGCGAGCAGGCGCGTGATCGCCGCGTGGCGCGCCGCCTTGGTGGTGGGGACGCCGACCGTGCTCATCACCCCTCCCCCGCGCGTTCGAGCAGCCAGGTGAGGACCGCCTTCTGGGCGTGCAGACGGTTCTCCGCCTCGTCGAACACCACCGACTGAGGTCCCTCGATCACCTCGTCGGTGATCTCCTTGCCGCGGTAGGCGGGCAGGCAGTGCAGCACCACCGCGTGCGGTGCCGCACCGGCCAGCCGGGCTGCGTCCAGCCGGAACGGGCCGAACAGCGCCTCGGCCTCGTCAGCTGCCCGCTGATCACCCATCGACACCCAGGTGTCGGTCGCCACGACGTCCGCACCGGCCACGGCCGCCGCCGGGTCGTCGGTGACCAGCACCGAGCCGCCGGTGACCGCGGCGATGCGCTGCGCGTCGGCCAGGATCGCCGGGTCCGGCTGCCGCCCGGCCGGGGTGCCGATCCGCACGTGCATCCCGGCCGTGGCACCACCGAGCAGGTAGGAGTGCGCCATGTTGTTGGCCCCGTCGCCGAGGTAGCCCAGCGTCAGCCCCGGCAGCCCCTCGACGCCGTCGTGCTGCTCGGCGACGGTGAGCAGGTCGGCGAGCACCTGGCACGGGTGGAACTGGTCCGTCAGCGCGTTCACCACCGGCACGCCCGAGCGCTGGGCCATCTCCTCGATCCGCGACTGGTCGTAGGTCCGCCACACGATGGCGGCAGCCTGGCGCCCGATCACCCGCGCGGTGTCGGCGATCGACTCACGCACCCCGATCTGGGCGAGGTTGCCGTCGACCACCATGGGGTAGCCGCCGAGCTCGACGACCCCGAGGGTGAAGGAGAGCTGGGTGCGCAGCGTCGGTTTGTCGAAGATCACCGCGACCGAGCGCGGGCCCGCGAGCGGGTGCACACCGAAGCGGTCCTCCTTCATCCGCCAGGCCAGCTCGAGCACCTGGCGCTGCTCGGCAGGGTTCAGGTCGTCGTCGCGCAGCAGGTGGCGCACCATCAGGCCTCCTCGAGGTCTGCGGGCGTCAGGCCCGCGAGCAGATCGACGAACCCGGACACCTGGTCCCACGTGAGGATCAGCGGTGGGGCCAGACGCAGGGTGTCGGGAGTGACAGGGTTGACGATGAAACCGGCCTCGAGGGCGAGGTCGGCGACGCGGGCGGCGGCAGGCGCGACGAGCCGGGCACCGAGCAGCAGGCCCGTACCCCGCACCTGGGTCACCACCGGGACGGCGGACAGCGCGTCGGTCAGTCGCGCGCCCAGCTCGCGGACGTGGGCGAGCAGACCGTCGCGCTCGATCACCCCGAGCGTGGCCAACCCTGCGGCGGCTGCGACGGGGTTGCCGCCGAAGGTGCTGCCGTGCTGCCCGGGTCCGAGCAGCGCACCGGCCGCCCCGAACCCGACGACGGCACCGATCGGGAAGCCCGCACCCAGCCCCTTGGCGAGCGTCATGACGTCCGGCCGGACGCCGCCGCCCACCTGCGGGTGCTGGAACGCGAACCAGGCGCCGGTCCGGCCGACCCCGGTCTGGACCTCGTCGAACACCAGCAGCGCGCCGTGGGCGTCGGCCAGCTCGCGGGCCCTGGCCAGGAAGCCCGGCGGTAGCGGGCGAACGCCTGCCTCGCCCTGGATGGGTTCCAGGACGATCGCCGCGACGTCGTCGGCCATCGCCGCCTCGAGCGCCGCGACGTCGCCGAACGGCACGAACTCCACCTCGCCGGGCAGCGGCTCGAACGGCTCGCGGTAGGCGGCCTTGTGGGTCAGCGCGAGCGCACCCATGGTCCGGCCGTGGAACGAGCCCTCCTGCGCCAGGATCCGGGTCCGGCCGGTGCGCCGGGTCATCTTGACCATGCCCTCGACGGCCTCGGTCCCGGAGTTGGTGAAGAACACCCGCGAGCCCTGCGGCGCCTCGGACAGAGCCAGCAGGCGCTCGGCCAGCGCGACCTGGGTGGGCGTGGCGAAGAAGTTCGACACGTGCCCGAGCGTGCCCAGCTGCGCGGAGATCGCCGCGGTGAGCGTGGGGTGGGCGTGGCCGAGCGACGTGACCGCGATGCCACCGAGCAGGTCGAGGTAGCGCCGGCCGTCGGCGTCCCACACGTACGGGCCCTCGCCACGCACCAGCGCCCGGCGGGGCGTGCCGAAGGTGTTCATCAGGGCATCGGAGTAGCGCGCCGTCCACTGCTCGGAGCTGGCCGGCGGCCCCGCGGTGACCGAGGCCAGCTCCGCTCCTCCGTGGCCGCTCATGCCGGCACTCCCGGCTGCCGCCGGATCACCGGCAGCGACCCGGTGAGGTCGTCCGGCAGCACCATGGTGCCCACGCCCTGGGAGGTGAAGACCTCCACCAGGACCGAGTGGGCCTGGCGGCCGTCGACGACGTGCGCGGCCGGGACACCGCCCCGGACCGCGCGCAGGCAGGCCTCCATCTTGGGCACCATCCCGGACTCCAGCGTGGGCAGCATGCGCTCGAGCGCCGACACCCGGATCTGCTGCAGCAGCGAGTCCCGGTCGGGCCAGCTGGCGTAGAGCCCCTCGACGTCGGTGAGCATGATGAGCTTGCGGGCCCGCAGTGCGACGGCGAGCGCCGCGGCGGCGGTGTCCGCGTTGACGTTGAGCACCCGGGTGGGGTCGTCGATGTCCGGGGCGACGGTGGAGACCACCGGGATCCGGCCGGCATCCAGGAGGTCCTTGACCGCCCTGGGGTCGACGTCCACGACGTCCCCGACGTGGCCCACGTCGACCTCCTCGCCGTCGACGACAGCCATCCGGCGCTCGGCCTTGAGCAGGCCGCCGTCCTCGCCGGACAGCCCCACCGCGTACGGGCCGTGCGCGTTGAGCAGGCCGACGAGCTCGCGAGAGACCTGGCCGGTCAGGACCATCCGCACCACGTCCATGGACTCCGGCGTCGTGACCCGCAGACCGCCGCGGAACTCCGACTCGATCCCGAGCCGGTCGAGCATCGACGAGATCTGCGGGCCGCCGCCGTGCACGACCACCGGGCGCAGGCCGACCTGGCGCAGGAACACCATGTCCTGGGCGAAGGCGCGCTTGAGGTCGTCGTCGACCATCGCGTTGCCGCCGTACTTGACCACCAGGAGGGCCCCGGAGAACTCCTGCAGCCAGGGCAGCGCCTCGATGAGCACCTCGGCCTTCTGGTCGGGGCGCAGGTCGGTGCGGGTGTTGAAGACGAAGTCGTCCGGCACCGGTGACGCGTCAGTCATGGGCCCTTCCGTCATGTCGAGTACGCGCTGTTCTCGTGCACGTAGGCGTGGGTGAGGTCGTTGGTCCACACGGTCGCCTCGGCGTCGCCGGCGTGCAGGTCGACGTCGATGAGCACCTCGCGGGCCGAGGCGAGGTCGACCAGCTCGCGGGGCTCGCCCACACCGCCCGCCCGGCAGACCATCACACCGTTGATCGTCACGTCCACGGCGTCCGCGTCGAACGCGGCGACCTCGACCGGCACGGTGCCGACCTGGGCGAGCACCCGGCCCCAGTTCGGGTCGTTGCCGAAGATCGCGGCCTTGAGCAGGTTCGAACGGGTCACCGCTCGGGCCACCGCGACCGCGGCGTCCTCGGTCTGTGCCCCGACCACGCGGACCGCGATGTCGTGGGTGGCGCCCTCCGCGTCCGCGACGAGCTGGCGGGCCAGGGATGCGCAGACCTGGGCGAGCGCGTCGGTGAGGGCGTCGCGGTCCGCGGGCACACCCGAGGCCCCCGAGGACATCAGCAGCACGGTGTCCGAGGTCGACATGCAGCCGTCCGAGTCGATCCGGTCGAACGTGACGCGAGTCGCGGCGCGCAGTGCGGCGTCCGCATCGGCGGGGTCGACGACCGCGTCCGTGGTGAGCACCACGAGCATCGTCGCCAGCGCGGGCGCGAGCATCCCGGCGCCCTTGGCCATGCCGCCGAGGCTCCAGCCCTCGCGCTCGGCGACCGCCTCCTTGGTCACCGTGTCCGTGGTCATGATCGCGGTGGCGGCGTCCCGGCCGCCGTCCGTGGCGAGCGCGGCCGCCGCGACGTCGACACCAGCGAGCAGCGCGTCGATCGGCAGCCGCTCCCCGATCAGGCCGGTCGAGCACACCACGACGTCGCCCGCGGACACGTCAAGCGCGGCGGCGACCCGCTCGGCGGTGAGGTGGGTGTCGGCGAACCCGGGCGGGCCGGTGCACACGTTCGCCCCGCCGGAGTTGAGCACCACCGCGTGCACCACGTGGTCGGCGAGCACCTGGCGCGACCAGGTGACCGGGTGGCCCACCACGCGGTTGCTGGTGAACACGGCGGCGCCCACGTGGTCGGGGCCGTCGTTGACGACCAGGGCCAGGTCCGGGCGGCCGGAGGCCTTGAGCCCTGCGGTGACGCCGGCGGCCCGGAAGCCCTGCGGTGCGGTGACGCTCACGGAGCGACCCCCTCGGTGGTCAGACCGGTCGCCTCGGGCAGGCCGAGGGCGAGGTTCATGGACTGGACGGCGGCGCCTGCGGTCCCCTTGACCAGGTTGTCCAGCGCGCAGATCGCCACGACGGTGCCGGCCCGCTCATCGACCGTGACCTGGACCAGCGCGGTGTTGGCGCCGACGGTCGCAGCGGTGGTCGGCCACTGTCCCTCGGGGAGCAGCTGGACGAACGGCTCGTCGGCGTAGGCCCGCGACCACGCCTCGCGCACGGCCGCGGCGTCCGCGCCCGGGAGCAACGGCGCGGTCACGGTCGCCAGGATGCCGCGCGACATGGGGACGAGCACCGGGGTGAAGGTCACCCGGACGTGCTCGGCGCCCGCGACCCGCAGGTTCTGCTCGATCTCGGGGATGTGGCGGTGCGTGCCGCCGACCGCGTAGGGCGCGGCGGAGCCGAGGCCCTCGGCGGCCAGCAGGTGCGTCCTGAGCGCCCGGCCCGCGCCCGAGTACCCGACGGCGAGGGTCGCGGTGAGCGCTCCGGCGTCCACCAGGCCGGCGGCGACGCCGGGCTGGATCGCGAAGGTGACGGCGGTGACGTTGCAGCCCGGGACCGCGACCCGGGCAACGCCGGCGAGCACGTCGCGCTGCCGGGTGCCGTCGGCGTGCAGCAGCTCCGGCATGCCGTACGGCCAGGTCCCGGCGTGGTCGGAGCCGTAGTAGGCGCGCCACGCGTCGGCGTCGGCCAGGCGGTGGTCGGCGCCGCAGTCGAGCACCAGCACGTCGGGGCCGAGCTCGGCGGCCACCGCGCCGGACGCACCGTGCGGCAGCGCGAGGACCACGACGTCGTGGCCGGCGAGCACGTCGGTGCGCGTGGGCTCGAGCACCCGGTCGGCCAGGCCGCGCAGGTGGGGCTGGTGGGCGCCGAGGGTGTCACCGGCGTTGGAGTGCGCCGTGACGGCGCCGATCTCGACCTCGGGGTGGGCGGCGAGCAGCCGCAGCACCTCGCCGCCGGCGTACCCGCTGGCGCCGGAGACCGCCACTGTGATCGTCACGTGCATGACTATACAGTCGATTGCATACTTTGGGGACAAGGCGCCGGCGCGCCCCACCATGCGGGTCGGGGCGCGTGGAAGGCCGGAGCGGCGTTGACTGGCCCCATGCGCGCAGTTCGAGCCACCGCCCCCGGCGGTCCTGAGGTCCTGTCCGTCGACGACCTGCCCGACCCCTCGCCCGGGCCCGGGCAGATCGTGGTCCGGGTGGCCGCGGCCGGCGTCAACTTCGTCGACACCTACCGGCGGTCCGGCCGCTACCCGGTGCCCTTCCCGCACGTGGTGGGATCCGAGGGCGCCGGCACCGTGACCACGCTCGGCGCCGGGGTCACCGGCGTCTCGGTCGGGGACCGGGTGGCCTGGCTGGACGGCACCGACGGCTCGTACACCGACCTGGCCGTGGTGGACGCCGCGCGCGCCGTCCCGGTGCCGGCCGGGGTCGGTCTCGAGGACGCCGCAGCCGTCATGCTCCAAGGCGTCACCGCGCACTACCTCGCCGTCGACACCGCACCGGTCCGACCGGGCCAGACCGTGCTGGTGCACGCCGGGGCGGGCGGCGTGGGCCTGCTGCTCACCCAGCTCGCGGTGGCCCGCGGAGCGCGCGTGCTGACCACGGTGTCCACCACCGAGAAGGCGGACCTGTCGCGCGGCGCGGGCGCCACCGACGTGCTGCGCTACGACCTGCTCGACGACCCCGCGACCCAGCTGCCGGCCTGGGTGCGCGACCACGCGCCCGACGGCGTCGACACGGTGTTCGACGGGGTGGGGGCGACCACGTTCGACGCCTCGCTGGCCAGCCTGCGGGTGCGTGGCACTCTCGTGCTGTTCGGGGGCGCGTCGGGAGCCGTGCCGCCGTTCGACCCGATGCGACTCGAGCGCGGCGGATCGCTCTTCCTGACCCGGCCGTCGCTGCGGCACCACGTGGTGACCCGCGACGAGCTGCTGGGGCGCACGGACGCGGTCCTCGGGCTCCTGGCGGACGGCGACCTCGACGTGCGGATCGGCGCCCGGTTCGAGCTCGAGCGGGCCGCGGACGCCCATCGCGCGCTGGAGGCCAGAGCGACGACGGGCAAGGTCCTTCTCATCCCGTAGGCGGTCCCTGCTCAGGTCGGGCGCACGACGCTAGGGTGCGGACCGCAGGCCGTCCGTCGACGCCGGTCGGTGGTCGGTCGGTGACCACACCCACGCGCGCCGCGGCGCGCCGAGCCGGAGGGCCCGATGACCGACTCCCCCGCCACCGCCACCGCCCCCGCTCCGCTGGGGAGCGCCGTCCCCTCGACCGTTCCCACCCACTGGTACAACCTCGCGGCCGACCTGCCCGAGCCGGTCCCGCCCGCGCTGCACCCGGGCACCCAGGAGCCGCTGGGCCCCGACGACCTCGCGCCGCTGTTCCCGATGGCGCTGATCATGCAGGAGGTCTCCACCGAGCGGTACGTCCAGATCCCCGAGGCCGTGCGCGAGGTCTACGCCCTGTGGCGGCCGTCCCCGCTGATCCGGGCCCGGCGACTGGAGAAGGCGCTCGGCACCCCGGCGAAGATCTTCTACAAGTACGAGGGCGTGAGCCCGGCCGGCTCGCACAAGCCCAACACCGCCGTGGCGCAGGCCTACTACAACGCCGCCGAGGGCATCGCCAAGCTCACGACGGAGACCGGCGCCGGGCAGTGGGGCGCCTCGCTGTCGATGGCGTGCGCGCTGTTCGGCCTGGAGTGCGAGGTGTGGCAGGTCCGCGCCTCGTACGACTCCAAGCCGTACCGGCGCATGCAGATGGAGGTCTACGGGGGCACCTGCCACCCGTCCCCGTCCGAGCTCACCGAGGCCGGTCGCGCGATGCTCGCCAAGGACCCCGACACCACCGGGTCCCTGGGCATGGCGATCAGCGAGGCGGTCGAGATGGCCGCGACCGACCCCCGCGCGCACTACTCGCTCGGCTCCGTGCTCAACCACGTGCTGCTGCACCAGACGGTGATCGGCCAGGAGGCCCTCGCCCAGCTCGACGAGATCGGCGAGCAGGCCGACTGGGTCTTCGGGTGCGCCGGCGGCGGGTCCAACCTCGGTGGCCTCAGCTTCCCGTTCCTGGGCCGGAACCTGCGCGACGGCACGACGACCAAGGTCGTCGCGTGCGAGCCAGCCTCGTGCCCCTCGCTCACGCAGGGTGAGTACCGCTACGACTTCGGGGACGTGGCGGGCCTCACGCCGCTGCTCAAGATGCACACCCTCGGCAAGGACTTCGTGCCGCCGCCCATCCACGCGGGCGGGCTGCGCTACCACGGCATGGCGCCGATGGTCTCGCACGCCAAGGAGCTGGGGCTGCTGGACGCGGTCGCGATCGACCAGGACACCGCCTTCGCGGCAGGCCTGATCTTCGCGCGGTCCGAGGCGATCATCCCCGCCCCCGAGTCCACGCACGCGGTCGCCGGGGCCATCGCCCGCGCCCGCGAGGCCACGACCGACGAGACGATCGTCATCGGCCTGTCCGGCAACGGGGTCCTCGACCTGCCCGCCTACCACGACTACGTCTGACCCACGCACGTCCCGACGCGACACGGGGGGCGTGCCCGCTCGGCGGGTACGCCCCCCGTGATCACGCGGTAGGGGTCAGGAGCGCAGGACCGCTCCGCAGCGCCCGGCTGCCTCGGCGATCGCGGACTCACGGACCGCCTCGATCTCCTCGGCGGTGAGCGTGCGGTCGGCCGCACGCAGGCGCAGGGCGAACGCGAGGGACTTCTTCCCCTCGCCCACCTGGGCACCGCGGTAGACGTCGAACAGCCGCAGCTCCTCAAGCACGTGCCCGGCGGTCGAGCCGGTCGCACCGGCTCGCACCGCAGCCCCGAGCTCCGCGGCCGTCACCGCCTCGTCGACGACGAGCGCGAGGTCCTCCTTGGCGAGCGGGAACGTCGACACCGGGACGGCCTGGCGCGGCGCGTCAGGCACGGCCGCGACCAACGCGTCGAGGTCGACCTCGAATGCCACGGCGCGCGCCGGCAGGTCCAGGCCTGCCACCACCGACGGGTGCAGCTCGCCCGCGTGCCCGACGACGGTGTCGCCCAGGAGCACTGCCGCGCACCGGCCCGGGTGCCACGGCATGAGCTCCGCCGCCCGCACCGTGACCTCCGCGCCGACGGCACGGGCGACCAGCCGCACGGCCTCGATGGCGTCCGTGTGGTCCGCCGCCCGCCCGGGGCCCCACCATCCGGCGGGCTCCCGGCGGCCCGCGAGGACGCCGGCGACGTGCCGAGGCTGGCTGGGCACGGCGGCCTCGATCCGAGCGAGGACGTCGTCGCCGGGGTACACGCCACCGGTCGGGGCGGGTGCGGCCTTGGCGTCGGCCACCGTCACCAGGCCGACCTCGAAGACCGCCAGGTCGCCGGCGCCGCGCGAGACGTTGCGCCGGGCCGTGGCCAGCAGGGTGAGGAGCAGCGAGGTGCGCATCAGCGGCTGGGTCTCGGCCAGCGGGTTGACCAGCCGGACCGCGTCACGCCGCGGGTCGTCGGCCGGCAGCCCGAGGGCGTCGAGCTCCACGTCCCCGACGAACGGGTACGACAGCGTCTCGACCCAGCCCGCGTCGGCCAGCGCGTCGGCGGCGCGGCGACGCATCCGCTGACCGAAGGTCAGACCACGGCCCGCCGGTGCCGAGGGCAGCACGGAGTCGATCCGGTCGTAGCCGCGCAGCCGCGCGACCTCCTCGACCAGGTCCACCGGCACCAGCAGGTCGGGGCGCCAGGACGGCACCGTCGCGTCCACCACCTGCGTGCCGCCCTGCTCGCGCACCGGGCCGAGCTCGCAGCCCAGCTCGCGCAGCGTGCCGAGCACCTCGTCGTGGGTGTAGGCCACGCCGACCACCCGCTCGGGCAGGTCGAGCGGCAACGTGACGGTCACCGGGGCGAACCCGCCGCCCGCGTCGGTGAGCACCTCGGAGATCTCACCGCCGCCGTAGGTCGTGATGAGCTCGGCGCACCGGCGCACGGCCACCCGCTGGAGCAGCGGGTCCACTCCGCGCTCGAACCGCTTGGCGGCCTCGCTGGGCAGCTTGTGGCGCCGCGCGGTCCTGGCGACCGAGATCGGGTCGAAGTGCGCGCCCTCGATGAGCAGGTCGGTGGTGCTCGCCGAGATCTCGGTCGCCGCGCCACCCATGACGCCTGCCATGCCGATGATCCGCGCGCCGCGGTCTCCCTCGGAGTCGGTGATGAGCAGGTCCTCGGCGTCCAGGGCCCGGTCGACGTCGTCCAGCGTGGTGAGCCGCTCACCCGGCCGGGCGCGGCGCACGACGATCGGGGCGTGCAGGGTCGCCAGGTCGTAGGCGTGCAGCGGCTGCCCGAGGTCGAGCATCACGTAGTTCGTCACGTCGACCGCGAGCGAGATCGGGCGCATGCCGGCCTGGGTCAGCCGGCGCTGCATCCACCCCGGCGACGGCCGCGACGGGTCGACCCCGCGCACCACCTGCGCCACGAAGCGGTCGCAGCCGGGCACGCCGTGGATCGGCGCATCGTCGTCCAGCTCGACCGCGAACTCACCCGCCGCGGGCTCCAGGTCGGCGGCCGTGGGCACGCCGGGGTCGGTGAACGCCGCTCCCGTGGAGTGCGAGTACTCGCGGGCCACCCCACGCATCGAGAAGCAGTACCCGCGGTCCGGGGTGACGTTGATCTCGAGCACCTCGTCGGCCAGACCGAGCATGGCCTTGGCGTCAGCGCCCGGCACGAGCGCGTCGGGGTCGAGGCCGTAGCGCGCGATCGCGTCGTCGTCGAGCACCAGGATCCCCTCGTGGTCCTCGCCGATGCCGAGCTCGCGGACCGAGCAGATCATCCCGTCGGAGATGTGGCCGTACGTCTTGCGCGCGGCGATCTCGAACCCGCCGGGCAGCACCACGCCGGGCAGCGAGACCACCACGAGGTCGCCGGCGCCGAAGTTGTGCGCGCCGCAGACGATGCCGCGGCACGCCGGCCCGTCCGGGTCCGCCGGGTTGGTCGCGTTGTGCTCGGGACCGACGTCGACGGTGCACCAGTGGATGGTCTTGCCGTTCTTCTGCGGCTCGCCCACCTCGGTGAGCACGCGTCCGACGACGAGCGGGCCGCTCACCGCCGCGGGGTGGATCGCCTCCTCCTCGAGGCCGACCTTGACCAGGTCGGCCGCGAGGGCCTCGGCGTCCGTCCCGGGGCGCAGCGCGACGTGCTCGGCGAGCCAGGGCAGCGGGATGCGCGGCATCAGATGGTCCCCTCGAGCTGGAGGGAGAACCGCACGTCGCCCTCGACGATGTCGTACATGTCACCGATCCCGTGCCGGAGCATGAGCGTGCGCTCGATGCCCATGCCGAACGCGTAGCCCTGGTAGACATCGGGGTCGACCCCGACGGACCGCAGCACGTTGGGGTTGACCATCCCGCAGCCGCCCCACTCGATCCACCCGGGCCCGCCCTTCTTCTGCGGGAACCACAGGTCCATCTCGGCGCTCGGCTCGGTGAACGGGAAGAACGACGGCCGCAGCCGGGTGCGCGCCTCGGGCCCGAACATGGCCCGGGCGAAGTGGTCCAGCGTGCCCTTGAGGTGCGCCATGGTCAGGTGCTTGTCGATGGCCAGACCCTCGACCTGGTGGAAGACCGGGCTGTGCGACGCGTCGAGCTCGTCGGTGCGGAAGGTGCGCCCCGGGCAGGCGATGTAGACCGGCAGGTCGCGCTCGAGGAGCGAGCGGGCCTGCACCGGCGAGGTGTGCGTGCGCAGCACCAGGCCGGACGGTCCGGCGTCGGGCCCGTCGGGGTGCTCGACGAAGAAGGTGTCCTGCATCTGGCGCGCCGGGTGGTCCACCCCGAAGTTCAGCGCGTCGAAGTTGAACCACTCGGCCTCGAGCTCCGGGCCCTCGGCGATCTCCCAGCCCATCCCGACGAAGAAGTCCGCCACGCGCTCCTGCACCCACGAGATCGGGTGCCGCGCGCCGGCCCCGCGACGGTCGGTGGGCAGGGTGACGTCGACCGCCTCCTCGCGCAGCACGCGCGCGTCGCGGTCGGCCTCGAGCTCGGCGGTGCGGTCGGCGAGCGCCTTGGCGACCCGACCTCGCGCCGCACCCAGGCGCTTGCCGGCCTCGGCCTTCAGAGCCGGCTCGAGGCCCCCGATCGCCCGGTTCGCCAGCGCGAGCGGGCTCCTGTCACCGGCGTGCGCGAGCCGTGCCTGCTTGAGGTCCTCGAGGTCGGCCGCGGCGGCGAACGCCGCCAGGGCCGCGTCGACCGAGGCAGCGATGCCGTCGGCATCGAGTGGGGAGAGGGTGTCCGTCTCGTTGGACATGCGCAGCAGAAGCCTTCCGGGCGGGTCGGATGTGGTCAGCGCGGGCCCGCCGCGGGCGCGGGGTCGATCACCCCAGGGCGCAGGTCAGCCGCGCCGCCCACCGGCGGGCTGGCTAAATCGACGATCACCGCGTGCCACGCGGTCATCCTGCCACAGTGCGGGGCGCGTTCCCGAGCGGCCACCGGCCGACCCGCTCGTAGCGCGGCCCCCCGCCACGCCCACCGCCGGGCCACGACTGCTCGAGCAGCAGCTCACCCACCGTCCACGCCGGCCCCTCGTACAGCGCGAGCGCGTGCACCAGGTGGTCGACCGCACCGGGTACGCGCCGGCCGTCGCGCGAGCAGGCGCGGCGCGCGGCGGAGCCGTCGTCGAGCACCCGGCCGACGGTCAGGTGAGCGCGGTGCCGGTCTCGGGTGTCGCGGAAGCCGCTGACCATCTCGCCCGCCTCACGCGCCGATCTGGCCAGGGCCGCCATCGCGCCGTCGTCGCCGGACGCGCCGACCCACAGCGTGCGCCCGGAGAACACGCCAGCACCGCGCAGCCGCAGCTCGAACGGCGCCGCGACACCCGCGACCTGGCCCAAGGACCCACCGAGCTCGCCGAGGGCGCCGTCGGGCACCTCGCCGAAGAACGCGACCGTCAGGTGCCAGTTCTCCTCGGCGGTCCACCGCACCGGAAGGTCCGCGGTCGCGGCCGTGTGCAGCGCGCCACGGAGGTGGTCGAGGACGGGGCCCGGTGGACGGATCGAGGCGAACAGGCGCACCCGCCCAGCATCCCAGACCATCGTCGGCGCCGACCCGCCGGCAAACCCCCGTTCGGTCCCTCCGGCGCCCGGTCCCCCGCCGCTAGGGTGAACCTGTGAGCACCCAAGGGGGCGTGCCCCATCCGGTCGGACCACAGATCGATGGCTACGAGCCCTCCGAGCAGGTCGGCCGCGGTGCGTTCGGGTCGGTGTGGCGCGCCCGCCAGGTGGCACAGGACCGCTACGTCGCCATCAAGGTCTTCGACGCCGGGATCGCCGATGACGCCGCACGCCACCGGTTCCAGCGCGAGGCGGCGATCACCGGCCGGCTGACCGGCCACCCCAACATCGTCACCGTGCTCGACTCCGGGTTCCTCGACGACGGGCGGCCGTACCTGTCGATGACGTACTGCGAGCGCGGTTCGCTCGCCGGCATGCTCCACGCCGGGCCACTGCCGGCGCAGGACGTCGCGCGGATCGGCGTGAAGATCGCCGGCGCGCTGCACACCGCGCACCAGCACGACGTGCTGCATCGCGACCTCAAGCCCGAGAACGTCCTGGTCACCGCGTTCGGGGAGCCGGCCTTGGCCGACTTCGGGATCGCGACCGTGGCCGGGGTCTCGGCGACCGGCCTCACCGCGGCCTACTCCCCCAGCCATGCGGCGCCGGAGGTCCTGCGCGGCGAGCCCGCCAGCGTGGCGAGCGACGTCTACGGGCTCGGGTCCACGCTGTACCAGCTGCTCGCCGGTCGGCCGGCGTTCGCCCACACCGGGGACACCGGCCTCGCGGTGTTCGTCGACGACGTCCTGCACAGCCCGCCGGCCGAGCTCCCGCCCGAGGTCCCCGAGCCGCTTCGCCGGGTGGTCGCGGCCGCGATGGCCAAGGACCCGGCCGACCGGCCCGCCTCCGCGGCAGCGTTCGGCGAGCTGCTCCAGCGCGCCCAGCGTGACTCCGGCCTCCCGGTCACGGAGATGATCGTCGGCTCCGCCGCCCCGCCGGCCGCGCCCGGCCCTGCGCCCGCCGCCGCTACGACGGTCGGTGCACGGACCGTGCGCCCCGCCGCCGGCGCTGCCGCGACCGGAGCCACCATCGCGCCGCCTGCCTTCACCGGGCACGCCGCGCCGGTGGGCGGCGAGGCCACGGTGGCCGGAGGTCGCGACCGCGACGCCAACCCGGATGCCGCGGCCACGCCCCCGCGTCGTCGCTCCCGCACCGGCGTGCTCGTCGCCGTCGTGACGCTGGCCGTCCTGCTCGCCGGCGGCGGTGTCGCCGTGGCGGTGCTGAGGCCCTGGCAGGGCACGGTCGGCGCCGAGCCGATCCCCACGAGCGACACCAGCACCACGAGCGAGCAGAGCACGGCGACCAGCACGCCCACTCCCACCGAGACCGCGACGCCCACCCCCACCGAGACCGCGACGCCCAGCCCTGAACCCAGCGCGGAGTCGGCCACGCCCACCGCGACGGCGACCGTCACGGTGGCGCCGACCCCGAAGCTCACCCTGAAGCCCCCGCTCCCGTCGATCGTCGCTATTGCGCCGACGGCGCCCGTGACGACCTACGCCGCGGGGCACGGTGCGGGCACGATCGCCGTGGTCTGGTCGGAGTCCACGTCGTCGTTCACCTCCGTCTACAACATCTACCGCTCGACCAGCACGACCGGCCCCTGGACCGTCGTCGCCCAGGTCCCCCGGGACGACACCACGCAGTGCGGGATCGACTTCCCGCACTGCTACTTCGACGAGCCTCCCTCGGGTACGAGCTGCTACGAGATCACGGCCATGACCGAGGGGTTCGTCGAGAGCCAGCCCGGGCCCGTCGCATGTGCCCTGCGCCCGTGAGCACGGGGGCCTGAGCGTGGAGCTGCTGCTGGTCGTCACGGGCCCGAGCCGGACCCCGCGTGAGGTGCGCGTCGAGGTGGACCCGGCCAGCCCGGCGGCCGAGCTGCTCGCCGCCCTTCGTGACGCGACCGGTGGCGTCGGCGAGGTCGACGGCTGGGTCAGTCCGACCGGCGCGCGGATCGATCCGGCGCGGCCGGTCGCCGAGCTCGGTCTCGCGCACGGTGACACGGTCGAGCTGACCGTGCCGGGGACCGCACCGACGGGCACCTCCAGCGACGCCACCCGCACCCCGGCCGCGTTCGAGCTGTGCGTCGCCGCCGGGCCCGGTGCGGGTCGCCGCGAGCCCCTCGTGGCAGGCCGGGGGTACCTGGTCGGTCGGGACGCCTCGGCCGACATCGTGCTCGACGACGAGCGGATCAGCCGTCGCCACCTGCACCTCGGCGTCGGCTCGAAGTCCGTGGTCGTGACCGATGCCGGTTCCAGCAACGGATCGTTCCTCGACGGGTCACGGCTCGACGAGCCGACCCCCGTGCTGGCCGGACAGGTGGTGGAGATCGGCTCGACCCAGCTCACCATCGAACCGGCGCGGGGCACCGCGACGGCCTCGGTCCGGCGCGCCGACGGGCGCGACGCCTTCTCGCGGCCTCCCCGGGTGGCCAGACCTGACATCCCTCGACGGATCCAGGTGCCCGCACCGCCGCAGAAGCCGCCCCGACGGCGCATCCCCCTGAGCGCCGCACTGGTGCCGGTGCTCATGGGCGGGGTCCTCGCCTACTTCCTCGGTCCCGTGATGCTCCTGTTCGCTCTCATGGGGCCGCTGGTCCTGGTGGCCTCGACCTGGGAGGACCGCCGCAGCGGGCGCCGGGACTACGCCACCCGGCGCGCCGCCTACGAGACGGCCCTGGCCCAGCTGTCCGACCAGGTCGACGGGACCTACCGAGACCTGCTCGCCGCCCGACGCGCGGACGCGCCCAACCTCGCCGAGCTGGCCGGCTGGGTGCACTCGCGCAGCCCGCGGCTCTGGAAGCGCCGGCCCGACGACACCGACTTCCTCACGGTGCGGATCGGCACCGCCGACCTGCCCTCCAGGCTCGTGGTCGACGTCGCAGTCGCGGCCGCCGATCCCGACGCGACGCCCGACCCCGCAGACCTCGAGCGAGCCGAGGAGCTCGCGCGCACCCACGCCACGGACCCAGCCGTGCCCGTGGACGTCGGCTTGCCGACGGTCGGGGTCCTGGGCGTCGCCGGCGACCCGACCGCACGCGACGCGCTGCTGCGGTGGATCGCGTTCCAGGCCGCCGCGCTGCACAGCCCCAAGGACCTGGCCATCGTGGGACTGCTGCCCGACGACGGCCCGTCGTGGTCCTGGCTGCGATGGCTCCCCCACACCGAGACCCTGCTCCAGGGCCTGCCGGGCGGACGCAGCGTCGCGTGCCAGGAGGACGACGTCCGCGCGCTGTTCCAGGTGGTCGACGACCTGGTCGTCCAGCGCCGGCTGCGCGCCGAGCGCGGTGTCGGCGACCAGACGGCGCACCCGGTCGTGCTCGTCGTCGTGCCCGGACCGATCCCGGTCCCACGGCCCGCGCTGTCCCGGCTGATGGCCGATGGGCCTCGGCACGGCGTCCTCGTGGTGGTCGGGGCGGGCGGGGTCGAGCAGCTCCCCGGGGAGTGCCGCGCCGTGGTCGACGCCGCCGGTCCGGACGGCTCGGTGACCCTGACCGCCACCGGGGACACCGTGCCCGGGGTCCGACTCGACGCGCTCGGCAGCGATCAGGCCACCGATCTCGGGCGCCGGATGGCGCCGCTGCGCGACGCGAGCGCGAGCTCGGCCTCGGGCGAGGTGCCGCGCCGCGTCCTGCTGCTCGACCTGCTCGGGCTGCCCGAACCCGACCCTGACGCCATCCGCCGCCGATGGTCCGACCATGCCGGGACGGGTGATCTGGGCGCCCCGCTCGGCGAGGGTGCCGCCGGACCGGTGGTCGTCGACCTCCGCAGGGACGGTCCGCACGGCCTGACCGCCGGCACCACCGGATCGGGCAAGAGCGAGCTGCTCCAGGCGTGGATCGGCGCCCTCGCTGCCACCCATCCGGCCTCGGCGCTGACGTTCGTGCTGATCGACTACAAGGGCGGCGCGGCGTTCAAGGACTGCGTGGATCTCCCGCACACGGTCGGGTTCTTCACCGACCTGGACGCCCACCTGGCGAGCCGTGCGCTGGTGTCGCTCAACGCCGAGCTGCGCCGCCGCGAGGAGATCCTGCGAGAGCACTCCTGCAAGGACCTCCCGGAGCTCGAGCAGCGGTTCCCGGCCGCGGCGCCGGCCAGCCTGTTCCTCGTGTTCGACGAGTTCGCCTTCCTCAAGAAGGAGGTCCCGCAGTTCGTCTCCGGCGTCATCGACATCGCACAGCGCGGTCGGTCCCTCGGGGTGCACCTGATGCTGGCGACGCAGCGTCCGGCGGGCGTGGTCGACGACAGCATCCGGGCGAACACGAACCTGCGCATCGCGCTCCGGATGGCCGACGAGCAGGACAGCAGTGACGTGCTCGACCGCCCCGACGCCGCGCGCATCCCCAAGGGCCTGCCGGGCCGCGGGTACGTCCGCCTCGGGCACACCGACGTCACGCTGGTGCAGTCGGCGTACGCGAGCGCCCGGTCCCAGCAGCGCGGCGCCACCCGTCAGCCCACCACGGTGACACCGTTCGAGGTGCGGTCGGGTCTGCGGGCCACCTCGTCCGGCGTCCGCGAGGTCCACGACGAGCGGCCCACCGACCTGCAACGCCTCGTGACGGCGATCCGGGCCGCGCACGTCGCAGCCGGGGTGCCCGACCAGCCGCGGCCCTGGCTCGACCCGCTTCCCGACCGGGTGGACCTGGCCGACCTGCTCGACGCCGCAGCACCCGCGGGACTCACCGCAGCTGCCGCACCGCTCGGCCTCGTGGACAGGCCCGAGCGCCAGGCCAGGGACATCCACTGGTACGACCCGGAGGTCCACGGCCACGTGCTCGTCTTCGGCACCGGTGGAGCGGGCAAGACCCAGCTGCTGCGCACCGTGGCCGCGTCCTTGGCAGCGCGACTCGACCCGGCCGACATCCAGCTCTACGGCCTCGACTTCGCCGGGCGGGGTCTGGCGCCGCTCGTGGCCCTGCCACAGGTCGGCGGGGTCGTGGCGGCGGAGGAGTCCGAGCGCGTCGACCGGCTGTTCGACATGCTCGACGCGCTCGTGGCGCGGCGCACCCGGAGGCTGAGCGAGGCTGCGGCGTCGAACCTCGCCGAGCTGCGCGCCGGCGGTGGGCGGCTGCCCTACGTGGTGGTGCTGCTCGACGGCTTCGCCGCCTTCCGCCAGACCTACCTCAACGTCGACCGCGGTGAGCTCGTCGAGCGCTTCGACCGGCTCGTCGCGCGTGGTCGAGCGGTCGGCGTGACCTTCGTGGTGACGGCGGACCGGCCGAACGCGGTGCCGTCGACGCTGTCCAGCGCGGTCAGCGAGCGGGTGGTCCTGCGGATGGCCGAAGGCAACGACTACGCCTCACTCGGCCTGCCGTCGGCGCTGGCGGACACGACGCTCCCGCCCGGTCGGGGTTTCGCGCAGGGCTCCGAGGTCCAGATCGCGATGCTCGGCGACGATGCCTCCGGCGCGGGCCAGGCGCTCGCGCTGGAACGGCTCGGCGCCACCGTGCGGTCGCGGCCGGGCGGGGCCGACGCCGTCCGTCCCCCTGCTGTGGACGTCCTGGGGGACGACATCCGAACCTCGGACCTGCCGGTCGCTGCCCCGACGCTCTCGGCCGTGCCGATCGGCATCTCCGGGATCAGCCACGGTCCCGTCGGCGTGGACATGGGCGAGGACCCGGTGTTCGCGGTCCTGGGACCGGCACGCTCGGGACGCACCACGACGCTGGAGACGCTGACCGCGGGTCTGGTCGCAGCACGCCCCGAGCTGGAGTGCTACCTGCTCGCGCCACGGCGCACCCCCCTGGCCGAGCGACCGTGGTGGCACGAGGTCGCCCGCGGGACGGAGGCGAGCGACGACCTGGCCCGGCGCCTGGCGGACCAGGCGCGCGAGCGCCGGACCACCCCCGGGCGTCCGTGGCTGGTGGTCGTCGACGACGGTGACGAGCTCGTGGACTCCCCGAACGCCACGGCACTGTCGACCCTGATCCGCACGGGGCGGGATCTGGACCTGGTGGTGCTCGCCGCGCTCGGCACGCACACCGCGCACCGCGCCTTCGGCGGGTGGGCGACCGACCTGCGCAAGGGCAAGCACGGCATCGTGCTGACGCCCGACGTCGACACCGACGGTGACCTGTTCGGCCTCCGGTTCCCACGGCGGGCCTCGCGGCGGTTCCCCGCCGGGCGCGGTCTGCTGGTCGACCGCGGCATCGTGGACTACGTCCAGGTCGCCCGGCTGGGATGAGGGTCAGACCTCCAGGGCCAGACTCAGGAAGATCTCCCGGAAGACCTCGCCGTAGCGTGGCGCGAGATCGGCCGAACAGGTCGCGACCATCGTGACGAGGTCGCGGACCCGCGGCCGCCGCGGCACGAGCAGCGCCGTCTGGGCCTGGAACAGGCTCACCGGACGGTCGCTGCGTGCCGGGAGGCTGAACGCCGACCAGACCGCGTCGAGACCGGCGACCTGCTCGCGCCGCTGGCGTTCGACCGTGGCACCCAGCCCTTCGGCCGCGACGCTCACCTGACGCCCGACCAGACCGTCGAGGTCCTGCTCGCCGACCACCCGGGCGACGGTCACCAGGAACGTCGTGGCCGCGCCCTGCGGCGAGGCGGGGTCGACGGCCGCGACCACGGTGTCCGCCTGGTCCAGGCGCACCCAGCCGTCGGGCACGGCCACGGTCAAGGACGGCGGCCCGGGGAAGTCCGCGCTCGGGTAGGACAGGTCCATGGAGGCTCCGGTCAGTGGGAGGGCATGAGGCGGTCGAGCACCGCGGACAGGTCGGGGCGACCCGGCGGTGACGGCGCGCGCGCCGCCTCACCGACGAACCCGTCCGGGGGCGGCGGGACGAGCGACGGCCCCTGCACCGACGGCGTGAGCCCCGCGTCCGCGGCGAGCGGCGGGTGCGGGACGGCCGACACCTCCGGCCGGCCCGGGCCGATGTCGGGCGCCCACCGGTGCAGCTGCGGACCGGGGTCTCGGTGCGCCGGGGTCCCGAGCACCGGTTCCGGCTCGGCCGCGGGCGGCTGCGCATCGGCAGGCGCCGCAGGGGCGGTGGGTCCGGCCGCCGGGGCGCCGGAGTCGCCGTCGAACCACTCTGTGACGTCCAGGTCGCTCCAGTCGAGGTGCACATCCACCTCCAACGAGACGCCGACGCCCAGCGCCGCTCCGGCGTCGAAGCTGACGCCCACCCCCTCGCCGTCGATCCCCGCCGACGCGTGGACCTCGGCGCCGACGCCGGCCCGGGCGCCCGCGCCGCCGCCGACCGTGGAGTCGCCGACACCGGCCTGGTAGCTCGCTCCCGCCTCCGCACCCGCGAACGCACCGGCGCCCGCAGAGCCGTCGACGCCGTCGAGCCCCGCGTGAGCGCTCGCCTCGCCGTGGGCCTGCGCACCGGCCTCGGCGTGCGCCTGGCCGCCGGCCGACACCGGGCCCAGGTCCACCGAGCCACTCGCCTCCACGCCGGCCGTCGCACCGGCCGAGGCCCCCACCGATGCGTCGAGCCCGTCGGGGCCCACCTGACCATCGGCGTGGGCGCCCGCCCAGGCCTGCGCCGACGCGTCCGCCTGCGCCGAGCCGCTGAGCGCCCCCGCGTCGAACTCCCCGTCGACGTGTCCGTGGACGCCGACTCCGGCCTCGGCGGAGGCCCCCGCGGCGTAGCCGCCGCCATCGGTGGCCCCGGCGTAGGAGTCCGCGTCGGCGTCGGCGTCCACGTCGAAGGTCACGCTGCCGGACGCGCCGGCGCCCCCGCCGCCGGCACCCCCCGAGCCACCGGGTTGCCCTTCGGCGGACTCCTCGCGGTCGTCCCACTGCGAGCCGAAGCCGCTGCCCGGGGCGGCCCCGGTCTGCGACCCGGACCCCGCGGTGGTGGGCCCGGCGGGCACGCTCCCGTCCGGGTTCACCCAGGACTCGTCCCACGGCTCCGGCGGCGGCTCGGGTGGGCCGTCGATGCGGCGCAGCACGAGGGAGCCGATCGTGGGCAGGAGCACCAGGTTCGCGGCCGCGCCGGTCGGGCCGCCGGCCGCCTTCTCGGCGAAGCCGGCCGGTGGGTCGCCCTCCTGCGCCTCGAGCTCCATGATCTCCTGCGCCAGGGCCCGGTGGTCCTCGGTGAGCGCCGCACCGAGCCGTTCGACCCAGGCCAGGATCGCCAGGCGACGGGTCGCCTGGTCGGCGTCGGTGTCGACCACGGCGCCGACCTGGGTCAACGACTGCCGGATCAGGGTGAGCTGGTCGAGGGCGCCCTGGAGGTACCGCGCGGTGGTCCGCAACGAGTCGGTGTCGACCACCACCCGGGTCGGCACGTCAGGTCCCCGCCTGCTCGACGGCCTCCGCGGCCATCGCGCGGGCCCGCACCGCCCGGCCGAGCTCGCGCATCTCGAACGCCACCCGCGACGACTCCCGGCGGCGGGCCACCATCGCCTCCCTGAACCGGTCCGCCTTGGCGCACTCCCAGTGCGCGCGAGTGCCGTGCAGCACGATCTGGTCACCGAGGTAGGCGAGGTCCTCGGCCCGGGCGATCAGGGTTGCGGCTGCGGACTCGAGCGCGGCTGCGTCAGCCATGCCCGTCCCGGCTCACGACCCGGCGCGCTGCAACGCCTCACGACGACGGGCGATCTCGGTGCCCGCCTCGGAGATCTGAGTCTGCAGACGCTGGAGCATCGGTTCGAACTCGCTCTGCCAGGTCTCCCGGAAGCGCGCCGCGGCGGGCCCCTCCCAGTAGGTGTTCCCGAGCTGCGAACGGATCGTCGACAGAACATCCGCGACGAGGTTGCCCTCGCGGTCGAACGTCGCCTTCAGCGAGGCCAGCTCGTCGAGCTCTCCACCGATGAGTGGCATCCCCGTGCCCTTCTCGTAGTCGACTGCTGGACTCAGGCTAGCGTCGGCGCCCACCCACCGGGGCTGACTCGGCGAGCCACTCGATCGAGCCGCGGATCGCGGTGAGCAGCCGCTCCGCGCCGATCGGCTCGAGCTCGGCGGTGGTCGTGCCGTCGATCTCCGGGCCGGGCTCGGTGATCGCGGGCGGCACCTCCCACGCCCCTCGGGCTGCGCCGACCCAGGCGAGCTCGAGCCCGCCGGCCCGGCCGGTCACCGGCCGGCTCCGAACGCTGACCACGGTCCTGCGGCCGGCGAAGGCGTCGGTGAGGGCGTCGGTCAGGTCCCGGTCGCGGTCGCGCAGCCCATCCGCCAGCTCGGCGCGCGCTCGCGCCGGGTCGCCCGCACGCGACACGGCGACCAGGCACGACGACGGCAGGCTCACCGGACGCGGCCCGGGGATCACGTCGCCGATCCGGGCGCGCTCAGCCATCCGCCGGACCAGGCCGCCCGTTGCGAACGGCGTCAACCGATAGCCGCCCTCGACCCGCGCGGCCTCCACGCCGACGCGTGGCCCGACGGCCAGGTGGTGGGAACCGGCGGCCCATGTGCCGGCACCGACCCCGATGTCGATCCTGATCATGGGGCGGCTGAGGATCTGCACCAGTCGGGCGACGGTGAGGACCACCTCGGCCCGCCCCGCGTCGGTGTCGACGACCACCCCGCGGCGCCGCAGCGCGGACTCGGCGCCACGCCGGGCGTCGCTCGTCGCGGCGCGATGGTGGTCGGCGCCGAGCTGCCTGGGGAACGACTCGCCGAGGAGGTCGGCAAGGAGTGCCAGCTCGGCGTCGGCGAACGAGATCGACTGCTCCATACCGCCCCCTTGCGGCCAGCGCGAACGCCCGACCCATGCTAGGCCCTCGGTCCGCGGCGGAACGCTGCGCCTGACCCGGGACCTTCCGCCCGCACGAGCTTAGGTAAGGCTCGGCTAACCTACTTCCGACCACTCGCTCCGACCCGGAGGACGGCGATGCAGGCGGCTCCCCTCAGCACGGCACCCGATCCCGCGGGAACCGTCCCCGCCGACCGGCTGTCGACGATGCGCGCCGGTCAGCAGGCCACGGTCGCGGGGATCTGCGAGGACTGCGACACGGCCGTCCGCTGCCGGCTGCGCGACCTCGGCTTCACCGCCGGGACCCCGGTCACGTGCGTGCGCCGGGCGCCGCTCGGCTCGCCCGTCGTCTACCGGATCGGCGAGACGGACCTCTGCCTGCGTCGCCCGCTCGCCGAGCTGGTGCTCGTCCGGTGACTGCCACCTGCCACGACCAGGGGCCAGGAGCGCCCGTGGTCGGAGTCGATGTCGCCCTGGTCGGGGCACCGAACGCCGGCAAGTCGAGCGTGTTCAACCACCTCACGGGCCTGCGGGTGAAGACCGCGAACTACCCCGGGGTGACCGTCACGCGGGCCTCCGGGCGGATCGAGGCGGCGGGCGGGGCGGGTGCGGAGGCGACCGGCGTGACCCTGACCGACCTGCCCGGCACCTACGGCCTGACGCCCGTCAGCCCGGACGAGCAGGTCGTGGCCGACCACCTGGCCGGACGGCTGCCGGGTGCCCACGCGCCCGACGCGCTCGTCCTGGTGGTCGATGCGACCACGCTGCGCCGGTCGCTGTCGCTCGTCGCCCAGGCCGCCGCGAGCGGCCGACCGTGCGCCGTGGCACTCACCATGGTCGACGAGCTGCGCTCCCGGGGCGGCGACGTCGACGCCCAGTCCCTCGCCCGCGCCCTGGACATGCCCGTGCACGAGGTCGTCGGGCACCGCGGCCGCGGCATCCCCGCCCTGCGCGAGGCGATCCTGGCCTGGCACACCTGGCCGCTCCCCGTGGTCCCGCCGCCGGTCGACGACGAGGAGCAGCTCGCGGCCTGGAGCGACTCCGTGCTCGCCGCGGTCGGCTACCGCGCCGCCTCGCTGCCACGGACCTCACGAGGCATCGACCGGGTGCTCCTCCACCCGGTCGCCGGAGTCCTCACGTTCGGTCTGGTGATGGCGGCGTTCTTCCAGACGATCTTCGTCGTGGCGGCGCCGCTGCAGGGCCTCGTCGAGCAGGCGTTCGCGGCGCTCGCCGGCGTTGCCGCCGGCGCGATCACCCAGCCGCTGCTCGCGGACTTCGTCGGCACCGCCCTGATCGGGGGCGTCGGCGGGGTGCTGGTCTTCCTCCCGCAGATCGCCCTGCTCTTCGTTCTGCTCGCGCTGCTCGAGGGCTCGGGCTACCTGGCGCGCGCGGCCGTGCTCATGGACCGCGTCATGGCGGTCACCGGGCTCGACGGACGGGCGTTCGTGTCGATGCTCTCGTCGGTGGCGTGCGCGATCCCCGGGATCATGTCGACCCGCACGATGCCGTCCTCGCGCGACCGCCTCGCGACCATGATGGCAGCGCCGCTGATGCCCTGCTCGGCCCGGCTGCCGGTGTACCTGCTCCTCGTGGGCATGCTGGTGCCTGCCGGCGCCACCTGGGGCCCCTTCGGCGCGCAGGGCCTGGTGCTCTTCGGGCTGTACCTGCTGGGCGGCCTGTCCACTCTGGTCGCCGCGGCCGTGCTGACCAAGACCGCCCTGCGCGGCGGCGGCCTTCCGTTCTACCTCGAGCTGCCGCCGTACCGGATGCCGTCCGGGCGAACGGTGCTGCGCACGGTCGGCACGACGGTCGGCGCGTTCCTGCGCAAGATGGCGACGGTCATCCTGATCGCCACGGTGGTGCTCTGGGCGCTCATCTCGTTCCCGGCCCGGCCGGTCGAGACTGCGGGCATGGCGCCGGCCGAGGCGTCCGCCTACGTCCTCGACCACAGCTGGGCCGCGTCGATCGGCCACGCGGTGGAGCCGGTGTTCGAACCGCTCGGCTTCGACTGGCGGATCGACGTGGGCCTGATCGGCGCGATGGCGGCCCGCGAGGTGTTCGTCTCGACCATGGGCCAGGTCGCCGCGGCGCAGGACCCCGAGAACCCGGCCGGCGCGCTCGCGGAGCTGACCCGGACCGATGGGCCGGGCGCCGGCGAGGCGCTGTTCGACGCGCCGACGATCGCGGCCCTGCTGGTGTTCTTCGTGTACGCCCTGCAGTGCTTCGCGACCATCGCGGTGATGCGCCGCGAGTCCAACTCGTGGCGCTGGCCGGCGCTCGCGTTCGCCTACATGGGCACCCTGGCGTGGTTGATGGCATGGGTCGCCCGTACCGTGGTCGCGGCGGTGCTCGGATGACGGCTACCACCATGCACGGTCCGGCCATTCAGCAGGGCACCGTACCCGTGCACCCCGAACGGACCGAGGACCCCGGGACCGTGCTGTGGCGGTTCGGAGCCGGGCACGGCAGCACGGGACCCGGCTGGCAGGATGCACTCGACGACGCCTTCGCGCCGCTCACCTCGAGCGCCGTCGTGACGTGCGTGACGGCGCTCCCCGGGGCCGCGCGCGTGACGCTGGCGCCCGACCTCGCGTGGGCCGACCACGCCGCGGCGGTGCGTGACGCCGCCCAGCGGGCGGCCACGGCGTGCGCGGCCGGTGGGCCGTCCGACCCCGAGGCGCGCCGCGCGGCGCTCGAGAGCGCCGCGCGCGAGGCCCTGGAGACCACGGTCGGGCCATACGCGGCCGGTCACGGCGGCGGGATCGACCTGCTGGGCGTCGGCCCCGACACCGTCACGGTACGACTGACCGGGACGTGCCACGGCTGCCCCGCCGCCGCTCTGACCGTGCACGCGCGGCTCGAGAGCATGATCCGTCGGCGCGCACCCTGGCTGGACCGCGTCGAGGTCGACGGTGCTCGGCCCGGCCTGGGGTTCGACCGCACCGCATAGCGCGGACCGGCGCAGGGCAGCGCCCCTGAGGGATCAGGGGCCGATCAGGGGCGGATCAGGGTTGGGCCCCGATGCGCGGACGATCCCGCGGCGGCCACCCTTGGGGTGTGCCGGACGGACCGGCGCTCGAGAGGAGCAGTGCAGCAATGATCCACGACCAGATGGCCCGTCAGGGCCTCGTCCGCCCCGAGCAGGGTCGCGTCCTGGGCGGCGTGTGCGCCGGCCTCGGGCGCCGGTTCGGTCTGGACCCCTGGCCCGCACGCCTGCTGTTCATCCTGGTGCTCATGATCATCCCGGGCAGCCAGATCCTCATCTACCCGGTGCTGTGGATCCTCATGCCGTCCGAGCGCTCGACCTGGGGCCCCCAGCCCTACGCTCCCGGCTACCCGGAGCAGCCCTACCCGCAGCGGCCCTACGCCCAGCAGTACCCGCAGCCGACCGGCTCCCAGCCGGTCACGCCGCAGAACCCGCAGGCCTGAGGCCGGCACTCAGCGCTGAGCGTGAGCGCTGGCGTACAGGCAGACGGCGGCCGCGGCCGCCAGGTTGAGGGACTCGGCCGCACCGCGCAGCGGGATGGCGACCGCGGCGTCGGCCTGAGCGAGGTCCTCCTCGCGAAGCCCCCACGCCTCGTTGCCGAACAGCCACGCGGTCGGCACCCGCAGGTCGGGGCCGGCGGGCGCGTCGGGACCTGGTGGCCACGACGCGGCGTCCAGCAACCCGTCGAGGTCGTGGTCGCCCCCACCGTCCGCGGCGAGCACCTGCAGGCCCGACCCGCGCAGCCGCGCGATCGCCTCGGGCAGGTGCCCTGCCCGGATCACCGGCAGGTGGAACAACGAGCCCGCGGTCGCACGGACGACCTTCGGGTTGAACACGTCGACGGCGTGGCCCGCGAGGACCACGGCGTTGGCACCGGCGGCGTCCGCCGCGCGGATCACGGTCCCGGCGTTGCCCGGGTCCCGGACCTCGACCAGGACCGCGACGAGCCGGGGCTGGCCGAGCTGGTCCAGGGTCGGGGTCCAGGTCTGCGCGACGGCGAGCACACCCTGCGCGTCGCGGGACATCGCGTCGAGGACCTCGACGGTCCCGGTCTCGACCGACAGGTCTGCGGCGTGTGCCGCGGCCAGGATCTCGGGGTAGCGCTGGCCGGCGGCCGCCGTCATGAACAGGTCGTGGACCAGCGCAGGCATGTACCGCACCAGCTCGCGCACGGGCTGGGGCCCCTCGACCAGGAAGCGGCCTCGCCGTTCGCGCATCGGACGCCCGGCCAACGCCCGCACTGCCTTCACCCGCTCGGCGCGGGGGTTGGTCAGCTCGGGCACGGCCGGGCGTCCGGAGTCGTGCTCAGGCCGCCGACGGCGCGTTGACGTCGGCGGGCAGCGCGTCCTTGGCCACCTGCACCAGGACGTTGAACGCCTGGGCGTCGTTGACGGCCAGGTCGGCCAGCACGCGACGGTCGACCTCGACACCGGCCAGCTTCAGGCCCTGGATCAACCGGTTGTAGGTCAGCCCCTGGGCGCGCGAGGCCGCGTTGATCCGCTGGATCCACAGCCGACGGAAGTCTCCCTTGCGCGCCTTGCGGTCGCGGTAGGAGTACACCATCGAGTGGGTGACCTGCTCCTTGGCCTTGCGGTACAGCCGCGAGCGCTGGCCGCGGTAGCCGCTGGCCCGCTCGAGGGTCGAACGACGCTTCTTCTGGGCGTTGACCGCCCGCTTCACGCGTGCCACGTGATGCTCCTTTCAGGGCTCACAGGTGAGTCCGGGGCGCACGGCCCGCGGCGGTCACTTGCCGAGCAGCTTCTTGATCTTGGGGACGTCGGCAGGGGCGACCGGCTGGTCGGAGGCGAGGCGGCGGGTCTTGCGGCTCGACTTGTGCTCGAGCAGGTGGCGGGCGCCGGCCTGCTCGCGCATGAGCTTGCCGGAGCCGGTCACCCGGAACCGCTTCTTCGCACCGCTGTGCGTCTTGTTCTTCGGCACGGGTGTGCCCTTTCTGGTCAGGCCACCCGACGGGCGGCACGGGTGGGTCAGCTCTTGGGGGCGCGGGGCCGCGGGGTGGGCTTCGGCGCAGCAGCCGACGGCTTGGCGGTGGCCGGGGTGGGCTTGGCCGCCGCAGGTGTGGCCTTGGCCGCCGCGGGCTTGGCGGGTGTGGCCTTGGCCGCCGCGGGCTTCGCGGGTGTGGCCTTGGCCGCCGCAGGCTCCGCCGCCTTGGGCTCGGCCGCCGCAGGCTCCACCGCCTCCGGCTCCGCCGCCTTGGGCTCGACCGCCTTGGGCTCGACCGCCTTGGGCTCGGCAGGCGCCCGCTCGGCAGGCGCTGTCGCGAGCTCCGCCTCGGCAACCGCCGGCGCAGCGGGAGTGACCGTCGGCTCCGGCTGAGCGGGCGCCGAAGGAGCCGCCGCCACAGCCGGGCTCGTCGCCTCGGGCGCCGCCACCTCGGCGGGCGCGCCGCCTCCGGCCTCGCGCACCGGGGTCTGCTTGGCGGCCTCGGCCTCGCGTGCCCGGCGCCGCTGCTCGTTCTTGACGTCGGCCTTCTTCTTCGTCGGCCCGAGCACCATGATCATGTTCCGGCCGTCCTGCCGAGGCATGCTCTCGATCGTGCCCAGCTCGGCGACGTCGTCGGCCAACCGCTGGAGCAGGCGCACGCCCATCTCCGGGCGCGACTGCTCGCGACCACGGAACATGATCATGACCTTGACCTTGTCCCCGGCCTTGAGGAACCGCTCGACGTGGCCCTTCTTCGTGCCGTAGTCGTGCGGGTCGATCTTGAGCCGGAAACGGATCTCCTTGAGCACGGTGTTGGCCTGGTTGCGCCGGGCCTCACGCGCCTTCATGTCCGCCTCGTACTTGAACTTGCCGTAGTCCATGAGCTTGCAGACCGGCGGGCGGGCGTCCGGCGCCACCTCGACGAGGTCGAGGTCGGCCTCCTGGGCCAGGCGCAGCGCGTCCTCCACGCGGACGATGCCGACCTGCTCGCCGGCCGGACCGACCAGGCGGACCTCGGAGACGCGGATCCGATCGTTGATGCGGGGCTCGCTGATGTGGGACTCCTGTACGTCGTCGGGACGATCGTCGGCGACGGGAAAGGCCCCCGCTGCCGAGCACGAGCGGAGGCCTGAGTCCAGCGAAGCGTGGTGCGGGCAGCACCGAACGCGACGCGCAGCCGCATGGAGCACGGCTACCGGACCTGAACCCGGAACCAGTCGATCCGCGCGGCCGGGGCCACGCCGCTCAGTCGGCGCCTGGGTGGGAGGAACTCCACTTGTGCACCGGCCCTGCGGCCGCTCACGCGGGCACGCCGAACCGGTCGGTCGCCGACAAGGGTAGCACCCTCGCTGCACCGCTCCCGGGGCACGATCCGGCCGCCGAGCCACCGCCACCATCCGGTCGCGCCCCGCGCGGTCGGCCGCGTACCGGCGGCTTCCCCGCGAGCCGTCACAGACCCCGAGGGTCTGCAAGGATCACGTCATGCCCGCCGACCAGCCCCCGATCCCGGACGAGGCCCGCGACATCGCCGACGTGCCAGCCGTGGAGATCATCACCACCGCTGCCGTGCACCTGATGAGCGCCGCCGCGGTCAAGTGCGGGCTGGCGCCCGACACCGACGACCGCGCCGGCGCCGAGCTCAAGGACCTGGACGAGGCACGCAAGCTCATCGTCGCGCTGGCCGGCCTCGTCACCTCGTCCGCCCCCGACCTGGGCAACCAGCACGCCCGATCGTTGCGCGACGGGCTGCGCTCGCTCCAGCTCGCCTTCCGCGAGGCGTCCCCGTACCCGGACCCGATCGGGCAGGGCCCGGGCGAGGACCTCACCGGACCCGTCGGGTGAAGTCCGCCACGTGACCCTCGGTGTCACCCGAACGCCACCTATCCTGGTCGGCGTGAGTGAGTCGAGCGACCCGCGCAGCCCCGCCCAGGGGCCGCAGGTGGCGCCCTCGCAGGTACCCGAGCCGCGGCGCCCGCCTGCCGCGCCGGACCGCGTCACACCGCATCGCCATGTCGCGACCGAGGCGTCCGGCCCGCCGCCGACCTTCCCGCCGGCAGGAGCCTCCACCCGCGCCACGGACGACTCGACGCTCGCGGCCACCACCTCGCTCGAGACGTCGGACGCCGACGCGCCGGTGCCCGCTGTCGCGACCCGCCGACCCGGTCGGCGCGCAAGGGTCGCCGCGGTGCTGCTCGCCGTCACCACCGCACTCCTCATCGGGTCCACCGCGTACCTGTGGCGCACGTCGGACGCCTGGGAGAGCCGCGCCGACGACTACGAGGCCGTCTCCCACGACCTGGGCTCCGACCTGTCGGACACCCGCGCCGAGCTCAAGGCGACCACCGACGAGCTCTCAGCGGTCCAGTCCCAGCTGTCGACGGCGCAGGCCCGGATCATCGAGCTCGCGAACGAGAAGGCCCAGATCGGCGACGACCGGGAGGCCCAGCGGCTGCTGGTGGACTACCAGGAGCGGATCTCCAGCGCCGCCGGCAAGGTCGCCCTGGCGCTCGACCAGTGCGTGCGTGGCCAGAACCAGCTGATCGGCTACCTGCAGAACGCCGAGCTGTACGACCCCAAGGACCTCGACGCCTACGCCGCTGACGTGCAGGACCTGTGCCAGGCCGCGACCGACGCCAACTCGGCGCTGCAGGCCGAGCTGTCACGGTGACCCCGCGATGACCGGGCCGCGAACTCGGGTGCGCGCGGGCCTCGCCGGCGTGGCCGTCGTCCTGGCGCTCAGCGGCTGCGCCGCGATCGAGAACGTCCCGCAGATGCCCGGCCCTGCGATCACCTCGTGGGTGCCCAGCCCGGCCGAGGAGCCCAGCCCGGTGGCCACCGGCAACCTGTCTCCCGACGGCTTCGCCAACGCGGAGCGGATGGCGGTCCGGATCCGCAACGTCGGGTGCGACTCGCTGTCCACCGGGTCGGGCTTCGCGATCGACTCGCACACGGTGGTGACCAACCGGCACGTGGTCGCCGACTCCGCGATCCTCCAGGTCTCCACCTACGACGGCCGGGACATCCCGGTCAGCGGTGCGTTGACGGCGTCCCTCGCTGATCTCGCGGTGCTGCGCACCACCGAGGACCTGCCGAGCCAGCAACAGCTCTCGGACGTCGACCCCAAGGTCGGTGACCCCGTCACCGTGGTCGGCTACCCGCTCGGCGGCGAGCTCAGGGTGACGACCGGGGCGGTGATCGGCGCGACGACCGATCCGCTGCACGAGAGCCTGGGCGAGGTCCTGGTCACCGATGCCCAGGTCGAGCCCGGCAGCTCGGGGTCGGCGGTCCTGGACTCCGAGGGCCGCGTCGTGGGGGTCGTGTACGCGAAGAACGCGGCCGACCAGAGCTACATCGTCCCGGTGAGCACCCTGCGCGACCTGCTCTCGGACGACGCAGCGTTCTCGCCGGTGCCGGCCTGCACCTGAGCCGGGCTCAGCCCGCGGCGACGGGCCGCAGCTCGAGGGTGTCGATCTGGGCGACCATCGGGTCGGCCGCGAGCCTGGCGTTGACCTGCGCCAGCACCGCCTCGAGGCCCGAGCGGTCCAGCCCGCGCGGCAGGCCCACCACCACCGCGACCTCGCTGCGCGCACCCGGCTCGACGTCCACCGAGCGCACTGCCGGGACCTGGGCCACGGAGCGCTCGATCGCCTCGCGCACGTCGGCGCGCACCTGCCCACCGCGCACCGCGGGGTGCCAGGTCAGCCCGGCCGCGAGCGCCTGGACCGCCGGCCGTGGGACCACGACCGTGACCGGGCCGCCGGGGTCGACCACCAGGAGCGGCCAGCCCTCGGCCAACGCCGAGGCGGCGGCGCGCGGCGCCTCCGCCGGCATCGGCCTCGCCTCGGCCCGCCACGCCGACAGCGCGGCCACGGACGTGAACACCGGCAGGGCCGTACGCCCATCGGGGGCCTGAAGGGCCACCACCGAGGTCTCGACCTCGCGCTCGGCGAACGGTCCCTGGCCGGTCGCCCCATCCGCCACCTCGTGGGCCATCACGGGCACCAGCACGCGGCTGGTCGCGAGCGCCTCGACCACGTCGGCGATCTCGGCGCGCCCGTCGGCGTGCTCGTCCAGGACCGCAGCCAGGCGCGGGTCGGGCGACCCGTCGTCGCCGGCGAACGCCGAGACCGGCGGCAGCTCGCGGGGTCCGTCGCCGGCGGGCAGGCCGCAGCCCACTACGGTCGCCCGGCGACGTCGAGCGCCTGCGGCAGGGTGAACGCGCCCGCGTACAGGGCCTTGCCCACGATCGCGCCCTCGACCCCGGCCGGGACGAGCTCGCGCAGCGCCTCGAGGTCGGCCAGCGCCGAGATCCCGCCCGAGGCGACCACCGGGGCCCCGGTCCGCCCGCAGACGTCGCGCAGCAGGTCGAGGTTGGGCCCGCGCAACGTGCCGTCCTTGGTCACGTCCGTCACGACGTACCGGGCGCAGCCTGCGGTGTCCAGACGCTCCAGGACGTCCCACAGGTCGCCGCCCTCCCGGGTCCAGCCGCGGGCCGCGAGCGTCGTACCGCGCACGTCGAGCCCGACGGCCACCCGGTCGCCGTGCTCGTCGATCACCCGCGCGGTCCACTCGGGGTTCTCCAGCGCCGCGGTGCCCAGGTTGACCCTGGTGCACCCGGTCGCCAGAGCCCTGGCCAGCGAGGCGTCGTCGCGGATCCCGCCGGAGAGCTCGACCTTGACGTCGACCGCGCCGACCACCGCGGCGAGCAGGTCGGCGTTCGTGCCACGGCCGAACGCCGCGTCCAGGTCCACCAGGTGGATCCACTCGGCGCCGTCGGCCTGCCACGCCAGCGCCGCCGCCATCGGGTCGCCGTACGAGGTCTCCGAACCCGCCTCGCCCTGGACGAGCCGCACGGCACGACCGTCGGCCACGTCGACCGCGGGCAGGAGCTCCAGACGTGTCATCGTCATCCCTTCAGGCCCTGCACCCAGGTCTCGAGCAGGCGTGCGCCTGCGTCGCCGGACTTCTCCGGGTGGAACTGGGTGGCCGCCAGCGGGCCGTTCTCCACCGCGGCCACGAACGGCTCACCGTGCTCGGCCCACGTGACCATCGGCGCGGCGAACCGGCCACCGCCGAGCGGGGCGAACGAGCGCGCGGCGTAGGAGTGCACGAAGTAGAACCGCTCGTCCGCGACGTCTCGGAACAGCACCGAGCCCTCGGCCGGCGAGACCGTGGACCACCCCATGTGCGGGACGACCGGCGCGTCCAGCCGGTCCACCACGCCCGGCCACTCCCCCAGGCCCTCGACCCGCTCACCGTGCTCGACGCCCGCCTCGAACATCACCTGCATGCCGACGCAGATACCGAGGACGGGCCGACCACCGGCCAGGCGCCGGTCGACGATCTGGTCCCCGCGGACCGCTCGCAGCCCCGCCATCACCGCGGCGAACGCCCCGACGCCCGGGACCACGAGCCCGTCGGCCGCCAGAGCGGCGTCGACGTCAGCGGTGAGCTCGACCTCCGCTCCGACCCGGGCGAGGGCTCGCTGGGCCGATCGCACGTTGCCGAAGCCGTAGTCGAGCACGACGACGCGGGGAACGGGCACCGCGCGAGTCTACCGAGCGGCCCCGGCGCCCCGGCGGTCGCGTCCGCTCAGCGGGCCCGGCGCGCGGCGCGCGCGGCCGACGCGAGCATCCGGGTGGCGCGCCAGCGGCCGAGGCCGACCGAGCTGAGCACACCGTCGAGGTCCGCGACGTCGACGGTGCCGATCAGCAGGCCCTCGATCTCCGGGGGCGCCCCGTCCAGCACCAGCCCTGGGGCGACCTCCGCCGCGGCGGAGCCGCCGGCCCACCGGGTCGCCACCAGCGCACCGTCCCGGCGGACGACCAGCAGGACCGGGGTGTTGGACAGCAGCCGCGAGATCGCCTCGGCCACGGCCTCCGGCTCGCCCGGATCGGTGTGCCGGCACACTGCGACCGCGCCCACCGCCGTGGGCGCCGCGTCCACCTCGACGCCGGCCAGCGCGCACGCAGCGACGAGCGGGCCCGCATCGGCCACCTGCGTCAGGACGACGGCGAGCGCGTCCGTGCCGGGTGTCGCGTCTCCCTCGGTCACAGCGTGCCCTTGGTCGACGGCACGCCCTGCACCCGCGGGTCCGGCGCCACCGCGGCGCGCAGGGCCCTCGCGACGGCCTTGAACTGCGCCTCCACGATGTGGTGCGGGTCGCGCCCGGCCAGGACACGCACGTGCAGGCAGATCCGGGCGTGGTGCGCGAGGGACTCCAGCACGTGGCGGGTCATCGACCCGGTGAAGTGCCCGCCGATCAGGTGGTACTCCTGACCCTCGGGCTCGCCGCTGTGCACGCAGTACGGGCGCCCGGACACGTCGACGACGGCCTGGGCCAGCGCCTCGTCCAGCGGCACGAGCGCGTCGCCGAACCGGCTGATCCCCGTCTTGTCGCCGAGCGCCTGCGCGAGCGCCTGGCCCAGCGTGATCGCGACGTCCTCGACGGTGTGGTGCACGTCGATGTCCGTGTCGCCGCTCGCCCGCACCACGAGGTCGATGAGGGAGTGCTTGCCGAGCGCGGTGAGCATGTGGTCGTAGAACGGCACGGTCGTGGAGACCTCGGTGCGGCCGGTGCCGTCCAGGTCGACCTCGACGTGCACGGTCGACTCCGAGGTGGTCCGGTCGACCACTGCCGTGCGGTGCGTCGCGCTCACAGTCCAGCCACCTCCACCAGGGCGGCCCGGAAGGCCGCCGTCTCCTCCGGCGTGCCGACACTGACCCGCAGCCAGCCGTCGGGTCCGGTCTCGCGGATCAGCACGCCCCGGTCCAGCAGACCCTGCCAGATCGCGTGCCTGTCGTCGAACACCCCGAACAGCACGAAGTTCGCGTCCGAGTCCGCGACCGCCAGGCCGCGGGCTCGGAGCCAGTCGACCAGCGCGTCGCGCTCGGCCCGCAGCCCGTCCACCTGGGCCATCAGCTCGGTGGCGTGCGCCAGCGCGGCACGGGCCACCGCCTGGGTGACCGCGGACAGGTGGTACGGCAGCCGCACCACCCGCAGCGCGTCGACCAACGCCGGGGCCGCCGCGAGGTAGCCGAGCCGGGCACCGGCCATCCCGAAGGCCTTCGACATGGTGCGCGAGACGGCCAGGTGCGGGTGCTCGGCGAGCAGCGTGAGGGCGGACGGGGTCCCGGCCCGCCGGAACTCGGCGTAGGCCTCGTCGACCACGACGACGCACCCGCCCGGCACCTGGGCCGCCGCGGCGAGCACCGCACGCACGGTGTCGAGCGGGAGGGCCGTGCCCGTCGGGTTGTTGGGGCTCGCCAGCAGCACGACGCTCGGCGCCTGCTCGGCGATGATCGCCCTGGCGTGCTCCGCGTCCAGGCCGAAGTCCGCCTCCCGGTGGCCCACGACCCACCCGGTCGCGGTGTCGCGCGCGTACTCCGGGTACATCGAGTACGTCGGCGCGAACGACACGGCCGTGCGCCCCGGCCCGCCGAAGGCCTGGAGCAGGTGGAGCATCACCTCGTTGGAGCCGTTCGCGGCCCACACCTGCACCGGGTCGAGGCTCACACCCGACTCGCGCAGCAGGTAGTCGGCCAGGTCGGCGCGCAGGGCGACGAAGTCCCGGTCCGGGTAGCGGTTGAGGCCGCCGGCGGCCGCCGCCACGGCGCTCGCGATGTCGGCGACGACGGATGGCGAGGGCGGGTACGGGTTCTCGTTGACATTCAGCCGCACCGGCACGTCAAGCTGCGGCGCGCCGTAGGGCTCGAGCCCGGCCAGCTCGGGGCGCAGCGGCAGGGCGGGCTGCAGGTCGGCGGGCACGCAGCGATTCTAGGGAGCCTGGCCGATCCCACGGTGGGCATGCCCGACCAGAGGACGGTCCGGCCCCGCGGGCCGCCCGGCGCGGGTCGCCGAGAACAGCACCCACAGGGCGCCGACCACGATGAGGACGTCACCGACGCTGAAGACGTTGGCGAGCGGGAACCCGGCCGGGATCGCGAAGTTGTCGCCCAGGAAGCCGAGCACCGGGCGCTCGACCACCCCCGAGTTCGCGAACCCTGCGGCCTCCTCCAGCCCGGCCAGGTCTCGCGCCGCCGCGCTCGACGGCAGCGTGCCGCCGTTGAGCACGATCGCCAGGCCGTTGCTCAGCGCGCCGGCCGCGAGCACGACGAGGCCTCGCACGGACCGGTTGAGCCATACGAAGGCCGCGGCCATCGCATAGGTGGCCACGTGACCCGCGGCGGCGAGGGTCGTAGGCAGGCCCGGGCCCTCGAGCACGACGAGCTGAACCCCCAGCGCCGCGACCACGAGCCAGGCCGAGCGCCAGCGCAGGTCACCGAGGCGGCGCAGCCTGCCGCCGGTCGCGGGCACGAGGAGCAGCCCGAGCAGCACGCACGCCAGGATCAGCACCGCGCCCCCTCAGACCGCCACCCGCGGGCGTGGCTCGGCCGGGATGAGCTCGTCCACCGTGGCGGCACGCTGCCCGTCTCGAAGGAGGGTGCCGACGAGCTGGTCGGCCTCGCCGCGATCGACCGGCGGCGCATACAGGAACCCCTGGAGCCGGTCGCAGCCCAGCTCGCGCAGCCGGGCCGCCGTGGCCGCGCTCTCGACCCCTTCGGCCACCACGCACAGACCGAGGTTGTGGCCGAGCTCGATGATCGACCGTGCGAGGTACTCGCCGTGCGAGCCGGGCGTCAGGTCCTCGACGAAGCTCTTGTCGATCTTCAGCTCGTCGACGTCGAGCTGCTGGAGCAGCAGGAGCGAGGAGTAGCCGGTCCCGAAGTCGTCGATCGACAGCCGGACCCCCATGTCGCGCAGCCCTCGCAGGATGGTCCGGGCCGCGCGCACGTCGGACATCAGGGAGTTCTCGGTGACCTCGACCGTCAGTGCCTCGGCAGGGACCCCGGTCTCCGCCAGCAGGCGAGCGATGCGCTCGGGCAGCGCCAGGTCGGACAGCAGTCGCGCGGACAGGTTCACCGCGACGCCGACGTCGTGGCCGGCGCAGCGCCAGGCGGCGACCGCCTCCAGCGATCGCCTCAGCACGGACACGGTGAGCGCCGAGATGAGCCCGCAGCTCTCCGCCACGCCGATGAAGGTCTCCGGCAGCAGCGAGCCCTGCGCGGGGTGCTCCCAGCGGGCCAGTGCCTCGACAGCAACCACCCGGCCGGTGACCGCGTCGACCTGGGGCTGGAACGCCGTGCGGATCTGGTCGTCGTCGAGGGCCTCGCGCAGGTCCGGCAGCAGCCGCAGCCGATCGACCGACTCGGTCAGGGCAGCGGGGTGGAAGACGACGGCGCGGGCTCGTTCGTGCTTGGCCTCGTACAGCGCGATGTCCGCCTGCCGCAGCGTGGTGCGCACGTCGAGCAGCGGGGTGCCCTCGCTCGTGGTGATGCCGACGGACGCCTGGATCGACAACCGGGTGGGTCCGGACTCGATCGGGCGGGCGAGGTCCCCCAGGATCTCGGACGCCAGGTCCAGGGCGAACAGCCGCGGGTGGTCCGCGACGGCCAGCAGGGCGAACTCGTCGCCGCCCAGCCGCGCGACCTCCACCTGCTCCTCGCGCTGGGCGGCCGCGGCCTCGAGCCGCCGGGCGATCTCGCGCAGCAGGTCGTCGCCCACGTCGTGACCGAGGGTGTCGTTGACGTCCTTGAAGTGGTCGAGGTCGATCATCAGCACCGCGAGCCCGCGGGCCCCGTGGGAGTCGATCGCGCGCTCGAGGCGGCGCCGGAACAAGGTCCGGTTCGCCAGGCCCGTCAAGGGGTCGTGCAACGACTGGTGCTCGCGGAGCGCGGCGACCTGCGCGGTGCGGCGCACGGCGAGCACCGGCAGCAGGAGCAGCGGAAGCATCAGCACCGAGGTGCCGACGACGAGGGCGGCGACCGGGCCCAGCGCGACGAGCACGCCGTAGGTCTCGAGCTTGAAGAGCAGGTCGTCGAAGAGCATCGCCGTGATCGGCTGCCCGGTGGCCAACCCGGCTACCGCGGAGACCAGCGCGTCGTTGACGATCGCGAAGGTGAGGCCCGCGGCGAGGGTGGCCAGCAGCAGGCCGGCGTCGAACGCGGGGACGCCGCCGAGGAAGCCGACCCCGGAGATCAGGGAGAAGACCGCGCGGCCGGCGAGGATGCTCACCGCGTACTGGCCGGCGTTGAACACGACCTGGATCGGGCGGCGACGGGCACGCAGGTCGTCGAGTGCGACCGCAAGGGTGTGCACCAGCAGCAGGAGGGAGAGCGGACCGAGCGCCAGGAGCGCGACGGCGAACGTCGTGGACGTGGTCACCGGCTCGGCGGCCCGGTCGCCCCGCATCACGGGGACCGAGGTCAGCTCACCGACGACGAGGAACGCGGCCAGCACCCCGAGCTGGAGCACCGGGGCACCGCCCTCCGACCACGGCGGCGACACCACGACGACCACAGCCGCGGCGACCACGCCGAGCACGCCCACCCCGTACGCGTAGAGCGGCAGAGCCCATGCGGGGTGCAGGGGGCCGGTGCGCTCGCCGCGCCGCGACCGGGGGCGGCGCCGCGGAGCACCGCCCCCGGCACTCACGGTGTCACCACCACTTCATGCCCGCACCGGTGACTGCTGCCAGGGCAGCGAGGACCATCGCGGTGCTGGCGGAAGAGAGGACTGCCTTACGGGACACCCACTTGCTCATTGGAGTACCTTCCCTCCCACTCCGGGCAGATGCCTCATCTCTGCCTTGTTGAGGAGTAGACCAGGAGACCGGTCCCAGCGGTCCGGGCGGACCGGCCGATCCCACGGTCGGCCCAACGACTTCACCCGGTGCCGGGCGGCGCGTTCACCCGAAGCGATGAACGCACCGATCACGCCCCCGTCGGTGCGCTCGGCGCCCGTCAGGCCGTGGCCGGAAGGTCCAGCACCCGCCGTCCGTCACGCTCGGCGAATCCCACCGCCCGCAGGTAGCGCTCCGACGCGGCCATGCCCGGGGAGGCGACCACCGTCCGGGTGCCCAGCTCGCGGAACGGTCCGTCGGCGCGGAACACGAACTCGCCGGGCGTGAAGTCCCGGAAGGCGGGCAGCACGTAGTCGAGCACCACCTGCTGCTCTCCCGGCGCGGCGCCGTCGCGGGTCAGCACCACGCCGACCGCCTGGTCGGAGGTGGTGACCAGGAACGCATGGTCGGCCCCGGCCGCGAGATCGGCGGGCTCCTGGCCGGCCAGGTCGGGATTGAACCGCGCGATGTCCGCGGCGTGCCTGGCCAGCAGGTGGTGCAGCACCGGCTCGTCCGTGCCGATCGGCACCGCGTCGTAGACCCGGGCGTCGTGCCGCTCGCGCAGCAGCCGGGCGATGGCCCAGAGGTTGATCCCGACGAGCACGACGTTCATCGCGACCATCGGCCACACGGCGAGCGCCGCGTTGTAGCCGATCAGCACGGCGCACGCCACGCTGTTGAGCACGCGCAGCCGCATGAGGCGGGTCTGCACCAGGGACAGCACGAGCAGGGCCGAACCGGCCCAGCCGATGATCTCCAGCCAGGGCATCGTTGCTCCTCGGTCAGACGAAGCGGGCCTCGACGGCCTCGCCGTGCGCGGGCAGGTCCTCGGCGCCGGCGACCGCGAGGATGCGCGCCCGGACGGCGTCGAGGGCGGCCTGGTCGTACTCGACCTGCTGCACCGCGCGCATGAAGCTGTGCACGCCCAGCCCGCTCGCGTAGCGCGCGCAGCCGCCGGTGGGCAGGACGTGGTTCGACCCGGCCATGTAGTCACCCAGCGAGACCGGCGAGTAGGGGCCGACGAAGATCGCTCCGGCGGAGGTCACGCGCTCGGCGACCTGTGCGGCGTCCGCGGTCTGGATCTCCAGGTGCTCGGCGCCGTAGGCGTTGACCACCGCGAGACCCGCGCCCAGGTCGTCCACCAGCACGATGGCCGACTGCGGACCGCCCAGCGCGGTCGCGACGCGGTCACCGTGCTTCGTCGCGGCGACGAGGTCCACCAGCAGCTCCTCGACCCGGCCGGCCAGCTCGGTCGAGCTGGTGACCAGGACCGACGCCGATGTCGGTCCGTGCTCGGCCTGGGAGACGAGGTCGGCCGCGACATGTCGCGGGTCCGCGGTGCCGTCGGCCAGGATGGCGATCTCGGTGGGCCCGGCCTCGGAGTCGATGCCGACCGTGCCGCGCACCAGCCGCTTGGCGGCCGTGACGTACTGGTTGCCCGGGCCGGTGATGACGTCGACCGGCTCGCAGAGCACGGCGCCGTCCTCCGGGACCTCACCGGCGGCGCCGTACGCGAGCATCGCGATCGCCTGCGCACCACCGACCGCGTACACCTCCTCCACGCCCAGCAGGCGGCAGGCCGCCAGGATCGCGGGGTGCGGCAGCCCGTCGGCCTGGGGCGGGCTGACCACCGCGAGCGAGGGCACACCGGCCTCCTGCGCCGGAACCACGTTCATCACCACCGACGACGGGTACACCGCGAGCCCACCGGGCACGTACAGGCCCACCCGGCGTACGGGCATCCAGCGCTGGCGCACCACCGCGCCGGGCTCGAACTCGATCCGGAAGCCGGACGGTCGCTGCTGCGCGTGCACCGCCCTGGTCCGGCGGATCGAGATCTCCAGGCCCGCGCGCACGGTCGGGTCGAGGGACTCGAGCGCGTCCGCGAGCGCGGTCTCCGGGACGCGCAGGCGCTCGGGCCGCACCCCGTCGAACCTCTCGCTCAGGTCACGCAGCGCGGCCGCGCCCCGTTCGCGGACGTCGGCCAGGATCGGCGCGACCTGCTCGGCGACGTGGGCCACGTCGAGCTCGGGTCGGGGCAGGATCGCGGTGAGCTCGCGAGCGGACAGGGTGCGGCCACGGAGGTCGATGCGGGAGATCACCCGCCCGAGTGTAGGCGGCCCGGCCCGCCGGAACGGCCCGGTCGGCCGGGTCGGTCAGGGCGCCATGTAGTCCGAGGACATCGCGCGGTCGACCGCGACCACGACGACCACCCGGTGCGGATCGGGCTCCAGCGCGTGGTGACGCACGGCGTGACGCCGCTCGGCGTCCGCCACCACCTGCGGGTCGCGCGACACCGTCGCGACCCCCTCGAGCGTGAGCCATCGCCCGCCCTCGACCTGGCACACCGCGACTCGCGCCGGGCGGCCGGACTCGACGTTGCGCACCTTGGCCGACCCGTCCCGGGTGGTGATCAGCAGGTGTCCGGTACCCGGGTCCCAGGTGGGGGCGACCGGGACCACGTGCGGCGTGCCGTCCGGACGCAGCGTGGTCAGGGTCGCCAGGTGCCGCTCGGTGAGGAACACGAGCTGCTCGGGGTTGAGCCGGAGCATCGGTCAGGCCAGACAGTTGGGGCCGAGGAGCGCCTTGAGGTCGCCGTAGAGCGCCGGTCCACGCTCGATCCGCAGGCCGTGGTCCAGGCGCATGACCGTGGAGCGGCCCGGCTGGGTCAGGCGAAGGTGGACGTCGGTGACGCCGGGGTGGTCGGAGAGGATCTCGCGCAGCCGCTCGACCACCGGTGCGGTGCACCGGGCGACCGGCATCGAGATGGTGACCGGCCGGTCGTCGACGGCGGTGACGTCCGGCAACGACACCTCGTTGGCCTGGAGCTGCATCGTGTCGTCGCGTCGGCGCACCCGCCCTCGCACCGTGAGCACCGCATCCTCGACGAGCGACGTGGTGTAGGCCAGGTAGGTCTCCCCGAAGAACAGCACCTCGATCGAGCCGTCCAGGTCCTCCAGGGTCAGCGAGGCCCACGGGTTCCCGTTCTTGCTCATCCTGCGCTGCAGGTTGGTGACCAGCCCGCAGACGGTCACGGTCGAGCCCTCGGCGCGGGTCTCGTCGCCGGTGAGCGTGGCCAGCGAGCAGTCCGCGGCCTGGGCGAGCACGTGCTCGAGCCCGGACAGCGGATGGTCGGACACGTAGAGCCCGAGCATCTCCCGCTCGAAGGCCAGCCGCTGCTTCTTGTCCCAGTCCGGCACGTCGGGCACGACGACGGAGAAGCCGACCTCGTCGCTCTCGCCGCCCAGGTCCGCGAACAGGTCGAACTGGCCCTCGGCCTCCTTGCGCTTCACCCCGATCACCGCGTCGACGGCCTGCTCGTGGACCAGCAGCAGCGCGCGACGACCGTGTCCGAGCGAGTCGAACGCGCCGGCCTTGATGAGCGACTCGACGGTGCGCTTGTTGCACACCACGGCCGGCACCTTGTCCAGGAAGTCCGTGAACGAGGTGAAGGCCCCCTTCGCCTCCCGGGTGCGCACGATCTCCTCGACGACGTTCGCGCCCACGTTGCGCACCGCGGTCAGGCCGAAGCGGATGTCCGCGCCGACCGCGGCGAAGTTGGCCACCGAGGAGTTGACATCCGGCGGCAGCACCGTGATGCCCATCCGCCGGCACTCGGCCAGGTAGAGCGCGGACTTGTCCTTGTCGTCACGCACCGACGTCAGCAGCCCGGCCATGTACTCGGTCGGGTAGTTGGCCTTGAGGAACGCGGTCCAGTACGAGACCACGCCGTAGGCCGCCGAGTGCGCCTTGTTGAACGCGTAGCCGGCGAACGGCACGAGCACGTCCCACACGGCCCGGATCGCGGCGTCGGAGTAGCCACGCTCCTTCATGCCGGCCTCGAACGGGACGAACTCCTTGTCCAGGATCTCCTTCTTCTTCTTGCCCATCGCCCGGCGCAGCAGGTCCGCCTGGCCGAGCGTGTAGCCGGCGAGGATCTGCGCGGCCTTCTGCACCTGCTCCTGGTACACGACCAGGCCGTGCGTCTCGTCGAGCACCTCGGCGAGCGGCTCGACGAGCTCGGGGTGGATCGGCTCCACCTTCTGCAGCCCGTTCTTGCGCAGCGCGTAGTTGGTGTGCGAGTTCATCCCCATCGGCCCGGGCCGGTACAGCGCGATGACCGCGGAGATGTCGTCGAAGTTGTCCGGGCGCATCTGGCGCAGGAGCGCGCGCATCGGCCCGCCGTCGAGCTGGAACACGCCCAGCGTGTCGCCGCGGCCCAGCAGCTCATAGGTCGGCCGGTCGTCCAACGGGACGTCCTCGATGACCAGGTCGCCCTTGCCGTTGGCGCGGATGTTGTCCAGCGCGTCGTCGAGGATCGTCAGGTTGCGCAGGCCGAGGAAGTCCATCTTGATCAGCCCGAGCGCCTCGGCGCCCGGCTGGTCGAACTGCGTGATGATCGCGCCGTCCTGCGGGCGCTTCATGATCGGCAGGATGTCGAGCAGCGGTTCGCTCGACATGATCACGCCCGCGGCGTGCACGCCCCACTGCCGCTTGAGGCCCTCGAGCCCGCGCGCGGTCTCCAGCACCTTCTGGGCGTCCGGGTCCGCGGCGACGACCTGCCGGAACTCCTCCGCCTCGGCGTAGCGCTCGTGCGACGGGTCGTACATGCCGGTCAGGGGGATGTCCTTGCCCATCACCGGCGGCGGCATCGCCTTGGTGAGCTTCTCCCCCATCGCGAACGGGTAGCCGAGCACCCGCGAGGAGTCCTTGAGGGCCTGCTTGGCCTTGATCGTGCCGTAGGTCACGATCTGCGCGACGCGGTCCTCGCCGTACTTGTCGGTGACGTACCGGATGACCTCACCACGCCGACGCTCGTCGAAGTCCACGTCGACGTCCGGCCAGGACACGCGCTCGGGGTTGAGGAAGCGCTCGAAGATCAGGCCGTGCTTGAGCGGGTCCAGCTCGGTGATGCCCATCGCGTAGGCGACCATCGACCCCGCGGCCGAGCCACGGCCAGGCCCGACCCGGATGCCCTGGGACTTGGCCCAGTTGATGAAGTCCGCGACCACCAGGAAGTACCCGGCGAAGCCGAGCTGGGTGATGACGTCGGTCTCGTAGGTGGCCTGCCTGCGCACGTCGTCGGGGATCCCGGACGGGTAGCGGCGATGCAGCCCGGTCTCGATCTCCTTGACGAACCAGGACTGCTCGCTCTCCCCGGCCGGCACCGGGAACTTCGGCATGTAGTTCGCCGACGTGTTGAAGGTGGTGTCGCAGCGTTCGGCGATGAGGAGCGTGTTGTCCGCGGCCTCGGGGTGCTCCCGCCACAGGTCACGCATCTCCTTCGCGGTCCACAGGTAGAACTTGTCCGTCGAGAACGCGAACCGGGTGCCGCCCTGGTCCGAGGTGGGCTCCAGCAGCGTGGAGCCCGACTGGACGGCCAGCAGCGCCTCGTGCGCGTGCGCGTCCTCCTTGCGCGTGTAGTGCGAGTCGTTGGTCGCCACGAGCGGTGCACCGATGTGCTTGGCCAGGCGCAGCAGGTCCGGCAGGACACGACGTTCGATCTCGATGTCGTGGTCCATCAGCTCGACGAAGAAGCTCTCCTTGCCGAAGATGTCCTGCAGCTCCGCGGCGGTGCGCACGGCCTCGTCCCACTGCCCCAGCCGCAGCCGGGTCTGGATCTCGCCGGACGCGCAGCCGCTGAACGCGATGAGGCCGTCGTGGTACGTCGAGAGCAGCTCGCGATCCATCCGGGGCCACTTGCCCATCTGGCCCTCGAGCGAGGCCAGCGAGCCCATCCGGAACAGGTTGTGCATCCCGGCGGTCGTCTCCGAGACGATCGTCAGGTGCGTGTAGGCGCCGCGGGCGGACACGTCGTCGCCGTTCTGGCTGTCGTCCCCCCAGCGGACCCGCGACTGGTCGAACCTGCTCGTCCCCGGTGTGAGGTACGCCTCGACGCCGATGATCGGCTTGATCCCGTGCTTCTGGGCCCGCTGCCAGAAGTCGAAAGCCCCGAACAGGTAGCCGTGGTCCGTGATCGCCAAGGCCTTCTGGCCCAGCTCCTCGGCGTAGCTCAGGAGCTCCTCGACGCGCGCGGCGCCGTCGAGCATCGAGTAGTCGGTGTGCACGTGCAGATGGGCGAAGTCCTGGCCCAGCTCCCAACCAGGATCACCGACCGACATGCCCGCCATCCTAGGTTGCGCCGCCCACACGCCCGACGCGCCCAGGGGCGTTTCGCCGAGCCCGGCACGCACCCCTGCGACCCGGTATGACGAAGGTCACTCCGGCGTGTCCGACGACCCGTCACGCAGCATCGCCCAGGCCCTGGCCAGGTCCTGGGGCGGCTCGCTGGACAGCTCGAGCCACTCACCGGTCGCCGGGTGGTCGAACCCGAGCCGGGCGGCGTGCAGCCACTGCCGGGTCAGGCCGAGCGACGCGGCCAGGGCCGGGTCGGCGCCGTAGGTCAGGTCTCCGACGCACGGATGGTGGACCGCCGCCATGTGCACCCGGATCTGGTGGGTGCGCCCGGTCTCCAGGTGCACCTCGACCAGCGACGCCTTGGGGACCATCTCGAGCACCTCGTAGTGCGTCACCGACGGCTTGCCGGACGCGACGACGGCGAACTTCCAGTCGTCGCGGGGGTGGCGGCCGATCGGCGCGTCGATGGTGCCGGTGGTCGGCTCGGGATGACCCTGGACCACCGCGTGGTAGACCTTCTCGACCGTGCGCTCCTTGAAGGCGCGCTTGAGCAGCGTGTAGGCGCGCTCGCTCTTGGCGACCACCATCAGACCCGACGTGCCCACGTCCAGGCGGTGGACGACGCCCTGCCGCTCGGCGGCGCCGGAGGTGGAGACCCGGTGCCCGGTCGCGGCGAGCGCCCCGACCACGGTCGGCCCGGTCCAGCCCGGAGACGGGTGGGCCGCGACGCCCACCGGCTTGTCGACCACCACGACGTCGTCGTCCTCGTGCACGATGCGCATCCCGGGAACCGGCTCCGGCGGTGCGACGGGGTGGGTGGGGCCGTCGAGCGCCTCGACGTCCACCTCGAGCCAGGACCCGGCGACCAGGCGTTCGGACTTCCCTGCCGGCCGGCCGTCGATCTGGACCGCACCGGCCTCCGCCAGGTCCGCCACCCGGGTGCGCGAGACGCCGAGCAGTCGCGCCAGGCCGGCGTCGACCCGCTCACCTGCCAGGCCGTCGGGGACGGGCAGGCTCCGAGTGCTCACGGGGTGGGCGGAGCGGGCTCGGCGCCCTCGGCCGGCTCGGTGTCCTGCGCCGGCTCGGCGTCCTCGGGCCGGGTGTCCGAGCCCGGCGCGCCGTCCTCGGTCGGCTCGGCGCCCTCGGTCCCGGCACGGCGCCCGTCGATGCCGATCCCGATCATCGTCAGCAGCACGATCAGCACGGCCGCCGCGACGATCGCGATGTCCGCGACGTTGCCGATGAACCAGTCCCCGTAGGCGATGAAGTCGACGACGTGTCCCACCCCGAAGCCCGGAGGCCGAACCAGCCGGTCGATGAGGTTGCCCACCGCGCCGCCGAGCAGCAGGCCGAGGGCCAGCGCCCAGGCGCGCGACCCCAGGCGGTCGGCCACCCGGATGATCACGATGCTCACCCCGACCGCGGCGATGGTGAACACCCACGTCATCCCGGAGGCCAGGCTCAGCGCGGCACCGGGGTTGCGCATCAGCTGCAGGCCCAGCAGGTCACCGACCAGCGGCGTCCGCTCACCCTCGGTCAGGTGCGCCAGCGCCAACGCCTTGGTGACCTGGTCCAGCGCGAGGACGGTGACCGCCACCACGGCCAGCACGACCACCAGGTGGCGACGACGGGGCACGGTCAGCGACGCTCCTGCTTGGCCTTGCACGCCACGCACAGCGACGCGCGCGGGAAGGCCTGCACGCGGGCCTTGCCGATCGGCCCCCCGCACGACTCGCACGTCCCGAAACCGGCCTGGCCGACCCGCTCGAGGGCGCGCCGGTTCTGGTCCAGCAGGTCCTTGGTGTTGTTGAGCATCGTGAGCTCCTGCTCACGCTCGAGCGCGGAGCTGCCGGAGTCCGCCTGGTCGTCGCCGGCGCCGTCGCCGGAGTACCGCAGCAGGCTGGTCAGCTCGGCGTCCGCCTCGGACAGCTCGACCTCGAGCCGCGAGATCTCGGCGGTCAGCTCATCGGCCACCGCCTCCACCTCGGCGACGGTCCACGGGTCCTCGCCCTCGCGCACGGGGAAGGTCTTGACGAGACCCTTGAGGTCCGCACGTGACGGGCGGGCGCGACCGGAGGCGCTGACCGGGTCCTGGATGGCCATCTCTCTCCCTGCTGACGAGGCGTCCCGTGAGAGTAGACCCCCCGGGCATGACGCACAACGCACCGCGCCGGGTCACCCCGGCGTGGTGCGTCGTGTGGCTGCTTCAGCCGCCGAGCTGTACGTCCCCGGCGCGCGGGGACACCGAGGCCCCGCGCGACTCGAGGTCGCCGAGCAGGTTCTCGAGGTAGCTCTTCAGGCGGGTGCGGTAGTCGCGCTCGAAGACCCGGAGCTCGTCGATCTTGCGCTCCAGGAGGCTCCGCTCCTGCTCGAGCTGTGCGAGGGTCCGGTTCGAGGTCTCCTCCGCCTCACGCACGATGCGCTGGGCCTGGGACTTCGCGTCGCCGATGATCCGCTCGCCCTCCTCCTGGCCCGAGCGCACGTAGTCGTCGTGCAGCTTCTGGGCCAGCTGGAGCATCCCGGTGGCGGACTCGGGCTCACTGAGGTGGGCCATCCCCGAGGCCGCGGCCATCACGGGGGCGGGCTCCGGGGCCGGCTCGGGCTCGGGGGCCGGCTCAGGCTCCGGCTGCACGACGGGCTCGGGCTCGGGGGCCGGCGCCACGGCCTCGGCCTCGGCGGCGAACGGGGCCGCTCCGCCGCGGCTCAGCTCGGCGATCCGGCGCTCGGCCGCAGCGAGCTTCGCCTTGAGGTCGTCGTTCTCGGCGTACACGGCCCGCAAGGTGTTGACCACCTCATCCAGGAAGTCGTCGACCTCGTCCTGGTCGTACCCCTCACGGAACTTCGTCGCCTGGAACTTCTTGTTCAGGACGTCGTCTGCGGTGAGCAGAGCCATCGTGTCACCTCGGTTTGTCGTGCGGGCAGACCTGGCAGTACGCCGACCGCCAAGGCCACCGTAGCGGACTTCGCACGCGTCGCGCCTGCTCCGCGCCGTCGGGCGTGGCGCGGCTCAGGTGGCCAGGTTTCCGAAGACCGAGAGCAGGACCGCACAGGCCAGCATCACGAGCAGGAACGCCAGGTCGAGCCGGACCTGCCCGAGGGTCAGCGGGGGCACCACCTTGCGCACCGCGCGCAGCGGAGGGTCGGTGATCGTGTACGTCACCTCGGCCACCACGAGGGCCGCGCCGCGCGGGCGCCAGTCCCGCGCGAACACCTGCACCCAGTCCAGCACCAGGCGGACGAACATCAGCAGGAAGTAGGCCAGGACGACGTAGTACAGGACTGCCCAGAGGATGGTGATGGCGGCACCTCAGCTCTGGTTGTAGAACCCGGCGGGCTCGCCCGCACCGTCCTCACCGGCGATCTCCACGTGCTCGGGAGACAGCAGGAACACCCTGGAGGTCACCCGCTCGATGGCGCCGTGCAGGCCGAAGATCAGGCCGGCCGAGAAGTCCACCAGACGCTTGGCGTCGGCGTCGGTCATCTCGGACAGGTTCATGATCACCGGGGTGCCCGCCCGGAACGCCTCGCCGATCGCTCGCGCGTCGTTGTACGAGCGCGGGTGGATCGTGGTGATCCGGCGCAGGTCGCCGCCGCTCGGCACGGGGCGCGGCGTCGGCCGGTGCAACGGCGTGACGTCCGCGCGATGGGTCTCCTCGGGCTCGAAGTACTCCTCGACGTACTCGTCGCCGACCTCGTGCTCGTCCTCGGCGAGGCCCAGGTACAGCATGGTCTTGCGCAGCGCTCCGGCCATGGCGGCCTCCACCTTCCTCCGACCCGTCACAGGCTGGTGCTCGTCCGTCGGACGGACTCCGGACCCTCCTCACGGTAATCGAGCCGTCGCGTCGCGCCGCGCCGACACGCCCGGCCATGGCCAGGTGCTTGCGCATCGGGCGCGGGTGGCTCAGACCAGCCGCACGATCCCTGCCACCCGCCCGGCCGGCCGGCCGTCGCGCACCCCGCGGTGCGAGAAGAACCGGGCGTCGGTGCGGGTGCACAGCCCCAGGTCCTCGACCCGGACCCCGAGCTCGGCGAGCTGGCGGGTCACAGCGCGCGGCAGGTCCAGCGCCGGCGTGCCCCACGAGGTCGTCGACGCCGTGCCGGGGACCTGCGCGTCGACGTCGTCGCGCATCGCAGCCGGCACCTCGTAGCAGGCGCCGCAGATCGCCGGGCCGACCACCGCTCGCAGCTCCCGGGCGCCCGCCCGCTGCAGCGCGCCCACGGCAGCGGGGACCACGCCCGCCACCACTCCCGCCCGGCCGGCGTGGATCGTTCCCACCACGCCGGCCGCCGGATCGGCGACGAGCACGGGCACGCAGTCGGCCACCAGGACCGCGAGCCCGACCTGGGTGGCGACCATCGCGTCGCAGGCCGCGACGTCGTCGCCGCCTGCGGTGGCCAGGTGGACGGCCGCGCCGTGCACCTGGCGGCCCCACGCCACGGGTCCGCCGGCCCAGCGCTCAGCGGCGCGCCGCCGCTCGGCGACCGCGTCGGGCTCGTCGCCGAGCCCCAGGCCCAGGTTGCCCGCCACGACGGTCGAGAACCCCGCGCGAACGCCGGGCCCGAGGTCGACCTCGAGCCACGGCCCGAGCGTCACTGCGGGTGCTTGAGGAAGTCCGGCAGGTCCAGGTCGTCGGTGGCCCGGCGCGGGCGGTCCTCGAAGACCCGTGGCACGTCGACGCCGCCCTGGCCGCCCTCCTCGCTCAGGAACGCAGGCACGTCCCGCTCCTCGGACTGCTCGCCGGGAACCTGCGGACGAGGGACCTCGTGCTCGGCCGCGGGCTCGGTGGCCGTCGGCTCCGGCTCGGGCTCCGGCTCGACCACCACGGGGGCGCGGGGCGGGCTGACCTGACCCAGGGCCCGCGAGTCCTTGCGCACGGTCGGCGACCCGGAGTCGAAACCGGCAGCGATCACGGTGACCCGCACCTCGTCACCGAGCGCGTCGTCGATGACCGCGCCGAAGATGATGTTGGCCTCCGGGTGCGCGGCCTCCTGCACGAGGCGTGCGGCCTCGTTGATCTCGAACAGGCCCAGGTCGGAGCCGCCCTGGATGGACAGCAGCACGCCGTGCGCCCCGTCGATGCTCGCCTCGAGCAGCGGGGAGGAGATCGCGAGCTCCGCGGCCTGGACGGCGCGGTCGTCCCCGCGCGCCGAGCCGATGCCCATGAGGGCCGAGCCGGCACCCTGCATGACGGACTTCACGTCGGCGAAGTCGAGGTTGATCAGCCCTGGGGTGGTGATCAGGTCGGTGATGCCCTGGACACCGGACAGCAGCACCTGGTCGGCCGAGCGGAACGCGTCCAGCACGGACACCGACCGGTCGGAGATCGACAGCAGCCGGTCGTTGGGGATGACGATCAGGGTGTCGACCTCGGACCGCAGGCCGTCGATCCCGGTCTCCGCCTGGACCGAGCGCCGCCGACCCTCGAACGTGAACGGTCGCGTCACCACGCCGATGGTCAGGGCGCCGAGCGACCGGGCGATCCGCGCGACGACGGGTGCGCCGCCGGTGCCCGTGCCGCCGCCCTCGCCCGCGGTGACGAAGACCATGTCCGCGCCGCGCAGCACGTCCTCGATCTCCTCGGTGTGGTCCTCGGCGGCACGCTTGCCGACCTCGGGGTCCGCGCCGGCGCCGAGACCACGGGTGAGCTCTCGGCCGACGTCGAGCTTGACGTCCGCGTCGGACATCAGCAGGGCCTGCGCATCGGTGTTGATCGCGATGAACTCGACGCCCTTGAGTCCGACCTCGATCATCCGGTTGACGGCGTTGACGCCGCCGCCGCCGATCCCGACCACCTTGATGACGGCCAGGTAGTTCTGGGGAGCTGCCACGGCGTGTCCTCCGAGTCTCACGTTCAGGTTGAACGTTAGAGTTATGTCACGTGCTGTCGATGACGACGCTAGGTTGCGGGTGGCCCCCCGGCAATCACCGCGGGCGCGTGTCGCTCGACCTTCGCCGATTGCGCGCACCCGCACGCCCTGCGGTCAGGACCGGGTGATGGGCAAGGTCGGCGCGGAGACGTCGTAGACCTTGACACCCGCCGCCGCCTTGGAGGCCCGCAGGGTCCGCACGACGGCAGCCTTCAGCGCCGACTGGTCCGCGCTCCCCCACTCCACGGTCGTGCCGTCTGACAGCGACAGCCGGACCGCGTCCTGGTTCTCCGCCGAGGCGCCCGTGACGTCCGCGGCCAGGTCGGCCGGGAGCTGCTGCAGCACGAGGAGCACGGCCGTCATGGCCGCCGGGTCGTCCAGCGGGACCGTCACCACCGGCAGGTCCTTCGGCGCGTCGTCGCTGCGGCCGACCTGCACGCCCTCGGCGTCCAGCAGCGCGTAGCCGCCGCCCTCGGGCACCGCCGCCACCGGGTCGCGCGCGACCACCGTGACGAGCACCCCGTGCGGCCACGACCGGGTGACCGAGGCGGCCCGCACCCCGGGCACGTCGAGCACCTCGCGGCGCACCCCCACGGTGTCCAGCCGGGGCAGCGGGGTGCCGGCCAGGTTCGTCAGGATCGTGGTCACCGCGGTGACGTCGACCACCGCCCGGTCGCCCTCGACCCGCACGGCGACCTCGTCGGCCTGCAGGGCCAGCACCGGCGAGAGCAGCAGCAGCCAGGCCAGGGCCGCGACCACCACCCCCGCGGCCGACCAGGCCAGCACGCGGTCGCGCAGGATTCGCCGACGCATCCTGACCCGCTCGGCGAAGCGGGCCGCGGAGCCGGTCGAGACCACAGCCGGCCGGCGAGGCTGCCAGCGCGGCGCCCGTTCGGCGGCGACGGCGGCCTTGGCGCCCGTCGCGCGCTCCGGTGGGCGTGCCCCCGCAGGGCCGACGGGCGGTGTCCGCGACGGACGCACGGCAGGCGGGCGTGGGGCGGGCGCGCGTGCCGGCACGACGGGTGGCGCCGGCACCCGGGGGCGCGGCGGCGGCCTCATGCGCCTGTCCTCTCCCGCGCCGCGAGGTCGGCGAGCACGACCGGGGCCAGGCCGGTGACGTCCCCCGCGCCGACGGTCAGCAGCAGGTCACCGGGCCGCGCGAGCGCCGCCACGGCGTGCGCTGCTTCGGTGCGGTCGGCCACGAACCGGCCGGCGCCGGCCATCCGGTCGGTGATCAGGGCACCGGTGACCGAGGGGTCCGGGTCCTCGCGCGCCGCGTACACGTCCGTGACCACGACCTCGTCGGCGAGGGTCAGCGCCTGCGCGAACTCCGCGGCGAACGTCGCCGTCCGGGAGAACAGGTGCGGCTGGAAGAGCACCAGCACCCGGCCCGGCCCGGCCACGGCGCGTGCGGCGCGGAGCAGCGCGGCGACCTCGGTCGGGTGGTGGGCGTAGTCGTCCACCACCCGCACGCCGGCCGCCCTGCCCCGGTCCTCGAAGCGGCGGCCGGTCCCGGCGAACGTGGCCAGCCCGGCCGCGGCCGTACCGGCGTCCACGTCCAGGAGCCGGGCCACCGACCACGCGGCCGCGGCGTTCAGCGCGTTGTGCGCGCCCGGCACCGCAAGGCTCACCGGCACCGCCGGTCCCCCGCGCTCGGTGAACGTCGTGGTCCCCCCCGCACCGGACGGCACCCACGGGCCGACGAGCACGTCAGCGCCCTCGCCGGTCCCGTAGCGCAGCACGCGCGTGCCGTTCGCCCGAGCGGCGCTCGCGAGCCGCGCCGCGCCGGAGTCGTCCGCGCACACCACCAGCGTGCCGGTGACGCGCGCGGCGAAGTCCACGAACGCCTGCTCGAACGCCTCACGGCTGCCGTAGTGGTCCAGGTGGTCCGGCTCGACGTTGGTGACCACGGAGATCTCGGGGCGGTAGGCCAGGAAGGACCCGTCCGACTCGTCGGCCTCGACCACCATGACCTCACCGGCTCCGGCGTGGGCCCCGCCCACCGGGTCCGCATCGCCCGCACCCGCGTGGCGGACCGTGCCGCCGATCGCCCACGAGGGGTCCAGCCCGGCGTGCGCCAGCACGACGGCGACCATCGCCGACGTCGTGGTCTTGCCGTGCGCGCCGGCGACCGCGACCCCGCGCCGCCCCTCCATCAGGGCGGCCAGCGCGGCGGAGCGGTGCAGCACCGGCACGCCCAGCTCCCGCGCACGCACGAGCTCGGGGTTGGTGGCCCGGATCGCGCTGGACACGACCAGCGTGCCGGCGCCGTCGACCAGCGTCGCGTCGTGACCGTGGTGCGCGGCGACGCCGGCAGCCCGGACCGCGTCCAGCCCGCCCGTGCCGGCGTCCGAGCCGGACACCTCCAGCCCGCGCGCGACCAGCAGCGCGGCGACCGCGGACATGCCCGCACCGCCCACCCCGACCAGGTGGACCCGGCCGCGCCCGGAGATCGCCGCGAGGTCGTCGCTCACCGGCGCTCCCCCGCGGCCGCCAGCACCAGGTCGGCCACTCGCGACGCGCCGTCGGCCGCGCCCACGGAGCGCGCGCCCGCGCGCATCGCGGCCAGCCGGTCCGCGTCACCGAGCAGCGGCACGACGTGCTCGCGCAGCCATGCCGGGGTCAGGTCCGCGTCGGCCACCAGCAGGCCACCACCGGCGGCCACCACCGGCGCCGCGTTGAGCCGCTGCTCGCCGTTGCCCACCGGCAGGGGCACGAACACCGAGGGCACGCCGGCGGCGGCCAGCTCCATCACCGTCCCGGCCCCGGCACGGCACACCGCGAGGTCGGCCACGGCCAGGCCGTCCTGCATCGCATCGAGGTACTCCAGGACGTGGTAGCGCCCGGCACCGGGCAGCCCGTCCACGGCGGACCGCACGAGGTCGGCCTTGCCCGCGCCGGTCAGGTGCAGCACCTGGGCCCCGGCGGCCAGCAGGTCCCCTGCGGCGCCCGCGAGCGCCCGGTTGAGGCTCACGGCGCCCGACGAGGCGCCGGTGACCAACAGGGTGGGCAGCTCGGGATCCAGCTCGAGTGCCCGCGCGGCCCGCGTCCGCACCGCGACGGGGTCCGCGACCAGAGCCTCGACGAGCGCAGCGATCTCCGGGCGCAGCGGCAACCCGGTGACCTGCGCCCCCCGCAGGGGCGTCCCGGGGAACGTCGTGGCGACGGTCCGGGCCCAGCGGGCCCCGAGCCGGTTGGCCAGCCCGGGCCGGGCGTTCTGCTCGTGGATCACCACCGGCACGCCGGCCCGGCGCGCGGCGAGATACGCGGGCGTCGACACGTAGCCACCGAAGCCGACCACCACGTCCACGCCGCGCTCGGCGATCACGTCGGCCACCGCTCGCACGGCGGCCCGCAGCCGCCCGGGCAGGCGGAACCAGTCGAGCGTGGGTCGCCGCGGCAGCGGCACCCGAGGGATCTCGACGAGCGGGTATCCCCGGGCCGGCACGAGCCGGGTCTCCAGCCCGGTCGAGGTCCCGAGCACGACGACCCCGGTCGACGGGTCCCGGCGGCGCAGCTCGTCCGCCACGGCCAGCAGCGGGTTGACGTGGCCGGCGGTGCCGCCCCCGGCCATCAGCACCTCAACCACGGCCGTCTCCCTTCGGCCGCTGCGTCGGCCCCCCGCGGTCCGCGCCGCGGGCCCCGCCGATCACCGCCAGCGACCGCTGCACCGCCCCGGGTCTGGCCCGCAGGGCCTCGGCCGCGCCGGGCTCGCTGCGCGCGAACGACACCACCACCCCGAGCGCGACGAGCGTGGTGATCAGCGCCGAACCGCCGGCCGAGACCAGCGGGAGCGGCAGCCCCACCACGGGCAGGAGCCCGATCACGACCGCGATGTTGACCAGCGCCTGCCCCAGGATCCAGGACGCGATGCCGGCCGTCGCGATCTGGGCGAACGGGTCGGCGTGCCGCCGGATCACCCGCACCATGGCCACCGCGAGGATCGCGAACAGCACGAGCACGAGCACGGTGCCGAGCAGGCCGAGCTCCTCGCCGATCACGGCGAAGATGAAGTCGTTGTGGCCCTCGGGCAGGCCGGACCACTTCTGCCGGCTCTCCCCCAGCCCCTCTCCCGTGAGTCCGCCGGAGGCCAGCGCGTACAGGCCCCTGGTGGTCTGGTAGCACGGCCCGAGCTTGTCGCAGTCCTCGGAGAAGAACGTCGTGATCCGGGTGACGCGGGTGCTGGTGGACTGGGCGAGGTTGACCACGACGACGCCCGCGAGCACGCCCGCGACCGCGAACATCCGCAGCGGCACCCCGGCGATGAACATCGCCCCGGCCACCAGGACGAGCATGATCAGCGCGGTGCCGAGGTCGTCGCCGAGCAGCACGAGCCCGATGACGCCCATCGCCACCACGAGGCCCGGCACGATCACGTGCAACCACCGGTGCAGCAGGGCGCGCTTGGTGGCCAGCACGCTCGCCAGCCAGACCGCGAGGGAGAGCTTGAGCACCTCCGACGGCTGCATCGTGAACGAGCCGATGCCGATCCAGTTCCGGTTGCCGTTGGCCTTGATGCCCAGCGAGGTGAACACGAGCAGCTGCAGGGCCACCGCGACGGCCAGGGCCGGCCAGGCGATCGCCTTGTAGAACCGCACCGGGAGCCGGCTCGCCAGCCAGGCGATCGGCAGCCCGATGAGCGCGAACTGAGCCTGGCTGAGGAACACCGAGTACGGCGTCGCGCCCTTGGAGGCGGTCAGCGAGTCGACGGTCGAGCTGGACAGCACCATCACCAGGCCGATGGACAGCAGCAGCCCGGTCGCCCCGATCAGCAGGTAGTAGCTCGTGACCGGTCCGTTCCAGGTGCCCGGCTCGCGGGGCGAGACCTCCAGGTCGGGCCCGCGGGTGGCCGTCACGTGCCCGTGCGTGCCCCGACCGCCGCCGTGAACGCCTCACCACGCTGGGCGTAGGACACGAACTGGTCCATCGACGCGCAGGCGGGAGCGAGCAGCACGGTGTCGCCCGGCCGGGCCAGCCGACGGGCCGCGGTCACGGCACGGGACATCACCGTCCCAGTGTCCGTGGGATCGACCCGGTGGACGGGGATTGCCGGCGCGTGTCGGGCAAGTGCGTCCGCCAGTGGGGTCTGGTCCACCCCGATCAGCACAGCGGCCCGGAGCCGGTCTGCCCGGTCACGCACGAGGTCGTCGAACGATGCGCCCTTGGCCAGACCGCCCGCGATCCAGACCACGCTGCCCGGGGCGAAGGCCGCCAGGGACGCCGCGGCGGCGTGCGCGTTGGTGGCCTTGGAGTCGTCGACGTACGCGATGCCGCCGGCGGTGGCGACCAGCTCGACCCGGTGCGCGCTGGGCCGGTAGGCGCGCAGCCCGTCGCGCACGGCCGCGGCGGGCACGCCGTGCGCCCGGCCCAGGGCCGCAGCGGCCAGCGCGTCGCTCACCACGTGGGGCGCCAGGCGACCGTCCGGTCCGGCGAGGTGCGCCAGGTCGTCGAACGTGCCCAGCTCGGCCGCGCTCGCCCGACGCGTCGGGTGGTCGGCGGGCAGGTGGAACGCGCGGTCCACCAGCACGCCGTCCACCACGCCCAGCTGCCCCGGGCCGGGAGCACCGAGCGTGACCCCGACGGCCCGGGCGCCCTCGGCGACGTCGGCGCGACGCACCAGGGGCTCCAGCAACGGGTCGGCGGCGTCGTAGACGCACGCGACCTGCACGCCGCGGTAGATCCGCGCCTTCGCCGCCGCGTACTGCTCGAGCGACCCGTGCCAGTCCAGATGGTCCGGCGCGACGTTGAGGATCGCGGCCGCCTGCGCGGTCATCGAGTGCGTGAAGTGCAGCTGGAAGCTGGACAGCTCCACGGCGAGCGCGTCATGGCCCGGGTCGACAGCGGCCTCGATCACCGGCCTGCCGACGTTGCCGACCGCCGGCACGTCCAGCCCCGCCGCGGCACCGATCGCCGACAGCATCCCCACCGTGGTGGTCTTCCCGTTGGTGCCGGTGACCGCGAGCCACGGTGCGGGCCCGCCGCCGCGCGCCCGCTCGGCCCGCAGGCGCCAGGCCAGCTCCACCTCGCTCCACACCGCGAGCCCTCGGCCCGCAGCCGCGACCAGCACCGGGGACGTCGGCCGCCAGCCCGGCGAGGCGACCACCAGATCGGTCCCGTCGAGGTCGACGGCCGTCTGGTCGTGCAGGTCCGCGTCGTCGGCGGAGTCGTCGAGGGTGGTGACCACCGCCTCGCGGTGCCGCAGCGCCGCGGTGACCGCGCGCCCGGTCACCCCGAGCCCCGCGACCAGCACACGCAGCCCCCGCAGGTCCGGTACCCGTGCGGAAGGCACGTCGGCCACTAGCCGGTCACCCACTCGGCGTAGAAGACCCCGACCCCGACCGCGACGAACAGGCCCGCGATCAACCAGAACCTGATGACGATCGTGACCTCGCCCCAGCCGGACAGCTCGAAGTGGTGGTGCAGAGGGGCCATCTTGAACACCCGTTTGCCGGTGAGCTTGAAGAAGCCGATCTGGATCACGTCGCTGAGGACGATCAGCACGAACATCCCGCCGATGATCGCGCCGAGGATCTCGGTGCGGCTCAGGATCGTGAGCGCGGCCAGGGCGCCGCCCAGCGCCAACGACCCGGTGTCGCCCATGAAGATCCGCGCCGGCGAGGCGTTCCACCACAGGAAGCCGAACAGCGCGCCGGTGATCGCCGCGGCGACGATCGCCAGGTCGAGCGGGTCTCGCGTCTCGTAGCAGCGCGGACCGGCGGTGAGGATGTTCTGGCAGGACTGGTTGTTCTGCCAGATGCCCACCACGACGTAGGCGCCGAACACGATGAGCGACACACCCGTGGCCAGGCCGTCGAGCCCATCGGTGAGGTTCACCGCGTTCGACCAGGCGGTGATGAGGAAGTTCGCCCAGATGACGAAGAGGATCAGGCCCACGGTCGCGCCCTTGAAGGCCAGGTCCAGGTTGGTGTCGCGGATGAACGAGACCTGGGTCGAGGCCGGCGTCCGGAAGTGCTCGTTGGGGAACTGCAGAGCGAGCACCGAGAACGCGACGCCCACCAGCCCCTGGCCGACGATCTTCCACCGGGCCCTCAGCCCCAGGCTGCGCTGCCGGGAGATCTTGATGTAGTCGTCCAGCAGGCCGACCACACCCAGGCCGGTCATGAGGAACAGGGCGAGCAGGGCCGACGTGGTGGGCGCCGAACCCGTGACGACCTTCGAGCCGAAGTAGCCGAACAGGCTCGCGGCGATGATCACGACGCCGCCCATCGTGGGTGTGCCACGCTTGGTGAAGTGCGCGGTCGGCCCGTCCTGGCGGATGAACTGGCCGTACTGCCGGCGCACCAGCCAGCGGATGAACAGCGGCGTGCCGAACAGGGCGACGACCATCGCCAGCCCGCCGGAGATCAGCAGCGCTCTCACGGGTGGACCACCCCCGCCCGGAGGTCCGCGGCCAACGACTCGAGCTCCGGGCCGGCACCCGCGACCAGCACCACGTCGCCCTCGAGCAGCTCGTCGGTGAGCCACTCGCGCGCATCGGCCACGTCCTCGACGTGCACCGACTCGGCGTCCCAGGAGCCCTCCTGGTAGGCACCGGTGTAGACGGCCCGGGCCGGGCGGCCGACGGCCGCCAGCCGCTGGACGTCCAGGCGTACCGCGAGCCGTCCCAGGGCGTCGAGCTCGACCACACTCGCCGGCCCGGACGGCGCTCCGACCACGGCGACCCGCCGCCGGTGCACGGCCGTGCGGCGCAGGGCGCGCACCGCCGCGACCAGGTCCGCCATGGTGGGCTCGCCCGTGACGTCCAGGACGGTCAGCGGTCCTGCGTCGACCGGGCCGTCCGCCGGCCGGTCGGCCGGGGCGTCCGTGGCCAGCAGCTCGGCCGGGTCGACCGGGCCGCGCCGGCCCTCGGCGTGCACGGCGCGGTAGACGTCGCGGTCGTTGTAGCGGTGGAACACCCCGGCGATCTCCTGGGTCGGCTCGTGCCCCTTGCCGGTGACGATCACGGTGTCCTGCGGCCCGGCGAGCAGGGTCCCGACGCGGAGCGCCGCGGCTCGGGGCGCGACCTCGTAGACCTCGCTCAGGTCGGGCCGGACCTCGCGGGCGCCGGCCAGGATCGCAGCGCGGATCGTCTCCGGCGGCTCGGAGCGCGGGTTCTCGTCGGTGACCACCACGACGTCGGCCAGCTCGGCCGCGATCCGGCCCATGATCGGTCGCTTGCCGCGGTCCCGGTCGCCGTCCGAGCCGAGCACGATCACGAGCCGACCAGGGGTGATCGGGCGTACCGCCTCCAGGGCCAGCACGAGGGCGTCGGGGGTGTGCGCGTAGTCCACCAGGCACAGCGGCCAGCCGTCGGTGCGCTCGACGACGCGCTCCATGCGGCCGGGGATCGCCGTGGCGGCGCCGACCCCGGCGACCGCGTCCGCCAGCGGCACGCCGGCGCGGTGGGCCAGCACGATCGCGACCGCGGCGTTGGAGACGTTCACCAGGCCCGGCAGCGGGCTGGTCGCGGCGACGTCGATCCCGTCCGGGCCGGTGAGCCGGAACGACGACCCGACGCCGTCCAGGCCGATGTCGGCGTCGTGGACCTGCCAGTCCGCGGTGGCCCGGCCCGCCGAGCTCTCGCGGGTCGCCACCGTGTCGACGGGGATCCGGGCCTCGGCCGCCAGCCGCACGCCCCACTCGTCGTCGACGCAGACCACGGCCCGGGCCGCGCGCTCGGGGGCGAACAACCTCGCCTTGTCGGCGAAGTAGCCCTCCATGTCCCCGTGGAAGTCCAGGTGGTCACGCTGGAGGTTGGTGAACCCGGCCACGTCCACCCGCAGCCCCGAGACCCGCTCCAGGGCCAGCGCGTGCGACGAGACCTCCATCGCGCAGGCGGTGACGCCGCGCTCGCGCATCATCGCGAACAGCGCGTGCAGCACGGGCGCCTCGACGGTGGTCCGCGGGCTCTCGATGGTCTCGTCGCCGACCCTGAGCTCGACCGTGCCGATCACCGCGGTCCGCTCGTGGTGGCGGTGCAGCGCCGCGTCGACGAAGTAGGTCGTGGTGGTCTTGCCGTTGGTGCCGGTCACCCCGACGGTCGTGACCCCGGTCGCGGGCTCGTCGTAGAGCCAGGCCGCGAGCTCGCCGACCAGCCCGCGCAGCGGCCGGTCGGTGACCAGGACCGGCACGTCCAGGCCCATCGCGAGGATCCGCGCCGCGCCGTCGGCGTCGGTCAGCACGGCGACGGCGCCCGCCGCGACGGCGGCCGAGGCGAAGTCGGCCCCGTGGGCCTTGAGCCCGGGCAGCGCGGCGAACAGGTCGCCCGGCACGACGTCGGCCGAGCCGAGCGCGAGTCCACGTACCTCGACGTCCGCCGCCGCGGTGGTTCCGATGCGCGCGGCGATCTCGGTCAGCCGGCGCTTGGGTCGTCCCACGGGACGCATCCGGCCTTGAGGGGACGTCACGGGGCGAATCTACCGGGCGTTGCGCCCGGGTCCCGTCGTGGCATCGCGTCCACGTCCCCCGTCACTGCCAGGTGGTCGGGTACAGGTCGGCCTTCGTGCCGCTCGGCGGGATGCCGAGGTACTGCAGCGCGTACCCCGCGACCTCGCTGAACACCGGCGCCGCGGCCGTGCCGCCGTAGATCGAGGCCCGCGGGTGGTAGAGGGTCACGTTGACCACGATCCGCGGGTCGTCGGCCGGGGCGATGCCGATGAACGAGGCCACCGTCTTGGTCTGGGTGCCCTCGAAGGCCTGCGAGGTACCGGTCTTGCCGGCGATCCGGTAGCCGGGGACCTCGGCCTGCGAGCCCGTGCCGTCGGCCACGGCGCTCTCCATCATGCGCACGACGGTGTCGGCGGTCTCGGCCGAGACCACCCGGGTCGGGGCGTCGAGCTCGACCGGCTGCATGGTCCCGTCGGCGTCCTCGACCGCCTTGACCAGGTGCGGCTGGACGCGCACGCCGTGATTGGCCAGGGTGGCGAACACCTGGGTGGCCTGCAGGGTCGTCACCGACACGGCCTGACCGAACAGGATCGTGTACGGCGAGCGTCCGTCGCCGTTCCACTCCTTGAGGGTGCGCAGCAGACCGGCTGACTCGCCCGGCAGACCCGAGCCGGTCGAGGTCCCGAAGCCGAACTTGGCCAGGTAGTCCAGCCGGGTCTGGGCGGGAAGGTTCTGGCCGACCATCACCGTGCCCGCGTTGGAGGACTCGGCGAGGATCCCGGTCAGTGTGAGCTTCAGGGTGGGGTGCTGGTGGGAGTCGTGGAAGACCTCGCCGTTGGGCACCTGGTAGGAGTACGGCACGGTGAACTTCGACGTCGGCGTCGCGATCTTGTTCTCCAGGATCGCCGCCATGGTGATGACCTTGGCGGTGGAGCCGGGCTCGTAGACCTTCGCCGCGGCGCGGCTCGGGTCGGCGTTGGCCGGGCTGTTCGGGTCGATCGAACCCGAGTCCGCGAGCGCGAGGATCTCGCCGCTGCGGGTGTCGACGACCTCGACGGTCCCCCACTCGGCGCCCATCTTCCTGACCTGGGCGTCGAGCGCGGACTGCGCCACGTACTGCAGGTCGCGGTCGATGGTCAGCTGGACGTCCCGCCCGGGGACCGCCGGGTCCACCTCGTCGGTGCCGCCCGGGATCCGCTGGCCCTTCGCGCCCTGCTCGTAGGTCTCCTTGCCCGGCGTGCCGGCCAGCACCGAGTCGTAGGTCTGCTCCAGGCCGGCCAGGCCCTTGCCGTCGGTGCCGACGAAGCCCAGGAGGCTCCCCGCCGTGGTCCCGGACGGGTACACGCGTTCCGTGGTCTGCTCGCCCCAGACCCCGCCGATGCCGAGCGACATGACCTCGCGGTAGACGTCCGGCGCGACGTCCTTGGCCAGGTACACGAACGTGGTGTCGCGCACCAGCAGGGCGCCGAGCTCCGGCGCGGACACGCCGAGCAGCGGGGCGAGCAGGGATGCCGCGTCGGCGGCAGCGTCCTTGCTGTCCTTCCAGGTGGCGACGTCCTTGGGGTTGGCCTCGATGTCGTACCGCTCCACGGACGTGGCGAGCACGACGCCGCCGGCGTCGAGGATGCGGCCGCGGTCACCCGGGATGGTCACCGTCTTGAGCCGGGAGGCGAGCGCCTCGGCGGCGACCGGCGAGGCGTCCAGGCCCTGGACGTACACCAGGCGCACGACGAACCCGGCGAGCGCGAGCAGCACCCCGGCGAGCAGCCACACGTGGCGGCGGCGCGCCCGGTCCGCGGACCCGCGTGCGGTCCGGACCCGGCCCGGCACCGCGGGGCGCACGGCGGCACGGCGCGCCGCGTCCGCCGGGCCGCGACGTGCGGCGGCGTCCGCTGGGCTGCGACGGGACGTGGCGTTGGCCGGGACCCGTCGCGCGGCGGTGGAGCTGCGGCGCGCGGCGGCGTCGCCGGCCGGGCGGGCCGGCGTGCGCGCGGGCGTCGCGGTGCCGCGGACGGTCGTGCTCCCCCGAGCTGCGGTGGTCCGCCGCCCGCCGTCTGCCGGGCTCATCCGCGACCGGCCGGGGTCGGGTTGCCCAGGACCGCGCCGTCCGACAGGCGCAGGTAGCCACCCGTGGTCGACGGCACCATCCCCAGCGCCTTGGCGCGCGCGGCGAGCCGCGCGGGCGCGGCCGCCTCGTCGACCTCGGTCACCAGCTCCTGCTGCTGCTGCGCGGACTGGGCCAGCCGGGTCGCCAGGCCGTAGCGCTCGTACTCGCCCTGGGCCATCGCGGTGTTCAGCAGCAGGACCCCGAGCAGCGATGCTGCGAGCACCGCCATGCACAGCGCGACGAACGGCACCCGGGTCCTGGCCCGGCGCGGCGCGGGGACGACGCGCAGCCGGGGTGGTGCCGGCGCAGGGGTGGGCCGCGGCGCCGGGCGAGCCGGGGCGCGGACGGCCGAGGACTGTGCGGCGCTCATGCGACCCACCTCGCCGTCACGGTGCGCAGGTGGTCCGGCGTCGGACGCAGCCGGCGCGCGGCCCGCAGCCGTACCGATGACGAGCGCGGGTTGGCAGCGGTCTCGGCCTCGGAGGTGGTCTCGGCACCGCGGGTGAGCAGCTCGAGGTAGGGCCGGTGCGTCTCGGGCTCGACGGGGAGCCCGGCCGGCGCGCTGGACGTGGCGCCGCGCGCGAGCGCACGCTTGACCAGGCGGTCTTCGAGCGAGTGGTACGCCAGGACCACGATCCGGCCGTCCACGCCGAGCGTCTCGACGGCGGCGGGCAGGGCGCGCTCGAGCACCTCGAGCTCGGCGTTGACCTCGATCCGCAGCGCCTGGAACGTGCGCTTGGCGGGGTGACCGCCGGTCGCGCGGGCCGCGGCCGGGATGGCCGAGCGCACCACGTCGACCAGCTCACCGGTGCGGGTCAGCGGTGCGGTACGCCGCACCCGCACGATGCGCGCGGCGATCCGCGCCGCGAAGCGCTCCTCGCCGTACGAGCGCAGGATCCGGGTCAGCTCACGCTCGTCCGCGGTGGCCAGCACGTCGGCAGCGCTGGGGCCGACGCTCGGGTCCATCCGCATGTCCAGCGGTGCGTCCTGGGCGTAGGCGAACCCGCGGTCGACCTCGTCCAGCTGCAGCGACGAGACGCCGAGGTCGGCGAGGAGTCCCTGCACGGGCCGGCCGACCACGTCCTCGACGACCTCGAGCACGTCGTCGTAGACCGCGTGCACGGCCGTGAACCGGTCGGCGAACCGGGCCAGCCGCCGCGACGCCATCGCGATCGCCTGCGGGTCGCGGTCCAGGCCGACGACGCGCAGGTGCGGGTGGCGCTCGAGCATCGCCTCGCTGTGACCGCCCATGCCCAGGGTCACGTCCACGAGCACCGCGTCGGGTGCGCCGAGAGCAGGCGAGAGGAGCTCGACGCACCGGTCGAGCAGCACCGGGATGTGCCGCTGCTCCATCTGCTCTCTCCTGCGAACTCGTGCGTGGTACCGCGTCGGTGCGGCGGGGTTGGCGGTCGGGTGGCCCTCCACCACCCGACCAGGTCTCCCTCCGCGCCCCTCTGGCACCGGGGAAGTGCGCCAGAGCGGTCGGGGAGAGACCTCGTCGTGCGGGGTCGGGCCTGCGGCTGCCGGACCGGGTCAGCTAGAGGGCACCGGGGAACACCTCCTCGCTGGTCTCGGAGTAGGCGTCGACGTGCTCTGCCAGGTACGTGTCCCAGGCCGCCGCGTCCCAGATCTCCGCACGCCCGCCGGTACCGATCACGGCGACGTCGCGGCTCAGCCCGGCGTACTTGCGCAGCTCGGGCGGGATGTTGAGACGGCCCTGCTTGTCGGGCACGTCGTCGTGCGCACCGGAGAGCAGCACGCGCAGGTAGTCGCGGGCCTGCTTGTTGGACACCGGTGCCGCCTGGGCCCGCTCGTGCAGCCGCTGGAACTCGGCGACCGGGAACACGTAGAGGCAGCGCTCCTGGCCGCGAGTGAGCACGAGGCCCTCGGCCAGCTGGGGTCGGAACTTGGCGGGCAGGATCAGCCGGCCCTTGTCGTCGAGGCGCGGGGTGTACGTGCCGAGGAAGAAGCCCACTCGGCCCACCTCCCCCGACTCCCCGAGGAGGCCCACCCTCCTCCCGGTGGCCCCACGCTACTCCACTTCCCTCCACAAACAAGGGTGGCGGGACCATCCAACCGGGTGAATCTCGATGAATCAGCAGGTCAACATGGTGGAGAGATGTGGAGGGGATTCACGGCCCGAGGTCAGCCGTCGACGCCGCCGGGCCGGCCCACGGTCGCGGTGACCCTTCCTGCCGGGGTGGGCCGCCGCTGGACGGGGCCGGCGCCGACGCGCGCCGACCCCCGGGGCTCCGGGTGGAGGGATCTGGCGGGGCCGGGTGGAGGGATCTGGAGTGGTCCGCGCCGCGACGCCGCGACCAGCGGGCCGTCCGGGCGGCACGCCGGTGCGAACAGGTGCGTGACACGAGAGAGCGGCGCGGTACGCACCCGTCACGTAGGCTCTGCCCACCGGGAGGAAGGACACGATGGTCCACGCACTGCCGACGGCCGGTGAGGTCGCCGACCTGGCCGACACCGCCAGCCGCATCCGCGCCGCGATGGAGACGGTCATCACGGGACGGCCAGACCTCGTGAGGCACACCGTCGCCGTCCTGCTCGCCGAGGGTCACCTGCTCATCGAGGACGTGCCGGGCGTCGGCAAGACCACGCTCGCCAAGACCCTCGGGCACTCGATCGACGGCACGGTGGGCCGGATCCAGTTCACCCCGGACCTGCTGCCCAGCGACCTCACCGGGGTCAGCGTCTACCGGCAGTCCGACCAGCAGTTCGAGTTCCACCCCGGGCCGGTGTTCGCCAACATCGTGATCGGCGACGAGATCAACCGCGCCTCCCCCAAGACCCAGTCGGCCCTGCTGGAGTGCATGCAGGAGGCCCAGGTCACGATCGACGGTGTCAGCCATCCACTCCCCCGCCCGTTCCTGGTCATCGCGACCCAGAACCCGGTGGAGATGGAGGGCACCTACGCGCTGCCCGAGGCCCAGCGGGACCGCTTCATGGCGCGGCTGCAGGTGGGCTACCCGTCCGCGAGCGCGGAGCTGGAGATGCTCGAGCGCCAGGAGGACGCCGACCCGCTCGCCGACCTGCGGCCCGTGACCGACGTGGCGCACCTGCACGCACTGGTCGGCGTCGCGCGCCGGCTGCACGCCTCCACCGCCGTCAAGGAGTACGTGGTGGCCCTGGCCGCGGCGACCCGGTCCGACCCGATGCTTCGGCTCGGCGCGTCACCGCGCGCCGCGATCCAGCTGCTGCGGGTGGCCAAGTCCCTCGCCGCGATGCACGGTCGCGACCACGTCCTGCCCGACGACGTCCAGGAGCTCGCCGTACCGGTGCTGGCCCACCGGCTGCTGCCGAGCACCGACGCGCGGCTCTCGGGCCGCTCGGTGGCCGAGACGGTGCGTGCGACCGTCGCCACCACCCCCGTCCCCGCCGCCGCCCACCGACCCGGGCGTCGCGCCACCGGGTGAGCACCGAGGCCGGCCGCCAGGCGAGAGGCGGCGCGAAGCCGGGGCTCAGGGACCGGCTCGGCTCCCTGCGCCCGACGGCTCGCGGCACCGTGCTGCTCGCCGCCGGACTCGCTCTTGTGGTCGTCGGCGTGGCCCTGGGCGTACCAGCGATCGTGCAGGCGGGGATGCTGGCGGCGCTCGCGGTGCTCGCCGGGGTCGCCACCGTCGCGGCCGACCTCGCAGGTCCACACCGGGTCGGCATGCGAGTGACCCGCACGGTGCACCCGCACCCGGTGACGGTCGGCGAGACCGCCTCGGTCACCATCGAGGTGCTGGGCCGTGCCGGCCTGGACCGCGCGCGGCTGAGCGAGCGCGCCGCTCGCGAGCTGTCCGGCGGCCGGCCGCTGCGGGCCAAGGTCGTGCGCGCGGCCGGGAAGGTCCAGCTGCGCTACACGATCACGCCGGCCCGACGGGGCAGGTGGTCCGCGGGCCCGCTCGAGATCCACCTGCGCGACGTGCTCGGCACCGTGCGTTGGTCCGGCGAGCTCGGCGCCGCGCGGCTGGTCGCGGTCCGCCCCCCGGTCACCCGCCTGCACGTGCCGACCGGGAGCGCCTCGCTGGACACCCACGCCGCGAGCGGGACGCGCAGTCCCGCACCCGACGACACCGCGCTGCGCGACTACCGACCCGGCGACGACCCCCGGCGCGTGCACTGGCGTTCGACCGCCCGGCGGGGCGAGCTCGTGGTGCGTCAGGACGAGCACGCCGGGCGGCGCCCGGCGACGGTGCTGCTCGATCTGCCGACCGACGACGAGGCGCTGGAGTGGACGATCGAGCTCGGCGTCTCGGTCGCGATCTCGCTGCTGGAGTCCGGGCATCGCGTCCGGATGCTGGCAGGCGACTCCGCGGCCGGCCGTCACCGCGCCGACGAGCTGGCCGCCGACGCGCTGCTCGACCAAGCCGTCGACCTCACCACCCCGCCGGACCCGGTGACGTCCCGCCGGTGGCTGCACGGTGCGATCGGCGACCTGACCTCGCGCGGCGCCGGCTCCGAGCTCGTGGTCGCGGTCCTGGGCGGGCTGGACACCCGGACCCAGGGTGACCTGGCCCGGATCGCGACCGTCCATGACGGCTGGGCGATGGTGCGGGCCGCCGGCCCGTCCACCTTCGTCGCGGACGAGACCCTCCGAGCGCTGCGCCGCGCGGGCTGGACGGCCTGCCTCGTGCGCCCCGGCGAGCCCGTGCGGGCGTCGTGGCAGCGGCTGAGGGACACCGGGGACCTCGTTGTCGGGGCACACCGATGAGGATGCTCGCCCCCGCCCCTCGCGGTGCCGTCACCGGGCCGCGGGTCTGGCTCGGCGCCCTGGTGATCGCGGTGGGTGTGAGAGCCGGGCTCGGCACGCTCGGCGCGCTGCTGGCCCCTGGGCCATGGCTGACGGCAGCCACCGTCGCCGTGGTGCTGGTGCTGGCCGCGGACGCTGTGACCCGGGCCTTCGGACCTCCGGAGTGGGCACCCGTGGCCGCGCTCGCCACGGCGGTCCTCGTGGTGTCGGTCGGCTACGGCGGCGAGGGCTCCACCCCCGCACTGCCCGGCACCGAGACCCTCGGCCGGCTGGCCGACCTGGTTCGCGCCGGGACCGCGACGGTGAACGAGGGCCGCATCCCCGTGCTCGCGGACCGTGGCCTCGAGCTCATCGTGGTGGCGGCGGTGGCCATGGCCGCAGTGGTCATCGACGCGTTGGCGCTGTCCCTGCGGATGGCGGGACTGGCCGGCGTCGCGCTGGCCGGCCTGTGGGTCCCCACACTCGTGTTCGAGCGCCCCCCGTCCACCGCCAGCCTGCTGATCGGCGCCTCGGTCTGGCTCCTGCTCCTGTGGCTGACCCGGCCGGCCCGCGGCCCCGACGCCGGCCTGTGGCACGAGGCCCCGCTCGCCGTCACGGTCACGATCACGGTGGCGGTCGTCGCGATCGTGGTCGGCCCGCTGGCGGCGGCCCTGCCGGGCTACGGCTCGATGCGTCTGCCCGCCACCTGGGGGCCGGGCATCGGAGGCGGACAGGGCCTGCTGAGCCTGTCCGACAGCCTCGACCTGCGCGCCGACCTCGGCAGCCAGCCCGGCCAGGTGGTCCTGACGTACACCAGCGACCTGCCCGACGTCGGGCCGCTGCGCACCCAGACCCTGATGGACTTCGACGGCCAGCGGTGGCACCCGGCCCCGGCGGGCGACCGCGAACCGGCCACCGGCGTGCTGTGGCCCGAGCCGACCACCGCGGAGCCCACCGGGTCGATCGACGTGAACGTGCGTGACTTCGGCCAGGACTACCTGCCGATCCCGCTCGACCCACGTGCCCTCTCGCTCGACGGGTCGTGGCAGTACGACCCGGTGCGTGACGAGGTGGTCGGGGGCAGCACCAGGGGCCTGGCCTTCCACGTCGACGTCGCGCAGCGTGACCTGACCGCCGAGGCCCTGCGTGCCGACCACGCCGCTCTGATCCCCGAGGGCTCGCCGGAGCTCCAGGTGCCCGACACCCCGTTCGCGAGCCGCATCGCCGACCTGGCTCGCGAGATCACCGACGGCACATCGGGCACCTACGACCAGGCGCTGGCGCTGCAGTCGTACTTCCGCGGCACGGACTTCCGGTACGCCACCCAGATCCCGCCGGCCCAGACCAACGACCCGCTGTGGGACTTCCTCAACGACCGCGCCGGCTACTGCGTCCAGTACGCCACAGCGATGGCGGTCATGGCCCGCGACCTCGGCATCCCCTCCCGGGTAGGGATCGGGTTCCTGCCGGGCGAGCGCGGCGCCGACGGCACGATCTCGGTGACCGGCGACCGTGCGCACGCCTGGCCCGAGCTGTGGTTCGCCGGTGCCGGCTGGGTGCGGTTCGAGCCGACCCCGGCCGTGCAGACCGGCGCGCCTCCGACCTACGCGAACCCGGCGGTCGCCGCGGTGCCCCAGGAACCGGACAACCTGGTCCCGTCAGCGGGGACCCAGACCCCGCCGAGCACCACGCAGCCGGACGCAGGCACGACGACCACCACCTCCGGCGGCTCGACGTCTTCCCGCCTCCCCTGGTTCGTGCTCGCGGCGGTCGTCCTCCTGGCCGGTGGTGGCGGTCTGGTCCTGGCCCGTCGGGGGGCCGTGCACGGTCCTGGTTGGGGACCCGAGGAAGCCTGGCAACGGCTTCGCCGGGAGGCGGCGCGCTCGGGCCTGACCTGGTCCGACGCCGGCACACCCCGTCAGGTGGCGGTCCAGCTGCACCGTGCGGTCCCAGCCCACGAGCGCGAGGCCCACGCGGCGATCGACCGGCTCAGCGCGGCCGTCGAGTCCTACCGGTACGCGCCTCACCCGCAGCCGGTCGACGCGAGCGACCTGGTCGGTTGGGTCAAGCAGGTGGGCGAGGCTCTCAGCGCTGCTCGCCGCGACGGCGTTCCCAGCGCTCCTCGAACCGGCTGAGCATCCCCTGCTTCTTCGGCTTGGCGGGCGCGGGGCCGCCGGGCGCGGCCGGGGCGACGGAGCGGCGGCCGGGCCGGGAGAACACCAGCAGGACCGACCCGAACATCACGACGAAACCCACGACGCCGAGCACGGGCAGTGCCGCGGCGGCGCCGCCGATGAGCATGCCGAGCCCGGCCAGGCCACCGATGGCGGCGAGGATCCAGATGCGCACCCGAGAGCCGCCTCGCCCGTGCAGGGCCGAGGCGAGCTTGGGGTCGTCCGAGCGCAGCTGGCGCTCCATCTGCTCAAGCACGCGCTGCTCGTACTCGGACAGAGGCATCGCTACCTCCGTATGCCGGCGGGACGGGACATGCTCAGGATAGATCGGCCACGCGAGGCGCGGTAGTTGGACGCGAAGGTGGGCCGCCGATCGTGCTACCCGGACCCAGCGCGGACGTCCCGAATCTCCGCCTCACATCGTCCATCGCTCGCTCGGCCGCGCGGCGACCGGGCCCGTGGACCGCCTCCTCCAGTGTCGGCTGGCGGGTCGCAGCCGGTGCCAGGCCCTCGGCGCGCACCCCGACCAGCCGCACCGCCCGACCGGCCAGGTCGACACCGCCGAGCAGCTCGCGAGCCGCGGCGAAGACCTCCTGCGACACGTCGGTCGGCGCGGCCAGGGTCCGCGAGCGCGTCAGGGTCTGCCAGTCCGCCGTGCGGATCTTCACGCTCACGGTGCGGGCCAGCAGGTCGCGGTCCCGCAGCTCGCGGGCGGTCCGGTCCGCGAGCTCCAGCAGGCGGGACTCGACCCACACCAGGTCGGTACGGTCGACGTCGAACGTGGTCTCGGCCCCGACGCTGCGCTCGGGCCGGTGCGGCACCACGGGGCGAGGGTCCCGGCCCCACGCGAGGTCGTGCAGGTGGCGGCCGGCCGCCACACCGAGGGTGCGCTGCAGCAACGGGAGATCGGCCGCGGCGACCTCGGCCACGGTCGTCATCCCCCACCGCGCGAGGCGCTCCCTGGTGGCCTCGCCGACCCCGGCGAGCGCCTCGACCGGCAGCGAGTGGAGCATCCGGACCGTGGCGTCGCGCGGCACCACGAGCATGCCGTCCGGCTTGGCCATGCCCGACGCCAGCTTGGCGACCGACTTGGTGGTCGCGACACCGACCGAGCACGCCAGCCCGAGCTCGGCCCGGACGCGGCGGCGCACCAGGGCTCCGATCTGCGCGGGCGCGCCGAGCCGGCGCCGGGCGCCCGACACGTCCAGGTACGCCTCGTCGACGCTCACCTGCTCCACGATCGCCGTGACGTCGGCGAGGATCTCCATCACCCGACGCGACGCCTCGGTGTACGCCCGTCGCTCGGGCGGGATCACCACGGCCTGCGGACACAGCCGCCTCGCCGCGGACATCGGCATCGCGGAGTGCACGCCGAACGCCCGCGCCTCGTACGTCGCGGCGAGCACGACCGACCGTCCGTCACCGCCCACGATCACCGGCCGACCGCGAAGGTCCGGACGACGGAGCAGCTCCACGGACGCGAAGAAGGCGTCCATGTCCACGTGCAGGATGGTGCAACCCTCGTCGTCATCGCCCCATCCGCGGCGCACCGAGGCCGGCACCTGCCATCGGCTCATGAGGCCCGCAACCCGGCCTGCGCGCCCACGTCGAGCAGCGACCGCACCGCATCCGCGAAACCGCTCGCCTCCGCCACGGCGTGGTCGGCGCGCGCGTCGTCGACGGTCGCCCGACCGGTCTCGACCGCGGCCCGCAGCGGTGCCGCGGCCGCGAACCGGGCCGTCCAGCCGGCCAGCTCGGGCTCCACCGCGGCAACCAGCTCCCAGACCGGGCGGGGACCGCGCCGCCGTCCCGGACGGCCCAGCGCGGCGACCACCGCGGCGCCGGCCCGCAGGGCCGCGAGGTGCCCGTGCACGAACCGCTCCTCCGCCGTGCCGGCCAGGTCGGCCGCCACGAGCTCGTCGTCGCTGCGGGCGAGCAGCTCGCGCACCCGGCTCGCCGCGGGGTCATCGAGACGGCCCGGAGGAGCACCGCTGCCCGCGGTGCGGCCGGCCGTAGGGTCTACGCCCGAGCGTGCGCTCATCTGCCCTCCCCGTCCAGTGTCGAACGTCTGTTCGATCCCGTCAAGGCCTACCGTAGCCTCATGGTGCGACACCGGCGGCCGGACGCCGGTCGCGGACCCTCTCGACTGCCGACCGAGCCCGTCGCCATCGCCACCGGCACCGCCCAGCTGGTCGTCGACCCCGACAGCCCGGACCTGGTCACCCTGCTGGTCAACGGCGTGCCCAGCTCCTGCCTGGACCTCGAGGACCCGAGCTACCTGGAGTTCGAGTACCACCAGCAGATGGCAGCGGTGCTCGACCGGCTCGCGCCCGGTCCGCTGCGCGCACTGCACCTCGGGGCGGGCGCCTGCACCCTGGCGCGATGGCTCGACGACGCGCGTCCGGGCTCGCGCCAGCTCGCCGTGGACATCGACGCGGTGCTGGTCGAGCTGGTGCGCGGATGGTTCGCACTGCCGCGCTCCCCCGCGCTGCGGCTGCGGGTCGCGGACGCCCGTGAGGCGCTGTCGAGCCTCCCCGACGGCAGCTGGGACGTCGTGGTCCGCGACGTGTTCGACGGAAACCTCACCCCTCCGGAGCTCACCACCCGTGGAGCGGCGGGGCAGGTGCGTCGCGTGCTCCAGCCGGACGGGGTGTACCTGGTCAACTGCGTCGACCGACCGCCGCTGACGCTCGCCCGCGCCGAGGCGGCGACCCTGGCCGCAACGTTCGGGCCGGTGCTGGTGATCGCCGAGCCGGGGGTGCTGCGGGGACGCCGCCACGGGAACGTCGTGCTCGCGGCCGGGCGTGGCGACCTCGACCTCGCGGCACTGGGCCGCGCGCTGCGCACCCTCCCCGTGCCCGCGCGACTCCTGGACCCCGACGAGGCAGCGGAGTTCGCCCGGTCCGCCACGCCGATCGAGGACGACGCGCCACCGGGCCCGGCCGCCTGAGGCGCGAACGAGGCCGCACCCCGTGGGGGGGTGCGGCCTCGTCGTCGGTTCAGGTCGGGTCGCTCAGAGCGGGCGGACCTTCTCCGCCTGCGGGCCCTTGGGGCCCTGGGTGATCTCGAACTCGACCCGCTGGGCCTCCTCGAGCGTGCGGTAGCCCTGGGTCTCGATCGCCGAGTAGTGCACGAAGACGTCGGCACCGCCGCCGTCCTGGGCGATGAAGCCGTAGCCCTTCTCAGCGTTGAACCACTTCACAGATCCCTGCGCCATGCTGTTCCTTCGTTCCTCGTCCAACCTGGGACGTCGTCACCGAGCGGTTGCCCGGCATGTCGTGCCGCAATGCTGTCCCACGTCCTGGTCCGCGAAGGACAGGCCATGACGGTCCCGGCCGGACGGGTCCGACTGGTGGTCATGCGTGTGCCGTCACTGCAACGACGGATACTCTCCCACGCCCGCACCCGCCTCCGCCAGGGTTCTGGCGCGGTTCGGCGCGCCCGCATCAGGCACCCGGATCGGCGTCGGACCCGGACCCCAGGCCCTCGACCGCACGGCCATCCCGGCGACGGGCCAGCACCGCGCGGACCGGTGGCACCACGACGCCGCGCTCGGCCATCAGCCGCCGCGTCCTGCGCCGTGCGGCCAGGACGCCCAGCACCGCGATCAGCCACGGCACGGCCTGCACGGCGAACGCGGCTCGGAAGGCCTCCAGCGACATCGGCGTCCCCGGGTGAGCGTCCAGCGTCACGCCGACGACGAAGATGGCGAGCACGGCGAAGATGAACCCACCGCCGTTGACGAGCCCGGTCGCGGTGCCGAGGCGGACCGGCGAGTTGAAGGACCGTGCGAAGTCGAACCCCACGAGCGAGGCGGGCCCACCGACGCCGAGCGCCGCCGCCAGCAGCGCGAGCATCCACACCGGCGCCGGCCCGGGTTGCACGAGCACCGCGGCCCACGTCAACGCGACCGCGACAGCAGTCGTCAGCACGATCCACGACCGCCGCAGGGGGTGTCGCCCCGTGAGCACTCCGACGACCGGCCCGGACACGACGCTGGCTCCCACGGCCACGGTCATGATCATGCCGGCGGTCGCTGCCGACAGACCCTCGGCGAGCAGGAACGGGTAGCCCCAGGCGAGCAGGAAGACGTTGAGGGGGAACTGCGAGACAGCGTGGCTCCAGAACCCGAGCCAGGTGCCCGGCTCGCGCGCCACCTCGCGCACCGGCGCGAGCACGCCGACCGACGGACCGGGCGGCACCTTGCCGGTCGGTGAGTCACGGACGGCCAGCAGTGTGAGCGCGGCGGCCAGCACCCCGACCGCTGCGAGCCCGCCGAACGCGGTGGTCCACCCGCGCGCGTGCAGCAACGCCACCAGCGGGAGCGCGGAGGCCACCTGACCGGTCTGCCCGAGCACCCCGCTGAGCTGGGTGAGCACCGGGACCCGCTGGGGCGGGAACCACAGCGCGACCAGGCGGATGACGGCGATGAACGTGGCCGCATCACCGGCACCGATCATCACCCGGGCCAGGTATGCCAGGCCCAGCGCATGGCTCACCGCGAGCACGGCCTGGCCCGCAGCCATCAGCAGCGCGCCGGCCGCGATCATCACGCGCGAGCCGAACCGGTCCAGCAGCAGCCCCGAGGGCACCTGCATCGTCGCGTAGACCGTCAGCTGGACCATGACGAACGTGGAGAGCACGGTCGCGCTGACGCCGAACCGCTGCGCCGCCTCGATCCCGGACACCCCGAACGAGGTGCGGTGCAGGATCGCCACGGCGTAGGCCACGAGCGCGGCGGCCCAGACCAGCCATGCCGTCCTCGAACCCTTGCCAGCGCCCACCTGGGCAGGCTAGTGGAGCAGCGGGATCAGCCCGCGCCACCATCCTCCTGCTGGGCGAGGAAGCGCTCGAACTCAGCGCCCAGCTCGTCGGCGGTCGGCAGGTCCTCGTCACTCAGCGCGGGGCCGTCGATCTGGCGCACCGCGTCGTCGTACTGCTTCTCCAGGGCATGGACGACGGCCGCGACCTCGGGCGAACCGGCCATCTGTCGCTCGATCTCGGCGGCCGCCTCGCGGGCGGCGGCCTCGAGCGCGCCGGACGCCAGGTCCAGGCCGGTGGACTTCTCGACCTGGCCGAGCGCGGTCATCGCCGCCTGGGGGTAGGTCGACTGAGCCAGGTAGTGCGGGACGTGCACCGCGAAGCCCATGGCGTCGTGGCCCCACCGGCCGAGCCGGTGCTCGAGCAGCGCGCTCGCGCTCGCGGGCACCCGCACGGTGCCGAACCATGCCGGGTGCTCGGCGATCAGGTCGGGCCTGGTCGCGTGCGCCGTGACGCCGATCGGCCTGGTGTGCGGAACGCCCATCGGGATGCCGTGGACCCCCACCACCAGGCGCACGCCGAACCGCTCGACGATCCGGCGCACCGCCGCCACCCACGCCTCCCAGCGGATGTCCGGCTCGACGCCGTGCAGCAGCAGGAACGGCGCGCCGTCGGCGTCGTGCACGAGGTCGATGGCCAGCACCGGCTCGTCGTACTCGTTCCAGGTCGAGCGGTCGAAGGTCATCATCGGTCGCCGCGACCGGTAGTCGAGCAGCTCGTCGATGTCGAAGGTGACCAGGCGCCGGGCGTCGAAGCGCTCGGCGAGGTGCTCGGCCGCGATCTGCCCCGCCGCGCCGGCGTCGATGAAGCCACGGACCAGCTGCACCATGACGGGGGCGTCGCCGATCTCGGCCGCGACGTCCTCGTTGACGGTGTACAGGCTGTCGGGGTCTCGCATGTCCAGGTCCTCCGGGTCGTTCCTGCCTCTGACAAGCAGAACGTCCACCGAGCGGGGACCATTCCCCCGCCCCGGACCGGTTCTCAGCGCTCCCCGGACCAGCCGAGCACGACCAGCGCCGTGTCGTCGACCAGGTTCCCGCCGTGCCGCAGCGACACGGCCTCCATCACCCGGTCGACGATCGTGCGGCCGTCGGGCGCGGCCCGGTGCCGCGCCTGCTCCACCCCGACCTGCTCGCTCATCAGCTCGGCCAGCCCGTCCTCGCCCAGCCGTTGGTCGGTGCCGTCGACGGTGGTCTCGAGCATGCCGTCGGTGAACAGCGCGACGCGCCACTGCTCGTCGAGCTGGACGCGCCGGGCCTGCCAGCCACCGAGCGCCGGGATGCCCAGGGCCCGACCGCGCAGGTCGGCCGGCAACGCGGTGGTCGGACGGCCCAGCAGGAAGGGGGTCGGGTGCCCGCACAGGTACAGGTCCAGCCACCGGCGGTCCGGCCCCACCACCACCATGACCAGCGTGGCGAAGATCTCCGGGCGGCCCCGCTCCGCCGACAGGATCTGCTCGACGACGTCGAGCACGCGCGACGGGGCGAGGTCGGCGAGCATCGCGGTCCGCCACGCGGTCCGCAACGTCGCACCCAGCGCTGCCTCGTCCGGGCCGTGCCCCGCGACGTCCCCCACCACGGCGGCGATCGAGCCGTCGGCCCGCTCGACGACGTCGTAGAAGTCCCCACCCAGCAGGCCGTCCCGGCCGGCGCGGTAGCCCACGAGGACCTCGACGCTGCCGTCGCCCACCAGCGGGGTGGGCAGCAGGGCGCGCTCGAGGCGCGACGCCTCGTAGTCGCGCACCTGGGCCCGGTACAGCTCACGCTCCTGGACCTCGGCCTGGCGGCGCTGCACGGCGTAGCGCAGCACCCGGTACAGCGTCGCCCCGCCCATCTCTCCCTTGACCAGCAGGTCCTGGGCGCCCGCGGCGATCACCCGCAGACCCAGCCCCGGCTCGGAGAGCGCGGTGCGCACCACGACCGCGTGCGTGCCCGGCTGGCGCAGCAGCCAGTGCAGCGTGGTCAGGTCATCCGCCTCCGAGGACGGCAGGTCGAGCAGCACGCAGTCGACGTCCATGGCGCCGAGCGCGTCGTCGACCGTCCTGGCCCGGCGCAGCACGACGGGGGCGTCGGCAAGCAGCTCCTCGAGCCGCCCCGCATCCTCGTCGTCCTCGCCGACCAGGAGCACGCTGATCGGCGAGGTGGTGGTCTGGGCCACGTCCTCACCTCGCCGACGATCCTAGGGGGTCGGGCCTGCGGGGACGGCGGCCCCGAGAGCCGTCCGGCCGACACCTCGTGGACACCGCAGCGCCCACGGCCGCCGAAGGCGGATAATGGACGGCCGATTCTCAGCCGAGGGGGGTTCGTGGCAGGTAGCAGCGAGGTCGACGCGGAGCAGTCCGCCGTCGACACCCACTACGCGCGCCTGGACGCGCTGCGCGCCCAGACCGCGGCGCGACTCGCCGAGGTGCGGCGCAGCGGCCCGTCCGGCTCACCGCAGAACCGCTCCGAGCGGGACGCGTTCGCGACCCTCTACGAGGATCGGCTGGCCCAGCTCGACGGCGTCGAGCAGCGTCTGACCTTCGGCCGGCTCGACCTGTCGGACGGTGCGACGCGCTACATCGGGCGGATCGGGCTCACCGACGACGAGCACTCCTCGCTGCTGACCGACTGGCGCGCCCCGGCCGCGCAGGCCTTCTACCGTGCGACCGCAGCGCGGCCCGACGGCGTGGTCCGACGCCGCCACCTGGTGACCCGCGGCCGGACCGTCACGGGCATCGAGGACGAGGTGCTGGACCTCGAGCAGCTGGACGAGCGCGACCTCGCCGTGCTGTCCGGAGAAGGAGCCCTGCTCGCGGCCCTGACCGCCGGCCGCACGGGGCGGATGAGCGACATCGTCGCCACGATCCAGGCCGAGCAGGATGCGATCATCCGGGCACCGATGACCGGGGCGCTGGTGGTCCAGGGCGGCCCCGGCACGGGCAAGACCGCCGTCGCTCTGCACCGGGCCGCCTACCTGCTCTACGCCCACCGCCGCACGCTCGAGCGTTCCGGCGTGCTGCTGCTCGGCCCGAGCCGGACCTTCCTGCGCTACATCGACCAGGTGCTGCCCTCGCTCGGCGAGACCGGGGTGGTCACCGCCACGATCGCCGACCTGCTGCCGGGCACGGTCGCGGACGGCTCGGAGCCCGACGAGGTGGCACGGATCAAGGGCGACCCCCGGATGGCGGGTGTGGTGGCCCGGGCGGTCGCAGCCCGCCAACGAGTCCCGGCCGAACCCGTCGAGGTCCACCTCGACCGGCGCCTGCTGCACGTGCAGCCCTCCGACGTCCGCCAGGCGATCGCGCGGGCCCGGCGCAACGGCAAGCCGCACAACGCCGCCAGGGTCGGCTTCGTGCGCGACATGCTCGCCCGGCTGGCCGACCAGTACGCCGCCGCCGTGGACACCACCCTCACCCCGGACGAGCGGGCCGAGGTGATCGAGGACCTGCGCACGACCCGCGAGGTCCGCGTCGCGCTGAACCTGGCGTGGATGCCGCTGACCCCCCAGAAGCTGGTCGAGGACCTGTGGTCGAAGCCGTGGCGGCTCGCCGAGGCCGCTCCGGACCTCCGCGAGGCCGAGCGCAGGCTGCTGCACCGCGAGCCCGGCACGCCGTGGACCCCGGCCGACGTGCCGCTGCTCGACGAGGCCGCCGAGCTGCTCGGTGAGGACGACCAGGCCAGCCGGGCCCAGGCGGCGCAGGACGCCGAGCGCCGCGCGCACGAGCTCGAGTACGCCCGCCAGGTGATCAGCGGATCGGGCGCCGGCGGCGGCCTGGTCAGCGCCGAGCTGCTCGCCGAGCGGTTCGCGGAGTCCGGGCCCCGGCTCTCCACCGCCGAGCGGGCCGCCGCGGATCGCGCCTGGACCTACGGCCACGTCGTGGTCGACGAGGCCCAGGAGCTGTCCCCGATGGCGTGGCGCATGGTCCTTCGACGGGTCCCGACCCGGTCGCTGACGATCGTGGGCGACGTCGCGCAGACCGCGGCGAGCGCCGGGGCCCACAGCTGGGCCGGGGCGCTGAACCCCGTGCTGCGCGACTCGTGGCGGCTCGCCGAGCTGACCGTCAACTACCGCACCCCGGCCGAGGTCGCCGACGCCGCCGGCGAGGTCGCCACGGCGGCCGGCCTGCCGCTGGGCCCGCTCACCTCGGCGCGGCACGTGCCCGGTGCGCTGCGGGTCCGGATCGGCGACCCGGTGGCCGAGACCGTCGCGGCGGCCCGCGCCGCCGTGGCGGCGCTGCCGGACGACGGCACGGGCCGCGTGGCGGTCATCGCACCGCCGGCCCGGCTCGCCGAGCTCGACCCCGCGCTGCGGGCCGAGCTCGGGGACCTGCTGCCCGGGCACGGGCGCGGCGACCTGGACGCCACCGTGGCCCTGATGGCACCGCGCGCGGCCAAGGGCCTGGAGTTCGACGCGGTCGTGCTGTGCGACCCGACCGCGCTGACCCCGGCGGACCTCTACGTCGCGATGACCCGACCCACCCAGTCGCTCGACGTGGTCAGCTCCGGCCCGCTGCCGGCCGGGCTGGAGGCCTGAGGCGCGACGCGCCCGCCGTCACTGCTCGCACGCCACCTGGCCGACCAGCGCGAGCCCGGCGAGGTCGCCGGGGCCGAGGTCGACACGTGCGGACGTGGTCGGGTACATCAGCTCGGCGGGGTCGTCGACATGGTCGAGCCCCACGACGTGGGCGAGCTCGTGCAGCACGACTCCGCGGGCCGCGCCACGGTACCCGGCGTCGAGCATCCGACCCAGGTCCTCGGAGTCGAGGGCGAGCCGGCCGGCGGCCAACCACAAGCCGTCGCCGTCCGCTCCCGGGACCGCAGCGGACCCGCCGATCCCGGCGACGTCCCCCGCCAGCCCGGGCATCTCGTCGCTCGTGGACCACGCGATGAGCACAGGTGCCCACTGAGAGGCGCCGTAGCGGGTCTGGATCAGGTCGCGCCCCACCGCCGGGACCTCGTCGGTCCGGCCGGCGTAGGCGAAGTCCAGGCCGGTCGCGGCCTCGATCTCGGCCACCGCCTCGTCGACCAGCTCCTGCCCGCCCGGCGGGGCACCGTCGGGACGCACCACGTACCGGACCGGGCGGCACGGGTCGTAGCCGACCGGTGCGCCGTCGACGGTGTGCAGGAAGGCGTAGCTGCCCGCGGACGTCACCGGCACGGCGGGGTGCAGCCGGCCGCTCGCCGGCGCGGGCCGCGGCACCGCGAACGCCCTGCCGTCGACCTCGACCATGACCCTGGGCCGGAAGAGCGCGGCGAGGTCGTCCGGTTGCCGCAGGTCCAGCCCCCGCGCCTGAGCGACGGCACCGACGCCGACGAGCCCGAGAGCGAAGACCGCCAGGACGACGAGCGGCCGCGCACGCCGCCGCCGGGCGGCGCGCGCCACCTGGTGCCGGGCGCGGCGCGACAGCACCTCGTCCGAGCGCTCGTCCACGCCCCGAAGTGTCGCAGCCCCCGACGCCGGCTCGGGACCGCCGCGCGGGCGAAACCGCGCCTCACGTCCGCCTGGCGAACCCGGTTTGGACCGGGCAGCGGGCAGGGCCACGATGTGGGGGTGCTACACGCCCTGCTGCTGGAGAACCTGCACCCCCTTGCCACCACTTTGCTGCGCTCCGACGGGACGGAGGTCACCACCCGCACCGGCGCCATGGACACCGCCGAGCTGGCCTCGTCGCTCAAGGGCGTCGAACTGCTCGGGATCCGGTCCAAGACCCAGGTGACCCGTGAGGTGATCGAGCAGGCCGACGACCTGGTCGCGATCGGCGCGTTCTGCATCGGGACGAACCAGATCGACCTCCAGGCCGCCGCAGAGCGCGGCATCGCCGTGTTCAACGCGCCGTTCTCGAACACCCGCTCGGTGGTCGAGCTCGCGGTGGCGGAGATCATCGCGTTGACCCGCCGGCTGACCGAGCGCGACCGCGCGCTGCACGAGGGCGTGTGGGACAAGTCCGCCGAGGGCGCCCACGAGGTCCGCGGGCGCACGCTGGGCATCGTCGGGTACGGGAACATCGGCACGCAGCTGTCGGTGCTCGCCGAGTCGATCGGCATGTCGGTGGTGTTCTACGACTCGGCCGAGAAGCTCGCACTGGGCAACGCTCGGCGGATGTCCAGCCTGGACGAGCTGCTCGCGGTGGCCGACGTCGTCACGCTGCACGTGGACGGGCGGGCGGGGAACGCCGGCTTCTTCGGCCGGGCCCAGTTCGAGCGGATGCGCGACGGTGCGCTGTTCCTCAACCTCTCGCGCGGGTTCGTGGTCGACTACGTCGCGCTGCGCGAGGCGATCGAGTCCGGCCGGGTGGGCGGTGCGGCGATCGACGTGTTCCCCGAGGAGCCCAAGCGCCGCGGCGACCCGTTCACCTCCGACCTGCGCGGGCTGCCCAACGTGATCCTCACCCCGCACATCGGCGGCTCGACCGAGGAGGCCCAGGAGGCGATCGGCCAGTTCGTCGCGAACAAGCTGCGCGACTACATCAGCCACGGTTCGACGATGCTGAGTGTCAACCTGCCCAATCTCGCGCTCGACGCCCGCACCGGGGCCCACCGCCTGACGCACCTGCACCACAACACCCCGGGCGTGCTCGCGGGGATCAACCAGGTGTTCGCCGACCACGGCGTCAACATCGACGGGCAGCTGCTCGCGACCAAGGGCGAGTTCGGCTACGTGGTCACCGACGTGGCCGCGGGGCTGGCCCCGGATGCGGTGCAGATCCTGGCGAGCATGGACCAGACGATCCGGCTGCGCGTGCTGTCCTGACGACCCGGGGCTGACGAGCCACGGCGCGGGCGGGTCCTCCGCCCACGACGTGCCCCTCAGTCTCAGCCCGTCTTGCGCCGGAAGGCCCGACGGCCGCCACCGGCGACCTCGGGGCCGTGCACCGATCCGGTGTTGCGGGCCGCCTCCTGCGACCGGTGGGCCTCGGCGTTCTTGCGCTCCAGCGCCGCACGGAACTGCTCCTTGGCGTCCTCGGACGGCGTCGGGGTGCTGCGTCGTTCGGCCATGGTCGGCCTCCTCGTCTCGTGCCCCCAGAGTGGCGCCTCCGGTGGCTCGGGCGCCACCCGAATGATGCCGGGACACGTCGTAACCTACGCCTGCGTAAGTTATCCTGGAGCCATGGACGTCCCCCGGCCATGGTTGGCCTCGTACGCCCCCGGAGTCCCCGCCGACGTCACCGTCGACGCGCCCGTGACGCGGGCGCTCGAGGAGGCTGCGCGGGCGTTCCCCACCCGCGTGGCGACCGACTTCCTCGGTGCCGTGACCACCTACGACGCGCTCGTCCGTCGCATCGAGCGTGCGGCCGGTGCGCTCGCGGCCCTCGGTGTGGAGCGCGGCGACCGGGTCGCGCTCGTTCTTCCCAACAGCGCGACGCACGTGGTGCTGTTCCACGCGGCTCTGCGCCTCGGCGCCGTGGTGGTCGAGCACAACCCGACCTACTCGGCCGCCGAGCTCGCCCACCAGCTCGGCGACTCCGGCGCCGTGGTCGCGCTGGTCTGGGAGAAGGCCGTCGCGCGCGTGCTCGAGGTGCGCGACCAGACCGACCTGCGGACCGTCGTCGCGGTGAACCTCGCCGCCGACCTGCCGTCGGTCAAGCGCGCCGCCCTGCACCTGCCGGTGCGCCAGGCGCGTGAGACCCGCGCGTCGATGCGCTCGAGGGTCCCCGGCGACGTACCCCGCTGGGACCGCCTGGTCCGCCGCGCCAAGCCCCTGCCATCGGACCACCCCCACCCCGAGCTGTCCGACGTCGCGCTGCTGCAGTACACCGGCGGTACCACGGGAACGCCCAAGGGCGCGGTGCTCACCCACCTGAACATCGCCGTCAACGCCGCGCAGGGCCAGGCGTGGACGAGGCACGAGCCCGGCACGCAGACGGTGCTGGCCGCACTGCCGTTCTTCCACGCCTTCGGCATGACGCTGTGCCTGACGTACTCGGCGCTGATCGCCGCCACCCTCGTCGTGGTGCCGCGGTTCGACCCCGAGCTGGTGCTCGACGCCCATCGGCGGCGCCCGCTCACCTTCGTGCCGGGCGTTCCGCCGATGTTCGAGCGGCTGGCCGCCGCGGCCACCGAGCGCGGCGTGGACCTCAGCTCGATCGCCTACTCCATCTCCGGGGCGATGTCGCTGCCCCGGTCGACGGCCGACGCGTGGGAGAAGGTCACCGGCGGCCTGCTGGTCGAGGGCTACGGGATGACCGAGACCTCGCCGGTGGCGGTCGGCAACCCGCTCAGCGCCGACCGGCGCCCGGGCCTGCTGGGCGTCCCGTTCCCGTCGACGTGGGCGCGCGTGGCCGACCTCGAGGATCCGACCCGCACCGTCGAGCCGGGCGAGCGCGGCGAGCTGCTCCTGTCCGGGCCCCAGGTCTTCGCCGGGTACTGGAAGCGCCCGGAGGAGACCGCGGCGATGCTGGTCGAGCTCGACGGGCACACCTGGTTGCGCACCGGTGACGTGGTGGTCGTCGAGGACGGTGGCTTCCTGCGGCTGGTCGACCGCATCAAGGAGGTCATCATCACCGGCGGGTACAACGTGTACCCCTCGCAGGTCGAGGAGCACCTGCGCCAGATGCCGGAGATCGCGGACGTGGCCGTGGTCGGGCTCCCGGGGGGCGACCTCGGCGAGCGGGTCGTGGCGGCGATCGTGCTGGCCGAGGGCACGTCGCGGGTCGAGCTCGCGGCCGTCCGGGCCTGGAGCGAGCGCGCCCTCGCGCGCTACGCGCACCCACGCGAGCTCATCGTGCTGCCCGAGCTCCCTCGCTCGCAGATCGGCAAGGTGCTGCGGCGGGTCGTGCGAGAGCAGCTCATCAACCGCAGCTGACCGATCAGGGCGCGATGGCCTCCGGCTTCTCGGCGCGCTCGGCGCGCAGCGCCCCGATGGCGGCCTCGAAGTCGTCGAGCGAGTCGAAGGCCTGGTACACGCTCGCGAACCGCAGGTAGGCCACCTCATCGAGCTCGCGCAGTGGACCGAGGATCGCGAGTCCGATCTCGTGGGCGTCGAGCTCGGCGGTCCCGGTGCCGCGGAGGGTCTCCTCCACGCCCTGGGCGAGCAGGGCCAGGTCGTCCTCGCTCACCGGCCGCCCCTGGCACGCCTTGCGCACCCCGTTGATGATCTTCTCGCGGCTGAACGGCTCGGTCGCCCCGGACCGCTTCACCACCGCGAGACTCGCCGTCTCGATCGTGGTGAAGCGACGGCCGCACTCCGGGCACTGCCGTCGGCGACGGATCGAAGCGCCGTCGTCGGCGGTCCGCGAGTCGACCACTCGCGAGTCGCTGTGCCGGCAGAACGGGCAGTGCACCGGTGCTCCCCTCCCCGAGACACCCCCGCGGATGCCCCGGGTCACGGTACGACCGCACCCCCGACCAGGCAAGGAGCGATCAGCCGGCGTCGCCCGCGGCCGGGACCAAGAGCTGCTGACCCGCCCGCAGGCCCGAGTCGCTGAGCCCGTTGAGCACGATCAGCCGGTCCACGACATCCCGCACGTCCTCGCCCGGCTCCGTGACGGACGAGGCGATCTGCCACAGCGTCTGTCCGGCTGTCACCGTGACCACGTCCACGGGGATCGCCGGGTCTGCGCCGCCGGCGGCCGCCCCGGTGGGCCGCAGCGCCCATCCGGCGACCAGCAGCAGCGCGAGGACGACGAGGACCGCGCGACCACGGGCGGTCAGGCGCAGGTGCCGCCGCTCGGGGCGAGCAGCACGTGCCGGCCGCGCCCGGGGTGCCGTGCGCACCAGGTCGCTCCGGGTGTCCCAGGCCAGCGCAGTCATCTCGGTCTCCTCGTCGAACACACGTTCGTCGTACGTCTGTACGATGTCTAGCACGAGCCGGCGACATTTGTCGAGACACGCCTCGAACAGATGTTTGATCAGCCCGTCGCGCCGCCCTAGGCTGAGTGGCACGAGGACAGACCATCACCGACCACCGACACGCACCGACAAGCGCCGACACGACCGGGAGCACCCGGAGACCTGGAGGAGACCGTGGCACCGAGCAGCACCCCGCCGACGGGGCACGGGGACGATCTCGCGAGCGTGCACACCCTCCCGGACGGCCCGGCCGACGGGGACGGCCTCACCGCCCGCCAGCGGCTCGTGCTGGACACGATCCGCTCGAGCGTCGAGCAGCGCGGCTACCCGCCGAGCATGCGCGAGATCGGCGACGCGGTCGGCCTGACCAGCCCGTCGTCGGTCAAGCACCAGCTCATGGCTCTGGAGCGCAAGGGCTACCTGCGGCGCGACCCGCACCGTCCGCGGGCGATCGAGATCGTCCACCCGGACGACTCGCGCACCATCGCCGGGCTCGAGACACCAGTGGACCCCGATGTCACCGAGCGCCCCACGCCGTCCTACGTCCCCGTGGTCGGCCGGATCGCCGCCGGTGGGCCGATCCTCGCCGACCAGGTGGTCGAGGACGTCTTCCCGCTGCCGCGCCAGCTGGTGGGCGACGGCGAGCTGTTCCTGCTCAAGGTCGTCGGCGACTCGATGCTCGACGCGGCGATCTGCGACGGTGACTGGGTGGTGGTGCGCCGCCAGCCGGTGGCCGAGAACGGCGAGATCGTCGCGGCCATGCTCGACGGCGAGGCGACGGTCAAGACCCTCAAGCGCGCCGACGGCCACGTGTGGCTGCTGCCCCAGAACCCGGCCTACTCCCCCATCGACGGCGACGACGCCGTCGTGCTCGGGCGGGTCGTCAGCGTGCTGCGCAGCCTCTGAACTGGTGTGGCCGGTGCGCCCACCGCACCGGCCACACCGCCACGACGCGTCGACGCGCCCGGACCGGCGACCGCTACCACCCGAACCGGTGGGCGATCTCGTGCAGGTGGTCCGCCGAGCGGCGCAGGCCGGCCAGCTCCTCCCCCGACATCGGCACCTCGAGCCGCGCCTCCACCCCGCTGCGGCCGACCACGGCCGGCACCGACAGGCAGACGTCGGAGATGCCGTAGTAGTCGTTCAGGAGCGATGAGACCGGCAGGATGCTCTTCTCGTCCTTGAGCACCGCCTCGACGATGCGGGTGGCTGCCTGCGCGATCGCGTAGTTCGTCGCGCCCTTGCCCTCGATGATCCGGTAGGCCGATCCCACGACCTCCTGGGCGATCCGGTTGCGCACCGCCTGGTCGAACGGTCCGTTGCCGGTCTTGGCGCCCCGCCAGTTGAGCAGCGGGACCGAGCCGATCGCCGCCGAGCTCCACAACGGGATCTCCGAGTCCCCGTGCTCCCCGGCGATGGTCGCGTGCACGCTCTGCACCGCGACGTTGCAGTGCTGGGCCACGAGCCAACGAAGCCTGCTCGAGTCGAGCACGGTCCCCGAGCCGAACACCCGGCCCGGTTCGAGGTTCGAGGTCCGGATCGCGGCGTAGGTGACGATGTCGACCGGGTTGGTGACCATCATGAAGACCGCGTCGGGCGCGACCTCGACGAGCTTCGGCATCAGGTCGCGGACCAGCCCGACGGTCGCGTCGGCCAGGTCGAGGCGGGACTGGCCCGGCTTCTGCTTCGCACCGGCCGTGACCACCACGACGTCGGAGTCGGCGAGCACCGACAGGTCGTCCGCGCCGATCACCTGCGCCTCCGGCATGAACTGGATGCCGTGGCCCAGGTCGAGGACCTCGGCCTCGACCTTCGCCGCGTTGATGTCGAACAGCGCGACGGTGCGCGCGGCTCCGCGCATCAGGGCGGCGTACGCGATGGTGGCGCCCACGCTCCCGGCACCCACAATGCCGATCTTCGTCGTGCGACGGCGGTCGACCCCGGGCCTGGGTTGCTCGCTCACGTGCTCCTCCTTCGCTGGGAGGTGCCCAGCCTAGAGGCGCCCGGTGCACAAGGCTCGGTCGCCCATGACCCGGGAACCTGGCCGCGGAGCGCGCACCGCGTGACTCAGTCGGTCCCCGGTCCGGCCGCCAGGCGGGCGAGCGCGGCGAGGACGACCTCTCGGTCGGTCGTGCGCCAGAACGGCGGCAGCGAGCGGGCCAGGAACTCCCCGTACCGCGCGGTGACGAGCCGGGGGTCCAGCACCGCCACCACACCACGGTCGGCGTCGGTGCGCAGCAGGCGACCGGCGCCCTGGGCGAGCATCAGCGCCGCGTGGGTGGCCGAGACGGCCATGAAACCGTTGCCACCCGCGGCCTGCACCGCCTCGGTACGCGCGGCACGCACCGGGTCGTCGGGCCGCGGGAACGGGATGCGGTCGATGAGCACCAGCCGGCAGGCCCGGCCGGGCACGTCCACGCCCTGCCACAGCGACAGGGTGCCGAACAGGCAGGTCGCCTCCTCCTCGGCGAACCGGGCCACGAGCGTCGGAAGCTGGTCGTCACCCTGGCAGAGCACCGGCACGTCCACCCGCTCGCGCATCGCCTCGGCGGCCGCGACCGCCGCGCGGCGCGAGGAGAACAGCCCGAGGGTCGCCCCGCCCGCCGCGGAGACCAGCGCGGCGATCTCGTCCAGCTGGGCATCGGTCGCCGGCTCGCGGCCCGGGGCGGGCAGGTGCCGGGCGACGTACAGGATGCCGGCCCGCGCGTGGTCGAACGGGCTGCCGACGTCCAGGCCACGCCACGGCTGAGCCACCGGCCCCCCGTCGCCCGTCGCGCCGTCCGCCCCCGGACCGCCCCCCGGCCGGCCGTCGGCTCCCGCGTCGGCCGCTCCCGCGTCGCCGTCCGCGGTCCACGCCCCGCCCTCGCCCGCGGCGCCGGTGATCTCGTCGCGCGGAGAGAGCCCCGAGGCCGCCGCCAGCGGCGTGAAGCTGCCGCCCAGGGTGAGGGTCGCCGAGGTCAGCACCGCGCTCCGGCCGGCCAGCAGACCGCCCCGCACGAGCCCGGCGACGTCCAGCGGGGCGGCCAGCAGTCGCGGCCCACCGGAGCCGCGCTGCCCCGGCCGCTCGTCGCGGGTGCACCACAGCACGTCGCGCCCCGGCTCGCCGAGCATCCGCTCGGCCACCTCGAGCAGGACCGTGACCGTCGAGGTCGCCATCGTGAGCCCGCCGTCCGGGGCCTGGCCCGGGGTCGGTCGCAGCGCGGTCAGCTGGGTCCGCGCCGCGTCCCGCACGGTCGCGATCGCCGTGGTGAGCCCATCGGGGAGACCGTCGGGGAACCGCCCGTCAGGCACGCGGCCGAGCTCGGCGGCCAGCGCCTGGGCGGCCCCTTCGAGCGCCTCGACGTCGGCCTTGCCGAATCTGCGGGCGAGGCCCGCGGCGTGCAGCGCCACGGCAGGCGACAGCTCGACGGTCGCCTGGGTGGTGATCCGGTCGGCCAGCTCGTGGGCCTCGTCGACCACCAGGACCTCGTGCTCGGGCAGCACGCCGGGCGAGCCCGACGCGGCGATCCCGAGCATCGCGTGGTTGGTCACCACGACATCGGCCTCGTGGGCGCGGTGCCGGGCGGCCTCGGCGAAGCACTCGTCGACCATCGGGCACCGCTGCCCGAGGCACTCCATCGCGGTCAGGGACACCTGCCGCCACGCTCGGTCGCTGACCCCGGGGACGAGGTCGTCCCGGTCCCCGGTGCTCGTCCCGGCCGCCCACTCGCGCACGGCGAGCACCTGGCGCCCGAGGTCGGAGGCCTGCGCCTGGGGATGGTCGGCCGCACCGGGGACGTCACCGAGGTCGAACAGGGCGGCCGGCTCGTCCGCCGGGTAGCCGCCGGCCAGCTTGTGCTTGCAGACGTAGTTGTGCCAGCCCTTGAGCAGCGCGATCTGCGGCGGGCGCGGCAGGTGAGGGGCGACCGCGGACGCGACGAGGGGCAGGTCCCGGGTGATCACCTGGCGCTGGAGCGCGAGGGTCGCCGTGGAGACCACCACCGTCTCGTCGGCGAGCACCGCGTGGCGCACCGCCGGGACCAGGTAGGCCAGGGACTTGCCCGTGCCGGTGCCGGCCTGGACCAGCAGGTGCTCGCCACGGTCGATCGCACCGGCGACCGCCTCGGCCATGGCCCGCTGGCCGTCGCGTCGCACGCCACCGAGGGCGTGCACCGCCTCGTCGAGCAGCTCGGCCGGGTCCACCCCGGCAGCCTAGGTGCTCGGCCGGACGGGTCCGCGCGATCCCGAGGGCGCGCCTCAGCCCTGGTTCGCGGCCCGCTCCAGCGCGGCCGCGAGATCGGGGTCCACCCGGCCGCGGACCACCGTGCCGTCGGCAGTGTGCTCGACCGCGACCTCGCCCTCGTCGTGCGCCCGGCTGACCAGGTCGCCGCGGGTGTACGGCACCACGAGGTCCACGTGCGCCTGCGGGCGGGGCAGTGCGTCGGAGATCCGGTCGCGCAGCTCGGCCAGACCCGCGCCCGTGTGCGCGGACACCACGACCGCGCCCGGCTCTCGGCGCAGCATCCGCGCGACGGTCTCCGGGTCAGCGACGTCTGCCTTGTTGAGCACGACGATCTCGTGCACGTGGTCGATCCCGTCGATCTCGCCGAGCACCTCGCGCACCGCTGCGACCTGCCCCTCGGGGTCGGGGTGGGCCACGTCCACGACGTGCAGCAGGACGTCGGCCTCGCCGACCTCCTCCAGGGTCGAGCGGAACGCCTCGACCAGCTGGTGCGGCAAGGCGCGGACGAAGCCGACGGTGTCGCTGAGGGTGTAGGTCCGCCCGTCCGGTGTCTGGGCGCGCCGGACCGTGGGGTCCAGGGTGGCGAACAGCGCGTTCTCCACCAGCACCCCGGCGCCGGTCAGGCGGTTGAGCAGGCTGGACTTGCCCGCGTTGGTGTACCCGGCGATCACGACCGCCGGCACGTGGTGCCGGCGCCGGCCCGACCTGCGGGTCCGCCGGGCCGGTGCCATCTGTGCGATGTCACGGCGGAGCCTGGACATCCGGGTGCGGATCCGGCGACGGTCCAGCTCGATCTTGGTCTCGCCGGGGCCGCGCGAGCCGATGCCCGCACCGCCGGCGACCCGGCCGCCGGCCTGCCGGGACATCGAGTCGCCCCAGCCGCGCAGGCGCGGGAGCAGGTACTCGAGCTGGGCCAGCTCGACCTGGGCCTTGCCCTCCCGGGACTTGGCGTGCTGGGCGAAGATGTCCAGGATCAGGGCGGTCCGGTCGATGACCTTGACCTTGACGACGTCCTCCAGGGCGCGCCGCTGGGAGGGCGCGAGCTCACCGTCCACGATGACGGTGTCCGCGCCCGAGTCCGCGACCAGGTCGGCGAGCTCGGCAGCCTTCCCCGAGCCCAGGTAGGTGCCGGGGTCCGGGTTGGCGCGGCGCTGCAGGAGCCCGTCGAGCACCTCCGAGCCCGCGGTCTCGGCCAGCGCGGCGAGCTCGCGCAGGGACACCTCGGCCTCGACGGCGTCGCCACCCGTCTGGAGCCCCACGAGGACGACACGCTCCAGGCGCAGCTGGCGGTACTCGACCTCGGTGACGTCGGCGAGCTCGGTGGACAGCCCGGCGACCCGGCGCAGCGCGGCGCGTTCCTCCCGGTCCAGCTGCTCGCCGTCGTGCTCCTGGGCGCGCGTGTCGCCCTCGTCGACGGCGGTGCGTCCGGCGCGCGCGAGCACCCGCGCGACGACGTCGTCGGCCAGGCCGACGGCGTCGAGGTCGGCCTGGACGTCGCCGCGGTCGGAGGTGGGGCTGGTCGGAGTCATGCGGTCCTTTCGTCTCCCTCAAGAGTGACACCCCGCCACAGGCGCGGCGAGGCATTTCACCACGGGCGCAGTGCGACGTGGCGCCCCGACGCGGGCTACGCAGCGGCGCGGCTCGGTAGGGTGCGCGCGTGGTCGAGCACTACTTCACCGCGGAGCCGGCCTCCGCCGACGAGCGCGGCACCCTGACCGTCGAGCTGGCCGGGCGCGAGGTCACCGTCCGCACCGCCCCGGGGGTGTTCTCCGCCGGGCGGCTGGACCTGGGCACCCGGGTGCTCCTGCGCAGCGTGCCGACTCCGCCGGCCACCGGTGACCTGCTCGACCTCGGCTGCGGCTGGGGACCGATCGCGCTGACCCTCGCGCTGGAGTCGCCCGCGGCGACCGTGTGGGCCGTGGACGTCAACCGGCGCGCCCTGGACCTCCTGCGCCGCACGGCCGCGGACCTGGGGCTGACGAACCTGCGGGTGGTCGAGCCGGAGGAGGTGCCCGACGACGTGACGTTCGCGGCCATCTGGTCCAACCCGCCGATCCGGGTGGGCAAGGACGCGCTGCACGCGATGCTCACACGCTGGCTCGGGCGGCTGGAGCCGGACGGGCAGGCGTGGCTCGTCGTGCAGCGGACCCTGGGGTCGGACTCGCTCGCGGACTGGCTGCGCGGGCAGGGTCTCGCGACGACGAAGGCCGCGTCCGCCAAGGGCTTCCGGGTGCTGCGGGTCGGACCGCACGACTGACGCCGGGAGCGCCCGTCCCGGGATCCCCCGAGCGTCAGCCCAAGGCGTCCAGGTCGACGACCAGGTCCGCGACCAGCACCGCGGGGCCGGCCAGCTCGACCCGGTCCCCGGCCACGGCGACCCGGACCACGCCGCCGGGGACCTCGACCCGCCACGTGTCCGGGGCGCCCGCTCCCGCCCACGTCCGCACCGCGAGCGCCGCGGCGCACGCGCCGGTGCCGCACGACCGGGTCTCCCCCACGCCGCGCTCGTGCACCCGCATACGCACCGCGCCGACCACGCCGTCGCCCTGCCGCCGCTCGCCGAGCGGCACCACGAGCTCGACGTTGCTGCCGTTCGGGGGCACGGGCTCGACCTGGGGCGCCCGGCTCAGGTCCGCGGCCGCGAGCTCGTCCAGGTCGGCGAGCGCGAGCACGGTGTGCGGGTTGCCCACGTCGACGCTCAGCGCGGCGCGGGCCACCGGCAGGCCGGCCACCGCGACCTCGGCGTCCACGCCGGACGCACGGGGGTCACCCGGCAGGGCCCAGCGCCCCATGTCGACCGCGTACCACGCAGCGTCGCCGCCGTCGGGGTCGGCCGTGCGACGCACCCGCCGCACCCCGGCCCTGGTACCCAGCGCGAGCTCGCCGGTGCCGTCCCACAGGCCCAGGCGCTCGGCGAACGCGGCGATCACGCGAACGCCGTTGCCGCACATCTCCGCGACCGAGCCGTCGGCGTTGCGGTAGTCCATGAACCAGGTGGCCGCCGGGTCCTCGGCGAGCGCCGCCGCGCCGTCCTCGAGCCGGTCGCCGGCGACCAGCCGGAGCACCCCGTCCGCCCCGATCCCGGCGCGCCGGTCGGTCAGGGCCCGCACCAGGTCCGCATCGAGGTCGAGCGCACCGGCGCGGTCGTCGACCAGCACGAAGTCGTTCTGCGTGCCGTGACCCTTGGTCACCGCGAGCCGGCCGGTCATGACCCGAGGGTACGGCGAGCAGGCGCGGTCTCGGGCGGCTGTCCGCCCCGGGCGACGACCTCCAGGGCCCGCTCGACCAGGTCGGGGTCGGTCGCGTCGAGCCAGTGCACCCGGCGGTCCCGGCCGAACCAGCCCATCTGGCGGCGCGCGAGGCGGCGGGTCGCGATCACCGTCGCCTCGCGCGCCGATGCCTCGTCGGTCTCGCCGCGCAGCACGGCCAGCACCTGCGCGTAGCCGACCGCCCGCGCGGCGGTGCGGCCCATGGCGTCGGCGAGCCCGCGCACCTCGTCGACCAGGCCCGCTGCCCACATCCGGTCGACCCGCGCCTCGATCCTGGCGTCCAGCACGTCGCGCGCGCAGTCCAAGCCCACCTGGACCGTCGCCGCGACGTACTCCTGCTCCGGCAGTGCGGCGCGAAGGGGTCGACCGGTGAGCTCGATCACCTCCAGGGCGCGCACGATGCGCCGCGCATTGCTCCGGCCGATCGCCTCGGCGGCCGCCGGGTCCAGGCGCGCGAGCTCGTCGTGCAGCAGGCCCGGGCCCAGCTCGGCGAGCCGGGACTCGAGCCGGGCCCGTACCGCCGGATCCGTGGGCGCCAGCTCCATCCGGTCCAGCAGGGCACGGACGTACAGCCCCGAGCCGCCGACCACGACGCCCGTACGGCCACCCGCCTCGATCGCCTCGAGGTCCGCGCGCGCGTGCCGCTGGTAGGCCGCGACGGACGCCTCCTCGCCGACGTCGAGCACGTCGAGCTGGTGGTGGGCGACGCCCCGGCGCTCGGCGACGGTCAGCTTGGCGGTCCCGATGTCCATACCCCGGTAGAGCTGCATCGCGTCGGCGTTGACCACCTCGCCGCCCAGCGCCTCCGCCAGCGCCAGGCCCAGCTCGGACTTGCCGGTCGCGGTGGGACCGACCACGGCCACCCTCACGCCGGCACCCACGTGGCCACCAGGTAGGTCGCGTCGAACGGGGCGGTGCTGGTCACCCCGGCGCACCGCAACGGCTCCCCGCACGCGGCCAGCACCCGGGCCGGACCGAGCGCGCTGATCGCCAGCTCGGCCGCGAGCGCGCCGTCCAGCCCGGCCGGACCGGCCGGGTCGAGGGTCGCCAGCCAGGCCTCCAGGGCCGCGTCCGCCTCGACCGCCCGAGGGTCCTGGGCCAGCGGGGCCTGCGGCCCCCGACGCGCACTGCCCCCGCCGACCAGCACCGCACCGACCGGACCCGGCGACCGGAGCTCGGCTTCGGCCAGCGGCCCGTCGGCCGCACCGACCACCCGCACCGGACCCGTCCACCCGGACCGGTCCAGCAGCCACAGCGCCACCGCCGCGGCGACATCGTCCACCGGCGTGCCCTCCCCGCCGCCGGACCACGCCGAGTCCGGCACGCCGGCCGCGGTGAACGTGGGCCGCAGGCGACCCTCCGCACGAGCCGACCCGGGCGTCACCACCACGACGTGCGCCGGGCCGGCGTCCACCACGGCGGTCACGGCGGCGAGCGAGGCCCGCCGCTCGGCGTCCAGCACGTCGGCCCGGCCCGCCACACCCGGCACGAGCAGGGCGGTCGGAGGCACGAGGGCGGCAGCGACGAGCACGACCCGACGGTAGCCGCACCTGCGTGTCGTCACGTCCCGGAGCGCCGCGCCGCGCCCGCCCCCGAGGCGATCGGGTCCGACGCCCGCCCTGGTCCGGCGCGGCTACCCTGGACCGTGATGGGCTGGTTCTCGAAGACACGAGGCGGAGCCGGGTCGCGCCCGGAGCCGGATCCTGCCCTGACGAGCCCGCTGACCGCACAGCGGGTCCAGAACTGGCTGGCTCGGCGCGGCTACGGCTGGTTCGTGGACATGGACGGCGACACCGGCGGCATGTGGCGCGGGCGGATGTTCTACCTGTTCGCGCTGGGTGACGACGAGCAGATCCTGCAGGTGCGCGGGCAGTGGAACCGGTCGTTCACCATCGAGCGGCTCACCGAGGTGCTCGAGATCTGCAACACCTGGAACAGCGAGAAGGTCTGGCCCAAGGCCTACGTGCGGGTACGCGACGACGGCTCCGTGCACGCGGTCTGCGAGACCGCGACCGAGCTCGGTGCCGGTGTGACCGACGACCAGCTGGGCCAGCTCATCGAGTGCGGCCTGTCCTCGGCAGGGGCGTTCTTCGACGAGCTCGACGAGCGGTACCCCGACCCGGCCGGGCAGGCGCCGTGAGTGCCGCGAGCGCCTCCGGCGCGACTCCCGAGCGACCCACGCCGCTGTCAGCGGACCGGATCGCCGCCTACCTCGAGGCCGAGGGCTACCGCACCAGACGGGACGAGGACGGCGATGTCGCCGGGGTCTGGAACGGGCACCGGTTCTGGTTCATCGTGCTCGGGGAGCGCAACGAGGTGCTCCAGGTCCGCGGTCGCGCCGAGCACGTCCTGCCGGTCGAGCGCCGCGCAGTGGCCCTCCTCGCGGTCAACGACTGGAACCGCGACCGGATCTGGCCCAAGGCGTACCTGCGCGAGGAGGAGGACGGCCTCGCCCTGTACGGCGAGATGTCGGTCGACCTCGAGCACGGGGTGACCGACGCCCAGCTCGCACTCCTGCTCGACTGCGGCCTGGTCACCGCGATCCAGATGTTCCGCGCCACTGCACCCGCCGAGCAGGGCTGAGGGCGTCAGCGCCGGGCCGGCATCCCCAGCGGCACCGGACCCCCGGACGGCGCGGCGCCGTGGTCGTGGGTGTCATCCCTGGCCGCCTGCCACGCGTCGCCCGAGCGCGTGCGGCGCACCTCGAACGGCCCACCGGCCAGCGCGGAGTCGGCGACCAGGTGGTGCGGGGCACCGTAGGTGACCCGGACGGTGACGAGGTCCCCCGGGCGCGGCACGCCCGGCTCGCCCGGTGCGCGGTCCGCGAGCTCCGGCGGCAGGGCCAGGTGCACGAGGCGGTTGTCGGCGGCCCGGCCGCTGATCCGGTGCGTCGCCTCGTCCTTGCGGCCCTCGCCCTCGGCGACCAGGACCTCGAGGGTCCGGCCGACCTGGGCGGCGTTCTCCTGCTCGGAGACCCGCTCCTGGAGCGCGACCAGGCGTTCGTAGCGCTCCTGGACGACCTCCTTGGGCAGCTGGTCGGGCAGCTCCGCGGCGGGCGTGCCGGGGCGCTGGGAGTACTGGAACGTGAACGCCGAGGCGAACCGGGCCTGCTCGACCACCCGCAGCGTCTCCGCGAAGTCCTCCTCGGTCTCCCCAGGGAAGCCGACGATGACGTCGGTCGAGATCGCCGCGTCCGGGATCGCCGCGCGCACCCGCTCCAGGATCCCCAGGAAGCGCGTCGACCGGTAGGAGCGGCGCATCGCCCGCAGCACGCGGTCCGAACCGGACTGCAGCGGCATGTGCAGCGAGGGCATGACGGTCGGGGTCTCGGCCATCGCGGCGATCACGTCGTCGGTGAACGCCGCGGGGTGCGGCGAGGTGAACCGGACCCGTTCGATGCCCGGCACCGCCCCGACCGAACGCAGCAGGTCCGCGAACGCGCCGCGGTCGCCGAACTCGACCCCGTAGGTGTTGACGTTCTGCCCGAGCAGCGTGACCTCGATCGCCCCCGAGGCCACCAGGGCCTCGACCTCGGCGAGGATCTCGCCCGGCCGCCGGTCGCGCTCCTTGCCGCGCAGCGACGGCACGATGCAGAACGTGCACGTGTTGTTGCAGCCCACGCTGATCGAGACCCAGCCCGCGTAGACCGACTCGCGTCGGGTGGGGAGCGTCGAGGGGAACACCTGGAGCGACTCGGCGATCTCCACCTGTGCGGCCGCGTTGTGCCGGGCGCGGTCGAGCAACCGCGGCAGGACGTCGATGTTGTGCGTGCCGAACACCACGTCCACCCATGGCGCCCGCCGGACGATCTCACCGCGATCCTTCTGCGCCAGGCAGCCGCCGACGGCGATCTGCATCCCCGGCCGGGCCGCCTTGAGCGCGGCCAGCTGGCCGAGGTTGCCGTACAGGCGCGTCGAGGCGTTCTCGCGCACCGCGCAGGTGTTGAGCACCACGACGTCTGCCGACCAGGCGGCCTCCTCGGCGGGGTCCGCGCGCACCAGTCCGGCCTCCTCCAGAAGCCCGGCCATGTGCTCGGAGTCGTGGACGTTCATCTGGCAGCCCAGGGTGCGCACCAGGTAGGTGCGGGGGCTCTCGAGGTCGGACGCGGCGGGCGTCGGACGCGTGGTGGTCGCGCTCATCGCGCACCAGGGTAAGCCGCGCGACCGGGCAGTCCCGCGCTCCGCCCGGGCGGCCGAGTCATCCGACCATGTTGCACACCTGTAACCCCGATACCTGGCCCGTTCGGGTGAAACCCGCCTACGGTGCTCAGATGACGGAGCCAGAAGCCCCGGCGCCTGAAGGCGCCGTCGTCCCGGACGTCGGCGTGCGGGACGCGGTCGAGCCGCTCGTCGTGCTCGACCGGGTGAACAAGCACTTCGGTTCGCTGCACGTGCTGCAGGACATCGACCTCACGGTGCACCGCGGCGAGGTGGTCGTGGTGATCGGCCCCTCCGGCTCGGGGAAGTCCACGCTGTGCCGCACGATCAACCGGCTCGAGACGATCGACGGCGGGTCGATCACGGTGGACGGCGTGCCCCTGCCCGCCGAGGGCAAGGCGCTGGCGCGGCTGCGCGCGGACGTCGGCATGGTCTTCCAGTCCTTCAACCTCTTCGCCCACAAGACGGTCCTGGAGAACGTCACCCTCGGGCCGATCAAGGCCAAGGGCGTGGGTCGGCGCGAGGCCGAGTCCCACGCGATGGAGCTCCTCGATCGCGTCGGCGTCGCCGACCAGGCGCACAAGATGCCCGCGCAGCTGTCCGGCGGCCAGCAGCAGCGGGTGGCGATCGCCCGCGCGCTGGCGATGCGACCCAAGGTCATCCTGTTCGACGAACCGACCTCTGCGCTGGACCCGGAGATGATCAACGAGGTGCTCGACGTGATGGTCGCCCTCGCCAAGGACGGCATGACGATGGTCGTCGTCACCCACGAGATGGGCTTCGCGCGCAAGGCGGCGCACCGCGTGATCTTCATGGACGGCGGCCAGATCGTCGAAGAGGCCGACCCGGAGACCTTCTTCACCGCTCCGCGCAGCGAGCGCGCGAAGGACTTCCTGTCGAAGATCCTCACCCACTGACTCCCCCGCCCGGTCCGGGGCGGGGTCCACACCGGAAGGAACGCAGATGCGCACACGACTGATGGTCGCAGCCCTGGCTGCCGCGACCCTGCTGCTCGGGGCGTGCAGCTCGGGCACCGCCGACGGAGGCGGGGGGGACGCCTCGATGACCGATGGAGCCATGGACTTCCCGGCCGGTTCCACGATGGCCAAGCTCTCCGACGCCGGCACGATCACCGTCGGCACCAAGTTCGACCAGCCGCTGTTCGGCCTGGTCGGACCTGACGGGGTGCCCGAGGGCTTCGACGTCGAGATCGCCAAGCTCATCGCGGGCCACCTGGGCATCTCGCCGGACAAGATCGTCTGGAAGGAGACCGTCTCGGCCAACCGCGAGGACTTCATCGAGCGCGGCGAGGTCGACATCGTGGTCGCCACCTACACGATCAACGACGACCGCAAGCAGCGGATCTCGTTCGCCGGGCCGTACTACGAGGCGGGCCAGTCCCTCCTGACGCTCAAGGACAACACCGACATCAACGGCCCCGACGACCTGGCGGGCAAGAGCGTCTGCACGGTCTCCGGCTCGACGCCCGAGGCCAACCTGCTGGCCAACTACCCCGACACCAAGGTCGTGCCGTTCGGCACGTACTCCGAGTGCCTGGAGCCGCTGCGCAACGGTCAGGTCGACGCCGTCAGCACGGACAACGTGATCCTGGCCGGCTTCGCGGCCGAGAACGACGACCTCGAGGTCCGCGGCGAACCGTTCACCGCCGAGCCCTACGGGATCGGCCTGGCCCGCGAGGACACCGACTTCCGGATGTGGATCAACGACACGCTCGAGACGATGTTCGCCGACGGCAGCTGGACCAAGGCGTGGGAGGACACCGCCGGGACCGTGCTGCCGACGCCGGAACCGCCCACCGTCGACCGGTACGACCTCAACTCCTGAGCAGCTCCTGACCTGTCCCGGGGTCGGCGCGCCGTCGGCCCCGGGACAGGTCGGGCTTGCGCGGCCGGGCGACCCCGTCGTCCGGCCGCCACCCGGTGCCGCACCTCTGCCCGAAGGGGACCCATGGGCTTCATCGCCGAGAACCTGTCGACCTACGTCGACGGGTTCCTCGTGACCCTGCGTCTCACGGCCGTCTCCGGCCTGCTGGCACTCGTGTGGGGCACCGTGATCGCCGCGTTCCGGGTGTCGCCGCTGCGTCCGCTGCGGGCGTTCGGGACCGTCTGGACCGAGACCCTGCGCAACACGCCGCTGACCCTGGTGTTCTTCGGGATGGTCTTCGTCGCCCCGCAGTTCGGCATCATCCTGCCCCTGGGCTTCTGGACCGCGGTGATCTGCCTGGCCACGTACACCTCCGCGTTCGTGGCCGAAGCGGTCCGCTCGGGCATCAACGGTGTGAACGTCGGGCAGGCCGAGGCTGCCCGCGCGATCGGGCTGACCTTCGGTCAGACCCTCGGCAACGTGATCCTGCCCCAGGCGATCCGCTCGGTGATCCCGCCGCTGATCAACGTGCTCATCGCCCTGACCAAGAACACCTCCGTCGCCGCCGGGTTCGCCGTGGTCGAGCTGGTCGCCACCGGACGCAGGCTCGGCGTGGGCAACGCCGCCGCGGGTGCCTGGGTGCTGGTGGGCGTCGCGATCTTCTACCTGGTCCTCACGATCCCCTTGGGCATCCTGGCTGCCCGCATCGAGCGGAGGGTGGCGTTCGCGCGATGAGCTCGGTGCTGTACGACGCCCCGGGGCCGCTGGCCCGCCGCCGCGAGACCATCGGCTCGGTGGTCGGCGCGATCGTCCTGGCCGGCGCCATCGCCGGTGCGATCTGGTACGCCGCCGGCAACGGCGTGTTCGCCGCCGACCACTGGGACGTGCTGTACGACCCGCCCAAGGGCCAGAGCGCGGGCGCAGTGTGGAGCTCGATGGTGGTCAGGGGCCTCGGCGCCACCCTGCGGGCCGCCGCGCTCGCCGCGCCGCTCGCCCTGGTCCTCGGCCTCGTCCTGGCGATGATGCGCACCTCGCACCTGGCCTGGCTCCGGGTCCCGGCGATCGGGATCATCGAGGTGTTCCGCGGGCTGCCGGTGCTGCTGATGATGTACTTCGGCCTCATCGGGATGGGGCTGGACACGTACCTGGCCGTCGCGTTCGGGCTCACCGTCTACAACATGGCGGTCATCTCGGAGATCCTGCGCTCGGGACTCGCCGCGCTGCCCAAGGGACAGACCGAGGCGGCGCTGGCGCTGGGCCTCACCCGGTGGCAGACGCTGATCATCGTCCAGCTGCCCCAGGCGGTACGGATCATGCTGCCCAGCCTCATCGCACAGCTCATCGTGCTGCTCAAGGACTCCTCGCTGGGCTTCATCGTGGGGTACCCGGAGCTGCTCCAGTCGATCAAGAACAACGCGTCGTACTTCGGCAACGACTACTACGTGGCGCTGTTCACGGTGGGCTTCGTCCTGTTCCTGGCCGTGAACCTCTCGCTCAGCGCGCTCGCCCGCCGAGTCCAGCGGCGCACACCCGGTGCCCGTCAGGTCGTCGTCGCGCCAGCCGCGAACGGCACCGGGCCCGCGGTGTAGGTCGCCCGGGCTCTCAGCCCGCGGTCGCGCTGGCCCGGAGCTCGCGGACCACGGTGACCTCGATCTCGCCCGGGAACGACAGGTCCTTCTCGATGTGCTGCGCGATGGTCCGGGCCAGGCCAGGCAGCTCCTCGTCACGCACGGCCGACGGTTCGACGACCACCCGCACCTCGCGACCGGCCGACATCGCCAGTGCGCGGCGCACGCCGGGGTGTGCCGCGACGAGCGCCTCGAGGTTGTCCATCCGCTCCAGGTACTGGTCGAGCTCCTCGCGCCGGGCGCCCGGTCGTGCGGCGGACAGCGCATCGGCGGCCTGGACCAGCACCGCCTCGACAGTCGTCTTGGGCACCTCGTCGTGGTGCGCGGCGATGGCGTTGACCACGTCGGGCTGCTCCCCGCACCGCTGGGCGAGCTCGGCACCCACCTGGGCGTGAGTCCCGCCGAGCTCGGCGTTCAGAGCCTTGCCGACGTCGTGCAGGAAGGCGGCGCGTCGAGCGAGCTCGACGTCGGCGCCCAGCTCGGCCGCCATCACCGCCGCGGTCTGAGCGCACTCGACGAGGTGCTCGAGCACGTTCTGGCCGTAGCTGGTGCGCAGCCGCAGTCTCCCGAGGGTCTCGACGAGCTCGGGGTGCAGGCCGGCCACCCCGGCGCGCTCTGCGGCGTCGTGCCCTGCGGCCCTGGTGCGCTCGGCGGCGCCGGCCACGGCCTCGGCGTAGGCGATCTCGATGCGCTGGGGGTGGATCCGCCCGTCGGCGATGAGGGTCCCGAGGGCGACCGCGGCGACCTCACGACGCTCGGGGTCGAAGCACGAGAGCGTGACGGAGTCGGGGGTCTCGTCCACGATGACGTTCACGCCGGTCAGGGCCTCGAAGGTGCGGATGTTCCGGCCCTCCTTGCCGATGATCCGGCCCTTCATCTCCTCGGCCGGCAACGGCACCACGGTGACCGTGGTCTGCGCGCTCGTCGGCCCGGCCAGGCGCTGGGCGGCCGTGGCGAGGATGCGCCGGGCTGCGTCGTCCGCCGACCGGCGCGCCTTGGCCTCCGCGCGCCGCTCGATCGCCGCGACCTCGTGGGAGGCCCGCTGCGCGGCGAGCTCGAGCTGGCGCTGGCGCGCCTGCTCGGCGGTCAGACCGGACAGCGACGCCAGCAGCTCGGCCGCCTCGGCTCGCGCCGCCTCCGCGGTGGCCCGCGCCGCCTTCTCCTGCTCGGTGGCGACCGCGAGGAGGTCCGCGGCCTCGGATCGCATGGTCTTCGCCTCATGGCGCTCGGCGCGCGTCTCGGCCTCGCGTTCGGTGGTGCGCGCCTCGCGCCGCTCGACCTCCGCCGCCGCCTGGCGCGTCTCCTCGCGGATCTGCTCGACGTCGTGCTCGGCCTGCCGACGCGCCGCGTCGGCCTCCCGGCGCGCGAGCATGACCAGGACCAACGCGATGAGGCTGGCCAGCAGCAACGCCAGCACGGTGCCGACCTCGCCCCACAGCACGAAACTGCCCTCCCTCGCGCCTCAGTCGGCGTCGGGATCCGGACGGACCGAGGACTGGGCCCCACTATCGTCCACCATCTCGCGGACCAGCCTGGACGCCATGCCGGGCGAGTACCCCTTCCGGCCGAGCATCGCCACCATCCGCCGACTCTGCACCATGGGATCGACGTCCGACCGCCAGCGACGGGTCAGGAGGTCACGCGCCGCGGCCTCCTCGTCGGCCTCGTCGATCTGGGCCAGCGCCGCACGCGCGTCCTCGTCACCCACGCCCTTCCGGCGCAGCTCGACCGCCAGGGCGCGCCGCGCCAGGCCGCGCGACTCGTGCTTGGCGCGCACCAGGATCTCGGCGTACCCCGCGTCGTCGACCAGCCCGACCTCGGTGAAACGGTCCAGCACACGCTCGGCGACGTCCTCAGGGACGTCGCGGCGGGCCATCGCCTCGGCCAGCTGCTGGCGACTGCGCGGGGCTCCGGTCAGCAGGCGCAGCGCTATCGACCGGGCGACCTGCTCGGGGTCCGGCTCCGGGTCGACAGCGGCGACGCCGGTCTCGGGCGGCTCGGGAGCGCGCCCCGACCGGCGACGTCCGCCGTGCTGGAGGGCCACGTCAGAAGTCGACGCCCGCCGTGGGGTCGGCCGGCGCGTCCACCCGCGGACCCACGCCGAGCTTCTCCTTGATCTTCTTCTCGAGCTCGTCGGCCAGGTCCGGGTTGTCGCGCAGGAACCCGCGCGCGTTCTCCTTACCCTGCCCGAGCTGGTCGCCCTCGTACGTGTACCAAGCACCCGACTTGCGCACGAAGCCCTGCTCGACACCGAGGTCGATGAGGCCGCCCTCGCGGGAGATGCCCACGCCGTAGATGATGTCGAACTCCGCCTGCTTGAACGGCGGGGCCATCTTGTTCTTGACGACCTTGACGCGCGTCCGGTTCCCGACCGCGTCGGTGCCCTCCTTGAGGGTCTCGATCCGCCGGATGTCCAGGCGGACCGACGCGTAGAACTTCAGCGCCTTGCCACCCGTGGTGGTCTCCGGAGAGCCGAAGAACACGCCGATCTTCTCGCGCAGCTGGTTGATGAAGATCGCCGTGGTGCCGGACTGGCTCAGCGCCCCGGCGACCTTGCGCAGCGCCTGGGACATCAGACGGGCCTGCAGGCCGACGTGGCTGTCGCCCATCTCGCCCTCGATCTCCGCCTTGGGCACCAGCGCCGCGACCGAGTCGATGACCACGATGTCGATCGCGCCGGAGCGGATCAGCATGTCCATGATCTCCAGCGCCTGCTCGCCGGTGTCCGGCTGGGACACCAGCAGCGCGTCGGTGTCCACCCCGAGCGCCTTGGCGTACTCCGGGTCGAGCGCGTGCTCGGCGTCGATGAACGCCGCGATGCCGCCGGCCCGCTGGGCGTTGGCGACCGCGTGCAGCGCGACCGTCGTCTTGCCGGAGGACTCCGGGCCGTACACCTCGATGATCCGGCCGCGGGGCAGTCCCCCGATGCCGAGTGCGACGTCCAGAGCGATCGAGCCGGTGGGGATCACCTCGACGGGGGCACGCCCCTCGTCGCCGAGGCGCATGATCGAGCCCTTGCCGAACTGCCTGTCGATCTGGACGAGCGCTGCCTCCAAGGCCTTGGCGCGGTCTGCGGGAGCTGGCATCGGTCACCTCGTCGTCGCGGGGGCGGGATCCGCCCGTCGTGGTCTGCGTGGCACTGCTGATCGGAGCTGCTCGTCGTCACTGCGGTGCTTCGTCAGGCACGCTACGTCCCCCCTCCGACATCGCCGGGAGATGGTCCCGGCGGGGTGTGGATCGGCGGTCCGTCGCGCTGCCTGGGGACACAGTAGGCCGAACACCTGTTCGACGCGAGCATCCGACCCACGACACGCCGCTGCGCGTGTCGTGACCTATCGCGCCGGGCGGTCCGGCCCCCAGCGCCGGGCGACGGGCACCTCCATCGCGTCGCACAGCGCGCGCCACACGGTGCGCGGGTCCTCCCCCGCCGCCAGCGCCTGGGCCGCCGTCCGGTCACCGAGCGCGTCGACGACCTGCTCGTCGACCAGCACTCGACCCATCCGCTCGCCGAACACGTCGACGACCGCGTCCCAGAACTCGCTGTACCGCACCGGCACAGCCTGCCATCCCGACCATGATCACCAGGATTCGGTCCTCGGCGCTGGGATTCGTGCCGGATCGGGCCGGGAACCGCGGGCCACGCCGCGATCCGTGGCCCGCGGACGCACTAGCGTCGGGGGCATGAGGACCGACCTGATCCCCGAGCTGGCCCGGCAGACCGCCGAGCTGAGCGACCGGGGCCTGTACAAGCCCGAGCGGGTCATCACCTCGCCGCAGGGAGCCGAGATCCGGCTCGCCGACGGCCGGCAGGTGGTCAACCTGTGTGCCAACAACTACCTGGGGCTCGCCAACCACCCCGCACTGGTCGAGGCGGCCGGGAAGGCGGTGGCCGAGCACGGCTACGGCATGGCCTCGGTCCGGTTCATCTGCGGCACGGGCAGCGTGCACCGCGAGCTCGAGGAGCGGCTCTCGGCGTTCCTCGGCACCGAGGACACGATCCTGTACTCCTCGTGCTTCGACGCGAACACCGGCCTGTTCGAGACCATCACGGGCGCCGAGGACGCGATCATCTCCGACGCCCTCAACCACGCCTCGATCATCGACGGCGTCCGCCTGTCCAAGGCACGTCGGCTGCGGTACGCGAACTCCGACATGGCCGAGCTCGAGGCCCGGCTGACCGAGGCCGCCGACGCCCGGCACCGCGTGGTGGTCACCGACGGCGTGTTCTCGATGGACGGCGTCGTCGCCGACCTGCCGGGCATCTGCGACCTCGCCGAGGCCCACGACGCGCTGGTGGTCGTGGACGACTCGCACGCGGTCGGCTTCGTCGGCGCGCACGGCCGCGGCACGCCCGAGGCGACCGGGGCTGCCTCCCGGGTCGACGTGCTCACCGGCACGCTCGGCAAGGCGCTCGGCGGCGCATCGGGCGGCTACACCTCCGGCCCGCGCGAGCTCGTCGAGTGGCTGCGGCAGCGGTCGCGCCCCTACCTGTTCTCCAACTCGCTGGCGCCGGTGGTCGCCGCCACCTCGATCGCGGCGCTGGACCTCATCGAGCGCAGCGACGACCTGCGCGAGCGCCTGGTGCACAACGCGGAGCGCTTCCGCACCGCGATGACCGAGGTCGGCTTCACGCTGGCCGGGGCAGGCCACCCGATCATCCCGGTGATGCTGGGCGACGCCACGCTCGCCGGCCGGATGGCCGACGAGCTGCTGGACGCCGGGGTCTACGTCATCGGGTTCTCCTACCCCGTGGTCCCGGAGGGCGCCGCGCGGATCCGCACCCAGATGTCCGCCGCGCACACCGACGAGCACATCGACCGCGCCGTCGAGGCGTTCGCGACCGTCGGCCGCCGCCTGGGCGTGATCGCATGAAGGCGCTGGTCAAGGCCGAGGCGGCGCCCGGCCTGAGCTACACCGACGTCCCCGAGCCCGAGCCCGGCCCGCACGAGGTCCGGATCCGGGTCCTGCTCACCTCGATCTGCGGCACCGACCTGCACATCCACCGCTGGGACGCGTGGGCGCAGGCCACGATCCCGGTCCCGATGGTGGTCGGGCACGAGTTCACCGGAGTGATCGAGTCGCTCGGCAGCGACGTCGAGGGCCTGCACGTGGGGCAGCGGGTGTCCGGCGAGGGCCACGTCACGTGCGGGCACTGCCGCAACTGCCGCGGCGGCCGGCGCGAGTTCTGCCACCACCACCGCAGCGTCGGGGTGACCCGGCCCGGCGCGTTCGCCGAGCTGCTGGTGATCCCTGCGGCGAACGTGTTCCCGCTGCCCGACCACATCGGCGACGACGTGGCGGCCGTGCTCGACCCGCTCGGCAACGCCGTGCACACCGCGCTGCGCTTCCGCCTGGTGGGCGAGGACGTGCTGGTCACCGGCGCCGGGCCGATCGGCGTGATGGCCACCGCGATCGCCCGCCACGTCGGCGCGCGCCACGTCGTGGTGACCGACGTCAACCCGTACCGCCTGGACATGGCCGCGCGGCTGGGCGCGGACCGGGTGGTGGACGTGCGCACCGAGGACCTCGACGCCGTGGCGGCGGACCTCGGGATGACCGAGGGCTTCGACGTGGGCCTGGAGATGTCCGGGGCCGAGGGCGGCATCGACCAGCTGCTGCACGCCATGAACCACGGCGGCCACGTGGCGCTGCTCGGCCTCCCCCCGGACAAGGTCCGGCTGGACGTCGACGAGGTGATCGTCAAGGGCCTCACCGTCGCCGGGATCTACGGCCGACGGATCTTCGAGACCTGGTACACGATGGCCGCGATGCTCCAGTCCGGTCTCGACGTGAGCCCGGTGATCACGCACCGGTTCGCCGCCGAGGACTACGCGGAGGCGTTCGAGACGATGGCCTCCGGCCGCTGCGGCAAGGTGCTGATGCGCTGGGCCTGAGCCCCGGGAGGGCGGTGCCGGCCCGGACCACGCGCCGGCACCGCCCGACTCGCTGCGGCTGTGGGCGGGGCCTGCCACGATGCGGGGGTGAACGCCGCCACCGACGACCCGGGCCTGCCAGCGGGCTTCTCCGCGGCCACCCGCGAGTGGTTCGCCGGTGCCTTCGAGGCACCCACCGCGGCGCAGGCCGGGGCATGGGAGGCGATCGGCGCCGGTGACCACGCGCTGGTCGTCGCACCCACCGGGTCGGGCAAGACGCTGGCGGCGTTCCTCTGGTCGCTCGACCGGCTGCTGACGGCCGGGCCGCCGGCCGACCGCCAGCACCGGTGCCGGGTGCTGTACGTCTCTCCGCTCAAGGCCCTGGCCACCGACGTCGAGCGCAACCTGCACGCGCCGCTGGTGGGCATCCGCCAGGTCGCCGAGCGCCACGGCGCGCCGCTGCCCGAGGTCACCGTCGGCGTGCGGACCGGCGACACGCCCCAGGCGCAGCGCCGAGCCTTCGCCCTCCGCCCCCCGGACGTGCTCATCACGACGCCGGAGTCGCTGTTCCTGGTCCTGACCTCGGCGGCCCGGGTCGGGCTGGCGGGCGTCGGCACGGTGATCGTCGACGAGATCCACGCCGTCGCCGGGACCAAGCGTGGCGCGCACCTCGCGGTCAGCCTCGAGCGCCTCGACGCCCTGCTGGCCGAGCACGGCGGCCCGGCGCAGCGGATCGGCCTGTCCGCGACCGTCCGCCCGGTGGACGCCGTCGCGGGCTTCCTCGCCGGCTCCCGGACGGCGGCGGACGGCGGACGGGCGGTGCGCGTGGTCCAGCCGCCGGCGGCCAAGCAGGTCGAGGTGGACGTCGTGGTCCCCGTGCCGGACCTGTCCGACCTGGGCGGCGCGTCCGACCTCCCGGAGCAGGCCGGCGCGCCCGACCTGTCCGGCGCCGCGGCGGCCCGCCCCCGCCGGCCCTCGATCTGGCCGCACGTCGAGGAGCGCGTGGTCGACCTGGTCGCCGCGCACCGCTCGACGCTGGTGTTCGCCAACTCACGACGCGGCGCCGAGCGCCTCACCGCGCGGATGAACGAGGTGTGGGCCACGCGCCACGGGGCCGACCTGCCCGACCCAGGCGCCCTCGTGCCGGCCGAGGTGACCGCGCAGTCCGGCGCCGCCGTGGGCGCACCGGGCGTGCTCGCCCGCGCCCACCACGGATCGATGAGCCGGGACGAGCGGACCAGGACCGAGGACGACCTCAAGTCCGGCAGGCTGCCCGCGGTGGTCGCCACGAGCTCCCTCGAGCTCGGCATCGACATGGGCTCCGTGGACCTGGTGGTGCAGGTCGGTGCGCCGCCGTCGGTCGCCTCCGGGCTGCAGCGCATCGGGCGGGCGGGGCACCAGGTCGGTGCGGTGTCCCGCGGGGTGATGTTCCCGACGTTCCGCGGCGAGCTGGTGCCCGCCGCCGTGGTGGCCGAGCGGATGCGTTCGGGCGCCATCGAGGAGCTCCACGTCCCGGCCAACCCGCTGGACGTGCTCGCCCAGCAGGTCGTGGCCATGGTCGCGGTCGACGACTGGGACGTGGACGAGCTGGCCCGAGTGATCCGGCGCGCCGCGCCGTTCACCACGCTCGGCGACGGGTCGCTGCGCGCGGTGCTGGACATGCTCGCCGGCCGCTACCCCAGCGAGGACTTCGCCGAGCTGCGTCCCCGCCTGGTCTGGGACCGGGCGACCGGCGTGCTGCACGGACGGCCCGGCGCGCTGCGGCTGGCCGCGACCAGCGGCGGCACCATCCCCGACCGGGGGCTGTACGGCGTCTTCCTCGCCGGCAGCGAGCGCGAGGGCACGCTGGCCGGCGGGCTGCGGGTCGGCGAGCTCGACGAGGAGATGGTCCACGAGTCGAGGGCCGGGGACACCTTCACCCTGGGGTCCAGCACCTGGCGGATCGAGGAGATCACCCCCGACCGGGTGCTCGTCACCCCAGCCCCTGGCCTGCCCGGACGCCTGCCCTTCTGGAAGGGCGACAGCCCCGGCCGGCCGCTGGAGCTGGGGCGGGCGGTCGGAGCGTGGCTGCGCGAGGCCGCCGCGCTGCCGCGCGACGAGGCCGCGGCGCGCGCGAGGGCGGCGGGCCTGGACGAGTGGGCCGCCGACAACCTGGTCGCCTACCTGGCCGAGCAGCGCGAGGCGACCGGCCGCGTCCCGGACGACGCCACCGTGGTGGTCGAACGCTTCCGCGACGAGCTGGGCGACTGGCGCGTGGTGGTGCACTCGCCGTTCGGCGCACGGGTGCACGCCCCGTGGGCCCTGGTGATCGCCGGGCGGTTGCGCGAGCGCTACGGGCTGGACGCCGCGGTGATGCACTCCGACGACGGCATCGTCCTGAGACTGCCGGACGCGGTGGCCTCCGGAGAGGCGACCTGGGACACGGCGAGCGCCTCGTGGTCCGTGCCGCAGGCGCCGCAGGTCGACCTCGCCGACCTGCTGCTCGCCCCGGACGAGGTCGCCGACGCCGTGCGAGCCGAGCTGGGCGCCTCGACGATCTTCGCCGCTCGGTTCCGGGAGGCCGCCGGCCGAGCCCTGCTCCTGCCCCGTCGCCGCCCGGACCGCCGCCAGCCCCTGTGGCAGCAGCGCCAGCGAGCTGCCCAGCTGCTGCAGGTCGCCGCGGGTCACCCCGAGTTCCCGATCCTGCTCGAGGCCGCCCGCGAGTGCCTCCAGGACGTCTTCGACACCGCGGGCCTGGCCGCACTGATGGCCGACGTCGCCGCCAGGCGGGTCCAGGTGGTCGAGGTCACCACGCCGACCCCGTCGCCGTTCGCCCAGTCACTGCTGTTCGGGTACACGGCACAGTTCCTCTACGACGGCGACGCGCCGCTGGCCGAGCGCCGCGCGGCCGCGTTGACCCTGGACCCGGCGCTGCTCGCCGAGCTGCTTGCCGGGGACGCCACCCCGCTGGCCGATCTGCTCGACCCCGCCGCCGTGCTCGCGGTGGAAGCCGAGGTCGGTGGCACCGCACCGGACCGCCTCGCGACCGACCTGGAGCAGGCGGCCGACGTGCTGCGCCGGCACGGCCCGCTGGACCTGGCGGCGGCCCTCGAGCGCACCGCCCCCGACGCGCGCGACGCGCTGCCCGGCTGGCTCTCCACGCTCGTGGCCCAGCGCAGGGTCCTGCAGGTGCGCTGCGCGGGCAGCGAGCAGTGGGCGGTCGTCGAGGACGCGGCCCGGCTGCGCGACGCCTTGGGCGTCGCACTACCCCCCGGGGTGCCGGCCGAGCTCGCGGCCCCGGTCGCCGACCCGCTGGGCGACCTGGTCCGACGCCACGCGCGCACCCACGGCCCGTTCACCGCGGCCCAGATCGCCCAGCGGTTCGCCCTGCCGCCGGCCGCCGTCGGCGAGGTGCTCCGGCGCCTGGAGCGCGAGGGCGCGGTGGTGGTCGGCCGGCTGAGGCCCGAGGTGCTCGGCGGCACCGGGGAGGACCACTGCGACGTGGAGGTCCTGCGTCGGATCCGGCGACGCTCGCTGGCCGCGCTGCGCGCCGAGGTCGAGCCGGTGCCCGCTGCGGCCCTGGGCCGGTTCCTGCCGGCCTGGCAGCACGTCGCCGGGGTCGGTGCGGCCGGCACCCGCCAGGCAGCCGGGCACGCGCTGCGCGGCGTGGACGGGCTGGCCCGGGTGGTCGAGCAGCTCGCGGGCTACCCCGTCCCGGCGTCGGCCCTGGAGACCCTGGTGCTGCCGTCCAGGGTGGTGGACTACGCGCCCGCGATGCTCGACGAGCTGACCGCGGCCGGCGAGGTGCTGTGGGCCGGGCACGCGTCGCTCGCCGCCCGCGACGGACTGGTCAGCCTGCACCCGGCCGCCACGGCGGACCTGACGCTCCCGGCCCCGTTCGTCCCGCCTGCCACACCCCTGCACGACGCGCTGCGCACCGCCCTGGCCGCGGGCGGCGGCTGGTTCCTGGAACCGCTGGTCGCCCGGGTCGCGGAGCTGACCGACGAGCCACCCGACCACGCGGGAGCGGTCGAGGCCCTGTGGGACCTGGCCTGGTGCGGGCAGGTCACCAACGACGGCTTCGGCCCCGTGCGCGCCAGGCTGGGCGCGACCGGGCGGGGCACCACGCACCGGACCCGCGCGACCACACCGCGGGGCAGGGCCCTGCGGCCCGGGCTCGCGCTGCGGCCCACGGGCGGCCCGTCCGGACCGGCCAGGGACGCCGCCGGGCGGTGGTCGCTGCTGCCGACCAGGGAGACCGACCCGACGCTCCTGGCCCGCGCTGCCGCAGCACAGCTGCTCGACCGCCACGGTGTGGTGACGCGCGCGGTGGCCCCCACCGAGGGGGTCGCGGGGCGGTTCGGCCAGGTGTACCGGGTGCTCGCCGCCCTGGAGGAGTCCGGGGCCGTGCGCCGCGGGTACTTCGTCGAGCACCTCGGGGGGTCGCAGTTCGCGCTGCCCGGAGCGGTGGACCAGCTGCGGGCCACGGAGGAGCTCCGCGCGGTCGTGCTCGCGGCGACCGACCCGGCCAACCCGTTCGGCGCCGCACTGCCCTGGCCGCCCGGCGCCACGACCCACCGCCCAGGACGCACCGCAGGGGCGCTCGTGGTGCTCGTGGACGGCGACCTCGCGTGGTACCTCGAGCGCGGCGGGCGCACCGTGCTGTCGTTCACCGGGGCCCGGGACGAGACGGCCGCCGCGGCCCACCTGCGGACCGGCGCGCTCGCCCTGGCGGACATGGTGCGCAGCGGACGGCTCGGCCGCGTCGCCCTGCGACGCCTGGACGGCGCGGAGGTGCTGGACCGCGAGGTCCTCGCCGGCCGCGCCGCCCGCGCACTGGCCGACGCGGGCTTCGGCACCACGCCGCGCGGGCTGAGGCTCTGATGCCGGAGGGCGACATCCTGCGCCGCACCGCAGCGCGCCTGGACCAGGCCCTCGCCGGCCGCGTGGTGCGCCGCGCCGAGCTGCGCTGGCCGGACGCCGGCGGCGTCGAGCTCGCCGGCCGCACGGTGCTCGGCACGAGGGCGTACGGCAAGCACCTGCTCACGCGTCTCGACGACGGCCGCACCCTGCACACCCACCTGCGGATGGACGGGTCGTGGCGGGTCGCACGGACCGGCTCGACCGCGGGGATCGAGCGCGACCCGTGGGTCAGGGCCGTACTCGCCGCCGACAGCTGGACGGCCATCGGCCTGCGTCTGGGCATGCTCGACGTGCTGCGCACCCGGGACGAGCCGACCGTGATCGGGCACCTCGGCCCGGACGTGCTCGACGACGGCTTCCCCACCGACGGCCTGCCGGTGGTCCTGGCCCGGGTCGCCGCGGAGCTGCGACCGATCGCGGAGGTCCTGCTCGACCAGCAGGTGCTGGCCGGCCTGGGCACCATCTGGACAGCCGAGACCCTGTTCGCACGTCGGGTCTGGCCATGGACACCGGCCCACGAGGCTCCGGACCCGGCGAGCCTGGTGATGACCGCACGCGAGCTCATGGGACGCGCGGTCACGGCGGACCCGCGACCCCGCGTGCACGGCCGCCTGGGTCGGCCCTGCGAACGGTGCGGCACGCCCGTGGCTGTCGGCACCGCGCGCCGCCCGCCGATGGAGCGCCCGGTGTTCTGGTGCCCGACGTGTCAGGCCCCGCCGAGCGGTTCGCTCGACGGGGCCTGAGGTCGGTGGTTCGGCTCCGGTCTCAGCCGGCGCGGACCAGCTCGCCACGTGGTGACCAGCCGCCGGCGCCGCGGCCGAGGCTGCGCTCCAGGTCCGCCGGCACGGTGTCGGGGATGGCCATGTCCTCGGCTACCGCGATCCGGTCGCTCACCTCACGGAGCACGATCGACATGGGCACGTCCAGCGCCTCGCAGATCGATCCGAGGAGCTCGGAGGAGGCTTCCTTCTGCCCGCGCTCGATCTCGGACAGGTAGCCGAGGGACACACGCGCGGCCGACGACACCTCGCGGAGGGTGCGGCCCTGACGCTGGCGGGCGGCACGCAGCACGTCGCCGATCTCACGTCGCAGCACGATCATCGCGGGCCCTCCCTTCTGCTCCGGTCTCGTCCCGGGTGCCGTCGCGCGTCCCGAGGTTGGCCTACCGTACCCCGCGGGTCGGACGGGAGCACGATGGGAACGAGGGTCGGGATGAGCGAGTCGACCGGTACGTGTCACGTCTGGTCGAACGCCGCGGCGGCCCGTGGTGTTCCCGAGGGTCGGGCGCCGGCGCCGATCAGCTGTGACACCTCGATCCTGTCACGGCCCCATCGACCCCGCCCGGGCTGGGTCGAGCGTTCACCCCACCAGGTCACCCGCATGGCGCAGAGCCAGGGTCAGCGCCAGGTCGCGTGCCCTCGCGCGGATCGTCGCGCGGTCCGCTCCCGCGGACGCCGGCAGCGACATGAGCCGCTCCCCCGCCGGCCCGACCACCGCGACGTACGCCTCGCCGGGGAGGTGCCCTCCGACCGGGTCCGGCCCGGCGACGCCGGTGGTCGCCACGCCGAGGTCGGCGCCGAGGAGGACCCGCACGCGGCTGGCCATCTCCCAGGCCACGTCAGGGTGCACGGTGCCGTGCCGGGCGATGAGCTCGGCCGGCACGCCCAGGACCCCGATCTTGACCTCCGGGGCGTAGGCGACCACGCCGCCACGCAGCACCGCCGAGGCTCCGGGCACCGCGACAAGGGCGTCGAGCACGGCACCGCCGGTCAACGACTCGGCCACGGCGAGGGTGCGCCCGTCAGCTGCGAGGCGACCCACCAGTCGTTCTGCCAGGGTCCCCGTCGACCCGCTCATGACGCGGCGGCACGCACCGCAAGACCCCGGCGCAGGTAGTCCAGGCCGGTCACCACGGTGAGCACCACGGCCGCGCCGAGCACCACCCAGGCGACCACCCGGACCGCGTCGGGCAGGGTGTCCAGCGGCAGCAGGAACAGCGTGATGCCGATCGTCTGGAGCACCGTCTTGGCCTTGCCGCCCGGCGAGGCGGCGATCACCGTGTAGCGCAGCACCGCGAACCGCAGCGCGGTGACCCCCAGCTCCCTGACCAGGATCACGATCGTCACCCACCACGGCAGGTCGCCGAGTGCGGACAACGCGATCAGCGCGGTGCCGACGAGCGCCTTGTCCGCGATCGGGTCGACGAGCTTGCCCCAGTCGGTCACCTGCCCCAGGCGCCGGGCGAGCCAGCCGTCGAGCCGGTCGGTGGCGGCGGCCAGCAGGAACACGCCCGCGGCCACCCAGCGCCACCCGCCGCCGCCGGTGTCGAGCAGCAGGGCGACGACCACCAGCGGCACGAGCAGGAAGCGGACCAAGGTGACGATGTTGGCCGCGTTCCAGACCATCGGCGTCCTCGTCACGCCCTCAGCCTACGGTGCGCAGGGCCACGTCCCGGCACCCGGAGGGTAGTGTGCCGCGCGTGAGTCGGCACGCGCGGTCGGAGCGGCGTCGCGGCCTGTCCGCCATCGGCGTCCTGGTCGCCCTCGCGCTGACCGCCGGGGCCGGCGTCGCGGCAGCCGCGGCCACCGGTCTGTGGCCCGACGGCGGGACGGCCGCCGCTCCGGTGACGGCGACGGTCAGCCCGAGCACCTCGCCGACCCCGACGCCCACGCCCACGCCCACGCCACCCCCGGACGCCGTGCTCACCCTGGTCGCGGCCGGGGACGTGCTCCCGCACGAGGGTGTGGTCGCCGACGCGCGCACCGCCGACGGCTACGACTTCACCCGCGAGATGGCCCCGGTCGCGGACTGGATCGCGGGCGCCGACCTGGCGATCTGCCACATGGAGGTGCCGGTCGCGCCCGACGGCGTGAAGCCCTCCGGCTACCCGCTGTTCGGCGCCCCTGCGGCGTTGGTGCCCGACCTGAAGAAGGTCGGATGGGACGGGTGCTCCACCGCGTCCAACCACAGCGTGGACCGCGGCGAAGCCGGCCTGAAGGCGACGCTCGACGCGTTCGACGCTGCCGGGCTGGGTCATGCCGGGACCGCACGGACGGCTGCGGAGGCCTCCGACATCCAGATGTACGAGTTCGGCCGCGAGGGCCAGACCGTCACGATCGCCCACATCTCGGCGACCTACGGCACCAACGGCATGCCGGTCCCGGCCGACTACAGCGTCAACCTCATCAACACCGACCGGATCATCGCCGACGCGAAGGCGGCGCGCGCGGCGGGCGCGGACCTGGTCGTGGTGTCGATCCACTGCTGCGTGGAGTACGTGTCCGAGCCCGCGGCCGAGCAGGTCGCGGTCGCCCAGGCGCTGGCGGACTCCGGCGAGGTCGACCTGGTCATCGGGCACCACGCCCACGTCCCGCAGCCGATCGCTCACCTCTCGGGCGGCCCGGACGGCTCGGGCATGTGGGTCGCCTACGGACTCGGCAACTTCATCTCCAACCAGGGTGCGCACTGCTGCACCGCCCGCACCGACTCCGGCCTGATCTTCGAGGCGACGATCCGCAAACCCGTGGGTGGCCCGGCGCGGGTGGAGTCGGTCGGCTGGACGGCGGTGACCGTCGACCTGGCCGACGGACACAAGGTCGAACCGCTGTCCGCCCTCGCCGCCGCCGGCAAGGGCGTCGGCAGCATGTCCGCGGCCGAGGTCAAGGCCCGGCACGACAGGGTCGTCGCGGTGGCCGGTGATGCGGCGCCCGAGCTGCTCACGCCTCCGGTGCCCTCCGGCACGGGGCCCGTCGAGGAGCGCGTCGCGCCCCCGGCCCCGACCGCTGGTCCCTCCGGGACGGACACGGCCTCCACCGCGGCCACCACCGGCTGAGCACCAGCCCGGGACCTGGTCAGTCGGTGGCGCGCGCCACGCCGAACAGCCAGCCCTGACCGAACTGCCAGCCGCCGTCGCGCAGGAACGACGCCTGCTCGGAGGTCTCCACGCCCTCCGCGACGCTCATCAGGCCCATCTCGCGCGTCATCGCGCCCAGGCCGCGCGAGACGCGCGCGGCCGCCGGGTCCTCGGGGATGCCTGCGGTGAACGACATGTCGAGCTTGATGCCCGCGAGCGGGAGATCACGCAGGTACGGCAACGGCGGGACGCCCGTGCCGAACGCGTCGATCAGCACCGGCACGCCGGCGGCGTGCAGGTCGACGAGGTCCTGGCGCACCCTTGGGCTGGGATCCAGGCTCGTCTCGGTCATCTCGACCATGATCCGTCCCGGCGCCAGGCCGTGGTGCTCGCCCGCGGCCCGGATCGCGGCGACCAGCTCACCGTCACCCAGCTGGTCGGCCGCGACGTTGATCGAGACCCATCGGCCCGACGGCGCCGTCCGCACCAGGTGCGCCACCGCGAGCCTGACCACCTCCAGACCCAGCGGCACGGCCAGGCCCGCCTCACTGGCGACCTCCAGGAAGGACCCCGGCAGGAGCAGCCCGCGCTCGGGGTGCTCCCACCGCACCAGTGCCTCGTGCCCGACCACCGCCCGCGTGGCCAGGTCGACCACGGGCTGGAAGTGCAGCACCAGCTCGCCGTTCTCCAGCGCCCGGCTCAGCTCGTGCTGCATGCCGTGGCGGGACAGCTCCGGCACGTCCATGTCCGGGGTGTAGACCTCCGTGCGGCTGCGCCCGGCGCCCTTGGCGACGTACAGCGCGGCGTCCCCCGCGGCGAGCACCCCCGTCATGCCAGAGGCCAGCAGCTCGTCGTCGACCACCGCGACGCCCAGGCTCGCCCGCACCGGGAACCGGCGCTGCTGGGTGCGTACCGGGTTGGCGAGGCCGCGGTGCACCGACGTGGCGATCTCGAAGGCAGCCGGCCCGGCCTGGTGATCGCGGACCACCACCACGAACTCGTCGCCGCCCAGGCGGAACGCCGTGCCGCGACCGCCGCACGCGGCCCGCAGCACCCCACCGACGTGCACCAGCACGTCGTCTCCGGCCGCGTGGCCGTAGCGGTCGTTGATCTCCTTGAACTCGTCGAGGTCGACCACGATGACGGCGACCCGGTCCGCGGCGTCCGGCACGCTGAGGGCCTCGGTGAGCTCTTCCTGCATCGCGGCGCGGTTGCCCAGCCCGGTCAGCGGGTCGTGCAGGGCACGGTGAGCGAGCATCTCGGACTGCAGCCGGGCCTCGGTCGCGTCGCGTACCTGGGCGACGAACTGGTCCGGCTCGCCGGACGGCGAGCGCACCAGCACCGCGTCCAGGACGGCCCAGATGGTCTGACCGTCGGCGCGCAGGTACCGCTTCTCGAGCGTGAAGCGCGCGCCGACGCCTGCGAGCACCTGCTGGACGTGCGCCCGCTCCGCCGCGCGGTCGCCGGGGTGCGACAGCGTCGACAGGTCACGCCCGACCAGCGACTCGGGCGTGACCCCGAGCATCTGGGCGAAGGCTGCGTTGACCTCGACCAGTCGCCACTGCCGGTCGGTGAGCACCATGCCGATCGGAGCGTTCTCCATCGCCAGGCGGAACTGGGTCTCGGACCGGGCCAGCGCCGCACGGATCTGCCGCGGCCCGGTGACGTCGGCGAGCGTGGTGACCAGCTCGTGCGCACCGTCGGCGCCCGGGACCGTGCGGGTGGTGGTCTGCACCCAGCGCACCGCGGCGCCCGTGCTCGGCACCGCACCGACCACGAAGGGCGCCGGATCGCCCGGCAGGCCCGGTCCGCGCGGCGCGAACACCGAGGCCGGCGCGACCGCGAGGTTCTCCTCGGTGATCCAGGTGACCGGGAGCTCCAGCACGTGCATGCCGAGCAGCTGGGCCATCGGCCGGTCCAGCACCTGCGCGGCCGCCTCGTTGAGCTCCAGGATCCGGCCGTCGGGCGCGTGCACCAGGATCCCGTCGCGGCTGACCGCGAGGATCCCCGCCGTGCGACGGGTCGCGACCGCGGCGTCATGGACCCGGGAGCCGGTCTCGGAGCGGGTGCGCCGCAGGGTGAACCACAGCCATGCGGCGAGTGCCCCCAGCACGACGGCGGCCGCCGCGAGGGTCCAGGTCACGACGCCGGCCATTGCTCCTCGCCGCCATCGTCGACGTCGGACGGCTCGCCGCGCAGCAGGGCGAGCGTCGCCGCCAGGTCGTCGGGCTGGACCAGGACGTCGCGGGCCTTGGAGCCCTCCGAAGGACCGACGATCTCGCGCGACTCGAGCAGGTCCATGAGCCGTCCGGCCTTGGCGAACCCGACGCGGAGCTTGCGCTGGAGCATCGAGGTGGACCCGAACTGCGTGGTGACCACGAGCTCGGCGGCCTGGAGCAGCAGGTCCAGGTCGTCACCGATGTCCTCGTCGACCTGCTTCTTGGCCGCCGGCGCGATGACGTCGGGCCGATAGCTCGGCTTGAGCTGGGTCTTGACGTGGTCGACGATCGCGTGGATCTCGGTCTCCGACACCCACGCGCCCTGCACGCGCATCGGCTTGGCCGCGCCCATCGGCAGGAACAGGGCGTCGCCCTGCCCGATGAGCTTCTCGGCACCCGGCTGGTCGAGCACCACGCGTGAGTCGGTCAGCGACGACGTCGCGAACGCCAGCCGGGACGGCACGTTCGCCTTGATCAGACCGGTGACCACGTCCACGCTCGGCCGCTGGGTGGCCAACACCAGGTGGATGCCGGCGGCCCTGGCGAGCTGGGTGATCCGCTGGACGGAGGACTCCACGTCGCGGGGGGCGACCATCATCAGGTCGGCGAGCTCGTCGACCACGACGAGCAGGTACGGGTACGGCGCGATCTTGCGCTCGCTGCCCGGCAGCGGCTTGACCTTGCCGGAGCGGACGCCGGCGTTGAAGTCGTCGATGTGCTTGAAACCGAACATCGCGAGGTCGTCGTAGCGCGCGTCCATCTCGCGCACCACCCACTCCAGGGCCTCGGCGGCCTTCTTGGGGTTGGTGATGATCGGCGTGATGAGGTGCGGGATGCCCTCGTAGACGGTCAGCTCGACCCGCTTGGGGTCGACCAGCACCATCCGGACCTCGTCGGGTGTCGCCCGCATGAGCAGCGAGGCGATCATCGAGTTCACGAAGCTGGACTTGCCCGACCCCGTAGCGCCTGCGACCAGCAGGTGCGGCATCTTGGCGAGGTTGGCCACCACGTAGCCGCCCTCGACGTCCTTGCCGACCCCGATCACCATCGGGTGCTCGCTGCGGCGCGCCGCCGACGAGCGCAGCACGTCGCCGAGCGAGACGGTCTCCCGGTCGGTGTTCGGGATCTCCACACCGATCGCGGACTTGCCGGGGATCGGCGACAGGATGCGCACGTCGGCGCTGGCCACCGCGTAGGAGATGTTGCGCGACAGTGCGGTGACCCGCTCGACCTTGACGCCCGGGCCCAGCTCGAGCTCGTAGCGCGTGACCGTCGGGCCCCGGCTGAAGCCGGTGACCTGCGCGTCGACGTCGAACTGCTCCAGGACGGTGGTCAGAGACTCGACCACGCGGTCGTTGGCCGCCGAGCGCACCTTGTGCGGCATGCCCTTGGCGAGCACCTCGTCGCCCGGCAGCGTGTAGACCACGTCGCCGTCGAGCATGGGCTGCTCGCCGCGCGGCACCCCCGCCGGCGGCGGGGTGACCGGCTCGAGGTCGTGCCCCATGACGGCGGTCTCCGTGGCGTCGACGGCGGGCGCGTCCTCGACCCGGACGACCTCGGTCGCCGCGTCCGGCCCGGTCTCGCGGGTCTCGTCGGTGTCGGTGAACGCGGCGCGGGTGAAGGCCTCGTCGCCGGCCCGCGGCCCGTCGTCCCCGGACGGCTCGGTCAGCGCGGCCTTGCGGCGACCCCAGCGCCGGCGCTGCACCTGCTGCTCGGCCATCGTGGGCAGGTCGGCCAGGCTCTCCTCGTCCGCGCGGTCGGCTCCGGTCAGCCTCCGGTAGCCCGAGCGCAGGCGCGGCACGATCTGGTGGATCGGCGTGGCGGTCAGCACGAGCAGGCCGAAGAACGCCAGCAGCACCAGCAGCGGCCACGCCACCCAGCCCGTCAGCAGGCTCTCCAGCGGCTCGCCGATCAGGTAGCCGAGCACGCCACCGGCACTCTGCAGCCGCACCAGGCCCTCGTCGAGGGACGGCGCGCCGTCCGCCAGGTGCGCCATGCCGCACGCCGCGAGCAGCAGGGTCCCCACGCCGATGCCCATCCGCCCGTTGGCCTGCACGCGGTCGGGATGGCGCATCAGGCGCACCGCTGCGCCCAGCAGCACGATCGGGATCACGACCCCGACCACCCCGAACGTCCCGGCGACCACGTCGTGGATCACCGAGCCGGCGGCCCCGGACAGGCCCCACCACTCGCGCGCCGCGATCACCAGGGCGAGGCCGACCAGGGCGAGCGCGGCGCCGTCGCGACGGTGCGCCGGGTCCAGGTCTCGTGCCCCCCGCCCGATCCGGCGGCCCGCACCGCCCACCACGTGCGCCGCACCGAGCCAGGTCCCCCGGACCATGCGCACCGGCAGGGACGCCTGCCGCTGCTGCTTGCGCCCGTTGCCGCGCGCGGGCGTGCGCGACCCGCTACGCGCCGACCCACGGGCCGACGACGACGCCTTGGGCGCACTGCTCCCGCGGCCGGAGGTACGGGTCGCCATGGTGCTCACCGTACCCGCGGCGTCCGTCCGGGCGACGGAGGCAGGGCCGGTCTGTCCGGGTCCGTCCCGGCCTGTGACCCTGCGCGCACTGCTCCGATCGGGTGACCCGCGCGCAACCGTCGGCCACGACGTGACGTGCCCCGCGACCGATGGGTGTGGGCGCCGCGTGGCACCCTGTGCGCGTGATCCTCCTCGCTCGCCGCGCGGCCGGTGCCCACGGCGGTCCCGCCGCACGCAGCCACGGATCCGCGCGGTGAGCCGGCGCGGCTGGGTGCTGCTCGGCACCCTCGGCGTGATCTGGGGCACGCCCTACCTGTTCATCAAGGTCGCCGTGGACGCCGGCGTCAGCCCGGCGCTGGTCGTGCTGGCGCGCACGACGATCGGCGCGGTCGTGCTCCTGCCGTTCGCGCTGCGCGGACCGGGCTTCCGGGCACTGCGCGGCCGTTGGCCGGCGGTGGCCCTGTTCGCCCTGCTCGAGGTGATCGGCCCCTGGCTGCTGTTCCCGACCGCCGAGCAGACCCTGAGCAGCTCGACGGTCGGGCTCCTGGTGGCCACGGTGCCGATCCTGTCGGTGGTGGTCGGGCGCTTCGCCGGAGACCGGCTGCCGGTGGGCGGCGTGCGCTGGGCCGGGCTGGCCGTGGCGTTCGCCGGGGTGCTCGTGCTCACCGGTCCGGGGCTGCGCTCCGGGCACGGCTGGGCCGTCGCCCAGGTGATGCTCGCCGTGGTCGGGTACGCGGTGGCGCCGGTGGTCGCCGAGCGCGCACTCCAAGGGGTGCCGACCACCGTGGTCACCGTCGCGACGCTGCTCCTCGCCTCGGCGGTCTACGCGCCGGTGGTCGCACTGACCGGCCCCCACCCGGTCCCGGGCGGGTCAGCGGTCGGAGCCCTGGTGCTGCTCGGGCTGCTGTGCACGGCCGCGGCGTTCCTGCTCTTCTTCCGGCTGATCGCCGAGGTGGGCGGGCCGCGCGCCACGCTGGTGGCCTACCTCAACCCGGTGGTGGCGGTGCTGCTCGGCGCGGCGGTGCTGAGCGAGCCGCTGAGCGCCTCGGTGCTCCTCGCGACCGTGCTCATCCTGGGCGGCTCGGCCCTCGCCGCGATCCGGCGAACCCCGGCGGCGCAGCTCGCGGTCGCGGAGGGCTAGGCCTCGACGACCACCGGGATGATCATCGGTCGCCGCCGGAGCTTGTGCGAGACGAACCGGCCGACCACGCGTCGCATCACCTGCTGGAGCTGCTGGGTGTCGAACGCGCCACCCGCGGCCGCCTCCTCGAGCGCCTGGACCACGTCGGGCAGGATCGCGTCGAACACCGCGTCCTCCTCGGCGATGCCGCGCGCGTGCACCTGCGGACCGGCCAGCACCGCGCCGGTCGCGGAGTCCACCACGGCGAACACCGAGATGAACCCCTCCTCCCCCAGGATCCGCCGGTCCTTGAGCTCGACGTCGGTGAGCTCGCCGACGCTCGATCCGTCGACGTAGACGTACCCGCACGGCACCGCGCCCACGATGGTTCCGACGCCGTCGCGCAGGTCCACGACCACGCCGTCCTCGGCGACCAGCACCCGCTCGGCCGGGATCCCGGTGCGCTGTGCCACCTTGCCGTTGGCGATCAGGTGGCGCACCTCGCCGTGCACCGGTATGACGTTGCGCGGGCGCAGGATGTTGTAGCAGTACGTGAGCTCGCCGGCGGCCGCGTGACCCGACACGTGCACCCGCGCGCTGCCCTGGTGCACCACCACGGCGCCGAGCCGCATCAGACCGTTGATCACCCGGTACACCGCGTTCTCGTTGCCGGGGATCAGCGAGGACGCGAGCACGACCGTGTCGTCCGCGCCGATCTTCACCGGGTGGTCGCCGTTCGCCATCCGAGCCAGGGCGGCCATCGGCTCGCCCTGGGACCCGGTGGACATGAGCACCACCTCGTGCGGCGGCAGCGCGTCGACCTCGCGGGCGTCCACGAGGATGCCCTCGGGCACGGTCAGGTAGCCCAGGTCGGCCGCGATGCCCATGTTGCGCACCATCGACCGCCCCACGAACGCGACCTTGCGGCGGTGCGCGTGCGCGGCGTCGAGCACCTGCTGCACACGGTGCACGTGCGAGGCGAAGGACGCAACGATGATCCGCTGCTCCGCGCCGGCGAAGACCGAGTCGAGCACCGGGCCGATCTCCCGCTCCGGGGTCACGAACCCCGGCACCTCGGCGTTCGTGGAGTCGACCATGAACAGGTCGACTCCCTCCTCGCCGAACCGCGCGAACGCCCGTAGGTCGGTGATCCGGCCGTCCAGCGGCAGCTGGTCCATCTTGAAGTCACCGGTGTGCAGGACGGTGCCGGCTGAGGTGCGGACGAACACCGCAAGGGCGTCGGGGATGGAGTGCGTCACCGCGGTGAACTCGCACTCGAAGGGCCCGAACCGCTCGGTCTGGCCCTCGCGCACCGCGAGGGTCAACGGCGTGATCCGGTGCTCCTTGAGCTTGGCCTCGACGAACGCCAGGGTGAGCTGCGAGCCGACCACCGGGATGTCCGGGCGCAGCCGCAGCAGGTAGGGCACCGCGCCGATGTGGTCCTCGTGCCCGTGGGTGAGCACCAGCGCCTCGACCTCGTCCAGGCGCGAGGCGATGTAGTCGAAGTCCGGCAGGATCAGGTCGACGCCGGGCTGGTGGTCCTCGGGGAACAGCACACCGCAGTCGATGATCAGCAGGCGCCCGTCGAGCTCGAGGACGGCCATGTTGCGGCCGATCTCGCCGAGGCCGCCCAGCGGGACGACCCGCAGCGTGCCGGGTTCGAGGGCCGGGGGCAGCCCCAGCTCGGGGTGCGGGTGGGACATGGGGCTCCTTCGAGCGGACGGCGGCCCGGTCGCCGGGCCTGAAGTGGTCTCGGGTGGTGCTCAGGCCTCCAGCAGCCCGGCGGCGATCATCGCGGCTCGCACGTCGGCGGTCTCCGCCTCGTCCGCCGGCACGTGCGGCAGCCGCATCGCGGCGCTGGGCAGCAGGCCCAGCTCGTGCAGGACGAGCTTGGACCGCAGGGCGCCGTTCCCGGAACCGGCGATGATGTCCACCACCGGCAGGATCTGGAGGAAGTGCTCGCGAGCCTCGGCGGTCTGCCCCGCGTCGTGCGCGGCGAGCACCGCGGCGAGCTGGTCGCCGACGACGTGCGCGGCCATCGAGACGAGGCCGACGGCGCCGACGGCCAGGAACTGCAGCAGCATCCCGTCGTCGCCGGAATACCAGGCGAGCCCGGTCCGGGCGATCGCGCCGAGCGCCGCCTGGGTGTCACCCGTGGCGTCCTTGACCGCGACGATCCGCGGGTGGGCGGCCAGCCGGTCCAGCGTCGCCGGCGCATAGCGCACGCCGGTGCGCCCCGGCACGTCGTAGAGCATGACCGGTAGGTCGGTGGCGTCGGCCACGGCACGGGTGTGCCGGTAGACGCCCTCCTGGGAGGGGCGGGAGTAGTAGGGCGTGACGACCAGCAGGCCGTGCGCGCCCGTGTCGGACGCCTGTTCCGCCATCCGCACCGCGTGCGCGGTGTCGTTGGACCCCGCACCGGTGACCACGGTCAGCCGGTCCCCCACCGCCTCGACGACGGCCGCGACGAGCTCGGCCTTCTCCGGGGCGTGGGTGGTGGGCGCCTCCCCCGTCGTGCCGTTGAGCACGACACCGTCGTGGCCGTGGTCGGCGAGGTGGCGGGCGAGCGCGACGGCCGCGTCGAGATCGATGTCGCCGTCGTCGGTCATCGGCGTGATCATCGCCGTGAGCAGGGCGCCGAACGGGCGCTGCGGGGTGACCGTGCGGACCATGCGCGCCAACCTACTCTCCCGGTCCCGGCGCAACCGGCGACGTCCGCCAAGCGACCGCGTCCGGCACCCGGCTCGGACCGCCCCGCGCCCACGAGACGAACCGGTACCGCAGCCCGCCGCTCGACGTGGCCCAGCCCTCGGCGGGGTCGCTGCGGGTCGGGGACCAGCCGCCGCCGAGCGTCGGGGCGCGCGTGCCGGCCCCGAGGGTCACGTCCACCTCGGTGATCTCGGCGCGGTCGGCGACCGGCTCGAACGCCGCGTAGACCTGGCCGCCACCGACCACCCAGGCGGGGCGATCGGCCCGACCGACCAGGTCCAGCGCCTCGGTCACGCCGCCCACCACGATCGCTCCCGGCAGCTCGAGCCCGGGAGTCCGGCTCAGCACCACGTTGACCCGACCGGGCAGGGGCCGGAACCGGGGCGGGAGCGAGGCCCAGGTGGCGCGGCCCATCACGACGAGCGCGCCGGCGGTCACCTCGCGGAAGTGCGCCATGTCCTCGGGCAGGTGCCAGGGCAGTGCCCCGTCGACACCGATCACCCCGTCGACGGACTGGGCCCAGACCAGGCCGAGGCTCACACCGCCACCGGTGCGTGGATCGCCGGGTGGTGCCGGTAGTCCACGATCTCGACGTCCTCCCACGTGTAGGCGTCGATCGCGGGCGCCTTGCGCAGCCGGAGCGTCGGGGCCGGGTAGGGCTCGCGGGAGAGCTGCTCACGGACCTGCTCGACGTGGTTGTCGTAGACGTGGCAGTCACCACCGGTCCACACGAGCTCCCCCACGTCCAGACCCACCTGCTGGGCCATCATGTGCACGAGCAGCGCGTACGAGGCGATGTTGAACGGCACACCGAGGAACAGGTCGGCCGAGCGCTGGTACAGCTGGCACGACAGCTTCCCGTCGGCGACGTAGAACTGGAAGAACGCGTGGCACGGGGCGAGCGCCATGCTCGGGATGTCCGCGACGTTCCACGCCGAGACGATCATCCGGCGCGAGTCCGGGTCGGACCGCAGGGTGTCGAGCACCTGCGCGATCTGGTCGACGTGCCCGCCGTCCGGGGTCGGCCACGAGCGCCACTGGTAGCCGTAGATCGGCCCCAGGTCGCCGTCCTCGCCCGCCCACTCGTCCCAGATGTGCACGTTCTTCTCCTGCAGCGGGCGCGCGTTGCGCTCGCCGCGCAGGAACCAGAACAGCTCCTCGGCGACGCCCCGCATGAACACCCGTTTGGTGGTGACCAGCGGGAAGCCGGCGCTCAGGTCGAAGCGCATCTGGTGGCCGAACACCGACCGGGTGCCGGTGCCGGTCCGGTCGGACTTGGGCGTGCCGTGCTCCATGACGTGGCGCAGCAGGTCCTCGTACGGCGTGGCGACGGTCATGACGACCGAGGGTAGCCGCGCGGACCGACAGCGGGCCGCCCCACGCCGCGGCTGCGGGGTGCCGGTGCGCGTCGAATACTGAGGGCATGCCCGACGCCGACGTCGCTCCCCTGCCCCCGTCCCTGCGCACCGAGCTGCTGGTGGACGGCAGCTGGCGGCCGGGGGCGAGCGGGCGCACGTTCGAGGTGCTCGACCCCGCGACCGGCGGCGTCCTGGCCGAGGTCGCCGACGCGACACCGCAGGACGGCCTGGACGCGCTCGACGCCGCGCACCGGGCGTGGCCAGCCTGGCGGGCGACGCCGCCGAGGGTGCGCAGCGAGGTGCTCCGCGAGGTCTGGGAACGGGTCACGGCCAGGACCGACGAGTTCGCGGCGCTCATCACGGCCGAGGGCGGCAAGCCGCTGTCCGAGGCCCGCGCGGAGACCGCCTACGGCGCGGAGTTCGTGCGGTGGTTCTCCGAGCAGGCGGTCCGGATCACCGGGACCGTGCGCACCGCACCGTCCGGCGCCAACCGCCAGCTCGTCCTGCGCCGCGGGGTGGGGCCGTCGCTGCTCATCACGCCGTGGAACTTCCCGCTGGCGATGGCGACCCGCAAGGCCGCCCCTGCGCTCGCCGCGGGGTGCCCGGTGGTGATCAAACCTGCCGGGTACACGCCGCTGACCACCCTGCTGTTCGCCGACGTGGTGCGCGAGGTCCTCGCCGAGCGCGACCTGCCGCTCGGCGTCATCAACGTCGTGCCGACCAGCGACGCCGCCGCGCTGACCGAGCCGCTGCTGCGCGACCCACGGCTGCGCAAGCTGTCCTTCACGGGCTCCACGCAGGTGGGCCGGACGCTGCTGCGCGGCGCGGCCCAGCAGGTGCTCCGGACGTCGATGGAGCTCGGTGGCAACGCGCCCTTCCTGGTGTTCGCCGACGCCGACCTCGACGCGGCGGTCGAGGGCGCCATGGTGGCCAAGATGCGCAACGCCGGGCAGACCTGCGTCGCCGCCAACCGGTTCCTCGTGCACGAGTCGGTGGCGGACGCGTTCGCGGCGAAGCTGTCCGCGGCGTTCGGCGAGCTGGTCGTCGGCCCGGGCAGCCGGCCCGGCACGAGCGTCGGACCGCTGATCCGGCCCTCCGCGGTGGAGTTCGTCGAGCAGGTGGTCGCCGACGCGGTCGACCACGGCGCGACGGTGGTGCACGGCGGCGGCCGGCCGGACCTGGCGGGCTACTTCTACAACCCCACGGTCCTGCTGCGCGTGCGGCCGGACGCGACTGCGGTGACCGAGGAGGTCTTCGGCCCGGTCGCGCCCATCGTCGCCTTCGACGACGAGGCCGAGGCGATCGCGCTGGCCAACGCCACGCCGTTCGGCCTGGTCGCGTACGCCTACACGCGCGACGTGGACCGGGCCTTCCGCCTCGCCGAGCAGCTCGAGGCCGGGATGATCGGGATCAACCGCGGCCTGGTGTCGGACCCGTCGGCACCGTTCGGCGGCATGAAGGCGTCGGGCCTCGGCCGCGAGGGCGGCGAGCAGGGCATCGAGGAGTACCTCGAGACGGTGTACGTGGCCATCTGAGGTCGCCGTCGAGGTGCCCGGCGCTGACTACCCTGGCCCCCGTGGCCGACTCCCCCGCCGACCGGGCACCGCACGACGACCCCGCGACGGACGCCGTTCCCCCGGCCGACCCGGTGGCGGAGCGACGCAGGGCGGTGCGCCAGGCGATCTCGATCTCGATCGCGACCGGGCTGTACGGCATCTCCTTCGGGGCACTCGCGGTCGCCGCGGGCCTGACCGTGCTCCAGACCCAGGCGCTGAGCGTGCTGATGTTCACCGGCGGGTCGCAGTTCGCGTTCGTCGGCGTGATCGGCGCGGGTGGCGGCGGGGTGGCGGCCGCCGCGACCGCCGCGCTGCTGGGCGCGCGCAACGCGCTCTACGGCGCCGTGATGGCACCGCGGCTCGGCGTGCACGGGCCGCGGCGGCTGCTCGCGGCGCACCTGACCATCGACGAGTCGACAGCCGTCGCTACCGCGCAGCGCGACCCCGACGCGGGCCGTGCGGGGTTCTGGTGGGCCGGGGCGGGCGTCTTCGTGCTCTGGAACGCGTTCACGCTCGCCGGCGCGCTGGTGGGCAACGCGCTCGGCGACCCGAGCCGCTGGGGGCTGGACGCGGCCGCCGGGGCGGCGTTCCTCGGCCTGCTGTGGCCGCGGCTCGCCTCGCGCAGCGCCCGGCTCGTCGCAGCCGGTGCCATCGTGGTCGCCCTGGCGCTCACGCCGGTGACGCCCGCCGGGGTCCCGGTGCTGGCCGCCGCGCTGGTCGCGGTGGCGGTCGGCTGGCGGGCGCCGTCGCCCGGCGGCACCGCCGGCGCCCCTGACGCACCGCCCGGCGGGCCCGCACCCGCCGCCGGAGGTGCCTCGTGACGCCCCTGCAGACCTGGCTGGCCGTGCTCGGCGGCGCGGCCGCCTGCTACCTCACCAAGCTGGTGGGCCACCGCGTCCCGTCGCACTGGCTCACCGACCCGCGGGTCGCGCGGATCTCGGGGCTGGTCACCGTGGCGCTGCTAGCGGCGCTGGTCGGCGTGCAGACGTTCACGCACGGGTCGGCGCTCACGGTGGACGCACGGCTCGTGGCGCTCGGTGTGGCGGCCGTCGCCCTCGCGTTGCGCGCACCGTTCATCGTGGTGGTCGTCCTGGCGGCGGTGGTCGCCGCCGTGCTGCGCGCGGTGACCTGAACCCGACGCCACGGTTCGTGCCGTGTCCGCCGCACGCCTAGCCTGGGGCCGTGCCCCTCCTGCGACCCAGCGGCGCCGACGTCTCGGTGCGACCCGCCCTGCCCGAGGACGCCGTCGCGATCGCCGGCACCCAGCTGCGCGCCTGGCGGACCGACCACGCCGAGGTGCTCGGCGCCGACGTGCTCGACCTCATCGATGCGACGGCCGTGCGCGAGCGCTGGTCGGCGGCGATCGAGCACGCGCCCTCCCCCGACCACCGCGTGCTGGTGGCCTGCGACGGCCCCCGGGTGGTGGGCGTCGCGGCGAGCGTGCCGACCGATGACGGCGCAGGGATCGAGGTCACGGCCCTCGAGGTGGACCCCGAGCACCAGCGCGCCGGGCACGGCTCCCGGCTGCTCACCGCCTGCGTGGACCTGGGCCGCGAGCACGGTGCGACCGAGGTCGCCACCTGGGTGCTGGACGGCGACGAGGCCCGCGAGTCGTTCCTCGGCGGCGCGGGGCTCGGGCCGGACGGGGCGCAGCGGTCGCTGGCCACGGGGCCGGGCCGCGACGTCGTCGAGCGCCGCTGGACGGCCCTGCTGTGACCGCCCGGGGTCATGACAGATGTCATGGCCCGGTCGTGATGACCGGACCAGCCCCGTCGGCGAACGGCCCGGCAGGCTGGTCCGCATGACCACCGCCACAGCACGTCAGGAGGCAGGTCGCGCCGCGACAGCCTCGCAACCAGCGGTCGACCTGGCCGCCGTGACCAAGGACTTCGGCTCCGTGCACGCCGTCCGCGGCGTGGACCTGCGGGTCGAGCAGGGCGAGGTCGTCGCGTTCCTCGGCCCCAACGGGGCGGGCAAGACCTCGACGATCGACATGGTGCTCGGCCTGTCGCGGCCCACCTCGGGCCGGGTCGAGGTGCTCGGCCTCGAGCCGCGCCACGCCGTCGCGCACGGCCTGGTCGCCGCCGTCATGCAGACCGGCGGCCTGCTCAAGGACCTCACGGTGCGGGACACGCTCCGCTACACCGCCAGCCTGTTCGCCGACACCGCCCCCGTGGACGAGGTGCTCGAGGTGTCCGGCATCGCCTCGATCGCCGACCGCAAGGTCGGCAAGTGCTCGGGTGGCGAGCAGCAGCGGCTGCGGTTCGCCATGGCCCTGCTGCCCGACCCCGCCCTCCTCGTGCTCGACGAGCCCACCACCGGGATGGACGTGGAGGGCCGGCGCTCGTTCTGGGAGGCGACCCGGCGAGACGCCGACCGCGGGCGCACCGTGCTGTTCGCCACGCACTACCTCGACGAGGCCGACAGGTACGCCGACCGCGTCGTGCTGCTCAGCCACGGCCGGGTCGTCGCGGACGGCACGGGGAGCGAGATCAAGGCGCTGACCGCGGGCCGCACGGTGCGGGCGATCCTGCCCGGGGCCGACCCCGCGACCCTGCGCGCCCTGCCCGGCGTGGACGGCGTGGAGGTGCTCGCCGAGCAGGTGTACCTGCGGACCACCGACTCCGATGCCGTCGCACGCTGGCTGCTGACCAGCACCGATGCGCGCGACCTGGAGATCACCGCGAACGGCCTGGAGGAGGCGTTCCTCAGCCTCACCTCGGACGACCGGACCGACGACGCCACCGACGCCGTGGAAGGAGGCCTGCGATGAGCACCTCGACGATCGACGTCGCCGCGCGGCGCGTGCCGCCGTTCGGCGGGTTCAACCGCACGGCGCTGGCCATCGAGCTCAAGCGGATGCTGAGCAACCGGCGCACCGTGATCTTCACGCTGGTCTTCCCCGCCGCCATGTTCTTCGCGTTCGGGACCGGCTCGGACACCGCCCAGAGCGTCGGGGACGGCAACGTCTCCGCCTACATCCTGGTCTCGATGGGGTTGTACGGCGCCGCGCTGACCGCGGCGGCCTCCGGCGCGATGGTGGCCCTGGAGCGGTCGCTCGGCTGGTCCCGCCAGCTGCGGCTCACCCCGCTCAACCCGGTCGCGTACATCGTGATGAAGGCGATCGTCGCGCTCTCGATGGGCGCGATCGCGATCGCGGTGGTCAACCTCGCGGGCCTGGTGCAGGGCAAGCCCGACATGCCCGGGACGACCTGGGTCGCCTCGGCCCTGGTCACCCTGGCCTGCACCTCGACGTTCGCGGCGCTCGGCGTCTTCGTCGGCTACGTGGTCCCGGGTGAGAACGCGATGCAGATCCTCGGGCCGGGCCTGGCACTGCTGTCCTTCCTGGGCGGGGTGTTCATCCCCCTCACGCACGGCAGCGCGATCTGGCACGTCGCGGTGTTCACCCCGATGTACGGCGTCGCGGAGGTCGCCCGCGCACCGTTGACCGGTGAGCTGCCCTGGTACGCCGTGGTCAACGCGGTGGTCTGGCTGGCGGTCTTCGTCGCCGGCGCGGCGTGGCGGATGACCAAGGACACCGCCCGGGTCTGATCGGATGGCCACCACCTCGCCGAGCACCCCCGGCAGACCCACTGCCGGGGGCGGACCGCCGCACCAGCCCGGACGGGGCGGCCGCTGGACCGTCTTCTGGGTCGCGATCTGGACGTTCTTCCTGCTCGAACCGCTCGAGGCGGGCTGGGCCCGGCGCGACGAGGCGGCGGGGTGGATCGGTATGGCCGCCACGCTGGCGTTCGCCGCGTGGTACGTCGGCAGCTTCATCGTCCGCCGCCGCGGCCTGCTCGGCGGGTGGGTGCACCCGCGCCCAGGTGCCGGGGTCGTCACGGTCGGGGTCGCCACGGCGCTGGCCGTGGTGGTCTGCGTGTCCGTCGGCCAGTCCGGCACCGCTGCCGCGGTGTACGTCGGGGTGCTGGCCGTGCTGTCCTTCCGCGGCGCGCTCGGGCTGACGGTCGCGGCGGTCAACGCCGCGACCTGGTACGCCGCGGGCCTGCTGGCACCCGGCTGGGAGCGGGACAACGCACTGCTGCTCTCGATGCTCACCGCCGGCCTCGCGGTGTTCGGTTTCACCCAGATGATCAGCGGCAACGCCAGGCTCCGGATGGCCCAGGAGGAGAACCAACGACTGGCGATCTCCGAGGAGCGCAACCGCTTCGCCCGGGACCTGCACGACATCCTCGGCCACTCGCTGACCGTCATCACCGTCAAGGCCGAGCTCGCCGGTCGGCTCGTCGACGCCGACCCCGACCGCGCCCGCGCCGAGATCGCCGACCTCGAGCGGCTGTCCCGCGACGCGCTGGCCGATGTGCGTCGCGCCGTCGACGGCTACCGCGAGCTCACCCTGCCCGGTGAGCTGGCCCGCGCCAGGGCCGCGCTCGAGGCCGCCGAGATCCGGGCCGACCTGCCCAACGCCACCGACCAGGTCCCCGGCGAGCTGCGAGAGCTGTTCGCCTGGACGATCCGCGAGGGCGTGACCAACGTCATCCGGCACAGCGGCGCGAGCCGCTGCACCGTGCGCCTGCACGCGGACACCGTGGAGGTTCTCGACGACGGCCGAGGGCCGACGGACGACGGCACCGGCCACGGGCTGACGGGCCTGCGGGAGCGCGCGCACCGGCTGGGCGCGAGCGTCGTGGCTGCGGCCCGAGAGCCCCGTGGCTTCACGCTGCGGGTCGCGGCGCCGTCCCGCGAGGAGACTGCGGGGGTCGCACCGTGAGCGCCGCGATCCGGCTTCTCCTGGCCGACGACCAGGCGCTCGTGCGGGGGGCGCTGGCCGCGCTGCTGGGCCTCGAACCCGACCTCGAGGTGGTCGCCGAGGTCGCGTCCGGCGAGGAGGTGGTGCCGGCGGCGCTCGCGCACCGGCCCGACGTGTGCCTGCTCGACGTCGAGATGCCCGGCATGGACGGGATCGCCGCGACCGCGGCGGTGCGCGCCGCCGTGCCGAGCTCCCGTGTGCTGATCGTGACCACGTTCGGCAGGCCCGGCTACCTGCGGCGCGCGCTCCAGGCCGGCGCGTCGGGCTTCGTGGTCAAGGACACCCCCGCCGCCAAGCTCGCCGACGCGGTGCGCCGCGTGCACCAGGGCCTGCGGGTGGTCGACCCGGCGCTGGCGACCGACAGCCTCGTGGCCGGCGAGTCCCCGCTGACCCCGCGGGAGACCGACGTGCTGCGCGCCGCGCGGGACGGCTCGTCGGTCGCGGCGATCGCCCGCAAGCTCGTGCTGTCCGAGGGCACCGTGCGCAACCACCTCTCGGCCGCGATCGGCAAGACCAACGCCGGCAACCGCGCCGAGGCGGTGCTGACGGCGGACCAGCTCGGCTGGCTCTGAGCCGGCCGCACCGTGCGACCCGCCGAGCCGACGAACCTTCCGTGGGCGCGCATCCGGATCTGGCCGATGTGCGGGCCATCCGCGGACCAACGTGGAAACTTCGGCGCGAACACCGTGCCGGAAGTTCCACGAACGCGTCCGGCGGGGCGCTCTGCCGCAGATCGTGCGCGCGACCGGTCCCACGAGCGAGCCGCCGTCGACGACGATGCCCGTGACGGGTCTCGCCGTTGGTCCTCGGGCTTGGACCCAGTGCTCGGCTTGGTGGGCCGGGCACGATCGGCGAGTGAGCGGATCTGCAGTGCGGCCGGTGGCCGGCCACCTCGTGGCCGTGGTGCTGAGGGGCCACTCGACCACACTGTGGTGGGGCGAGGACGCCGACGGTCGCGATGTCGTCGCCGCGGTGGGCCGCCGGGCTCAGTGCGCGGCGCGCGCCTCGCGACGTAGCCGGGCGGCCGTCCGCAGGGCCTCCCTGGCCCGGCGCCTGTCGCGCGCGGCGTCGTAGACGAAGCCGAGCCGGAACCACGCGCCCCAGTCCTCGGGCGCGGCCTCGACCGCCGCCCGCGCGACCTCGAACTGCGCATCCGCGGCTGCGCGGTCCACGCGTCCACCCGGGCTGCGGGGCAGGGTGTCGGCGTCCAGGCCGCCGGTCGCCGCGAGCTCGTCGGCCATCGCCTGCACCTGGTGCGCCAACCACCACTCGCGGGCGACGAGCACCACGCCGAGCACCGGTAGCACCAGCACCGCCACGCCGAGCCCGACCCCGATCGCCTCACCGGAGCCGAGCAGTGCGACACCGCGACCCGCCACCGCGACCAGGTAGACCACCAGCAGGGCGGTCACCGCCACCGCGCCGATCAGACCACGCTTCACGCCCACGTCCTCACAGGTCCAGGTAGCTGTCGAGACCGACCGTCAGCCCGGGCCGGGAAGGCACCGTGCGCACCGCGTGCAGCACGCCGGACATGAACGAGACCCGGTCGAAGGAGTCCGTCCGGATCGTCAGCTGCTCGCCGGGGTTGCCCAGCAGGATCTCCTCGTGGGCCACCAGGCCGCGCATCCGAACCGCGTGCACCCGCACGCCGTCGACCTGCGCGCCCCGGGCGCCGTCCAGGGCGCTCGTCGTGGCGTCCGGCATCGCGCCCCGGCCCGCTGCGGCGCGCGCGGCGGCGATCCCGGCCGCGGTGTGCCGCGCGGTGCCGCTCGGGGCGTCGATCTTGTCCGGATGGTGCAGCTCGATCACCTCGGCGGACTCGAACCACGGCGCGGCCTTGGCGGCGAACGCCATCGCCAGCACCGCGCTGATCGCGAAGTTGGGCGCCACCAGCACACCCAGGCCCGGCGTCCGCGACACGTGCTCGCGCACCCGGCCCAGCGCGGCGTCGTCCCAGCCGGTCGTGCCGACCACCGCGTGCACGCCGGCGTCCAGCAGGGCGTGCACGTTGGCCTCGGTCGCGCTCGGCACCGTGAAGTCGACGGCGACGTCCACGCGGCCGGCGAGCGAGGACACGTCGTCGCCGACGTCCAGCCGCGCGACGAGGTCCAGCCCCTCGGCGGCCGCCACGGCTTCGCACACCGTCCGGCCCATCCGACCCGCCGCCCCGAGGACGGCCACGCGCAGCTCCTCCACGGCGGTCACCCTAGCCGCCGGCGCCGAACGGCCCGACCCGGACCACCGAGCGGGGGCGTCCGAGGAGCTCGGCGGCGAGGTCCTGGACCTCGGCAGCGGTCACCGAGCGGATCCGCTCGAGCGCCTCCGAGACGCTGACCAGCTCCCCCTGCACCAGCTCGGCCTTGCCGAGGCGGTTCATCCGGGAACCGGTGTCCTCCATGCCGAGCACGAGCCCGCCGCTCAGCTGGCCGATGCTGCGGTCCAGCTCCGCGCCGGTGATCGGCTCCTCGGCGAGCCGCACGGCCTGCTCGACCATGAGCCGCTCGACCTCCTCGACCCGCTCGGGGGCGCACCCGGCGTACAGCCCGAACAGCCCGGTGTCCGCGTGGCCGGAGGAGAACGAGTAGACCGCGTAGGCCAGGCCACGGCGCTCGCGGATCTCCTGGAACAGGCGCGACGACATCCCGCCGCCCAGCACGGCGCTGAGCACGGACAGCGCGTAGCGCCGCTCGTCGGTGGCGGTCAGCCCGACCCCGCCGACCACGACGTTGGCCTGCTCGGTCGCACGGCGCACGACCAGCTCGGTGCCCGCCTCGGGGGCCCACGCCTCGCTGGCGGTCCGCCGCGGGGCGGGCACGGTCGACGGGTCCAGGTCCCAGCCGGCGGCGTCCAGCGCGTCGGTCACCTGTGCGCAGAGCGTGTCGTGGTCGACCCCGCCGGCGGCCGTGACCACCAGCGCCGGGGCGGTGTAGTGCTCGCGGTAGTGCTCCCACACGGCATCGCGCGGCACGGCGCGGATCGTGCTCGGCGTGCCCCCGATCGGCCGGCCCAGAGGGTGCCGGCCGAGGACTGCGGCGGCGAACTGCTCGTGCGCGACGTCGCTCGGGTCGTCGTCGTTCATCGCGAGCTCTTCGAGGATCACGCCACGCTCGATCTCGAGCTCGCCGGGGTCCAGGCGCGCAGACGTCACCATGTCGGCGATGACGTCCACGGCCATCGGCAGGTCGGCGTCCAGCACCCGGGCGTAGTAGCAGGTGTGCTCCTTGCCGGTGGCGGCGTTGGCCTCACCGCCCACGGCGTCGAACGCCTCGGCGATGTCCAGTGCGGACCGCCGGCCCGTGCCCTTGAACAGCAGGTGCTCGAGGAAGTGCGTGGCACCGTGGTGCCCGTCGCGCTCGTCGCGCGAACCGACGCCCACCCAGGCGCCCAGCGTCGCCGAGCGGAGCCCGGGCATGGTCTCGGTGAGAACCCGGACGCCGCCGGGCAGGACGGAGCGACGCACGATGGCGCCGCCGTCCTGCCCGGCGGTCAGCTGGTGACCGGGGACCAGCGGGAGGTCGACAGGCACCTCAGGCCTGGGCGTCCTCGGTCTCGGCGGCCGGTGCGGCCTCACCGTCACCCTTGTCCTCGTCGACGACCGCGTGCAGCGACAGCTTGCCGCGCGGGTCGATCTCGCCGATCTCGACCTGGACCTTCTGGCCCACGGCGAGCACGTCCTCGACGTTCTCCACGCGCTTGCCACCGACGAGCTTGCGGATCTGCGAGATGTGCAGCAGACCGTCCTTGCCGGGGGTGAGCGAGATGAACGCGCCGAACGACGTGGTCTTCACCACGGTGCCGACGAAGCGCTCGCCGACCTCGGGCATGTGCGGGTTGGCGATCGCGTTGACCATCGTCCGCGCGGCCTCGGCCGACGGACCGTCGGTCGCGCCGATGTAGACCGTGCCGTCGTCCTCGATCGTGATGTCGGCGCCGGTCTTGTCCTGGATCTCGTTGATCATCTTGCCCTTCGGGCCGATGACCTCGCCGATCTTGTCCACCGGGACCTGGACCGTGATGACCCGCGGAGCGGTCGGGGCCATCTCGTCCGGGGCGTCGATCGCCTCGCGCATGACATCCAGGATGTGCAGGCGAGCCTCGCGGGCCTGGGTCAGCGCACCGGCCAGGACGTCGGCGGGGATCCCGTCGAGCTTGGTGTCCAGCTGGATCGCGGTGACGAACTCACGGGTCCCGGCGACCTTGAAGTCCATGTCGCCGAAGGCGTCCTCCGCACCGAGGATGTCGGTCAGGGCGGCGTACCGCGGCTGGCCGTCGACCACGTCGGAGACCAGGCCCATCGCGATGCCCGCGACCGGCGCGCGCAGCGGCACGCCGGCGTTGAGCAGCGACAGCGTGGAGGCGCAGACCGAGCCCATCGAGGTGGACCCGTTGGAGCCCAGCGCCTCGGAGACCTGCCGGATCGCGTAGGGGAACTCCTCGCGGCTCGGCAGCACCGGCACCAGCGCCCGCTCGGCCAGCGCGCCGTGACCGATCTCGCGGCGCTTGGGCGAGCCGACCCGGCCGGTCTCACCGGTCGAGTAGGGCGGGAAGTTGTAGTTGTGCATGTAGCGCTTGCGCGTCTCCGGCGACAGCGTGTCGAGCTGCTGCTCCATGCGCAGCATGTTCAGCGTGGTGACACCCAGGATCTGGGTCTCGCCGCGCTCGAACAGCGCCGAGCCGTGCACCCGCGGGAGCACCTCGACCTCGGCGGACAGGGTGCGGATGTCGCGCAGCCCACGGCCGTCGATCCGGAAGCCGTCGGTCAGGATGCGCCGACGGATGACCTTCTTCTGGACGGCGCGGTAGGCGGCGGAGATCTCCTTCTCGCGCCCCTCGAACTGCTCGGCGAGCTGGGCCTGGACCTCGGCCTTGAGCTCGTCGATCCGGTTCTCGCGGTCCTGCTTGTCCGCGATCGACAGCGCCTCGCCCAGGGGACCCTCGGCGGCGGCCTCGACAGCCTCGAGGACGTCGGCCTGGTAGTCCGGGAAGGTCGGGAACTCGCGGGTCTCCTTGGCGGCCTTGCCGGCCAGCTCGATCTGCGCGTCGCACAGCGCCTTGATGAACGGCTTGGCGGCCTCGAGGCCTTCGGCGACCTTCTCCTCCGACGGCGCGACGGCGCCCTCGTTCTTGATCAGGTTCCAGGCGCCCTCGGGGGCCTCGGCCTCGATCATCGCGATCGCGACGTCGTCCGCCACGATGCGACCCGCGACCACCATGTCGAACGTCGCGCGCTCACGCTCGGAGTAGCGCGGGAAGGCGACCCACTGGCCGTCGATCAGCGCGATCCGCACGGCGCCGACCGGGCCGGAGAACGGCAGGCCGGACAGCTGGGTGGACATCGACGCGGCGTTGATGGCGACCACGTCGTACGCGTCGTCCGGGTGCAGGGCCATCACCGTGATGACGACCTGGACCTCGTTGCGCAGGCCCTTGACGAACAGCGGGCGCAGCGGACGGTCGGTCAGCCGGCAGGCCAGGATCGCCTCGGTGGACGGCCGGCCCTCGCGACGGAAGAACGAGCCGGGGATGCGGCCCGCGGCGTACATCCGCTCCTCGACGTCGATGGTCAGCGGGAAGAAGTCGAACTGGTCCTTGGGGTGCTTGCCGGCCGTGGTGGCCGACAGGAGCATCGACTCACCGTCCAGGTAGGCCACGGCCGAACCGGCCGCCTGCTTGGCGATGCGCCCGGTCTCGAACCGGATGGTGCGGGTGCCGAACCGACCGTTGTCGATGGTCGCCTCGGCGAACTGGATCTCGGGTCCCTCCACGGGAGCCCCTCTCTACGAAGCCCCGCCCTGCCAGACGGTCTTCGATCGAGGTCCGCGGACATCGGGTCCGCGAGCCACTACCGAGGACCGGCTGCCGGCCCGGGGGGTGGTGAACATGAGCGTGCCCGGGCCAGATGGCCCGGGCAGTGGGGTCAGCGGCGAAGGCCGAGACGCTCGATCAGGCTGCGGTAACGGTCGATGTCGACCTTCTGCAGGTAGCCGAGCAGGCGGCGGCGCTGGCCGACGAGCAGGAGGAGCCCACGACGCGAGTGGTGGTCGTGCTTGTGCTCCTTGAGGTGCTCGGTGAGGTCCTTGATGCGCTGCGTCAGCATCGCGATCTGAACCTCGGGCGAGCCCGTGTCGTTCGGGGACGTCGCGTACTCGGACATGATGCGCTGCTTGGTGGCGGCGTCGAGGGGCACTGGCTCTCCTTGGTGTATCGCTGCGCGGTGCTCCGGGGCATATCCACCCGGGCGCTCTGGATCCGCGGCCGAGATCACGGCGGTGCGATGTTACCAGCCGGTCTCCGCGCGCCCCAATCGGAGCGGGCCGCCCGCCAGGCGCGCGTTGGTCTCCTCGACGTCGGTCCGCATCTGGGCGATGAGCGCGTCGACCGAGTCGAACTTCCAGGTGGGGCGCAGCATCTCGACGAACTCGACCACCACCTCCTCGCCGTACAGCTCCAGGTCCGACCGGTCGGGCACGTGCGCCTCGACGCGACGCTCGTGCCCGTCGAACGTGGGGTTGGTGCCGATCGAGATCGCCACCGGCAGGTAGCCGTCCGGGGCGTCGGCCGGGTGGCCGACCCGGCGCATCCAGCCGGCGTACACGCCGTCGGCCGGGAGCATGCCCTGCGCCGCCGGGCCGAGGTTCGCGGTCGGGAAGCCCAGCTCACGGCCGCGGGCGTCGCCGCGCACCACCACGCCACGGACCCGGTGCGGACGGCCCAGGATCTCCGCCGCGCCGCCGACGTCGCCCACCGACAGCAGCTCACGCACCCACGTGGACGACCAGCGCCGGACCGGGTCCGGCCCACCGTGGACGTCGCTGATCACCTGGACCTCGAAGCCGTACCTCTCGCCGAGCTCGACCATGGTGCGCAGGTCGCCGGAGTTGCCGCGGCCGAACCGCACGTCCCGGCCGATCACCACCACCGTGGCGTGCAGGGCGTCCACGAGGTAGCGCCGGACGAACTCCTCGGGCTCCTGGGCGGCGAACTCGCGCGTGTAGTGCACCACGAGGGCGGCGTCCAGGCCGGTCTCGGCCAGCAGCTCGAGCCGGTCGGCCAGCCCGGTGATCAGCGGGGGTGCGCTCTCCGGCCGGTGGAGCACGGCCGGGTGCGGGTCGAACGTCACCGCGACCGAGGTGCTGTCCAGGCGGCGCGCGTCGGCGACCATCGCGCCGAGCACGCTGCGGTGGCCGCGGTGCACGCCGTCGAAGTTGCCGATCGTGACGACGGAGCGCGTCAGCGCGGGGACCTGCTCCAGGCCGTACCAGCGCTCCACGCGTGCTCCTCCTCGGCGGGTCGGGTCGCGCCGGGACCGGGGCCCAGCGCGGGACAAGCCTGCCACGTGACGCGCGGGACCACGCACCCGAACACGGCCGACCCACCCTCAGGCGGGCGCGAGCACCAGCACCGGGCGGACCCGCCGCCCCTCCTGGGCGAGCAGCGCGACGAGCACGCCCTCGGGCGACACACCGGCCACGGGCGCCTCTCGCGTGCCGCCCGGAGTGCCCTCGTGCGGCGTGATCGACCGCCCGAAGGACAGCTCGCGGGCCTCGTCGGCCGACAGCTCGCGCACCGGGAACGCTGCCCGCGCCGCCTCGGCCAGCGGGATGAGCGCGCCGGCCAGCGAGGACGTGTCCGCGCCCGCCGGCGGATCGGCCCGCCGGTCCCCGTCCCCCGCACCACCCGTGGGCAGCGCCACCGCGGCGTCGAGCTGGTAGCCCCCCACCCGCGTCCGCCGCAGTGCCGTGAGGTGCCCCCCGCACCCGAGCGCCGCGCCGAGGTCCCGCGCCAGCGCGCGCACGTAGGTGCCCGACGAGCAGACCACCCTGGCGTCGAGGTCGACGACGGCCGTCCCGTCCGCCGCGACGGCCGGGCGCGGCTCGCCCACCTCGAACACGCGCACCGTGACCGGCCTGGCGGCGAGCACCACGTCCTCGCCGGCCCGGGCCCGCGCGTAGGCGCGGCGACCGTCCACCTTGATCGCGCTCACGGTGCTGGGGACCTGCTCGATCGCACCGGTCAGCGCCGCGACCGCGGCCGCCAGCGCGGCCCGGTCGAGCCCGTCCACGGTGGCCCCTGGCGACGCCGCGACCTCCCCCTCCGCATCGTCGGTCACGGTGTCCTGGCCGAGCCGGATGGTCGCGACGTACTCCTTGTCCGCGCCGACCACCCAGGTCAGCAGCTTGGTGGCCCGACCGACCCCGAGCACCAGGACGCCCGTCGCCATCGGGTCGAGGGTGCCGGCATGACCGACCTTCTTGGTGCCCAGGAGCCGTCTGGCACGCGCGACGACGTCGTGCGAGGTCCACCCGGCCGGCTTGTCCACCACGAGGACGCCGTCAGGTCCCGTCTCGCGCGCCGCCACCTGATCAGGCTAGTGGGCGCACGCCGCTGGCCCGGAGGGTGATCATGGGCACGTCGCCCGCCCGCCGCGTGGTTCACTGAGCGCCGTGTTCGTCGGGCTCGGCACCGCGGTCAACGTCGTCGCGGTCGTCGTCGGCAGCGGGATCGGCGTCCTGGCCGGCCACCGGCTGCCCGAACGGACGCGCGACCTGGTCACGACGGTCCTGGGTCTGTTCACCGTGGTGATCGGCGGCCGCGCGATCGCGTCCGGCATCTCCGACGCCCTCGCGGCGCAGGTCGGTGCGGACGCCCGCCTGCTGGTGGTGCTCGGAGCGCTGCTGATCGGTGGCGTCCTGGGTTCGCTCTGGCAGATCGAGCACCGCCTCGACCGGGGCGCGAAGCTGCTCCACGACAGGTTCGCCGCACGCACGGAGGGCAGCCGCTTCGTCGAGGGCGCGGTCACGTCCACGCTCGTGTTCTGCGTCGGACCGCTGTCGATCCTCGGCTCGCTGTCCGACGGGCTCGGCCAGGGCGCCGAGCAGCTGCTGGTCAAGGCGGTGATGGACGGATTCGCAGCGATCGCGTTCGCATCCGTGTTCGGGATCGGGGTGATGGCGGCGGCGATCCCGCTGGCCGTCTACCAGGGGCTGATCACCCTGCTGGGCTTCGCGCTGGGCAGCTTCCTGTCCGCCGGGCAGGTGGACGCCCTCGGGGCAGCCGGCGGGGTGATCCTGCTCGGGCTCGGCATCCGGCTGGCCGGGATCAAGCAGGTCCCGGTCGGCGACCTGCTGCCCGCGCTGGTGGTCGCCCCGCTCCTGGTGTCCCTGGTCGCGGCCATCCGCTGACGGCCCGGCCGGACGGCCCCGACACGCCGCCCGACGGGCGGCGCGAGAGCCCTACTCGGCCTCGTCGTCCTCGTCCGCGTGCTTGTACGGGTCCGCCTCGCCGGCGAACTGCGCCCCGGCGGCCAGCGCCGCGACCTCGGCGTCACGCTGAGCGGCGACACGCAGAGCCGCCTCGAGGTGCTCGGCGGTCTCCGGCACCGCGTCGGGGATGAACTCCAGCGTCGGCGTGAGCCGCACCCCGGTCTGCCGCCCCACCTCGGAGCGGATCAGCCCCGTGGCGCTGGCCAGCGCGGCAGCGCTCTCCGTCCGTGCCCTCTCGTCCCCGAGCACCGTGTAGAAGACGCTCGCGTGCTGCAGGTCCCCCGTGACACGCACGTCGGTCACCGTCACGAACCCCAACCTGGGGTCCTTCACCTTGGTGTCCAGCATCTCCGCGACGATCTCCTGGATCCGATCGGCAAGCTTCCGCGCCCGCGGATGATCGACCATGGTTCCTCCGGTTTGTCCTTCGGCCCCGCAGCGAGTGCCAGGTGACGTGCTGCGCGAGCGTTCTCGGGGTAGGGGTGCGCGAGCCTGGTGGGCCTGGCAGGGCGGCCGCGACCAGCGGCCGCCGGGTGGGTCGCGCACCCCTGCCCCGAGGACGCGACCCACCCCGCACGACGCCCTACGAGCGCGGCTTCTCCCGCATCTCGTAGGTCTCGATGACGTCATCGATCTGCAGGTCGTTGTAGGACCCGAGCCCGATACCGCACTCGTAGCCCTCGCGGACCTCGGTGGCGTCGTCCTTGAACCGCTTGAGCGACTCGATCGTGAGGTCCTCGGCCAGCACCGCGCCGCTGCGGCGCACGCGCGCCTTGGCGTTGCGTCGGATGAGCCCGGACCGCACCAGCGATCCCGCGATGTTGCCGAACTTCGAGGAGCGGAAGATCTCGCGCACCTCGGCGGTGCCGAGCTGCACCTCCTCGTACTCCGGCTTGAGCATGCCCTTGAGCGCCGCCTCGACGTCCTCGATGGCCTGGTAGATCACCGAGTAGAACCGCACGTCGACGCCCTCGCGCTCGGCGAGGTCCTCGACCCGCTCGGCGTACTTCACGTTGAAGCCCAGGATGATCGCGTTGTCGACCGTGGCGAGGTTGACGTCGTTCTGCGTGATCGCACCCACACCGCGGTGGATGACGCGCAGCTCGACCTCGTCGCCGACGTCGATCTTGAGCAGCGCGTCCTCCAGCGCCTCGACGGCACCGGACACGTCGCCCTTGAGGACCAGGTTGAGGGTCTCGACCTTGCCCTGCTGCAGGGCCTGGGTGAAGTCCTCCAGGCTGATCCGCTTGCGCCGCTTGGCCAGCAGCGCGGCCCGCTCCGCGGCCTCGCGCTTCTCGGCGATCTGGCGTGCGGTCCGGTCGTCCGGCGCCACCAGGAAGGTGTCGCCGGCGCGTGGCACGGACGTCAGGCCCAGCACCTGGACCGGTCGTGCGGGCGTCGCCTCGTCGACGGTGCCCCCGTGCTCGTCGAACATGGCGCGCACGCGGCCGTGGGCGGTACCCGCGACGATCGCGTCGCCGACCCGGAGCGTGCCGGACTGCACCAGCACGGTGGCCACCGCGCCGCGGCCCTTGTCGAGGTTGGCCTCGACGGCCACGCCGCGCGCGTCCTTGTTCGGGTTCGCCCGCAGGTCCAGCGCCGCGTCCGCGGTCAGCAGCACGGCGTCGAGCAGCTCCTCGATACCGGTCCGCTTGAGCGCGGAGATGTCGACGAACATCGTCTCGCCGCCGTACTCCTCGGCCACCAGGTTGTACTCGGTCAGCTGCTGGCGGATCTTGGACGGGTTCGCACCCTCCTTGTCCACCTTGTTGACAGCGACCACGATCGGCACACCGGCCGCCTGGGCGTGGTTGAGCGCCTCGATCGTCTGAGGCATCACGCCGTCGTCGGCCGCGACCACGAGGATCGCGATGTCGGTCACCTGGGCACCGCGGGCACGCATGGCGGTGAACGCCTCGTGGCCCGGGGTGTCGATGAAGGTGATCGCCCGCGGGACGTCCTCGTGCTCGGTGTGCACCTGGTAGGCGCCGATGTGCTGGGTGATGCCACCGGCCTCGCCCGCCACGACGTCCGCAGAGCGGATCGCGTCCAGGAGCTTGGTCTTGCCGTGGTCGACGTGACCCATCACGGTGACCACCGGCGGACGCGCCTCGAGGTCCTCGTCCTCCTCGGCGGCCTCCTCGGCCTCGAGGTCGATGTCGAAGGACCCGAGCAGCTCGCGGTCCTCCTCCTCGGCGGAGACCATCTCGATCCGGTAGCCGAGCTCGACGCCGAGCGTGCCGAACGTGTCCTCGTCCAGCGACTGGGTCGCGGTGGCCATCTCACCGAGGTGGAACAGCACCGTCACCAGCGCGGCGGGGTTCGCGTCGATCTTGTCCGCGAAGTCGTTGAGCGACGAGCCGTGACGCAGCCGGATGACCGTGCTGCCGTCCCCACGGGGAACCTGCACGCCGCCCAGCGACGGCGCCTGCATCTGCTCGAACTCCTGGCGCTTCGCACGCTTGGACTTGCGACCGCGGACCGGCTTGCCACCGGCTCGCCCGAAGGCACCCTGCGTGGAACCACGACCGGCGCCACGGCCGCCGCCGCCACGACCGCCGCCGAAGCCGCCGCGGAAACCGCCGCCGGCGCCGCCGGGACCGCCACCACCGGGAGCGCCGCCGGGACCGCCACCACGACCGCCGCCACCGCCGGGTGCGCCGGCGCCCGGCCGGCCCACAGAGGTCTTGCCGGGCATCATGCCGGGGTTCGGCCGCGGACCGCCGGGACGCGGAGCGCCGGGGCGCGGACCGCCGGGACGCTCACCACCGCCGCCCGGCCGGGGCATGCCCTGGCTCGGAGCGAACGGGTTGTTGCCCGGACGGGGACCCCCCGGACGCGGACCACCGGGACGCGGGCCACCGGACCGCTGGCCCTCGCGCGGCATGCCCTGGCTGGGCGCGAACGGGTTGTTGCCGGGCCGCGGGGCGCCCGGACGCGGAGCGCCCGGCCGGGGCGTGCCCGGACGCGCGGAGGTGTCGGCCGCCGCAGCGGGGGCCTCGGGCTCGTCCGCCACGGGCGCCGGAGCGGCAGCCGCGGGGGCGGGCGCCGCCGGGGTCTCGGCCGCGGGCGCGGCGGGTGCGGCAGGCGCAGCCGGGGCCGGGGCCTCGACCGGGGCGGCCTCGGCCGGCGCCTGCGCGGCGGGCTTCGCCGGAGCCTTCTTGGCGGGCTTCGCCGGTGCGGCGTCCGCCGGGGGCGCGGGCGGGTACAGGTCGCGCAGCTTGCGCACGACCGGAGGTTCGATCGTCGACGATGCCGAGCGGACGAACTCACCGAGTTCGTTCAGCTTGGCCATCAGGGCCTTGCTCTCGACGCCGAGCTCCTTGGCGAGCTCGTAGACGCGGGCCTTTGCCACAACTCTCCTGTCTCGGCCCGCCCGACACAGAAGACGGACCGTCGTTAGTGCTTGATGCTCATCGCCGGGTACTCATCGGGTGCCCATCGGCTTCCAGCCCGCTTCCCATCTCGGTGAACGACGGATCGCCATGGCCGGCGCCGAACGCCCGGCGCACGTCCGACACGTCGAGCGTCGGCATACGCAGAGCACGAGGCAGTGCCCGGCGTCTCTCGGCGAGCTCCAGGCAGTGCAGATCGGCGTGCAACCACGCGCCCCGCCCCGGCATCGAGCGACCCGGATCGACCACGGCACGCATCGTGCCGTCCTCGTCGACCCCGACCACGCGGACCAGGGCGGAACGTGGACCTCGCTCCCGGCACCCCACGCACTGTCGGATCGGGCCGGTGTCCGGCCCGCTCGAGGCCGCACCACGACCTGCGACGGACGTGCCGCCGCCCGAGCGCTCGGGGAGCCGGGCCCTCGGCCCAGCGGCACCGAGTCTAGCGTGCCGGGTCACGAACCGTGAGCCGGCACGTCCGGCGCCCCGTCGTCGCCCGTCGGCGCGGACCCCGGAGCAGCCTCCGCGTCGGACCGGATGTCGATCCGCCAGCCGGTGAGCTTCGCGGCCAGCCGGGCGTTCTGGCCCTCCTTGCCGATCGCGAGCGAGAGCTGGTAGTCGGGCACCACGACACGGGCGGCACGCGCCGTCGGGTCGACGACGGTGACCGAGCTGACCCGTGCCGGCGAGAGCGCGTTGGCGACGAAGGTCGCAGGGTCGTCGCTGTGGTCGACGATGTCGATCTTCTCGCCACGCAGCTCGGCCATCACGGCGCGGACCCGGGCCCCCATCGGACCGATGCAGGCGCCCTTCGCATTCAGGCCCGGCACCGTGGAACGCACCGCGATCTTGGTCCGGTGCCCCGCCTCCCGCGCGATCGCGGTGATCTGCACCGAGCCGTCGGCGACCTCGGGGACCTCGAGCTCGAACAGCTTCTGGACCAGACCCGGGTGCGTGCGCGACATCGTGATCGACGGCCCCTTGGGACCGCGCGAGACGTCCAGCACGTAGGCGCGCAGCCGCTCGCCGTGCAGGTACTTCTCGGTGGGCACCTGCTCGTGGTGCGGCAGCACGGCCTCGGTCCCGCGCACCTCGACCAGCACGACGCGGGGGTCGCGACCCTGCTGGACCACTCCCGCGAGCAGCTCGCCCTTGGCGCTCTTGAAGGTGCCCAGCACCTGCTCGTCCTCGACGTCGCGCAACCGCTGGACGATCACCTGGCGCGCGGTCGACGTGGCGACCCGGCCGAATCCCTCAGGGGTGTGGTCGAACTCCTCCGACCACTGCGGCTCGTCGCCCTCGGCGCCGTCCGGCTCCTCCGGCGCCAGTCGCTCGCGGGCCCAGACGGTGACGTGCCCGGTGCGCCGGTCCACCTCGACCCGCGCCCGCTCGTAGGCGTCGCCGGTCCGGTGGTAGGCCGAGAGCAGGGCCTGCTCGATGGCCCCGACCAGGGTGTCCAGGCTGATCCCGCGCTCGTGCTCGACCAGCCGCAGGGCCGTCATGTCGATGTCCATCAGAGGTCTCCCTCCTCGTCCTGCGAGCGGGCCAGCTCGACCCCGACGACGCCGCGGGCCACCTCGTCGCGCGGCACCGTCGTCCGCGCGCCGTCCGGCCCTTCGAGGACGAGCACCTCTCCCGCGTCCACCAGCCGCCCCGAGCGGGTGGACCCGTCCACGAGGGCCAGGCGCACCAGACGCGTCACGGCGCGCCGGAAGTGCCTGGCCTCGGTGAGCGGGCGGTCGGTCCCGGGGGTCGAGACCTCCAGCACGTAGCTGCCGCGCACCGGGTCAGCCTCGTCCAGCGCGGCGGAGATCGCCCGGGACGCCTCGGTGAGCGCCTCCGAGTCGACGCCGCCCGGCCCGTCGGGCAGGTCCACGACGACGCGGACCACGCTTCGACGGCCGGCGGCCGTCACCACCACCTGCTCCAGCAGCAGGCCCACGCCTGCCACCGCCGGCTCGACGGCCGCACGGACGCGTTGCGCCGCCGGGCTCTCCGGAGCCATGGTGCCTCCCGCGGGTCGTGTCGGGCCTACCTGGACGACCCTGTTGACTTGTCGGCAACCAGCGTAACCAGTCCACCGGCACCCGGCCGACCATGCGGCACGTGGCAGGATCACCCGCGATGGACACCAGCCCCTCCACGCCCACGGCACCCCGCCCACGTCCGGCGCGTGTCGTCGCGCTCGCGCTCGCCGCAGGACTCGCCGTCGGGCCCCTGACCGGCTGCGCCGCCCTGCGGGTCGAGTCCGGCCCGCCGGTCACGCCGAGCGCCGACGCGGTCGAGCAGGCCCGCCAACGCCAGGCGATCGGCGCCGCGAGGGTGGTCACGGCAGCCGACGACGCCGATGCCACGACGGACGGGGCGAAGGCTGCGATCGTCGACGTGCGATCGGCGGCCCGCACCCAGCTCGACGCGCTCGGCGGGGTCTGGGTGCCGTTCCCGGAGTCGACGACCACGAGCCCCGCACCGACCGGCACACCGACGCCCGCGCCGGACCCCGAGCCGCTGCTCGACGTGCTCGCCGAGGAGTCCTCCTCCGCACTGGCCGACGCCGCGACGGTCTCCGACGGGCGGTTGGCCCGGCTCTTCGCCGCCATCGGGGTCGAACGACGGCTCGCGGCCGCCCGGCTGGCGCTCGCCGAGGGGGCCGACGTCCCGGCGACGGCCGCACCGGTGGACCCCGAGCAGATCCCGGTCGGGCTGTCGGCCGTCGCTCTCGGACCCGCGATCGCGTCCGAGGACGCCCTGGGACTCGCGTGGGAGGTCACCGCAGCACGGTCGTCCGGGACCGCCCGCACCGAGGCCGCGGCGATCGCCGCCGAGCACCGCGCCCGCGCGGCGACCTGGGCGGCCGTGACGGAGGTCGCCGGCACCGGGCTCGACCCCAGGCGCGCGTCCTACGACCTGCCCGAGGCCGTGCTCGATCCCGAAGCCGACCCCGCGGACCGGCTCTCGGCCCTGGCCGGCCTGGAGGACGAGCTCGCCACACTGTGGCTGGACCTGGTTGTCGCGGCCGCACCTGGTGCTCGGATGCCGCTGATCGACGCGTTCGCCGCTGCCGCGCAGCACTCGGCGCACCTCACCGGGACGGTGCCCGCGCTGCCGGGCATGCCGGACGCGGCCTGAGCCGGCCCCGCTTCGCCCGAGTCAGCCCTCCACGAGGCTCGCGACCAGCCCACCGATCCGCACGGCCGCGTCCTGCACCGGCACCCGCTCCACGGGCGGGCGCTCCCCCGCCGGCAGACCCGCGTCCGCCGGCCGCCGCAGCCGAACCTCGACGACGCCCTCGGCCAGGCTCCGGCCGACCGTGACGATGATCGGCACCCCGATCAGCTCCGCGTCGGCGAACTTGACGCCCGGCCGCTCGTTGCGGTCGTCGTAGATCACCTCGACGCCCTGGCCGTGCAGGTCCGCGGCGAGCTCCTCGCACTCGGCGCGCACCGCCTCGTCCTTGCCCGCGGCGACCAGGTAGACGTGCGCCGGTGCCACGCCGGCCGGCCAGGCCAGGCCCGCGTCGTCGTGGTTGGTCTCGGCGAGCGCGGCGACGGCCCGGGACACGCCGATCCCGTAGGAACCCATCGTGACGGTGACGGCCTTGCCGTTCTCGTCCAGCACGGTCAGGCCGAGCGCCTCGGCGTACTTGCGTCCGAGGGCGAAGATGTGCCCGATCTCGATGCCACGGGCCAGCTCGAGCGGACCCGAGCCGTCCGGGGCGGGGTCACCGGCCCGCACCTCGGCCGCCTCGATCGTGCCGTCCGCCACGAAGTCGCGCCCGGCGACCAGGTCGAACACGTGGCGCCCCGGCTCGTTGGCGCCGGTGATCCAGCGCGTGCCCGGGACCACCCGGGGGTCCAGGAGGTAGCGGATCGCGTCCTGGCGCCCGGTGTTGGCGCGGCCGAGGGCGGCCGGGCCGATGTAGCCCTTGACCAGCTCCGGGTGCGCGGCGAAGTCGGCCTCGCCGGCGGCCTCCACGGCGGCCGGTGCCAGCGCCGCCTCGAGCCGGGTCATGTCGACCTCGCGGTCGCCCGGCACGCCGACCACGAGCAGGTCCCGGGCGCCGTCCGGCTCGACCACCGCGACCACGACGTTCTTCAGGGTGTCGGCGGCGGTCCAGTCCCGGTCCGGGCGGGCGAACCGCTCGTTGGCGAGCGCCACGAGGGTGTCGATGGTCGGGGTGTCCGGGGTGTCCTCGACATGGGCGGCAGGCGCGTCGTCGTAGCCGATCGCGTCGGGCACCGGCGTGGTGACGGCCTCGACGTTCGCCGCATACCCGCCGGCCGAGCGCACGAAGGTGTCCTCACCGACCGGCGTCGGCATGAGGAACTCCTCGCTGCGCGAACCACCCATGGCGCCCGACATCGCCGCGACGATCACGTAGTCCAGGCCGAGCCGGGTGAACACCCGCTGGTAGGCCTCGCGCTGGCGCAGGTAGGCCGCGTCCAGGCCGGCGTCGTCCACATCGAAGGAGTACGCGTCCTTCATGATGAACTCGCGCCCGCGCAGCAGCCCGGCACGCGGCCGGGCCTCGTCGCGGTACTTGGTCTGGATCTGGTAGAGGGCCAGCGGCAGGTCCTTGTACGACGAGTACAGGTCCTTGACCAGGAGGGTGAACATCTCCTCGTGGGTCGGCGCGAGCAGGTAGTCGTTCTCGCGCCGGTCGTGCAGGCGGAAGAGGTTGGGGCCGTACTCGGTCCACCGGCCGGTGCGCTCATAGGGCTCGCGCGGCAGCAGCGCCGGGAAGTGCACCTCCTGGGCGCCGATGGCGTCCATCTCCTCGCGCACCACCTGCTCGACCTTCGCCAGCACCCGCAGGCCGAGCGGCAACCAGGAGTAGATGCCGGGCGCGGCACGGCGGATGTAGCCGGCTCGGACCAGCAGCCTGTGGCTCGGCACCTCGGCGTCGGCCGGGTCCTCCCGAAGGGTGCGCACGAACAAGGTCGACATCCGCAGCAGCATGGCGGCCAGCCTAGTGGCCGCGGACGGCGCCCCCGGGCGGGCGGTCGCGGCTCCTCGGCTCCCCTTCCCCGGCCGCGCCAGGGGCGGCACGATGGGGCGGTGCCCGAGCTTCCCGAGGTCGAAGGCCTCGCGCGGTTCCTGACCCGCCGGTTGTCCGGTCGGCGGGTCGCGGCCGTGTCGGTGGGCGCGATCAGCGCGCTCAAGACGTTCGACCCGGCCCCCGACGCGCTCGTCGGCGAGGAGGTCGTGGGTGTCGACCGGCACGGCAAGTGGCTCGACCTGGTGACCACCGGGCCGCACCTGGTGTTCCACCTGTCGCGCGCCGGCTGGCTGCGCTGGTCGGAGGCGCTGCCGGCCACACCCGTGCGCCCGGGACGTTCCCCGATCGCCCTGCGCGTGAGGTTCGACGACGGGTCCGGGTTCGACCTCACCGAGCAGGGCACCCGCAAGCGCCTCGCGGTGCACGTGGTGCGCGATCCCGCCGACGTGGCGATGGTCGCGTCGCTCGGCGTCGACCCCTTGGACGCACAGTTCACCGTGGCGCGCCTGGCCGAGCTCGCCGCAGCGCGCAACCAGCAGGTCAAGGGTCTGCTGCGCGACCAGCACCAGATCGCGGGGATCGGCAACGCCTACTCCGACGAGATCCTGCACGCCGCTCGGATGAGTCCGTTCGCCCTCTCCCAGCGGCTCGCTCCCGAGGAGGTCGAGCGCCTGCACGGCGTGATCCTCGAGGTGCTGGGCGGTGCGGTCGCCGAGGCGGACGGCAAGCCGGCCGCCGAGCTCAAGGACGCCAAGCGGCGCGGGATGCAGGTGCACGGCCGCACCGGCGAGACCTGCCCGGTGTGCGGCGACGTGGTGCGAGAGGTGAGCTTCGCCGACTCGTCGCTCCAGTACTGCGCGACGTGCCAGACCGGCGGCAAGCCGTTGGCCGACCGCCGCATGTCCCGCCTCCTGCGCTGACCCCGCCCCGCGGGGCGGTCAGAAGAGCACCGTGGCGTAGGTGCCGACGCGGCGGAAGCCGACCTTCTCGTACACCCGCAGCGCCGGGGCGTTGTAGTCGTTGACGTACAGGGAGACCTGCGGCGCGACCCGGCCCACCGTCGCGGCCACCACCGCGGCCATCCCGGCCGTGGCCAGGCCCTCACCCCGGCGCTCCGGCGGCACCCAGACCCCCTGGATCTGCGCCACCTGCGAGCTCACCGCCCCCAGCTCGGCCTTGAACAGCACCTCGACGCCGTGCGGTCCGAGCTGTGAGCGCAGGTAGGACCGTCCCTCGGACACCAGGCCGCGGACCCGCGCCTCGTACGAGCCGGGGCTGCCCTCGAGCGGGGAGTATCCGACCTCCTCGGTGAACATCGCGACGCATGCCGGGACGAGCACGGGCAGGTCGGCCGGACGGCCGAGGCGGACGAGGGGGTCCGGCGCCACCGCAGGCGGGCCGTCGATCATCAGTGACGGCTGGTCAGCACGCACCTCACGGGCGGGCCCCCAGTCGCGCGCCAGCCGGCGCCACAGGCCCAGGACGGGCTCGGCGGGCCCGACCAGCGACGAGCAACGCCGCCCCTGGGCCAGCGCGATCTCGGCGAGGACGTCGAGCGACTCCTCGTCGCCCGGCCTGACCACGGGGACCAGGTTCGCGCCGGCCCAGGCGAGCGCCACGAGCTCGCCGTGGCGCTCGACCCCCCACAGCTGGGGAGCGCCGCTCCGGCCGCGGCCCGCCCGGGCCGCCTCGATCCTTGCGGCGGCGAGCACCGAGCCGACCGGGTCCTGCGCGCACAACCGCGCAGCGTCGGCGAGGTCGACGTGCCCCGTCGAGCGCCGAGTCGGTGACTCGATCCGCCAGCCGGTCATGCGGCGATTGTGCACCACCGGGCCTGCAGGGGCGCCGGGCCCCGCCGAGGAAGCGCGATCCGCGGCACCTCAGCTGACACTGACCACCGGGCTCTCGCCGTCGACCGGCTCCATCGTCTCGGCGATCCGCATCGCCTGGTCGATGAGCGTCTCGACGATCCTCGACTCCGGCACCGTGGCGACCACCTCGCCCTTGACGAAGATCTGCCCCTTGCCGTTGCCGGACGCGACGCCCAGGTCCGCCTCGCGGGCCTCCCCCGGGCCGTTGACGACGCAGCCCATCACCGCCACGCGCAGCGGGACGGTCAGCCCCTCGAGCCCGGCCGTCACCTTCTCGGCGAGCTCGTAGACGTCCACCTGGGCGCGCCCGCACGACGGGCACGAGACGATCTCGAGCTTGCGCGGACGCAGGTTGAGCGACTGCAGGATCTGGATGCCGACCTTGACCTCCTCGACCGGCGGCGCGGACAGCGAGACCCGGATCGTGTCGCCGATCCCCTTGCTCAGCAGCGCGCCGAACGCGGTCGCGGACTTGATGGTGCCCTGGAACGCCGGCCCTGCCTCGGTGACGCCGAGGTGCAACGGCCAGTCCCCGCGCTCGGAGAGCAGCTCGTAGGCGCGAACCATCACCACCGGGTCGTGGTGCTTGACCGAGATCTTGAAGTCGTGGAAGTCGTGCTCCTCGAACAGCGAGGCCTCCCAGACCGCGGACTCCACGAGCGCCTCGGCGGTCGGCTTGCCGTACTTCTCCAGGAGCCTCTTGTCCAGGGAGCCGGCGTTGACGCCGATCCGCAGGGAGACCCCGGCGTCGCGCGCAGCCTGGGCGATCTCCTTGACCTGGTCGTCGAACTTGCGGATGTTGCCCGGGTTGACCCGCACGGCGGCGCACCCCGCGTCGATCGCCGCGAACACGTAGCGCGGCTGGAAGTGGATGTCGGCGATCACCGGGATCTGCGACTTGCGCGCGATCACCGGCAGCGCGTCCGCGTCGTCCTGGGTGGGCACGGCGACGCGCACGATGTCGCAGCCGGCGGCGGTCAGCTCGGCGATCTGCTGCAGGGTCGCGTTGATGTCCGTGGTCGGGGTGGTGCACATGGACTGGACGCTGACCGGCGCGTCGCCACCGACCTCGACCGAGCCGACCCGGATCTTGCGCGTGGGGCGGCGCGGGGCCAGCACGGGGGCGGGAGCCTGAGGCATGCCGAGGGAGATTGGGGTGCTCACCGACCCAGTATCGCCCCTACCCCGCCGCGCGGCAGCACGGCGCCCGAACGGCCCCGAACGGGCGCGGGAGAGCCCAAGGACCCATCCGAACGGGTGAAATCCGCCCCTGGGCACGGCGGCATCACCCATCCGGACCAGTCGGTCCTATCCCCCGGAAGAGGGACATAGAACCATCACGTGAGTGAACCTCAGCACGCCCGCGGGCTACACGCTCATCGGGGGCGGCGTGCTGCTCGTGACGGGGTTGACCGTGCTGACCGTCGCGAGCACCCGTCTGGCGCCCGCCCTCGGCCTGCGCGAGGACGCGCCGTGGTGGTCCAGCCCTGCCGGCGGGCGCGCGCACGGCCTGCTCGCGGCCTACCTGGGCGGTCTCGTCGGGCTCGGCGCCGCCGTGCACCTGGCGGCCACCGGAGTCCTGCACGGCTCCGCCGCGCTCGCCTGGACGCTGACCTGCCTGACCGTGGCGGGCCTCGTCGCGCTCACCGCGCCCCGCGCGTCACAGGTCGCCCTGCGCGTCGTGGCCCGCGACCCCCTCACGGTCGCCGAGCCGCTGCTCACCGCGCACGTGGTGCCGGACGGCGCGCTCGACGACATGGACCTGGTGGCAGCGCGCGCGGCGGCCAACCACGGCCAGTGGCAACCCGTCGCGCGCCTCCTGGCCGCCTCCGTCGACCACGACGTGCGCTACGCGCGAGTCGTCCAGCTCGCCGTGCACGGTCTACGCCGCAGCCGCTGGCTCGACGAGTGGCTGCGTGCCCGCCCCACCGACCCGAACGCCCTCGCGGTCTCCGCGATGCTCGCGGTGCGACGCGCCTGGGAGCTGCGCGGGCCCGACTGGGAGCCGCGCAACCAGCTCGCGTTCCTGGCAGCCCTGCAGGAAGCCGAGGAGATCACCCGCGAGGCGATCGACAACGACCCTGGCGACCCCACCCCACGCGCGGTGCTGGTCGAGATGGCTCGCGGCCAGCAGGTCGGCGTGGCCGAGCTCGAGGCGCGCACCGACAAGCTGTACGCCCTCGCCCCGCACCACCAGGGCGGGCACGAGGCCGAGCTGCAGTACCGATCGCTCAAGTGGCACGGCAGCACCGAGGACATGTTCCGCCACGCCAGAGCGGCGAGCGCCGCCGCACCGCCCGGCAACGCGCTGGCGCTCCTCGTCGTCACCGCGCACCTCGAGCACTACCTCACGCTCGCCGAGCGCTCGCAGGCGCAGGCCACCGCCTACCTGCGGTCCGCCGCGGTGCGGGCCGAGATCGAGCGTGCGGTCGCGCGCTGGCAAGGCGGCCCGGGCGGGCCGTCACCGGTCAACCGGGAACGGGCGCACAACACGCTGGCCTACGTCGCCTGGCTCAGCCAGGACCGCGAGACCGCCCGCCCGCACCTGCGGCACACCCGCGAGCACCTCGACGTGTGGCCCTGGGCGCTGTCCGGCGATCCCACCCGGGTGCACGCGGTGGCCCAGCAGTGGGCGGCGCAGCCGTCCCGCTCCCGGCGGCGGGGTCGCGTCAGATCGTGACCGGCGCCACCAGGTCGGCGACCACGAGCACCACGCTCATCACCACGAGGACCGCGAAGACCCCGTAGGCGACCGGGACCATCCGCGCCACGTCGGACGGTGCCGGTCTGGGCAGGCCGCGACGGCGGGCCCACGCCCGCCGCAACCCCTCCCACACCGCGCCGGCGACGTGCCCGCCGTCGAGCGGGACCAACGGGATGAGGTTGAACACGAACAGGGCGATGTTCAGCGACGCCAGGATGGACAGCCAACCGGCCATCCGCTGCGAGTCGGAGATCGGCGCCTCGCCGATCTCCCCGGCGAGCCGTGCCACCCCGACCACCCCGACCACGGACGACGGGTCACGCGCCTGCATGCCCAGGGCGGCCTTGGTCACGTCGATCAGCTTCCCCGGCAGGTTCGCCACGATCCCCACGGTCTGTCCGACGGCGCCGCCGAGAGCCGCCGGGACCGCCGTGATCGGCTCGCGCACGATGGCGTTGGTGGGGCTGAAGCCCACGTAGCGGGTCGGCTCGACGACGAGGTCGCCGTTGGCGTCCGTCTGGGCCGTGCCGTTCGCGTCGAAGACCGGCCGGTTCGCCGTGACGGGGCTCACCGTCAGCGTGATCTGCTTCCCGTCACGCTCGACGACGACGGGGATGTTCTCGCCGGGCACCGCCTTGATCGCGGCCTGCACGTCGGCCCAGGACGAGATCTGCCGCGGCCCCCACGACACGATCCGGTCCCCCGCCTGCAGACCGGCCTGCGCCGCAGGAGTGGGTGGGTCTGACGCCGTGCACGCGTCGGTGGGCTGAGGAGTGACGCACTGCCCGACGACGGCGACGGTGGTGGTCCCGGCCCCCGTCGACAGGCCGATCCCCGACAGCACGACGGTGAGCAGGACTCCGGCGATCACCAGGTTCATCATCGGGCCGCCGAGCATCACGACGATCTTCTTGGGCGCCGAGAGGCGGTAGAACGCCCGGTGGTCCTCACCGGGCCGGATCTCCTCCGCGCTGGCCTGCCGGGCCGCGTCGATGAGCTCGGCGAACCGCCCGGCGCGCGGGGGCTTGCCGAGGGCGTCCTTGGGCGGGTACATGCCGACCAGCCGGACGTACCCCCCGAGCGGGATCCCCTTGATGCCGTACTCGGTCTCGCCGCGCACCCGTGACCAGAGCGTGGGCCCGAAGCCCACCATGTACTGGCTGACCCGGACCCCGAAGCGCTTGGCAGGCACCATGTGCCCCACCTCGTGCAGCGCGATCGAGACCAGCAGCCCCGCCACCAGGACCACCAGGCCCACCCAGAACGGCATCCGGCACGCTCCTCTCCGGGGACATCATCCCCCGCCCACCTGGAAACGCGCAGGACGGCTCAGAGTTCCATCGCTCAGCGAAGGGCCAGGAGCGCGTCGGCGCGCTGCCTGGCCCAGCGCTCCGCGGACAGCACCGCGTCCAGGGTCAGCGCGTCCGGCGCCGTCCCCTCGTGCTCGTCGAGCACCCGCGCGACGGTGTCCACGATGTCCAGGAAGCCGATCCGACCCGCCAGGAAGGCCGCCACACCCTGCTCGTTGGCCGCGTTGTAGACCGCGGGGTGGGTCGCCGAGGCGGCGAGCGCCTGACGGGCGAGGCGGACCGCCACGAACACGTCCTCGTCGAGCGGCTCGAACGTCCAGCTGGTCGCCTGCGTCCAGTCGCACGGCGCGGCCACGGGGTCCAGGCGATCGGGCCACGACAGGCCGAGCGCGATCGGTAGCCGCATGTCGGGCGGCGAGGCCTGGGCGATCGTGGAGCCGTCGACGAACTCGACCATCGAGTGGACCACCGACTGCGGGTGCACCACGACGGTGATGTCGTCCACCGGGACGTCGAACAGCAGGTGGGCCTCGATCAGCTCCAGGCCCTTGTTGACCAGCGTGGCGGAGTTCACCGTCACCACCGGACCCATCGACCAGGTCGGGTGCGCCAGGGCCTGCTCGGCGGTGACCGCCTTCACCTCGTCGCGGCTCCGGCCGCGGAAGGGACCGCCGGACGCGGTGAGCACGAGCCGGCGGACCTCGGTTCGCTCCCCGCCGCGCAGGCACTGGGCGATCGCGGAGTGCTCGGAGTCCACCGGGACGATCTGGTCCGCGCGCACCTGGGCGCCCCGCACCAGCCGCCCGCCGACCACCAGGGACTCCTTGTTGGCGAGCGCGAGCGTGGAGCCGGCGCGCAGCGCGGCGAGGGTGGGCCCCAGACCCACCGACCCGGTGATGCCGTTGAGCACGACGTCCGCGCCCATCCCCGCGACGCGCCGCGCCGCCTCCGGACCGGCGATCACCTCGACGTCGGGGGCAGGTGCTCCCCGGGCGGCGGCCCTGGCCTGCACCGAGGCGTGTACTGCCGAGGCCGCGACCGGGTCGGCGACGGCCACCACCTCGGCGCCGGTGGCCAGCACCTGCCGGGCCACCTGGTCGGGGTCGGAGCCCCCGGCGGCGAGCCCGACCACCCGGAACCGCTCGGGGTGGCGGGCCACGACGTCCAGGGCCTGGGTGCCGATCGAGCCTGTCGAGCCGAGCAGGGTCACGGTGCGGGGGGTCACGACGGCATCCTGCCAGCCGCGGGCTGCCCTGTCCGTGGCGGGCGCGGTGGCGAGGGTGCAAGGATCGGCGCCATGGTCAAGGACTCGATGCTCGCCCGCGGCGAGAAGGTCATCTTCCGCGCGCACTCCCACTGGAAGGCCATGGTCGGGCCGGTGATCGTGGTGCTGCTCGCCGTCGCGGCCGTGAACTTCGCCCTGCTCAGGCTGGTGCCGGACCCGGCGACCCAGGCCTGGCAGCGCTGGACCATCGTGATCCTCGCGACCGTGCTCGCGCTCTGGTTCGGGCTCTGGCCGTTCCTGGCCTGGTTCGCCTCGACCGACACCCTGACCACCCGGCGGCTGATCAGCCGCCGGGGCGTGTTCTCCCGGGAGGGTCGCGAGATCCCGGTCGACCGCGTCCAGTCGGTGTCCTACCGGCGCACGCTGCTGGACCGGATGCTCGGTTGCGGGACGCTCGTGGTGCAGACCGCGGGCGAGACCAGCGACGTCGAGCTCTACGACGTGGCGCACCTGGAGCGTCGGCTCCTCCAGGTCCAGGAGCTGCTCCTGCACGACGAGATCCCCGCGGAGGGGAACCCACCGGTGGACGGCGAGCCGGAGCCCGAGCCGGCGCCCGGGCCTGAGCCCGGCGCCGACGACGAGCACGGAGCCGACGGCGAGCCGGACGCCCGCACCTGAGGTGACCGGCGCGGGTCAGCCGTGACCGGCGCCACCGCCGTCGTTCGAGGTCCAGTGGCCCGGTCGTCGCATCCCCTCCGGTAGGCGGGTGCGACCGTCGCCGATCGCGGTCTCCAGCTGCGCCTGGGTGAGGAAGAGCGCGCCGCGCAGGTCCGCCTCGCGCAGGTCGGCACCACGCAGGTCCGCGCCGGTCAGGTCCGCGTCGGCCAACGTCGCGCGCCGCAGGTCGGCACCCAGCAGGATCGCGCCGCGCAGGTTCGCCCCGGTGAGGTCGACGCCGATGAGTCGTGCCGCGACGAGCGAGGCCCCCCGCAGCTCGCGACGCTCCGGGTGCGCCGCCCTGGCCAGGTCCGAGGCGCGGCGCAGCAGCTGGTCCATGTCGGCGCGCTGGACGTCGGCGTCGACGGCCTTCGGCTCGCGCGGGCCGAGCACCGCGAGCTCCAGGGCGGCGTCCCGAGCGCCGACGAGTGCCTCGTGCAGCACGGCGGTGGCCGGCAGCCGGGCCGCCTCGTGGAGGTACCACGCGACCTCGTGCCAGCGCCTGGCCCACGGGAGGGCCTCGACGACCTCGTCGAGCGCGCGGCGGTCCCGCCGCCAGTCCCGGCCGGCGAGCACGACGGCCGTGACGCGTTGGCCGGCACCGAAGCAGTCATAGGCGACGCAGCCGGCGAACCCGCGCACGCGCAGGTCCGCGTGGATCGCGCACCGGTAGGAGTCCAGGTGCGGGCACGGGACGCCGGCCGGCTTGGTGATCGCGAACTGGGCCGAGCGTACGAAGGCCGGGACGACGCAGCACAGGGCCGCGCAGCTCGAGCAGTCGGCACGCAGCGGCACGGGCGCGCCGCCGGCGCCGCTCACTCGACTCCGAGCAACACCTCGACAGCGCGGTCCAGGAAGGCGTCGACCGCGCCCTCCGCGTAGCCGCTCGGCCCGCGGCGGCGGGCGAACGTCACCTGGCGCAGCTCCTCCGAGGCGAGCGCCCTGCCCTGGTCGAAGTAGTCGATCAGCCGGTGGCAGACGTCGTCGACCTCGTCGATGTCGTAGGACTCCTCCCCGCGCTTGGCGCGGGCGAAGCGTTCCCCGTCCGGCCGCGCGAGGCGCCCGTACAGGGTGCGGGCCTGCCCGGCCAGGTGCTCGAGCCACGCCTGCTGACCGTGGGTACCGACGAACTCGGCGCGCTGCCGGGAGACGAACGCCCGCTCCAACCGGTCGAGCGCGGCGTCGACCGCCGCGGGTCGATACCCGCCGCGGACGAGGTCGAACGCGACCCTGCGCACGTCGTACCCGGACAGCGGTTCGGCGACCTCGCCCTCGTAGACCCGGCGGGCGTGCGTGAAGAACTCGTCCACCTGGTCCGGGTCGTACCCGGTCCGCATCCGTCCGGCGGTCCGGAACATCCCTGTCATGAGGCCTCCTCCGCTGCGAGCTGCCCACAGGCGCCGTCGATGTCGCTTCCCCGGGTGTCCCGGATCGTCGTGGGGATGCCGGCCATCCGGAGCCGGGCGACGAACTCGGCCTCGACGGCCGGGTCGCTCGCGGTCCAGATGGAGCCGGGCGTGGGGTTCAGCGGGATCGGGTTGACGTGCACCCAGCCCCGACCCCGGTCGTTGAGCTTGCGGGCCAGCAGGTCGGCGCGCCACGCGTGGTCGTTCATGTCCCTGATGAGCGCGTACTCGATGCTGACCCGCCGCTTGGTGGTCTCGAAGTAGCGGCGAGCGGCGTCCAGCGCCTCGTCGACGCTCCACCGGGTGTTGATCGGGACCAGCTCCCCGCGCAGGTCGTCGTCCGGGGCGTGCAGGGACAGCGCCAGGGTCACCGGCAGGCCCTCGCCGGCCAGCTTGTCGATCGCCGGGACGAGCCCGACGGTCGACACCGTGACGTTGCGGGCCGAGACGCCGAACCCGTCGGGCGGGGGCTGGACGAACCGTCGCACCGCGGCGAGCACGGCCTTGTAGTTGGCCAGCGGCTCGCCCATGCCCATGAACACCAGGTTGGTCAGCCGCCCCGGTCCCCCGGCGACCTCGCCTCGGTCCAGCGCCCGCGCTGCCTGGCGGACCTGCTCGACGATCTCCCCGGCGGACAGGTTCCGGGTCAGGCCCTGCTGGCCGGTCGCGCAGAACGGGCACGCCATCCCGCACCCGGCCTGGCTCGACACGCACAGCGTCGCCCGGTCCGGGTAGCGCATCAGCACGGACTCGACCTTGACCCCGTCGTGCAGGCGCCACAACGTCTTGACCGTCGCCCCCTGGTCGGCGGTCAGCGCCCTGACCGGCGACAGCAGCGGCGGCAGCAGCGCCTCGGCCATCCGGTCACGGCTCGACGCCGGCAGGTCGGTCATCGTGGCCGGGTCCGCCTCCAGGTGGCGGAAGTAGTGGGTGCCGAGCTGGCGCGCCCGGAACGCAGGCTCGCCGAGCGCCGCCACGGCCTCGGCGGCCTCCTCGGGGCTGAGGTCGGCCAGGTGGCGCGGGGGCTTGCCGCGCCGCGGTGCGGTGAAGGTCAGCGGCAGGCTCATCGGACCGCCTGCGGGACGAGCACCAGCAGCAGGATGTAGACCAGCGGGGCACTGAGCAGCAGCGAGTCGAGCCGGTCCATCACGCCGCCGTGCCCGGGCAGCAGCCGGCCCATGTCCTTGAGCTCGAGGTCGCGCTTGAGGAGCGACTCGGCAAGGTCGCCCAGCGTCGAGGTCGCGACCGCCGCCGCGCCGAGCAGCACACCCACCTGCCACGCGCCGCCGAACGCCCACCACACGCCCACGCCACCGACGCCGCAGGCCAGCACCAGCGACCCCGCCAGGCCCTCCCAGGACTTCTTCGGGCTCACGCTGGGTGCCATCGGGTGGCGCCCGAAGAGCACCCCGAACAGGAACCCGCCGGTGTCGTTGGCCACCGACAGGAGCACGAACAGCCCGACCCGCCACTGCCCGTCCGGTGCGGCGAGCATGAGCATGACGAAGCCCGCCAGGAACGGCACGTAGGCCAGGGCGAACGTCGCGGCCGACGCGTCGCGCAGGGCCGCCGGACCGCTGCCGTCCAGGACCCGCCAGATCACCACGCCCCCGGCGGTGAGCATGAACGCGACGAGCAGGGCCTCGGCGCCCGAGGTGTAGGCGGACACCAGGATGCCGACCGCACCGACCAGCATCGGCACCAGGGGCAGCTCGATGTTCCGACGCCGGAACGCGTGCGCGAGCTCCCACAGGGCCGCGCCGCACGCGAGCGCCGCCAGGCCGATGAAGGCCTCCCTCCGCCACACGAGCGCGCCGCCGGCGAGCGCGAGCAGGCCGAGGCCCACCCCGATGGCGATCGGCACGTCGCGGCCCGCCCGGGCGGAGGCAGGGGCAGCGACACTCGTCCCGGCGGTCTCGGTCATCAGACCTCGAGAAGCTCGCTCTCCTTGTGGGCGAGCAGCTGGTCGATGAGGTCGACGTGCTTCTTGGTCAGCGCCTCGAGCTCCTTCTCGGCACGGGCGACGTCGTCCTCACCCGCCTCGCCGTCCCGCGCCAGGTGGTCGAGGGTGTCCTTGGCGTGCCGCCGGATGTTGCGGACCGACACCCGGCCCTCCTCGGCCTTGTGCTTGGCGAGCTTGACGTACTCCTTGCGGCGCTCGGTGGTGAGCTCCGGCAGCACGACGCGGATGATCTTGCCGTCGTCGGTCGGGTTCACGCCGAGGTCGGAGTCACGGATCGCCCGCTCGATGTTCTGCATCGCCGACATGTCGAACGGGGAGATCAGGATGGTGCGCGCCTCAGGGGTGGAGAAGGAGGCGAGCTGCTGCATGGGCGTCGGCGAGCCGTAGTAGTCGACCAGCAGCTTGGTGAACATCCCCGGGTTCGCGCGGCCGGTGCGGATGGCGGCGAACTCCTCCTTCGCCACCTCGACGGCCTTGTCCATCTTCTCCTCGGCCTCGAGGAGGGTCTCGTCGATCACCGTTGCTCCTTCGTCGTGGTCACGCCCTGGTCAGCTCCCCGTCCGGCTCGGCGGCGGTGAGCAACGTCCCGATCTTCTCACCACGCAGCGCGCGGGTGACGTTACCCGCGTCGCCCATCCCGAACACCCGCATGACGATCTTGTTGTCGCGGCACAGCGACAGCGCAGTGGTGTCCATCACGCCCAGGTCCTCGACGATCGCCTGGGTGAACGTGACGTGGGCGAGGAACCGTGCCGACGCGTCGGTGCGCGGATCGGCGGTGTAGACCCCGTCGACCCCGTTCTTGGCCATCAGGACCTCGTCGCAGTGGGTCTCCAGCGCGCGCTGGACGGAGACGGTGTCGGTGGAGAAGAACGGCATGCCGGCGCCTGCACCGAAGACCACCACACGGCCCTTCTCCATGTGCCGGATGGCCCGCAGCGGGATGTACGGCTCGGCGACCTGCCCCATGGTGATCGCGGTCTGCACCCGGGTGTCGACGCCTGCCTGCACCAGGAAGTCCTGCAGCGCGAGGCAGTTCATCACGGTGCCGAGCATGCCCATGTAGTCCGCCCGGGCCCGGTCCATGCCGGCCTGCGCGAGCTCGGCGCCGCGGAAGAAGTTGCCCCCGCCGACGACGATCGCGACCTGCACGCCATCGCGGACCGCTGCCGCGATCTCCTCGGCGACCCTGCGCACCACGATCGGGTCCACCCCGACCCCGCCGCCGCCGAACGTCTCGCCGGACAGCTTCAGCAGCACCCGCCTGCTCGGTTCGTCGCTCACCCGCGGCCCTCCTCGTCGCTCGCCCGGCCCTCGGGGGCAAGGGTCCCACACCGTCACCGGTCGGCCGCGCCCATCCGGACACGGCGGTGGCGGCCCCCGTCGGACGGGGACCGCCACCTGGCGGGGCTCAGGCCCCGACGCGGAACCGGGCGAAGCCGGTCACAGTGCCACCGGAGCCCGCGACCACCTTGCCGACAGTGGTCTTGGGGTCCTTGGCGAACGCCTGGTCCAGCAGCACGTTCTCCTTGAAGTACCCGTTCATCCGGCCGTCGACGATCTTGCTCAGCGCGGCCTCGGGCTTGCCCTCGTTGCGCGCGGTCTCCTCGGCGATCCGACGCTCGTCGGCGATGGTCTCGGCCGGGACGTCCTCACGTGCGAGGTACGTGGGCGAGTACGCCGCGATGTGCATCGCGACGTCGTGCGCGACCGCAGCGCCAGCGGCGTCGGTGCCGACCAGGACGCCGACCTGCGGGGGCAGGTCCTTGTTGACCTTGTGCAGGTAGATCTCGACGGCCGGGGCGCTGACGCGCGCGACCCGGCGCAGCACGAGCTTCTCGCCGATGGTCGCGGCCGTGTCGGTGATCGCGGCGGCCACCGTGCCGCCGTCGAGCGGCGCGGCGAGCGCGGCCTCGGCGTCGGCGGCGCCCGCGGCGACCGCAGCGGCGAGCACCTTGTCGGCGAGCTCGATGAAGCTCGCGTTCTTGGTGACGAAGTCGGTCTCGCAGTTGAGCTCGATGAGCACGCCGGTCTGGCCGGACGCGTCGTCGGCGACGTGCGCGGCGACCAGGCCGTCGGACGCGGCCCGACCCTCGCGCTTGGCGACGCCCTTGAGGCCCTTGACCCGGATGATCTCGAGAGCCTTCTCGGCGTCGCCGTCGGCCTCGTCGAGCGCCTTCTTGACGTCGAGCATGCCCGCACCCGTGCGCTCGCGCAGGGCCTTGATGTCAGCGGCGGTGTAGTTCGCCATGAGTGGGTTCTTTCCTGTCTGTAGGTCGGTCAGCTCTCGGTGGCCTCGGTGGCCTTGGCCGGGGCGGCCTCGTCGGCAGCGGGCGCGTCGGCGGCAGGCGCCTCAGCAGCAGGAGCCTCGGCGGGAGCCTCAGCAGCGGGAGCCTCAGCAATCGGGGTCTCCTCGGCGGGAGCTTCGGCAACCGGGGTCTCCTCGGCGGGAGCTTCGGCAACCGGGGTCTCCTCGGCGGGTGCCTCAGCAACCGGGGTCTCCTCGGCGGGAGCCTCAGCAACCGGGGTCTCCTCGGCGGGAGCCTCAGCAACCGGGGTCTCCTCGGCGGGAGCCTCAGCAACCGGGGTCTCCTCGGCGGGAGCCTCAGCAGCAGGCGCCTCAGCACCCGGGGTCTCAGCGGCGGCGGCAGCGGCATCGCCGGCACCGGCGAGGAGCTCGCGCTCCCACTCGGCGAGCGGCTCGGCCTCGGCCGGGGCTTCGCCCTCGGTGGCGGCGGCGCGGGCGCTGTGCCGCGCGATGAGACCCTCGGCCACGGCGTCGGCGACCACCCGGGTGAGGAGCGTCACCGAGCGGATCGCGTCGTCGTTGCCGGGGATCGCGTAGTCCACGAGATCGGGATCGCAGTTGGTGTCCAGGATCGCGACCACCGGGACGCCGAGCTTGCGCGCCTCGTCGACGGCCAGGTGCTCCTTGTTGGTGTCGACGATCCACACCGCGGACGGCACCTTGGCCATGTCGCGGATGCCGCCCAGCGTCTTGGCGAGCTTGTCCTTCTCGCGACGCATGATGAGCAGCTCCTTCTTGGTGAAGCCGCTGCCCGCCACGTCGTCGAAGTCGATCTCCTCGAGCTCCTTGAGCCGCTGGAGTCGCTTGTTGACGGTCTGGAAGTTGGTGAGCATGCCGCCCAGCCAGCGCTGGTTCACGTAGGGCATGCCGACGCGGGCGGCCTGCTCGGCCACCGGCTCCTGGGCCTGCTTCTTGGTGCCGACGAACAGCACCGAGCCGCCGCGGGAGACGGTCTCCTTGACGAAGGAGTACGCCCGGTCGATGTGGGTGAGGGTCGACTCGAGGTCGACGATGTAGATGCCGTTGCGCTCGGTGAGGATGAACCGCTTCATCTTCGGGTTCCACCGACGGGTCTGGTGCCCGAAGTGGACGCCACTCTCGAGCAGCTGGCGCATGGTCACGACGGCCATGGCACGTTCCTTCCGGCGCGGCCCTGGGCCGCGCACCTGCTGGCGGGCCGCTGGGTGTAGCCCTGGTCGGGTTGTCGGCGGCGGTCGGGTGACCGGGCGCCCCTGGTGCCCGCGGTGCCGGCGCCGCCGAGGCGGACCGCTGCCGGAACTCGCTCCCGCCGACCGGCGAACCGGCGTGGTGACGGGATGAGGGCACGCGATGTCACCCGGACGAGCCGGGTGCGCCGACCATCGTAGCCGACCCACCGCCCCGCGGACGCCCGCCTCGTCCACAGGGCGCCGGGACCACCCGGCCCGGCTGGCCGGATGCGGGCGACGATCCCCCCGTGACGGAGAAGGCCGGGCCGAGGGGCGCGTCGCGAGCGACGCCGCGCAGGGCGCTGGCGGCCGGGGCGGTGGCCCTGTGGTGGGCCTCCGGGGTCGGCGCGCTCGGCGTCGCCGCGGCCACCGGGCCGGCGGGGGCCCCGGGAGTGGGCATCCCCGGCGCGTCGGCCGTCACAGCGGCGCCGCCCGCGGGGACGACGAGCACGGGGTACCGCCCGCCGGTCGAGGGGGCAGTGACCCGGCTGTTCGACCCGCCCGTGATCCGCTGGGGCTCGGGGCACCGCGGCGTCGACCTCGCGGCCACGCTCGGGTCCGAGGTGCGCTCCCCCGGTGCCGGCGTGGTCGCCTTCGCCGCGCCGGTGGCGGGCCGCGGCGTCGTCACCGTGCTCCACGACGACGGGCTCCGGTCCAGCCTCGAACCCGTCGACGCCGTCGTCGCGCCGGGCGACCGGGTTGAGCGCGGCACGGTGCTGGGCACGCTCCAGGACCGAGCCGGCCACGACGGGGTGCACTGGGGGGTGCGCGACGGTGAGGCCTACCTGGACCCGTTGAGCCTGCTGACCCGCGCCTCGCCGGTGGTCCTGCTGCCGCCGGCCGGCTAGGTCAGACCCGCTCGGCCTCCTGCAGGTAGGTGCGCAGGCGCAGCATCGCCGCGGTGTGCATCTGGGAGATCCGGGACTCGGTCACGCCGAGCACCCGGCCGATCTCCGCCAGGGTCATGTTCTCGTAGTAGTAGAGCACCAGGACGATCTTCTCCCGCTCGCCCAGCCGCTCGATCGCCCGGGCCAGCAGGAGCTTGGTCTCCTGCGCCTCGACGCTGCCCTGCGGGTCGACCGCACCGGTGTCCTCGAGGGTGTCCAGCAGGGACAGCGCGTCGCCGCGCTCCGAGCCGGCCCCGAGCAGCTCGTCCAGCGCGGCTACGTTCACCGTGGCCAGCTGGGAGAACACCCCGCGCAGCTCGTGGACGCTGATCGAGAGCCGGTCGGCGACCTCGTCCTCGCTCGGTGCCCGGTGCAGCTCGGACTCGAGCTCGGCGAACGCGCGGTCGACGGCACGTGCCTTGGTGCGCACCGACCGCGGGATCCAGTCGATCGCGCGTAGCTCGTCGATGATCGCGCCGCGGATCCGCGAGCTGGCGTAGGTCTCGAACTTCACGGCGCGGTCGGTCTCGTACTTCTCGATGGCGTCGATCAGCCCGAACATCCCGTAGGACACCAGGTCCGACTGCTCGACCGAGGTCGGCAGGCCCGCGCCGACCCGGTTGGCGACCATCGTCACCAGCGGGGCGTAGTGGAGGATCAGCACCTCGCGGGCGTTGCGGTCACCCGTCGACTTGAACAGCTCCCAGGTCGCGTCGACCGGAGAGCCGGTGGGAGACGTCGTCGCGAGCGTCCCGTCCGTCGCGTCCGTGGTGCCGGCCTCGCCGTCGACGTCGACCGCCGAGCCGGCGACCTCCTCGGCCGCGCCCGAGGCAGCGCTCGACGTCGCGGCATCCGGGCCGTCCTGGGACGGTCCACCGCGCTCGGCGTGCGCCTCGCTCGACATGCGTTGATCCTGTCAGGCTCGTGGGTGTGCTTGCAGGTAGGACGCGCGGAGTCGGTCCGCCGTCACGTGGGTGTATCGCTGTGTGGTCGCCAGACTGGCATGTCCGAGCAGCTCCTGCACCGAACGCAGGTCCGACCCACCCTGCAGCAGGTGGGTCGCCGCGGTGTGACGCAGCGCGTGCGGCGCCACGTCGTCGACGCCCGCGAGCGCCGACGCCTGGTGCACGGCGGTGCGCAGCTGGCGCGGGTCCGCCCGGCCACCACGCACACCGAGCAGGAGTGCCGGTCCGGAGCCGGATCGGGCCAGCTGCGGGCGCCCGCGCGCGAGCCACGCCTGCAGCGCCCGGGCAGCCGGCGCGCCGAAGGGCACGACGCGTTCCTTGCCGCCCTTGCCCATCACGCGCACGAGGCGCTGGCCGAGGTCGACGTCGTCGACGTCCAGGCCGGCCGCCTCGCTGACCCGCACGCCCGTCGCGTACAGCAGCTCGACCAGGGCCCAGTCCCGCAGGGCCACCGGGTCGCCGTCGGCCGCCGTCTCACGGGCCGACTCCACCAGCCGGGTGGCCGGACCCACGGCCAACGCGGTCGGCAGCGCCGGGCGGGGCTGTGCCGTGACGAGCCGGGCGGCCGGGTCGTCGGCCACGAGGCCCTCCTCGTACGCCCAGGCATAGAAGCACCGCACCGCCGCGCCGCGGCGCGCGATGGTCGAACGACTCAGCCGCGCCGCGACCATCGACCCGAGCCAGGACCGCAGCAGCGCCAGGTCGACCCGGTCCCACGCGACCCCGCGCCTTCCGGCGAAGGCGACGACGTGACGGACGTCCCCGAGGTAGGCGCGGACGGTGTGCGGCGACAGTCCCCGGCCGGCCGAGAGGTGCACGCCGAACCGCGCCACGGCCTCCGTGGCCGCGAGGTCCGTCTCGGGATCTGCCACCTGCATGCCACTACCGTGGCCTGTCGCGGCGCGAGTCACAAGGCGACAACCCGTGACATCACTCAGGTCGGGACCCGACAGGCGTCGCGCTCCGACGGCTCAGGCGGGTCGCGCAGGTCGCGACCGGCGCCAGCGTCCCGCGCGCTGGGAGGCACACCCGGCCAGCTCCAGGCCTCCGAGAGCCGCGAGCACGTCGGCGACGCCGAGCCCGCACATCCGGGTCAGCGCGTCCACCGACCGCTCCCCGCGCACCGGGAGCGCGTCGTGGACGATGCGCTCGTGCGGGCCGAGCCCGTCGGTGGGGAGGCTCACGTCCGGAACGGCGGCCGGCGTGCCGTCCAGCAGCTCGAGCACCTCAGCGGCGTCGGTCACGCATGCCGCGCCGTCGCGCAGCAGGCGGTGGCAGCCGGCTGAGGCGGCCGAGGTCACCGGCCCCGGCACCGCGGCGACCGGGCGCAGGAGACCGACGGCGTGCCCGGCCGTGCTCAGCGCGCCTGAGCGCCACGCCGCCTCCACGACCACCGTCACCGCGCCGGCGGCCGCGATCAGCCGGTTGCGCAGCAGGAACCGGTGCCGACTAGGCGGGTGCCCGGGCGGGACCTCCGAGACCACCGCGCCGGACTCCGCGACCGCGGCCAGGAGCCTGGCGTTGCCCGCCGGGTACGGCCGGTCCAGGCCGGCGGCGAGCACGGCGACCGTCCGACCGTGCGCGGCCAGGGCGGCGCGATGCGCGACCGCGTCGATGCCGAACGCCCCGCCGCTGACCACGCACACCCCGGCGTCCGTCAGGCCGGCCGCCAGCTCGCCGGCGACGTGCTGGCCGTAGGGGGTCGCGGCCCGCGCCCCGACCACGGACACCGCGCGCGCCAGCAGCTCGGCCGGGTCCTGGCCCAGGACCCACAGGCACATCGGCCGGGCTGGGCCGAGGTCGTCCAGCGGCACCGGCCACTGCGGTTCCCCCGGCACCACGAGCCGGCCGCCGAGCCTGGCCAGCCAGTCCAGCTGACCGCGGGCGGCGTCCGGGACCCACCGGCGCGCCCAGCCGTCCACGGAGCGCCTCAACCGCTCCCGGCTCGCGTCGCCGAACGCGGGCAACGCCGCGCGCTCACCGTCCCGCGCCGCCCGCTCGACCAGGGCCAGCGCCTCCTGCGGACCGAGTGCGGCGACCAGCGCCCCCGCCACCGGGTCGCCCGGTTCGACGAGCCCGCTCCATGCCGCCCGCGCCTCGCGTTCGTTCACGTGCCCGCCTGACCACGCGTGCGCAGCGCGACGGCCCGGCCGATGTCCTCGACGCTCGGCACGCGCCGGCCCGCGAGGTCGGCGAGGGTCCACGCGACCCGCAGCACCCGGTCGGCGCCGCGCAGGCTCAGGGTCCCGCCGTCCATCGCGGTCTCGACCAGCCGGGTGTCCGGCGGTGCACCCGGCCCACGCAGCCAGCGTCCCGGGACCTCGGCATTGGTCCGCCACCCGGTCCCCGCGAGACGGTGCGCCGCGCGATGCCTGGCCTCGGCGACCCGGCCGGCCACGGTGGCCGTCGACTCGCCCGCCCCGACCGAGCGCTCCACGCGGGTCACCGGCAGCACGTCGACCTGCAGGTCCACCCGGTCCAGCAACGGCCCGGACAGGCGCGAGAAGTACCGGCGGCGCGCCAGCGGCGTGCACGTGCACTCCAGACCCTTGCCCACCGAGTTGCCGCACGGGCACGGGTTGGCCGCCATGACCAGCTGGAACCGTGCCGGGTACCGCGCCGAGCCCGCCGCGCGGTGCAGCACCAGCTCACCGTGCTCCAGCGGCTGACGGAGGGTCTGCATCACCTGCGGCGCGAACTCCGGCGCCTCGTCCATGAACAGGACCCCGAGGTGCGCCCGGGACGCGGCGCCCGGCCGGGGCAGCCCCGAGCCCCCACCGATCACGGACGCAGGCGTCGCGGTGTGGTGCGGGTTCTCGAACGGCGGCCGGCGCAGCAGCCCGTCGCCGGGCCGGAACGTCCCGGCGATCGAGTGGATCGCCGTGACCTCGACGGCGTCGCGGTCGTCCAGGTCCGGCAGCAGGCCGGGCAGCCGGGCGGCCAGCATCGTCTTGCCGGTGCCCGGCGGCCCGGTCATGAGCAGGTGGTGCCCGCCGGCGGCCGCGACCTCCAGTGCGTGACGCGCCGCGCCCTGGCCGATCACGTCCGACAGGTCCCCGGTCGCTGCCGGGCCCGGAGCCTCCGGCTCGGCCCGGGCTGCGGGTGGCAGGTCCGGGAGCACGACGTCCGCCCCGTACCCGTGCAGCACCTCGGCCAGCGACGTGGCGGGCACCACCTGCGCGCCGGGCACCAGCGCCGCCTCGGCCTCGTCGGCTGCGGCCACCACCACCCGCGTGCATCCGGCGGCCACGGCGGCTGCGACGGCCGGCAGCACGCCGCGCACGGGCCGTACCCGCCCGTCCAGCCCCAGCTCGCCGAGGTGCACCGTCCGCGCGGCCAGCTCGGCCTCGGGGCAGGCGCCCGCCCCGACCATGGTCGCCACCGCGATACCCAGGTCGAACCCCGATCCGGCCTTGGGCAGCGCCGCAGGCGAGAGGTTCACGGTGATCCGGCGCGTCGGCCAGGACAGCCCGCTCGAGGTCACCGCCGCGCGCACCCGGTCACGGGCCTCGCTCAGCGCCGCGTCGGGCAGCCCCACCAGGGTGAGGCCGGGGAGCTGGGCGGCCAGGTGCGCCTCGATCTCCACGAGGTGACCGGTCAGCCCGACCAGTGCCACCCCGAGGGCACGGCCCAGGCTCACAGCACGCCCCGCAGGTGCTCGAAGCGGGCCTCACCACCGCGGTCGGTGCGCACCGCGACCACGTCGACCCGCACGGCCCCGGCGCGGACCTCGTGCTCGGCGAGCCACTGACCTGCCAGCCGCCGCAGCCGGGCGAGCTTCGCCGGGGTCACGGCCTCGGCAGGGTGCCCGAACCCTGAGCCGCTGCGGGTCTTGACCTCGACCACGACGAGCTCGCGGCCGTCCATCGCCACCACGTCGAGCTCACCGCGTGTGCCGCGCCAGTTGCGGTCCAGCACCTGCCACCCGGCCGCGGCCAGACGCTCGGCGACGAGCCGCTCGCCGTACCTGCCCAGCTCGTCCTTGGCTGCCACGCGACCACCTCCGGCCACCACGGTGGCGGCGCAGGACGAGGTTCGGGAACGAGGTACCGCGGACCTGGGGACAGCCCAGCAGGATCGGGGGCTGGGGACGGCGGGGCGCGCCCGCGGGGCGACCGCCCCACGCCGTCAGCGCCGGAAGCCGCCCTCCGGCACGTCGAGATCCGCCTTGGCGAGCTCCTCGACGTTGACGTCCTTGAACGTCACCACACGCACCGCGCGCACGAACCGCGCGGAGCGGTACACGTCCCACACCCAGGCGTCGCCGAGGGTGAGCTCGAAATACACCTCGCCGGCCGCGGACCGGACCTGCAGGTCCACCTGGTTGGCCAGGTAGAACCGTCGCTCGGTCTCCACCACGTACGAGAACAGACCGACGACGTCGCGGTACTCGCGGTACAACGCGAGCTCCATCTCGGTCTCGTAGTTCTCGAGGTCCTCTGCGCTCACGGCTCCATGATGGACCATGCGGCGGCCCTGGCCTCGCCGGGGTCCGTACCCGGCAGGTGCCAGCTGCGCCGGTGCAGCGGGCTGGGACCGTGCTCGCGCAGGGCGGCGAGGTGCTCGGGGGCGCCGTAGCCCTTGTTCTCCTCCCAGCGGTAGGCCGGGTGCTCGGCGGCGTGCGCGACCATCAGCGCGTCCCGCTCGCACTTGGCCAGCACGCTCGCCGCGGCCACCGACGAGCAGCGCTGGTCCGCCTTGACCCTGGTGCGCACGAGGGGCGCCGCCACCGGCGCCGGCAGCTCCCACAGCTCGAGCTCACCGCGGTCGGCCGCACCGGTGAGCCAGTCGTGCGAGCCGTCCAGCAGCACCACGTCGGCGTCCAGCCCCATGCCCGCCAGCGCCCGCAGCCCGGCGATCCGCAGCGCGGCCACGATCCCGTACGCGTCGATCTCGGCCGGCGACGCGTGCCCGACCGCGCGGGCCAGCCCCCAGCGGCCCAGGGCCGGTAGCAGTGCCCGGCGGGCGGCCGGCGTCAGCAGCTTGGAGTCCGCCACCCCGCGCGGCCCGGACCGGGTGGTCAGGTCGACGGCGACCGCACCGACGCTCACCGGCCCGGCCAGCGCCCCCCGGCCGACCTCGTCCATGCCGACCACCACGCGTGCACCGGCCCGGAGCAGCTCCCGCTCCATGCGCAGGTCCGGACGCGGTCTGGTCATGGCCCCGTGGCGCTCGGCACGTCGGCGAAGGTGGCGCCGGGGTTGCGTAGCAGCGAGAGCCGGTCCAACGGCCACAGGGTGATGAACGCGACGCCCACCACGTCGGACAGCGGCACGGCACCGCCGCCCGGGTTGCCCTGGTGGTACCGGGAGTCCTCGGAGTTCTGGCGGTTGTCGCCCATCACCCACAGGTAGCCCTCGGGCACCGTGACGTCGAAGTCGATCTCACTGGGCACGGCGCCGGCCGCGAGGTAGGGCTCGTCGATCGAGACCCCGTTGACCTGGAGGCGGCCCTGCTCGTCGCAGCAGACCACGTGGTCCCCCCCGACCCCGATGACCCGCTTGATGAGGTGCTCACCGGAGTCCTGCGGCAGCAGGCCGATGTAGGTCAGCACGGACGCGAAGAACTCGCTCGCCGGCGAGCCGGAACGCGGGGGTGGCGGGGGCAGCCACCCACCGGGGTCCTTGAACACCACGATGTCGCCGCGGTGCACCTGGAGCGGGCCCGGCGCGAGCTTGGTGACCATGACGCGGTCGCCGATCTCCAGGGTCTGCTCCATCGAGCCGCTGGGGATGTAGAACGCCTGGGCCAGGTAGGTCTTGATGACCAGGGACAGCACGATCGCGCTGACCAGGATGATCGCCGTCTCGCGCACAACGAGGAACCAACCGCTGGGCTCGTGCCCTCCTCGGTGCGCCGCGACGTGGTTGGGCGCGGGCTCGTCGGTCACGCGTCCACTCTGCCATGCCGTCCTGGGAACCATGGACGCCCGTCCAGCCGTGGCGGACCGCCGGGCAGGAGCCGCAGACGCCGACGGGCGGCCCCCGTCACCGGTGGGCCGCCCGTCCGAGACGTGCGTCAGCGCGCGACGCTCTCGCGCTTCTCCTTGATCTTCGCCTTCTTGCCGCGCAGCTTGCGCAGGTAGTACAGCTTCGCGCGGCGCACGTCACCGCGGGTGACGACCTCCATCGAGTCGATCGACGGGGAGTGCACCGGGAAGGTGCGCTCCACGCCGACGCCGAAGCTGATCTTGCGGACCGTGAAGGTCTCGCGGACACCCCCGCCGGAGCGACGGATGACCACGCCCTGGAACGCCTGGATCCGGGAACGGTTGCCCTCGACGACCTTCACGTTCACCTTGAGGGTGTCGCCGGGCCGGAAGTCGGGGATGTCGTCGCGCAGCGAGGCCGCGTCGACGGCGTCGAGAATGTTCATGACTCTCCTTGCGCCCCTGCCACGGGTCAGACACGCGGATCAGGCCGGGCATGGCGCCCGACGAGTGCGAGACGTGTGGGCCCTCGATCGCCGCCTCCCCCGTGGCAGAGGTACGGCAGGCGCACACCGACCCACAAGTCTGCCACAGCGCCGGGCCCGGCAGCGAAGCGGCGGTCCTCAGGCCCCGTCGCCGGGCTCGTCGCCGGAGTCGTCGCGCACCGGGCCGGGGGCCTGCGCACGCAGAGCCGCGTCCAGCGCCGCGCGGTCGGCCGCGTCGAGCTCGTCGGGGTCCAGCCGCGCCACCAGGTCGGGCCGGCGCAGCGCTGTGCGTTCCAGCGCGCGGTCCCGCCGCCACCGGGCGATCCGCGCGTGGTGGCCCGAGACCAGCACCTCGGGCACGTCGAGGCCGCGCCAGGACGGCGGCCGGGTGTACACGGGGTACTCCAGCAACCCGGCCGCGCCGTGGGACTCCTCGACGAGGGACTCGGGGTTGCCGACCACGCCGGGCAGCAACCGCGCGACCGCCTCGACCACGACCAGCGCGGCGACCTCCCCGCCGTTCAGCACGTAGTCGCCGATCGACAGCTCGCTCACCCGCACGTCGCGACCGCGGTAGTGCTCGGCGACGCGTGCGTCGATGCCCTCGTAGCGGCCGCACGCGATCACCAGGTGCTCGGCGCCGGCCAGCCGCTCGGCGGTGCGCTGGGTGAAGACGTCGCCGGACGGGGTCGGGAGCACCAGCTCCGCGCCCGGGGTCAGCAGGTCGTCGATCGCCGCGCCCCACACGTCCGGGCGCATGACCATGCCCGCGCCGCCGCCCATCGGCGAGTCGTCGACGGTGCGGTGCCGGTCGGTGGTCCAGCCGCGCAGGTCGTGCACGGCGAGCTCGAGGATCCCGGCCTCGCGCGCCTTGCCCACCAGGGACAGCTCGAGCGGGGCCAGGTACTCCGGGAAGATCGTGACGACGTCGACCCGCACGTCACTCCTCCGGCAGGTCGAGGTCCGGCTCCCCCACCCCGGCCAGCAGCCCGGCCGGCGGGTCGAGCACCACGCGCCCACCGGCCACGTCGACCGTGGGCACGATCGCCCGCACGAACGGCACCAGCGACCGGGTGCCGTCGGTCTCGCGCACCACGAGGGCGTCCTGCGCGGGCAGGTGCTCCAGCCCGACGACCTCGCCCACCACCGTCCCGTCGGCCAGCTCGGCGCGCAGCCCGGCGAGCTCGTGCGGGTACCACGCGTCGTCCTCGTCGGAGTCCGCGGCCTCGACCAGCAGCTCGACCCCGCGCAGCGCCTCGGCGGCCGTGCGGTCGCCGACGCCCTCGAACGTCAGGTACCAGCGCTGGCCCTGACGCCGTGCCCCGGCGACCACCAGCGGCCCCCGCTCGCTGTCCAGCCGGGAGCCCACCGCGAAGCGGTCGGCCGGGTCGTCGGTGCGGACGTCGACCGCGACCTCGCCGCGCAGACCGTGGGCGCGTCCGACCGTGCCAACCGCGAGCTGCACGACGACCTCCTGGGAAGACGGGACCGGGCCCGGCCCCAGGGTAGGGGTCCGGGCCCGGAGGCTGGCGGGTTCAGTGCCGGTCGACGTCCACGACGTCCACCCGCACCGACCCCGTGCCGAGCGCGCCGACCACTGTGCGCAGGGCACGTGCGGTCCGCCCCGACCGGCCGATCACGCGGCCCAGGTCCTCGGGGTGGACGTGCACCTCGAGCACCTCGCCGCGCCGGACCGTGCGCGCGCGGACGCGCACGTCGTCGGGGTGGTCGACGATGCCCCGCACCAGGTGCTCGAGCGCGTCGGCCAGCATCAGGCCTCGGTCTCCTCGGCGACCGGCTCCTCGGCGGCAGGCTCTTCGGCGACCGGCTCCTCGGCGGCGGGTTCCGCGGCCTTGGCGGCCTTCTCCGCGGCCTTGGCCTTGGCCTTCTCGGCGGCGTCCGCGGCGGCCTTGACGGCGTCGGCGGCGCTGACCTCGGCGGCCCTGCCCTTGAGGGTCCCCTCGGTGCCGGGCAGACCCTTGAAGGTCTGCCAGTCGCCGGTGAGCTTGAGGATCGCGAGCACCTGCTCGGTCGGCTGAGCGCCGACGCCGAGCCAGTACTGCGCCCGAGCCGAGTCGACCTGGATGAACGAGGGGTCCTCGGTGGGGTGGTACTTGCCGATCTCCTCGATCACGCGGCCGTCCCGCTTGGTGCGGGAGTCGGCGACGACGATGCGGTAGTACGGCGCCCGGATCTTGCCGAGGCGCTTCAGACGGATCTTGACGGCCACTGGTGTGGGGTCTCCTGGTTCTGCGTGGGTGGTCCGGGTTGGCCTCCCCGTGGGGCGAGGGAGCCGAGCGGACCGAGGACGCGACGCACGGACGGGTAGAGGGGCCGACCGGGCCGAGTACAGCGGCACATTGTGCCAGACCGCGTCGGTTCCGGTCACACCGGGTGCGTGCGCCCGGGCGATCGGACCGGGCGCGACATGTCCGTAGCCTCCGGGCGGGCCTCAGCGGCCGAGGAACTTCTCCATCCCGGGCGGCAGCTCGACCTTGCTCGGATCGGCCTTCTGCTGAGCCCCGCCCAGACCGAAGGCCGAGCCGGGCGCCGACGGCGCCGCCTCGCGCCGCTGGGAGGCCTCTCGCTCCTGCTGGGCGCGCTTGGCGGGGTTGCCCGAGCGGCCCTTGACCTTGCGCTGGGCCTGCTGGCGACCCTTGGACTTCTTGCCGCCCATGCCCGGCAGGTTCCCCATCCCGGGAGGCATGCCGCCGCTCTTGGCCATCTGGCGCATCATCTTCTGCGCGCCGGCGAAACGCTCGAGCAGCTGGTTCACGTCCGTCGCGGTCGTGCCCGAACCCTTGGCGATCCGGGCCCGGCGCGAGCCGTTGATGATCTTCGGTGCCTCCCGCTCGGCTGGGGTCATCGAGCGCACGATGGCCTCGATCCGGTCGACCTCGCGCTCGTCGAAGTTCTCGATCGCCTCCCGCATCTGCCCCATCCCGGGCAGCATGCCGAGCATCTTCTTCATCGAGCCCATCTGCCGCAGCTGCTGCATCTGGACCAGGAAGTCGTCGAGTGTGAAGTCCTCGCCGGCGGCCAGCTTGCCGGCCATCGCCTCGGCCTGCTCGGCGTCGAAGGCCTTCTGCGCCTGCTCGATGAGCGTCATGACGTCGCCCATGTCGAGGATGCGCGAAGCCATCCGGTCGGGGTGGAACACCTCGAAGTCGGTGAGCTTCTCGCCGGTCGACGCGTACATGATCGGCTGGCCCGTGACGCTGGCCACCGACAGCGCCGCGCCGCCGCGGGCGTCGCCGTCCAGCTTGGACAGCACCACGCCCGTGAAGCCCACACCCTCGGCGAACGCCTGCGCGGTCGTGACCGCGTCCTGGCCGATCATCGCGTCAACCACGAACAGGGTCTCGTCCGGCTGCACCGCGTCACGGATGTCCGCGGCCTGCTGCATCATCTCGGCGTCCACGCCGAGCCGGCCAGCGGTGTCGACGATCACCACGTCGTGGAGCTTGGTGCGGGCCTCCTCGACGCCGTCCCGCGCGACCTTGACCGGGTCGGCCTTCTTGGACCGCTCCCACCAGCGGCGGCCCTCCTCGGTCTGCTCGCCCTCGTCGCTCGCGCCGGGGTGCGGCGCGAAGACCGGGACGCCGGCCCGCTCGCCGACCACCTGGAGCTGGGTGACCGCGTTCGGGCGCTGCAGGTCGGCCGCGACCAGCAGCGGGGTGTGCCCCTGCTCGCGCAGGTGCAGCGCGAGCTTGCCGGCGAGCGTGGTCTTGCCCGCACCCTGCAGACCGGCGAGCAGGATCACCGTCGGCGGGTTCTTGGCGAGGCGAAGCGCCCGCTGCTGCCCGCCGAGGATCGCGATGAGCTCCTCGTGGACGATGCTGACGACCTGCTGCGCCGGGTTGAGCGCCTGGGAGACCTCTGCGGACAGCGCGCGCTCGCGCACGGTGCTCGAGAACTCGCGCACCACGGGCACGGCGACGTCGGCGTCGAGCAGCGCGCGACGGATCTCGCGGATCGTCGCGTCGATGTCGGCCTCGGAGAGCCGTCCCTTGGTCCGCAGGTTCTTGAACGTCGCGGACAGGCGGTCGGACAGGGTGGCGAACACTCAGACCTCACCGTTGGTACGGGCACGGGTCCCCACAGGTTACCTGCGCAGAACGTCCTCCCGAGATCGGCGCTTCTCGGCCCGGACCGCGCAGACCCGCGTCGGATCCGGCCGAGAAGCGCTGATCTTGGTTGGGGGCGGGGCTACCCGGCCAGCGCCGCGCGCGCCCTGGAGGTCAGGTCGTCGACCAGGCGGGCCCGCCACGGCGTCCAGGTGGTCGGCCCGGCGGCCGAGGCGTCGGCCTCGGTGAGGGCGCGCAGCACCTCGAGCAGGTCCGCACGGTGGTCGACGGCCTCGAGCAGGGTCGCGACAGTCGCGGGGTCCTCGGGATCCTCCTGGGTGGCCAGGTCCGCGAGCGTGAGGTGGTGGTGCACCAGGAGCCCCACATCCCGCGCCTCGGCAGGCTCGAAGCCCATCCGGAGCACCACGGTGGGGGCGATCTCGGCGCCGGCCAGGCTGTGGTCGGACGCGCCTCGCACCTTCCCGATGTCGTGCAGGATGGCCGTCACGAGCAGCAGGTCCCGCCGCAGGTCCCGCTCGCTCTTGTGGCGGCTCGCCCGCACTGCCGTCTCCACCAGGTGCCGGTCGACGGTGTGCCGGTGGATCGGCGAGCGCTGCGGCCGGTTGCGCACCGCCGCCCACTCCGGGATCCAACGCGTGACCACCCCGGCCAGGTCGAGCGTCTCCCAGACCGGGATCTGCGCCGTCCCCGCGCCCAGCAGCGCCAGGAGGTGCTGGCGGGCCACGGCGGGCCAGGGCTCGGGCAGGTCCGGGGTCCGGGCCAGCGAGCTCACCGTCACGGGGGACAGCGGCAGGCCCGTGCGGGCCGACGTCGCAGCGGCCCGCAGGCCGAGCAGCGCGTCGTCCTCGGGCCGCACCCCGGCGGCGAGCACGAGCTCCCCGTCGTGCTCGACCAGGCCCTCGCCCACCGAGCGCAACCGCGGCGCCAGACGACGGCCCCGCACCAGCACGGGCCTGCGCAGCGACGGGCGCTCGAGGGCCTGGCGCGCGTGGCGCACGGTGGTGTCCAGCGCGTGCGAGACGGTGCGGCCGGCCTCGGCGAGCCCGGCCAGGAGCTCGTCCGCGTCGTCGGCTCCGACCAGCTCGGCGACCTCGTCCTGGTCGACCCGTAGCAGCCGGTTCGTGGGCCGACGAGTGGCCACGTGGAGCGCGTCGCGCACGTCGAGCAGGTGGGCGTAGGCATCGTCGATCGCGCCGTGCGGTCGGTCGGTCAGCCAGGTCGCGGCGAGCGCGAACACCACCACGGCGTCCCTGATGCCGCCCCTGGCCTCCTTGAGGTCCGGTTCGACGAGGTAGGCCAGCTCCCCCGATCGCTCGGCACGAGACCTGGTGGAGGACAGCAGCTCCGGCAGGCGCCGACGGGCCGCCGAGCGCCAGTCGGTGAGGAGCGCGGACGTCGCCTTGGCGATGATCGCCCGGTCCCCCGCGACCGGCCGCAGGTCCAGCAGGCCGACCGCGGCCGGCAGGTCGTGGGAGGCCACCTGTCGGCACTGTGCGAGCGAGCGCACCGAGTGGTCGAGCTGGAGACCTGCGTCCCAGATCGGGTACCAGAGCCGCTCGGCGAGCGCCGCGACGTCCGCCGCGCTGTGGCTGCGCCCGTCATGCACGAGCAGCAGGTCCAGGTCGCTGGCCGGGCTCGCGTCGCCGCGCCCGAGGCTGCCGACCGCGCCGAGGGCCAGGCCCTCCGTGGTGTCCAGCTCGGCGACGGCGGCGTCCCAGAGCGCGCCGAGCCGGCCGGTGACCAGGTTGGTCCCGGCAGCCCGGCGCACGTGACCCTCGGCGCCGGGGCCGGTCATCCGGGTGGCCAGCTCCAGGCGATCGGCCTTCAGACCCCGCAGGTCCGAGGCCGCCGCGGCGGCCTCGGACCCCCCCTGCTGCGTCATCGGTCGCTCAGATCGCGTCCGGCCCGTGCTCGCCGGTGCGCACCCGCGTCACGTCCTCGACCGGCACCGTCCAGACCTTGCCATCACCGATCTGCCCCGAGCTCGAGGCCTTGATCACGACCTCGGTGGCCATGGCAGCGTCCTCGTCGTTGACGAGCACCTCGATGCGGACCTTGGGAACCAGGTCCACGACGTACTCCGCACCGCGGTAGACCTCGGTGTGGCCCTTCTGCCGTCCGTAGCCGGATGCCTCACTCACCGTCAGGCCATGGATCCCGGCGCCCAGGAGCGCCTCCTTGACGGCCTCCAGGCGGTGCGGCTGGATCACTGCGGTGACCAGCTTCATGGTCTCGTCCTCCTGTGCGCCGCTGCGCGGCATCGTGGCGTCGGCCCGGGCGGGCCGGCGCTGAGGGGTACCTTCGCGAACCCCTGCCATCATCGCGCGAGTTCGTACCTCACCGGCGAGAACCGGCACAGGACGCCCGTGAGGGCCCCACCGTCGCGGGCGGGACCCTCACGGGTTCATCTCAGATCGCGTCGGGGCCGCGCTCGCCGGTTCGCACGCGAGCCACGTCCTCGACCGGGATGGTCCAGACCTTGCCGTCACCGATCTTGCCGGTCTGGGCGGCGCCCACGATGACGGACGTGACGCTGGTCGCGTCCTCGTCACCGACGAGCACCTCGATGCGGACCTTCGGCACGAGGTCGATCGTGTACTCCGCACCGCGGTAGACCTCGGTGTGCCCACGCTGCCGGCCGTAGCCGCTGGCCTCCGAGACCGTCATCCCGCGGACGCCGGCAGCCTCGAGGGCAGACTTGACGTCGTCGAGCCGGTGCGGCTGGATCACCGCGCAGACGAGCTTCATGCCTTCACCTCCGTCGAGACCCGGCCGATGCCGAGCGTCTCGTAGGCCGTCTCACCGTGGACCGCGAGGTCGATGCCGTTGACCTCGGCCTCCTCGCTGACCCGGAAGCCGCCGAACATCTTGATGGCGTAGCCGATGATCAGCGTCAGCACGAGCGAGTAGCCGAGCGCCGCGAACGCCGCGATCGCCTGCTTGCCGAGCTGGTCGACGCCGCCGCCGTAGAACAGGCCGTCGACGCCGGCGGGGGCCGCGGCGGTGGCCAGGAAGCCGATCAGCAGGGTGCCGGTGAGGCCGCCCACGAGGTGCACGCCGACCACGTCGAGCGAGTCGTCGTAGCCGAGCTTCCACTTGAGGCCGACCGCGAGGGCGCAGACCACACCCGCGACGACACCGACGATGATCGCGCCGATCGGGCTGACCGAGGAGCACGCCGGGGTGATCGCGACCAGGCCCGCGACGACGCCGGACGCAGCGCCGAGCGAGGTGGCCTTGCCGTCGCGGATCTTCTCCGTGATCAGCCAGCCGAGCATGGCGGCGCAGGTCGCGACCATGGTGTTGACCCACACGACGCTGGCCGTGTTGTCGGCGGCCAGGGCCGAGCCGGCGTTGAAGCCGAACCAGCCGAACCACAGCAGGCCGGCGCCGAGCATGACGAACGGCAGGTTGTGCGGCCGCATCGGGTCCTTGCCCCAGCCCTTGCGCTTGCCGAGGATGATCGCCAGCGCCAGGCCTGCGACACCGGCGTTGATGTGGACGACTGTCCCGCCGGCGAAGTCGATGGCGCCCAGGTTGAAGAGCCAGCCGTCACCGGCCCAGACCCAGTGGGCGATCGGGAAGTACACCAGGGTGACCCAGATACCGGCGAACGCCATCCATGCGCCGAACTTGGTCCGGTCGGCGATCGCGCCGGAGATCAGTGCCACGGTGATGATCGCGAAGGTCGCCTGGAACGCGACGAACGCCATCGACGGCAGCGACTCCTCAGGGTTCGCGGCGAGCAGGTTGCCCAGGCCGAACCCGTCGAACGGGTTGCCCAGGAAGCCGCCGATGTCGGTACCGAAGGCCATCGGGTAGCCCCAGAGCACCCAGATGACGCCGACGATGCCCATCGCGCCGAAGCTCATCATCATCATGTTGAGGACGGACTTGCCGCGCACCATGCCGCCGTAGAAGAACGCCAGACCGGGCGTCATCAGCAGCACGAGCGCGGAGGCCGTCAGGATCCACGCGGTGTCCCCGCTGTTCAGAGCGGATTCCATAGAGTTCGCCTCTCCCCTCGCCAGCCGGTGCGGCTGGTCTGGGGAAACCCTGGCGGGGCGAGGTTTCGTCGCCACTCGCCCACCGTTACGACGCGGTGACAAGGGGCGCGGCGATGTGAACGTGCGGTTTCGCGCGGCAGGGCTCGTCCAAATTGTGGGACGCAAGTCCCATCTTTCAAGCAGCCCTTAGCCGAGCAGACCGTCCACGAACGCCTCCGGGTCGAACTCCGCGAGGTCGTCGGGGCCCTCCCCCAAGCCGACGAGCTTGACCGGCACGCCGAGCTCGCGCTGCACCGCCACCACGATGCCGCCCTTGGCCGTCCCGTCGAGCTTGGTGAGCACGATCCCCGTGACACCGGCGACCTCGGCGAACACCCGCGCCTGGGTCAGACCGTTCTGCCCGGTCGTCGCGTCGAGCACCAGCAGGACCTCGCTGATCGGCGCCTTGCGCGCGAGCACACGGCCGATCTTGCCCAGCTCGTCCATCAGGCCGGCCTTGTTCTGCAGCCGGCCGGCGGTGTCCACGACCACGACGTCCACGCCCTGCTCGCGACCGGCCTGAAGCGCCTCGAACGCGACCGAGGCCGGGTCGGCGCCGTCCTTGTCCGAGCGCACCACGGGCACACCCACCCGCCCGCCCCAGGTCGCCAGCTGGTCGGCGGCGGCAGCCCGGAAGGTGTCGGCCGCGCCGAGCAGCACGCTGCGGTCCTCGGCGACCAGCAGGCGCGCGAGCTTGCCGATCGTGGTGGTCTTGCCGGTGCCGTTGACCCCGACCACGAGCATCACGGCGGGCTGGACCCCGACCTCGTCGTCGCCGGCGAGCATCACGGGCTCGGTGGCCAGGGCCCGGTCCATCGTCGGGTCGACCAGCGCGAGGAGCTGCTCGCGGAGCAGCTCGCGCACGGCGGCGGGCTCGCGCACGCCCAGCACGCGGACCCGCTCCCGCAGCGCGTCGACGAGCTCGGCGGAGGGACCCGCACCGACGTCGGCGAGCAGGAGGGTCTCCTCGATCTCCTCCCAGTCGGCCTCCGACAGGTGGTCCCTGGAGAGGACCGCGAGCAGTCGTGCGCCCAGCGGCGAGCCGGACCGGGCGAGGCGCTCGCGAAGCCTGACCATCCGGCCGGCGGCCGGCGCCGGGGTCTCGACCGTCGAGGCCGGCTCGGCAGCGGGCGCGTCGGTCGTCGCAGCGGCAGGCGCGTCGGTCGACGGCGCGGCAGGTGCGTCCGTGGGGGCGGCCCCGCCGCCACGGCGGGACCGCACGGCCAGCCCGACGCCGGTGGCCACGACGGCCAGCGACGGCACCGCGACGAGCAGGATGTCCTGGAGGTCGTTCACGCGAGCAGTCTGCCAGCCCTGGCACCGGCTCCGAGCCGGTGCTGCCCACGGCCCTCAGCCGCCGCACACACCCCGGACGGTACGGCGGTCAGCCGGTCGTCCTGGCGCGGCGGCGTACGAGGTCGTCGGCGCTCAGGTACGCCGACTGCTCCGTCGCGGCGGCGCGGAACAGGTCGTCCATCCCCGAGCCGTCGGCCACGGCGGACTCCGCGTGCTCGCGACGGGCCGAGGCGATCACGCCCATCGGCGGCCCCGAGGTGTCGTGACGCAGGCCGTGCCGGAGCGCGGCGACGAACGACTCCTCGCCCCGATCCGAGGTCATCCGCGCTGCGATCACCAGCACCCCGGCGGCGGCGAGGACGGCGATGGCTACCGAGGCGATGACAGGACCCATGCCGCCAGTATCAGCGGCTGCGGCCGTTCACCCGGACGGGTGACCGAGGCCCGCCCCCGATCACCACGAAACCTCCACAGCAGGGTCAGTCGTCCTCGCGCAGCCGCTGGCTGACCACGGTGGTCACACCGTCGCCGCGCATCGTCACCCCGTAGAGCGCGTCCGCGACCTCCATGGTCCGCTTCTGGTGCGTGACCACGATGAGCTGGGAGTCCTCGCGCAGCTCGGTGAAGATCTCCAGCAGCCTGCCGAGGTTGGTGTCGTCCAGCGCGGCCTCGACCTCGTCCATGACGTAGAACGGGCTCGGCCGGGCCTTGAAGATCGCCACCAGCAGCGCCACGGCGGTCAGTGACCGCTCCCCGCCGGACAGCAGCGAGAGCCGCTTGACCTTCTTGCCCGCCGGTCGCGCCTCCACCTCGATGCCGGTGGTGAGCATGTCCACCTCGTCGGTCAGGACCAGGCGCCCCTCGCCGCCCGGGAACAGGCGGGAGAACACCCGCTCGAACTGCACGGCAGTGTCCGCGAACGCGTCGGCGAACACCTGCTCGACCTTCTCGTCGATCTCCTTGACGATCTGGAGCAGGTCCGCGCGGGACGAGGTGAGGTCGGTGAGCTGCCCGGACAGGAACGCGTGTCGCTCCTCGAGCGCGGCGAACTCCTCCAGCGCCAGGGGGTTGACCCGGCCGAGCTGGGCCAGGGCGCGCTCGGCGCGGCGCAGCCGACGCTCCTGCTCCTCGCGCACGTACGGCGCGCTCCCCGGCTCCTCGCCCTCCTCGAGCGGCACCGGGACGGGCCGGTGCGGACCGAACTCCTCGACCAGCGCCGCGGGCTCCAGACCGAGCTCCTCGACCGCGCGGGTCTGCAGCTGCTCGATCCGCAGCACCTGCTGGGCGCGCGCGACCTCGTCGCGATGCGCGGCGTCGGTGAGCTCGGCGAGCTCGGCGCCCAGCCGGTCCACGTCGCCGCGGTGGGCGATCAGGGCCGCGTCCCGCTCGGCGCGGGCGGTCTCCGCCGCGCGGCGGGCGGCGTCGGCCCGCTCGATGGACTCGTCGAGGACGGTCAGGGTGCGGCGCGCGGCGCGGCCCACCTGGCGGGCCCTGGCGGACTGCTCGGCCCGCCGCCTGGCCCGGGTGGCGGCCACCTCGCGGGCGTGGCGCTCGGTGGCCGCGGCCCGCTCCAACGACTCGGCGCGGCCAGCGACGGCGCGCATCCGCTCCTCGCCGGTACGCAAGGTCAGACGGGCCTCGGTCTCCTTGGCCCGCGCCGAGGTGGCCTCGGCGGCCGCGGCGTCGCGGACCGTGACGGCCTGCTCCAGGTCCGCCTCCGACTCGGCCGGGTCCGCCTCGGCGCGCCCGAGCCGGTCGGCGAGCTCGGTGAGCTCGCGCTGGTCGGCGGCCAGTCGCTGGTCGGCGGCGGCGAGCGCGGCCTCGGCCCGCTCGGCCTCGGCCCTCGCGGCACGTGCCACCGAGCCGAGGTGCCCGAGCTGCTCGGCCACCGCGGCGAGCGCGGCGTCGGACTCGTGCAGCCTGCCGAGGGTGGCGTCGTGGCGGCTCTGCGCCTCGTCCCGGCGACGGCGGGCCGCGACCAGCGCGAACCGGGTGCGCTCGGCGGTGGCGACCGCCTCGGCGACCTGGGCCCTGGCCTCGTCGAGCGCCGTCTGGAGCTCGAGCGCCCCCGGGCCGCCGCTCGAACCACCCCAGGCGCGGCTGTTGCCGAGCAGGTCCCCGGCCCGGGTGACCGCGACCAGGTCGGGCCGCTCGGCGACCAGGGCTCGGGCACGGGCGAGGTCGTCGACCACCACGACGTCGGCGAGCGCGGCGCCGACGGCACCCTGCAGGTCCTTCGCGGGCCGGACCACGTCCGTGGCTCGCACCGCGCCGTGCGGCAGGGCGGGCCCGTCGGCGCGGCCCGCCGCGGCGGCACCGATCACCAGCGCCGCCCGGCCGCCGTCGACCTCGCGCAGCCGCCGCAGCGCGTCGACCGCGGCGTCGACCGAGGCGACCGCGACGGCGTCGGCGAGTGGGCCCAGCGCCGCGGTGATCGCGTCCTCGTAGCCCGGCTCGACGCCCAGCAGCGCCGCGACCGAGCCCAGCACGCCGGGCAGGTCGTCCGCGGCGAGCAGTGCGCCCGCGCCGTCCTTGCGCTCAAGGCTCAGCTCGAGCGCCTCGACGCGCGCCGACCAGGTGGCGCGGTCGCGCTCGGCCTCCTGCTCGGTGCGCTCGAGCGCGGTGACCTCGGCGTCGGCCTCCTCGAGCTCGGCCACGGCGGACTCGTGGTCGGCGTCCAGTCCCTCCTCGCCCTCCTCGACACCGGCGACGGTGGACTCGAGCGCGGTGAACTCCACGGTGGCCTCGTGGCCGCGGCGCTCGGCCTCGGTCAGAGCGTCGCGCAGCCGGCCGATCTCGGACTCGGTGGCCTCCAGCCGGGTGCGGCGCGCCGCGACCTGGCCGGCCAGCCGGGCCAGGCCCTCGCGCCGGTCGGCGGCGGCGCGCTGCAGGTCCGCGACCCGTCGCTCGGCGGCGGCCGCGGCCTGCTCGACCTCGGTGCGGCGGTCGACCGCCGCGTCCAGCGCGCTGCGGGCGAGCTCGACCTCGGCGGCGAGCTCGGCCTCCGCGGCGCGGGCCCGGGCGGCCTGTGCGTCCAGGTCGTCCGGGTCGGTGCCGGTGGGGGTCTCGGCCTGGGCCGCGCCGAGCAGGCGGGTGCGCTCGTCGGCGAGCGTGGCCACGCCGCGCAGCCGCTCGCGCACCGCTGTCATCCGGTAGTAGACGTCGCTCGCGGCGGAGAGCTCCGGCGCCGCCGCGGCGGCCGCGGCCTCCAGGTCGGCCAGCCCGGCGCGGGCCTGGGCCAGCGCGGTCTCGACATGCTCGCGCCGCTCGAGCAGCGCTGTCTCGTCCGCGACCTCCTGCTCCAGCGCGGCCGTGAGCTGGGCGAGGTCGTCGGCGAGCAGCCGGGCGCGTGCGTCGCGCACGTCGGCCTGGATGGTCTGGGCACGGCGCGCCACGTCGGCCTGCCGGCCGAGCGGGCCCAGCTGACGACGGATCTCGGAGATCAGGTCACCCAGCCGCGTGAGGTTGCCCTGCATCGCCTCGAGCTTGCGCAGCGCCTTCTCCTTGCGGCGGCGGTGCTTGAGGACGCCGGCGGCCTCCTCGATGAACCCGCGACGCTCGTCGGGGGTGGCGCGCAGGACGGCCTCGAGCTGACCCTGGCCGACGATGACGTGCATCTCGCGGCCCATGCCCGTGTCGGAGAGCAGCTCGCTGATGTCCAGCAGCCGGCACGCGGTGCCGTTGATCGCATACTCCGAGCCGCCGTTGCGGAACAGCGTCCGCGAGATCGTGACCTCGGAGTAGTCGATGGGCAGGGCGCCGTCGGTGTTGTCGATCGTCAGGGCGACCTCGGCCCGGCCCAGCGGCGGGCGACCTGCGGTGCCCGCGAAGATGACGTCCTCCATGGACCCGCCACGCAGGGACTTGGCGCCCTGCTCGCCCATCACCCAGGCGAGCGCGTCCACGACGTTCGACTTGCCCGAGCCGTTGGGCCCCACGACGCAGGTGATCCCGGGCTCGAAGCTCAACGTCGTCGCGGACGCGAACGACTTGAAGCCCCGCAGGGTCAGCGTCTTGAGGTGCACGGGGCGAGCCTAGGAGGTGCGGGTCACAGACCCGGGAACCACAGGGCGATCTCGCGGCGCGCCGACTCGTCCGAGTCCGAGCCGTGGACCAGGTTCTCCACCACCGCGCGGCCCCAGTCGCGGCCCAGGTCGCCGCGGATCGTGCCGGGCGCGGCGGCGGTCGGGTCGGTCGCGCCGGCGAGCGAGCGGAAGCCTTCGACCACCCGGTGGCCCTCGACCACGGCGGCGAGCACCGGCCCGCTCGACATGAACGCCAGCAGCGGCTCGAAGAACGGCTTGCCGACGTGCTCGGCGTAGTGCTCGGTGAGCAGCGCGGTGTCGGCGGTGCGCAGCTCGGCCGCGACCAGCGTGTAGCCCTTGGCCTCGGTCCGGCGCAGCACCTCGCCCGTCAGGCCGCGGCGGACCGCGTCGGGCTTGACCAGGACCAGCGTGCGGCTCGGCTCAGACATGGCGGGAAGCCTAGCGGGGTGCTCAGCCGGCGGCGGCGCGCACGGCCCGCTCGGCGTCGATCCGTCCGCCGAGCCGCACGCCCAGCACCCACAGCGCGACGAAGAGCAGCCCGACCACGACCAGCATCGGCAAGGCGAGCAGGAGTCCGGCGACGGGCAGCGGGACCTGGAGCACCGAGCCGACCACCAGCCCGCCGGGCCGTCCCTGCAGACCGGCGGCGAGCGCGAGGGAGAGCCCGAGCGCACCGGCCCCGACGCCCACGGTCACCGGGTCGACCAGCCGCAGGCCGAAGACCACGAGCGCGGCGAACAGCACGACGAACACCTCGAGGCTCAGCACGGCGACGCAGAACTGGCGTCGCGCGGAACGAGGGCGGGCGGGCACGGCGGTCAGGCTACCGGCGCCCCGGCCCACCCGCGGCCCGGGAGCCCCGGCCACCGCCCGACGTCCCTAGACCTCCCCGAACCCGGTCTCGACCAGCGCCACGACGGCGTCGACGGCGGCCTGGGCGCGATCGCCCGTCGCCGTGACGGTCAGCTCGTGCCCGCCGGTCGTGCCCAGCGCCATGAGCGCGAGCACGCTCGCGCCGTCCGCGCCGTCGATGGTCACCGGGACACCGGAGTCCGCGACGAGCCGCGCCACCTGGGCCGCGGTGCGCGCGTGCAGCCCGAGCGGGTTGCGCAGCGTCACGCGCGTCGTGACGCTGCCGTCGCCGACCGCGGCGATCGGACCCGGGCCCGCCTCGACGGGCTCCGCGGTGGCGTACTGGCGGCCCGCCTCGAGCGCGGCCGCCTCGACCGCCCCGAGGTCGCCGCCCTGCTGGGCCGCGACCGCCGCGGAGACCGCGCCCTCGACGAACGGCGCCGCGGGGACGCGGACCCGCTCGGGGTCGACCATCTCCAGCACCAGGTCGGTGGTCAGCACTGCCGAGCCCAGGTCGGTGAGCACCACGACGCCCCCCGCGTCGTCCGGGTACTCGGCCAGGCCGCGCTCGACGGACTCCATGACCAGGTCGACGCTCGTGCCGATCCCACCGTCGATCCCGCCGGCCGGCAGCAGCAGCACGTCGGGCGCCATCTGGCCCGCGATCTCCGCGGTGCCGGCGGCGACCTGCGCCGAGTGCGAGACCAGGACCAGCGCGACGCGGGCGCTCACACGCCCGCCGCGGTGTCGGCGGCCGCGCGCAGGATGTAGGCGGTGGACGTGGCGCCCGGGTCCTTGTGGCCCGCGCTGCGCTCCCCGAGGTAGCTCGCCCGGCCCTTGGTCGCGACCAGCGGGATGGTCGCCTCGGCGCCATCCTCGGCAGCGGCCGCGGCGGCGGCGAGCACGTCGGCGGGCGAGGAGCCGTTGCCCGCGACCTCCTGTGCCGCGGTGGTGGCAGGCGTCCAGGCGTCCACCATGGTCTTCTCGCCGGTCGTCGCCTTGCCGCGGGCGACGATGCCCTCCAGGGCGGCCTCGAGCATGGCCACGGCGGCCGAGGCGTCGAGCGACTCGAGCCCGGTGACCTTGGCCGCACGCAGGTAGGCCGTGCCGTACAGCGGACCTGCCGCTCCGCCCACGGTCGACATCAGCGTCGTCGCGACGAGCTTGAGGACGTCGGCGACCTGAGCGGGCGGCGCCTCGAGCGCGTCGAGCTTGCCGACGACGGCCACGAAGCCCCGGTTCATGTTCTCGCCGTGGTCACCGTCACCGATCTCGCGGTCCAGCTCACTCAGCTCGACCTTGTGCTCGGCGACCACCTCTGCTGTCCGCCGGACCCATGCCAGGGCCCATGCCACGTCCAGAGCCATGCTTCTCCTTCATCCCGGGGGGCGACCCGGCACCCGTGCGGCGTCGGGTCTGGGGGGCAGCCTGCCACGTTCTGCCCCGGACGGCCCAGGTGCGCCGGGCGGCTCGGGCCGCCCGGCGCACCTGGTTCAGCTCACCAGCGCAGGGCCGGCGTGTGGACCGGAGCGTCCCACAGGGCGGTGAGCTCGTCGTCCAGGCGGAGGACGGTCACCGAGCAGCCCTGCATCTCCAGGGAGGTGACGTAGTTGCCGACCAGCGAGCGGGACACCGCGGCACCACGGGCCTCGATGAGCTTGCGGGCCGCGCGGTAGACGATGTACAGCTCGGAGGCCGGAGTGCCGCCCATGCCGTTGACCAGCAGGAGCACCTGCTCGCCGCTGCCCAGACCGAGGTCGTCGAGCACCGGGGTGGTGAGCATCTCGGTGATCTCGTCCGCCGGGGCCATCGGGATCCGGTGCCGGCCGGGCTCGCCGTGGATGCCGATGCCGATCTCGATCTCGGACTCGGTCAGGTCGAACGACGGCTTGCCGGCGTGGGGGACGGTGCACGCGGTCAGGGCGACGCCCATCGTGCGGACGTTCTTGATGACCTTCTCTGCCACGGCTGCCACCGTGGCCAGGTCGTCGCCGCGCTCCGCGGCGGCGCCGGCGATCTTCTCGACCGGGACGGTCCCGGCCACGCCACGGCGACCGGCCGTGTACAGCGAGTCCTCGACCGCCACGTCGTCGTTGACCACGACGGCCTTGACCTCGATGCCCTCGGCGTCGGCCAGCTCGGCGGCGGTCTCGAAGTTGAGCACGTCGCCCGTGTAGTTCTTCACGATGTGCAGCACGCCGGCCCCACCGTCGGCCGCGGTCGTCGCGGGCGCGATCGCGTCGGGCGTGGGCGAGGTGAACACCGCGCCGGGGACCGCGGCGTCGAGCATGCCGAGACCCACGAAACCGGCGTGCAGGGGCTCGTGGCCGCTGCCACCACCGCTGACCAGGCCCACCTTGCCCGGCTTGGCCCCGCCGGCGCGGGACACGAAGATCGGATCCGTGTGCACTGCCACGAGGTCGGCGTGCGCCAGGCCGAAACCTTCGACCGACTCGTCGACGACACGAGACGGATCGTTGATGAGCTTCTTCACTCTGGACTCCCCTCGACCGCGGAACCGTCGAAGGCGTCGTCGCCCTCGACGTCGGGGCGCGAATCTGCCCCTCGCCCCCGCCCGCCATCGTGTGCAGCAGGTCACAACAAGGTCAAGGGGAGAGCGTTCACGGGGACTGCACGTATGTGCATCCAGCTCTCCGGCGCCGGGTCAGGGGCGGCCAAGGAGGATACGGGCCTCTGCGACGACCGTGATCGAGCCGGTGACCAGGACGCCGGCGCCGGTCGGTGACCCGTCGGTCGCCTGCTCGGCCAGGTCGGCCGCGCGGGCGATCGCCTCGTCGAGACGTTCGGCCGTGTGCACGCGATCCTCACCGAACACGTCGATCGCGATCTCGGCGAGCTCGGCCACGTCCAGCGCCCGGTCCGAGGACGAGCGGGTGACCACCACCTCGTCGAGCACGGGCTCGAGCGCGGCGAGGATCTGCTCGGCGTCCTTGTCCGCCAGGACCGCCACCACCCCGACCAGCCGCTCGAACGAGAACGCCTCGGCGAGCGCGACGGCCGTCGCCTCGGCGCCGTGCGGGTTGTGCGCGGCGTCGACGATCACCGTGGGCGAGGTCCGGACCACCTCCAGGCGGCCCGGCGAGTGCGTGTCGGCGAACGCCGCCTCCACGGGCGCGGCGTCCAAGGCCCCGACGCCGCGCAGCATCGCCTCGACGGCGGTCAGCGCGAGCACCGCGTTGTGCGCCTGGTGCTCGCCGTGCAGGGGCACGAAGATCCCGGTGTACAACCCGCCGGGAGTGCGCAGGTCCATCACCTGACCGCCCACCGCCACCTGACGCGTCGCGACCTCGAGATCGATGCCCTCGCGCAGCACGCGCGCACCGCGCTCGGCCGCAGCGGCGAGCAGCACGCCCTCGACCTCCTCGCGCTGCTCGGCGACCACCGCGGTGACGTGCTCCTTGAGCACGCCGGCCTTCTCGCCCGCGATGTCGACCAGGTCGTGGCCCAGCCAGCGCTCGTGGTCGCGCGCGATCGGGGTGATCACCGCGACCTCGGGCTCGACGACGTTGGTCGCGTCCCACCGGCCGCCCATCCCGACCTCGACCACCGCGACGTCCACCGGGGCGTCGGCGAAGGCGGCGAACGCCATCACGGTGAGCACCTCGAAGAAGCTCATCCGCGGGCCGCCGCTCTCCGCCGAGCGGACGTCGACCATGTGGACGAAGGGCGCGACGTCCTGCCAGGCCGCGACGAAGGCAGCGGCGGACAGCGGCTCCCCGTCGACCTGGATCCGCTCGGTCACGCTGGTCAGGTGCGGGCTGGTGAACAGCCCGGTGCGCAGCCCGTGCTCGCGCAGGAGCCGCTCGGCCATGCGCGAGGTCGACGTCTTGCCGTTGGTGCCGGCCACGTGCAGCACCCGGTAGGCGCGCTCGGGGTGACCGAGCAGGTCGCACACCGCCTCGATGCGCGCGGTCGAAGGACCGACGTCGTGCTCCGGGGCGCGCGCGAGGATGCCCGCGTAGACCTCCCGGAGCGCGTCGAGCTCCTCCGGGCTGTCCGTCGGGCGCCCCGGGTCGCCGCTCACGCGACCACCTCGAGCCCGACGCCCGCGACGGCGCCGTCCGGCGCGTCCCCGGCCACCACGCTGGCCCGGGTGGCGAGGGTCTCCCGGGAGACCATCTCCAGGTGCGTCTCGAGCGCCGCGACACGCTCGGCCGGCACGGTGAGCACCAGCGCGATCCGGTCACTGACCTGCAGCCCGGCGGCCTTGCGCTCGTCCTGCACCGCGCGGACGACGTCGCGGGCGAAACCCTCCGCCTCGAGCTCGGCGTCCACCGCGGTGTCCAGCAGCACCACACCGCCGTCGGAGAGCACGGCGGCGACCTGATCCGCAGAGCCACCTTCGGCGACCACCGTGGCCAGGTCGTACTCACCCGCGACCAGCGGCACCAGGCCGTCGTCGGTGGTGACCACCACCGCGTCGCCGTCCACAGTCCACTGCCCGGCCTTGGCCGCCCGGATCACCGCCTGCACCTGTCGCCCGAGGCGCGGCCCGGCGGCGCGGGCGTTGACCGCGAGGCGCTGCTCGACGCCGAGCTCGGCGAGGCCGACCTCGGCCAGGTCGACCAGCGTCACGTGCTTGACGTTCAGCTCCGCGGCCAGGAGCGGCGAGTAGGGCTCGATCGCGCCCGGGTCGGCCACCGCGACGCCGAGCTCGCGCAGCGGCTGACGCACCCGAAGGCCGTTCGCCTTGCGCAGGCCGAGCGTGGTCGAGACCACCTCACGCACCCGGTCCATCGCGGTCACCAGGTCCGGGTCGGCCGCCAGCGCGCCACCCGCGACCGGCCAGTCGGTCAGGTGCAACGACCGGCCGCCGGTCAGGCCCCGCCAGACCTCCTCGGCCACCATCGGTGCCAGCGGCGCCATGACGCGGGCAAGCGCCTCCAGCGCGGTCCAGAGCGTGTCGAACGCGTCGGCGTCCTCCGACCAGAACCGGTCGCGCTGGGTGCGCACGTACCAGTTCGTCAGCATGTCGAGGTGGTCGCGCACGTCCTCGCACGCCGCCGCGATGTCGAACACGTCCAGGTGGGCGGTCGCCCGTTCCACCAGGTCGTGGGTGCGGGCCAGCAGGTAGCGGTCCAGCACCGGCAGCCCCGCCACGCGGTCCGCCGTCACCGGTTGCGCGTCGTACCCGGCACCACCGTTCGCCGCACCGGCGTAGAGCGTGAAGAAGTACCAGGTGCTCCACAGCGGGAGCAGCACCTGGCGCACGCCCTCGCGGATGTTCTCCTCGGCCACCACCAGGTTCCCGCCGCGCAGCACCGGCGAGCTCATCAGCGCCCATCGCACCGCGTCCGAACCGTACTTGTCGAACATCGCCGACGGGTCGGGGAAGTTGCGCAGCGACTTGCTGGCCTTGCGCCCGTCGTCGCCCAGCACGATGCCGTGCGACACGCAGGTGCTGAACGCCGGACGGTCGAACAGCGCCGTGGCCAGCACGTGCAGCGTGTAGAACCAGCCCCGGGTCTGCCCGATGTACTCCACGATGAAGTCGCCCGGGTAGTGGTGCTCGAACCAGTCCGCGTTCTCGAACGGGTAGTGCACCTGCGCGAACGGCATCGAGCCGGAGTCGAACCACACGTCCAGGACGTCCGGGATACGGCGCATGGTCGACGCGCCGGTCGGGTCGTCGGGGTTGGGCCGGGTCAGGTCGTCGATCCACGGCCGGTGCAGGTCCACCTCGCCCGCGTCATTGCGCGGCAGCCGGCCGAAGTCGCGCTCCAGCTCGGCCAACGAGCCGTAGACGTCCATCCGCGGGTGCGCAGGGTCGTCGCTCACCCACACCGGGATGGGCGTGCCCCAGTAGCGGTTGCGGCTGATCGACCAGTCGCGGGCGCCGGCCAGCCACTTGCCGAACTGGCCGTCCTTGATGTGGTCGGGCACCCAGGTGATCTGCTGGTTGAGCTCGACCATCCGGTCGCGGAACTGGCTGACCCGCACGAACCAGCTGGACACCGCCTTGTAGATCAGCGGGTTCCGGCACCGCCAGCAGTGCGGGTAGGAGTGCACGTAGCTGGACTCACGCAACAGGCGGCCGTGCTCGACCAGGTTCTGGATGATCGCGGGGTTGGCGTCGAACACCTGCTGGCCCGCGAAGTCGGAGACCATCGGCAGGAACACGCCGCCGGCGTCCACCGAGAGCAGCGTCGGGATGCCGGCCCGCTCGCAGGACTCCTGGTCGACCTCGCCGTAGGCGGGCGACTCGTGCACGATGCCGGTGCCGTCCTCGGTGGTGACGTAGTCCTCGACGAGCACCTGCCAGGCGTTGTCGCCGTAGTCCTCGGCGAAGTAGTCCCACAGCCGCCGGTAGCGCACCCCGGCCAGGTCACGGCCGACGAAGCTGGTCTGCTCGGCCGCGGCGAGCGCCTCGTCGCCGGAGGCGTAGCCCAGGTCCTTGGCGTAGTCACCCACCCGGTCCCGTGCCAGCAGGAAGCGGTCGCCCTCGAGGCGCTGCTGCTTGCCGGTGCGCTCACTCGCCGGCACCGCGTGCGGCACCACGACGTAGGTGATGTCGGGGCCCACCGCGAGCGCCGCGTTGGTGGGCAGCGTCCACGGGGTCGTGGTCCAGGCGAGCGCCCGCACCCCGTCGAGCCCCAAGCGGTCGGCGTCGGGGCCCTCGAGCGGGAACGTGACGGTGACGGTGCGGTCCTGGCGGTCGGCGTAGACGTCGTCGTCCATCCGCAGCTCGTGGTTGGACAACGGGGTCTGGTCGCGCCAGCAGTACGGCAGGACGCGGTAGCCCTCGTAGGCCAGGCCCTTGTCGTGCAGCTGCTTGAACGCCCAGACCACCGACTCCATGAACGTCAGATCGAGGGTCTTGTAGTCGTTCTCGAAGTCCACCCAACGGGCCTGCCGGGTGACGTAGGTCTCCCACTCCCCCGTGTAGCGCAGCACCGACTCGCGGCACGCGGCGTTGAAGGCCGCGATGCCCATCTCCTCGATCTGCGACTTGTCCGTGATCCCGAGGATCCGCTCGGCCTCGAGCTCGGCCGGCAGCCCGTGGGTGTCCCAGCCGAACCGGCGCTCGACCCGGCGGCCGCGCATGGTCTGGTAGCGCGGCACGACGTCCTTGACGTACCCGGTCAGCAGGTGGCCGTAGTGCGGCAGACCGTTGGCGAACGGCGGGCCGTCGTAGAAGACGAACTCGTTGTCGCCGTGCTCGCCGGCCTCGCGGGCCTCGACCGAGGCGACGAACGTGCCGTCGGCCTCCCAGTGCGCGAGGACGTCGCGCTCGACGCCCGGCAGGTCGGGCGACGCGGGCACGGGGCTGGACGGTCGGTGCTTGGGGTACACGCGGCGGTCTCCTCGTCCGGTAGGACGTGTCGGTCACGAGGACGACGACGCCCGGTAGGCGTCACCGCGGTACCACCCCGCTTGCCGACCGCGCCCGGAGGTCACGACGGCCACTCTCCGACGGCTGTGACGGGCCTGCCCCGTCCGGTTCTACTGAGGCCGGTGCCCAGCCGATGGCTTGGCGGGCCGGCCCGTTCTTCCGGAGGCTCGCCGGTGATGGCCGGGTCGACGCCTGTGCGCCCGATGGTATCCGCTCGGCGACGAATGACCGCAGGGCATACCGCCGGGCGGTCCCGCGTTGCGCACCGATGGCGGCGTGCGCCGCCGCACGACGAACCCACGGAGGCATGGATGGCGACCACTGAGCTGCGCAACGGCACGACGGTGCACACCGTCGGGGAGCTGCCCCCGGTGGGCAGCCGTGCGCCGGAGTTCACGCTCACCGGGCAGGACCTGTCCGACGTGACGCGCCCCGGGCGCCGCACGGTGCTGAACATCTTCCCGAGCCTGGACACCGCGACCTGCGCCACGAGCGTGCGCCGCTTCAACGAGATCGCCGCGGGCCTGCCGGACACGACGGTGGTGTGCGCCTCGATGGACCTGCCGTACGCGATGCGGAGGTTCTGCACCACCGAGGGCATCGAGAACGTGGTGGTGGGCTCGGGCTTCCGGTCGACGTTCGGCGAGGACTACGGCGTGCTGATGACCGACGGCGTCATGCGTGGGCTCTACGCCCGCTCCGTGGTCGTGCTGGACGCCGAGGGCACGGTGCTGCACACCGAGGTGGTGCCGTTCATCGGCGACGAGCCCGACTACGACGCGGCGGTCGCCGCGCTGGGGTGAGCGGGCGCTCGCGTCGGGTGTGACGCGCGCATCGGGGCCGTGGCCGACGGCTCGGGCGTCGCCCGGCCCATCCGCCGGGGCGGCGGAGCCGAACACCGTGCATGACCACGCTCGTGCTCGTCGGACTCGTCTCCGGCCTGATCACCGCCCTGTCCCCGTGCGTGCTGCCGATCCTGCCGGTGGTGCTCACCAGCGCCGCGCCGGGGCCGGGCTCCCGGCGGCGGCCCTTCGTCGTGATCGGCGGGCTGGTGGTGTCCTTCGCGGTGTTCACGCTGCTGGGCGGCGCGCTGCTGAGCCTGCTGCACCTGCCGCAGGACCTGCTGCGCTGGGTCGGGGTGACGATCCTGGCCGCGGTCGGCCTCGGTCTGCTGTGGCCGCGGCTGGGGCACCTGCTCGAGGCGCCGTTCGCGCGGACCCGGATGCCCGCGCTGAACCGCAACGGCAACGGCTTCGTCCTGGGCCTGGGCCTGGGGCTGGTGTTCGTGCCCTGCGCCGGCCCGGTGCTGGCGTCGATCACCGTGCTCGCGGCGACCGCCCAGATCGGGCCCGGCCTGGTGGTGCTGACCCTGGCCTACGCAGTGGGCGTGGCGATCCCGCTGCTGGTGATGGCCTCGGCGGGCGGGGCGATCCTGGGCCGGGTCAAGGCCGTGCGCGAGCACACCCCGCGGGTCCGGCAGGTCGGCGGCGCGGTGATGGTCGCCACGGCCCTGGTCCTCGCGTTCAACGTCGCCGAGCCGCTCCAGCGGCTGACCCCGACCTGGCTGGCCGGCGTCAGCGACCGGGTGGAGAACGACGCCGGCGTGCGCGCCGAGCTCGATGCCCTGGCCGGACGGGACGGCGGTTCGTCCGGCTCGGCGGGCGGCCCCACGGCCAATGCGGCCGAGGCGATGACGTTCGACCAGTGCGAGGCCGACCCGTCCCGGCTCGCCGACTGCGGCCCGGCCCGCGAGCTGACCGGCCTGACCGGGTGGCTCAACTCCGACCCGCTGACGCTGGCCGACCTGCACGGCAAGGTCGTGCTGCTGGACTTCTGGACGTACTCCTGCATCAACTGCCAGCGGACCCTGCCCTACCTGACCACGTGGCACGACGAGTACGCGGACGACGGGCTCGTGGTGCTCGGCGTGCACTCGCCGGAGTTCGCCTTCGAGAAGGTCGAGGCCAACGTCGCCGACAACGCCGCACGGCTCGGCGTGACCTACCCCATCGCGCTGGACAACGACTTCCGCACCTGGCGCGCCTACGACCAGCGCTACTGGCCCGCCCACTACCTCATCGACCGCACCGGCGAGGTGCGGCAGGTGCACTACGGCGAGGGCGCCTACGCCGAGACCGAGGCCCTGATCCGCGACCTGCTGGGGCTCGACCGCGCGGCTCCGAGCGAGACGATGGCGGCCGACGGCCCTGCCCTGACCGCCGGGCGGACGGGCGAGACCTACCTGGGTGCTGCGCGGATGGGGCCGCACACCAACGCCGACGTGGCCGCGGGCTCGGCCGCCGCGTACACCCTGGACCCGACCCCGCCTCAGGACACCTTCTCGCTAGGCGGCACCTGGACCGTCCAGCCGGAGTACGCCGAGGCCGGGTCGGGCGCCGAGCTCGCGCTGAGCTTCCACGCCGCGCGCGTGCACCTGGTGCTGGCCGGGGAGGGCACGGTGACGGCCACCGTCGGCGGCGTGACCACGCAGGTCGAGGTGACCGGAAGCCCGACCCTCCACACGCTGTACGACGGGCCGGCGACGACCGACGTGCTGCACCTGTCGCTGCCGGTGGGTGTCCAGGCGTACGCCTTCACGTTCGGGTAGGTCCGTCAGCAGGGTGTGATCGGCGGAGTCATGCCGCCGTGTGTCGCGAAGTCGCACGTGCGGTGAGAGGTCGCACTTGGGAGCCTGCGACCTCGCGCCAGAAGTGCGACCTCACCAGACCTCTGCCGCTCCATGGACCGAGACCGTCGTCGGCGCTCCAAGTCGTCACCTCGCGCTGACGATCTCGAGCGCGCCGGTAGGTATGGACCGGCGCGGCCTCGACGAGACATACGGATCTGGCCGATGAGCGCTAGCCCCGGCGATCCCGCGAGTACGGGCCTTCGAGCACGAGTCCGGGCATCACGACGCCCGTACTCGGTCCAGAAGCCCGTACTCGGCGGCCACCGGCCACCTGTCGTCCACGCATGCCGTCGTCCGCTCATGGCTGATGGCATGGCGGTATGGCGTCGTCCGCCCTGCCGCGGGTGCCGCGACCTACGGTCGTAGTCTCGGCATCGTGCCGCAGCCTCGTGCTCTTGCCGTCGCAGTGATCCGTCATCCCGTGACGGGGGCGATCTTCGTGGACGAGGAGTCCGAACCGGCAGCGGGCCGGACCTATCACCGCGCCAGCGGCGGCGGCATCGAGTTCGGCGAGCACGCTGCGCAGACCCTCGTTCGTGAGTTCGCCGAGGAGTACGGGCTCGAGATCGTCGTGGGTGGGAAGCTGGGTGTCCTCGAGAACCTCTTCGTCCTCGATGGGGAACCCGGCCACGAGATCGTCGTCGTGCACGAGGCGCGCTTCGCCGATCCCGAGGACTACGACCGGGTGCCGATCCCCTGCCGCGACGCCCCCCACATCGGCACCTGGCGGCCCCGCGAAGGAAGTCCCTACCCGCTCTACCCGGACGGCCTCGAGACCCTCGCCTTCGGCGGATGAACATCCGCTCATAGCCGCACGCCGCGCACGGGCACGCGGTCGACCGGGTGGGCGTTCGGGTGAGCCGCCAGCGCGCGACCGCGTCTCCCGCTACCCTCCCGCTTGGGTGCCCGGAGCCGCGCGGCTGCGCGGCCGACGCAGGGGGAAGGACGGACCGGCATGCAGCTCACGATGCTCGTCATCGGAGGCGTCGGCATCCTCCTGCTGCTCATCTCGCTGGTGATCGGCGACATCTTCGACAGCGTCCTGGAGGGCGTCGGGCCCGACGCCTTCTCCGGTCTGGCGGTCGCCGCCTTCCTCGCCGCCTTCGGGTTCGTCGGCGCGCTCACGCTCAACGCCGGCGCCTCGAGCGGCGTGGCGATCGGCGCGGGTCTGCTCGCCGGCGTCGCCGTCGGGGCTGCGGTGGGCGTGGTGAGCTCGCGCCTGATGCGCGGCGGCGACGACGCGACCGTGCGGACCGCCGGCCTCGTCGGCCTGGCCGGGACCGTCGTCGAGGCGGTTCCCGACGACGGCTAGGGGATGGTCAGCGTCGTCGCCGCCGGTCACATCACGCGCCTCAACGCCCGCGCGGACGAGCCGCTCTCCGGCGGGACCGCCGTCGTCGTCACCGCAGTCCTGAGCCCCACCTCGGTCAAGGTCGCCCGACAGACCTGACCGGCCGAGCCTTCCGGCGGACGGACTCGGGGGACCGCCCGCCGCCTCCACCTCGCACCGGGGCGCCCCTCGCGCCCGGAAAGGCCAGCCCGCCATGCCCGGCTTCGACATCACGCTCGCTGCCGTCCTCGGTCTCGTCCTCCTCGTCGTCTTCACCGGCCTGATCATCGCCTCGCGGTACCGCGTCGCAGGGCCCAACGAGGCGTTCATCGTCACCGGCCGCAAGGGCAACCGGCAGGTGAAGAACCCCGAGACCGGGCAGGTCTCCACCGACCTGTCCGGCCAGAAGGTCGTGATGGGCGGCGGGGTGTTCGTCATCCCGTTCGTGCAGCGGCTGCACATCCTGGACCTGTCCAGCCGCCGGATCATGGTGCAGATCCGCGGCGCGGTGTCCGGGCAGGGCGTCAAGCTCAACCTCGACGGCGTCGCGATCGTCAAGGTCGGCGGCAACGAGGACTCCATCCGGGCCGCCGCCCAGCGCTTCCTCACCCAGCAGAGCGAGATCGAGACCTTCACCCAGGAGACGCTCGCCGGCTCGCTGCGGTCGATCGTGGGTTCGCTCACCGTCGAGCAGATCATCCGGGACCGCGCCGCCTTCGCCCAGCGCGTCGCCGACGAGTCCGAGTCCTCCCTCACCGGGCAGGGCCTGGTGCTGGACACCTTCCAGATCCAGGACATCACCGACGACGGCACGTACCTGTCCGACCTCGGCCGGCCCGAGGCCGCGCGGGTGGGCCAGACCGCCGCGATCGCCGAGGCCAACGCCCGTCAGGCCGCCGAGCAGGCCCGGATCGCCGCCGAGCAGGAGATCGCGATCAGCCAGCGCCAGCTCGCACTCAAGCAGTCCGAGATCAAGGCCGAGACCGACGCCGCCGCCGCGCAGGCCGCCGCGGCCGGCCCGCTCGCCCAGGCAGACCGGGACCAGGCGATCCTCGCCGAGCAGGAGAAGGTCGCCGTGCGCCAGGCCGCGCTGACCGAGCGTCAGCTGGACACCGAGGTGCGCAAGCCGGCCGACGCGGCGCGGTACCGCGTCGAGCAGGAGGCCGAGGCGGACCGCAACGCCGCGATCGCCCAGGCGGACGCGCGCAAGGCGGCGAGCATCGCCGCGGCCCAGGCCGACGCCGAGCAGCAGCGGCTCTCCGGCGAGGCTGAGAAGGCCCGCCGATCGGCGCTCGCCGACGCCGAGGCGATCGAGGGCAAGCGCCGCGGTGAGGCGGACAAGGCGCTCCGCGTCGCGCAGGCCGAGGCGGTGCGCGCCGAGGGCGAGGCGGAGGCGAGCGCGATCCTCGCGACCGGCCAGGCCGAGGCCGAGGCGATGAATAAGCGCGCCGAGGCGTTCGCCCGCTACAACGAGGCGGCCGTGCTGCAGATGCTCGTCGAGGTCCTGCCGCAGATCGCCCGCGAGGTGGCCTCGCCGATGGCCGCGATCGACCAGCTCACCGTGCTGTCCACGGACGGCGCCGCCGCGCTGCCCAAGCAGGTCACCGACAACCTCACCCAGACCATGGCGATGCTCAAGAACACCACGGGCATCGACATCCAGGCGCTGATCCAGCGCTACACCGACGGGAACGGCACCGCCGTGGAGCCCGCCGCCAGCACGGAGGCGTAGCGCCGGGCGCCGCCGCCTCAGGGGTCCGCCCGCGCCGGCGTGGTGAGCAGCCCACGCGGATCGTGTGACGCACGGTGCAGGAGGGGCCAGCGAGACGTCTCACGTTGCCCGTGCGCCCCACCGGTCACCTGATCCGCGTGGGGCGCTCAGGGCCGTTCGGTCCCCGGGTCAGCGGCGGCGGAGCCGGCCCGTGCGGGCCCGCAGCGCGCGGCGGGCGACCGGGCCGAGCCCGTCCAGCGACGTGACCGTCTCGGCCAGGCCGTCCCCGAACCACGGTCGGCTCGATCGCGGCGACCCACGCGTCCGTGGCGTAGCGCGCACGACTCGAGCGATCGCTCAAGAGGTCGACGCCTTCCGGTGATGCGCGGTCAGGCGATCCCATCCGGTCGTGCGCGGCGCGCGAAGACGAGGTGTCCGGAACTGCTCCGACCCTTGGGGGACGCATGAACCGCCGCATGATCGCCCTGCCCGCAGCAGCACTGCTCGCCGCGGGGCTGCTCACCGCCTGCAACGACACCACGCCCGCCTCGGATGACACCATGACCGAGGACACGATGACCGAGGACACGATGACCGACGACACCATGACCGACGACTCCATGACGGAGGACTCGATGTCCGACGACACCATGTCCGACGACACCATGACCGACGACACCATGTCCGACGACACCATGACCGAGGGGAACGGCTGAGGCGTGGACTCCGAGCGCGCGGTCGGGGCGTCGCAGGGCGCCCCGACCGCGGAGTCGCTGCTCGCGGAGGTCGCCAGGGGCGACACCGCGGCCTTCGACGCGCTCTACACCCGGGTCTCGGGCCCGGTCCACGGCCTGGCTCTGCGCGTGCTGCGTGACCCGGACCTGGCCCAGGACGTCGCCCAGGAGGCCCTGGTCGAGATCTGGCGCCAGGCTCCCCGCTTCGACCCGGCCCGGGGCAGCGCGATGGCCTGGATGATGACCATCGCCCACCGGCGTGCGGTCGACCGGGTGCGCCGCGAGGAGACCCAGTCCGGGGTCGCCGCGCGGGCCGCCGCGGTGCACGAGGTGCCGCACCACGACGAGGTCCCGGCCGCCGCCGAGCGCAGCCTGGACGGTCAGCGGCTCAGGCGCGCGCTCGCCGGGCTCAGCCCGGTCCAGCGCGAGGCCATCGAGTTGGCCTACTGGCGGGGCTACACCCACCAGGAGGTCTCGACGGTGCTCGCCGTCCCGCTCGGGACGGCCAAGACCCGGATCAGGGACGGCCTGATCCGGTTGCGAGATGCTCTGGACGTGAGCGAAGGGAGGGGACGGTGAACCTGCACGCCCTGACCGGTGCCTACGTCCTGGACGCCCTGGACGCCGAGGAGCGGGCCGCCTTCGAGGCGCACCTGCCCGGCTGCCCCGACTGCCGCGCAGAGGTCGCTTCGCTGGGCGAGGCGGCCACCACGATGGCGGTCGCCGACGCCGTGGCGCTGCCGCCCGAGATGCGCGACGCCGTGCGCGCCCGGATCGCTCGTACGCCGCAGCTTCCGCCCCAGGTCACCGTGGACCCGACCCCCGCGCCGGCGACCGGGCACGCACCCGTCGCCCCCACGCCCGCCGGCGACGCGCCTCCCGCTCCCCCCGTGCCGTTGCGCGGGCGCAGGTCCCGGTCGTCGTGGCTCGCCTCGTGGCCGGTGACCGCGGCCGCCGCGGCGGTGGCACTCGTGCTCGCGATCGGCGGGACGCTGCTCGTCCAGGCCCAGCGCGACAACGGGCTGGCCGCCACCCAGGCCGAGGTCATGCGGATCGTCTCCGCGCCCGACATGGTCAGCCACGACCTGGGGCTCGGCGCGAGCCACCTGGTGATGAGCGAGGACGTGGGTGCGGCGGCCGTCATGGGGGCCGACGTGCCGATGCCGGACCACGCCGGGATGGTCTACCAGGTGTGGATGATGCACACCGACGGCTCGATGGCCGCCGGCCCGACGTTCATGCCGCACGACGGCGAGGTCACCGCCCTGGTCGAGGGTGACCTCTCCGACGTGGCGGCGTTCATGGTCACCGAGGAGCCGAAGGGCGGCTCGCCGGAGCCCACCGGCGACTACGTCGCCGAGCTGCACCTGTGAGTCAGCGCAGCGCCCGGTAGTGCGCGCGCACGGCCGGGTCGAGGTGCTCGGTCGCGTAGGACAGCGCCACGCGGGGCATCGCCGCCGCCTGCGCGTCGAGGAAGGCCAGCAGGGTCCCGCGGTCCACCCGCGCCCCGACCTCGCGCAGCGCCCAGCCGACGGCCTTGTGCATCAGCGGGTGCGGGTCGTCGAGCAGGCGCTCGGCCAGCACGAGCGTGGTCGTCGCGTCGCCGTCGGCCAGGAACGCGAACGTCGCGATCACTGCCGCGCGCCGCTCCCAGACCAGGTCCGACGCCGCGAGGCGGTCGAGCACGCTGCGGTCGCCGTGGCGCAGCGCCGTGCCCAGGACGTCGCGGGCGCTCGAGTCGACCAGGTCCCAGTTGTCCACCCGTCCCCGGTGCAGCGCGTCGAGGTAGCGGGCCATCGCCTCGTCGGGCTCGCGGCGCGCGCGGACCACGAGCAGCAGGACGCCGGCCAACCTCACCTCGTGCAGCGCGTCGTCGAGCAGCGTCTCGATCTCGTCGAACCCGAGATCGCGGTGCCGCCGCACCGCGGCGCGCACGTCGGGCACCCGCACCCCGAGGAACGCGTCGCCCTCGCCGTACCCACCGGGCCGGGCCTGGAAGTACCCGGCGGCGCCGGCGGCGCGCTCAGGGTCCGCCAGCGCGACCAACTCGTCGCGCAGCGCCGCCGCACTCACGACCCGAGCTGCTCGGCAGCCTCGGGCACGGCCTCGGCGGTCTCGGCCTCCACGGCCTCGGCGACCGGTGTGTCGCCGGACACCACAGGGAGGGCGGACCACGGGAACGTGATCCACCGGTCGGTCCGGCGCCACACGTAGTCGGGCTCGATCACGGACCGCGACTTGGCGTAGAGCACCGCCGTGCGCACCTCGGCGCAGTGCTTGGCCATGAGGTCGCGCACGAGCGCGAGCGTCTCGCCGGTGTCGGCCACGTCGTCGACCACCAGGGCGTGCAGCCCGGTCAGCGCGTCGGTGTCCAGCAGCGGCGGCAGGACCTCGGGCGCGGCCAGACGCTCGTCGACGCCGGTGTAGAACTCGACGTTCAGCGTGCCGACCGCTTTGGTGCCCAGCGCGTAGGCGATCGCGCCGCCCGCCGGCAGCCCGCCGCGCGCGACCGCGACCACCACGTCGACGGCGAAGCCGGAGTCGACCACGGCCTGGGCGAGGTGGCGGCTGGCCTCCCCGAGGAGGTCCCAGGTGAGGATCTCTCGATCGGTCGGCAGGTCCTGGCCCTCGGCCGTCTCAGCGCTGGTCATGGTGCGAGGCTAGCGACGGGCGCCCTCGCGCGGGAGTCGCAGCCTCAGGGCGAGCATCGCGGCCACGAACACGACCGGGAGGAACGCCGCGGTGGAGACCTGGGCGAACGTCACGTCGCGCGCTGCCAGGTGACCCGCGGTCGCGACCCAGTCGACCACCTGGATCCCGATCATCGTGTCGAGCCACAGGCGGTGCCGGCCCGGGTCGCGGGCCACGGCGAGCATGCCGACGCCGTAGCCGAGGAAGCGCGCGGCCATCATCGCGAAGAGCCAGTTCGTCCAGCCCGGTGCCGGCGCGAGGCCGAGTGCCGAGGCGGTGGCACCCGGCGCGACGAGGAACGCGGCGCCGAGGACCAGCTGGAAGGCCGCGACCACCCGGACGACCGCGCGCAACGCGCGGTTCCGAGCGGGCACGGGGCGGACGGGGGTGGGGGCCGCAGTGGCGGCAGTGGGGTTCGTCATGGCCGGGACGCTAGGTGGCGCATGACCCCGGTTGTCAAAGAGTGAATTGATTTCATACTCTGAACCAAAGGCGACCACCTGGGAGAACGCTCGTGGATAGTTGGCACGCGGAACCGTGCGAGGACGGCACCTGCCCGGTGGCCAGGGCCGTGTCCGTGCTCGGCGGCAAGTGGACGATGCTGGTGGTGCGCGACCTCATGGCCGGCCCGCGCCGCTTCGGGGAGCTGCGCGACTCGCTCGTCGGCGTGAGCCCCAAGACCCTCACCGACCGGCTCCGCGAGCTCGAGGCCGCGGGCCTCGTCGCCCGCACCATGTACCCCGAGATCCCGCCGCGCGTCGAGTACCGCCTCACCGACGCCGGCGAAGGGCTGGGCCCGGTCGTCGCCGCCCTCGCGGAGGTGGGTCGCGCGCTGCCGTCACCCACGGTCGGCACGACGACTTGACCTTGACGTAGCGTCAACTTCTAGCGTCGTCGACGTGGAGGGAGCTGTCGTGGAGGCGTCGATCCAGGAGGTGGCCCGGCTGGCCGGGACCACCAGCCGCACCCTGCGGCACTACGACGCCATCGGGCTGCTGCCCCCCACCCGCATCGGCCACCAGGGCTACCGGTACTACGACGCCGCGGCCCTGGTGCGGCTCCAGCGCATCCTGCTGCTGCGGGACCTGGGGCTCGGCCTGGAGCAGATCCGCCAGGTGCTCGACGCGCAGACCGACGAGGTCGGCGCGCTGCGCACGCACCTGGCCTGGCTCGAGGCCGAGACCGACCGGCTCCGCCGGCTCCGGGCCACGGTCGAGCGGACCATCACCGCACTCGAGGAAGGAGCAGAGCTCATGGCGGACGACCTGCTGGACGGGTTCGACCACACGCAGTACAAGGACGAGGTCACCGAGCGCTGGGGCGCGGACGCGTACGCCGCGTCCGACGCCTGGTGGCGCGGCATGACCGAGGCCGAGCGCGCGGACTGGAAGGCGCGTCAGACGGCGCTCAGCGCCGACTGGCGGGCAGCGGCGGAGGCCGGCGCGGACCCTGCGTCGGACGAGGCCCAGGCCCTTGCCGCCCGGCACGTCGCGTGGCTGGCCGACATCCCCGGTACCCCGGGGCACGGTGGCACGCCGGTCAAGGCGTACGTCGTCGGGCTCGGCGAGATGTACGTCGCCGACCCGCGGTTCGCCAAGCACTACGGCGGGCCCGAGGGCGCGACCTTCGTGCGCGACGCGCTCGCGGTCTGGGCCGAGCGGCACTGAGCACGCTGGGGTGGCCGGCCACGGTCGGCCACCCCGGGCTCTGCGCTCGGACCCGCCTGCTCAGCCCCGGCGCGCGATCTGGGTGTTGGAGACCTGCGCGACGGGGCGCATGACGATCGTGTCGAGGTTGACGTGGTGCGGCCGGGTCAGGGCGAACACGATCGTGTCCGCGACGTCCTCGGCGGTCAGCGGGGTGTAGCCCTCGTAGACCTTCGCCGCCCGCTCCGCGTCCCCGCCGAAGCGCACCAGCGAGAACTCCTCGGTGGCCACCGCGCCGGGCTGCACGTCGATGACCCGCACCGGCCGGCCGGCGAGCTCGAGCCGCAGGGTCGCGGCCATCGCGTGCTCGGCGTGCTTGGCCGCCGCGTACCCCGCGCCGCCCGGGTACACCCCGGTCGCCGCCGTGGACGTGACGAACAGCAGGTCACCCCGGCCGGATGCCTCCACCAGCGGCAGCAGTGCCTGCGTCACGCGGAGCGTGCCCAGGACGTTCACGTCGTACATCCGCTGCCAGTCGGCCACATCACCGGACTCCACCGGGTCCAGGCCCAGGGCGCCGCCCGCGACGTTGACCAGGGTGGTCAGCCCACCCGCGGCCTGAACGCGCTCGACCAGCGCGGCGACGTCCGCGTCCGACGTCACGTCCGTGGGCACCGCGGTGCACCCGGTCTCGGCCGCGAGTGCCTCGAGCCGGTCGGCGCGGCGGGCGACCGCGATGACGTCCCAGCCCTCGGCACGCAGCCGCCGTACCGTCGCGGCGCCGATCCCCGAGGACGCGCCGGTCACGACGGCGCGCAGCGTGGCGCTCATCGGGCGTCCCGCCAGGCGACCCACTCGCGCACCAGCGACAGGTCGTAGTCCGGGCCGCCCACGCCGATGGTGAAGAGCGTCGCCCCCGCATCGAGCAGGTCGTCGGCGACCTCGGCCGGCGGACGGTCGACCCCGATCGACCGCTCGACGAGCCGCGCGGTGTCGCGGCCGACGGCCGCACCGTGCTCGTCGAGGATCGCGCTCTTGCGGCGGAGCGTCTCGACGCCGCCGAAGGAGTGCCACACGTCGGCATGCTCGGCGACGATCCGCAACGTCTTGCGCTCGCCGCCGCCGCCGATCAGCACGGGGATGTCGCGGGTCGGCGCCGGGTTCAGGCGCTCCCAGCGGGACCGGATCCGCGGCATGGCCTGGGCGAGGTCGGCGATCCGGGCCCCCGGGGTACCGAACTCGTACCCGTACTCGTCGTAGTCCTTCTCGAACCAGCCCGCGCCGATCCCAAGGATCAGCCGGCCGTCGGAGATGTGGTCGACCGTCCGCGCCATGTCGGCCAGCAGCTCGGGATTCCGGTACGAGTTGCAGGTGACCAGCGCGCCGATCTCGATCCGACTGGTCTGCTCCGCCCAGGCGCCGAGCATGGTCCAGCACTCGAAGTGCTTGCCCTCCGGTTCGCCGTAGAGCGGGAAGAAGTGGTCCCAGTTGAACGCGACGTCGACGCCCATGTCCTCAGCCCTCAGCAGGGCGTCGCGGATCTGGCCGTAGTCGGCGTGCTGTGGGTGGAGCTGGACTCCGATGCGGACGGGAAACGTCATGCCTGCGGCTCCTTCGAATCGGTTCACGCCGATCATGTCACCGCCCGACGTGCCCACGCTGCGGCGCCCCACGCGGCGAGGGCTTCGAGACCCGTCGCTCGGCGTCCACATCGCGGACACCCCCGCGGGGACACGTGCTCGGGCCGGCGCTCGCCGCGTGGGCCGCCTGGGGCCTCCGAAGCTGCCGGGCTTCGCCTAGGCTGGACGCGGGACCCCGGACCCTGCATGGCCCGGAGCCCGGCCTCCTCGTTTGGGCCGCGGTCCTCGGTCGACAGCTGGACGGCCACCCCACCACGTTCCCCGACCCGGAGATCGCTGTGCCCGTGCGCGTCCGTCCGCCCGCCCACCGACCTGCCCGCCTCGTCCCCGTCACCGGGGCCGCCCTGCTCGCCGCCGCGCTGCTCGCCGGATGCTCGACCGCAGCCGCCAACGCCCCGGCGACGCCCGACGCCACCACCGAGCCCGCTGCCACCTCGAGCACCGCCTCGAGCCCCGCTGCGACCACCGCCTATCCCGTGACCGTGGACAACTGCGGGTTCCAGGTCACCGTCGACGCCCCGCCGCAACGGATCGTCGCGGTCAAGTCCTCCGCGATCGAGATGCTGCTGGCGCTCGGCGTCGGCGACCGGATCGTCGGCACCGGTTTCCCTGACGGGCCCCTGCCCGCGGACCTGGCGGCCACCGCGCCGGAGCTGCCCCAGCTCTCCGACCGCGTGCCGTCGGCCGAGGTCGTGCTGCAGACCGAGCCCGACCTGGTCTACGCCGGCTGGGAGTCCAACCTCACGGCGGAGGGCGCGGGCGACCGCGTCACGCTCGCCGACCTGGGCGTGGCGACGTACGTCTCACCCGCGGCCTGCAAGGAGCCCGCCTACCAGCCCGACCCCCTGACCTTCGACGACGTGTTCGCCCAGGTCACCGAGATGGGCGCGATCCTGGGCGTGCCCGACGCGGCGTCCGCGCTGGTGGACTCCCAGCGCGCCGACCTCGCGTCGATCACGCCGGACGACCGCGGCATGACCGCGCTGTGGTACTCCTCGGGCGACGACATCCCGTACGTCGGAGCGGGCATCGGCGCACCCCAGATGATCATGGATGCGGTCGGGCTGACGAACATCGCGGCCGACGTCCACGACACGTGGACCTCGTTCAGCTGGGAGCAGGTCGCCCAGGACGACCCTGACGTCATCGTCCTGGTCGACGCCGCCTGGAACACCGCCGAGTCCAAGAAGGAGAAGCTCGCCGCCAACCCCGCCACCGCGCGGCTGACCGCCGTGCAGCAGCAGCGGTACCTCGTGGTGCCGTTCCCCGGTACCGAGGCCGGCGTGCGCAACGTGCCGGTGGCGCTCGACCTGGCCCGCCAGCTGGCCGACCTGTGAGGCGCCCGCCGACGCCGCTGGCGCTCGGCGTGGGTCTGGTGGCGCTGCTGGTCTCGCTGGTCGTGGCGATCACGGTGGGACCGGCGGGGATCGCCCCGGCCGACGTGTGGGCAACCGTGGCCCACCACCTGGGCGTCGCCGCGCCCGGCGGGGACCTGAGCCCGCTGCTGGACGGCATCGTGTGGGAGCTGCGGCTGCCGCGGGTGCTCGCCGCGGCCCTGGTGGGCGCGGGGCTCGCGGTCGCGGGGGCCGTGATGCAGACGGTGGTGCGCAACCCGCTCGCCGACCCGTACCTGCTGGGGCTGTCGGGCGGCGCGTCCCTGGGTGCCGTGGCCGTGCTGGTGCTCGGCGTCGCGGTGCTGCTGCCGGTGGCGGCGTTCGCGGGTGCGCTGGCCGCGCTGGTCGCCACGCTCGCCCTGGCCGGGTCGTCGGCCGCGACAAGCCCGGCGCGGACCGTGCTGGCGGGTCTGGCGATCGGCCAGCTCGCCGCGGCGGGCACGTCGTTCGTGATCTTCTGGTCGGCCACCGGGGACTCCTACCGCGACATCCTCGCCTGGCTGATGGGCTCGCTGGCGGGCGCAGGCTGGTCGGACGTGGCGATCGCCGCGGTGGCCGTCGGCGTGCTGGGCACCGGGCTGCTCGCAGCCGGGCGGTCACTGGACGCGCTCGCGCTGGGAGACACCGCTGCCGCGGCCCTGGGTATCGCCGTGGCGCGGGTGCGGTGGGCCCTGCTGGTGACCGTCGCGCTGCTCACCGGTGCGCTGGTGGCGGTCAGCGGGTCGATCGGCTTCGTCGGGCTGGCCGTGCCGCACGCAGTGCGGCTGGTGGTGGGCACCGCGCACCGCCGGCTCCTCGCCCTGACCGCGGTGGTCGGTGCGACGTTCCTGGTCTGGGCGGACACCGCCGCCCGGGCCTTGTTCGAGCCTCGCGAGCTGCCGGTGGGGATCGTCACCGCGCTCGTCGGGGCGCCGGTGCTCGCGGCGCTGCTGTGGCGCCGTCGGCGGCTGGAGGCCTGAGATGCACCTGGACGCGCTGAGCTGGTCCGTCGACGGCCGGGTGATCGTCGACGGGGTGGACGTCACGCCGCCCACCGGGGCGCTCACCGGGCTGCTGGGCCCCAACGGTGCCGGCAAGTCGAGCCTGCTGCGGCTGGTGGCCGGCGTGCTGCACGGCGCCGGCGCCGTGCACCTGGACGGCACCGACCTGCTCACCCTGCGTCGCCGCGATCGCGCCCGGCTGCTCGCGCTCGTCGAGCAGGACGGCGCTGCGCCCGAGGGTCTGACCGTCGCCGAGACGGTGCTGCTGGGGCGGACGCCGCACGGTTCACCGCTGGCCGGCATGTCCACCGCGGACCGCGAGCGCGCCGCGCAGGCGCTCACCACCGCAGGGGTCTCCGCGCTGCGCGACCGCGCCCTGACCACGCTGTCCGGTGGCGAGCGGCAGCGCGTGCACCTGGCGCGGGCCCTGGCCCAGGACCCCCGCGTGCTGCTGCTCGACGAGCCGACCAACCACCTGGACGTGCGCGCCCAGCTCGACACCCTCGCGGTGGTGCGCGACCTCACGGCCGACGGAGTCACAGTGATCGCGGCCCTGCACGACCTCAACCTCGCCGCAGCCAGCTGCGACCACGTGGTGCTGCTGCACCACGGCCGGGTCGCGGCGGCCGGCCCCGTTGCGCAGGTGCTGCACCCGGACGTGCTCGAGCCGGTGTACGGCGTGCGCTGCACCGTGCTCGAGCATCCGGGCACGGGCCGGCCGGTGCTGGTGTTCGACCGTGGCTGACCGCGGGGCGCGCACCCGCGGCCCGGATGTCAGGATGACGGCATGAACCTCACCGGCGACCAGGACGCCGACCGCCTGCTCGACGCGGACCCGTTCGCGCTGCTGGTCGGCATGCTGCTGGACCAGCAGGTACCCATGGAGACGGCCTTCGCTGGGCCCGCGAAGATCGCCGCGCGGATGTCCACCGGCGACCGGCTCGACCCCGCCCGGATCGCGGCCACCGACCCCGAGGAGTTCGCGGCGCTGTGTGCCACTCCCCCGGCCGTGCACCGGTTCCCGCGGTCGATGGCCGAGCGCATCCAGGCCGTGGCCGCCGCCGTGGTGGAGGAGTACGACGGTGAGACCGCGCGCCTGTGGACCGACGGCGACCCGGACGGCGCCGAGGTGCTGCGCCGGCTCCGCAGGCTGCCGGGGTACGGCGAGCAGAAGGCGAAGATCTTCCTGGCCCTGCTGGGCAAGCAGCGCGGCGTGCAGCCCGCCGGATGGCGCGAGGCAGCGGGAGCCTTCGGCGAGGAGGGCTCGTTCCGCTCGATCGCCGACGTCGTGGACGCCGAGTCCCTCGACAAGGTCCGCGCGACCAAGAAGGCCGCCAAGGCGGAGGCCAAGCGGGTGGCCGGCCGGTGAAGATCGTCCTGCTGGCCGGCGGGGTGGGCGGCGCCCGCTTCACGCGAGGGCTGCGCGACCTGGGCCGCGCCGAGGGGCTCGACCTGGACCTGACGGTGGTGGTCAACACCGGGGACGACCTGTGGCTCGACGCGCTGCGCGTCTGCCCGGACCTGGACACCGTGATGTACACGCTCGGCGGGGTGATCGGCGACCAGGGCTGGGGCCGCGCCGGCGAGTCGACCCGGGTCACCGCCGAGCTGCACGCCTACGGCCTGGGTTGGGACTGGTTCACGCTCGGCGACCTGGACCTCGGCACCCACGTCGCCCGCACCGAGCTGCTGCGCTCGGGCCTTCCGCTGTCCGCCGTGACCGCGCGGCTGTGCGAGCGGTGGCAGCCCGGCGCGACGCTGCTGCCGATGTCCGACGACGAGGTCGAGACGTGGGTCGAGGTCGAGGCCGACGGCGAGGTGACGACGATCCACTTCGAGGAGTGGTGGGTGCGCCACCGCGCTGCCCTCCCGGCGCGGCGGTTCCTGCAGCGCGGGGTGGGCGGCTCACGCCCGGCGCCCGGCGTGCTCGAGGCGATCGGCGCCGCGGACCTGGTGGTGCTGCCGCCGTCCAACCCGGTCGTGTCGGTGGGGACCATCCTCGGCGTGCCGGGGATCCGGGACGCCGTGCGCGCCGCACGCGCGCCGGTGGTCGGGGTCTCGCCGATCATCGGCGGCGCCCCGGTGCGCGGCATGGCCGACGCGTGCCTGACGGCGATCGGCGTCGAGACGTCCGCCCGGGCGGTCGCGGAGCACTACGGCGCCCGGTCGGCGGGCGGCGTGCTGGACGGCTGGCTGGTCGACGACGCCGACGCGGACGCGGTGGCACCGGTGCGCGCGGCCGGGGTCGAGGCACGCGCGCTGCCGCTGCTCATGGCCGACGAGGCCACGACGGCCGCGATCGCACGCGCCGCGCTCGACCTGGGCCGCGAGCTCGCTGCGAGCCGCACCCGGCACTGAGGCAGCCGGTGCGGCACGCGCCGGCCCTCAGCCCGTCAGCTGCGCGAGCTGGATGAGGTTCCCGCAGGTGTCGTCGAGCACCGCGGTCCGCACCGGCCCGAAGTCCGTGGGCGGCTGGGTGAACACGACGCCGGCGGCGGTCAGTCGCTCCACCTCGGCGTCGAGGTCGTCGACGCCGAAGGACGTGAACGGGATCCCGTCGGCCATCAGCGCCTCCCGGAACGGAGCGACGGCCGGGTGCCCGGCGGGCTCGAGGCTCACCTGCGTGCCGTCCGGGTCGGCGGGGTCGACCACGGTGAGCCAGGCGTGCTCCCCCACCGGGACGTCGTCCTTGAGCGCGAAGCCCAGCACGTCGGTGTAGAACGCCAGCGCGGCCCGCTGGTCGTCGACGAAGACGCTGAACACGGTGATGTGCGGCACGGGGACCTCCGGGGTCGGGCGGCGACCTACTCGGCGCGGGGCGGCCACCGGTCGGTGATGGCGCGCAGCGGCGAGGTGTCGAGCGTGTGGTATCGGTAGCGACCCTCCCGACGGGAGTGCACCAGCCCCGCCGCCTCGAGGACGTCGAGGTGCTGGGCCACTGCCTGCCGGGTCGGGGTCAGGTCGTGGTTCACGGCCAGGCGGGAGCAGATCTCGAACAAGGTCTGGTCGTCGCGAGCGACCAGCTCGTCGAGGATCGCCCGCCGGGTCGGGTCGGCGAGGGCCCGGAACAGCACCTCGTCCACGTCCGGAACGATAGGTAAGTCTGCGCTTACCTGTCAAGACTCCGCCGGCACACCGGCGGTCAGTCGAGCGGCGCCAGTGCCGCGAGCGCCGCCGCGGTGGCCGGGCCCACGCCGAGCCGCACCGCTGCCACCAGGTCGTCGGCCGTGTCCACGTCGCGGCGCAGTCCAGGGCCGGCCTCGAGGACGCGATGACCGGCCCGCTCGTGCGCCTCCCGCGATCCCGGGCCGAAGGCCGGCCGCAGCAGCTCGGCCCGCCCGGCCGTGAGCAGCGTGGTGCCCGCGCCGTCGGCGTCGGGCACCATCGCGCGCTCGTGGTCGGCCGCCGCCGCGAGCGCGGCGTCGAGCTCCGCGGGACGCAGCGCGGGCAGGTCTCCCAGCAGGAGCGCGACGGGACCGTCCTCGACAGCCTCGGCCCCGGCGGCCAACGCCGCGACCAGGCCCCGGCCGGGGTCGGGCACCACCCGCACACCGGGCGGCACCGCGTCGACCATCCGCGGCTCGGACGTGACCAGCACGACGCTCGCCACGCGGGCCGCGGCGAGCACGGCCGTGAGCGTGTCCCGAGCGAACGCGAGCGCGAGCTCGGACCGGGCGGACCCGCTCGGAGCGTCGAGCCGGGACTTGGCCGACCCGAGGTCCTTCACGGGGACGACGACGGTCCATGCCGTCATGACGTGGGCTCGCGCTTGCCCGTCGCCGCGGCGGCCCCGGCCTCGTACCCGGCGCGCCACGCCTCGTCGGCGCCCAGGCGGAACAGGTCGCTCTCGCCGTGCCGCTGCAGGGCACGGGCGCCGGGGCCGTCGTCGTCGGTGACGTGCCGAGCCAGGCCACGCACCACGGCCACCGGCCGCCCTGCCGCCTTGCCGCGCACCAGCTCTGTAGCGGCCGCGACCTCGTCGGCGACGGCCACGACCGTCGCGGAGAGCACCTGGCCGTGGGTGTCGGGGGTGCCGCGCAGGTCCTCGGCCACGCGCAGGCCGGCTGCGCCGATGGCCAGGTCCACCACGCCGTCGCGCCACGCCCGGCCGGCCGTGTCGGTGATCACCACCGCGACCCGCACGCCGAGCTGCGCGGTGAGCGCCGCGCGCAGCCGCCGCGCCGAGTCGTCGGGGTCGACAGGCAGGAGCAGGACGGTGCCGGGCGGCGTGTTGCTCGCGTCGACCCCGGCGGCGGCCATCACCAGACCCTGCGGGTTCTCGACGATCCGCAGGACGCCACCGGGGTGCTCCCGGGTCGCGACGACGCGCACCGTCTGCTCGGTGATCGCCTGCTCCCGGTCGGCGGCCGCGACGACCCTGCCTTCGGCCTTGGACACGATCTTGCTGGTCACGACCACGACGTCGTCGTCCGCCAGGCGGCCGTGGAGAAGGTCCGCGAGGAGCGCACCCAGGTCGTCGCCCGGAACGACCTCGCCGAGGCCGTCTGGCGCCCAGACCTCGATCCGGGCGTCGCCGCTCACCGGTGGAGCTTGGGCAGGACGTCGCGGCCGAAGACCTCGAAGAACTGCTCCTGGTTCCGGCCCACGTTGTGCAGGTACACGCGGTCGAAGCCGAGGTCGACGTAGCGCTGGAGCGCGGCCCGGTGCACGTCGGGGTCGGAGGAGATCACCATCCGACCCTCGAAGTCCTCGGGACGGACCAGCTTGGCCATCTGCTCGAAGTCGTACGGCGAGCGGATGTCGCCCTTGGGGAACTTCATGCCGCCGTTGGGCCACTGGTCCATCGCGTTGGCCATGGCCTGCTCGTCGGTCTCGGCCCAGGACAGGTGAACCTGGAGCAGCCGCGGCATGGTCGAGGGGTCCTTGCCCGCCTCGCGCGCGCCCTCGTCAAACTTGGCGAACAGACCGCCGATCTTCTCCAGGGGCGCGCCCACCGTGATCAACCCGTCGGTGTGCCGCCCGGCCCGCTTGGCGGTCACCGGCCCCGCCGTGGCGACGTAGATCTCCGGCGGCGTCTCGGGCATGGTCCACAGCCGGGTGGACTCCAGCGTGTAGTACTCCCCGGCGTGCTTGACGTCCTTGCCGGCCAGCGAGCCGGCGAACAGCTTGTTGATGAGCTCGATGGCCTCGAACATCCGGTTGATCCGGACCGGCACCTCGGGCCAGTACGTACCCAGGATGTGCTCGTTGAGCGCCTCGCCGGAGCCCAGGCCCAACCAGTGCCGCCCGGGATACATGGCCGCGAGGGTCGCGGACGCCTGGGCGACCAGCCCCGGGTGCCACCGGAACGTCGGCGCGGTGACTCCAGGGCCGACGTCGCCGGCCGTGCGCTCGGCGATCGCGGTCATGACGTTCCAGACGAAGCTCGCCTGGCCTTGGGCCGGGACCCACGGCTGGAAGTGGTCGGCGGCCATCACCCCGGAGAACCCGTGCCGCTCGGCGAGCACCACGTGCTCGAGGATCTCCGTCGGGCTGAACTGCTCCAGCGCCGCCGCGAGCCCCACCGTCAGATCTGCCACCGCGGACCACCTCCGCAACGGACCCTACCCACGGCGGGGCACCGACCGCTCCGCGAGCGCGCGGTCAACCGCGGATGCGCAGGAACGTCCGCGTGCCCGCGACGACGCCGAGTGCGTACAGACCGCCGATGGCGGTGGCGACGACCACCCCGGCGACCGTCCGGGCCGTCTCCTGCGGTGCGGACTCCAGGCCCAGCTGCACCACGACGACCAGGTACCGAAGCCACAGGGCGAGGAGCGCGAGCTCGGCCACGGCCGCCACGACCGCCACCCTCGCCAGCACAGCTCGACGGCCCGCGTCGGCCCCCCGGCGCGCGACCACGGTCCACACGATCAGCACGACCAGGACCACCGGCTGGATCAGGACGCCGAGGTTCCAGCTCACCGATCCGGTCGGGGACAGGAGCGTGACGAGGACCGGGACCGCGAAGAGCAGCCACCGCGCCAGGGACGCGACCAGGCACCAGAGCAGCACCGTCGACCACGGCCGGTGGGCGGCGGCCAGGGGTGCCCTGCCGGGGGCGAGCCCCTCGTCGACCGCAGACGACCCGACGTCCGCCCGGCCTGCACCCTGCCTGTAGCCGCCCATGACTCCCCCTTGGCCCGACGCCTGCGAAGAGGATGGCACAACCTACTCGTAGGAGATGGCCTCCAGGACGTCCAGCCGCGCCGCCCTGACACCCGGCCAGAGCGCCGCGACCACGCCGACCACCACCGCCAGGCCCACGAACGCCCCCAGCTGCGCCCACGGCACGGCGAGGGTGGACAGGCCCTGGTCGGCGAACACCGTCGGCAACGTCGAGGCCAGCCCCGCCCCGATCGCAACGCCCATCAGGGTGCCGAACACCGCGGTGAGGATCGACTCGATGGCCACCACGGTGGCGAGCTGGAGCCGGCCCAGGCCCACCGCGCGGAGCAGCCCGACCTCGCGGGTCCGCTCCGCGATGGACAGCGCGAGCGTGTTCACGATGCCCAGCGCCGCGATCACGATCGACAGCCCGAGCAGGGCGTACAGGATCACCAGGATCTGGTTGACCTGATCGGCCAGCTGGTCGGCGAACTGCTCGTTGTCCATCACGGAGACCACGACGTAGGGCTTGGCCGCGTCGGTCAGCTCGCCGCGCACCTGCTCGGTGTCCGCGCCCTGGCCGATCTCGACGAACACGGTGTTGATCGTGGACTGCGCGGCCGGGACGACGGCATCGAACAGGGACCGGGGCACCATCGCCGTGGCCTGGACGGCCCGGGAGTCGATGACCGCGCCGATGCGGGCGGTCCGCGACCCGTCGCCGGCGGCCACCTCGAGCGTGTCGCCCACGGCCCAGCCGTTCTCCTCCGCCGCGGCCTTGAGGACCACGACGTCGCCGCTCGCCAGGCTCGCGGTGTCGCCCGAGACCACCTGGACGTCCAGCGAGTGCTGGAAGATCCCCGGGTCCACGCCGACCACGACGGCGTCGGTCCCGTCGAGCGTGGCGGCGCCGACGTGCAGCGCGTCGACCCGGGCCACGCCCGGCAGGCCCTCGACCTGCTGGACCAGCTCCGCCGGCACGTCACGCGTGGCGGACTGCAGCAGGAAGTCGGCGGTGGACTCGGTCTCGACGATCGCCCGGGTCGAGGCCTGGGTCGAGGCCGCGAGCACGGACGCCGCGCCGACCAGCGCCATACCGATCATCAGGGCCCCGGCGGTCGACGCGGTGCGCCGCGGGTTGCGGGTGACGTTGCCCCGCGCCAGCCCGCCGAGCGGGCGCATCCAGGCCACCGCGGGGGCGGCGAGCACCTTCAGGCCGGCGGGGACCACGCTCGGCGCGAGCATCAACGCGCCGATCACCACCGCCCCGGCCCCGATGCCCAGCACCGGGCCGGGTTCGCCGAGGTCGGCGACGGTCGCGGTCACGACGGCCACGATCCCCGCGACGGTCAGCACGGCGCCGGCGACCGCGCGGAGCACGGAGCCGCGGTCATGGGTGGGCAGGTCGTCGCGCATCGCCTCGACGGGGGCGGTCAGCGCCGCCCGTCGCGCCGGCACCAGGGCCGCGGCGACGCTCAGGGTGACCCCGACCACGACGGCCACCACCACGGTGAACACGTCGAGCGGGATCTGACCGGACAGCTCCATGCCCATCGCCCCGAGCACGGCCCGCAGGATCGCGACCAGCCCCACGCCGGCGCCCACGCCGAGCGCGGAGCCGAGGATCCCGATGACCACGGCCTGGACCACGATCGACCCGAAGACCTGCCCCGGGGACGCCCCGATCGCGCGCAGCATCGCGAACTCGCGCTGGCGCTGCCGGACGATCATCTGGAACGTGTTGGCGATGAGGAACCCGCCGACGAACAGCGAGATCCCGGCGAAGACCAGCAGGAACGTCCCGACGAATCCGAGCGCCGCGTCGATCTGGTCCTTGGTCTCCTGGCGGACCTCGTCACCGGTGAGCACCTGGACGTGGTCCAGGCCGGGCACGGTCCGCTCGATCCGGTCCACGAGCTCGGTCTCGGAGACACCCGGGTCGGCGTAGACCGAGATGGTGGACGTCGTGCCGTCCGGGGCGAACGTCTGCCGAGCGGTGGTGGGGTCGAGGAACACGATCGTCGCACCGGCGATCGGCGCGCCGAACTGCACCTCACCCACCACGGTGACCGTGCGCACCTCGCCGCCGAGCACGACAGACGTCGTGTCACCGATGGACAGCCCGGAGGCCTCCAGGGTGCTCGACTCGGGAGCGATCTCGTCCGGCCCGGCCGGGGCGCGGCCGGCGACCAGGGTCACGCTCGGGTCGGCCGGGTCGAGCGCCGTCGCGAAGCTCGGCGGGCCGTTGCCGGTGGCGGTCGCGGTGCCGTCGGCACCGACCAGCACGATCGGGCCGGACACGTCGGGCACCGCGTGCGCCACGCCGTCGACCTCGGCCACCTGGTCCGCCAGGGAGATCGGGAGCGGGTTGCGGGCCTGGGCCGTCGGGTCACCGCCACCTTCCGGTGCGGAGATGGCGTCGGCACCGCGCAGGTAGGCGTCGCCCACCGTGCCGGCCTCGACGATCGCGTCGAACGTGCTCGACATCATGGTGCGCAGCGCGAAGGTGCCGGCCACGAAGGCCACACCCAGAAGCACGGCCAGCACCGACATCGCGAACCTGCCCAGGTGCGCGCGGATGCCCCGCAGGGCGACGCGGGTCATCGCAGGTCGGGGACGTCGGCGGTGTGCCGGCCGGCGTGCAGCTCGGAAGCCGGGCCGGCGAGGTGGCCGGTCGGGGCGCTCTGCGGGTGCGGCACGGCGTCGGCGAGGCCGGGGATGGCGTGCTCGCCGTGCGCCTCGTCGTGCTCGGGGCTGCCCAGGGCACGCAGCGCGTCGAGCACCGACTCGCGGGTCGGCTGCTCGACCTCGCCCACCAGTCGGCCGTCGGCGAGGAAGAGGACGCGGTGGGCGTAGGAGGCGGCCGTCGGGTCGTGCGTGACCATGACCACGGACTGGCCCAGCTCGTCGACCGAGCGGCGCAGGAAGCCGAGCACCTCGGCGGCCGAGCGCGAGTCCAGGTTGCCGGTCGGCTCGTCGGCGAAGATCACGCCGGGCCGCGACACCAGGGCGCGGGCGCAGGCGACGCGCTGCTGCTGGCCGCCGGACAGCTCGGTGGGCCGGTGGTCGAGCCGGTCGCGCAGCCCCACCGAGTCCACGACGGTGTCGAACCACTCGCGGTCCACCGGGCGCCGCGCGATGTCGAGCGGCAGCGTGATGTTCTCCTCGGCGGTCAGGGTCGGGATGAGGTTGAACGCCTGGAACACGAACCCGATCCGGGTGCGCCGCAGCCGGGTCAGACCCCGCTGGCCCATCGAGCCGATGTCCTCGCCGTCGACGACGATCCGACCGGCGGTGGCGGTGTCCAGGCCGGCCATGCAGTGCATGAGCGTGGACTTGCCGGAGCCCGACGGCCCCATCACGGCGGTGAGCTCGCCACGCGCGAGGTCGACGTCCACGCCGTCGAGCGCGCGCACCGCGGCCTCACCCTTGCCGTAGACCTTGACGAGCCCACGGGCCGAGGCGATCTGCGCCTCATCCGTGGGGTCCTGAGCGAGAGCCCGCATGACGTCTCCTGGTGTGTGGGGGTCGTCCCATGATCGTGGTGGGCCGGGTGGGTCGGACGGATCAGGGACAACCCTGGTGCCGCCCCTGATCGCGGAGCGGCGCTACCCCGACCCGATCAGGGTCGCACACACCGGGGCGCACCTCACGGGTGCTTTTCCACGGCAGGCGACCATAATGATCGTCGTCGAAGGGGGTCGACATGGCACTGCGCCGCACCACCGCCCGGACGCTCGTCATCGCCGCCGCGCTCACGCTCACCGCGTGCTCGGGAGGTGGTGGCACGCCCGCGGCGACCGACGCGGGCGGGAGCGGGTCGTCGAGTGCGGGCACCGCTTCGGAGTCGGCCTCGCCGTCCGACGCTGCGACGGCGAGCGATGCTGCGTCCGCCGACGCGGGCTCGGCCAGCCTGCCGGACCCGTGCAGCCTGCTGACCGCGGCCGAGATCAGCGACGTCACCGGGGTGACCTTCGGGGAGGGCACCTACAACGAGCAGCTCAGCGCCGCGGACCGGCGGATCTGCGACTGGATCGCCTCCGGCTCGACCTTCGCGACGGCCCAGGTGCTGATCACCCCGCTCACCGACAGCGGCTGGGAGGCAGCCCAGAGCGGCACCGGACAGGTCAGCCCGGTCCACGACGAGACCGTGCCGGGTGCGGACCGTGCGTTCGCCACCGAGGAGGGCAGCATCGTCGCGATGGACGTGCACGGGCTGTTCGTCCAGGTGGCCTACATCCCGTCCGGCCCCGGGACCGTGCTGACGCAGACGCTCGCGCTGGCGGCGAAGGCGGCGGCCCGGGTGCCCTGACGGGCGGGAACGCCCTCGAGCAAGGCCGGCGCGGCTAGCGTTCGGCCATGATCACTCGACTCGCGCCCCACTACGGCGACCCGACCTGCGCGTCGGTCGTGACGGCGGGTGGGTTCGCGTTCCTGTCACATCACGCAGGCAACCTCTCCGACGCGAGCTACGCGGCTCAGACCCGGGGCGCGCTCGACGCCATGCGCGAGACGCTCGCCCGGGTCGGCGCGGACCTGACATCCCTGGTGCAGGTGACGATGTTGGTGAGGGAGATCACCGACGAGATCCGCGCGGCCTGGGACGTCTTCGACGAGTACTTCGGCGACCAGCCACCGGCGCGCGCCACGGTGACGACGGACTTCTTCGACGCGGCGTGCCTGGTGCAGCTCGACGGGATCGCTCACCTCGGCGACGAGCGAGGCTGACGCTGACGCCGCGCCGGGACGCCGTCGCGGGAGAACGAGCCGGGCCCCGGGGCTGGCGACGACAACGGTGCGCGACCCGCTCACGATCTCTGGGAGAATCACCGGCCATGAGCGACGACCAGCCGACCCGGACCTCCGCCCCGTCGAGCCCCTCGACGTCGCGCGTACCGGACAAGGTCAGCCTGGACGGCCTCGAGGACAAGTGGGACGGCGCCTGGCGCGAGCAGGGCACCTACGCCTTCGACCGCACCAAGACCCGCGAGCGGGTCTTCTCGATCGACACCCCGCCGCCCACGGTCTCCGGCTCGCTGCACGTCGGCCACGTGTTCAGCTACACCCACACCGACGTCATCGCCCGCTACCAGCGGATGCGTGGCCGCGAGGTGTTCTACCCGATGGGCTGGGACGACAACGGCCTGCCCACCGAGCGCCGCGTGCAGAACTACTACGGCGTGCGCTGCGACCCGTCGCTGCCGTTCGAGGACGGCTTCACCCCGCCGCACGAGGGCACCGACGGCAAGGCGATCAAGCCGTCCGACCAGGTCGCGATCTCGAGAAGGAACTTCGTCGACCTGTGCCAGCGGCTCACCGTCGAGGACGAGCAGCAGTTCGAGGCGCTGTGGCGCCACCTCGGCCTCTCGGTCGACTGGTCGCACCACTACCAGACCATCGACGACCGGTCCCGCGCCGTCGCCCAGCGCGCGTTCCTGCGCAACCTCGCCCGCGGCGAGGCGTACCAGGCCGAGGCGCCGGGCCTGTGGGACGTGACCTTCCAGACCGCGGTCGCGCAGGCCGAGCTCGAGGCCCGCGAGTACCCCGGCCACTTCCACCGCGTCGCGTTCCACAAGACCTCGGACGACAGCCCCGTCTACATCGAGACCACCCGCCCCGAGCTGATCCCGGCGGTCGTGGCCCTGATCGCGCACCCGGACGACGAGCGGTACCAGGGCCTGTTCGGCTCCACCGTCCGCGACCCGCTGTTCGACATCGAGATCCCGGTGCTCGCGCACCCCGCCGCCGAGCGTGAGAAGGGCGCCGGCATCGCGATGTGCTGCACCTTCGGCGACCTCACCGACGTGCAGTGGTGGCGCGAGCTCCAGCTGCCGACGCGCCCGGTGATCACCCGCGACGGCCGGCTGGCGACGGAGACCCCGGGCTGGATCACCTCCTCGGCCGGGCAGCGGCGGTGGGTCGACCTCGCCGGCAAGACCGCGTTCTCCGCGCGCGCCGCCGTGGTGGACCTGCTGCGCGAGACCGGCGACCTGGACGGCGACCCCACGCCCACCCAGCGGATGGCGAACTTCTACGAGAAGGGCGACAAGCCCCTCGAGATCGTCACGTCGCGCCAGTGGTACATCCGCAACGGCGGGCGCAACGAGGGCGCCGGCGAGGGTCTGCGCGAGAAGCTGCTCGCCCGCGGCCAGGAGCTGGACTTCCACCCCGAGTTCATGCGTGTGCGCTACGAGAACTGGGTCGGCGGCCTCAACGGCGACTGGCTCATCTCCCGCCAGCGGTTCTTCGGCGTCGCGATCCCGCTGTGGTACCCGCTGACCGCCGAGGGCGAGCCCGACTACGACCGCGCCATCGTCCCCGACGAGAGCGCGCTGCCGGTCGACCCCAGCAGCGACGTGCCCCCCGGCTACACCGCCGACCAGCGCGGCGTGCCGGGCGGGTTCATCGGCGACCCCGACATCATGGACACCTGGGCGACCAGCTCGCTCACGCCGCAGATCGCCGGTGGCTGGGGCTGGGACGAGGACCTCTACCAGCGCGTGTTCCCGATGGACGTGCGCCCACAGGGCCAGGACATCATCCGCACCTGGCTGTTCTCGACGGTCGTGCGCTCGCACCTCGAGGAGGGCTCGCTGCCCTGGAAGCACGCGGCGATCAGCGGCTGGATCCTGGACCCCGACCGCAAGAAGATGTCGAAGTCCAAGGGCAACGTCGTCACGCCCATGGGGCTCCTGGAGCAGCACGGGTCGGACGCCGTGCGGTACTGGGCCGCGAGCGCGCGCCTGGGCACCGACGCCGCCTTCGACGAGGGCCAGATGAAGATCGGCCGCCGGCTCGCGATCAAGGTGCTCAACGCGAGCAAGTTCGCGCTCGGCTTCGGTGCGGTGGACGCCGACGCCCGGGTCACCGAGCCGCTGGACCTCGCGATGCTCGCCGGACTGGCCCAGGTGGTCGACACCGCCACAGCCGCGCTCGAGGGCTACGACCACACCAAGGCGCTGGAGACCACCGAGACGTTCTTCTGGACGTTCTGCGACGACTACCTCGAGCTGGTCAAGGACCGCGCCTACGGCACCGAGGGCACGGACCCCGCGGCCACCGCGTCGGCACGGCTCGCGCTGGCGACCGCGCTGGACACCCTGCTGCGGCTGCTCGCCCCGGTGCTGCCGTTCGCCACCGAGGAGGTCTGGTCCTGGTGGCGCGAGGGCTCCGTGCACCGCGCCCCGTGGCCGACGTCCGCGCCGCTGCGCGAGATCGCCGGCGACGCGGATCCCGCCACGCTCGACGCCGCCGGGCGGGCGCTCGCCGCGCTGCGCAAGGTCAAGAGCGAGGCGAAGGTCTCCATGCGCACCCCGATCGTGGCCGGGACGCTCGTCGTGCCCACCGGCGAGCAGAGCCGTGTCGAGCTCGCCTGGGCCGACGTGCTCGCGGCCGGACGGGCCCGGGTCGAGCTCGCCGAGGGCGGGCTCGACGTCGCCACTGTGGAGGGAGCCGAGCTGGGTGAGGCCCCGCCCCGCTGACCGGGACGTTGGTCCACCCCCGACCGACGGTGTATACCTATCGTCTTGGATGCATAACTTTGCACTCGATCTTGGAGGATCCCCATGACCCGGCGCCGCCTCGCTGCCACCCTCGCGCTCTCCGCGCTCGCCCTGACCGCCTGTAGCTCGACCGCCACCGACGCCGGGGGGGACGCCTCGGGTGACGTGAGCTTCATCACGCCAGGCACCCTCACGGTGTGCACCAACCCGCCCTACGAGCCGTTCGAGTACCAGGAGGGCGGGAAGCTCGTCGGGTTCGACATCGCGGTCACCCAGGCGGTCGCCGACGACCTCGGGGTCACGCTGACCCCCGTCGAGACCGGCTTCGACGGCATCCAGTCCGGTGCGGCCCTCAACGCCGGGACCTGCGACGTGGTCGCGTCCGCGATCACGATCACCGATGCCCGCAAGGGCAAGCTCGACTTCTCCGACCCGTACTTCGACGCCAACCAGGGCCTCCTCGTGCCCAGCGGCTCGGGGCTCGACAGCCTGGAGAGCCTGGCCGGCAAGAAGGTCGGCGTCCAGCAGGCCACCACGGGCGCGGACTTCGCCAAGGAGAACAACCTCGACACCCTGGAGTACGAGGACCTGGGTCTGCAGGTCCAGGGCCTGAAGAACGGCGACGTCGACGCGATCATCAACGACATCGCGGTGCTCGGCCCCTACGCGACCGACGGCTACGAGGTCGGCACGGAGTTCGTCACCGGCGAGCAGTACGGGCTCGGCGTCAAGAAGGGCAACACCGCACTCCTCGACGCGATCAACGCCACGATCAAGCGGATCAAGTCCGACGGCACCTACGACGACATCTACGCGAAGTACATCGCCCCGAGCCAGGGCTGAGCGATGACGAGCCCGAGCGTGGAGGTCATGCCTGCGGGACGCGCCCGGATGAGCCCGCGCAAGCGGGCGCAGTACTCCCGGGTCGTGCAGTACGGCGTACTGGCTGCGGTGATCGTCGGGGTTGCGCTGAGCACCGACTGGTCGAACATGCGCGAGCAGGTGTTCAACCTCGACGCCGTCCGGCAGATGGCGCCCGACATCCCGCAGGCGTTCATCAACACGGTGAGGTACACCTTCGCCGCGTTCGCCGTGGCCTTCGCGCTCGGGCTCGTGCTCGCCCTGATGAAGCTGTCCTCGGTACGGCTGTACCGGGTCCTGGCGACCGGCTACGTCGAGTTCTTCCGCGGCGTGCCGGCGCTGCTCGTGGTGCTCGCCTTCGCCTTCATCGTCCCGGTGGCCTTCCAGGTGAAGTTCGACTCGGTCATCGTGACGATCGCGCTCGCCCTCGGCATGGTCTCGGCCGCCTACCTCGCCGAGACCTTGCGCGCCGGACTGCAAGCCGTGCCGAAGGGCCAGGTGGAAGCGGCGCGCTCGCTGGGCATGACATCCGGGCAGACCATGCGCGGGGTCGTCATCCCGCAGGCGTTCCGACTCGTCCTCCCGCCGATCACCAACGAGATCGTCCTGCTGACCAAGGACACGTCGCTGGTGTACGTCATGGGGCTCTCCATCCCGGACTACGAGCTCACCCGGCTGGCCCGGTACACGCTGAACAATGTCGCCGTCGGCGGCCTGACGGCGTTCGTCGTGGTCGGCATCGCGTACCTGATGATCACGATCCCGCTGGGTCTGCTGACCCGTTGGCTGGAGCGCAAGACCGGCGCGAAGGGGCACATCTGATGGCCGCCGTCGTCGAGATCGCTCAGCTGCGCAAGTCCTTCGGCGAGCGCGAGGTGCTCAAGGGCATCGACCTCACCGTCGCGCCCGGCGAGGTGGTCTGCGTCATCGGCCCCTCGGGCTCCGGCAAGTCGACGCTGCTGCGCTGCGTGAACCTGCTCGAGCAACCCACCGCGGGAACCGTCACCGTGCTCGGCGTCGAGGTCACCGACCCGGACGTCGACATCGACCGGGTGCGCACCCACGTCGGGATGGTGTTCCAGCAGTTCAACCTGTTCCCGCACCGCTCCGTGCTCGAGAACTGCACCATGGCCCAGCGCAAGGTGCTGCGCCGCTCGCAGGCCGAGGCCGAGGAGGTCGCCCGCCGCAACCTGGAGCAGGTGGGGCTCGGCGACCGCGCCGACTCCCACCCCACCCAGCTCTCCGGCGGCCAGCAGCAGCGCGTCGCGATCGCGAGGGCGCTGAGCATGGACCCCGCGCTCATGCTCTTCGACGAGCCGACGTCCGCGCTGGACCCCGAGCTGGTCGGCGACGTGCTGTCGGTGATGCGGGACCTGGCGGAGTCCGGCATGACCATGCTCGTGGTCACCCACGAGATGGCCTTCGCGCGCGAGGTCGCCGACCGCGTGATCTTCATGGACGACGGGCAGATCGTCGAGCAGGGTCCGCCGAGCCAGATCATCGGCGAGCCCCGGGAGGAGCGGACCCGCACGTTCCTGGCCCGGGTGCTCGACCCGACCCACCATCACGAGGCGTGAACGCGCATCGGGCCCGGCGGCGAGCGGAGGTGGTTCGCTCGCCTGCCGGGCCCGACCTGACGGTGCCGTCACCGGCGCCGTCCCCGCCGCGGGATTCCGTGCCCGCGGCGGTTGGCGTCCTCAGTCGTTGACCGACTCGAGGAGGTCGTACAGCTCGTCGACGGTCGTGGCGTCGCGCATCCTGGCCGCGTCGTCCTCGTCGGAGAACACCACGGCGATCTTCGACAGCATCTCCAGGTGCTCGTCCTCGACCCCGGCGATGCCGACCACGATGTGCACGTCGCCTCGGCCGCCCCAGTCGATCGGCTGGGCGTACCTCACCAAGGAGAGTGCCGACCGGTGGATCGTCGACTTCGACTCGTTGGTGCCGTGCGGGATCGCGAGGAAGTTGCCCATGTAGGTGGACATCGTCCGCTCACGCTCCTCCATCGAGTCGACGTACGCGGGATCGACCGCGCCCGCCTTGACCAGCAGCTCCCCGGCCTCCCGGATCGCCTCGGAGAACGTCCGAGCGGTCCCGTCCGCGACGATGAGCTCCTTGCTCAGGACGCCGCTCATGTGTCGGCGCCCTCGCGCTGCATGCGTGCGACCACCTCGGCGACGACCTCGTCGTAGACGGGGCTGTTCATGAAGTTGTCCACGGTCCGGTGCTCCGCGCTCGGTGCACTGTGGCGGGCCCGGTCCGTCAGCTCGCGCTGGGTGATCACGATCTCCGCCTCGTCGGTCAGATGGGCGACCGCCTTGTTGACCACCACGACGTCCTCGACCCCCGCCTTCTTGAGCTTGGCCCGCAGCACGCTGGCACCCATCGCGCTGGACCCCATGCCGGCGTCGCACGCGAAGATGATGGTGTGCACCGGGGCGCCCAGGTCGGCAGCTGCGTGGCCACCGGCAAGCGCGCCCAGCGCCGCGCTGGACTTGCCCTTGTTCGCCTCGGTCTGCGCGATCGCGGCGGCCAGTCCGTCTTCCTCGGCAGCGAGGTCACGCTTGCGGGAGAGCCTCAGGAGTGCCGCGCTGACGAAGAACGTCACAGCGGCCGAGAGCACCACCGAGAGGATCACACCGACGAAGCTGCCCCGCGGCGTCTGTGCCAGCACGGCAAGGATGCTGCCCGGCGCGGCCGGTGCTCGCAGCCCGCTACCGAAGATCGAGTTGGTCGCGACACCGGTCGCCCCACCCAGGATCAGACCGGTGATGAGGATCGGCTTCATGAGCACGAACGGGAAGTAGACCTCGTGGATGCCGCCGAAGAACTGGATGATGATCGCGCCGGGCGCGGAGGCCCGCGCCGTGCCGATCCCGAAGAGCATGTACGCCAGCAGCAGGCCGAAGCCGGGACCGGGGTTCGCCTCGACGAGGAACAGCAGCGACTGACCGGTCTCGACGCTCTGCTGGATGCCGAGCGGGACGAGCGTGCCGTTGCCGATCGCGTTGTTCAGGAAGAGCACCTTCGCGGGCTCGACGATGATGCTCATCAGCGGGAGCAGGTGCGCGTCGGCGAGGGACTGGACTGCTGAGCCGAGCCACGAGCTGACGTTCGTCACGAACGGCGCGACCCCGAAGAAGGCGAGGATCGCGAGCCCCAGGCCGAGGACCCCGGCCGAGTACATGTTGACGAGCATCTCGAAGCCCGGCTTGATCTTGCCGTCCCAGATGCTGTCGATCTTCTTCATGAGCCACGCGGCCAGCGGGCCGACGATCATGGCGCCGAGGAACATCGGGATCGTGCTGCCCACGATGACGCCCATGGTCGCGATCGAGGCCACCACGCCGCCGCGCTCGCCGTAGACGATCCGGCCGCCCTGGTTGGCGATGAGCAGCGGGAGCAAGTAGATGATCATCGGGCCGACGAGGCCGAGGTACTGGTGGAACGTCGTGCCGTCATCCGCCATGGCGAGCGCGGTGGCCGCGCCCTGCCAGCTGCCCGGGAGGTCGGCGTTGCCGAAGCCGCCCAGGATCTCGTTGGGCAGCCAGCCCTTGGCGATGACGAACGTCGTGAGAAGGCCCCACGCGATGAACGCCGGGAGGTTCGGCATGATCATCCCGGTGAGGAAGGCCCCGAACCGTTGGACGTGTACCTGGGTCTGCTTGGCCCGAGATGGGGCGGGGGGCGTTGCTGAAACTGCGCTCATGTTGCCCGGTTTCCTCTCGAAGTGTCGGCTCTGACTACTCGATGTGCGCTGGGGATCCCCGTCGCGGCCCCCGGCACCGTCGTCGGCGCCGAGGGGTCGTGCTGTGTGCTGCGCTCAGGGCTCGATGGTCACCTTGATCCCTGAGCCCGCCTTCACGATCTCGATGCCCTCGAGCACCCCGTCGAGGGGCAGCCGATGCGTGATCAGGTCGTCGACCGGCACGCTGCCGTCGGCGATCATCGCCAGGGCGCGCCGGTTGTGCTCGGGGCTCGACCCGTTGGCGCCCATGATCATCAGCTCGCGGTAGTGCACCACGTTCGAGTCGAGGGTGATCGTGGGGTTGTCCTTGGGCAGGCCACCGAAGAAGCTGATCCGGCCGCCGGGCGCCGCCATCTTCAGCGCGTCCTCCTGCGCGGCGCCGGACGGGGCGGCCGTGATGATCACGTCCGCGCCCCGGCCCTGTGTCGCCTCGAGCACGGCAGCGACCGCGTCGGTCTCGCTGCCGCAGATCGCGGCATCCGGTGTCACTGCTGCGGCCGCAAGGTCGAGTCGCTCGCGGCTGAGCTCGACCAGGAACACCCGCTTCGCTCCCCTGGCCCTGGCCAGGCGGACGTGCAGGCAGCCGATCGGACCGGCGCCGACGACCACGACGTCGTCGCCGTCGTGCACGTTCACCAGCTCCTGGGCGTTGATCGCGCAGGCGAAGGGCTCGGCCACCGACGCCTCGGCGAAGCTCACGGCGTCCGGGATCCGGTTCAGCCCGTCCACCGCGAGCACCTCGACCGGCACGATCATGTACTCGGCGAAGCCACCGTCGAAGTCGTAGCCCATCGACACCTGGTTGGGGCAGGTCGTCATGTGGTCCGCGAGGCAGTCGGGGCAGGTCCCGCACGGGATGGCCGCGATCACCTGGACCCGGTCGCCGGGGGCCCACCCGGCGACCTGGGCGCCCACCTCGACGACCTCGCCGGAGATCTCGTGACCCATGACCCGCGGCGGCACGATCCGGAAGTGGCCGAACTTCGAGATCTTGACGTCGGTGCCGCACATCGAGCAGGCGCGGACCCGGATCTTCACCTCGTCGGGGCCGGCTGCCGGCTCCGGCGCCTCTTCGAGTCGGATGTCTCCGGGAGCGTGGAAGCGAGCGACCTTCATGACTCTCCTTCAGGGTGGGCCGATCTTCGATCTCGAACCCGCGGAACCTGCCGGGCCCACTGGGACGAGGGTACGAGAGGGATGAACGTTTGTCCAGAACGAATGTTCAGCCATGATCAGCGCGAGTGGACGCCGCCACCACCCGCACGAGAGGATCGAGGCGTGGCCAGGACCCCGCCGTCGGACGACACCGAGCTCTTGGTCACCGTCGCGCGGATGTACTACGAGCACAGCGCCTCGCAGCAGCAGATCGCCGGCCGGCTCGGGGTGAGCCGACCCACGGTCAGCCGCCTCCTGGAGCGCGCGCGCGAGACCGGGATCGTCCGGATCGAGATCATCCCGCCCGACGTCGACCCGGGTCTGGCCGAACGGCTGCGCGAGCGCCTCCAGCTCAACGCCGTGCACGTCGCCCCAGGTCGCGCGGACGAGGCCGACCCCGGCCCCGTGCTGGCCAGCTCCGTGGAACGCGCGCTGGACGAGGCGCGACCGACCACCGGAGACGTGATGCTGGTCTCCTGGGGCCGTGCCGTGCACAGCGTGAGCCGCCGCCTGCACCGCGCCTACCCGGGCGTGCTGATCGCCCCGGCGATGGGCGGCAACGCCGGAGACCAGCCCTGGTTCCAGCCCAACGACACCGTGCGGATCCTCGCGCAGGCGGTCGAGGGCCAGGCCCGCTACTTCCACGCGCCGGCCCTGCTGTCCCCCGCCCTGTACGACACGCTGCTCGCCGAGGGACAGCTCGACGCGATCCTGGCGATGTGGGAGCGCGCGAAGGTCTCGCTGGTCGGCGTCGGCGCGTGGCCCAAGCCGGACCCCTCCTACGCCGCAGCGGGGTTCCCCGTCGACGATCCCGCGCTGGAGCGGGCTGCCGGGGACTTCGCGGGCTGGTCCTTCACGATCGACGGCACGCTGGTCCCCTACCGCGACGGACGACGGCTGCTCGGCGTGACGCCGGACCAGCTCGCGGCCATCCCCCACTCGATCTGCCTGGCCGGAGCGGTCTCCAAGGCCAAGCCGGCGATCGGCGCGGCCCGCGCGCGGCTCTACAACGTGCTCGTCACCGATGCGCCCACCGCCAGGGCCATCGAGGAGCACCTCGACGCCGAGGAGTCCCGGCCCTGACGCGCCCCACGACGCCGCTCATGCCACCCCCGTGGTCGGCGACCCTGCCCACCCCCAGGCGCTAGGGTCGAACAGGCCCAACGAGGGGCCCACGTCCCCCTGGAGCACCCGTGCGAACTGCGACGTCGCCCAGCCTGATCGACCCCAGCGTGCCCTCGATCCCCGGACTGCTCGCTGCTCGCCTCGAGCGCGACCCGCAGGGCACGTTCTGCGAGCGCAAGGCAGAGCTGGGTGGGGCATGGAGCCCGATGACCGTGCAGTCGTTCGTCGACCAGGTGACGGCCGTGGCGCGCGGCCTGGTCGCACGCGGCATCGAGCCCGGTGACCGGGTCGGCATCATGGCCCGGACCCGATTCGAGTGGACCCTGCTCGACTTCGCGATCTGGGCTGCCGGCGCGGTGCCGGTGCCCGTCTACGAGACGTCCTCCACGGACCAGATCGCCTGGATCCTCGGCGACGCCGACGTGCGGCTCGCCGTGGTGGAGACGACCGCACACGCCGAGGCGACGCGCGCAGCGGCGGACGTGCCGGTGCTCGTGATCGAGGACGGCGCGGTCGAGACCCTGGTCGCCGAGGGCCTGCACGTGCCCGAGCTCGAGGTCGAGCGTCGCAGCGCGCTGGCCGGCGCCGACGACCTGGCGACGCTGATCTACACCTCCGGCACCACCGGCCGCCCCAAGGGCGCCGAGCTCACGCACGGGAACTTCACCTCGCTGGCGCTGGAGGGCACGGCAGGGCTGCCGGAGGTGGTCGCCCACGAGGGCGCGCGGACGCTGCTCTTCATGCCGCTCGCGCACGTCTTCGCGCGGTACATCGAGGTGATGTGCGTCGCGTCGGGCGCCGTGCTCGGGCACACGCCGGACACGAAGAACCTGCTGGCCGACCTGGGCACGTTCCACCCGACGTTCCTGCTCGCGGTGCCGCGGGTGTTCGAGAAGGTCTACAACTCCGCCGAGCAGAAGGCCGCCGCCAGCAAGCTCAAGCTCGGCCTCTTCCGGTGGTCGGCGAAGGTCGCGATCACCTACTCACGCGCGCTGGAGTCCGGCCCGACGCTCGGGCAGCGACTGCGGCTCAAGGTCGCCGACGCGCTCGTGCTGCACAAGCTGCGCGCCGCGCTCGGCGGCCAGGCCCGCTGGGCGATCTCCGGCGGCGCACCGCTGGGCGAGCGGCTCGGCCACTTCTACCGCGGCGTCGGGCTGCGGGTGCTCGAGGGCTACGGCCTCACCGAGACCACCGCCCCGACGGCGGTCAACATGCCCGCCAAGTCCAAGATCGGCACCGTCGGTCCGCCGTTCCCCGGGGCCAGCATCCGGATCGCCGACGACGGCGAGATCGAGATCTCCGGCGCGCACGTCTTCCGCGGCTACCACAACAACCCCGAGGCCACGGAGGCGGCGCTGGTCGACGGCTGGTTCCACACCGGCGACCTGGGGTCGCTGGACGAGGACGGGTACCTCACCATCACCGGTCGCAAGAAGGAGATCATCGTCACCGCCGGCGGCAAGAACGTCGCGCCGGCCGTGCTCGAGGACCGGCTGCGCGGGCACCCGCTGGTCAGCCAGGTCGTGGTGGTCGGCGACGGCCGGCCGTTCATCGGTGCCCTGGTGACGCTCGACGCGGAGATGCTGCCCGGGTGGCTCGCGGGCCACGGGCTGCCGGAGATGACGGTCGCCGAGGCCGCGCGCAGCAACGCCGTGCTCGCCGCGCTGGACCGGGCCGTCAGCCGCGCGAACGAGGTGGTCTCGCGCGCGGAGTCCATCCGCAAGATCAAGGTGCTCGACCTGGACTTCACCGAGGTCAACGGCTACCTCACTCCGTCGACCAAGGTGAAGCGATCCAAGGTGCTCGCCGACTTCGCGGCACAGGTCGAGGAGATCTACCAGGCCTGACTCCTTCAGGTACGCGCCGTCGGGCCGATGGTCCGGCGACGCCCCGAGGAGTGCCGATGCCCAGTCCTGCCCGCTCGATCGACGACATCTCCCAGACCGCCACGCTGGCACCTGGCCTGTGGTTGATCGCGGGGTCCGCGTCGCTCGTGATGGCGACCATGGTGCCGCCCGAGCAGCGCCTCATGGCGCTCGCCGGCGGGGCGGCCACGGTCGGACTGGCCGTGACCCTGTGGCTGCGAGGGCCCCATCGGCTGCCGCTGTGGTTCCTGCGTGCCTCTGCCCCGGCGGCGCTGGTGCTCATGGGGGTTCTCGGCGCGGCCGCGCCCGCGATGGCGATCGGGCTCTCCCTGAGCTGCGCGATGCTGCTGTTCTGGGTCGGCTGGGGGTTCGAACGGGTCGACCAGGTGGTCGCCGTCGCGGGCGCGTACGCGGTCCTGGTCGTCACGTTGCACAGCGCGGACGGCTGGGCCCGCGCCTCGTTCGAGGGGGCCGCCCACACGGTCGTGCTCGCCGGGCTGACCGTCGCGGCCGCGTGGCTCAGGCGCGCCATGGACCGCGCCAAGGCCGAGACCCTCGCCGCGCAGGAGGAGGCCGCCGCCCAGCGTGCCGCGTCCGACGCGGAGCAGGCCCGCACGGAAGCCGCGCGCGCCCGAGCCGCCCAGGCCGAGCTGGCCGAGCGGGAGAGCCTCCAGCGCGAGGTCGCCCGACACGCCTCCGAGCTCGCGGCGTCCGCCGAGGCGGTCCGCGGCCAGGCCTCCACGGTCGCCGCAGCGACCGAAGAGCTCTCCGCCGCGCTCGACGAGCTCAACCGCACCGCGCACGCCACGGCGGAGATCACGAGCGCCGTGGCGCGGCAGTCCGACGAGGCGACCGCCGCGATGTCGGCGCTGGAGATCTCCAGTGCGACCATCACCGCAGCGTCCGACGTGATCCACCAGATCGCCGAGCAGACCAACCTCCTCGCACTCAACGCCACGATCGAGGCCGCCCGCGCCGGTGCTGCCGGGCGCGGGTTCGCCGTGGTCGCCGGCGAGGTCAAGGAGCTCGCCAGCCAGTCGGGCGCGAACTCGACCGAGATCACCACGACGCTGGGCGAGGTCCGCTCGCACGTCACCACCGCGTCCGAGCAGGTCGGCGGCATCGGCCGTTCGATGGACGACCTCGCCGACCACAACGCCCAGCTCACCGCGGCGATCGAGGAGCAGTCCACCGTGGTGCGCTCGATCGCGGCGGCCGTCCAGGAGACCGCGTCGCAGGTCGAGCAGATGGCCGCCGACCTCGCCGCGCTGCACGAGCTCACCGGGAGCGACGCCTGAGGGGTGGCGCCCCCGCCGCGAGGGCATCGCGTGCCACACTCGGCACATGACGATGCAGGGGGCGATCGTCGCCGGCACCGTCGTCGCCCGGTGCGAGGTGACCGCCCCCTAGGTGCGCCGCCTCCGGCGGACCGTGGTGTACGCAGGGGCTGTCTCGTGCGGGGTCGCCGGGTCCGTCCAGCGCAGCACCGCACCGAGCCCGTCGGCGAGCGCGATCTTCCCCTCCGGGGCGAACGTGACGCCGGCGTCCTCCGCGACGGCCGCCCGCAGGACGGCGATGTCCGCGCGCAGCTTGCGGGGCGCCTGCCCCTGGGCCTCGACCTCGCTGCGCCGCAGGCTGATCGCGAGCGGGTCGTCACTGGTCCACAGCTCCCGCTCGGCCAGCGGCGCGGGCACGCCGGCCGCGTCCACGGAGATCACGAGCTCGTCCACCTGACCGCGGCGTAGGACCTCCACCACGTCCTCGAGCGAGGTCACCCCGCCGCCCCGACCGAGCGCCTCGCCCAGCCGGTCGACCACCACGTCGCGCCGGCGGGCGCGGTAGGCCTCCATCACCTCGTGCAGCCGGGCGGCGAAGACGTCCTCCTTCACGCCGTCGGCGCGCGAACCGCCGGGGACCTCGATGAGGACCTCACTCACCGCCTTGCCGACCTCGTCGCGCAGCATCGCGACCGCCCGCACGTCCCCGGTGAGGAGCACCACCTCGGGGTGGGCAGCGGCCACGAGCCTGTCCAGCTCCGCGGCCACCGCTCCGGCGTTGCGCTCCCACGAGTCCTCGACCCTGGTCTGCATGCGCCGGTGCGACCACCCACCGGCGTGCACCTTGTGGAGCACGTCGTGGCCGCCCGCGACCTCCTCGTCGGGGAGATCCACACCTGACCAGGTCAGGTCCGCCCCCGTACGGTCGACCTCGACCAGCAGGTAGCGCACCGCCTCGTCGACCGCCTGGGCGGCGGGCATCAGCAGCGGGTCGTCCGCGTGGAACGCCTCCTGGCGCGCCGGCGCATCGGCGAGCACCCGGTCGAACAGGATCTCGGTGCCCGACGCGACGACCAGCCTGCCGTGCGGCCCCGGCACGTGGGTGGGGCGCAGCACCACGTCGGCGATGGCTTCGACGGTGTCCGCCGGGGCCCCTTGATGCTCCAGCGAACGCTTGAGTGAGTGCCAACGGTTGCGGATCTCGCGGTCCCCGGCCTCGTCGGCCTTCGTGACGTCCAGACAGACCGTGGTGAGCGCTCCGTCGTGGTCGAGCAGGGGCTTGAGCGAGTCGAGCTTCATCGCACGCCTTCCGTCGGGGTCTCTACGCTCTCCGACCTGGCCGCGATGCGCGAGTCAGGCGGACTTCTCCCTCGGAGTCCGCTTGGCCTCCCGCGGCACGATCGTCGGGTTGACGTTGTCCAGCACCACGTCGCGGGTGATCACGACGCGAGCGACGTCGTCGCGGCTCGGCACCTCGAACATCACCGGCTGGAGTACTTCCTCCAGGATCGCGCGCAGGCCGCGCGCACCGGTGCCCCGCAGCAGAGCCTGGTCCGCGATCGCCTCGATGGCGTCCTCCGACAGCTCGAGCTCGACACCGTCGATCTCGAACATCCGCTGGTACTGCTTGACCAGCGCGTTGCGGGGCTCGGTGAGGATCCGCACGAGCGCTGCCTGGTCCAGCGGCGAGACCGTCGTGATCACCGGCAGCCGGCCGATGAACTCCGGGATGAGCCCGAACTTGAGGAGGTCCTCGGGCATGACCTCGTCGAACACGTCGTCGTCGTCCGCGCTGTGCAGCGGCGCCCCGAAGCCGATCCCCTTGCGCCCGGCGCGCGAGGAGATGATCTCGTCCAGCCCGGCGAACGCCCCCGCCACGATGAACAGCACGTTCGTCGTGTCGATCTGGATGAACTCCTGGTGCGGGTGCTTGCGCCCACCCTGTGGCGGCACGGAGGCCGTGGTGCCCTCGAGGATCTTGAGCAGCGCCTGCTGGACGCCCTCACCGGAGACGTCGCGAGTGATCGACGGGTTCTCGCTCTTGCGCGCGATCTTGTCGACCTCGTCGATGTAGATGATCCCGGTCTCGGCCTTCTTGACGTCGTAGTCGGCCGCCTGGATCAGCTTGAGCAGGATGTTCTCGACGTCCTCGCCGACGTACCCCGCCTCGGTGAGCGCCGTCGCGTCAGCGATCGCGAACGGCACGTTGAGCATCCTGGCGAGGGTCTGGGCCAGGTACGTCTTGCCGCAGCCAGTGGGGCCGATGAGCAGGATGTTGCTCTTGGCGAGCTCGACGTCGGCGTCCTTGCTGTCCGCCTGGATGCGCTTGTAGTGGTTGTAGACCGCGACCGCGAGCGACCGCTTGGCGGTCTCCTGACCCACGATGTACTGCTCGAGGAAGTCGAAGATCTCCCGAGGCTTGGGCAGCTCGACGAGGCCGATCTCGGTGGCCTCGGCGAGCTCCTCCTCGATGATCTCGTTGCACAGGTCGATGCACTCGTCGCAGATGTAGACCCCGGGCCCGGCGATGAGCTTCTTGACCTGCTTCTGGCTCTTCCCGCAGAAGGAGCACTTGAGCAGGTCGGCGCCGTCACCGATGCGTGCCACGGAGCCCTCCTTCCGGTCGTGAGCGCAGACGTCCCCCTGAGCCCATTGCACACCACGCAGGCGCGCCTGTCAGCCCGACGCCGGGCGTGTCTGCTCCGATCGTGGGACCGGCGGTCACACGACGGCGGACTTGCGGCTCTCGAGCACCTGGTCGACCAGGCCGTACTCCATCGACTGCTGGGCCGACAGGATCTTGTCGCGCTCGATGTCGTTGCGGACCTGAGCCAGCGGCTTTCCGGTGTGCTTGGCCAGCACCTCCTCGAGCCACTCGCGCATCCGGATCAGCTCGTTGGCGTGGATCTCGATGTCGGACGCCTGCGCGTAGCCGCCGCCCTCCATCGCGGGCTGGTGGATGAGGACCCGGGCGTTGGGCAGCGCGAGTCGCTTGCCCTTGGTGCCCGCAGCGAGCAGCACCGCCGCGGCCGAGGCCGCCTGACCCAGGCACACGGTCGCGATCTGCGGCTTGATGTACTGCATCGTGTCGTAGATCGCGGTCATCGCCGTGAACGAGCCGCCCGGGGAGTTGATGTAGAGCGTGATCTCGCGGTCCGGGTCCTGGGACTCGAGCACCAGCAGCTGGGCCATGATGTCGTCCGCCGAGGCGTCGTCGACCTGGACGCCCAGGAAGATGATCCGGTCCTCGAAGAGCTTGGTGTACGGGTCCTGGCGCTTGAAGCCGTAGGCGGTCCGCTCCTCGAACTGCGGCAGGACGTACCGCGAGGACGGGGAGACCGCGCGGCCGCCGGCCAGCGAGGCCGCACGGGCAAGGTAGTCGTGCTCGATGCTCACATTCACTCCTCAGCGGGTGGTGCCGCCGCCGCCGGACACGGAGCCGGCGTGGGTGACGACGTGGTCGATGAAGCCGTACTCGAGCGCTTCCTGAGCGGTGAACCAGCGGTCGCGGTCCGCGTCGGCGTTGATCTGCTCGACGGACTTGCCGGTCTGCTCGGCGGTCAGCTCAGCCAGCACGCGCTTCATGTGCAGGATCAGCTCGGCGTTGATGCGCACGTCGGTGGCGGTGCCGCCGATGCCGCCGGACGGCTGGTGCATCATCACCCGCGCGTGGGGGGTGGCGTAGCGCTTGCCCTTGGCGCCCGACGACAGCAGGAACTGGCCCATCGAGGCGGCCATGCCCATCGCGATCGTCGCGACGTCGGGCTGGATGTACTGCATGGTGTCGTAGATCGCCATGCCGGCGGTGATGGAGCCGCCCGGCGAGTTGACGTACAGCCAGATGTCCTTGTCGGGGTCCTCGGCCGCCAGCAGCATCATCTGCGCGCAGATCGCGTTGGCGTTCTCGTCGCGGACCTCCGAGCCGAGCCAGATGATCCGCTCGCGCAGCAGCCGGTTGAAGATGTGGTCGTTGTACCCCATCTGGGGACCCTCGGCCCTGGCGGCGCGTGGGTCGTGGGAGATCTCGTTCACGGCGCTCCTCGTCTCGGTGTTCTTGGACCCTAACGCGGGGCCGGGGGCCGCCACGTCCGGCGCGGCCGGGTTTTCGCTGACGGCGCACCGTGGGCAGCCGTGCGGCGCAGCGAGCGACGCCGCGGCCCCGCCCCCGAGCACGGGGACGGGGCCGTCTGGGCGCTTCGTCAGCTCTCGGCAGGCTCCTCGGCAGGCTCCTCGACAGGCACGTCGACCGGCCCCCCGACGGGCACGTCGGTCGGCTCCTCGCCGGCGGGCTCCTCGTCGGTGCCGATGAAGGCCGTGAGGTCCACGGGGTTGCCCGACCCGTCGACCACCGACGCCCGGCGCAGCGCGACGGCGACCGACTTGGATCGGCCGACCTCACCGATCATCGCGGGGATCTGGCCCTGCTGGTCCAGTGTCTGGATGAACTCGTTGGGGTCCATGCCGTACTGCTGGGCGGCGTTCACGAGGTAGTCCACGAGCTCCTGCTGGGACACCTTGATCTCGAGCCGCTCGGCCAGCACGTCGAGCAGGATCTGCTGGGCGAGGGTCTCCTTGGTGTCCTTCTCGACCTCGGCACGGTGCTCGTCGTCCTCGAGACGGCCCTCGGACTCCAGGTGGCGGTGCACCTCGGCCTCGATGACGCCGGTGGGCAGCGGGATCTCGACCTGCTCCAGGAGGGTGGCCAGCAGCGCGTCGCGGGCCTGGACCGCCTGGTTGGAGGACTTGGTGCCGGCGACCTGGACCCGCAGGTCGGCGCGCAGCTCCTCCAAGGTGTCGAACTCCGAGGCCAGCTGGGCGAAGTCGTCGTCGGCCGTCGGCAGGTCGCGGACCTTCACCGAGGTGGGGGTCACCGTGACGACAGCGGTCTGCCCCTCGTGCTCGCCGCCGGCGAGCGCGGTCTCGAACGTCGTGGTCTCCCCCGCCGACAGGCCGGTGAGCGCCTCGTCGAGGCCCTCGAGCATGTTCCCCGAGCCGATCTGGTAGGAGACGCCGCTCACCGCGTCGACCTCCTCCTCGCCGACCTTCGCGGACAGGTCCAGCACGACGTAGTCGCCGTCCGCGGCCGGCCGGTCGACCCCGACCAGCGTGCCGAACCGCTCGCGGAGCGAGTCCAGCCGGGCGTCGACGTCCGCGTCGGTGACCTCGACGTCGTCCACGGTCACGGTGACCGAGTCGAGCTCGGGCACCGTGATGTCGGGGCGGACCTCGACCTGCGCGGTGAACGTGAGCCCGGCCTCGGGGTCGGTGAGCGCGGGCAGCTCGGTGACCTCGATCTCCGGCTGGCCGAGCGGGCGCAGCTCGGCCTCCGTGACCGCCTGGCGGTAGAAGGTCGCCATCGACTCGTTGACGGCCTGCTCCACGACGGCGGCCCGGCCGATCCGCTGGTCGATGATCCGCGGCGGGATCTTGCCCTTGCGGAAGCCCGGGACCTGCACCTGCTGCGCGATGGCCTGGTAGGCGTGGTCGATGCTCGGCTTGAGCTCTGGGCCGGTCACCTCGACGGTGAGCTTGACCGTGGTGGCGTCCAGCGTCTCGACGTCGCTCTTCACAGCAGTGGTCTCCAGACAGTGGGGAGTCGCGGGCGCGCTCGGATCCGCGCGCACGGCCTGACGATCCTACGGCACCACGAAGGGCCGCCGTGCGCGAGGGGCGACGGGGCGGGATCCCCGGTTCGCTGTCGGCTCCTCCCGCCGGATCGGGTGCGCATCGCAGCGACACGACGCGGCGTGCGACCGCGCGACCGGCGCGAATCAGGTGACGGGAGTGACGGGTGGGGCCGGTGGGACGGCGCAGCCGACACGCGCGTCTCACCCGTCACACGATCCGCGTGGCGTGCTCATCGAGCATCGCCGACGCGGACCGCGGAGCCTCACGGCGGCGGTCCACGCACCCCGGGGCGGCGGCCCACGCGGCCAAGCGCGTCTGAGGCCCGAATCAACGTCCGCATCGCGGACGTCCCTACACGGATCGGTGCTCGAGCCGCGGTTCGCCGCGCGGGCCGCCCGGGCCACAGCTGGACACCGGTCCGACCAGGCGCCGGTCATCGCGAGAGCGCACCCTCGACCCACCCGCGACAACCAACCCCAGAACAAGCGAGAAGGCCGGACCCGTAGGTCCGGCCCGTCGCCGATGTCCCGAGACATCACATCGGTCGGGATGGCGGGATTCGAACCCACGACCTTCCGCTCCCAAAGCGGACGCGCTACCAAGCTGCGCCACATCCCGTGCTGCGCAGCGTAGTGCCCACCCGCACCTCGACGGCTCCGATGGGCCCCGTCCGAGACCCGTCGTCAGGACCGCTGCAGACGCTGCGACGCGCGCAGGGTCAACGTCGATGACGGCTCCCGGTCACACCTGAGGGTCACCCGATCGGAGCAGTCTCAGATGGTGGAGTGACATCTGCGTTACGCACAGGCGTCGGGCGTTCGCGCCCTGTGCTGCGGGAACGGACAATCCGGACAGCGACCGCCGCAGCGCCCCGCGACCCCCCTTGCGCAGGCAGCCCACCGGGGCGCAGCGTGAGTCATACGAGAACGCCGCGTCCGGTCACATCGCACGCGGCCCGCAGGGGGCATCGGGAGTCGCGACCCGCGCCCCTGTCGGGACACCAGGTCCGCTGAGCGGACCGGTCCGGCCGAGTCGCCGGCTCCCGCACCGGGAGCCGACCTCAGGCCACACGCCACCGTCGACACCACACCGGCCCACCGCCGGTGTGGCCGCGCACCCCGGAGAGCCGATGTTCATCTTCCTGCTCCAGGTCCGGCACATGCTCGCGGGCCAGAACGAGTACTACCTCTTCGCGATCTTCTCGGCAGTGGTCTGGGCGCTCTGGCTGCTCAAGGTGGTGCTCTCGCGGCGCTACCGGCCGTGGACCGCGCCCCACACGACCAGCACGAGCGTCGTCGTCCCCGTGGTCGACGAGCCCGAGGACCTGTTCCGCGACGTCCTGGACCGGATCTGCGAGCAGCTGCCGGACGAGGTGATCGTCGTCATCAACGGCGCCGCCAACCCCACGCTCGAGCGGGTCTGCGACGAGCACGCCCCGCTGGTCCGGTGGGTGCACACCGAGACGCCCGGCAAGCGCAACGCCGTGCGGATCGGCACGCTGCTGTCCGAGGGCGAGATCACCGTGCTGGTGGACTCCGACACGGTCTGGACGCCCGGCACGCTCACCGAGCTGATCAAGCCGTTCGCCGACGCCTCGGTGGGCGGCGTCACCACCCGGCAGCGGATCCTCGACCCGGCGCGCAGCTGGATCACCCGGTGGGCCGACTGGCTCGAGAACACCCGGTCGCTGTACTCGATGCCTGCGCAGTCCGCCCTCGGCCAGGTGGGATGCCTGCCGGGCCGGACCATCGCGTTCCGTCGTGAGCTGCTCGAGCGCGTGATGGACCGGTTCATGACCGAGCGGTTCATGGGGGTGTTCCTGGAGATCTCCGACGACCGGACCCTGACCAACCTCGCCCTCAAGGAGGGCTACCGGACCGTCTACCAGCACACCTCGCTGGTCTACACCGACGCTCCGCTCGAGGTGCGCAAGCTGTACAAGCAGCAGCTCCGCTGGGCGCGGGGCAGTCAGTACAACACCCTGCGGATGCTGCCCTGGATGCTGGGGCACGCACCTGTCCTGGCGGTGTTCTTCCTCGCCGACATCCTGCTGCCGTTCCTGCTGGTCGGGACGGTCGCCGGCTGGGTCTACCGCGCCGCGTCGGGCACGGGCGTGAACTTCTACCAGGCGATGCTCGCGACGTACGGCCGCGACGCCGGGTGGGCGGCTGTGATCACCCTCATGGTGGTCTCCTCCGTGCTCAGCATGGCGATCCGCCAGATCCGGCACCTGCAGGAGGTCCCGACGGACTTCTGGCGGCTGCCGGTGTTCATCATCGTCTCGACGGCGTTCCTCATGCCGGTACGGCTGCTGGGCTTCTTCCGGATGGGCCACGTCGCGGGGTGGGGCACGCGGGCAGGTGCGTACACCGGCGGCCAGGGCGGCACGGACCCGGGCACCCTGCGCACCAGCGACCGCGAACCGCCGTGGGAGTGGTTCGACGAGCCCGGCGGGCACGCCTCGCACGGTCCGGTGGACGTCGTCGACCGGACCGCCCCCGGCGGCACCCGGACCCTCACCGCGCCGGCGCGCCCACGTCCGGCAACCCGTGGTCCCAACCCGAGGGCGGCGTTCCCGTACCTGATCGGCGCCGCGATCTTCGCCCTGGAGGTGACGCTCTATGTCTGATCGACACATCGCCCGCCAGTGGTGGGCCGGCGGCCGCCTGTCGCCGCGGGCTCGGCTCGGGACCGCCGTGGTCGCCGGCCTGCTCGCCGTCGTGACCCTGCTCGTGTGGAACTCCCCGCAGAACCCGGTCGAGGCCCAGGCGCTCACCGGCACGCAGGCCCGTGAGCTCGCGGCCCAGGTGGCAGCGCTGCAGGGCGAGCTCACCGACACCCGCAACACCCTCACCGCGCGGGAGGACGAGCTCGCCGCCCTGCACGCCTCGCAGGACAAGGCGGCGTCCGAGCGCGCCGCAGCCGAGCTGCGCACCCAGGCCCAGCGGGCCGCCGCGGCAGAGCAGGAGGAAGCGGCGCGCACCAAGACCTACCAGGACAAGGCCGCGGCCGAGCGCGCCGCGGCAGCTGCCCGGGGCCGCTTCAGCTGGGCCAGCGAGCGTGCCGACGAGGCCGCGCGTGCCAAGGCGGCGGCCCAGGCCCGGCAGCGCACCGCCGACGGTCGCGCGGAGTTCTACCAGGGCCTGGCCGCCCAGCGGCTCGCGGCCACGGTCGCAGCCCAGAAGGCGGCCGCCGACGCCGAGGCGAAGGCCCGCGACGCCGAGGCCAGGGCGGAGGCCGCCAACCCGACGCCCACGCCCCAACCGCTGCCGAGCGCCCCGAGCCTGGCCCAGCTCATCCACCCGAGCACCCGCCAGTTCGGCCTGTACACCGCGCAGTCGCCGTTCAACTGGGCCGGCTGGGACGACGTCGTCGCCAAGGTCGGCGTCCGGCCCACGATCGCCGGCTACTTCCAGGGCTGGGACAAGCCGTTCCGCAGCGACGCCGTGGTCCGGTCCTGGCGCAAGGGCGCCATGCCGCTGCTGTCGTGGGAGTCGATCGACTCGAGCGCCGGCAACGACCAGGCGATCGACCCCGCGTACTCCCTGCCGCGCATCATCGACGGCACGTACGACGACTACCTGCGCACGTACGCCCGCGACGTGGTCGCCCTCGGCCTGCCGCTGGCGATCCGCCTCGACCACGAGATGAACGGCAGCTGGTACCCGTGGGCCGAGCGGGACTGGGGCGGCGGGTTCCAGAACGGCAACCACAAGGGCGACTACGTGAAGATGTGGCGCCACGTGCACGACATCTTCGAGCAGGAGGGTGCCAACGCGTACGTGCTGTGGATCTGGGCGCCCAACATCGTCAACCGGCTCCCCAGCTATGCCCGGTCGAGCTCGTGGTACATGAAGACGCTGTACCCCGGCGACGCCTACGTGGACTGGGTGGGCCTGTCGGGCTACTTCCGCCCGCCGTACGCCTCGGACCAGACGCCGACGTTCTCCTACACGTTCGACCGCTCGCTCGCCCAGCTGCGCGAGGTGGCACCCGGCAAGCCGATCCTGCTGGCCGAGGTCGGGGCGTCGGAGATCGGCGACCAGAAGCCCGAGTGGGTGACGAGCTTCTTCGACGCCTTCGCCGACCCGAGGTACGACGACATCGTCGGCTTCGCCTGGTTCCACCACGCGATCACCACGTACTCGGGCGGGACCCGGGTCACCAACGACTGGCGGATCGACTCACGACGCGACTCCCTTCAGGCGTTCGTCGACGGGATCACCGACCCGGCGGCGGGGTTCGTGGGCGGCTCGGCCGCCGCGGCGTCCGCACCGTCGGCGACCGCGACGCCGAGCCCGAGTCCCGCACCGACCGCGAGTCCGACGCCGACACCGAGTCCGACGCCGACCGCGAGCTCCGCACCCACCCCGAGCTCCGCACCCACCTCGAGCCCCGCACCCACCTCGAGCCCCGCACCCGATCCGAGCCCCACGACCGGCCCGAGCCCGGCCCCCGGCCCCACGTCGGGATCCGGCCCATCCCCGTCGCCCACCGACGAGCCGAGCACGAGCTCGCCGCCGACCAGCACCACCCGACCCAGCAGCGACCCGACCACCACCGCACCGCCGAGCAGCCAGGGGGAACCATGAGCTCCACCGCACGCCGCACCGCCGCCGAGGCGCGCCCCGCGCCCCGGATCAGCGTCATCGGGACCGGCTACCTCGGGGCGACGCACGCCGCCGCCATGGCCACCCTCGGGATGGCCACCGTCGGCTACGACACCGACCCGGCCAAGGTCGAGGCCCTGGCCCTGGGCAAGGTCCCGTTCCACGAGCCCGGCCTGGACGTCCTGCTCGGCGAGCAGGTCGAGGCCGGCCGGTTGAGCTTCACCTCGTCGCTCGAGGACGCGGTCGCCGCGTCCGACGTGCACTTCATCTGCGTGGGCACGCCCCAGCTCGCGACCAGCCACGGCGCGAACCTCAGCTACGTCGAGTCGGCGGTCACCGCCGTCGCCAAGGCGCTGACCCACGACGCGCTGATCGTGGGCAAGTCCACCGTCCCGGTGGGCACCGCGGCCCGGCTGCGCGAGCTCGCGGCCGCCCACGCCCCCGACGGCGTGAGCGTGGAGCTCGTGTGGAACCCGGAGTTCCTGCGCGAGGGCAAGGCCGTGCACGACACCCTGCACCCGGACCGCATCGTCATCGGCGGCGCCGGCCCGGCGGCCGAGGCGACGCTGCGCACCGTCTACGCCGGTCCGATCGCCGAAGGGGCGCCGGTGATCACCTGCGACCTGCCGACGGCCGAGCTGGTCAAGGTGAGCGCCAACGCGTTCCTGGCCACCAAGATCTCGTTCATCAACGCGATCGCGGGGGTCTGCGAGGCCGCGGGCGCGGACGTGACGGTGATCGCCGACGCGCTGGGCCACGACCCGCGGATCGGGCGGGCCTTCCTGGATGCCGGCCTCGGGTTCGGCGGCGGCTGCCTGCCCAAGGACATCCGCGCCCTCATGCACCGGGCCGGCGAGCTCGGCGCGCACCGGGCGGCCCGGCTGCTCCAGGAGGTCGACGAGATCAACATGGGCCAGCGCGAGCGCGTCGTGGCCCTGGCCACGCAGGCGTGCGGCGGGTCGGTGCTCAACCGGCGGATCGGCGTGCTCGGCGCGGCCTTCAAGCCGGAGACCGACGACGTGCGTGACTCCCCCGCGCTCAACGTCGCCGCCACCCTGCACCTGCGCGGCGCCCAGGTGACCGTCTATGACCCGGAGGCCGCCGACGCCGCGCGGCGCACGTTCCCCACGCTCGGGTACGCCACGTCGCCGGAGGAGGCCGTCGGAGGCACCGACGTGGTGCTGCTGCTCACCGAGTGGCCGCGCCTGGTCACCGCGGACCCGTCCGCGCTGGCGGCGCTCACGCTCACCCCGCGGATCGTCGACGGGCGCGGCAAGCTCGACGCGGCGCGCTGGCGGGCGGCGGGGTGGGAGTTCCGGGGCTTGGGCCGTACGGCCTGAGCAAGGCGCGAGAGCCACTACCCTGGTCCGCGCAGCCCGACAGGGCCGTGCGGACGTAGCTCAATGGTAGAGCCCCAGTCTTCCAAACTGGCTACGCGGGTTCGATTCCCGTCGTCCGCTCCGATGTTTCCGCAGGTCAGAGGCCTGCGGAGGCCATGTCATACCCCCCGTGGACCCTCGTTCCAGGCCCGTCGTGCCATAACGTGCCACTTCGGCCCCCGGGGAGAGACCTCGCAATGTCCACAATGCGTGTCGCCAGTCGCCGTACCAGCGGCGCCATCCGCCACCTACCCTCGGGCCGCTGGCAGGCCCGCTACACCGGCCCGGACGGGGCGATGCGGACGCTGGGAACCTTCGCCACCAAGGCCGAGGCCGACCAGGGGCTGGCCCAGGAGGTCTCCCGGATCTCTCGCGGCGAGTGGCGCGACCCGCGCCTCGGCGAACAGCTGCTCAGCGAATGGCTACACGGCTGGATTGCCACCCGCACCGACATCGCCGAGTCCACCCGGGCGCTGTACCGGCAGTCCGTAGCCACCTGGATCGATGCCCCGCTGCCCACCACCGGTCGCACCGGCGAGCCACGCACCGTGTACCTGGGGATCCGGACCCTCGCGTCGATCACGCCCGCCCTCGTGCGCGAGTGGCACCACGCCGTGATGACCGAGTCGACCCGACGAGAGACCGAACGCTGGCACGCGCAGACCGCTCACCCGAAGCGGGCCGCGGCCGCGATCCGCGCCTGGGCGGCCGAGCAGGGCGCACCGCTCGCCCCCGCTGGGCGCATCCCGTCCTGGGCGCGGGAGGGCTGGCTCGCGGCCACGGGCGGTTCCCTGCCACCGGCCCGACCGCTGCGCCGCAACGCAGGTCAGACCGCAGCGACCCGGGCCTACGGGGGGCTGCACGCCGGGCTGGCGCAGGCAGTGGCCGACGGTCTCATCCTGGCCAACCCGTGCGCGATCAAGGGCGCGGGTCAACGCGACGCCCGCGACCGCGCAGAGCGGCGCATCGTCACGGCCGAGGAGGTCTGGGCCCTGGCGGACGCCATGCCGGAGCGCTACTCCGCCGCGGTGATCGTCGCGTTCTGCTCCGGCCTGCGCGCCGGCGAGCTGTCTGCCCCTGCAGCGCAAGCACATCGACCTCGCCGCCGGAACGGTCCGCGTCGAGCAGACGCTCGCGCCGCCCTCGCTGGGCCAGGGCTGGTTCTCCGCACCCAAGACCGCGGCCGGTCGGCGCACCGTCGCGCTCCCGCAGGTGGCCGTCGAGGCCCTGGCCGAGCATCTGGCTCAGTTCACGCCTACCGGCTCCGAGGCGCTCGTGTTCGGCACAGCCAGCGGGCAGCCGCTGCACCACCCGCAAGCAGCAGGTCCTGCCAGGAGGCGGGACACGCCAACGAAGGCATCAAACAGCGACGCGCCTCCCGCTGCGCCAGACCATGCCGCTGCGCTACCGATCCCGAGATCGCCGAAGGTGTCCAGGTCGGTGTGTAGGGCGGTGAGGTTGGCCGGCGGGCGGGTCGTGCGGCGGGCCCGTTGTTCATGGTCCGCTGGAAGCGCTCGACCAGCCTCACGTCGACCGCTGTCTTGCCTCCTCGAGGCTGCGGTCGAAGCCGTCGAGCCCTCGACGGAACTCGATCTTCCGCGCCGCCTTCGCAGTGAGCCCGTATCGTTCTGCCAACGACTCGGACAGTCGTCGCTGAACGCGAAACCACAGAATCACGACCGCGAGGTAGACCACAAACAGCACCGCAAGAAGGGCAAGAGACCAGCCGAACCCCAGCAACTCACCCGCTAGCCAGAGAAGTGGCACCGAGGCTATCGCGATGATCCCCATCGCCATCATCTTGGTCCCCAACTCCACGACCCACGCGGCCTCCCGCCGCGTAAGGCGCCCGCCGTATGCCTCGTACAGCTTCGCGCCGCGTTCAACGCGGTGCTCAGTGGAGTGCACTAGGGCGCCCCTCCCGTCCTCCATCCGAAGGTGTCCGCCGCCGTTGCGAGTCCTGCGGGGACCCCGGTCATGAATCCGGAAGCACTGGACGCCCCACTGATCGTCTGCAGGCTCGCGACCTCAGAGGCTGCGAGAGTACCGCCGCGTGTGAGTAGGAGACCATCCGCCACGACGCCGGTACCCGACGCAAGAGTAGACACCACGCCGAACACCTCCCCAACGCACCCTGCGCCAACGCCGTTGGCGCAAGCATCCTTGCCGGCAGCAGCGGCGACCGTTCCGAGGCCGACCGAGGTCGCGCCGACGGAGACAGCCGCGACCGTGCTGAGTTCGGCCACGAGACCGACTCCGGTGAGGGCGAGGGCGACTGTCCCAGCCCCGAGTGCGACGTACCCCCAGGTCTTCTTTCTCCACGTGGTGGGGTTCCACCACACCTCGCGTGATGCGTTGCCCGGTCCTGCCGCCGCATGGGGGTCGAAGCCCGGCGGCGCGGCACTGACGCGGTCCTCGAGCGGGGTCTCGGAGATCGGGAGCTGGAACGCCAGGTGATCTGCGGCTCGCTGCGTCGCGGGGCGTAGTTCGCCGTTCTGGGCCCTCCAGTGATAGCCACCAAAGAGTTCGGTATTGAGCGTTGGCGGCGCCTCACGCGTGGTGGGGCCGTTGCGCTTGATGCTGGCGGCGGTGCCGAGGTCGTCCGCCATCGAGTTGCTGGCCCTGCCAGGAATCTTGACGCGGGACAGTCGAGCCAGGAGATGATCTCGACCCCGGCGGTGTGGGTCAGGTGCCAGTGCGTCATGTCGGACTGCCAGCAGCTGTTCGGGGCGGGGGCCTGGAACCGGGTCCAGGACGAGCGTGGACGCTTGTGGGGCTGGGGTGTGACCCGGTCACCGGCGCGCAGGATCCGGTAGATCGTCGACGTCGAGGGCACCGTGAGGCCCTGGACGGCGAGCCGGTCGCGGATCGATTCGGCCCCGGCGTCCAGGCCCGCGGCGTCGAGCTCATCACGCAGCCCGAGCACCCGGGCCCGCGTGGCCGCCTCGGTCGCTCCCGGCGAGGTGTGGGGGCGTCTGGACCGCGGGGTCAGGCCCCCCTGGCCCTCGGCGCGGTAGCGCGAGACCAGCACCTGCACCCAGCGTCGCGAGACCCCGAAACGCCGAGCAGCATCCGACACCGACATGCCGCCATCGACCACCGCCATGACGATCACACGGTTCTTGTCGCCCTCACCCATGCCCGATCGTCACGACAGCGACCTGCGAACGATGTCCCGACACATCCGCGAACGATGTCCTGACACCAGACACCGTCGTCCGCTCCGAGCCGCCCGCCCGCTACGCCGGCAGCACGTACAGGTACATGAGCAGGTAGTGCAGCACGGCTGCGACGACCACCATCAGGTGCCACAGCTCGTGGAACCCGAACACCCCGGGCCACGGGTTCGGCTTCTCGATCACGAACACGACGAAGCCGGCGCTGTAGACCAGCCCGCCCGCGGCCATGAGCGCGTATGCCCCGAACGGCAGCGGGACGCCGGCGCCGACCAGCAGGACCGGCATCCACCCGAGGGCGATGTAGAGGGTGTTGGTGACGTACTTGGGCAGCTGCCGGTCCAGCGACCGCAGCACGATCCCGAGCACCGCCACCACCCAGACGGCGCCCAGGACCGCCCAGCCGTAGGCGTTGCGGAAGAGCACGAGCACGAGCGGCGTCACCGAGCCCGCGATCAGCAGGAAGACCGCGTCATAGTCCAGCGTCCGCAGCACCTCGTTGACCCGTGGACCGCGGTCGATGCCGTGGTGCAGCGTGCTGGTCACGAACAGCGCCACGACGGACAGGCCGTAGACGCTGAAGCCGACGATCTTCCACGGGTCGGCCTGCGCTGCCGCCTGGGTGATCAGCAGCGCGGCGCCGACCAGGGCGAAGCAGGCGGCGAACAGGTGCGAGACGGTGTTGAACCGCTCGTCGGTCACGTGGATGCTGCCGTCGCGGCTCCTGGGCGCTGTCTCCACGTGCTCCCCTGCTCCGCGTGGCGTCGTGGGCCGGGCGGCCTGCGGCTCGCGCCACGCCGCGGCGAGCCTAGCCGACCGCGCGAGGCCGGGAGGTCGCGGAAGGCCACTGCGCAGAAGACGGTCCGTCCGCGAGCTGCGCGGGGCCGCGGGACCTCATGGCAACACGGCGGAAGGGCTCGCCGAGGCGAGCGTCGTGACGGCGCTGCCGAGGGAGTAGTTCTCGATCGTCTCCGTGGCCATCCGGTGCGCACGCGTCGGGTCGAGCACGAGCCGCCCCACGACGTAGGCCATCGCGACCGCCGAAGGCGGGTCGGCGCGAGGCGGGGTGAGGCCCTCCCGGCTGCCCGCGTACTCCCCGCGCCGAGCCAGGACGCGGCCGGCGGTGGCGAGCACGCCGCGACGCCCGCCGCCGTCCGCCGCCGCGCCGAGAACCGCGTGGATCAGACCGTGGCTGCGCGCGGACAGGGTGCCGTCCGCCACGCTCGGCAGGTGCTCGCCGAGCGACAGCCGGACCTGGAGCTCGGGCAGGTTCACTCCGTTGACCAGCGCGTTCATCGGCTCGGTCAGACGCGGGTTCGGGTCGATGTAGGAGGCGCGACCCGAAGCCTCGTCCCAGAAGTAGTCGACCGAGAAGCCGCCGTGCCACCCCAGGACCCTCCCGAGCCGGCGCAGGTCGTCGCCCACGGCCGGCGGGTGGACACCGACCTTCAGCGCCGGACCACCGTTGATCCCCTCCACCAGCCGGCGGTCGGTGCGCAGCGCCGCCAGCCGACCCCGGTCGAACAGGGCGTGAGCCTGCTCGAAGGCGCCCGTGGCGTGGGCCTGGACGAGCAGGCCGTGCGGACCGTGCAGCTCGTCGACGAGGCCGGGAGCCTCCCACAGGCGATCCCCGTCGGACCGGTCCCGAACGCGCCACACGCCCACGCTGGCGGTGCCCACGGCCGTCTTGACCCAGCACGGGCGACCCAGGTCCGTCAGTGCGGCCTCCAGCTCGCGCCGGTCGTGGACGACCGTGGTCGCCGGGTGGCCCAGTCCCAGCTCGTCGAGCAGGACGAGGAACGCGGTCTTGGTCTGGACCCGGCGGAAGGACTCGAAGCTCGCCACGGCCAGACCCGTCAAGGGCTCGAGCCGGTCGTGCGCCCACGCGAAGAGGTACGCCTGCTCGTTGACCGGCAGCAGCACGTCGTACCGGTGCTCGGTGAGCACGCCCAGCACGGCCCGCAGGTAGCCGACGGGATCCTGCCCGGAGACGGGGCACCGGTGCACCCGCCCCACGAAGCGCGAGAACCGCGCGAGGCACGCCGGCTCGGGGTCGCAGACGTCGACCCGATACCCGGCGAGGCCGAGCGCCGTGATCGTCTCGCGGGCGTTGGTGCTCGACCCCTCCGACAGCAGGATCCGCGGCCGGCTCACGCCGGGCTCCCGGTGCGCCACGGCGCGAAGAGGTCGGTCAGGACGCGCTCGGCCTGCTCGGGCTCCGGTCCGGACCCGGGCACGAGCGCGTGCAGCAGGAGACCGTCGGCGAGCGCCATCAGCGCGACCGCGGCACCGCGCGCATCCAACGTCGGGTCGAGCGACCCATCGCGCTGGGCCGCCTGCAGCACCTCGACCAGCAGGCCCGCGAAGCGCTCGTGGTAGCCGCTCTTGAGCGTGGCCAGGTCGGGGATCGCCTCGGCCAGCAGGAAGCCCTCGACCCACAGGCGCAGGAACGCTCGCTGGTCCTGCTCGAGGGACCCTGTGAAGGCCGCCAGCAGCGCATCGACGTCGCCATCACGGGCGGCCTCGGCGAGCGCGGCGTAGCGCCGCTCGAAGACGTGCTCGGAGGCCGCGAGGAACAGCTCCTCCTTGCTGGCGACGTAGGTGTAGACGGCGCCCTTGCTGAGGCCGCACACCTGGCAGACGGCGTCGATCGTGGTCGGGCCGTAGCCGCGCTCGGCGAACACCTGGACGGCGGCGGTGACGATCCGCGCACGCTGTGCTCGCGAGCGCTCGGCGGAGACGCGTGGCATGCCGCCAACAATAGAAACCGACCGGTCAGTTTTGCAACCGATGTCGCGCGCCGGATCGCAACCGACCGTCGTGGATCTCCAGGACCCGGTCCGCGTCACGCAGCAGCAGCGGGTCGTGGGTCGCCACCAGGGTCGCCATCCCGCGGCGGTGCGTGAGGTCCTGCAGCAGCGCCATGATCTCCAGGCCGGTGGTCGAGTCGAGCTGGCCGGTGGGCTCGTCGGCCAGCAGCACGGCCGGCTCGGCGACCACCGCCCTGGCCACACCGACGCGCTGGAGCTGGCCGCCGGACAGCTGCGCGGGGGTCTGCCGGGCGTGCCGGGTCAGCCCGACCGCGTCGAGCGCCGCCGCGACCCGGTCCGCGCGCTCGCGGGCCGGCACGCGCAACAGCCGCAGCGGGACCTCGACGTTCTCCTGCGCGGTCAGCTCGGGCAGCAGCCCGAAGGACTGGAAGACGAAGGTGATGTGCGTGCGGCGCAGCGCCAGCAGCTCGGCCTGGCCCAGGCCCGCGAGGTCGACGCCGTCCACCAGGACCTGTCCGGAGGTCGGCTCGTCCAGGCCACCCATCAGGTTGAGCAGGGTCGTCTTGCCGGAGCCGGACTTGCCGGCCAGCGCGACCAGCTCGCCCGGCGCGACCGACAGCGACGCCTCCACCACGGCGTGCACCGGCCCGGCGCCCGAGGTGAACGTCCGGGAGACCGCGACGGCCTCGAGCGCGGCGGTCATGCCGGTCCCCCTTCGAACCGGCCGTCGTCGAACCGGACGTCGTCGAACGGGACGTCGTCGAACCGGCCATCATCGACCGGCACGTCGTCGGGCGGCGCGGCGGGCGGCGCCTCCGAGGCCGGGCTCTCCCCCTGCCCGGGGTACACCTGCACGTGGTCCGGCTCGAGGGTGAGGCGGACCCGGTCCGCCAGGCCCAGGCGCTCGACGTACTCGCGCGGCAGCTGGAGGCGGCCGACCTTGTCGATGACGGTGAACTCCTCGGCGAGGTGGTGCTCGGCGCCGTGGCGGACCACCTCTCCCGACACCCGGCCGTCGCGGATCTGCACGGTGCGGCTGACGTGGTCGCTGACCGCGCGGTCGTGGGTCACCACGAGCGTCGTGACGCCCAGCGCGGCGTTGACGTCGCGGATCGCCTCGAGCACCTCGGCCGAGGTGGCCTCGTCCAGCTGGCCGGTGGGCTCGTCGGCCAGCAGCACCTGCGGATCGTTGGCCAGCGCGATCGCGATCGCGACCCGCTGCTGCTGGCCGCCGGACATCTGCTCCGGGCGCCGGTCGGCCAGGTCGGCCACGTCGAGCAGGTCCAGCAGGTCCAGCGCGCGCCTGCGGCGGGCCGCGCGGCGTCCCGAGCCACCGGCGAGCAGCATCGGCAGCTCGACGTTCTCCACCGCGGACAGGTAGCCGACCAGGTTGTCCCCGGTCTGCTGCCAGACGAACCCCACGTCGCTGCGGCGGTAGGCCTGCCGGCCACGGCGGTCCAGGGCCACCAGGTCCCGCCCGGCCACGCGCACCACACCGGCCGACGGCAGGTCCTGCGCACCCAGGATCGCCAGCAGGGTCGACTTGCCGGACCCCGAGGCGCCGACGACGGCGACCAGCTCACCCTCCTCGATGCGCAGCGAGAGGCCCTGGAGGGCCTGCACCTCCACGCCGTCACCGCGGTAGATCCGCACCAGGTCCTCGCAGACGATCATGAGTCCTCCCCAGCACGAAGCACGACGGCGGCGCTGCGGCGCGCCGCCGCGAACGCCGAGACGACGACGGCCAACCCCGCGGCCAGCAGCACGGCCACGACGGCGCCGCCGAGCGTGGCGGGGTCCACCGCCAGGCCGGGCTGGGCGCCGCCGCCCGTGAACGGACGCACGTCGGTGGTCGCCAGCAGGAGCCCGGTCAGGGCCAGGCCCAGCACCGCACCCGCAAGCACGGCGACCGCGACCACCGGCCCGGCTTCCCACAGCACGAGCCGGAACTCGGCACGCGGCGGCAGGCCCATCGTGCGCAGCACGGCGATCACCCGGGTACGGCGCGCCGAGCGGTCCGCCAGGGCGAGCGCCAGCGCGAGCACCGCCGCGAGCAGGCCCACGACCATCACCACGCCGATCCCCGTGCTCATCGCCGTCGCGGTCGGCGCCGTGCGCAGCTGGTCCAGGCGGTCGCGCGCCGTGGAGACGGTGATCCCCGGGCCGACGACCTCGCGCGCCGCGTCCGCGACGGTCGCGGGGTCGGCCGACGGGTCCAGGGCGAGGTAGGTCACGGTGACCACCAGCGGCGTCGTCGTCCCGGCCAGCGACTCGCGGTTGACGACCATCCAGTCCTGGGCGCCGGTCAGGCCCGGTGCGGCAGGAGCCGTCGCAGTCACCGTCAGGGTGACCGCGGGCGACGTCTCCAGCGTGACCGTGTCCCCGACGTGCACCGGCATCGCGTCGGACACCACGATCCCGCCGACGGGAGGCACCGCCACGGCGCCGTCGACCCCGCGCTGCGCCGCGGCGAGGTCGGGCCCGGCGGCGTAGAGCTTGGTGAGCAGGGCGGACTCCCCCACGTCCAGCGCGACCGAGGTCGAGGTCTGCACCGGAGCCACCGCCGCCACCCCCGGGACCTCACGCAGCGCGTCGATGCGGCCCTGGTCGACCAGCCCGGCGACGCGCACGTCCGCCCCGACGTACGCCATCGCCGCCGACGTGCGCCCGGCGTCGACGCTGGACGTGGCCAGCACCCCGAGCAGCGCCACCGCAGTGCCGGCCACCGTCGCGACCGTCGCGGTCATCGGGGCCGCCCGGCGCACGGCGAGCGCGGCACCCAGCGGCGCCACGAGGTCGTCACGTTCCCCCAGGCGGCGGGCCAGCGGGCCCAGCACGAGCGGCACCAGCCGCACGCACGCCAGGGCAGTGACCACCGTGAGCAGCAGCGGCGCGGCCACCGCCAGGAGGTCGGTGCCGGCCGAGTCCTCCGTGCCACGCACCACGAGCTGGACCAGCGCCACGACGGCGAGCAGGGCGAGCGTCACCTCGAGCGCCACGCGCGGGGCCGCGGCCCTGCGCGGCACCGGCGACCCGGTGGCCATGGCCAGCACCGGCGCGAGGCCCACCGCCGCGGGACCGAGCCACCACCAGGGTGTGACGTCCACCGGGACCAGCCGCTGGGCGGCGAGCCCGCCGAGCGCCGCCGCGGGCAGGCACACGAGCGCGGCCTCCACGCTCAGCAGGCTGCGGTGCTGGGTGAGCGTCCCGCCCCGCTGGGCCATCAGGTGCTGGCCGCCCCGCCGCGGCGCGACCACCACCTGGGCGGCGAGCGCCAGCAGGGCGAGCAGCACGCCGGCAGGCGCAGCGACGGCCAGGCCCAGCACCGACTGCGCGGTGCTCGCACGGGCCAGGACCTCGTCGATCCTCGCCGGGGCGTCGGTGGCGAAGGTGTACCCCATCTGCCCCGCATCCAGCCCGGTGCGCAGCTCGTGGGCGAGCTGGGCAGCGTTCTGGGCGTCGATGCCGGTGGTGTCCAACGGGTACCAGAGCCGGCCCACCTGTGGCACGACCGCCATCGCGGTGCTGACCACGCCGGCCCCGGCGGAGACCAGGCCCCGGACGGTGACGATCATGCCGGTCTCGTTGGTGCCGGAGAACGTCGGGCGAAGCAGCGGCGCAGCGTTCTGCCAGTAGTCCGAGTGCGGGTCGTCCGCCTCGAAGGTTCCCACGAGCGCCACCTCGACCGGCAGGCCGTTCGCGTCGGCGGTGCCCGTCGCGCGCACGTCGCCGACCTTCCAGCGCATCTCGTCCGCCGACTCCACCGACATCGCGACCTCGATCCGGACCCAGCCGTCCTCGCTGGGCTCCGGTACCTCGATCGCGGGCAGCCGCCCCTCGACGATCCGCGCGTGGTCCCACACGTCGGGTGCGCTCGCCGGCTCGACGTACATCAGCCCGCGGTCGGGCACGCTCGCGTCCAGGGCCGACAGCGGCGCCCAGGTCATCCACGCCTGGCCCTCGCCGAGCATCCCGCGCAACAGCTCGGGCATCGCCGCGCGGTTCTGGGTCAGTGCGGCCATCAACGGCTGCCACACCCGCGAGGCGGTCGACTCGCTCGGCGGCGTCTCGGGGCCGGGCAGCTGGAGCGGGAGCCTGCCGGGCTGGGTCGACGGGTCGACGAAGGTGGCCGAGGCGGACCCCAGGTCGCGGCGTAGCTCGTGGGTGACGGTGGTGTCCAGCCAGCGGGGCCAGACCATGGCCAGCGCGGACGTCGCCGCGATCACGACCGCGAGCACCACCCAGCGCGTCCCGGACAGCCGCAGGTGCCGCAGCAGCAGGCGTACCCACGTCACGACGCCACCCCCGGGACCAGCGCCGCGGTCGCCGCGGCGGCCGCGACACCCACGCCGGCGGCCGCCAGCACGGTCGCGGCGCGCGCCACCCGGCGCGCCGACGCGCCCGCGCGGCCCGCGGCCACCCCGCGCAGCCGCCCGTCGTCGAGGCGCCGCTCCTCGCGCCGGCCCAGGACGTCGCCCGCGAGCGCGAGGACGCCGACGACCGAGGTGCCGACCGCCGCCGCCGACCACGCCGCGACGACGCCGTCCCCGACGGCCCGCGTCGCGTAGGTCGCAGCCCCGCTCGCCAGCGCGGCGAGCACCGGCACCGGTCCGAGGTGCCCGGACACCCGGCGCACCGACAGCAGAGGCACCAGGCCCCGGGCCAGCCGCGCGGGCGGCACCAGGACACGCGCGACCAGCGGCGCCACGAGCGCCCCGACCAGCCCGGCGCAGACCAGCACGAGCGCCGGGGCCACGGTCGCCACCGCTCCTCCGGGCGCGCGCACCAGCTGCCACACGCCGAGGGCAGTCGCGACGACGAGCACCGAGGCCCCGACCGCCGTGGTGACCCCGGGCGGCGGGCCGGACCGGTCGACGGGCAGAGGTCTCCTGGCCGGGACGAGCGCGCCCGCGCCGCCGGCCAGACAGGCGGCGACGGCCCACGACGCCGGAACCCCCGCGACGACACCGGCCGCCAGGCCGAGCAGGCCGCCCAGCGCCGCGGCCGCGACCGCCCCCGGCGCCTCGCGGGAAAGCAGCGGCCCCGACCGAGCCCCCCGCGCGCGCAGCAGGGTCCGCTCCCGACGGGTCCGCGCCTCGAGCAGGCCGACGGCGGCCCACAGGCCGGCCAGCCCCGCGGCACCACCGGTCATGACCGCCGCGCGCGAGTCCCGGCGGGCGGCCGACGCCGCGTCGGCGATCCCGGACAGGTTCGGACCGCCCTCGGCGTCGATCGACGCGCCCTGCACCAGCAGGCCCGCCCCGGCCAGGGCGTCCGGGACCGCGTCGAGCCGCTCCGCCAGCCGGACCATCTGGTCGGTGGTCAGGTCCCGGACCTCGGGCACCACCGTCCAACGCACCAGCGGTCGCTGCGCAGCGCTGTTCACGACGGCGTCGTCGGCGGCGAGCAGCGGGCCCACGGCGCCCCTGAGGCCGCTCATCGTGCCGCGGGCCAGGCCCGGGTCGGCGAACCAGAGCGGATCGGACGGGTCCACGGGCTTCCAGGTGCCGACCACGTCCACCGGTACGCCGGCGCTGCCGACGAGCAGCCGGCTGCCGGCCGCCAGGCCCGCCGCGTCCGGAGCGACCACCTCGGCGGCGCCGTCCGCGCGCGGTGCCCGGCCGGTCACGATCTCCGCGTGCGTGGCCCAGTCCGGGACGTGCGCGAGCACCACGCTGCGGGTGGCGCCGGCGCCGTCGGCGGGCCGGGCCTCGAGCGGGTACGTCAGCCGGGTGGTGAGCACCGGGACGTCGTCGAGCAGCTCACCGAGCACCGCGTCGGCGCCCGAGAGCTGCGCCCCGGCGTCGTCGGCCGAGCTCGTGGTCACGCGCACGCCGCGTTGGGCCGCGTCCAGGGCGACGGCCGCCTCGCGCACCAGCGCGTCGGTCCGTTGCGCGGTGCGGCCCACGACCAGCGCGGGCACCGCCACGGCGAGCGTCACGGCCGCGGCCAGGAGCACGAGGGCGACGCCGCGCCGTCGCGCGATCCAGGTGCCGCCGCGAGTAGCCACGAGGATCCCGGGCTCCCTTCCCGCGGCGACCTCGTCGAGGTCCGACTGGTCGAAACGCTATGACACATCGGCCCCCAGGACGGAGAGATCCACGCGGTGCCGCGAATCATCGGGTCAATCTCGCCGAGGAGCCTCCGCGGACCGAGGCGGCCGGCATCCGGGACAGCTGCGACGGGGAGTGCCCAGAGCGACGCGAATCGGCTGCAGTCGTGCAGGAATACGTGTCAGACTCGCGGTGGCTGCCGACTCGCGGACGCCTCGGGCGAGATCGGGTGCGTCGCCAGGCACCGCGCCAGCGCGACAGATGCATCCGATGTATTAGCCCAGGGCTCCGCGGTCATCGGGAGCATCGGATCCCTACGGCGGGAGGCAGGTCGATGGAGACCACGCCAGAGCAGATCGAGGCGCACGTGAGCGCGGCCCATGAGGCCTACGAGGCGGCGCGCGACGTCCCGCCTGCCGTGCGCGCCAGATGGTTGACGGCGGTGGCCGACCGACTGGACGCGCACGCCGCCGAGCTGGTGGCCCTCGCGGTCGAGGAGACGCACCTCACGCAGCCGCGGCTCACCGGTGAGCTGACCCGGACGACCTTCCAGGCGCGCCTGCTGGCCGCGGAGGTCGTCGCCGGCGAGCACCTGGACGCCACCATCGACCACGCCGACACCTCGTGGGGCATGGGCCCCCGCCCGGACCTGCGCCGCGTCAACGTGCCCCTCGGGGTGGTCGCGGTGTTCGGCGCCTCGAACTTCCCCTTCGCGTTCAGCGTGTTCGGCGGCGACACGGTCTCCGCCCTCGCCGCGGGGTGCTCGGTGGTCCACAAGGTGCACAGCGCGCACCCCAGGCTCGGTGCGCGCACCGCGGAGCTGGTGGTGAGCGCGCTCGAGGACGCTGGAGCCCCCGCCGGGCTGTTCTCCTCGGTCCACGGCCGCCCCGCCGGGCCGGCGCTCATCGACCACCCCCTGACCCGGGCGGGGGCGTTCACCGGCTCCGAGCACGCCGGGCGGCTCCTGTTCGACCGTGCGAACGCCCGGCCGGTGCCGATCCCGTTCTACGGCGAGCTGGGCAGCATCAACCCGGTGTTCGTCACGCGCGCGGCGTGGCAGGCGCGCGGCGACGAGATCGTCCGCGGCTACGTCGCGTCGTACACGCTCGGCGTCGGCCAGTTCTGCACCAAGCCCGGCGTCCTGGTGGTGCCGGCCCCGGTCGACGAGCGCCTCGCCACCCTGGAGGCCGCGGCCCGGGACGTCGCGCCCGCGGCGATGCTCACGCCGAGGCTCGCCTCGAGCTTCCGGATCGCGCGTGACGCCCTCGTCCAGCGCGGCGGGGTCGACCTCCTCATCCGCGGCGACGCCTCCGACACCCCCGCCCCCACGCTGATGGCCATCTCCGCCGACCGCGCCCGCGCGGACCGGTCCGTCCTCGCCGAGGAGGTGTTCGGGCCGGCCAGCCTGCTGGTGGGGTACGACGACGAGGCGGAGTTGCCCGGCCTCGCCGCGCTGTTCGAGGGGCAGCTCACCGCGACGCTGCACGCCGAGCCGGCGGATGACGTAGCAGCCCTGGTGCGCGCGATCGCCGACCGTGCAGGGCGCGTGCTGTGGAACGGGTGGCCCACCGGGGTCTCCGTGACGTACGCCCAGCAGCACGGAGGCCCCTACCCCGCCACGACGGCACCGTCGACGACCTCCGTGGGCACGGCGGCCATCAGGCGGTTCACCCGCCCGGTCGCGTACCAGGCGTTCCCCGACCACCAGCTGCCACCGCCGCTGCGCGAGGCGAACCCGTGGGGCGTGCGGCGTCGCGTCGACGGTGCGTGGCACGAGCCCGACCGCGCGAGGTGAGCCGGAGCGCCGGCCTGTCCGGGTCACCCGGTGGGCGGCGCACCTCAGGACCGCTGGTCGACCTGGGTCCCGAGCCAGTCCTCGAGGGCGAGTACGTGCGTCGCGGCGCGCAGCCGGGCGCGCTCGACGTCACGCGCCGCGATCGCGTCGACGATCCCGTCGTGCTCGGCGATCGAGGTGGCCGCCGTCGTGTCGCGCGCGACCAGCCGCAGCGTCCGGGCGGGAGCCGTCTGGCCGCCGAGCATGTCCGCCAGCGCGGCGAGCGCCGGGTTGCCGCACGTGGCCGCGATCCGGCTGTGGAACTCCCGGTCGAGCTCGATCATGCGAGCAGGGTCGAACGGCACGTCAGCGGCGACCTCGCGCAGCCGGTCGTTCAGGGCGCGCAGCTCCTCGACATCGTGCTCGTCGGCGTGGACGCACGCACGGGCGGCGGCCTCCGAGTCGAGCAGGCGGCGGACCTCCAGGAAGTGGATGGCGGTCGCGGGGTCGTGGAAGTTGACGATGAAGCTCACGGCCTCGAGCACCAGGCCCGGCGCGAGGCTCGTGACGAAGGTGCCCGCGCCCTGGCGGGTCTCCAGGACCCGGAGGACGCCGAGGGCCCGGACCGCTTCGCGCAGCGAGTTGCGGGAGAGCCCCAGGCGGCTCGCCAGGATCTTCTCGACGGGCAGACGGTCCCCGGGCTTGAGCTCGCCGGAGACGATCATGGCCTTGATCTTCTCGATCGCCTCATCCGTGACAGCCATCGCCGCATCCCCCGCCTTCGACGTCGTCGTCGGGCGACATCCTAAATGATCCGACGAGTTGGCGACATACCCGCGAGAGACCCGATCACTCGAGAGGGCGTCGCGCCCGCCCGAATGGGATCGGTTCCGGTGTGATCAGGGAGTCATCGATGAACGTTCGGTAACAAGTTAGGCGTTCCTGACCTGCGAAGATACTGGTCCCCTGCACCGGGATGGCCCGCTGTCCGCCTCGCCGCGCAGCGTCACCGAGCCGTTATCGAAACCTCCTTGACGTCCCGAGAACGCCACCGTTACGCTGCCGAGCAATGCCAAGTCATCGGGTCAATGAGGACCATGGCAGGTGAAGTCGGTCGCCCGTAGGCCCGGCGGTCGAGTTCCCCGGTAGCAGCACGACCGATGCGCAGGAGTCGACGATGACCCCAGTCCGTGACGCACTCCCGGTGTTCCAGCAGCACACGCACCGGCTCCTGCGGGACATGCACATCCCCGACTGGGACCCGGGGTTCCTGTCCGACTACGACCCGGACCGCCTCGCCCAGCAGTGCGCCGACGCCGGGCTCGACGCGGTGATGATCTACGCCAAGTCCCACGTGGGCCTGTGCACCTACCCGACGCGGATCGGTCGGCCGCACGGCAACCTGACCGGTCGTGACGCGCTCGGCGAGCTGAACGACGCCCTGCGGTCCCGGGGCATCTCCACGATGGCCTACCAGAGCATCACGTTCGACAACTGGGCGGCGACCACGCACCCCGAGTGGGCACAGGTCGATGTGCTCACGGGCCGTCCGCTGCACGACCGCACCCGCTACGGCGTGTGCTGCCCCAACAACGCCGAGTACCGCGACTACGAGCTTGGGATCATGGAGGAGATCCTGACCGGCTTCGAGTTCGACGGCATCTGGCTGGACATGATCTTCTTCCTCGCGATCTGCGCGTGCCCCGCGTGCCGCGACCGGCTGCAGGCCGAGGACGGCATCGAGATCCCCCGCACCGTGGACTGGACCGACCCGGCGTGGGCCACGTTCCAGGCGGCACGACGGCGCTGGATCGGCGAGTGGACCGAGGTGCTCATCGCCCGGGCCGAGGAGCTGCGCCCCGGCATCGCGATCACGCACAACCTCGCCAACGCGCTCTCCGGCTGGCACTGCGCACAGCCGCTCGGTGCGGGCCGCCTCGACACCTACACCTCGCTCGACCTGTACGGCGACCGGTTCGAGCACCTCGTCGTCACCAAGATGGCGCAGCACCTGAGCGCCAGCCAGCCCGCCGAGCTCATGGTCAGCGTCGGGGTCGACCTCGTCGACCACGTGACGCTCAAGACCACCGCCCAGCTCACCGCCGAGGGGCTCGCCGCCACGGCCACCGGCTCGGCGTTCATCGTGATCGACGGCATCGAGCCCGACGGCAGTGAGCACGCCGGCAACTTCGAGGTCCTCCGGGACGCGTTCCGGGCGATGGCCCCGTACGAGGAGTACGTCGGCGGCCGGCCGCTCGAGGACGTGGCCATCTACCTCTCGGACCACTCGTTCGTCGACTTCGCCGACAACGGTTCGCCCGCCGGCCCGCCCACCCGGCTCGGCGGGACGCCGTTCCCGCACGTGCTCGCCGCCCGCGGCGCGGCGCGCGCGCTCACCGAGGCGCACATCCCGTTCGGCGTCCTGACCGAGTCGGACCTCGACAAGCTCGCCGACTACCGCGTCGTGGTGCTCCCGGACGTCTCGCGGATGACCGCCGAGGAGGCGCAGGCCATGCGCGCCTACGTGGCCGACGGCGGGCACCTGTACGCGAGCGGCTACACCTCCCTGGTGGAGGTGACCGGGGTCCGCCACGACGACTTCATGCTCGCCGACGTGTTCGGCGCCTCGTTCGCCGGCGAGGAGGACCGGCGCGTCGCGTTCCTCACGCCGGACACCGACGAGGTCCGGGCCGCCGTGTGGCCGCAGCCCGCGATCAGCGAGCCCTACAACGAGGAGTGGGGCGTGCCGCACGAGCCGAAGCCGCTGTGCACCGCGCCCCGGGCGGACGCGACCAGCGGCGCGCGGCTCGCCCACCTGACCCTGCCGTACGGCGGCCCGGCCTGGGGGTCGGTCGACGACACCTCGTGGGCCTCGATCCACTCGGCACCGCCGTGGGCGCACACCGAGCACGCCGCCCTGGTCCGCAACGGCTTCGGCCAGGGCGTGGCGGTCTACAGCACCATGGTCCTCGAGCGGGCCCAGCCGCAGGCCAGCCGCACGCTGTTCACCGCACTGGTCCGGGACCTGCTCGGCTCCGAGCCCACGTTCGAGGCGAACGCCCGCACGTCGGTCTGGGTGAGTGCCTACGACCAGGACGAGGACGACCGGGTCCTGGTGTGCCTGCACCACTACGGCGTCGAGCAGCCCGCGCCCGTCGAGCCGGTGGCGGTCACCGTGCGCGCACCGGCGGGGCGCTCGTTCACCGACGCAGCGGACGGGCCCGGGGCGCGGGTGACCGGATCCCGGATCGCGGGCGACGCGATCGTCGTCGACGTCGACCTCACCGCCGAGCTCGGCTTCGTCCTCCTGAGCTACGCCTGACCGATCCGAGGGAGCCAGCCATGCGCGCAGCGCTGTTCGTCGGGGTGGACCAGGCGCTCGAGATCACCGACCTCACGCCGCTGGACCCCGGTCCCTCGGACGTCGTGGTCGAGGTCGGTGCGAGCGGCGTGTGCCACAGCGACCTCTCGGTGGTCAACGGCGGGCGCCCGCTGGCCGGCCCCGCGGTCCTCGGGCACGAGGCCGCCGGCACCGTGGTCGCGGTCGGCTCGGAGGTCCGGCTGGTCTCGCCGGGCGACCGCGTCATCACGACGTTCATCCCCGCGTGCGGTCGGTGCTACTGGTGCCTGCGCGGGCAGTCCAACCTCTGCGAGCTGGCCTTCGACGTGGCCGCCACCCCACGCGAGATGCTGCCGGACGGGAGGACCGCCACCGCGTTCCTCGGGCTGGGCACGTTCGCCGAGCAGATCACCGTCCACGAGGCATCGGTCGTCCCGGTCCACTCCGACCTGCCCGACGACCAGCTCGCGCTCCTCGGGTGCGGGGTGACCACGGGCGTGGGTGCAGTGCTCCGCACGGCGCAGGTGCGCCCGGGCGACACCGTCGCGGTGATCGGCTGCGGGGGTGTCGGGCAGGCCGTGGTGCAGGGCGCGGCGCTCGCCGCTGCCGGCCGCGTGATCGCCGTCGACCCGGTGGCCTGGAAGCGCGACGTCGCACTCCGGCTCGGCGCGACGCACGTCGTGGACCCGGCCGCGGAAGACGTGCGCGAGGCGGTGCTCGCACTGACCGACGGACGCGGCGTCGACCATGCGTTCGAGGTGACCGGCAGCCCCACGGTCGTGTCCGAGGCGCTCGACCTCACCAGGCGCGGCGGCGAGGTCCTGGTCCTCGGCATGCCGCGCTTCGACTCCTAGATATCGATCCCGGCGCTGCCGTTCTTCGCGACGGGCAAGCGGGTCGTCGTCTCCAAGTACGGCGACGCCCAGGTCCGCACGGACATCCCGACCATCGTCGGGCTCGCCGAGTCGGGCCGCCTCGATCTGGCGGCCCTCGTGACCAGGCGCGTCTCGCTCGACGACGTCAACGAGGCCCTGCGGGCCATGACCGACGGGGAAGTGATCCGAAGTGTCATCGTCTGAGGCACCCCAGATCGGCTTCGGGACCGCGCCGCTCGGGGGGATGTTCACCCCGGTGCCCGCCGCGCAGGCGAAGGCCGTGCTGGACGCCGCGTACGACCGCGGCATCCGGTGGTTCGACACCGCGCCCATGTACGGCTACGGGAACGCCGAGCGACGGGTCGGCCACTTCCTCGACGGGGTCGACGACCGCGAGAACCTGACGCTGACCACCAAGGCGGGCCGCGTCATGCGCCCCCGCCGGTGGCCGGGCGTCCCCGTGCAGGCCGAAGACGACCTGTGGCTGAGCCGTGCGCCGTTCGCCCAGCAGTTCGACTACAGCTACGACGGCCTGATGCGGTCGGTCGAGGCCAGCCTGCAGCGGCTCGGCGTCGAGCGGCTCGACGCCGTCTTCATCCACGACATCGGCCGCGACACCCACGGCGACCGGAACGAGGAGTACCTCGGGCAGCTGAGGGCCGGCGGCTACCGCGCACTGGCCGACCTCAAGGCGGCCGGCGTGGTGGACGCGATGGGCGTCGGGGTCAACGAGGTCGAGGCGCTGCGCACCTGCCTGGACGACACCGACCTGGACATCTGCCTGCTGGCCAACGAGTTCACCCTGCTCAACCAGCCACCGGACGAGAACGTGTTCGACGAGTGCCGACGCCGCGGGGTCCGGCTGGTCGCGGGCGGCGTCTACAACTCCGGCGTGCTCGCGGGCGGGGACCACTTCGTCTATCGCGACGCACCCGCCCCGATCCGCGAGCGGGTCGCGGCGCTCGCCGCCACCTGCGCGGCGCTGGATGTCCCGCTCAAGGCCGCTGCGATGCAGTTCGTCACGGGTAGCCCCTACTTCGCGTGCGTCCTGCTCGGCGCACGGTCCGTCGACGAGCTCGACGACTCGCTCGCGATGCTGCGCACCCCGCTGCCCGACGCGCTGTGGCGCGAGCTCGTCCGGCGCGGGCTCGTCGACGAGCGCTGGATCGCGAGCCGACGCGACGAGGGGACCAGGCCATGATCGACGCTCACGTGCACGTGTGGCAGATCGCCCGCGGCGACTACGACTGGCTCGCAGGCGAGGACGCGGCGCTGCGTCGCGACTTCACGCTCGAGGACTGGGCGACGGCGTCCGCGCCGACCCCCGTGACGGCCGCAGTGCTGGTCCAGGCGACCCCCACGGCAGCCGAGTCGACGTTCGTCCGGTCGGTGGCCGCCGCGAACCCGGACCGCGTCGTCGGCGTCGTGGGCTGGGCGGCGCTCGAGGACGCCGACGCCCCGGCGAGCGTCGCCGAGCTGGCCGAGGATCCGGTGGTCGTCGGCGTGCGGCCGTGGCTGCAGGCCATCGAGGACCCGAGCTGGATCCTGCGCGCCGACGTCGCCCGTGGGCTCGCGGCGGTCGAGGAGGCCGGCCTGGTCTACGAGGCCCTGGCGCTCCCGGTGCACCTGTCCCGGCTCGTCGAGCTCGTCGAACGCCGGCCGGGGCTGCGGGTGGTGCTCGACCACGCCGCGAAGCCGGACATCGCGCACGGCGCACTCGACGCCTGGGCCGCCGACCTCGGGCGGCTCGCCGCCGCCGGGCCCGTCGTCTGCAAGCTCTCGGGCCTGCTCACCGAGGCCGGGTCGAGGACCTCCGCGGCCGACCTGCGCCCCTACGTCGAGACCGTGCTGACGGCTTTCGGGCCCGACCGCGTCATGTGGGGCAGCGACTGGCCGGTGGTCTCCACCGTCGCCTCCTACGCGGACTGGCACACCATGGCCCGCGCCCTCGTGCCCGCCGCGGACCACGACGCCGTCTTCGCCGACACGGCCCGGCGCGCCTACGGGCTGGAGTCCTCGGTGGACGGCGCCCGACCATGAGCCCGGCACGCAAGGCCCCCGTGCCCGTCGCCCTCGCCCGGTCGCGACGCGCCGTGGTCCGCCTGCACCCCGACGACGACGTCGTCGTCGCGAGCCACACCCTGACCCCCGGGGACCGACTGGACGGCGAGGACGTCGCGGTGGTCGACCCGATCCCGTCCGGCCACAAGGTCGCCACCCGCGACATCCCGGCCGGCACGCGCGTGCTCCGGTACGGGCAGGTGATCGGCGTCGCGAGCACCGACATCGCGCGCGGGGCGCACGTGCACACGCACAACCTGCGGATGCTCGAGTTCGAGCGCCAGGTGGAGCCCTCGACCAAGTCCCGGCCCACCCGGTACGTCGACGAGCCCGCGACCTTCCTGGGCATCCGGAGGGCCAACGGGCGCGTGGGCACCCGCAACTTCATCGGCGTGATGAGCACGGTGAACTGCTCGGCCACCGTCGTCCAGGCCGTCGCCGACGCCTTCCGCCGCGACATCCACCCCGAGGCCCTGGCCGGCTTCGACAACGTCGACGGGGTCGTGCCCCTGACGCACGGCGTCGGGTGCGCCGTCGACCCGCTGGGCGAGGGGCTCGCGGTGCTCCAGCGGACCATGCGCGGCTACGCCCAGCACCCGAACTTCGGCGCCGTGATCGCCATCGGCCTGGGCTGCGAGACCAACCAGCTCTCGGACCTGTTCGAGGCCGACCTGTCGGACGTCGACCGCCCGATCGTCAGCTTCAACATGCAGGACGCCGGCGGGACGCGCATGAGCATCGAGCGTGCGGTGGCCCTGATCCGCGACATGCTGCCGGCGGTCAACGACGTCCGCCGCGAGCCGGTGCCGGCCTCCGAGCTCGTGGTCGGCCTGCAGTGCGGCGGCTCCGACGGCTACTCCGGGATCACCGCGAACCCCGCACTCGGGGCGGCGGTGGACCGCCTCGTCGCGCACGGCGGGACGGCGATCCTCTCCGAGACGCCGGAGATCTACGGCGCCGAGCACCTCCTGGTCGAGCGCGCCCGCACCCCGCAGGTCGCCCAGCGACTGCTCGACCGGTTCACGTGGTGGAAGGAGTACGCCGACCGGATGCGGGCCGAGCTCAACAACAACCCGTCGGCCGGCAACAAGACCGGCGGCCTGACGACGGTCCTCGAGAAGGCGCTCGGCGGGGTGGCCAAGGGCGGCACCACCGACCTCATGGCGGTGTACGAGTACGGCGAGCCCGTCCTGGAGCACGGCCTGGTGTTCATGGACACGCCCGGCTTCGACCCGACGTCGGCCACCGGCCAGGTCGCGGGCGGCGCCACCCTCATCGCCTTCACCACGGGTCGGGGTTCGGCCTTCGGGTGCCAGCCGACCCCGTCGCTGAAGCTCTCGACCAACAACGAGCTGTGGCTGCGGCAGCGCGAGGACATCGACATCAACTGCGGAGACATCATCGGCGGCTTCACGACCGTCGACGAGGTCGGTGAGCAGGTCTTCCAACGCATGCTCTCCTGCGCGTCCGGGGAGCGGTCCGTGAGTGAGCTTCTGGGCTACGGCCAGAACGAGTTCGTGCCGTGGCAGCTCTCGGCGGTGATGTAGGCAACGCGCAACCGGGAAATCGCAAGGGGACGCATGTCCCGCACGTCGAAGGACAAGGGAGTCTGAGGATGAGAGCGAAGCGGCTATTCGGAATCGCGGTGGTGGGCGTGATCACGGCCGCGCTCGCCGCCTGTGGGACGTCGGGGCCCGCCGGGGAGACGTCCGACGGAGGAGGCAGTGCGACCGCGGGTGACGAGGGCGGGTCCCTCAACCTGTGGTACCTGTCGGACAACCCGACCGTCGAGGGCGCGATGGCGCGGTTCGAGGCGGACAACCCGGGCTGGACGGTCAACCTGACCGCGACGCCCAACGACCAGTACAAGACCAAGCTGCGGGTGGGCCTCGGGACGGAGAACGGTCCCGACGTCTTCCTCAACTGGGGTGGGTCGGACCTCGTCGAGTACAACAAGTCCGACCTGATCCTGCCGCTGGACGACATGATCGAGTCCAAGAACCTCCCCGACGTCTTCAGTGCGGGCGTGATCGGGCAGGGCAAGGTGGGCGACACCCTGTTCGCGCTCGCCACCGCCGTCGAGGCGTCCATGGTCTGGTACAACACGTCGATCTTCGACGAGCTCGGCCTGTCCGAGCCGACGACGTGGTCGGAGTTCCTCGACATCATCGCCAAGACCAAGGACGCGGGCTACACGCCGATCGCGATGGCGAACGCCACCCAGTGGCCCGGCAGCCAGTGGTGGTTCGAGCTCGTGACCCTGTCCTGCGGCCCCGACTTCTGGGCGACGATCGCCACCGACACCCCCGCGATCGCGCTCGACGACCCGTGCGTGGTCGACGCGAACCAGAAGATCGTCGACCTCGTGAACGCCGGCGCGTTCAACCAGGGCTTCAACGGCCTGGACTACGACAAGGGCGAGTCGAGGCAGCTGTTCTGGTCCGGCAAGGCCGCGATGAACCACATGGGCAACTGGACCCTGACCTCGGCCAAGGACGAGGCGCCCGACATGCTCGACACGATGGACTTCTTCCTCGTGCCGGCCTGGGACGGCGCCAAGGGCACCTCCGAGATGATGACCGGCGGCCTGGCCCCGATGTACTCGGTCGCCTCGACCACCGCGAACCCGGAGATGGCCAAGGAGGTGCTCTGGTACCTCGTCAACGCCGAGGCCGCGAACGACATCGCTCAGCTCGGTCGTGTCCCGGTGTACAAGGACACCACGATCCCTGACCCGCTCGTGAAGAAGGTCTCGGATGCCATCGGCGCCGCCCCTGCCCTCGCTCCGTGGCCCGACCACGTGCTCGCGCCGGAGTGGACGACCGAGATGCTGCAGCAGACCCAGAACCTGTTCGGGTTGGCGACGACGCCTGAGGATGCCGCCAAGGCGATGCAGGCGATGTACGAGCAGGTCTCCGGCCAGTAGCCCGACGCGGCCCACGACGAGGAGGTCTCAGCACGCCATGCAGCGCTCTGAACGGCTGAAGTGGATGGGGTTCCTGCTGCCCGCGCTCGCGGTGTACGCAGTGTTCCTCATCTACCCGATCGTCCAGTCCGGCGTGCTGAGCTTCTCGTCGTGGGCGGGCCCGGGCCGGCCGAAGACCTCGGTGGGCTTCGGCAACTACGCCGAGCTCCTCCAGGACCCGATCTTCTGGCTCTCGCTGCGCAACACCGGGGCGCTGCTGCTGGTCAGCGTCTTCCTGCAGCTGCCGGTCGGCCTCGGGCTCGCACTGATCGTGACGAGCGCCCGGCGCGCGAAGCGCTTCTGGCGCGCGGTCTACTTCCTGCCCACGCTCATGTCGACGGTCGCCGTGGCCATCCTGTGGCGGTTCGTGTACAGCCCCGAGTACGGGATCATCAACGGCTTCCTGCGCTGGGTCGGCCTGGACTCGTGGACCCAGGGTTGGCTCGGCCAGACCGGAACGGCGCTGTGGGCGGTCATCGCCGCGAACCTGTGGCAGTGGGCGCCGTTCTACATGATCATCTACATCGCCGCGATCCTGGGCATCGACCGCGAGATCTACGAGGCGGCGGAGATGGACGGCGCCTCGCCGTTCCAGCAGTTCAGGTTCATCACGCTGCCGCTGCTGGTCCCGGTCCTGATCACGACGTCCATCCTGTCGCTGGCCGGTTCGATCAAGGCGTTCGACCTCGTCTACATCATGACGCTCGGAGGACCCAGCAACTCCACCGAGCTCCTGGCGACGTACATGTTCCGACAAGGCTTCCGCAACTACCGGCTCGGGTACGCCAGCGCCGTCGCGATGGTGATGTTCGCCATCACGTTCGTGATCACGGTGATCGTCCTGGTGCGGTCCAACCGGAGCCAGCACGCCAACGGCGGGAGGGGCTGAGATGACGAGCGCGACCGTCCGCACGGTCGACCAGGGCAGCGCCGGCACGCCCGGCGCACGCCGGTCCGGGCGGCGCAGGCCGGGACTCCTGCGACTGGCGATCGCCACGGTCGCGGCGATCCTGTCGGTGTTCCCGGTCGTGTTCATGCTCTCCGGCGCACTCAAGACCCGGGGCGGGTTCCTCGAGAACCCGTTCGGGATCCCCACCGAGATCACGCTCGCGAACTTCACCGGGCTGATCCACTCGGAGTTCGGCAAGTACTTCCTCAACAGCATCGTGATCGCGGTGGTCACGGTGACCGGGACGGTCACACTCGCCGTGCTGGCCGCCTACCCGCTGTCGAGGTTCCGGACCCGGCTGAACACGCCGATGATGCTCGTCTTCCTCGCGGGGATCATGATCCCCGTCCACGTCACGCTGATCCCGATCTACGTGCTCACGCAGCAGATGCGGATGTACGACTCGATCGCCGGGCTGTTCGGGCCGTACATCGCCTTCAACCTGCCGATCGCGGTCTTCGTGCTGGCGAGCTTCTTCCGGCAGATCCCCGAGTCGCTGTTCGACGCGGCCAAGATCGACGGCGCAGGCCACTGGCGCATCGTGCGGAGCATCGTGGTGCCGATGTCGGGCCCGGCGATCTCGACCGTCGCCGTGATCACCTACATCTTCGCGTGGAACGAGTTCGTCTTCGCGCTCGTCCTGCTGTCCTCCTCGACCAACTACCCGCTGCCGCTCGGGCTGAACGCCTTCTACGGTGAGTTCAGCGTGGACATCCCCGGGATGATGGCGGCACTGACGGTGGCGACGCTGCCGTCCTTCCTCTTCTTCCTCGCTGCGCAGGAGCGGGTCGTCTCCGGTCTTGCGGCCGGCGCGCTCCGCGGAGAGTAGGTCCCCGATGCTGCTCAACATCAACCCCCTGCTGACCGGCGAGCTGCTCAAGCGGCTCGACGAGATGGGCCACTCGGACTTCGTCCTGGTCGCGGACGCCAACTTCCCCGCGCACCGGGTCGATCCGACGGCGATCGAGTACCCGGGCACCACCGTGCCCGAGGTGGTCCGGGCGATCTGCCAGGTGCTGCCGCTCGACGCCGAGCTCGCGACGGCACTGATGGACTCGGGCCAGACACCCGCGCCACCGGTGCAGGACGAGATCGAGGCGGCCGCGGGTCATCCGCTGCCCGCCCGGCTCGTGGACCGTTGGGAGTACTACGACCTGGCTGCCAGAGCGAGCGTCGTGGTCGCGACCGGCGAGCTGCGGCTGTGGGGCAACGTCGTCCTGTACAAGGGCCTGATCACCGGATGAGCCCCCTGCGCGTCGGGATCCTGGGCGCCGCCGGCATCGCTCCTGCGTCGATGATCCGACCGGCGCGGCGCCGGGACGACGTCGAGGTCGTCGCCATCGCCGCCAGCGCGGCGGACCGCGCGGCGGCCTTCGCGCGGCGGCACGGGATCGACCGCTCCTACGGCTCGTACGACGCGCTGCTCGCCGACCCCGCGATCGACCTCGTCTACGTGGCCCTCCCCCCGGTGTCCCACGCCCCGTGGTCGATCGCCGCGCTGCGGGCCGGCAAGCACGTCCTGTGCGAGAAGCCCTTCGCACTGGATGCGGGCCAGGCGCGCACCATGAACGACGTCGCGGCCGACACCGGGATGCGGCTGGTCGAGGCGTTCCATGACCGCTACCACCCGCTCAGCGCGAGGATCTCCGAGCTCGCGGCGCTGGTGGGGCCCGTGCGCGACGCCGCTGCCACGTTCACCGCGCCCGTCCCGTTCGACCCCGACGAGCTGCGGCACTCCCCCGGGCTCGGCGGCGGGGCCCTGATGGACCTCGGCTGCTACCCGGTGCACTGGTTGCGGACGCTGTTCGGCGACGAGCCCGTGGTGATCGAGGCGAGCGCTCGGCCGAACCCGCTGGGCGTCGACGAGAGCATCACCGCGCGGCTCGGGTTCGCGGGCGCCACGGCCCGCCTGAGCGCGAGCCTCGCCGCGGACCTGCCGTTCGAGGCCCGCCTGGCGTTCGAGGGTGACCGCGGCAGGGTCGAGGTCGACAACCCGCTGTTCCCTGCCCAGGGCCACAGCATCCGCAGCCGGGTCGACGGCGTGGACCGTGTCGAGACCGTCGCGGGGCAGGAGACCTACGACCACCAGCTCGCGGCGGTCGTCGCCGCGCTCGCGGACGGCAGGCCCCTGCCGACCGAGGGCGAGGACCCCGTGGCGACCATGACGGTCATCGACGCGATCTACGCGGCCGCCGGCGTCGACCGCGGGGCCCTGGTCGCCGGGGCGGGGACCCGCTAGGCCCGCGCCAGGGCGATCCGGGGCCCGGTCGTATCCTGGACGGGTGCCGGGCGCAGCCCCGCACGGGGCGCTTGTCGACGTCGAGCTCTCCGAGGAGGACGAACTCCTCGAGGCCCGCCGGCCCTGGCCTGCCCGACGCCTGGCGTGGGTCGCGCTGCCGGTGGCGGTCGGGCTCGCCGTGGCGAGCATGGCGCAGGCCGCCGAGAGCGCCCACGGCTCGCACGCCTTCGCGGCGCTGGGCGCGACCGCGATGGGCCTGAGCGCACCGCCGGCCGAGCGGTGGCGGGTCCCGGGCTCACTGATCGGCGTGGCGGGCGACGTCGTGCTCGTCGGCGACCAGCGCCGCGGCGTGCAGGCCGTGGACGCGGCGACCGGCGCCGTGGTGTGGGCGCGGGCGGAGACCGGCAGCTGTGCGATGGCCGTGCCGGACGCGTTCGCCGCGACGGCGCGGCCCGACGGCGAACCGCGTCGCCTGGTGTGCGGGTGGGCTCCCGGGCAGGTCGGCCGCGAGGCGACCTCCGTCGAGGTGCTCGACCCGGCGACCGGCAGGCGCCTCAGCACGGCCTCGCTGCCCGGGAGCGCGGGCTGGTGGTTCGTGGACCACGGCGACGCCTTCCTGGTGGCCGCCGCCCTCGACGGCGCGTTCACCGCGCTGCGGCTCGACACGTCCTCGGGGCGGGTGGTGTGGTCCTTCCGCTCGGGCGATGCCCTGGTGCAGCCCGGTGGCGGCTTCAGCGCGTCGGGCCTCAGCTCCGACGAGATCATGGCCGCCGGGTCCGGCGGGACGATCCGCCTCACGCAGGACACCGGCGTCGCAACCACCGGACGGCCGATCCTCACCGCCCGAACCGCCGAGCACACGTCACCGCTGCCGGGCGGAGCGCAGGTGCTCGGCGGCCGGGACACGGACGGTACCGCCGTGGTCCGCGCCCTGGCCGCGGACGGCACGGCACGCTGGACCGTGCCCGGACGGCTGGCGGCGCCGGCGACCGACGACCGGAGCCTCGGGGACCTCGTGGTGGCCGTCCCGGCCGACGGCCGCGGGCTGATGGCACTCGACGCCGCGGACGGCCGGGTGCGCTGGCGCGCGCCCGGCGCCCCTACCGGCGTCGAGGCCCGGGTGAACGGGGTGCTGGTCACCGCGGACCGGGGCCGGGTGGTCGCGCTGGACCTGCGCACCGGCACCCAGCTGTGGCAGGCCGTGCCCTACGGCACCGGGGCGGTGAGCGACGGCGGCACGGTCGCGACGCTGGAACGCGTCGACGGCGCCTCGCGGCTCGTCGCCCGAGACCTGCGCACCGGCGCCGAGCTGTGGCGCCGGCCCGCAGGCAGAGAGCTCTGGCCGGAGATCACGACCTACCGCGGCGACCGGCTCGTCGCAGTGCGCCACGACCTGGTGCTGCTCGGGACGGACACCGAGGTGGTGGCGTTCGAGCCGACGTAGCCTGGCCGGATGCGCCCCGACGGCCTGGTCGAGGTGGCGCTCGTCGAGGGCGACGACGCGCCCGGCCCCCGCGCCGGACGACGACGTCGTTCACCAGCCCGACGTCGGCGGGTGGCCGCCGCGGTCGCGGCCGCCGCGCTGGCCGCCGTGGTGCTCGTCGACGCGCACGCCGCGGCGACGGTGGCCGCACGGACCCGGGACGCCGTCGCGCTCAGCACCTCCCTCGCCGTCCCGCCCGCCGTCGTGTGGCAGGTCGCTGCGGGCACGGTCGCGGGCACGGTCGACGACGTGGTGGTGCTCACCGATCCCGACGGCACCCATGTGACGGCCGTGGGCCTGGACGACGGCGCGACGCGGTGGAGCCGCCCGATCCCGGTGGACCAGGGCGGGTGCTCGGTGCACAGCGGCGTGGTGGTGTGCCTGGGCACGACCCCGGGCGACGCGACGACGTCGTCGGTCGTCTCGCTCGACCCACGATCCGGCGCCGAGCTGCACTCCTTGCTGTGGCCCGGTGCCTACGCCCTGACGACGCGGGTCGGCGACGACCTGGTCCTGGTGGGCAGCGACGACGCGGGACGGATGGTCGCGGCCCGCTGGTCCCCGACCAGCGGGGCGACCGTGTGGGCCTACCGGTCCGCGGCCGACGTGGTCGGGCCGGTGCCCACCGCCTGGGAGCTCGGCACCGGCTGGGCGCGCGTGTCCAGCCGCTCCCGCGCTGCGGTGTCCCTCGCCACCGGGCGGGCGGTGCCCGTCGACGCCCCCGGCCAGGGGCCGCTCGAGGACCCCGCGACCGTCCGCACCGGCGCCGGCGTGCTCGTGCAGACCACGGCGCCGGCCGGTTCGGACCTCGTGCTGGCCGTCGCCCGCGGCGTCGCGCACGAGGTCGCCGGGACCCTGGTGCCCGTGCCCGCGGGGGACGGGACCGCCAAGGGGCTCGCGCTGGTGCGCTCCGACGGCACCCTGGCGCGCGTGGACGCCTCCGGACGGGCCCACTGGCGCCTGCTCACCGCGACCTGGGCGAGCGTCGCGCCCTACCCGGTCCTCGCGGTGGACGGGGTGCTCGCGGTCTCCCGGGGAGACACGCTGCTGACCGTCGACGCCCTGGACGGCCGGACCTTGTGGAGCGCACCCACCGGGGTGCCGGCCGCGGCGTCGGCGGTGTCGGACGGGACGCTGCTCGCCCACGTCGAGCGGAGCGCCGCGGGCCTGGCACTGGTGGCTCGGCTGCCGCGCACCGGGACCGTCGTGTGGCGCGACCCGCTGCCCGACGCCTCCGTCGCGCGCCTCGCCCTCGCGCCCGACGGCACGGTGCTGGTCACCACCGGGAGCGACCTGCTCGCGCTGCGCTCGCCGGGGTGAGCTGCGGTCCGACGCCTACAGCCGGACGCCCCGGCAGGTGTCCTGGCAGCTGGTCCCCCACAGACCCCCGAGCGACCGGAACAACGCGCTGCGCACGAGGCGCTCGCCGTTCGGACCGACCCGCGTGACCGGCCCTTGGTCTGCGCCGGAGCCGCTGTCCTGCCCCGCCTGCCCGTCCGGGGCCGGATCGGTGACCGGCGTGCCGGGGCTCGTGCCCGGGTCGGTGCCGCCACCCGGTGCGGGATCGGGCGCCGGGCCGGGGCCGGTGCCGCCGCCAGGTGCGGGGTCGGGCGCCGGGCCGGGGTCGCTGCCGCCGGGCTGCGGGGTGGTGCCGCCCGGCTGCGGGGTGGTGCCGCCCCGCTCGGCGGCCGCGGCGTAGACGAGGGCGTCGGGCAGCACCGAGGTCCGGCCGGGCGCGCTGATCACCAGGTCGTGGCTGCCGGCCGTCGCCGACGGGGTGAGGAACATCAGGAACGAGCCGGCGGCCCACAGCACCGAGCCCTGCCGCGTACCGCCCACGAGCACGGACACGCCCGGGTCGAGGCCGTCGCCGGTGACCGTCACGAGATCGCCGCCCCAGGCGGCGACGTGCACCGGGGTCACCGAGGTGACGGCGAAGTCGCCGACGCGGTCGTAGCGGACGACGTCCTGCGGCCCCGGGGCGGACGGGGCCGGGTCCTGCGGCTGGCCGGGCGAGGGGCTCACCGACGGCTCGGAGCCCGGCGACGTATCACCGGAAGGCCCACCGCCGGATCCGCCACTGGATCCGCCGCTGCCGGACCCGGGCGACGGCGTGCCGCCGCTCGACCCGCCGGGCGTCCCCGGGTCGGTCGGCGAGGTGGGGGCGGGACCCGACCCGGGGGCCGGGTCTCCCACACCCGGGTCGGGCGTGCCGGGACCGGAGGAACCCGCGCCGGGCCCGGTCGGGGCGGTGGGTGACGGGGACGGCGGCGCCGGGTCGGTCCCCGGCGAGGACGGGCCGGAGGACCCCGGCCCGGGCGAGCTCGGCGGCGCACCGGGGTCGGTCGTGGGCGACGGGGACGGCGCTCCGGGGTCGGTGCCTGGCGAGGACGGCCCTGGGCCCGCCGGACCGGGCGACGGCTCGGCCGTCGGGTCGGGCGACGGGTCGCCGCCCGGCGAGGACGCGCCGTCCTGCGGTACCGGGGCGAGCAGCATCGGCGCGGCCCAGGCGTCGCCGACGGGCTCGCCGTCGCGCAGCAGCCGCACCGTGAGCGCGTACGCCCCGGGCCCGAGCGCGGTGTCCAGGGCGAGGACCTCGCCGTCTGGCGACCCGAGCTCACCCAGGTCGACCGTCACCGTGCCGGTGTCGTCGGTGACCACCGTCTGCCCGGCGACGCTCACGCTCTGGCCGGACAGCGCCCAGACCTCGCCGGCGTCGAGCATGCCGAGCCCCAGCTCTGCGGTGTAGCGGCCGGCGCCGGCCCGCGAGGCGACGGTGATGGTGGCGGACACCGGCCCCGCCGTGCCGGTCATGCCGCCGAAGGTGTACGTGGTCGCGGTGGACAGCTCGGCGATCCGGGCCACGTCGAGCCGCCCGCCGGACACCGAGCGGCCGGCGAACGCCTGGCCCCGCTCCGCGGTGTCGAGCAGCGCCGCCTTGAGCTCGGCGACGCTCAGCTCGGGCGCCACCGAGCGGTACAGGGCCGCGGCGGCGGCGACGTGCGGCGCGGCGAACGAGGTCCCCGACACCAGCCGGTAGGAGCCGTCGTTCCACGGCGCGACCGTGAGCTGCCCCGGTGCGAACAGGTCGACGGACTGCGCGCCCCACGCCGAGTGGTCGGCGACGGTGTCGGACGCGGTGCTCGACCCGACGGTGACGATGCCCGTCTGGGGCAGGCTCGCCGGGTAGCTCGGCACCCGGTCCCGGTCGGCGCTGTCGTTGCCCGCCGCCACCACCACGAGGACGCCGTGCGCCACGGCGTAGTCGATCGCGGCGGACAGCTGGTCCAGGGCGTAGCCGGTCATGGTGCCGCCGAACGAGGCGTTGATCACGTCCGCGCCGTTGTCCGCCGCGTAGCGGAAGGCCTTGGCGGCGAGCAGGACGTCGACGTTCTCCCCGCCGCCGACCACCAGCGGCATGATCCGCGTCCCTGGGGCCAGCCCGGCCGAGCCCTGGCCGTTGCCGAGCGCGGCGGCGATGGTGCCCGAGACGCTGGTGCCGTGGGTCCCGGCGGCGCCGTTGTCGATGTCCGGGCTGTCGGCGTAGAAGTTCCAGCCGTGGCAGTCGCCCACCAGGCCGTTGCCGTTGACGTCGCCGGCCCCGCACGGCTCGGTCGGGTTGGTCCACAGGGCACCTGCGAGCTCGGGGTGGTCGTGGTCGTAGCCCGTGTCCACGACAGCCACCACGGCGCCCTCGCCGAGCGTCGTCCGCCACGCCTCGGGGGCGCCGACGTCCGCGCCCGCGACGGCCGGCTGCCCGTAGGCGTTCGCCCCCGTGTTGTGCAGGTTCCAGCCGTACGACGCGTAGTACGGGTCGTCGGGGTCCGCGGCGACCGGCACGCTCTCGGACGGCTCGGCGGTGGCGACCTCGGGCAGCGCGCGCACCTGGCCGAGCGACAGGTCCGTGGCGAGCAGCACTGCTCCGTCCCCGACCACCTGGGCCGAGTCGACACCCGGACGGTCCTCGAGCGCCTCGAGCGGGCCGGTGGCCGACTCGACCGGCAGGGCCACCGGAGCCTGGTCCGCGGTGCGCACGGACGCGCCCCCGACCGGTGCCGCACCGGCCGACGTGACGTACCAGGGACCGTCGGCGCGCCACTCGATCCCGCCGCCCTCACCCAGCGTCTGCTGGGCGGCAGTGACGAGGTCCAGGTCGAGCGCGCCGCGTGCCGCTCCCCCACCCGGCACCGCGAGGTCGAGCGCCGCAGCACCCGGCAGCTCCGCGTCCCCGATCTCCTGGGCGTACCGCGGGGCCAACGTGACGACGTAGCGGTTCAGCCCGTCGCCGGGCCCGAAGCCCGACGCGACCTCCAGCGCCGCGGCCCGGCCGGCGCCGACCACGACGAGCCCGACGGCGCACGTCACCGCGCACGCCGCACCTGCCGCGATCCATCGCTGCGTCCTCACGGGCCTCCTGCCACGGACTCCTCGACCCGTACATCGGCCCGCAGCGGCGGGTTCCCCAGGCGCCGTGGCCCGGTGTCCGTCGAACGGCGCATCACATCGACCCGATCGGTCGCCCCAGACCGGACACACCGGTCACGCGGGGCTCACCAGATCCGGCGAGTCCAGGCCGCGATGAACTCCATGCCCGTGGCGATCACGGCAAGGGCCACCCAGCCGATAACGGGACTCATGCGCATAGATTCCCGCCCCCGCTCGCACGGCACGCCGCGTTCCGTTGTGGGGTGCACCACACGCCCTGCGACGGCCGCGTCCGCTCCCGGGCGCGTGCTCCGATCAGGCGGCGAGCGCCATGACTGCGACGCCGAGCGCCGCAGCGCTGACCGTGAGCACCAGCGACCCGGCCGCCGTGATCGTCGCACGACGGACCTCGCCGGCCTGGAGCAGGCGGGCGGTCTCGACCATCGCGGTCGAGAACGTGGTGAACCCGCCGCAGAAGCCGGTCATCGCAGCCACCAGCCACGGACCGCCGGCGCCGTGGTACAGCTGTGCGCCGGCCAGCAGGCCGATGATCAGCGATCCCGAGACGTTCACCACCGCGGTGCCGATCGGCAGGCCCTGCGCCACGCGGTCGCGGACCAGGCCGTCGACCACGAACCGGCTCGCCGCGCCCACCCCGCCCAGCAGCGCGACCAGCAGGAGCGTCGGGCCGGTCATCGGCGTGGCTCCCGACGCAGCACCCGGCGCAGCGCGGCGCGCGGCCGCAGCCGAGCGCCCAGCAGCATCCCCGCGACGCAGGCGAGCAGCCCGAGGGCGAGGCTCGCGCCGGCGTACCCCGCGGCGATCCCCAGCTCGCCGCCGGCCAGCAGGCGCTCGATCTCGAGCGCGAAGCTGGAGAACGTCGTGAACCCGCCCATCACCCCGGTGCCCAGGCCCAGCCGGACCAGGCGGGCGCGCGGCGTCTCCGCGCCGGCCCGCAGCAAGGCCTCGAGCAGCATGCCGAGCAGGAACGAGCCGACGACGTTCTCCGTCAGGGTGCCCAGCGGCCAGCCGCCCACCTGACCGATGGCGCCGGTGAGCGTGGCCCTTGCCGTGGTGCCCAGGATGCCGCCGGCGCCCACGGCCAGGACCAGGCCGGGGTGCAGGTGCGGCCGGGTGCTCACGCGCGAGACCCTAACGTTGTCACCGCACGGCCGCCGGATTGCCTGACCCCTGGACTCCGGCTACCGTCGAGCCCGACCAGACGAGAGGAGCACGGCCGTGGCGTTCGCCCCGACCCTTCGGTGCTCCCTGGTGTGCGCCCGCTGCTGCAGCTGTCTGTAGAGCGCTGGCACCGGCCCGCGGCCCTGCGCCGCGGCGTCCAGCGCTCGTGCCCCCGCCCCCGGGGGAAGTCCCCGGACTCCCAGACCGTTACCCCCATGGCGCGCTTGCGCCCCGCACACCGAAGGACTCTCATGGCTCGGATCTACGACGACGTCACCACGCTCATCGGCAACACCCCGCTGGTTCGGTTGAACCGGCTCCCCGACACCACGGCCACCGTGGTCGCCAAGCTCGAGTTCTACAACCCCGCCAACTCCGTCAAGGACCGGATCGGCGTCTCGATCATCGACGCCGCCGAGGCGTCCGGCCAGCTGCCGCCCGGCGGCACCGTGGTCGAGGCGACCAGCGGCAACACCGGCATCGCGCTGGCGATGGTCGGCGCGGCCCGCGGCTACCACGTCGTGCTCACCATGCCCGAGTCGATGTCCAAGGAGCGCCGCGCGCTGCTGCGCGCCTTCGGCGCAGAACTGGTCCTCACGCCGGCCGGCGAGGGCATGAAGGGCGCCGTCGACCGGGCCGAGCAGCTCGCGGCCGAGCGCCCGGGCGCGATCCTCGCCCGGCAGTTCGCCAACGAGGCCAACCCGGCCATCCACCGCCGCACGACGGCCGAGGAGATCTGGGCGGACACCGACGGCGAGGTCGACATCGTGGTGGCCGGGATCGGCACCGGCGGCACGATCACCGGCGTCGGGCAGGTCCTCAAGGAGCGCAAGCCCGGCGTGCAGATCATCGGCGTGGAGCCGGCCGAGTCGCCGATCCTCAACGGTGGCGCCCCCGGACCGCACAAGATCCAGGGCATCGGGGCCAACTTCGTCCCGGAGATCCTGGACACGTCGGTCTACGACGAGATCATCGACGTCGACGCCGGCACGGCCGCCGAGGTCGCGCGCCGCACCGCGCGGGACGAGGGCCTGCTGGTCGGCTTCAGCTCCGGCGCCGCGATCGCCGCGGCCCAGCAGGTGGCCCAGCGCCCGGAGAACGCCGGCAAGCTGATCGTCGTCATCGTGCCGTCGTTCGGCGAGCGCTACCTGTCCACCGTCCTCTACGCCGACCTGATGGACTGAGATGACTTCGATGAGACGGTTCCTCGGCGTGCTGCGCGAGGATCTCCAGGCTGCCCGGGACCGCGACCCGGCAGCCCGATCCATGCTGGAGGTCGCGCTCGGCTACCCGGGCGTGCACGCGATCTGGGGCTACCGGATCGCGCACCGGATGTGGCGCGAGCCCGGTCTGCGCCTGCCCGCGCGTCTGCTCTCGCAGCTCGTGCGGTCGGCGACCGGGATCGAGATCCACCCCGGGGCCCAGCTGGGACGCCGGCTCTTCATGGACCACGGCATGGGCATCGTGATCGGGGAGACCGCGATGGTCGGCGACGACGTCGTGATGTTCCACGGCGCGACGCTCGGCGGGGTCTCGATGAAGCACGGCAAGCGGCACCCGACGCTCGGCGACGGGGTCGTGATCGGCTCCGGGGCCCGGGTCCTGGGGCCGGTGTGGGTCGGGGACGGGGCCAAGATCGGGGCGAACGCGGTGGTCGTCAAGGACGTCCCGGCGGGCGCGACCGCCGTCGGCGTCCCCGCGGTGATCCGCCGGCACGAGCACACCGGCAACGGCTCGGCCGACACCTCACGGGTGGACGTCCGTTCGCCCGACCACATCCGCGACCCGGCTCTGGACGTCGACCCGGCGATCTGGATCTAGGCGTCCTCGGGCCACCACAGCGCGCGCCGGAGCACGACGCGCGCCTCGTCGGGGTCCTCGGGCTCGGTCAGCGGGCAGCCCTCGGCGCGCAGCCGGGCGAGCGCGTCGCGGCGGTAGGGCCGCGGCGGCTGCCCGGAGGCGTTGACCACCCGCCACCACGGCACGCCCGAGCCGGCCTTGGCCAGGACCGAACCCACCTGACGGGGCCCACCCGCCCCGAACCGCTCGCGCAGCACCTCGGCCAGCGAGCCGTAGGTGGCGGCCCGGCCCGCGGGGATCTGCGCGACGAGGTCGAGGACCTCGCCCAGGTACTCCTCGGGTGTCAGAGCGACCTCAGAGCCGCTGGACCAGGACGAGGGCACGGTCGTCTCCTTCCCCTGCGTCGAGCTGGTCGAGGACCTCCTGGGCGCCGCCGGTCGCGGTCGCCACGAGCCGGTAGAACGTCCCCATCAGGCGGTCGATGCCCAGGTCGAGGTCGCGCTTGGGACTCTCGACCAGGCCGTCGGTGTAGAGCATCAGGGTGTCACCGGGGTCGAGCCTGCCCTGGAAGGCGCCGAACACCGGGTCGGGGACCACCCCGAGCACGGGCCCGCCCGTCCCGTGCACCAGCTCCAGGCGCCCCGAGCCCGCGTGCAGCTGCACGGCGGGAGGGTGCCCGGCGTTGGACACCCAGTACTCGCCGGTCTCCAGGTGCACCGCGAGGTGCACGGCGGTGGCGAACCCCTCGTCCCAGCGCTGGTCGAGCAGGTACGCGTTGGCGGCCGGCAGGAAGGCGGGTGGCGGCATCGCGCCGAGCAGCCCGCCGAACGCGCCGGACAGCAGCAGCGAGCGCACGCCGGCCTGCTGACCCTTGCCGGACACGTCGACCACCACGATCTCCAGCACGGGGCCGTCCGCGCCGCGGGCGGCCACCACGAAGTCCCCCGAGAACCCGTCGCCGTACGCGGAGCGCACCAGGGACTCGACGCGCCAGCCGGGCGGCAGTGGCGGGATGCGCCCGTGGGCGGCGATCCGGTCGCGCAGGTCGACCAGCATGAGCTGGCTCGGCGCGCCCTGCAGGCCCAGCCGCTCGCGGCTGCGGACGAACAGCAGGCTCGCCACCAGCCCGACCGCCTGCACCGCCAGGACGCCGGGGGTCAGCTCCGGCGTCCAGCCGGTCAGGCCCACCACCAGCGTCTCGACGATCATGGCCACGGCCAGCGCGATCATCGCGACCCTGCGCAGCACGACCACCGCGACCAGCAGCACCAGCAGCATCGCGGCGGGCGGCACCCAGTCGGGTGCGACGGCGGTCCCGGTCGTGACCAGCACGGAGAGCGCGATCAGCAGGGCACCCAGCACCGGCTGACCGACGAGTGCGCCGCGAGTCTCCCCCCGCGCACCTCCGAGCCGGGCCAGGGATCTCCACCTGACCCGCCAGGTCGGTCGCCCGACGTGAGACCGCGACCGGGCTGCGGTCACGCTCACGCCTCGAGGCTACCGGCGGATCGCACGGAACTCACGGACCGCGCCTGGACGAACGCTGGGTGTTGCCTGCCAATTGGGTTGGGGCAGCGCGCTCGCCACGGCACGATGACCCCATGAGCCTGCCTGCCGGATACCGCATCGTCGACGTCCCCGCCGAGGCCAACCGCGAGTGGTTGGTCACCGACGGCTGGGCCTTCCCCGGGGACATCGACCCGGACGTCGCCGCCGAGTGGCCCTCCTCGCTGGACTGGACCCGTACCCGCGGTGTGCGCACCGACGACGACGAGCTGGTCGCCACCCACGCGTCGTTCGCCTACCACGCGCTCCCGGTACCGGGCGGGCGGGCGAGGACCTCCGGCCTGACCTGGGTCGGTGTGCACCCGGGGCACCGCAGGCGCGGGCTGCTGCGCGCGATGATCGACGACCACTTCACCCGCAGCCTTGCGCGCGGCGAGGTGCTCTCGCTGCTGTTCGCCGCCGAGCCGGCGATCTACGGCCGCTTCGGGTACGGGCTGGCCGCGCACCAGCTGCGGGTCAAGGTCCCACGGCAGGCCGCGCTGCGCGACGTGCCGGGCGCCGACCGCATCAGGCTGCGCCTGGAGACCGTGGACGCCGAACGGCACGGCGCGGCCGTGGCCGCGGTGCACGGCTCGGTGGACCGGCCCGGCTGGACCACCCGTGAGTCGCGGGCCCAGGCGACCGCGTTCCTGCACGACCCCCCGCAGCACCGCGGCGGGGCCGAGCAGCTGCGGATCGCGCTGGCCGAGCGGGACGGCGAGCCGGTGGGCTACGCCCTGCTGCGCCGCAAGACCGACTGGCAGCGCGGCGGGCCGCGCGGCACGGTCCGCGTGCGCGAGCTGTGCGCGCCGGACCCGGCCGTCGCCCGCGCGCTGTGGGGTCTGCTGGTCGACCTGGACCTCACGTCCACCGTCGACGTCGGCTGCCTGGCGGTCGACGACCCGATCACCCACCTGCTGGTCGACGTCCGCGCCGCCGAGGCGGACTGGCAGGACAACCTCTGGGCCCGGCTGCTCGACGTGCCCGCCGCGCTGGCGGCTCGCCGCTATGCCCGTGATGTGGACGTGGTGCTCGAGGTGCGCGACACGCTGCTGCCCGCCAACGACGGTCGGTGGCGCCTGGTGGGCGGGCCCGACGGCGCCCAGGTCGCGGCGACCGACGCACCCGCGGACCTCGCGCTGGACGTCCGCGAGCTCGGCTCGGCCTACCTGGGCGGCCTGTCGCTCGCCGCGATGGCGGCGGGCGGTCAGGTCACCGAGCTGCGCTCCGGCACGCTGGGGTCGGCCGCGACCGCCTTCGGCTGGCCCGTCGCCCCGGTGGCGAGCTTCGTGTGGTGAGAGCGCCCGCGCTCAGCGGGCCGCCTCGTAGGCGGTGAGCAGGTCGATCCGACGCTGGTGGCGCTCGTCGTGGCTGAACGGCTCGGCGAGGAACGCCTCGACGATCGCGATCGCGTCGTCGACGGAGTGCTGGCGCGCCCCGACGGCGACGACGTTCGCGTCGTTGTGCGCGCGCCCGAGGGTCGCGGTCGCGGTGTTCCAGGCCAGCGCCGCGCGCACCCCGGTGACCTTGTTGGCGGCGATCTGCTCGCCGTTGCCGGAGCCGCCGATCACGATGCCCAGGCTGCCCGGGTCGGCGACCACGGCCTCGCCGGCCGCGAAGCAGACCGGCGGGTAGTCGTCCTGCGCGTCGTAGGCCGGCGCGCCGTGGTCGGTGACGTCGTGCCCGGCGGCCCTCAGGTGCTCGACGAGGACGGACTTCAGCTCGAACCCGGCGTGGTCGGCGGCGATGTGGATGCGCATGTCCTCATCCTGCCGCACCCCGGTCCACACCGCGGCCGGCACCCGGCGCACGCCGCGGCCACCGGTGGCGAGCTCGGCGGCGAGCGCCGCCACCGCCGACTCTCACCTAGCCTGGCACCCATGACCTCCGGCATCGACGCTCACGACCTCGACCCCGCCATCCGCCCGCAGGACGACCTGTTCCGGCACGTCAACGGCCGCTGGCTGACCGAGCACGTGATCCCGGCGGACCGCTCCTTCGACGGGGCGTTCCGCGCGCTGTACGACCGCGCCGAGCAGCAGGTGCGCCAGATCATCACCGAGCTGGGCGGCCAGGCCACCGGGTCCGGCGGGGCGCCGGCCGACCCGACCGCAGCCAGGATCGGCGCGATGTACGCCAGCTTCATGGACACCGAGACCGTCGAACGACTGGGCCTGACGCCGATCGACGCCGAGCTCGACTCGATCGACGCCGCGGCCGACCACACCGAGCTGGCCGCCGTGCTGGGCGCCCTGCAGCGCACCGGTGGTGCCGAGGTGACCGGGTTCTACGTCGACAACGACGCCCACGACCCCGAGCAGTACGCGGTCTACGTGCACCAGGCCGGGATCGGCCTGCCCGACGAGTCCTACTACCGCGAGGACTCCCACGCCCCGATCCGCGAGGCGTACGTCCCGCACGTCGCGCGGATGCTCGAGATCTCGGGGCTGGACCCCGCACGGGCGCGCGCCGCCGCCGACGACGTCATGGCGTTCGAGACCGCGTTGGCGGCCCACCACTGGGACGTGGTCGCAGACCGTGACGCCGAGCGCACCTACAACCCGATGACGTTCGCCGAGCTCGTCGGGCGCGCCCCGGGCTTCGACTGGGCGGCGTGGGCCGCGACGCTCGGCGCGCCCGCCGGCGTCCTCGACCGCCTCGTGGTCCGCGAGCCGGACTTCGCGGTCGGCCTCGGCGAGGTCTGGTCAGGAACCGACCCGGCCACGATCCGCGCGTGGCTCCGGTACCACCTCATCACCCACCGGGCGCCGTACCTGCCCGAGACGGTGGTCGAGGCGAACTTCGACTTCTACGGCCGGACGCTGACCGGCGCGCAGGAGGTCCGTGAGCGCTGGAAGCGCGGCGTGAGCCTGGTCGAGGGCACGCTCGGCGAGGCCGTGGGCCAGGTCTACGTGGCCCGGCACTTCCCGCCGTCGCACAAGGAGCGCATGGTCGACCTCGTCGCGAACCTGGTCGAGGCCTACCGGCGCTCGATCACCGAGCTGGCGTGGATGGGCGAGGAGACCCGCGTCCGCGCGCTCGACAAGCTCGCGACCTTCAACCCGAAGATCGGCTACCCCGAGCGCTGGAAGTCCTACGACGGTCTCGAGGTCGACCCGTCGGACCTGCTGGGCAACGTGCGCCGGTCCCGCGCGTACGAGCAGGACCGCGAGCTGGCCAAGATCGGCCGGCCGCTGGACCGCGACGAGTGGTTCATGACACCGCAGACCGTCAACGCCTACTACAACCCGGGGATGAACGAGATCGTCTTCCCCGCGGCCATCCTTCAGCCACCGTTCTTCGACATCGAGGCCGACGACGCGGTCAACTACGGCGGGATCGGCGCGGTGATCGGTCACGAGATCGGCCACGGCTTCGACGACCAGGGCTCGAAGTACGACGGCACCGGCGCCCTGCACGACTGGTGGACCCCGGCCGACCGTGAGGAGTTCGAGAAGCGGACCGCGGCGCTCATCGCGCAGTACTCGGCGTTCTCCCCTGCCCAGCTCCACGACGACACCAAGCGCGTCAACGGGGCGTTCACGGTCGGGGAGAACATCGGCGACCTCGGCGGACTGGCGATCGCCGTGGAGGCGTACGGGCTGGCGCTGGGCGGACCGCTCTCCGCCGCGCCCGTCCGCGACGGGCTCACGGGCGCGCAGCGGGTGTTCCTCGGCTGGGCGCGGGCGTGGCGCGAGAAGGGCCGTGACGAGGCGGTGCTCCAGCGGCTGGCGACCGACCCGCACTCCCCGGCCGAGTTCCGCTGCAACGGCGTGGTCCGCAACATCGACGCGTTCCACGAGGCGTTCGGCACCGCGCCCGGCGACGCGCTGTGGCTCGACCCGGCCGACCGCGTGTCGATCTGGTAGCCCGGCGCGTAGCCGGTCAGATGGGCGTAGCCGCTCAGAAGAACCGGTAGCCGGCCCGGGCCACCGAGAAGCCGGCGCCGCTGGGGTTGTGCCGGCAGGTGACGCCGTTGGTCGAGGAGTGACAGGTCATCTGGCCGACGGTGCTCGCCTGGCCGTACTCGAGCGTCGGCGCGCCCTTGGGCACCGCGGGCGGGTCCCCGACGACGCAGGCCATCTCGGGCTCCTTGCCGGCCACGATGGTCAGCACGTTGCCGACCGTGCCCTCGCACCCCTCCGGCGGCGCCGGCGGGGTGAAGGTGAAGCGCAGGATGGTGCAGGTGGCGGAGGTCTCCGTCATCTCGCACCAGATGTTGCGGCTGGGCAGCTGGAAGTCGGTGTAGGTGTTCGGGTCACCGGTCTCCGAGGGCACGGCGGTGTCCGGGGTCGTCTCCGGTGGCGGGGTGGAGGACACCGAGCTCGCCCCGGCCTCGGGCGTCGAGGACCCGAACGGCCGCAGGAGCACGACGAGCAGCAGGAAGGTGGCGACCAGGATCACGTCGACGACGACGAACGTCGTCATCGCCGGGGTCAGACCCCATCGTCCACGCTGGTCCATCAACCCTCCTCGCCCGCCGGGCAGGATCGCACGCCCGCTGCGCCATCGCGAGGCATCCTGCCCGATCCGCGGCGACGACGACGCCGCGTCCACGCTGCGACTCAGTCGAACACGGGCCCCTGGGTCCGGGAACGCTTGAGCTCGTAGAAACCCGGTACGGACGTCGCGAGCACCACGGCGTCCCACAGCCGCTCGGCGGCCTCGCCGGTCGGCGCGGGCGTCACGACCGGGCCGAAGAACCCCACGCCGTCGATCGCGAGCACCGGGGTGCCCACGTCGTCGCCCACCAGCGCGACGGCCTCGGCGTGCGAGGCCCGCACGTCCGCGTCGAACGCCGCGTCCTCGGCCGCGTCGGCGAGCTCCGGCGCCAGGCCGACATCGGCGAGCGCCTTGCGGCACGCCTCGGCGAGGTCGTCCTCACCGCCGGGGTGGATCTGGTTGCCGATCGCGTCGTACAGGGCCTTGACCACCCACGGTCCGTGGGCCGCCCGTGCAGCGGCGATCACCCTCAGCGGCCCCCAGGAGCGCGCCAGCTGCTCGGCGTACCGAGGGGAGACCTCGCGGTCCTCGTTGAGCACCGCCCGGCTCATCAGGTGCCACCGCACGGTCAGGTCGTGGCCCTGCTCGATCTCGGTCAGCCAGCGGCTCGTCAGCCAGGCCCACGGGCAGGTCGGGTCGAACCAGAAGTCGACGGTGGCGGGGGCCGGCGGCACGGCAGCGGTCACGGCGGGGCGTCCTTCCTGCGCACCCCGGGCGGGGGCACACCTCCACTGTGCACGGGTCGATCGGATCGTTCCACACAGGCCCGCGCGGCGCGGCGCGTCGTGAAAGGATGCGCCCACCACGCAGCGAAGGAGCACCACAGTGCCCGGTCAGAACCTCACCCGCGACGAGGCGCGCACCCGCGCCGTGCTCACGGTCGACAGCTACGACGTGGCCCTCGACCTCACCACGGGGCCGACCACGTTCCGCTCGACGACCGTCGTGCGTTTCGCCGCACCCGCCGGGTTCTCGACGTTCATCGACCTCATCGCGCCGACCGTGCACGAGGTGGTGCTCAACGGCGTGGCGCTGGACGTGGCCGAGGTGTTCGCGGACTCGCGGATCGCCCTGGAGCACCTCGCGCCCGACAACGAGCTGCGGGTGGTGGCCGACTGCGCCTACATGAACACCGGCGAGGGCCTGCACCGGTTCGTCGACCCGGTCGACGACGAGGTCTACCTGTACTCCCAGTTCGAGGTCGCCGACTCGCGCCGGGTGTTCGCGGTCTTCGAGCAGCCCGACCTCAAGGCCACCTTCCGGTTCACCGTGACCGCGCCGGACCACTGGACCGTGGTGTCGAACTCCCCCACGCCCGAGCCCGAGCCGGTCGGCGACGGCGCGGCGCGCTGGTCGTTCGAGCCGACGCCGCCGCTGGCCTCCTACGTCACGGCAGTCATCGCCGGGCCGTACCACCGGGTCCAGGGCACGGTCTCGTCGGTCGACGGCCGGGAGCTGTCCGCCGCGGTGCTGTGCCGCGCCTCGCTCGCCCAGTACCTCGACGCCGAGGAGATCCTGGCGATCACCCGGGCCGGGTTCGCGTTCTACGAGGAGCGGTTCGGCCGCCCGTACCCGTTCGCCAAGTACGACCAGATCTTCGTGCCGGAGTTCAACGCCGGCGCGATGGAGAACGCCGGGGCGGTGACGTTCCTCGAGGCCTACGTGTTCCGCTCCAAGGTGCCCGAGGCGACCGTCGAGCGACGCACCGTGACGATCCTGCACGAGCTGGCCCACATGTGGTTCGGCGACCTGGTCACGATGCGCTGGTGGGACGACCTGTGGCTCAACGAGTCGTTCGCCGAGTACGTCTCCCACCTCGCCACGGCCGAGGCGACCCGGTGGACGTCGGCGTGGACCACGTTCTCCTCGCTGGAGAAGTCCTGGGCGTACCGCCAGGACCAGCTGCCGTCGACGCACCCGATCGTGGCCGACATCCGCGACCTGGAGGACGTCGAGGTCAACTTCGACGGGATCACCTACGCCAAGGGCGCGTCGGTGCTCAAGCAGCTCGTCGCCTGGGTCGGTGAGGACCGGTTCTTCGCCGGGGTCCGCGCGTACTTCGACAAGCACGCCTGGGGCAACACCGAGCTGCGTGACCTGCTGGCCGAGCTCGAGACGACCAGCGGCCGCGACCTGACCGCGTGGTCGCGGGTCTGGCTCGAGCAGGCCGGGGTGACGCTGCTGCGTCCCCGCGTCGAGGTCGACGCGCACGGCGTGGTCACGCACGCCGAGGTCGTCCAGGAGGTGCCGGCGACCCATCCCGTGCAGCGGCCGCACCGTCTGGTCGTGGCGGGCTACGACCTGGTCCCGGACGGCGACGGCGGTCGCTTCGAGCGGACCCTGCGCACCGAGCTCGACGTGACCGGCGCGGTCACGCAGGTGCCGGACCTGGTGGGTCGCGCCCGGCCCGACCTCGTGCTGGTCAACGACGAGGACCTGGCCTACGCCAAGGTCCGGCTCGACCCGGGGTCGTTCGGGGCGGCCACCGGCCACCTGCGCGACTTCGCCGAGTCGCTGCCCCGCACGCTGGTCTGGAGCGCCGCATGGGACATGACCCGCGACGCGGAGGTCCCGGCCCGCACGTTCGTCGACCTCGTGCTCGGGAACGTCGCGCAGGAGACGGACTCCTCGGTGGTCCAGGTGCTGCTGCGCCAGCTGACCGCCACGGTGGACCTGTACCTGGACCCGGCCCGGCGCCCGACCGCCGCCCGACGTACCGCCGACCGGCTCCTGGCCCTGGCGCGCGAGGCCGAGCCCGGCTCCGACACCCAGCTCCAGCTGGTCAAGGCGTTCGCCGCGCGGGCCGTGGACGACGCACACCTGACCGCGCTCGCCGGGCTGCTCGACGGCTCGGCGCCGCTGCCGGGGCTCAGCGTGGACACCGACCTGCGCTGGGAGCTGCTGTCCGGTCTGGTCGCCGCCGGGCGCGCGGGCGAGGCGGAGATCGCCGCCCAGCTCGCCAGCGACGCCACGGCCACCGGCGAGCGCGCCGCAGCGGCGGCCCGCGCCGCCGTCCCGACGGCCGAGGCGAAGGCAGCCGCGTTCGAGGCCGCGGTGCGCGACACGTCACTCGCCAACGCGCTGCAGACCGCCACGATCGCCGGCCTCACCCGGGTGCCGGACCCCGACGTCCGCCGCGGCCTGCTCGAGCCGCTCGTCGAGCCGTACTTCGACGCGCTGCTCGACGTGTGGGCGACCCGCACCAACGAAACCGCCCAGAACGTCGTCTCGGGCCTGTTCCCGACGCTGCTGGCCGGCACCGGCGTCGACGTGCTCGGCCGCACCGACGCCTGGCTCGAGGCGAACCCCGACGCGCCCGCGGCGCTGCGTCGCCTGGTCGCCGAGAACCGCGACGGCGTGCGCCGGGCCCTCGCCGCCCAGGCGGTCGACGCCGCAGGCTGACGGGCCGCTCACCGGGTCAGGACGGAGACCAGGGACCGCAGGCGCTGGTTCTCGAACACTCCGTCGACGGTGACCAGGTTCTGCGCGGAGTCGGCCAGCGGGACCCGCCAGTTCGGGTACTCCTGGTCCGTGCCCGGCTGGTTCTGGGTGCGCCGCTCACCGACCGCGTCGGCCAGCGAGACCCCGATCAGCACCGACGGCGCCGCCAGCACGAGGCGGTGCAGCGCCTCGATCACCTCGCGCTCGCTCGGGTCGTCGCCGATCAGCCCGCGGGCGCGCAGCACGTCGACCATCCGGTCCCGCTCGGCCATGGCGTCGGACCTGGTCTTCTCCAGCGGCTCGGTGAGCAGGCCCAGCTGGTGGCGCAGGTCCACGTGCTCCCCCGCCAGGTACCCGGCGGTCGGTGGCAGGTCGTGGGTCGTCACCGTGGCCAGCGCCAGGCGGCGGTAGTGCTCGGGCGGCATGACCCCGCCGTCCTCGTACTCGAACCACAGCACCGAGGTGCCGAGCACGCCACGGTCGGACAGGTAGTCGCGCACCCACGGCTCGAAGGTGCCCAGGTCCTCGCCGATCACCACGGCGCCGGCCCGCTGGGCCTCCAGGCACAGGATCCCGATCAACGCCTCGTGGTCGTAGCGGACGTAGGCGCCCTCGCGCGCGGAGTGACCCTCCGGGATCCACCACAGGCGGAACAGCCCGATCACGTGATCGACCCGTAGCGCGCCGGCGTGCCGCAGGATGGTGCGCAGCAGGTCCCGGAACGGGCGGTAGGCCGCCTTGGCCAGTGCGTCGGGGCGCCACGGCGGCTGGGACCAGTCCTGCCCGTGCTGGTTGTACATGTCCGGTGGGGCGCCCACCGCCACGCGCTGGGCGAGCACGTCACGCAGCGCCCACGCGTCGGCACCCTCCGGGTGCACCCCTACCGCGAGGTCGTGCGCGATGCCCAGGCGCATCCCGGCCCGTAGGGCGTCGGCCTGCGCCGCCGCGAGCTGCTCGTCGGCCACCCACTGCAGCCAGCAGTAGAAGTCGATCCGCTCGGCGAGCTCGGCGCGCAGCCGCCGCACCAGCGGCGAGTGCCGGTCGTGCGCCTCGTCGGGCCAGTCGTCCGGGCCGTACTTCTCGTACAGGGCGCACCAGGTGGCGAAGTCCTCCAGGCCCTGGCCCTGCTCGGCACGGAACTCGTCGAACATCGCCTGGCGCGCCGTCGAGCGCGGCGCCGCGAAGACCACCTCGAGCGCCACCCGCTTGGCCGACCAGGCCGCGTCGCGGTCGATGGGCCCGGACTCCAGGGACATCGGGCGCGCCACCTCCGCCTGCCACTCGACCAGCGAGCGCTCGGCGATCGGCAGGTAGGCGGTCTCGGGGATGTCCTCGGGTCGCACGTAGAGCGGGTGGACGAACCGACGGGTGGTGGGCAGGTAGGGCGACGGCGTCAGCGGCGAGACGGGCTCGGCCGCGTGCAGCGGGTTGACCAGGAGGAAGTCCGCGCCGACCCGGCCCGAACCCCAGGCCAGGTCCGCCAGGTCGGCCAGGTCGCCCACGCCCCAGGACCGCTCCGACCGCACCGAGTACAGCTGCGCCATGAAGCCCCAGCCGCGGCGCTCGTCGAGGCCGGCGGGCAGCTCGAGCCGCCGGGGCGTCACCACGAGCGAGCACCGCGCGACGGTGGAACCCGACTCGGCGACCAGGGTGTGCCAGCCGAGCGGCAGGTCACCGGGCACCTCGACGGTCGCCCGGCCCACGACGCGACCGTCGACGGCCCGTGGCGGCACCCACAGGTCCACCGGGGAGACCTCACGGCGCTCGCCGGTGTCCTCCAGCTCGACCCACGCGTGCACCTCGGCGCCGTCGTCCACGTGCACCGACACGTGTGGCGTGCCGCCCTCGCGCAGCACCACGACCGGCGGCAGCATCCGCCGCCACACCTCGTCCTCGGCGTTCTCGAGCTCCACGGTGACCCGCTCGGGACTCGAGGCGTCCACGCCGAGCGCGGCGAGCACGTCGATCATCGTCCCGGGGCTGACCCACTTGTGGGTGCCGTCGAAGCCCCAGAAGTCGGGCACGACGCCGTAGCGCTCGGCCAGTGCCAGGAGCGCGTCCGTGAGCCCCTCGGGGCGTGCGTCGTCGAACACCCTCCGAATCCTGCCAGAGCGCGGGGCACTCGGCGGAACCTGCCGCCCGGACTCGCGGGAGCACTCCCCCGGCCGGCGGCCTCAGGCGCTCTCGCGCTTGGCCTTCGGCTCCCCGGCGAGCCGGCGCGCGGTGGTGACCAGACCCACGTGGCTGAAGGCCTGCGGCACGTTGCCCAGCTGCCGTCCGGTGCGCGGGTCGTACTCCTCGGACAGCAGCCCGAGGTCGTTGGCCAGCCCGATGGTGCGCTCGAACACCTCGGTCGCCTCGTCCGCGCGCCCGATCTCCCACAGCGCGTCGGCGTACCAGAAGTTGCAGGCCACGAACGCGCCCTCCTGGCCGGTCAGCCCGTCGCCCTCGTCGCCGTCGGCCCGGTAGCGCATCACGAACCCGTCGCGCACCAGCTCGCGGCCGATCGCGTCGACGGTCCCGACGATCCGCGGGTCGTCCCACGGCAGGAAGCCCACCTGGGGCAGGAGCAGCAGCGCCGCGTCCAAGCCCTGCGAGCCGTAGAACTGGGTGAAGGTGTCGCGCTCGGCGTCGAACCCGTGGGCGCAGACGTCGTCGTGGATCTCCTGGCGCAGCGCCCGCCACCGGTCCAGCGGCGCGTCGACGCCGTCACGCTCGACCGCCTTGACCATCCGGTCCACGCCCACCCAGGCAAGCACCTTGGAATGCACGAAGTGCCGCTGCGGGCCGCGCATCTCCCACAGCCCGTTGTCCGGCTCCCGCCAGGTCTGCGCCAGGTGCTCGAGCAGGGCGACCTGCACCGTCCAGCCCTCCTCGGTGGTCGCCATGCCGTGGGTGCGCGCCATGTGCAGGGTCTCGAGCACCTCGCCCCACACGTCCAGCTGGCGCTGCTCGGAGGCCGCGTTGCCGATCCGGACCGGGCTGGAGCCCTCGAAACCGCCCAGCCAGTCCAGCTCGGACTCCGGGATGCGGCGCGAGCCGTCCAGCGCGTACATGATCTGCAGGTCCGCCGGGTCGCCCGCCACGGCGCGCAGCAGCCAGGCCCGCCAGGCCTTCGCCTCCTCGACGTAGCCCGTGCCGAGCATCGCCTGGAGCGTGAACGACGCGTCGCGCAACCAGCAGAACCGGTAGTCCCAGTTGCGCGACCCGCCGATCTGCTCGGGCAGGGACGTCGTGGCGGCCGCGACGATCCCACCGGTGACCGCGTCGGTGAGGGCCTTGAGCACGATGAGCGAGCGCCGCACGGCGGGGGCCCATCGGCCGTCGTAGCGCAGCTGGTCGATCCAGCCGCTCCAGAACTCCACGGTGTCGATCAGCGCGTCCTCGGCGTCCGCGGCGATCGGCGCCGGCTCCCAGGCCCGGTAGTGGGTGAGGACCATCGGCACCCGCTGACCGGCGCTGACGTCGAAGTGGCTGTACAGGTCCGCCCCGTCGCGCTCGAGCGCCGCGGGCGTGGTGACCAGCACGGCGTCCGGGCCGGCCACGGCCGTCGCGCACCCGCGATCCACCTCCAGCCAGGGCAGCACATGGCCGTAGTCGAACCGCAGGCGCAGGTGTGAGCGCATCCGCACGGTCCCGCGCACGCCCTCGACGATCCGCACGACGTCCGCGGCCCGCCCGCGCGGTGGCATGAGGTCGATCACCCGCACCGCTCCGTCGTCGGTCTCCCAGAAGGTCTCCAGCACCAGGGTGTCGTCGCGGTACTGCCGGCTCGAGCAACGCCCGGCGCCGTCCGGCGCCAGCCGCCAGTGGCCGGCGTCGTGGTCGCCGAGCAGCGAGGCGAAGCACGCCGGCGAGTCGAACCGCGGCAGGCACAGCCAGTCGATCGAGCCGTCCACCCCCACGAGGGCGGCGGTCTGCAGGTCGCCGATCAGGCCGTAGTCCTCGATGCGCGACGCCATGACGGTCCTCTCCGGTCGGGGCCCCCAGATGCCGACCGGGGGAAGGTCTGCCTACAGTCAAAGCCCGGCCGTCCGTCCCCGCACGGTGGACGTCGACGGTGGCTCGCCCCGCCCCGGTGCGCAGTGGCCGAGCCCGCGCCGCCCCCTGCGGCGCCCGACGAACCCGATCGAAGGAGAAGCATGTCCGCACGTGTCGTAGTGGTGACCGGAGCCAGTGGCGGCGTGGGCCGCGCCGTCGTGCGCGAGCTCGCCGGGCCCGGGGTGGCGATCGGCCTGGTGGCCCGCGGGCGCGCCGGTCTGGAGGCCGCGGCCGCCGAGGTCGAGGAGGCGGGCGGCACCGCCCTGGTCCTGCCCACCGACGTCGCCGACCCGGCCCAGGTCGAGGCCGCCGCGGCGCGCGCCGAGGACGAGCTCGGCCCGATCGACACCTGGATCAACGTCGCCTTCTCCAGCGTGTTCGCACCGTTCACCCAGGTCAGCGCCGAGGAGTTCGGCCGGGCGACCGCCGTGACCTACCTCGGCTACGTGCACGGGACCAAGGCAGCCCTGGACCGGATGCTGCCGCGCGACCGCGGCACGATCGTCCAGGTGGGCTCAGCCCTGGCCTACCGGGGCATCCCGCTGCAGAGCGCGTACTGCGGCGCCAAGCACGCGATGGTCGGCTTCACCGAGTCGCTGCGCACCGAGCTCATGCACGACGGCAGCCACGTGCGCGTCACGATGGTCCACCTGCCGGCCGTCAACACCCCGCAGTTCTCCTGGGTGCTGTCACGGCTGCCGCGCCACCCCCAGCCGGTGCCGCCGATCTACCAGCCGGAGGTGGCCGCCCGCGCGATCGTGGCGGCCGCGGACGACCCCCGCCGCCGGGAGTACTACGTCGGGTCGTCCACGGTGGCGACCGTGATCGGCGGCAAGCTCGCCGGCGGGCTCCTGGACCGGTACCTGGCCCTGACCGGCTACGACTCCCAGCAGACCGACGCACCCGTCGCCCCGGACCGACCGGCCAACCTGTGCGACCCGGTCGACGAGGACCGTGACCTCGGCGCGCACGGCGATTTCGACGGTGCCGCGACGGACCGGTCGTGGCAGGCCCGGTTCACATCCTCGCCCTGGCTGGTCGCGGGCGCGGTCAACCTCGCCGCGCTCGCGGTCGCGGGCGCCCGGATGGTCTGGACCGACCGGTCGGCGTTCGCCAGGGCGGTCGCGTGGCGGCGCTGAGCGCCGTTCCGCCGGGTCTGCTGTCGATGTCCCGGCTGCACGTGGCTCGCGCGGCCGTGGCACGCCTGCACCACGGGGCTCGATAGCCTGCTCGGCATGCCAGACGCTCTGACTTCCCTGTCCGCACCCTCGCCGGCGACCCTCGTCACGACCGCCGCGGACGGCTCGGTGACGTTCCTCGAGTGGCTGGTGGGACCTCCCCTGCAGACCGTCATCACGATCGTGGTCGCCGGCGCCGTCCTCACGGTGCTGCGCTGGGCGATCCGCCGCACGGTGCGCTCGGTGGTCGAGGGCTCGAGCCAGGTGCGCAACCACGCGCGCCGGCTGCTGCTGCGCTCGGGCATCGACGCGCCGGCCGACGACCCACTGACGGTCGCCCGGCGGGTCCAGCGGGCCGAGACGATGGGTTCGGTGCTGCGCTCGAGCGCGGCGCTCCTGGTCGGCATCGTGGCGATCACCGTGCTCGCCAACATCTGGCACTGGGACCTGGGTCCGCTGCTCGCCTCGGCCGGCGTGGCCGGCGTCGCGCTCGGCTTCGGCGCACAGACCCTGGTGAAGGACTTCATCTCCGGGCTGTTCATGCTCATCGAGGACCAGTACGGCGTCGGCGACGTCGTGGACCTCGGTGAGGCGACCGGCACGGTGGAGGCCATCGGTCTGCGTGTCACCCAGATCCGCGACCTGCAGGGCACCCTCTGGTACGTGCGCAACGGCGAGGTGCTGCGGGTCGGCAACCTCACCCAGGGCTGGTCCCGCGCGTTCGTCGAGGTGCTCGTCACCCCCGACCAGGACGTCGAGGCGGCTGCCGAGCTGCTGCGCGCCGCGGCCGGTTCCCTCGCGGACGACGAGGACGTGGCCCCGTTGCTGCTCGACGACCCGGCCGTGACCGCCTACGAGGACCTCTCCGGCGAGGCGGTGCGGCTGCGCACGATGGTCAAGACGGTCCCGGGCCAGCAGTGGGCGGTCCAGCGGGTGCTGCGGCGCCGCATCCGGGACGCCTTCACCGGTGCCGGGGTACCCCTGGCGCTGCCGCACCGGGAGGTCCACGTCCGCCCGGCCGTGAGCGTGTCCGACGGCCCGGTCGGGCCGGCGGGCGACGATCAGGACCAGAACAGCAAGGCCTGACCGCGCTCCACCCGGTCACCGGGCTCCACCACGGCGAGCACCTGGGCAGCCGGGGCCTGCAGGGCGACGACCGGACTGGCCAGCTCGGCCCCCGCGGTCCGCGACCGCTCGACCTCCCAGACCAGCACCGGCTGGCCGACGGCGAGCCGCTCCCCCACCCTGCACCGCTCGCGCACGTGGTGGTCGACGGCCTGGACGCCCAGGTGGACCAGCACCTGGCGGCCGTGGTCGGCGACCAGCATCACGGCGTGCGGCAGGATCGCGTGCACCAGGCCGTCGCACGGCGAGGTCACCTCGACGCTCGCGACGTCCGCGTCGGGCAGCACCGCCAGGCCGGGGCCCACCACCCCACGCGCATAGACCGGGTCCGGCAGGTCCGCGAGCTCGACGACGGTCCCCGCGAAGGGCGCGAGGAGCTGCAGGACCGGCCGCTGCGTGCTGCTCACTGACACCCCCGAAGCGCTGGTTGAGGCGCACCCTACCCGTGGGGGTACTGCCGCGGGGTGGGTGTCCGACGTCGGCCGTCTGCCGACTCAGCTGTCCCAGGTCAGCAGCGGGTCGAGCGCGTGCACGCTGGCGCCGGCGACGGCCAGAGGGTGCAGCGCTCCGTGGTCGGCCTGCAGCGCGACGACGGGGCACAGCGGCGGGTTCCCGCGCGCGACGGCCGCCGCCAGGTCCCAGGTCACCACGACCTGCCCGGCGCGGACCGTGTCACCCTGCCCGCAGTCCAGCGTGAACGTCTCGCCCAGCAGCCGGACGGTGTCCAGGCCCAGGTGAACCAGCACGGCGCGCCCGTCGGGCACCTGGACCACGAAGGCGTGGGGGTGCAACGCGGAGAGCACCCCGTCGACCGGGGAGACCACGTCGACCACGCCGGTGCTGCCCGGGTCGAGGGCGATCCCCGGCCCGAGCATCTCCTGGGCGAACACGTCGTCCGGCACGTCGGCCATGCTGACCACCGCCCCGGCGATCGGGGCGACGACGGTGAGCGGCTCGGTCATGAGCGCAGGTCGTCGATCTCGGCGGCGAGGGTGTCCGCCTCCGGGCCGACGACCACCTGGACCACGGTGCCGGAACGGACCACCCCGAACGCGCCGCTGGAACGCAGCGCGGCCTCGTCGACCCGGCCAGGATCGGTGAGCTCGACCCGCAGGCGCGTGATGCACGGCTCGAGGTCCACGACGTTCCCCGAACCGCCCAGTGCGGCGAGGATCTCCTCGGCCTTGCTCATCGGTCCTCCTGGTGGGCTGTGCGGACGACCATGCCAGCGTATCGCCGTCGAGGGGGCCGCACCCTGCGTGCTCGCCAGGTGCGGCCCCGCGCTCCTCAGCCGAGGAGCTGATCGGCTGCGTCCGGCTCGGCCCAGTAGAGCGTCACCGAGGCGAGCTTGCCGTCGGCGAACGTGAACCTGTTCAGCATCGTCAGGTCGAACGGACCCTGGTCGGGAGCCTCCCCGACCCAGTGGTACTCGACGACGCCGGTCGTCCCGTCGGCCGACACGAAGCTGCGGACCAGCTCGGTCGCCTCGTGGTCGGTGATCGACGCGACGTCGCGCAGCACGGACGCGAACGCGTCGCGACCCTCGGCGTACGCGTCGTGAGCCTTGTTCTCGAACGTCACGTCGTCGGCCGTCAACGCGAGCTGCGCGTCGACGTCACCGGCCAGCCACGCGTCGACCAGCTGGGACTGCAGCTGCTCGGCCCGGTCCACCGCGGACCCGGTCGAGGCCGCGCACCCGCCGACCGCGACGAGCATCAGCAACCCCGCGAACACCAGGGCGGACGTCTTCCTCATCGTGCACCTCCTCGTGCTCGGTGGCGGTGGTCGGGTCGACCCCGCCGGTTCCACCGTCGCGCCCGGTCCTCAAGGCGATCTCAAGGGGCGTCACGGGTAGGCCGCCTGGACCCGCACGAGGCCGCCGTCCGGGTCGGCGATGTCGGCGATCCGCGCACCCCACGGCGCGTCGAAGGGGCCGGCGACCACCCGGTGCCCGGCCCGGCGCAGGCGCCCGACCACCGCGTCGACCTCCGCGGGCGAGGCGACCCGGACCACCGGCCGGGCCGCGACCCGACGCGACGGGTCGGCGCACCCGACCCACTCGACCCTGCAGCGGCCGGGCATGACGACGACGCCGGCCCCGGGCGCGGGTTCCGGGACCACCACGCCCAGCGCCCGGTAGAACGCGATCGAGCGCGCGAGGTCACCGACCTCAAGGAGCACACCGTCGACGAGTCCCATCGCGGCCTCCTTCCGCCCACCACCCTGCGCGGCCCGGCTCAAGGAGACCCAAAGGCGCCGGTGACCTGCCTCGACGTCGCCCGTCCGGGGCTCGGGACCCGGGCCTACGGCGTAGGGTCGAACCGTGCGGTTCGGGGTGCTCGGGCCCGTGACCGCCCGCGACGGGGACGCCGAGGTCCCGCTCGGCGGACCGCGTCAGCGGGCGGTGCTCGCGCTGCTGCTCCGCGAGGCCGGGCGGCCGGTCCCGGCGGACCGCATCGTCGACGCGATCTGGGGCGAGGCCGCCGGGCCCGGAAGCCACGCCTCGCTGCACACCTACGTGTCCAACCTGCGCGGCGCGCTCGGCGGCGACCGGCTCGTGCGCGACCCGCACGGCTACCGCGTGGTGCTGCGCGAGGGTGACGAGCTCGACACCGACCTGTTCGCCGCGCGGGTCGAGGACGCGGGCGCGGGACGCGCCGCGACCGTGCGCGCGGCGGGGCTCGGCCGGGCGCTGGAGCTGTGGCGCGGGGAACCCTACGAGGGTCTCGACGAGGTCGGGCCGCTCGCCGCGGAGCGCGCCCGGCTGACCGAGCTGCGCACCGCGGCGGAGCTGGACCGGGTGGAGGCGCTGCTGCGAGCAGGCGAGGCACCGGTCGCCGAGGCCACCGCCGTGCGCGACCGCAACCCGCTCGACGAGCGCGCCTGGTCGCTGCTGGCCCACGCCCTGTACCGCGCCGGCCGGCAGACCGACGCGCTCGCCGCGCTGCGCGAGGTCACCCGGTCGCTGTCGGACGAGCTGGGCCTCGACCCGTCGCCCGCCCTGGTCCGGCTCGAGGAGCAGATCCTGCTGCACGACCCGGCGCTCGAGCCCGAGGGGGCCGCGCCCGCCCTCGACCTCCCGGCCTACCTGACCTCGTTCGTCGGCCGGGCCGACGAGCTCGAGAGCCTCGAGGACGCCCTCGCCCAGGCCCGGCTCGTCACCGTCGTCGGGCCGGGAGGTGCGGGCAAGACCCGGCTGGCCGTCGAGGTCGCGCGGCGCCGCCACGACGTCGAGCCGGCCACCGTGCGGTTCGCGGACCTCGCGCGGGTCACCGCGGGCGAGGTCGCCCGCGCCCTGGCTGCGGCGGTCCACGCGCCCGACACCGGCGACCCGACCCGCCGGCTCGCCGCGGCTCTCGCCGGTCGGCACGTCCTGCTGGTCATCGACAACGCCGAGCACGTCGCCGACGCGGTGGCCGAGCAGGTCGGCGCGCTGCTGGCCCGGACGGACCGCACGACGGTGCTGGTCACCAGCCGCGTCCCGCTCGGCGTCCCCGGCGAGCGACTCGCACCGCTGGGCGGCATGGGGATCGGGAACGGCCGGGCGGGGGACGCCGAGCAGCTGTTCGCGGACCGGTGCGCCGCACGCGGAGAGGCGGTCTCACCCACCGACCCCGAGGTCCGTGAGGTCTGCCGACGGCTGGACGGCATCCCGCTCGCCCTCGAGCTCGCGGCGGCGCGCGTGACCGTGCTCTCGCCCGCGGAGATCCTGGGGCTGCTCGACCGCAGGTTCGCCCTCCTCGTCGACCAGGGGCAGCCCCGCGACATGCACCGCTCGTTGGAGGCCACCGTCGGGTGGAGCTACGGCCTGCTGGACGAGCGGGACCGGTCGGCGTTCGCCGCACTCGGGGTGTTCGACGGCCCGTTCACCGCTCCGGCCGCGACGGCGGTCGTGGGCGACGGCGGCGCGGCCGGGGCACCCGCCGTCCTCGACCGCCTCGTGGCGAGCTCCCTGGTGACCGCGTCCCGGGGCAGGCCGACCCGGTTCCGGCTGCTGGAGACGCTGCGGGCCTACGCGCGCGACCGGCTGGTCGAGACCGACCGCTGGGGTCTTGCGGTGGACCGGCACGACACGCACTACCTCGCCGCCGCGATCGGCTCGGCCGACGAGCTCCTGGGCCGCGGCCGGGTGGCCACCTGCGAGCGGGTCGAGGTGGAGCTGGCCGAGTACGAGGCGGCGTTCGCCCGCCTCGTCCGCACCGACCCGGTGCGGGCGCTGCCGCTCGGCTGGACGCTGGGCAACGCGTGGCTGTTCGGCGGTCACGTGGCCGAGGCCGAGGAGCGGCTCCGCCCCGCGCTCGAGGCGACCGAGGGCGTGCGCACCACGGCCCGCGCCGACCTGCTGATGATCGCCTCGTGGGTGGCCGTGTTCCGCAACCGGTTCGACGACGCGAGCCGGTGGACCGACGAGGGCCTGGCGATCTACCGCGAGCACGACGACGTCCGGCGGCTCGCCTACGGCCTGGCCCGCGCCGGCCACTGGGCCTTCGGACGGGGCGACCCGGCGGGAGTGCCCCTGCTGCGCGAGGCGCTCGAGGTGTGTGCGCGCGCCGACCTGCCCGACCTGGAGGCGTGGCCGCTCGCCCTGCTCGCCCAGGCCCGGCTGTGGTCCGGCGACGGGTCGGCCGAGGTCCGCGCGATGCTCCTGGACGCCAGGGAGCGGTTCGGTGCGCTCGGCGAGACGTACGGGGTCATCCACGCGGACATGCTGCTGACCAGCTTCCCCCAGCTCCCGCCGGCCGAGCAGCTCAGGCTCGCCGAGGAGATGGTGGCGCTGTCCGCCGAGCCGGGCGGCGACAACCTCATGCGTCCGATCGCCCTGCACAACCTCGCCTACGCCGTCGCGAGCCAGGGGTCGCGCGAGCGCGCCGCGGGGCTCAACCGTGCCGCGGTGCGGTCCGCGGTGGCGAGCGGGACGCTCATCGACCTCGGCCTCGCGCTGTTCCAGGCGGCGCGGTTCGCCTCGGACGCCGGGCGCCACGACCGGGCCGTTGTCCTGCTCGCGGCCGGCGAGGCGCACTTCGCGATGGACGTCGCACCGTTCCAGCGAGCACAGCTCGCGGACATCGTTCCCACGGCCAGGGCTGCGCTGGGCGGCGAGCCCGTCGCGGAGCTGGAGCGGATCGGTGCCGCGATGTCGGCCGACGCCGCCGCGGCGTTCGCGGTGAGCGGCTGACCGGGCTCGGGCCGGCACGGCCGCCACCGGGGCCGCGGGCACCCGGCCGCGGGCACGCCCGCAGCCTGGGAGGATGTCCGCCATGACCGACACCGCCCCGAGCTTCTACCAGGAGGTCGGCGGCGCCGAGACCTTCGCGCTGCTGGTCGAGCGGTTCTACGCCGGCGTGGCCACCGACGAGCTGCTGCGCCCGATGTACCCCGAGGACGACCTGGGCCCGGCCGCCGACCGGCTGAGGATGTTCCTCGAGCAGTACTGGGGCGGGCCCGACACGTACTCCGCCACCCGCGGGCACCCACGGCTGAGGATGCGGCACGCGCCGTTCCCGGTGGGCCCGGCCGCGCGGGACCGGTGGCTGGTCCACATGCGGGCCGCGGTCGACTCCCTCGGTCTCGCGCCGATCCACCAGGCCACGCTCTGGGACTACCTCGAGCGGGCGGCGCACTCGATGGTCAACACGTTCGAGGAGGGTCGGTGAGCAAGCGGCTCCGACGTGTGCTCGACGCGCTCCAGCTGACCCCGACCGGCCCGGACGAGTTCACCGGCGGCAACCTGCCGATGCCGCACGGCCGGCTCTACGGCGGCCAGGTCCTCGCCCAGGCGCTCCTCGCCGCGGCGGCGACCGTCCCGGACGACCAGCCGGCCCCGCGTCTGCCGCACTCCGTGCACGGGTACTTCCTGCGGCCCGGCGCCGTCGACGTGCCCGTGACGTTCGCCGTCGAACGGTTGCGCGACGGGCGGTCGTTCACCGCCCGTCGGACCCACGCGCTCCAACGCGGACGACCGATCCTGTCGATGATCTCCTCGTTCCAGCTCGACCAGCCCGGCCTGGACCACCAGGCGACGGCCCCGCAGGTGCCCGACGCCGAGGACGTCGAGCCCAGCGACGACCAGCTCACCACGCTGGACCACCCGTTGGCCACGTTCTGGGGCCGGTACGGGGCGTTCGACATCCGCCACGTCGAGGCGCAGGTCTACCTGCGGCCCGGCCAGGCGACGACCGACGTCCAGCACGTCTGGATGCGGGCCCGCTCCCCGCTGCCCGACGACCAGGTGCTGCACCGGGCACTGCTCGCCTACGCGTGCGACCAGGTCGTGCTCGAGCCGGTGCTGCGGCGCCACGGGCGCAGCTGGGCGACCGAGGGGCTGTCCATCGCGAGCCTGGACCACGCGATGTGGTGGCACCGGCCGGTGCGCGCGGACGAGTGGCTGCTGTACGAGCAGGCCTCGCCCAGCGCGCACGGCGGTCGCGGTCTGGGCACCGCGCGGGTGTTCGACCGGTCAGGGGTGCTGGTCGCGACGATCGCCCAGGAGGGCATGGTCCGGGTGCCCTGAGCCTCGCGGGGCGGCCGGACGACGGGTCGTGAGCCGTCGCCCGGCGCGCGCGACGGCTCGCGAGCCCTGACACTGAGCCGATGGCCGACCAGCTGCACTGCGCCGTCACCGGAGTCACCGGCTACGTCGGCGGCCGCCTGGTGCCCGAGCTGCTCGCCGCCGGGCACCGGGTGCGGGCGATCGCCCGGAACCCCACCCGGCTGCGGGACCGCCCGTGGTACCCGCAGGTCGACGCGGTCGAGGCCGACGCCGGAGACCTGGACCGGATCCGCGAGGCGCTCACCGGCGTCGACGTCGCCTACTACCTGATCCACTCGCTGGGCAGCGGGCGCCGGTTCGAGGCCCGCGACCGGCACGTCGCGCTGACGTTCGCGCGGGCGGCCCGGGAGGCCGGGGTGCGGCGCATCGTGTACCTGGGCGGGCTCCACCCGGACACCGAGGAGCTCTCGCCCCACATGGAGTCCCGCAAGGAGGTCGGCGAGATCCTGCTCGCCAGCGGGGTGCCCACCGCGGTGCTCCGCGCCGCCGTGATCCTCGGCTCCGGCTCGGCCTCCTTCGAGATGATGCGCTACCTCACCGAACGTCTGCCCGCGATGACCACACCGAAGTGGGTCGAGAACCGGATCCAGCCCATCGCGATCCGCGACGTCCTGCACTACCTGGTCGGCGCAGCGAGCATGCCGCCGGAGGTCAACCGGTCCTTCGACATCGGCGGGCCCGACGTGCTGACCTACCGCCAGATGATGCAGCGCTACGCCGCGGTCGCCGGCCTGCGGCCCCGGCTGATCGTGCCGGTCGGGGTGCTGACGCCACGGTTGTCCAGCCTGTGGGTCTCCCTGGTCACCCCGGTGCCCGCGTCGATCGCCCGGCCGCTGGTCGAGTCCCTGATCCACGAGGTGGTGTGCACCGAGCACGACATCGCCGAGTGGGTCCCCGAGCCCCCGGGCGGCACGGCCGGCTTCGAGCGGGCGGTCGAGCTGGCCCTGGCCAAGATCGCCGGCGCGGACGTGGCGACCCGGTGGTCCTCGGCCTCGGTGCCGGGTGCGCCCAGCGACCCGCTGCCGTCCGACCCGGACTGGGCCGGGGGCTCGCTGTACCGCGACGACCGCGAGATCGACGTCGCCGCGCCCCCGGACGTGGTCTGGGAGGTCCTGCTGTCGCTGGGCGGCGAGCGCGGCTGGTACTCGTGGCCGCTGGCGTGGCAGGTCCGCGGCCTCATCGACCGGCTGGCCGGCGGGCCGGGTCTGCGCCGCGGGCGCCGTGACCCACGGCGGCTGTGGGTGGACGACGCGGTGGACTTCTGGCGGGTGGAGGAGGTGGCCCCCGGTCGCCTCCTGAGGTTGCGCGCCGAGATGCGCCTGCCCGGACTGGCGTGGCTGGAGCTCGAGGTGGTCCCTGCGGGGTCGGGGAGCCGGTTGCGCCAGTCGGCGATCTTCCACCCTCAGGGTCTGGGCGGGCACGTGTACTGGTGGGCGGTCTCGCCGTTCCACGGCGTGGTGTTCGGGTCGATGCAGCGTGGGATGGCCGCCGACGCGGAGCGCCTGGTCACCGGCCGCGCAGCGCGGCCCGCAGCTCCGCGGGGCTGAGGGCGGGCGAGCCTCGGCCGGCGCGCTCCGCGTCGTGCACGAGCTCGACGATCCGTCGGTTGACCGGGGCGTCGACGCCGGACCGCCGTGCGAGCGCGACGATCTCACCGTTGAGGTGGTCCACCTCGGTGGGGCGGCCGCGGGTGAGGTCCTCCCACATCGACGAGCGCGCCTGCGCGTCGGCCGGGAGCCGGGCCGCCAGCAGACGGCGGGCGAGCGGGTCGGGCAGACGCAGCACCCGCAGCATGAGACCCGGCGCGACACCGCGCACCCGGCCGGGACGGATGCCGGCCACACGGAGCACGGCGATCCCCTCCGCCAGCAGGGCGGCCACCACCTGCCGGTAGCCCGGCCGCGCCATCAGGTCGCGGGTCGGCGCATCGGACAGCGCGCTGATCGCGTTGTTGAGGTTGACCAGGAGCTTGGCCCATTGCGCGGGCGCGATGGCGCCCGTGGTGCGCACGGTCAGGCCGGCGTGGCGCAGCGCGTCGACCAGCGCGCGGTCGACGGGCTCCTCGATGGTCAGAGCCCCGTCGAGACCGCAGTGGAACGCCCCGTCCCCGCGCGCGACGACGTTGAAGTCGACGACGGCGCCGAGCACCGTGTGCCCGGGGAGCGCGGAGCGCAGCACCGGGACGTTGCGGACGCCGTTCTGCAGGCTGAGCACCACGGCTCCGGGCGCCAGCACCCGGGACAGGATCTCGGCGGCCTGCGGGGTCTGGGCGCTCTTGACGCACACCGCCACCACGTCGGCTGCGGCAAGCACGTCGTCGTCGGTGGTCACCTGGAGGTCGGTGGCCGCGACGGTGACCGTGCCACGCCGGTCGCTGAGTGTCATGCCGTGCTCGGCCAGCTCGTCGACCACCCGCTGTCGGCCGACGAAGGTCACGTCGGTGCCGGCTGCGACCAGACGCCCTCCGACGTAGCAGCCGATCGACCCGGCGCCCAGCACCCCGACCCGCACCGGCGGCTCACCTGCCGCCGCGGCGACGGAACTCGATGGGCGGCTCGAGGTAGGGCTGCCAGGCCTCGCGCTCGGCGGCGCCGAGCCGCCGCGGACGACCCGTGGCGGCATCCACCACGACGATCGTGGTGCGCGCGTTCACGTGCGGCACCGGCTCGCTCGGCGCTGCCCCCGGGCGGTGGTCGGCCGGGGCCATGATCCGGTAGCAGACGTCGATGCTGGCACCGCCGAGGCGACCGATCCACAGCTCCACGGTCACCGGGTCGCGGTGGTAGCCGATCGGCAGGAGGTACTCGACCTCGGTCGACACGACGAACGTGTGCGTCGCGGCGTCGGGTCCCGACTCGAGCACCGCGGTCTGCGCCGAGTCCGGGCCGTGGCGCCAGAACGCCGCGATCCGGGCCTCCTCCAGGAGCCTGAGCACCTCGACGTTGTTGACGTGCCCGTAGGCGTCGAGATCCGCCCATCGGAGCGTCACCGGCACCTGCAGCCTCATCGTTCCTCCCGTCGTCCGCGTCGCGACCGCTTGGTGGCCGCGCGCCCTGCCGCCTCTCGGCACGCCGCATGGTGGGCTACGAGCTGCGCCACCGGAGCCACCACCCGGGTGTCGGCGACCTCGGCGACCGCGCGCCGCAGCCCTGCCGAGGCTCGCGCCGCCGCACGCCGGGCACCGACGGACGCCGCGACGCGCCCGGCCCCGGCGAGCAGCATGCCGAGCACCACCCCGCCGAGCGCCAGCGCGGTCGGCAGGGGTACCGCTCCGACCATCGGGGTCTCGGGCGCCGGCAAGCGGAGCGCGTCCAGCCCGGCCAGTGCCGCGAGCCACAGCCCGCCCCCTACCGCGACGGCGAGCAGCACCCACTGGAACCAGCCGACCACCGACCACCACAGCGGGCGTCGCTCGCGTGCGACCGGCGTGCGGGCCACCGCCCGGTCGAGGTCGTCGGTCAGCGCGGAGCCCGGGCCGTCGTCCGGCTCGGCGGCCCGGATCGCCGCGCGCCATGCGTCCGGCAACCCGGTTCCGGCGCGGTCTCGCCAGTCCCGGACCGCCCCCGCCGCGCGGGCCCGCTCGGCCGGCCCCGCCGGAGGCAGCGACGTCCGTGCGACCTCGTCGCGTGCCCGGGCCGGGCCGAGGTGGATCCTGTGCAACGGGTCGGCCCGCAGCCGGGACAGCCAGCGGGTGGGCGGCCAGCCTGTCGCGAGCCGCGCGGACAGGCGGTAGGAACCCGCGGCCGCCTCGACCACGGTGGGCACGCCGGCCGCCTCGCTCAGCGCGTCGACCAGGTCGCGGTCCGCTGTCGGCGGGCCCGCCGGGGCGTCTCCGCAGCGCACGAGCACCTGGGCCGCGAGGGCGTCGACGTCGGCGGCGAGCCGTTCGCGGTGCGCCTCGTGCCGGGCCGCGGCGTCCGCCAGGGCGGCGCGCAGGTCGTCGACGCCTTCGCCGGTGCGCGCGGACACGGGCAGCACCCGTACGCCGTCCAGACCGTCCTCGGCGAGCAGCCGGCGCGCATCGGCGAGCGTGGCCCTGACCTGGTCCGGCTCCAGGCGGTCGACCTGGTTGAGCACGATGAGCAGCACGTCGCGGTGCGTGGTCAGGGACCGCAGGTACCGCTCGTGCACCGCCGCGTCGGCGTACTTCTGCGGGTCGAGCACCCAGACCATGAGGTCCACGAGCCCGATCAGTCGCTCGGCCTCCAGGCGGTGCTCGGTGCGCACCGAGTCGTGGTCGGGCAGGTCGAGAAGCACCAGCCCCGAGGGCTCTCCGGCCGGCCGGGCGACGCGCTCGCGCACGGCGAGCCAGTCCAGCAGCGGGCCCGCGTCGCGCACGCCGTGCACCACGGCCATCGCCTCGGCGGTGGTCGGACGCAGCACGTCGACGGTCGCCACCTGCTCCCCGACCAGGGCGTTGACCAGGGACGACTTCCCCGAGCCGGTCGCGCCGGCGACGGCGACCACGGTGTGCTGCTCGGACAGGCGCAGCCGCTCCCCGGCTCGCCGGGCCAGGGCCCTCGTCTGGTCCACGAGCTCGGCGGGCAGCACGTCGGGGCCCGCGGCGACGGCGTGCTCCACGGCCTCGCCCAACGCGGCCAGCCGGTCGGCGATCAGGACCACAGTCGCCTCCACCATGCCCGCAGACCGCGCTCGGGCGTCTGGTCGCCCCTGCCCCTGCGGCCGTCCTCACGCTCCGCGGACCGGCCTCGCACGTCCGTGGTCGACGGGGCCTCGGGAACCGGGACGCGGGCGAGGGCGGCGCGCAGGGCCGTCCCGTCCACGCCGACGTCGAGGGCGTCCAGTGGCGTGGTGGCGCGCGCGGCCTCCTCGGCCAGGAGCTGTTCGACGCGCGCGACCAGGTCCGCCTCGGCGACCCGGGTCAGGCGCCGTACGGCGTCGTCGCCGAAGATCGCCTCCAGCAGGCGCTGCGCGAGCACCGCGCTCCCGCCGGCGACGCCGACCTCGGCCCCGGTCAGCCCACCGGTGTGCGCGAAGATCACGATCATCAGGGCGGCCCCGAGCCCGTTCACGCCGAACGACAGCACCCGGGCGGTGACCCGGCGGTCGGCGCCCTCGGTCGCGACCAGGTCCAGCACGCCGCCCTGCCAGTCGCGCACCTGGGCCGCCGTGCGGTCGCGCAGGTCCGGCGACGAGCGTGCCAGCCGCAGCCCGTCCAGGAGCCGCGCCCCGGCCGGGTCGGCGTGCCAGGTGGTCCAGACACGCTCGGCGGCGCGGTCCGCGGCGTCGACCACCACGTCCACCAGCCCGGCTCCGATCGCCGCGGTGACCGGCTCGGGTGGTCGCTTGCCTCGCAGGCCCGCGGAGATCCGGTCACGCCAGGTGCTGACCTTGGCCTCCAGCGTGCGCAGCAGCTCCCCGGTGCCGATGAACTCCTGCCAGCGGGCCAGCACCTCGCCACGCAGCATGGTGCCGTCGGACGCGAGCTCGTCGACGCGGGCCGCGGCGTCGGCGTAGGCCTGGATGGCCGTCTCTCCCAACCAGTGGGCGTGGGCGACCTGGGCGTCAGCGGCCTCGGCGAGGCGTGGGACGCGGGTCATCAGGTCCAGCACCGCACCGTGCACCGTGGACCGGGCGAGGCGTTCGCGCGAACCGGCGTCGGCGGCCAGCCCGTGCAGCCAGTCGGCGACCTCAACCACGGCCTGGGGTGGCAGCAGCCCGCCGGCGAGCTCGGCCTCGGGGACCGTCAGCAGCCGGGCTCCGGCCAGGCCGTGCTCGACGAGCATCCGCCCGAGGTCCGCGCGGACCGCGTCCCGCTCCTCCGGCTCGAGCCGGTCCAGCACCACGCCCACGGCCGCGCGGCGCGCCGCGGCCTGCGCGAGCAGGTCCCACGGCACCGCGTCGGCATAGCGGGCCGCGGTGGTGCAGAACACCCACAGGTCGGCGGCGCCCAGCAGCTGTGCGCCGAGCTCGCGGTTCTCCGCGACCACCGAGTCGATGTCGGGCGCGTCCAGGAGCGCCAGGCCTCGGGGCACCGCCGGGTGGCCGACGAGCCGCAGGCTGCGGGGGCCCTCGCCCTCACCCTGCCAGCGCGACAGCCCGGGCAGGACGCGGTCGCCGACGAACCACGCCCGGTCGTCCGGGTGGTGCACCAGCACGGGCGACCGCGTCGTGGGCCGCAGCACCCCAGCGGGGCTGACCACGGCCCCGACCAGCGAGTTCACCAGCGTCGACTTGCCCGCGCCCGTCGAGCCGCCGACCACCGCGAGCAGCGGCGCCCCCATCTGGCGGACTCGCGGCAGCAGGTGGTCGTCTAGCTGGGCGAGCACGCGCGCGGCCTCGGCCCGCGCTTCCTCGACCCCGGCCACCTCCAGCGGCAACCGCAGGTCGGCCACGGCAGCCCGCAGGGCGGCGAGCCCCGCGGCCAGGTCACGCTCGGGCCCGGCGAGGCCGGGGTCGGGCGCGCCGTCCTCCCGACCCGGTGCCGTCCCTGGACTGCTCACCCGACGATCATGCCCTGACAGCTCCGCCCAGGACGACCGGCGCGACCGCTTCTTGCTGCCCGGCCCCACCGGTCACCTTCCGAGGCTTGTTCTCCCCATCCCCCGTCCCCCGATGCTCGGTCGCCTCCAGGTATCGCCCTCTCTCCCCCACCCCCACCGATGCCTGACCCCTCGGGAACTCGGTATGCCTCTTCGAATCGCATCGCAGTTGTCATGCACTCTCCCCAATCCCTGTCGGGCCGCTGCTCTCCACAGCCCGGGCGGACGGGATGCATCACTTCTGCGATGCGATTCGGAGGACCACCATGGTTCTGGCGGGCGGCCCGCTCCCGCGCCTGTCACCGGGTCCGCGGGGGGGTCGACCCGCACTCATCCCGCGCGCCGGCTCCGCCTCCGTCGCCACTTCCCACGCGCCGGCTCCGCCTCCGTCGCCACTCCTGCCACGCGCCGGCTCCGCCTCCGTCGCCACTTCCCCACGCACTGCCCCCTCACCGCGCCGCCCCGCGCTCCGCGTGCAGTCCCACCGCTGGCCGGGCAACCTTCTGGAGCGCGCGGGTCGTCATAGTGGTCGGAGGGCGCGCCGGGTCGGCGCACCGTGAGACGGGGGGCTCGTGGACGCACCGGAGGGGTTCGGCGCGTTCGTCACCGAGCGCTCGCCCGCGTTGGTGCGCAGCGCGTGGCTGCTCACCGGGGACCAGGCGAGCGCGCAGGACCTCGTCCAGACCGCCCTTGCGAAGACCTGGGTGCGCTGGGACCGCGTGGTCCGACAGGAAGCCCCGGAGGGCTACGTCCGGCGTGTGATGGTGACGACGTACCTGTCGTGGCGACGGCGCCGCTGGCACGGCGAGCTGCCCACGGAGGCGATGCCGGAGCGCGCCGTGGAGGGCGATCCGTACGGCGAAGCCGAGCTGCGCGCGACGGTGCGCGCGGCGCTCGACGAGCTCCCTCGACGCCAGCGGGCCGTCGTCGTGCTGCGCTACTTCGACGACCTGACCGAGGCCCAGACCGCGCACGCGCTGGGCTGCTCGGTCGGCACCGTCAAGAGCCAGGCCGCGAAGGCCCTGGCGAAGCTGCGCGCCAGCGCCCACCTGTCAGCGATCTGGGGCGAGGAGGTCTCCCATGACCAGAGCTGAGGAGCAGCTGAGCCGACTCCTGGCCGCGGCCGCACCCGACGGCACGGGCGTCGCCGTGGACGACGTGGCGTCGATGGTCCGGCGCCGTCGCCAGGTCCGCGAGACGGGCGTCGCCGTCGCGACCGTGCTCGCGGCGGTCGCGACGGTGGTCGGGATCGCGGTCGTCACCCCGCGATCGCCCGCCGCGCCCTCACCTCCCGCAGTGGACCTGACCGGCACGGTGCCCTGGTCCGACGCTCGGGCGACCCCCTACGTGCCGCCCGAGCAGCCCAGCCCGAGCGCCGACGCGCGCCCGTGCACCGCCGCCGACGTCACGGCGACCGCCGGGGAGTCGGACGGCGCGGGTGGCCGCCTGGTGCGCTACATCGAGCTGCGGAACACCGGCTCGTCGGCCTGCCTGCTGCAGGGGTACCCGCAGGTCACCGCGATCGGCGACGGCCTGCCGGACGTCGAGGCCACACAGGGCAGCTTCTTCCCCGGCACCGGTGCCGCCGACATGCAGCCCGGCGAGGTGACCACACTGGGGATCGAGACCACGACCGAGTGCCAGGCACTGGTGTCGGGGGCGGTGAGCGGGCCGTGGCCCGGGCTGCGCATCACGCTCCCCGACGGCGGCGGCACGGTCGACGTCGAGGTGCCTGAGGGCGTCGACGCGCTCTGCGGGCTGAAGACGTCGGAGTTCTCCGGGCCCACCCCCACGCTGCCCGCGGTCGCGGACCCCCTGGCCTCGCTACGGGCGAGCCTGGAGCTCCCGGCGACGTTCGTGCCCGGCGAACCCTTGGTCTACGTGGTGCGGCTGACCAACCCGACCGACGCGGCGATCGCGCTGGACCGGTGCCCCTCCTACCTCGAGACACTCACCGGGGCGACGACCCACAAGGAGTCCCACGCACTGGCCTGCGCAGCGGCGGGCGGCGAGATCGGCCCGCACCTGACCGTCGCGTTCGAGATGCGGCTCGCCGTTCCCGCGGACGCGCAGACGTGGCTCGCCCTGAGCTCGCACCAACCGCCGTCGTGGCCGGTCACCGTGACCTGGTCGCTCACCGCGCCCTTCGACGTGTCCGCGACCGCCGCGCTCACGCTGGTCGACGCCGCGAGCACGGACGCACCCACCGCGACCGCCACCGGCGTGCTCGAGCTCGTCGGCGGCCCCGCCACGACGAGCGGGACCACACCGCGGCGCGGGACCGCCGGGACGGTGACGTTCACCGACGATGCGACGAGCACCACCTACTCGGCCACTGCAGCGTCCGACGGGACCTTCTCGCTCGACGTCCCGCCGGGCACCTACACGGTCGCGGGGACCCCGACTGACTGGTCCTCGCCGTGCGCGCAGGGCGATCCGGTCGACGTCCCCGCAGGGGGCGCTTCCGGCATCGACGTCATCTGCTCCATCCCGTAGGCCGCAGCCCATCTCGTCGCACCCCAGCCCGGTCGGGCCGCGCGCGACGCGGGTCAGTCGCGGGTGAGCTTGCGGTAGGTGACGCGGTGCGGGCGGGCGGCCTCGGCGCCCAGGCGCTGGACCTTGTTCTGCTCGTAGGCGTCGAAGTTGCCCTCGAACCAGTACCAGGCGGCAGGGTTCTCGTCGGTGCCCTCGTAGGCCAGGATGTGCGTCGCCACGCGGTCCAGGAACCAGCGGTCGTGGGACGTGACCACGGCGCAGCCCGGGAACTCCAGCAGCGCGTTCTCCAGCGAGCCCAGCGTCTCGACGTCCAGGTCGTTGGTCGGCTCGTCGAGGAGGAGAACGTTGCCGCCCTCCTTGAGCGTGAGCGCGAGGTTGAGCCGGTTCCGCTCGCCGCCGGACAGCACGCCTGCGGGCTTCTGCTGGTCGGGGCCCTTGAAGCCGAACGCCGCGACGTAGGCCCGCGAGGGCATCTCGACGTTGCCGACCTTGATGAAGTCCAGACCGCCGGAGACGACCTCCCACAGCGTCTTCTTCGGGTCGAGGCCGCCACGCGACTGGTCGACGTAGGAGAGCTTGACCGTCTCGCCGACCTTGAGGTCGCCCGCGTCGATGGGCTCGAGCCCGACGATCGCCTTGAACAGCGTCGTCTTGCCGACGCCGTTCGGGCCGATGACGCCGACGATGCCGTTGCGCGGCAGGGAGAACGACAGCCCGTCGATCAGGACGCGGCCGTCGAAGCCCTTCTTCAGGTCGCGGGCCTCGATCACCGTGGTGCCCAGGCGCGGGCCCGGCGGGATCTGGATCTCCTCGAAGTCGAGCTTCCGCGTGCGCTCGGCCTCGGCAGCCATCTCCTCGTAGCGCTGCAGACGCGCCTTGGACTTGGTCTGGCGGCCCTTGGCGGACTGGCGCACCCACTCCAGCTCGTCGGCGAGGCGCTTGGCGAGCTTGGCGTCCTTGCGGCCCTGGACCTCCAGGCGGGCGCGCTTCTTCTCCAGGTACGTGGAGTAGTTGCCCTCGTACGGGTAGAGCCGGCCGCGGTCGACCTCGGCGATCCACTGCGCGACGTGGTCGAGGAAGTACCGGTCGTGAGTCACCGCGATGACGGCGCCCTCGTACTGCGACAGGTGCTGCTCGAGCCACTGCACCGACTCGGCGTCCAGGTGGTTGGTCGGCTCGTCGAGCAGCAGCAGGTCCGGCTTCTCCAGCAGCAGCTTGCACAGCGCGACCCTGCGCCGCTCGCCGCCGGACAGCACCGTCACGTCGGCGTCCGGCGGCGGGCAGCGCAGCGCGTCCATCGCCTGCTCGAGCTGGGCGTCCAGGTCCCACGCGTCCGCGTGGTCCAGCGCCTCCTGAAGCTCGCCCATCTCGGCCAGCAGGGCGTCGTAGTCGGCGTCCGGGTCAGCCATGAGCTCGCTGATCTGGTTGAACCGGTCGAGCTTGCCCTTGATCTCGGCGACGCCCTCCTCGACGTTGCCGAGCACCGTCTTGGACTCGTTGAGCGGCGGCTCCTGCTGGAGGATCCCGACCGAGTAGCCGGGCGAGAGCCGGGCCTCGCCGTTGGAGGGCTGGTCCAGCCCGGCCATGATCTTCAGGATGGTCGACTTGCCGGCGCCGTTGGGCCCGACCATGCCGATCTTGGCTCCGGGGTAGAAGGCCATCGTGACGTCGTCGAGGATGAGCTTCTCGCCGTGCGCCTTGCGCGCCTTCTGCATGGTGTAGATGAACTCGGCCACTGCGGGCTCGCTCCAGTCGTCGCGGGGTCGTCGGTCCGACCCGACAGCCTACGGCGTGCGCACGAGCTCGGCGTCGTCGGGCTGGGCGTCAGCCGTCTCGGACACGGGGCCGTGCACCGCCCACGGGTCCGCGGGCATCGCGCCGCCCGGCTCGTCCGGCCCGGCGGGCCCGTCCGGACCGTCGGAGCCACCGCCGCCGGACCCGGGGTCGCGGGGCTCCGGGCCGTCGGTCGGGCCGTCACGACGCACGCGTCGCCTGAAGGTCCCGTTGCCCCACGTCAGGTCGTGGCCCACGGCGTCGGCCTCGATGACGAACCCGGCCTGCTGTCCCTTGTCGGCCTGCCAGACCTCCGTGCGCAGCCGCCCCGTGACCACCACCGGGTCGCCCTTGCGGACGGACTCGGCCACGTTGAGCGCCAGGTCGCGGAACGCCTTGACCGTGAACCACTCGGTGGGCCCGTCGCCCCACTCGCCGCTGCGCGGGTCGAACCTCCGCTCGGTCACCGAGACCCGGAACGAGGTGAACGCCACCCCGTCGCCGGAGATCTCCCGCGGGGTCGTGCCCGCCCACCCGGTCACCGTGACCGTCGCTGCCTTGCGCATGATCGCCTCGATCCCGGCCGGAACCTCCGGCCTCCGACGGTCACGGTGGCCGGACCGGCGACCGGGCGCGGCCCAGGACCGCTCAGTCGGTGGACGAACCCGCCGAGGCCGGGGATGTGGACGACGCCTCGCGCACCGCCCGGTGGTCCTCGAGCACCGCGCGGCTCGGCGCCGCGAGCTCCGACTCGACCGCTTCGGCCACCGCGGCACGCCCCGCCGCGAGCAGCCTGGCACCCGCGGCCTGCAGCGCAGCTCGCCGCCGCCTGGCCGCCGACCACGGAAGGAGCACGGCCACCAGCACGAGCGCTCCGGCCACCGCCCACCACCACGGCGCCCACAGCACGCCGGCGACGCCCGCCGCCACCGCGGCCAGCCCCAACGGCCAGGCCACCCACCACGCGACCCGGCCGCGCGGCGGCGCGGGCACGCTGACCTTCGCCAACGCGTCGTCCACCGCCCGGACGAGCGCGTCGTCATCGGCCACCGTGGCATCGAGCGCCTCGGCCCACGGTGCGGGCAGCGCGCCCGACACGTCGGCGAGCCAAGCCTCGCGGACCAGCGAGGCCCGGTCGGCCTGGACCGGTCCGAGCGTCGGGGCCTGGAGGGTGGGCTCGCTCGCCGCCGGGGCGCCCCGCGTGATCGCGGCCACCTCGCCGGGCACTCCGGCGGCCTCCAGCAGCGCGTCCACGGCGCGGGCGACCGGCAGGTCGGGTTCGGACGGCCCAACCACCGCGGCGAGTGCCGCCGCGGCGTCGTGCAGCTCCGCGGCGGCGCGCAGCTCGGCCACGCCCCGGTCCGCGACGGTCTGGGCCAGCACGGCCCGCAGCGTGTCCATGCTGTCGCCGGTGGTCGCGGACACCGCGAGGGTGCGGACGTCGGCTAGCCCGTCAGCGCGGACCAGGCGCGCGACATCCGCCATCAGCTGGCCACGGTGGCCCGGCGGGACGGTGTCCACCTGGTTGAGCACCACGAGCATCGCGCCCTCGTGCCCTGCCAGGTGGCGCAGGTAGCCCGAGTGCAGCGCGTCGTCGGCGTACTTCTGGGGGTCGACCACCCAGCACATCAGGTCGACCTGCGGGATCAGCCGGTCCACGACGGCGTGGTGGGCCGCCTCGATCGAGTCGTGGTCCGGCACGTCGAGCAGCACCAGGCCGCGCAGGTCGGCCTGGGTCTCGCCGTCGAGCTCGGACTCCCGCTCGATCCGCCGGTCCCGCTCGACGCCCAGCCAGTCCAGCAGCGCGGACGCGTCGTGCGCCCACACGCACGCGGTGACCTGGGAGGTGGTCGGCCGGCGCACCCCGACCTCGGCGAAGTCCAGACCGGTGAGCGCGTTGAACACGGTCGACTTGCCCGAGCCGGTGCCCCCGACCAGTGCGACCACGGTGTGGTCCACCCCGAGCGCGAGCCGGTCGCGCACCCCCGCGAGGAGCACCGACACCCGCTCCCGGATCTCCGGCGGGACCCGGTCCCCGCCTCGGTGCAGCGCGGCGTCGAGACGCTCGACCTCGGCCAGCAGCGCGGCGGTGCGCTCGCCGGGAGCATTCGCGGGCGAGCCGCCGGGCTCGGACGCGTCGGTCATGTCCACTCCTTGAGCACAGCACGCCGCAGCCGGAGGCGGGCCGCCGCGTCGTCGGCGAGGTCCGGCAGGTCCAGGCCCGCGCGCACCCGGGCGCCGGCGGCGAGCACCTGGGCACGCATCCGGGCGGCCAGGTCCGCGGCGGTCTCGTCGTTCAGCGTCCGCCCCAGCTCCCCGCCCAGGGCGCGCTCGGCGACCACCTGCGCGGCCCCCACTCCCAGCGACGCGGCGGCGACCACCACGCCGGCGCCGGACGTCCCGGCCTGCTTGAGCAGGCGGGCGGCCCCGCGCCGGGCCTTCGCGTCGTGGCCGCCCAGGCCCTCGACCCGGGCGGACGCAGCGTCGAGCCACGCCTGCGCCTCGGCGTCCGGGCTCGCCGCCCCCGGGGGTTCGTCCGGCAGCTCGATCGCGGCGAGCCGCTCACCCAGCTCGGCGGTCACCGCCCGTTCGCCCGCCCTGCGGGCCGCGACCAGGGCGACCCGAGCCGCCCCCAGCAGCTCACTGCCGACCTCGGCCAGTGCCGCGGCCCGAGCGTCCGCCGCCCGTCGAGAGCCCCAGGCACTGCCGAGCGGACCGCCACGCCCGGAGTGCGCCGCCCACGCGCTGCGCACCGGCCCCTCGGAGACGCCGCCACGGCCCACCTCGGCCGCCATCCGGTCGGCCGGGCTCGCGAGCACGCCGTCGAGCTCGGCCTCGATCGCCACGCGCTCGTCGACCTGCTCCTGGACGGCCTCCGCCAGCTCGCCGACCCACGGACGAAGCGTGGCCAGCGAGCCGCGCTGGGTGCGGGCGATCACGCCCTGTGCCCGGTCGGCGCCGGCCAGCACGGTCAACCACCGCCGCACCGGCGCGACCGACGCCTCCGGCAGGAGCCCCTCGTGGGGCCCGGCGTCGGGGACGAGGAACAGCGGCACCGTCGACAGCCCGTGCGCGCCCAGGCGCTTGAGCAGGTCGGAGCGCACCGTGACCACGGCGTCCTTCGGCACCCGGTTGAGCACCATCGCCATCGCCGCACCACGTTCGGCGGCCCGGTCGAGGACCTGCCACGGCAGGGCGTCGCCGTAGCGCGAGGCCGTGGTGCAGAACAACCACAGGTCCGCGCCCTCGAGGAGCCGGTGAGCCATCTCGCGGTTCTCGGCGAGCAGGGAGTCCATGTCGGGCGCATCGACCAGCGCGACCCCGCGCGGTACGGCCTCGCGGGCGACGGTCTCCATGTCGGCCAGCAGCGGGTGCCCCGCGAGCAGCTCGCCGTCGGCCGGGTGGTGCACCAGGACGGGGCGGCGCGTGGTGGGCCGGAGCACGCCGGCCGGCGTGACCTCCTCGCCCAGCACGGAGTTGACCAGCGTGGACTTGCCCGCACCGGTCGACCCGGCGACCACCACCAGGCCCGGCGCGCTCAGCTCGCGCAACCGCGGCAGCAGGTGGTCGTCGAGCTGGGCGAGTAGCTCCGCCCGGCGCTCGCGAGCGCGGTCGACCCCGGGCAGCGGCAGCGGGAACCCGGTCTCCGCGACGTCGCGGCGCAGGTCACCTACCGCGTCCAGCAGGGACGACCTGGCGACCGGCCGCTCGGGGTCCGGTTCGCCCGAGCTGTCGGCGACCCTCCCCCACGCACGCGTCGCTCCGCTGTCCACGGGCGTCATCCTCCCGTGGGGCGCACCTGGGACAAAACGCCCGCGCCGGTCACGACGCGTGTCATCGGCTGTCGCGGACACACCTCACGGCGACCACGCGTACGGACACGGGGCCGGTCGGCTCGACAGGTTGAGTGACGGAGGGGCGGGCCCGCTCGGGCCCGCCCCTCCCTTCCTCGGCGGCCAGCGCCGGGTGGTGCCTAGCGCTCGCCGTCCTCGACGGCGTCGCCCGGGTCGTTGGTGCCTCCGCCGACGGCACCCGTCCCGCTGGACGGGGCACCCTCACCAGGCGGCTCGGTCGGAGCGTTGGTCCCGCCACCCACGGCACCGGTGCCACGCGACGGAGCGCCCGCGCCCGGCGGCTCGCTCGGCGCGTTCGTCCCGCCGCCCACGGCACCCGTCCCGCTGGACGGGGCACCCTCACCAGGCGGCTCGGTCGGAGCGTTGGTCCCGCCACCCACGGCGCCGGTACCACTTGTCGGAGCGCCCGCACCGCCCTCGTAGGTCGGCTCGTGCTCATGTGTGTGCTTGTCGTTCATGTCGTCCTCCTCGCCACGCTGCCCCGGCTTCGAGTCTCGGTGGACGTCGTCGTGGCTGGTTGTGGGGAGGCTGCTCAGCTGGGCGCCTCCCGCCGGGGGTGGCCCACATCGCCGCTCGCTGTGCGAGCGGGCACCTGTCCAGGGTTGCACGGCCGAGACCGGGCCGCGACCGCGACAGGGGCGGTCGGACAGCCTGTGCGGCAGCGCGGGTCCTACCGTTCCCTGCCCCGAGGCACGCCCGTCGGGTACCCGCATGTCCCGCCCCAATGGCGCCGGGGGTCCCTTCGACCGAGCCGTCGGCGACGTGAGCGGGACGTGAGCAGCCGGCGCGGTTCATGTGACAGGAGTGGCGGACGGGGCGGGTGGGGCGGCGCACCTGTCACCGCTGCACCGCCCGCCACATGATCCGCGTGGGCTGCTCACCAGGCGCCGTCGACGGCGGTGGGAGCCGGCTGTGGCGGCGGCCGACGCGGCGGAGCGTGTTCGAGGCCCGGTTCGGCGTCCGCAGGGTGGACGGGCCCGCACGGATCGGTGTCTGGGCGCCGCTTCGCCGCGTGGGGCGCCGGGACCGCGTCGGTGAGGCGCGACCCCCGGGCGCCTCCGGTGCCCGCAGTCCGGCTAGCCTTGTCCGGCAGTGCGGGAGCTCCCGTTTCTTGTGTCGCGCCAGGTTCAGCTGGTACCCCGCACGTCCCGCCCCCGTAGCTCAGCGGATAGAGCACCGGACTTCTAATCCGACGGTCGCAGGTTCGAATCCTGCCGGGGGCGCCACAGGGGCGCCGCTGCCGGTGGCGCAGGGGCGGGGGCGACCGTGTCGGTCGCCACGTCGGATCCGACGTCCGTCCCTTCCTCCGTGGGCGTCGAGCGTGTTCCATTGGCCCATGATCAGCAGCGTGGCGCCACAGACCGCCGCGGACGAGCCGGCCGGGACCCGGGGGCGCGTCCCGGCCGCGGTGGTCGGCGCCGTCGTCCTGCTGATCGTCGTGCTCGGCGGCTACTGGTTGCTCACCGCCCACCTGAGCACGGATCGCGCCCCCGCGCAGGCCGGCGCAGCCCCGGGCGGCTGCACCATCACCCTCCCGTCCGGGGCCGGTCCGGCGCCCGACGACAGGGCGGGCAGCTGCCTCGACACCGTGACCGTGACGAACAACGGCGTCCTGCCGGTCACCGTCGCGGCTCCCTTGCCGGCGACCCTGAGCGGGCCCGGGCAGGTGGTCTCCGGACTGCACCGGTTCGGGTCGGTCGGCGTCCCGGCCCTCGAGTCGCTGCGCCTCGAACCGGGCGATCGGCTCACCGTCAGCCTCGAGACGGTGGTCCCCGCCTGCGCGGCGCCGGGCGAGATCGGGACGGGTCGGACGATCGTCGACGGACTGCACCTCACGGTTGCTGTCGGACCGGTCACGCGCGACGTCGTGCTCCCATTCGAGCAGGTCACCGAGGTGCTGCCGGCGGACGGCACGACGCTGCCGCGCTGCTCCGAGTGACCGCTCCGACCGCGACACCGGCGCCGCGTCAACCGTGCCCCACCGTCGCGAGCGCCGCGCCCGCCGCCCGCTCACGGTCCACGATCACCACGCCGCCCAGCACGGCCACCGCGAGCGTCATCGACGCCAGCGTGTCCGTCGCGAAGTGGTAGCCCAGGTACATCCGGGAGAACGCCACCAACCCCATCCCGAGCGCCGCGGCCACCAGCCAGGCCACGGTCGTGCCCCACGTCGGCCGATGCACCCAGGCCAGGTACCCGAGCACCAGCAGGAACGTCGCCGCGCCGATGGTGTGCCCCGACGGGAACGAGGCGCTGGACTCCGCGCCGGGGATCACCCACAGGCTCTCGGCGGGCCGTTCGCGCCCGACGGCGACCTTGATCGCCGTCGCGACCCCGACCGCCACGATCATCGAGCCGACCAGCAACGCCGCCGACCGCCACTCCCGCGCGCGCAACCCGTACAGCAACCCGCCGGCTGCCACAAGGATCGGCAGCACCACCGGCCCGGAGATCGTGGTGACCGCCAGGAGCACGGCCGTCAGCACAGGGCTGCGCAGGCCGGCGAGCAGCTCGACGATCGGCTGGTCGAGCGCGGCGAGGTCCTCGGCCTCCCGCACCCAGTCGTACACGCCCCAGAACGCGGCGAGCCCGACCAGCACCAGCGCGAGCCCCACCAGCCCCGCCACACGTGGGGCGGGTACGCGCGTCGCCGATGGCATCCCCGCAGGATCCCAGGCCCGGGCCGGGCGCGCAGGTCGCCGGGCGAGCCCACGGCCGCAGTCCGTGAAAAAGCCGTGCACCCACCCCGGCCCGGCTGGCATCGTCGTGGTTGCACCGGTGCGAGGACCTGGCCAGTCCGCATCCCGTCCGCACCACCTCTCAGGAGCATCCCGTGAACCCGCAGATCTACTGGCTGCTCGTCCAGCAGCAGCGCGAGCAGCAGCTCGCCGACGCGCGCGTCCGGCGCGCCCGGCAGGCGCCGCACCGCGCCCAGCACCGGCGTGCCTCGCGCGTGCGATGAGCGCGCGTCAGGCACCACCCACCTGAGGGCCCCGACCACCACGGTCGGGGCCCTCGTCATGTCGGGCCCGGCACACGACGCACCGCGCAGCCCGGCCACCACGGCGCGCGGAGGATGGGAACATGGCCGCCATGGGGAGGCGGCGCTGATGGGGCGGCACGCGGCACCGGGGCCGCCGGACCGCCCCACGCCCGAGCGCCCGGAGCCGGTGGCGCCCGCACCCGAGGCACCGGCTCCGCAGCCCGCGCCGTCCCCCGCCGAGCCGCCCGCCTCCCCCGCCTCCCCGATCGGCTTCCTGGCATCGCTGGCGCTCGGCGTCGTGGTGGGGCTGACGGCCGGCGGCGTGCTGTGGTGGGCCGGCCAGCCGCTCGCGGTCGCGGGTGCCGTGGCGGCCGGCACCGCGCTGGTCGTCGTGCTGGCAGCGTGGGTCGCGCGCGGAGTCGCGGCGCGTCACCCTCTACAGTGACCGGGTGAGTTCTGGACCGAGTGCGAACGACCGGATCGTCTGGATCGACTGCGAGATGACCGGGCTCGACCTGGCCGCAGACGCCCTCATCGAGGTCGCCGCCGTGGTCACCGACTCCCAGCTCACCGTGCTGGACGACGGGATCGACGTCATCATCACGCCACCGGACGAGGCGCTGGAGCAGATGGTGCCGTTCGTGCGGGAGATGCACACCAAGTCCGGGCTCCTCGACGAGCTGCCCGGCGGCCTGACGATGGCCGAGGCCACCGACGCCGTGCTGGAGTACCTGCGCGGCCACGTCGAGCCCGGCAAGGCCCCGCTCGGCGGCAACTCGGTGGGCACCGACCGGGCCTTCCTCGAGCGCGACATGCCCGACGTGGTCGGCCACCTGCACTACCGGGTGATCGACGTGTCCTCGATCAAGGAGCTCGCACGCCGCTGGTACCCGCGGATCTACTTCGCCTCGCCGGAGAAGGCCGGCGGGCATCGGGCGCTCGCGGACATCCTGGAGAGCATCGACGAGCTGCGCTACTACCGCGCCGCGATGATGATCCCCCAGCCGGGTCCGGACTCCGCCGCGGCCAAGCAGATCGCGGCGGACGTGATGGCGACCCGCTACCAGCCGGGCGTCTGAGCGCCCACGCCCCGACGCGGGCGAACCGAAGAGGTGGGGTGGCTGACGGGACTTGAACCCGCGACCCCCTGGACCACAACCAGGTGCTCTACCAACTGAGCTACAGCCACCACGGCCGGCGCGCTCGGGCGCGGACCGGCGAGAAGTCTACAGGCTCGCGGACCGGCCCCCGGCCCGGGCGATCACGGCGTCGGCGAAGCGGTCCAGCGCGCCGTCGCCGTACCCGAAGAACAGCGACGGCTCGACCATCTCGAGCTCCATGAGCACGGGCCGGTCCTCGTCGTCGTGCACCAGGTCCACGCGTGCGTACAGGAACGGGTCCGACTCGACGGGCACGCCGTCGGACGCCTCGGTCAGCAGTCTCCGCGCGGTGCGCACGACGGTGCGCGCGACCTCGATCTCGTCGGCGTCCGGGGAGATCGGGCTGATCCGCTCGGGACGGTAGGTGCCCTCCACCGCGACGTCGGGGCCGTCCAGGAGGGCGGCCTTGAGGATCGAGTGGGAGTACTCCCCGGAGATGAAGACGTGTGCGTGCTCGCCCTCGGTGTCCACGCTGTTGAGGTACCGCTGGATCATCACCGTGCGCTCGTCACCGAGCAGTCGCTTGGCGTGCTGGATGGCCAGCCCGCGCGACGACGCGTTCATCGCCGTGTAGCGGCCGGTGTCCAGCGAACCCGCGGAGACCGCCGGCTTGATGACGAAGTCGCCGCCCGCGGGGAAGCGGGTGTGCAGCGCCCGGCCGGACAGGTGCAGCTCGGGCTCGAGCCACATCGTGGGCACGACCGGCACCCCTGCCGCCTCGAGCTCGGCCAGGTAGTGCTTGTCGGTGTTCCAGCGGATCACCGGGAACGGGTTGGACAGCCGCGTCATCTGCGAGACCCGATGGGCCCACGCGACGAACTCCCCACGGCGCTGCGCGTAGTCCCACGTCGAGCGGATCACGACCAGGTCGAAGCCGCCCCACAGGACGGCCGGGTCGTCCCAGACCGCGACCTGCACCTCGGCCCCGCGCCGCTCGAGCGCCGCGGCGAGGGGGACGTCGTCGGGGTCGAGGTCGGGCAGGGCTGAGCACGTGGCCAGGGCGATCCTCACCCGGCCAGCGTAGTGGTCGACCCGAGACCCGCCCGTCGTGGCGGGTGGCGCTCACCCTGCCGGGCCGCCACGATCGTGGAGCGTGAGACTCGAACGGTACGAGGCCAAGACGAACACGCTGATGATCGTCCTGTCGCTGGTGTTCCTGGCGGTGTACGCGATCAACGTCATCCAGACCGGTTTCCCGCCGTGGCTGGTGACCACCGCGAGATCGATCAACGGCGTGATCTGGTTCGTGTTCGGCGCAGACCTGGCGATCCGGGTCCTGCTCGCCGAGCAGCGGGTGGGCTGGATCCTGCGCCACCCGATCGACGTGCTCAGCGTCGTCGTCCCCCCGCTCAGGCCGTTGCGGCTGCTGACCGCGTTCAGCGCCGGGCAGTCCCTCCTGGCCCGCCAGGGTGGGTTCCGGCGTACCGGCCAGGCGGTGGTGAGCTCGGCGGGCATGCTCATCCTGATCGGTGCGCTGGTCGAGCTCAGCTTCGAGCAGGACGCCCCCGGCGCCCTGATCACGAACTTCGGCGACGCCGTGTGGTGGGCGATCACCACCACGACCACGGTCGGGTACGGCGACCTGTACCCGGTCACCTGGGAGGGCCGGGTCGTGGCGGGCATGCTGATGATCGTCGGCATCGCCGTGCTCGGCGCGGTGACGGCGACCGTGGCGGCCTCGTTCGTCGAGATGGCCGAGTCCGGGCACCGCGCCGCCGACAACGCTGCGATCGATGACCTGCCGGCCGCCGCCACCGCGGAGCAGGAGCTCGACGACAGCCCCGCCGCGCTGCTCGACACCGACACGCTCTCGCTGCTCGGCGCATTGCACCGAGCGGGTGTTCTCACCGACGAGGAGGTCGCCACCGCCGTCGCGCGGCTCGACGAGCCGTAGGGTCGGATCAGGGGTCGCGACGGCGCGGCCCCCACGGCACAGGGACCGACGGATGCTGGACAGCGAGTTCGGCCAGATCGCGGCGATCCTCGTGATCGCGGCCGCGGTCGGCGGTGTGGCGCAGCTGCTGCGCCAGCCACTCGTGGTCGCGTACGTGGGCGTCGGCGTGCTGGTGGGACCCGCCGGGCTCGGCCTGGTCGGGGCCAGTGCGCACGTCTCCCTGCTGGCCGAGGTCGGCATCGCCCTGCTGCTGTTCCTCGTGGGGCTCAAGCTCGACTGGCACCAGGTGCGCTCGACCGGACCGGTCGCGCTGGCGGTCGGGGTGAGCCAGGTGGTGCTCACCGCGGGGCTCGGCACGCTGGTGGCCAGGGCGCTGGGCATGGACTGGACCACCGCGAGCTACGTCGGGGTGGCGCTGGCGTTCTCCTCGACCATCGTGATCGTCAAGCTGCTGTCCGACCGGCACGAGCTGGACTCGCTGCACGGCCGGATCGCGGTGGGCCTGCTGGTGGTGCAGGACCTGCTGGTGGTGGTCGCGATGATCGTGGTCACCGCCATCGGCACCTCGTCCGACGGGCTCGGCGCGCGGATGGCGTGGGTGGCGTTGCGTGGGCTTGCCCTGGTGCTCGTCGTGTGGCTGCTGGCCCACCGGGTGCTGCCGCCCCTGCTGGACCGTCTGGCCCGGGTGCCGGAGCTCGTGGTGCTGTTCGGCCTGGCATGGGCGGTGGCGATCGGTGCGGTGACCGAGGCGCTGGGCCTGTCGATGGAGGTCGGGGCCTTCCTGGCCGGGCTGTCGCTGGCGTCCACCTCCTACCGGGAGGCGATCGGCGCGCGCCTGGTCAGCCTGCGCGACGTGCTGGTGCTGTTCTTCTTCATCGACCTGGGCTCCGGCCTGGAGCTGGGCGAGATCGGTGCCCAGGTGCTGCCGGCGCTGGCGCTGTCGGCGTTCGTGCTGGTGGTCAAGCCGGTCCTGGTCGCCGGCTTGATGGCCTCGATGGGCTACCGGAAACGGGTCGCGGCGCGCACCGGCATCCTCACCGGGCAGATCTCCGAGTTCTCCCTGCTGCTGGTGGCGCTCGGGCTCGAGCTGGGCCACCTGGACGGGGCCGTCATCGGCCTGGTCACGCTCGTCGCTCTGGTGACGATCGGCGTCTCGACGTACCAGATCGGCTCGTCGGCGTGGTGGGCCGAGCGCCTGGCCCCGTTGGTGGCCCGCCTCGAACGCCCGCTGCACCGCCACGAGACGTCCGAACCTGCCGCGGACTACGACGCGGTGGTGATCGGCGGCGGCCGGTTCGGCACCGCGGTGGTGGACCGGCTGGCCGGACGGCGGGTGCTGGTGGTCGACCACAACCCCGTGGCGCTGCGCTGGTGGCGCGAGCGCGGCGTGGACACCGTGTACGGGGACGTCGTGGAGCCCGAGCTGATCGCTGCGCTCCCGCTGGCGGACTCGACCACCGTGGTGTGCACCGTGCCGGACCTCGCGGTCAACCTCACGCTCACCGACACCCTGCGCCGCTCCGGGTACCGCGGGCGGCTGGCCGTCACCGCGCTGAGCGTGCGCGAGGCGCGGGTGCTCTCCGACGGCGACGTCGTGGTGCTGCGGCCGTTCCAGGACGCCGCCGACTCCAGCCTGCGGCGGCTGTTCGAGGCCTGACGGCCCGGGCGAGGCGGGTGTGGCCGGTCAGGCCGCGTCGCGCTCGGCCTCGGCGGTGATCCGGCGCAGCGCGCCGAGCAGGCCGGTCATCGACAGCAGGCCGAGCGGGCGGCCGTCCTCGCCGAGCACCGGCACCGGCTGCCCGCCGGAGGCGGCGAGCGCGGCGAACGCGTCGTCGAGGCGGCCGTGCAGCTCCAGCGCGTCGCGCGGCGCGAGGTCGGGCGCTACCTCGTCGGGCCCGGCTCCGGTGCGGGCGGGCAGCGGGTCGAGGTCCTCCGGCGCGAGCTCGCCGATGCCCAGCAGCCGCACCGCACGTCCGGTGCCCACGAAGTCGCGCACCCGTTCGGTGGCAGGCCGGGCCAGCAGCGTCACGGCGTCGGCGAGCTGCTCCAGGTGACCTCCCTGGGAGAACACCGCGATCCGGTCGCCGAGCCGCACCGCCTCGTCGATGTCGTGGGTGACCAGCATGACCGTGGTGCCCAGGGCCCGCTGGATCTTCCAGAACTCGGCCTGCAGGTGGCGCCGGCCGGCGGGGTCCACCGCGCCGAAGGGCTCGTCCATGAGCAGCACCGGCGGGTCGACGGCGAGCGCCCGTGCCACCCCGACGCGCTGCTGCTCCCCGCCGGAGAGCTGGTGCGGGTACCGCCCCGCGTACACCGCGTGGTCCAGGCCCACCAGGTCGAGCAGCTCGGCGACCCGGTCCTTGGTGCGGTTCGCGTCCCAGCCCAGCAGAGCCGGCACGGCGGCGACGTTCTGGCCCACGGTGCGGTGCGGGAACAGCCCGACGTGCTGGATGACGTAGCCGATCCGCCGGCGCAGGGCGACCGGGTCGGTGGTCATCACGTCCTCACCGGTGACCAGCACGCGGCCCGACGTCGGCTCGACGAGCCGGTTGACCATCCGCAGGGTGGTGGACTTCCCGCAGCCGGACGGGCCCACCAGCACCATCAGCTCGTGCTCGCGCACGTCCAGGTCGAGGCTGTCCACGGCCACCGTGCCGTCCGGGTACTCCTTGCGCACCGACTCCAGCCGGATGACCGGCTCAGCGTGGTCTGCCACCGCTCGACCGTACCCGAGGCCCTGCGCGTGTGCGTGCCGGCCGGTAGCGTGCCGACGGTGAGCACGGCACCCGACAACCCGTGGCTGTCGTGGGAGTACGTCCAGCGCAATTGGCCCGACATCGCCGACGCGCTGGGCCAGCACGTGTCGCTCACGGTCGAGGCGATCGTCCTGGCGACCGCGATCGCCCTGCCGCTCGCCGTCCTGGCGCACCTGCGGCCCCGGCTGGCGGGCTCGGTGCTGGGGCTGTCCGGGGTGCTGTACACGATCCCGTCGCTGGCCCTGTTCGCGATCCTGTTCCCGCTGATCGGCGACCGGCGCACCACGGTGCTGATCGGGCTGGTCATGTACGCCCTGCTCGTGCTGGTGCGCAACGTGCTGGTGGGCCTGCAGGGCGTCGACCCGGCGATCACCGACGCGGCGCGTGGGATCGGCTACTCCCGCGGCCGGATCCTGCTGCAGGTCGAGCTGCCCAACGCACTGCCGTCGATCGTCGCCGGCCTGCGGCTGGCTACCGTCACCACGGTCGCCCTGGTGACGATCGGCGTCATCATCGGCTACGGGGGGCTGGGCCAGCTGATGTTCCGCGGGTTCCGCAGCCAGTACCACGCGGAGATCATGACCGCGACGCTGCTCACCGTCGCGATCGCGGTGGTGGCCGACGTCGCCCTGTGGCTGGTGGGGCGTGCGACGACGCCGTGGACGCGGAGGGATGCCTGATGGACGTCCTGCGCGAGGCCTTCGTGTGGCTCAACGACCCGCTGAACTGGACCGGGCCGGACGGCATCCTGGCCCTCACCGCAGAGCACCTGACGATGTCGCTGGTCGCGGTGCTGCTCGCCGCGCTCGTGGCGCTGCCGATCGGGGTGTGGTTCGGCCACCGGCAGGTCGGCGGGACCGCGACGGTGGTGGTCGCCAACGCGACGCGGGCCCTGCCGACGCTGGCGCTGCTGCTGATCTTCGCGACCACCGGGATCGGGTTCGGCAACCGGCCCACGGTGATCGCCGCCGCGATCTTCGCGATCCCCCCGATCCTGTCCAACACCTACACCGGGCTGCTCGACGTGGACCCGGCCGCCCGCGACGCGGCGCGCGGGATCGGGATGTCCGGGCCCGGCTCGCTGCTGCGCGTCGAGCTGCCGCTGGCCCTGCCGCTGGTGGGTGCCGGACTGCGCACCTCGACCATCCAGGTGATCGCCACCGTGCCGCTCGCGGCGCTGGTGGGCGGTGGCGGGCTCGGCGTGATCATCAACAACGGCTTCGCCCTCCAGCGCTACGGCGAGGTGCTCGCGGGCGGGCTCCTGGTGGCCGCGCTGTGCCTGGTGGCCGAGGGGGTCCTGGCCGGCGCGCAACGGTTGCTGACGCCCGCGCCGATCCGCGCCAGGGCCGCCGCGCAGCGGGCGTCGGCGGGCTGATCCGGTCACGATCCGATCACGATCAACAACCCCGCGGGCCCCGAACGGTTGCCCGTGTCGGTGCCTCGGGATCAAATGGCCGCTGGCCGGGGTTACGACACCGACCCGCCCCTGGACGAGGAGAGCCCGCATGCGCGCCCGACGTACCGCCCTGATCGCACCTGCCCTCGGTCTGACACTGCTCGTCGCGGCCTGCGGCTCGCCCGGGTCGTCCTCGGGCAGCTCCGAACCCGCGTCCACCGCCGCGACGTCGTCCGCGAGCCCCTCGGGCGCCGCGTGCGAGGGTGTCGCGGGCGACTCCCTCGTCGTCCTCACCGATGACAAGCACCTGCAGCAGGTGGACAACATCGTGCCGGCGGTCAACGCGGCCGCCGCGGGCGAGAACCCGGACATCATCGGCGTGCTCGACTCGGTGTCGGCGGTGCTCGACACACCGACCCTCGTGGGTCTGAACAAGTCCGTGGACGTGGACCGGCGCACCTCGTCGGAGGTCGCCCAGGAGTTCGTCACCGCGCAGGGCCTGGACAAGCAGAGCGACGTCGGCAAGGGCATGAAGGTCTCGGTCGGCGCCCCGAACTTCTCCGAGGGCGCCACCCTCGCCGCGATCTACGCCGACACCCTCAAGGCCGCGGGCTTCGACGCGAGCACCGAGACGATCGGCAACCGCGAGACCTACCTCCCGCTGCTCGAGCAGGGCGGCCTGACCGTCGTGCCGGAGTACGTCGGCACCCTCGCGACCTTCCTCAACAAGGCCGTCAACGGCGACTCGGCCGAGCCGGTCGCCAGCGGTGACCTCGACAAGACGATGAGCAACCTGACGGACCTGGGCGCCCAGGTCGATCTGGTGTTCGGCAAGCCCGCCGCCGCACAGGACCAGAACGCGTTCGCCGTCACGACCGCCTTCGCCCAGAAGTACGGCGTGACCTCGCTGTCGGAGCTGGCCGCCGCGTGCGGCGGCGGCATCACGCTCGGCGGCCCGCCCGAGTGCCCGGAGCGCGACTTCTGCGAGGTCGGCCTCAAGGGCGTCTACGGGATGACCATCACGAAGTTCACCTCGCTGGACGCCGGTGGCCCCCTGACCAAGGCTGCCCTCCAGCAGGGTGAGATCGCGCTCGGCCTGGTGTTCTCCTCCGACGGTTCGCTGGCCGGCTCGTGATCGTCGCCTTCTCGGTCGCCCCGTTGGGCACCGGGGAGTCGGTGAGCGAAGCGGTCGCCGACGCCGTGCGCGTGGTGCGCGACTCCGGCCTGCCGTACCGGTTGACTTCGATGTTCACCGAGCTCGAGGGCGACTGGGACGCGTGCATGGACGTCGTGCACCGCGCGTGCGACGCGGTGGCCGCGCACGGCTCGCGGGTCAGCCTGGTGCTGAAGGCGGATATCCGCGCCGGTCACACCGGCGAGCTCACCGCCAAGATCGAGCGGGTCGAGCGGCTGCTGGACGCCGGCGACTGAGGTCTACAGACCGGCGGCCTCGAGCAGGCGGAGCCACACCTCGCTCATCGTCGGGTAGGCCGGCACGGCGTGCCAGAGGCGGTCCAGCGGCACCTCGCCGACAACCGCGACGGTCGCGGCGTGCAGCATCTCGGCGACGTCAGGGCCCACGAAGGTCGCGCCCACCGGGACGTTCCGGTCCGCGTCGACCACGAGGCGCACCTGCCCGGTGGCGTCGTCGGAGTGCAGCCCGGTGCCCGCGGCGGACCGCAGCTGGACGTCGACCACGCGCACGTCCAGGCCCGCGTCCCGGGCCCGACGCTCGGTGAGCCCCACCCACGCCACCTCGGGCCGGGTGAACACCACCTGGGTCTGAGCGGCGTGGTCGGCTCCGGCGGAGTAGCGCGAGAACGGCGCTCCCCCAGCGCCCGAGGCCGCGGGGTCGTCGGCGTCCGGTCCGAACCGGGCCGCGACCACGTCGCCGACGATGCGCCCGCCGTACTTGCCCTGGTGGGTGGTGCCGACGCGGCCGGTGACGTCGCCGACCGCGTAGAGCCACCGTCCGGGCACGCCGGTGACCTGGAGCTGGTCGTCGACCTCGAGCGGTGCACCCGGCGCCAGCCCGATCGTGTCCAGACCCAGGTCCGTGGTGCGGGGGCGCCGCCCGGTGGCGACCAGGACCTCCGCGGCGCTCACGGAGGCTCCATCGCCGAGGTGCACCGTGACGCCGTCGTCGTCGCGCGCCACGCGTGTGACCGCGGTGCGCAGCCGCAGGTCGACCCCCATCGCCGTGAGGCTCTCGGCCAGCGCCTCACCCGCGAACGGCTCGGCCGCGGCCAGCAGGCGCTCGCCTCGGTGCACGAGCGTCACCCTGGCCCCGAGGTCCGCGTAGGCGGTGGCCATCTCGACCCCGACCACGCCGCCGCCGAGGATCACCAACGACGCGGGCACCTCCTGGACGGAGGTGGCCTCGCGGCTGGTCCACGGCTGCGCGGTGGCGAGCCCGTCGACGTCGGGGACCACCGGCTCGCTGCCGGTCGCGACGATCACCGCGTGCCGCGCTGTGAGCGCCACGGTGGTGCCGTCCTGGGCCACCTCCACGGCGCGCTCCCCGGTGAACCGCGCGTGACCGCGCACCAACGCGATCCCGGCGCCGTCGAGCCACCGCTCCTGCCCACCGTCATCCCAGTCGGAGGCGAAGTAGTCCCGGCGGGCGAGCGTCGCCGCGGCGTCCACACCGCCGGTCACCGCCTGCGCAGCGCCGCCGACGCCGCGCGCGGCGGCGAGCACCTGCCCTGGTCGCAGCAACGCCTTGGACGGCATGCACGCCCAGTAGGAGCACTCCCCACCCACCAGCTCGGACTCCACGACGGCCACCGACAGGCCCGTGCGCTGGGCGCGATCGGCGGCGTTCTCCCCCACCGGCCCGGCACCCAGGACGATGACGTCGTAGATCTGCGGCTCGGACATGGCGCTCCCGGTGTCGACGTGGAGACCATCGTCACCGGGGCGGTCGACGCCCGCACCCGGAGCGGGCGGGTGCCCGGACGCAGGTGGGGGCGCCGAGGACTCGCCTCGACACCCCCACCCGCCCACCCGTGGTGAGCTCGCGGCTCAGCCGACCGGCGCGGGCTCCCGCTGCCCGGCGACCGCGCCGCCGGTCGAGCCCGGGATCGACTCGACCACACGGCGGTACGCCGGCAGGTCGGTGAACAGCTCGTCGCGCAGCGGGTTGAGGCGCCGCGTGACGATGCGGCGCAGCTGGTACACCGCGACGGCGACGTTCGCCGCCAGGGCGATCGCACTCACCGTGAACAGCGCGGCCGGGTCGTGCGAGGACTCCACCGAGAACACCGAGTCCGTGACGAAGGACGGCACCGCCATCGTGAACATCATCCAGAACGCCAGGGTGTGCGCACGGTGCTGCAGCCACGCCCCGCGGCGCAGGAAGAACGCCGGGATGGTGCAGGAGATCAGCAACGCCGCACCGGCGTAGAACGAGTGGTCGCCGACGCAGTTGTAGACGTAGGCGAAGTTCCACAGGTCGTAGGCGATGATCCAGAACCAGAGCATGTCCGGCCAGATCATGTCGGCGAACCGGTCGCGGCTGACGTAGATGCCCACCCAGCCGCAGATCGTCACGATGTTCAGGATCCCCGCGACGCCGTTCATGACGTTCCACGCGCCGCCGACCATGTAGACCCCGTCGACCATGCCGTTCATCGAGGACACCTGGAAGTCGCGGATCACGGCCTCGGTGATGTTGATGGCGAGGATCGCCGGCGGGAACAGCAGCATCCAGCGGTTGCGCGACAGCTTCGGGACGTACCGGATCAGCCAGAAGCCCAGGCAGCCGGCGAGCGCCGAGTAGACCTTGACCCAGTGGAACCAGGTCCCGGTCGAGGAGCCGCTGCCGGCCGTGTGCGGCCACACGAAGATCGTCAGCAGCAGCGGCACACCGATGAACATCACCAGCCCGGCGACCTTGCCGCGTCGCGAGATCTCGTTGAGCACGATGAGCGCCGCCAGGACGACGAACCACATCACTGCCGCCTGCCAGCTGATGTCACCGAACAGGAACACCGGTCACTCTCCTTCGAGCGGAGGGCGTCGGGGGCTGACGCCCGGGTCGTTGGGTGCCAGACGCAGCGTCTGGCGCACGAGGTCGGCGAGCACGCCGTCGCTCGTCTCGGGGTGGGACCGCACGAGGGCGACCAGCCCGTAGATGAGCATCTGGAACGTCTCGCGCACGTGCTGGATCTCGATCGCGTGCCGTTGGGCGTACGCCGGGATCGTGGTGGCCTCGAGGGTGTCGGTCAGCGCCTCGACCGCACGGTCCAGGAAGCGGACGTACAGACCCGCGTCGTCCAGCCGCGGGAGCGGCCGCGCCACCGGCTGGCCGTCCGCCGAGGTGCGGCGGGTGGGGACGTTGCGTCGGAACAGTGCGATGCACTCCACGACGGCACCGTCGATGTCGCCGACCTCGCGGGCGGCGTCCCAGGCGCGCAGGTCCGCCACGAAGTCGGCGATGCAGGTCTCGAGCACCTGGTCGACCAGCGACGGCATGTCACCGGCGTAGTGGTAGACGAGGCCGCGGGTGACGCCTACCCGCTCTGCGACGTCGTTGAACGTCGTCCCGCGCACGCCACGCTCCGCGAAGAGCTCACGGGCGGCCGTGACGATCTCCTCGCGGCGCACGTCGGGCGCCTTGACGATCCGTGAACCACCGCGTGCCATGCCGCGAGGCTAGAACTCATTGACACATCGTCAATAGGACCAAGGTCGAGACCGGCGGAGGCGCCGGCGCCCTCACCCCCGGACGGCGCAGGCGGCCAGCCCCAGCACCACCACGTCCTCGATGAGCGCCGCCGGCACGGCGGGCAGATGCCCGACGGCTGCGCGCCGCCACCCGATCCCCAGGAACGACCCGGCCAGCGCAGCGGCGCCACCGACCAGTGCGGCCGGCACCGGCCCGCGGCCCGCACGCCGCGCGATCACCGCTCCCCCGATCGCCCCCGAGACCGCTCGCCCCGCGAGCGACCCCGGCTCGGTCCGGTCCGGTGTCTGCGGGAGCTTGTCACCCACCAGCTCCCCGATCACCGCGAGCCCCAGCAGGACACGTGCGACGAGCGGCCCGCGCGCCACCACCGGCGCACCGATCCCGAGCGTCGCCCGGCCCCCGGCGGCCAGGCCGAGCGCCGCCGCGCGTGCCAGGAGGGCCGTGGACGAGGTGGGCTGCGCGACGAGGGTGGAGACCATGCCTTCACGGTGGGGCAGCGACGTGGCTGCGGCAACCGGTGCCGCGAGTCGCGCGCCCGGCACCCGCCTCGAAGTGCCGGGGGCGGGTCCGCAGGGGGTTCGGACGAACGCCCCCGGCGACACGAGTGTGGTCGGCGAACCTGTATCGGCGCTGTGCATGCGGTCGCATGGTGCACGAAGGCCCCCGCCCAGCGTTCGTGCTGGTCAGGGGCCCGGTGTGGTGCGCCATCAGGGACTCGAACCCCGAACCCGCTGAGTAGGCTCAAGGGCATCACCTGACCTCATCGCAGTTGTTCAAACTGGGACTTGACCTGCGCCGTTTGTCGTCCCGTCATCACTGTAGATCACTGCGTGCCACGGGGTTTCCGGGTCATAACCGGGTCATTGGATTGGTATCCGGGTCACGAGCTGCGCGCCACGTGAGCACCCCGAGCGGCGCCCGCGCCTTCGGGACGGGAGAGGCATCGGCAACCGCCCTGGAGCTCATCATGACCCAGCTCGACCATCCCGGCGTCACCCGGGTGATGCTCACGACCAAGCAGCTGGCCGAGCGCTGGGGAGTCTCGCCGGGGTCGCTCGCCAACGATCGCTTCCTCGGGAGGTCTTCTGTCCCGTACGTCAAGATCGGCGAGCGGGTGCGATATCGACTCGAGGACGTCTTGGAGTTCGAGGCCGGTGCGCGTCACGTCGATCCAGCGAGTCGTGCCAGCTAGCTCGAACGGCGGGACCAAGTCGGTCGTGCCCCACGCCGATCCGGCCACAGATGATGGCCGATTCGTGAGCGCGTCATGGAGTCGTCCGCGCGCGGGCGCGCCAGCGGAGCCGGGCCGTCCGCATGTCCCGCCGACAGGCACGGCCCCCCCGGGATGATGACTCAGAAGCGAGAGGGTGCCCTCCTGGCAGGTGCACCGCTCAGACGCCACGGTCCGCCGGTCCCTCGCCGGCTGTCGGCGCCGGATCCTGCCGCGCGGACTACACGCCCGCGACACGGCCGCCCGGGGCCCGGTCCGGCTTCAGCCCACAGACCCGACCGGTGCCGTACGTCATGGGGGACCGTGGCGACATCGTCACGATCCTGTGGGCCGAGCACGACCCTCTTCAGACCCCGCTGGAGTACGTCTCGCCTGAGCAACCTGACCGGGTGAGCAGCTTCGACGGATCGGTGACGCGCCCGGAGCCGTCACCGCCGTTCGGCAACCGCACAACCACGTGATGAGCCTCGCCGAGAAGGGCGCCCACGGCGTGCTCGATACGACCGGGTTGCGATCGCGGCTTCCACCGGGAGGACGGGCGAGATCGTCTTGCATGGCGCCACCGCCCCGGGAACGCCGGTTGCAGCCTTCATCTGCGGGCTCACCGGCGGGCCGCTGGTCAGTCCGAACGAGTGTGTCGACCACCGCGGGCGAGCCACACCGCGGGAGAGCACCAGCCGCTCGTGACCTGCGGCGCGGTCCGGGTTTGACGGCCAAGTCGGCTTGTCGAACACGATCGTGACCGGTCGCCAGTTCTGCCGGTCCCTATCCCGCGTACCGGTCGGGCGGACGTTTCGTACAATCGGCGCCCCTGACGGACGCGCGTTTGCGCTGCGATCACGCGATCAGTCGACGACGAGCAGTGTGTACATGCCCGCGGCGTAGTGCCCGGCGATGTTGCACACCAACTCGTAGCGGCCAGGGGCCAGGTTGAGGGTGACCCAGCCGGTGGTTCCGGGCACGATCCCATCGCCGGCGCCCTCGGCGCCGGACGCGGACGCCTCGCCGAGGCTGGTCGACTCGTCGACCTGCCCGTCGGCTCCGACGGCCCGCTGCCCGATCTGCTGGCCGTCGGCGAGCGGGAGCACGACGAGCTCGTGGTCGATGCTGCCGTCGTTGGTGAGCCGCAGCGTGACGGTTCCGGCGGGGACCGTGGTCCGGTCGGCCTGCAGGAACATGTGGCCACCGGTCCAGGTCGAGCCCGACCAGCCGCCCATCATCCCGCGGCCGCCGCCGCCCATCATGGCCCCCATGTCGAGGCCGGCCACGTCGACGACCGTGCCCGGCAGCGCCTCGTCGCTGCCCGAGCCGCTCGCGGAGGTCCCCGCTCGGCCGGACAGCATCCACCCCGGGCCGGCCTGCGCGACCGTCGAACCGCCGGTCAGCCCGCCGCCGACCGCCCACGCCACCGAGGCGACCAGCAGGACGACGGCGGCGACCAGGGCTCCCACGGTCCAGCCGCGAGCTCGCCGGGTCACCGCGCGCCGCCGCGGCTGTCGAGGATGGTCGCCCTGATCGTCCGGTAGGTCTCGACGTCGACCTCGCCGCTGGCCAGGCGCTGGTCGAGGATCTCCAGCGCCGGACCGGCCGGCACGTCGTCCTGCGGCCCCGCGCCGGTCGGCGGGACGGCCGGAGGTGCCGCGCTCGGCGTCTGCTGGGAGCGGCCGGGCAGCAGGCGGATCACCAGCCAGACGATCACGCCGATGAGGACCAGCCAGAGCAGGCCCATGCCCATCCAGCCGAAGCCGCCCATCCCGGTGCCGTACCAACCCATCATGATCGTGTCCTCTCTCGACTCGGTTCTGGTCCCAGCGTGCGGCGCCCAGATGTGAGACCACCGGTGAGAACGACGAAGAAACCATCAAGAAGGGTGGCGCACCCGTGGCGGGAACCGGGCCGCCGGGCCCCGGCCCGCGGTTCTTCATCACTTCTTCATCGTCGCTCGACGGCTTCTACGGGTGCGCTGCCGATGGTGATCCCACCGAGACCCCGAGGAGCGCCGCGATGAGCCTGGACACCGCCGCACCACCACCCGTGCAGCCCGACGACCTGGACCACCTGGCACCGTCCGGCGGGCTCTGGGCCCGCGTGCACCGGATCCGTCACCACGACAGGTTCATCTTCGCGACGATGCTCGCCTCGGCCTGCGTGAGCCTGATCGCCTCGTTCGTCCTGTCGGTCGACGCGCTGCGGCTCGCGGCGGACCCGGGGATCACGCTGGCGTGCGACATCTCGAGCACGCTGAGCTGCGGCACGGTCGCTCAGGCCTGGCAGGCCCAGCTGTTCGGCTTCCCCAACGCCTTCCTGGGCCTGGTAGCCGAGCCGGTCGTCATCACGATCGCCGTCGCCTCGCTCGGCGGGGTGCGGTTCCCGCGCTGGTTCATGCTCTCCGCCCAGATCGTCTACACGCTCGGGCTGGTCTTCGCCTACTGGCTGTTCACCCAGTCGATGTTCGTCATCCACGCCCTGTGCCCGTGGTGCCTGCTGGTGACCGTCTCGACGACGCTGGTCTTCACCTCGCTGACCCACGTCAACATCCGCGACGGCAACCTGCCCCTCCCACCGCGCGCACTGGCGAAGGCCAGGGCGCTGATCGCCGCCGACGTCGACGCCATCGGTGTCGCCGCGTGGCTGGTGTTCCTCGCTGCCGCGATCCTCGCGAAGTACGGACCGGGGCTGTTGGGCTGAGCCGGCGCGTCACTCCGCGGCGGAGCCGGCCTCACCGGGTGCGGGCACGGCGTGCCGCGCGAGGGCAGGCGGCAGGTCAGCTCGACCCGGGCCACCCGCGGCGAGCCACACCCGGAGCGCGTCCATGGCCTCGCGACTGGTGACCCCCGCCAGCCATGCCGTCGGCGTCGAGTGCCGCTGGGCAGGCATCGGGCGGACGGCGATGGCGTCGCCACGGCCGCACTGGTCGAGGCAGTCGACGGTGGCCAGGCGTGCCAGGCCGTCCGCGTCCAGGAGGGCATAGGTCTCGAGCTGGGCCGCTCGCCCCGCGTCGCGGCTCGGGGAGCCCTCGCCGGCGCAGCTGTGGCACACGGTCAGACCGGGCACCGCACGCGGGGTCACGCGGGGGTCCCGACGCCGCCGCTGCACGGCGCACCGGGCTCCGGGGTCTGCGGGCCTTGCACGTACTTGACGAGGAACTCCTCCACGCGCGGATCGCTCGCGTCGTCGACCTCGAGCTGCACTCCCCACGCGGTGAGCACGATCGGGGCGCGCAGGTCGGTGAACGGGCTGAGCAGCACGTAGGGGTTGCCCTCGGCGAGCTTGGCCAGGGCGCTGACCCGCGACGCGTCCAGGCCCGGCTGGTAGGTGATCCAGACCGCGCCGTGCTCGAGGGAGTGCACGGCGTTGGAGGTCGCCACGGGGGCGGTGTACACGCCGCAGTTCTGCACGACGGGGTCGTGGTCACCGCCCATGGGCGGCAGGAGCGTGCCGCCCGAGGTGCTGGGGGTTGGCTCGGGAAGAGCCGCGACGTGCTGCGCAGGAAGCCCGGTCTCGGTCTCCACGCCGGGGATCGGCGAGGCAGCGGCGGCCTGCACCGCGGCGTCGTGCCGACTCGCCTGGAGGATGATCCCGCCCGCGACGGCGATCAGGCCCACGACCACGACGACGACCGACGAGACGATCACGACGCGCCGCCGGCGCTCTGCGGCTGCCTGCGCGGCACGGATCCGCGCGAGCTCGGCGGCACGCTCGTCACGAGCCTTGTTCTTCGACACGGACGTCTCCTCACGTGGGTGACCGGCGGGCAGCGCTGAATCTTAGGCACGGGCGGTTCCGGGAGAGTTGGTTCTTCATCGAACCTTGACCGGACCTGGATGAACTCTGCAGCCGCGGCGTGGCCCTACTGGGCGGCGACGACCCCCATCATCCCGAGGTCCTCGTGGTCGAGGATGTGGCAGTGGTACACGGTGCTGCCGGCGTAGCGCGAGAACGCGATGCGCACCACCGTCTGCCCGCCGGGAGGGACGTCGACCACGTCTCGGACGTCGACTGCGTCGACGCTAGCGCCGGGCGTCTCGACGACCTGCATCGGCCAGACGTGCAGGTGGAACGGGTGGTTCATCATCGTGGCGTTCCGGATGGTCCACTCCTCGACCGTGCCCAGCTGCACCTGCTGGTCGACTCGCTCCGGGTCGAACGCCTGCCCGTCGATGAGGAACTGCATGCCCTGCATGCCACCCATGCCCATGCTGAAGGTGAGCGTTCGGGAGCGGGCGACCTCGGCGTCGCGCAGGTCGGCCGGTACGGACCGCGCAGCGCCCGGGGCCGACGACACCTCGTCGCCACCGGCGGTCAGGGTGAGGATCGTGGCGTCCGAGCCGGCGAGTGAGCCGCCGCCCATCATGCCCATCCCGGCGGCTCCACGGTCATAGGCGTGCGCGAGGAGCGCGGTGCGGCCCGCGGGGACCTCGACTCCGAGGTCGGCGCGCCCGCCGGGTGGGAGGACCACGCGGGTCCGAGTGGGTGGCGGCGAGAAGGTGCCGGAGTCCTGCCCGTACAGGTGCAGCTGGTGGCCTAGGTGCTCCAGGTCGAGGTATCGGCTGGTGCACGCGTTGACGACCAGCAGGCGCTGGGTGGACCCCTCCGGTGCAGTGAGGTCCGGGGAGATCAGGCCGTTGGTCAGCACGGTCCGGCCCGTCCGGCCCTGCATGCGATCCATGCCCGAGGCCTGAGCGACCCGTCCGGAGGTGATGGTCGTGTCCGAGACCACGACGACGCGCGGGGGTGAGGCCGTCCAGTCGGCGTCGTCGACCACGATCGCTCCGTACAGGCCGGCGAAGACCTGGTCGGCGACCAGACCGTGATGGTGGGGGTGGTACCAGAAGACGCCCTGGGGGTGGTCGTCGGGCAGCTCGATGGCGTAGTCGAAGGACTCGCCGGGTCTGACCCGCACGAAGGGGTTGTCGCTGTTGCCGGCAGGCGAGACGAACAGCCCATGGGTGTGCAGGTTCGTCGCCTCGTCCAGGTCGTTGACGAGGTGGACGCGCAGCAGGTCACCGGGACGCAGGTGGAGCGTCGGCCCGGGGACCGTGCCGTTGTAGGTGAGCATCGTGGCCATCTGGTCCCCGATCTGCACCTGGGTCGGGGCGAGCCGGAGCTCGACGTCGAGGACGCCCTGGGCGGAAGTGAGGACCGCCGGCTCGGCCCAGGTCGCGGAGGGTCCGCCGGTCCGGTTCCCCGAGGCAGTGCCGAACGGTGGCCACCCGCGGGCCCCGAGACCGGCGACGCCGACGGCGAGGCTGCCGGCGCCGGCCAGCCCGAGCGCGAGTGCCTGGCGGCGCGAGATGTCCTTGCTCATCGGCCCTCCAGCGCCTGCAGGCGAGCCGCGAACTCCTCGACGTCGATCTCCCCGCGGGCCAGCCGCTGCTCGAGGATCTCCCGCGGGCTCGAGACCGGGGAAGCGTCCGCGCTCGGTGGGCGCGCCGGGGCCGCGGAGAGCTGCCGCCTCCTGGCCCGCGCGAGGAGGCGAGCGGCGACGTACGTCAGCAGGCCCCCTCCCACCAGCACCAGGCCCCACAGCGCCCACGTCCACGTGCTCGCTCCGACATCGGCGAGATCCGCCATCGCCGCTCCCACTCCTTCCGCTCGTCGGCCCGCTCGACCCGCCCCACCCTGGCGCGGCGACCTGAAGGGCGCGCGCCGGGGTCGATGAAGAAACGACGAAGAACCGGACGGGCCGCGGTCTCGCCGTGCCGAGGCGGTGGGTGATCAGTAGCGTCGGGCGGGTCCGAAGCTCCATGCCCGGTCTCGCCCGGGTGACGGAGGGGGATCGTCGTGACCGGTTGGGTGGGGATCGCGGTGGCGTTGGCCGCGGCGCTCGCGCTCGTGGGCCTGGCGAGGCTCGTCGCGCATGTTCGTGGACCCCGACGCGACCCGGTGAGCGTCCTGCCCTTCCAGTCGGGGTACGCGCCGGTCGAGCACGCGATGTCCCGCTACCACGCTCGCTGGTACCCGCTCACGCTGCTGTTCCTCGCCTTCGACGTGGAGATGCTGTTCATGTACCCCTGGGCCGTCGTGGTCGCGGCGATGGGGACGGCGGCGATCGTCGAGATGTTCGCGTTCCTCGGCGTGCTCCTGGCGGGCGTGGTGTGGGCCTGGCGCGAGGGGGTCATGCGATGGGTGTGACCGGCGCTCGTCGTGGCGTGCACGTGTTGACCGTCACCGCCGCCGGTGGCGTGCTGGTGCGCCTGGCGGCCGAGCGCGCGGTGCGGACGCTGGGGTGGGTCCCGGCGTGGTCGCCGGCCGATGCCGACGTGCTGGTTGTGTGCGGCACGCCGGAGGGCGCCGAGGTGGACGCCGTCGAGCGGGTGTGGCAGCAGATGCCGGGACCGCGGGCCCGGGTTCGGCTCGACGACCCCCAGGACGTCTCCGAGGCTCTGGTGGCGGCCGCGGCAGCACTCGAGGACCGGGCCGCCCAGGAGCAGCTCGCGCAGGACGCCGACATGGATGCGCAGATGAACGCTCAGGGCAGCGGGGACATGGACCACCGCGAGATGGGCCACGGGGACATGGACCACAGCGAGATGGATCACGGCCAGATGGACCACGGCCAGATGGACCACGAGGACGTGGACCACGGCGACATGGACCACAGCGAGATGGGCCACGGGGACATGGATCACGGCCACATGGACCACGGCGGAATGTCCATGGGAGGGCCGGCCGGGATCCCGTTGGCGGAGGGCGCGAGCGAGGATCGCGACGGGATGGAGATGGATACGTGGCACGTCGTGCTCGGCGCTGGCCTGCCGGGCTGGCCTGCGGGTCTGGTCCTCCAGGTCGAGTTGCACGGGGACGTCGTGACGGACCTGGTGGTGCTCGCCGAGCCGCCCCCGCACGCGCCCCACGAGGCTCCCCTGCAGGCGGCGCTCCTGTTCGACGCCGCGGCGAGCGTGCTGGAGCTCGCCGGGTGGTCGCTGGCGGCGTCCGCTGCTCGTCGCGTGCGGGACGACCTGATGGCGGGACGTGACCCCGCTGAGGTCGCTTCCCGGGTCGAGCGTCTCGCCCGGCGCGTGCGGCGCTCGGTGCTGCTGCGCTGGTCGCTGGAAGGACCCCGCCGTCGCACCACGGGCGGTGCGCCCTCAGCCGGTCACCTCGTCCGGTCACGCGCGATCGGCCTCCTCGAGGCCGCAGGGTCGATGCTCACGGCGCCCGCGCGCGGCGCACCGATGCCGCACGCGTACGGCCTGGACGACCTGCCCGCCCTGGCGGTCGGGCAGGAGCTGGCGACACTGCGCCTCCTGGTGGCCGGCCTGGCACTGGACGCACGGGTGGCGGCCGATGCTTGAGGTGACCGAGGCCGGACCGCTCTGGGCCGCGCTCGCTCCCGTCGCGCTCCTCGCATTGGCCACGGTGGGCGCTGCCGTGGCGCACACCCAGGCCGCGCGGGCCCGTGGTGAGGTGGCGCTCAGCGGTGTCGGGCTTCCATTCGTGGAGAGTGCGCGGCTGTTGCGTCAACGGCGGCGGGTGCCGGTCGCGGCCGACCGGGTGCTGTGGCAGGTCGCGATCGGCGGCCTGCCAGTGGTCGCCGTGCTGATGGCCGTGGTGGTGCCCGTGGGACCCGTGGTGCTGGTCGACAGCCCAGTCGGCATCGTGTGGTTCAACGCGATGGACGTCATGCTGTGGGCGCTGTGGTGGCTGGCCGGCTGGGGACCGAACAGCGCGCACTCGCTGGTTGCCGGGCACCGGTTCCTGGGACTCGCCCTGGCCTACGAGCTGCCCCTCATGTTCGCGCTGACGTCTCCTGCGATCGCCGCGCACAGCCTGCGCGTGGCAGATGTGGCCGCGGCCCAGCAGGGCCTGTGGTTCGCGGTGTGGATGCCTGTCGCGTTCCTCGTCTTCCTCGGCGCCGCCGTGGCGTTCGCGTCCTGGGGACCGTTCGCCGTCGCCGCGCACGCGGACCTGGCCGGCGGCGTGCTCGCCGAGGCGTCGGGTGTGGACCGGTGGCTGGTGCTGGTGGGTCGCCACCTGGTGCTGGCCGCGGCCGCGCTGATGGCGGTGCCGATGTTCCTGGGCGGCGGTGCCGGCCCGTTGCTGGGCCCGGTCGCCTGGACCGTGATCAAGGCGGTGGTCGTGCTGACCGGTCTCGAGCTGGTCGCCGGTCGCCTGCCCCTGGTGCGGCCCGAGCGGTTCGCCGAGGTGGGCTGGATGGTCCTGCTCCCGGCCACGGTGCTGCAGATGCTCGTGGCCGCCGTCGCCGCGCTGGGAGGTGCGTCGTGATCGAGGCGGTCGTGTTCTGGGTGGCCGCCGTGGTGTCGGTCGCCGCCGGGGTCGCGGTGTTCCGCACCGGCTCGATGGCGAGGGCGACGTACGCGCTGGCGGCGTCGTTCGTCGCCGTCGGAGTGATGCTGCTCGCGTTCGACCTGGACTACCTGGGTGTGATCGTCATCCTGATGATGGTCATGGAGATGGCGATCATGGCCCTGTTCATGATCATGCTGATGGGGATGAACCCCGCGCTGATGCCGATGTCGATGGTGCACAGCAAGCGGACGGCGACTGTGATCGCCGTCGTGGTCTTCGTCGGGCTCGCGGCGGCGGCGCTCCTGATCCCGTGGCCGGGGCGGTCCGGCGCACCCGCCGCTGATCTGACGCGGAGCCTGGGCGAGGCCGTGATGGGTTCGAAGATGCTCGTGATGCTCACGGTGAGCCCGGTGCTGTTCGCGACGATCGTGGGCGCGCTGGTCCTGGGACACCCCCGGGACCGCTACCAGCGCTACGGCGACGACCTGGACCGTGACCGGCCCGAGGACCCGATCGAGGGCGGGGTCGGACGATGACGCTCTCCCTGGTGCTGGTGGTCGCGGCCGCGCTGTTCGCCGTGGGGCTGTGGGGCGCGCTGTCCCAGCAGGTCGTCGTCATGGTGATGATGGGCCTCGAGCTCATGATCAACGCCGTGATCCTCGCGGCTGGGGCCTTCTGGTGGTTCACGAGTCCCTCCCCTGACGGGCAGGTGCTGGTGCTGGTGGTGGTCGCGGCAATGACCGTGGAGATGGCGATGGGGTTCGCGGTCGCGCTGCTGCTGCACCGCCGCCGGGGCACGGACATGACCGACATGGCCGGGGAGCTGAAGCGATGAGCGGCGCCTGGCTGGTGGCACTCGTGCTCGTGCCGGCCCTGGCGGGCGGCGGGCTGCTGACCCGTGGGGTCGCCCGGGCCCGGCCGGGCACCGGGCCGGACCGCCGCGCGGGTCCGGTGGCCCTGGTGGCCGCGACGGTGACCGTGCTGCTCGCGACCGCGGTCGCGGTGGGTCGGCCGGGCGTCGCGTGGTCGTTCCTGCCCGGCGGGGCCTTCGCGCTCGGCGTGGACGGGCTGTCCGCCCTGCTGCTGCCGGGCGTCACGGGAGTGGCCCTGCTGGTCCTGGTCGTGGCGGCCGTCGAGCGGACCGCGCCGGCTGCTCGGTTCCACGGACTGATGCTCGTGTTCATCGGGGCCGTGGCGATCACGCTGACCGCGACGACGCTGCCCGCGCTCCTGCTCGGCTGGGAGCTGATGGGCGCCGCGTCGTGGGCGCTCATCGGGTTCCGGTGGCGGGACCCGGAGCGGACGACGGCCGGGGTCGTGGCCTTCGTCACCACCCGGACCGCGGACCTGGGCCTGTACCTGGCCGCCGGCGCGGCCGCCGCTGGGGCTGTCTCGGCCGACGGCGGCGGGCTCGGACTGGGCCTGGCTGGCCTGCCGCAGCTGCCCTCCCCGTGGCGCGAGGTCGCCTCGGTGGGGCTCGTGGTGGCCGCAGCGGGCAAGGCCGCGCAGCTGCCGTTCAGCTTCTGGCTGTCCAAGGCGATGCTGGGGCCGAGCCCGGTCAGCGCCCTGCTGCACTCGGCGGCCATGGTCGCGATGGGCGGCTACCTGCTGCTGCGGGCCGAGCCACTGCTGGCCGCGACCTCGACGGTAGCCCTGGCGGCCGCCTGGGTCGGGGCGCTCACCGCTGTCGGGCTCGGGGTGGTGGCGATGGCTCAGCGCGACCTGAAGCAGCTGCTGGCCGCGTCGACGTCGGCGCAGCTGGGGTTCGTGGTGATGGCGGCGGGGGTGGGCGACGTGCCGGGCGGGGCGGAGCACCTGCTGGGTCACGCCGCCACGAAGGCCTTGCTGTTCCTGGTCGCGGGCCTGTGGCTGGCCGCGTTGGGGACCAAGCAGCTCGACGCGATCGCCGGGGTGGCTCGCTGGTGGCGACCCGTCGGGATCCTGTTCACCCTTGCCGCTCTGACGCTCGCCGGGCTCCCGCCGCTGGGGCTGTGGGTGACCAAGGACCACGTGCTCGCAGCGGCGGCCGAGCACGGCACGTGGCTGTACGTGGTCGGTCTGGCCGGTGCCGTGCTCTCGGCCGGCTACGCAGCGGTGGCGCTGCGAGCCGCCTGGCTCGGACCGGATCGCCGACCGGACGACCGGCCCGGCTGGGACAGCGAGGAGGTCGGGGACCGCCACGTACCGGCGCGCGCCACAGCCCCGCTGGCGCTGCTGGCGGCCGGGGCGCTGGTGCCCGTCGCACTGCTGGCTCCGACGATCTCGGGGGCCGTCGACCGACTGCTCGGTGCGAGCGGCCCGGTGACACCGGGAGTCGGTGAGATGGCGGTGTCGGCCGGCCTCGCCCTGATCACGTTCGGCCTGGTCATGAGGCGGCCGCCGCGCGCGGTGCCCGGCGCCGCGAGGTGGTGGTACCTGGAGCGCGCCGCGACGGTCGCCGTGGTGACGCCGGTCGCGTGGCTCGCGGCCCGTGCCGACAGGCTGGACCGCGCGCTGGACCACGCGGTCGTGGGGTTCGCACGCGCGACGACGACGGCGGCCGGCGCCGCGTCACGTCTGGACGCCTCGGTGGTCGACGGGGCCGTGCGCGCGCTCGTCGGATCGGTGCGCGCGGCGGGCCGGGCCGTCCTGCGGCCGCAGTCCGGTCTCGTGCACCAGTACCTGGGCGCTGCGGCTGTCGTGCTCGCCGTCGGCGCCGTCCTTCTCGTGGTGGTGAGGCCCTGATGCTGTCCGTGGTCGTGTTCCTGCCGCTGCTCGGCGCGGCCGTGCTCGCCTTCAGCCGATCGGGGCCGCGCCTGGCCCGCGGCGTGTGGCTCGCCGCCACGGGGCTGGACCTGGTGCTCGTGGTCGCCATGACCGTGAGGTACTCCACTCCCCCGCCCGGTGGGCTCGCGTACGCCGAGCAGACCACCTGGATCCCCGGGGCCGGCGTGTCGTACCACGTGGGGGTCGACGGCCTGTCGCTGCCGATGCTGCTGGTCACCGACGTGCTGTTCGTGGCGTGCGCGATGTGGGCGCTGCGCGCCGACGATCGGGTCCGGCGCCTGGCGGCGCTGTTCCTGGCGCTGCAGACCACCTGCCTGGGTCTGTTCGCGGCCCAGGACCTGATCCTGTTCTTCTTGTTCTTCGACCTGTCGATCGTGGCGATGTACGCGGTCATCGCCGGGTGGGGTCACGGGGAGCAGGCCAAGCGGTCGGCGCTGCAGTTCTTCCTGTACACGTTCTTGGGGTCGCTCGCCCTGCTGGTCGGGTTCATCGGTCTGTACCTGGGATCGGCGCCGCACACCTTCGACATCCCGACGCTCGTGGCCCGCGCCCAGGGCGGCACCGCCCTGGCCGGTGGTGTGGTCCTGGGACTGATCCTGCTGGGCCTGGCCATCAAGACCCCGACCGTCCCGTTCCACACCTGGCTACCCCCGGCCCACACCGACGCGCCGGCCATCGGTTCGGCGATCCTGGCCGGTGTCCTGCTGAAGATGGGCACGTACGGGTTCCTGCGGGTCGGGATGCCGCTGCTGCCCGACGCGTGGCGGTCGTGGGCGTGGGTCATCGTGGTGGTCGGGCTGGTGTCGGTTCTGTTCGGGGCCCTGGTCGCCCTGGCGCAGAGCAACGTCAAGCGGATGATCGCCTACACGTCGGTGAACCACATGGGCTATGTGGTCCTGGCCGTCGGGGCGGCCGGCCTGGTCGCTCCGGAAACCGCGACCGCGCGTGAGGTGGCCGTCACCGGCGCAGTCACGCAGATGGTCAGCCACGGGTTGATCACCGGTGCCCTGTTCCTGCTCGCCGGGGTGCTGGACAGCCGGGCAGGCACGTATGAGATGGACAGGTTCGGCGGCCTGGCGGCGGTCGCTCCGCGCTACACCGCCCTGTTCGCGGTCGGTGCGCTCGGGTCGCTCGGGCTGCCGGCACTGTCGGGGTTCGTCGCGGAGTTCCAGATCTTCACCGGGGCGATCGCGGCCACCTGGGTCGCCGCACTCGCGCTCCCGGGGATCCTGCTGACCGCGGCCCTCTTCCTGCGGGCCTTCCACCGGGTGTTCACCGGCCCCGACGGCCCGGCCACCACCGGCTTCACCGACGTGCGCGGCTCCGAGCTCGCGGCCGCCGGCGGGCTTCTCACGTTGTCGATCGCTCTGGGCATCGTCCCCGGTCCGCTGCTCGACCTGATCCGTCCGTTCGCCGCGTCGGTCATCGCGGCGCTCGGCGGGTGAGGCGCGTGCGCGACGCGCGGAGCGCACCGTGAGCGGTCACGACTACGGCGCCTTGCTGCCGGAGGGGATCCTGGTCGCCGGCGCGGTCGTCGTGCTGCTGCTCGGGTCCTTCCTACCCAGGCGGCGCCTGCCGATCACCAGGTGGGTGGCGAGCGCTGCGCTGCTGGGTTCAGTGGCGGCCGCGTCAACGGCCGGCAGCGGTGCGATCTTCGAGCACAGCTACGCGCTGGACCCCGCGACCACCATCGCCCGCGTCGTGGCGCCGCTGGCGAGCCTGGGCGTGGTGTGGCTGGGAGCCGGCGAACTCGCCCGCACCACGCGGGAGGCCGAGACGTACACCTTGGTGCTGCTCGGGACCGCCGGAGCGGTGGTGATGGCCGGCGCGACCGATCTCGCGGTGCTCGCCGCTGCCTACCTGCTGTCCTCCGTGCCTGTGTACGCCCTCGTCGGGTTGGCACGCACGCCGACGGCGGCCGAGGCCGCGCTCAAGACCTACCTGCTGGGCGCACTCCTCGGTGTGGCGATGCTGCTGGGAACCGTGGTGCTCTACGGCGTCGGGGGCGCAACGGGCTACGCGGACCTTCACGCCGGGCTCATGACCGCACCGGCCGCGGGGGTGGCGGTCGGGCTGGTGGCCCTGCTGGCCGGCCTGGTGTTCAAGGCCGGCGCGGTACCGGGGCACTTCTGGGTACCCGACGCGGCGCAGGGCGCCTGGGTGACCGCGGCGGCCTTCGTCACCACGGTGCCCAAGGTCGGGGCGGTGCTGGCCATCACGCGCGTGGTCGATCTGCTCGGTGGCGTACCGGTCGCCGCCGCCTGGGCCGTGGCGGTGGTCGCCGCCGTGACGATGACGGTCGGCAACCTCGCGGCGCTCGGCCAGGACGACACCCGCCGCCTGCTCGGCTGGTCCGCGGTGGCCCAGGTCGGGTTCCTCCTCATGGCGCCCGCCGCGCTCGCCGACCCGGGTGCGGTCCCGGCCCTCGGCATCTACCTCGCGGGGTATGCCGCCACCAACCTGACGGCTTTCGCCGTGGCGGCTGCGCATCCCGACCGGCGCGGGATGGGCGACTGGGCCGGTCTGGCTCGCCGTCACCCGGTCAGCACGACCGCCCTGGTGATCGCGATGCTCGGTCTGGCCGGGACGCCACCCACCGCCGTGTTCGCCGGCAAGCTCACGGTGTTCTCCGCCGCGTGGGGCGCCGGGCTGCCCTGGCTCGTGGTGCTGGCCGCCGTGCTCAGCGTGGTGAGCCTGGCCTACTACCTGCGGTGGATCCGGGCCGCGTTCGCGCCCGACGGGGGCGCGGCGGAGACCGGTCCTGCCGTTCAGCGCACGGCCGTGGGTGTGGCCGTCGTGACCGCGGCGGTGGTCCTAGCGCTCGGTCTCGCGGCCGGTCCGGTCCTCGGAGCCCTCTCCGGCCCGCTCGTCCCATGACGGCCATGCCCGCTCAGGTGATCGGCACCCGCAGCGTGAAGGTCGCCCCGGCCCCGGGACCGGGGCTGGCGGCCTCGAGCGACCCGCCGTGGGCACGGGCGATGGCCCGAGCGATCGACAACCCGATCCCCGATCCTCCGTGCTTGCGGTCACGGGCGGCATCGACCCGGTAGAAGCGGTCGAACACCCGCGGAAGGTGCTCGGCGGCGATCCCTTCACCGGTGTCGCTCACGGTGACCACGGCGTCGTGCCGTTCCCGGCGCGCTCGCACGGTGACGCGACCACCGGCAGGCGTGTGGCGCACGGCATTGTCGAGCAGGTTGGTCAGCACCTGCCCGATCCGGTCGGGATCGGCACTCACGCTGAGCGCGTCGGGGGCCTCCGCGACCACGGTCACGCCGGACTCGGCATGCCGGGCCTGCGCCTGGGCCACCGCCTCGAGCGCCACCCGGGCGACGTCAGTGTCCCGGCGCTCGAGCCGGAGGCGACCTTCCTCGGCGCTGGTGACCAGGGCGACGTCCTCGCTGAGGCGGGCCAGGCGGTCCACCTGCTCGCGCAGCATCCGCACGGTCTCCTCGTCCGGCGCCTCGACCCCCTCGGCGAACGCCTCCAGGTAGCCGCCGAGGACGGCGACGGGGGTGCGCATCTCGTGGGCCAGGTCCGCCAGGAGCTGGGTCCGGGTCTGCTCGACCCGGGCGAGCTCGGCGGCCATCGCGGTGAACGCCGCGGCGAGCTGGTCGAACTCCGGCCCGACGCCGGGCGGGTCGACCCGGACGGTCAGGTCACCGGCCGCGACGCGTCCGGCGGCGGCGCCCAGCGGCGCCAACGACCGTCGGATCCGGCGGGCGAGCGCCACGCTGACCGCGGCCGACGCCCCCAGGGCCGCCAGCAGCGAGAGCGACAGGGACAGCGCCGACGCGGTCGCGAAAGCCCGCTCGGCGTGCTCGGTGGCGCTCTCGGCCGTTCCCGTGGTGCGCAGCATGTGCTCGTGGAACAGGCCCGGGCCGACGGCTGCGCCGACCGCCCACGCAGTCGCCGCTCCGACCAGCACCACCACGACGATCGCCAGGAGCAGCCGGGTCGCGAGGTCCGCCCGCTCGACGCGCTCGATCAGGCGCACGGGCCCAACCGGTACCCGTAGCCGCGCACGGTCTGGACGAACCGAGGATCCGACGCGTCGTCGCCGAGCTTGCGGCGCACGTGACCCAGGTGGACATCCACCAGGTGCGGGTCGCCCACCCAGCCGTCGCCCCAGACCTCGCCGATGAGCTGGTCTCGGGAGAACGCCCGCCGGGGCTGGGACACCAGGACGGCGAGCACGTCGAACTCCGTACGGGTCAGCCCGACCGGCTCGCCGTCCACGGCGACCTCGCGCGCGGCCAGGTCCACCCGGAGCCGACCCACGTCACGCACGTCGTGCTCGACCTCGACCGCGGCAGCGCGAGCACCGATCCCGCGCGGACGGCGCAGCATCGCCTGCACGCGCGCGACCACCTCCCGCGGGCTGAACGGCTTGGTCACATAGTCGTCCGCACCCACGGACAGCCCGATGAGGCGGTCGACCTCCTCGGCGCGCGCGGTGAGCATGATCACGTAGCAGTCGCTGAACGTCCGGATCGCCCGGCAGACCTCGACCCCGTCCGCACCCGGCAGACCGAGGTCGAGCACCAGCACGTCGGGGTTCCAGGTACGCACGCGGTCGATGGCCTCCAACCCGTCGCCAAGCGTCTGCACGTCGAAGCCCTCACGGGCGAGGTAGGACCCGATGAGCCGGGCGAGCGCAGCCTCGTCCTCCACGACGAGAACGGTGCCCTTGGCGCCCGACGTGGGCGGAGAGGGAGCCATGGCCCCATCCTCGCGCCCCCGCCGGACCGGGTCAGGCCGACGCACCGACGGACTCCGGCACGCGCACCGCGCTCGGCGTCGCATCGCCCGGCTCGAGCGACACGGCCGTGAAACGCCGCAGCCGCAGGCTGTTGGTCACGACGAACACCGACGAGAACGCCATCGCCGCGCCGGCGATCAGCGGGTTGAGCATCCCGGCGATGGCCAGCGGGATCGCGGCGGTGTTGTAGGCGAACGCCCAGAACAGGTTGCCCTTGATCGTCGCCAGGGTCCGCCGCGACAGCCGGATCGCGTCCACGGCGGCACGCAGGTCCCCGCGCACCAGGGTGAGGTCGGAGGCCTCGATGGCCACGTCCGTCCCGGTGCCCATCGCGATACCCAGGTCGGACTGGGCCAGGGCGGCCGCGTCGTTGACGCCGTCGCCCACCATCGCGACCACCCGGCCCTCGGCCTGCAGGCGGCGCACGACGTCGACCTTGTCCTGCGGCAGCACGTCGGCGATGACCTCGGTGATGCCCACCTGGCCGGCCACCGTCGCCGCAGCCCGAGCGTTGTCCCCGGTCAGCAGGACGGGCTTCAGACCCAGCCCGACCAGCTCGCGGACCGCCTGGGCCGAGGTCGGCTTGAGCGTGTCGGCCACCATCAGCACGCCGCGGACCTCACCGTCCCAGCCGACGGCGACCACGGTGTGGCCCGCCTCCTGGGCGCGGTCCACCGCGACCCTGGCCTCGCCCGGCAGCGGCACGGCCAGCGTCTCCGCCAGCCACGCCGGACGGCCGGCCAGCACGGCGTGACCGTCGACCGTGCCCGCCACGCCGCGGCCCTGCACGTTCGCGAACTCACCCACGGTCGGCAGCGGCCCGAGCCGGTCGCCCGCCGCGGTGGCGATCGCCGCGGCGATCGGGTGCTCCGACGCGTCCTCGACCGCTCCGGCCAGGCGCAACAGCTCGTCAGCGTCGGCGCTCCCCACCGGGACGACCCCGACCAGCTGCATCCGGCCGGCGGTGACCGTCCCGGTCTTGTCCAGCACGATCGTGTCGACCCGTCGGGTGGACTCCAGGATCTGCGGACCCTTGATGAGGATGCCCAGCTGCGCGCCCCGACCGGTACCGACCATCAGGGCGGTCGGCGTGGCCAGACCCAGTGCGCACGGGCACGCGATGATCAGCACGGCCACGGCAGCGGTGAAGGCAGCCTGGGCGCCGGCCCCTGCGATCAGCCACCCGAACAGCGTCAGGATGGCCAGCGAGATGACGACCGGCACGAACACCGCCGAGATCCGGTCGGCGAGACGCTGCACGGGGGCCTTGCCGGTCTGGGCCTCCTCGACGAGCTTGGCCATCTGCGCCAGCTGGGTGTCCGCGCCGACCCGCGTGGCCTCGACCACCAGTCGCCCGCCGGCGTTGACCGTCGCGCCGACGACCTGGTCACCGACGGTCACCTCGACCGGGACCGGCTCACCGGTGAGCATCGAGGCGTCCACCGCCGAAGCACCCTCGACGACGCGCCCGTCGGTCGCGATCTTCTCGCCCGGGCGGACCACGAACCTGTCGCCCACGGCCAGCTGAGAGACCGGGATGCGCCGCTCGGCTCCGTCGCGCAGCACGGCGACGTCCTTGGCGCCCATCTCCAGCAGGGCACGCAGGGCCGCGCCCGAGTGCCGCTTGGCGCGCGCCTCGAGGTAGCGGCCCAGCAGGATGAACACGGTGACCGCGGAGGCGACCTCGAGGTAGATCTCGGTCATCCCGCCGGCGCCACGGGTGGGCAGCAGCGTGAACTCCATGCGCATGCCGGGTTCGCCGGCACCGCCGAAGAAGAGCGCAGCCAGCGACCACAGGAAGGCCGCGCTCACACCCACGCTGATCAGGGTGTCCATGGTCGCCGCGCGGTGGCGCAGGTTCGTCCACGTCGCCCGGTGGAACGGCAGCGCCCCCCACACCACGACGGGCGCCGCCAAGGTCAGAGACAGCCACTGCCAGTTGTCGAACTGCAACGGCCGCACCATCGACAGCAGCACGACGGGGGTCGTCAGTATGGCGGTGATGATGACCCTGCGGCGCAGCGCCTCGGTCTCTGCGTCGATCGGCTCACCGTCCGCCGGGTCGGCGTCGTCCTCCGGCGCAGCCGGAAGGGCTGCCGTGTACCCGGTCGCCTCCACCGTCGCGATCGCGGTCGCGGCCTCGGTGCCCTCGGGAAGGACCACGCGCGCCTTCTCCGTGGCGAAGTTCACGCTCGCCTCGACACCCGGAAGCTTGTTGAGCTTGCGCTCGATCCGGGAGGCGCACGACGAGCACGTCATCCCACCGATCTCCAACTCGATGATCTGCCCTGCCATCTCGTTCCTCTCCTCCCGTCTCGGTCCGGTCGGGTCCGTGCCAGGCACGGACCCGACCGTGCTGTCAGTGGTGGTGCCCGCCGTGCCCGTGCTCGAGGCCGCCGTGCCCGTGGTGCCCGCCGTGCTGATGGCCACCCCCCAGGTACGCCGACGGGTCCGCCATGAAGGCCTTGCGGCACCCGGGTGCGCAGAAGTAGTACGTCGTCCCGTCGACCTCCGCGCTCGGCGCCGTCGCCGGGTCCACGCTCATCCCGCACACGGGGTCGATCGTCGTCTCCGCCATCTCGTCCTCCTCGTGTTGCTCCCAACCAGATACCCCCATGGGGTATTCCTAGGTTACGCCCGACGCAGCAAGGAACCACCTCCCAACGATGAAGATCCGGTCAAGTCCGCGCCGCCGGCCGCGGCTTCACGCCCGCAGCGACGTCATACGACGGAAGACGAGGACGGCCGCGGCACCGGTGACGGCCAGCCACCCGAGGGCGAGCGGTAGCGCCCCCGTTACATCCATCGTCGACGTGAATGCGCCGTCGACCAGGAGCCGGACGGCGCCGCGGGCCGGGAGCCAGACGCCCCACCCTGGCGGGGCGGCGTCGAACATGACGTTCTGCGCGATGCCCACGTCCAGGAACGGCAGGACGAACATCGCGTAGAGGCCTCCGAGCCGTCCGAGCAGTGGCCCCAGAACGACGCCGATCATGGCGTAGGTGAGGGCGACGAGGACGGTGGCAGCGACGAACGGGAACCATTGCCGGGGAGTGAAGTCCGCGGCCGTCACGGCCAACGAGACACCGCTCACGAGGACAGCGGCCGCGACGATCACCGCCAGCCGAGAAGCCAACACCTCACGCGGGCGGAAGCCGGCGACCACCAGCCTCCGGTCGGCCTGCGCCGAGCCCAGGACCACGAAGAGGCCCGCGAGGCCGGCCAGGAACGCCACCGTGATGGGGACCATGACGGCGCCGTGCACGTCAGCCATCGACCACATGGACGTGGTGGTGACCCCTGCGTCGACGAGATCCACCGGTGTTGGCTCGTCCGGGGTGATCGCGATCGACGCGCTGATGAACAGGAGGGGGAGGCCGAGCAGCAGCACCCACAGCGCCGGGCTCCGACGGTACTCGCGCCAGGCGAACCGCACCCCCGCGGCCAACCGGGCCACGGCGGACGCGTCACCTGCGCGCCCGCGGGAAGGTCGAGTGGTCAGGATGAGGGGCACCGCAGCGAGCGCAAGCCCGAGGCCGGTCCACACCAGGGCCGCCCCGAGGACGCCCAGGCGGCCTCCCTCGTGCGATGTCGGGTCAAGGAGGTACAGCGTTGCGAAGTGGCCGGGGAACGCCCTCGTGACACCTCCGGTCGCCCCACCCATCGCGGGCCCGAAGAACACGTCGAGCATCCAGATGAAGATGATCACGAGCGACCCGTTCATCTCCGACCGCACCACCGACCCCACAGCGGCCCCGATGCCCAGGTAGACCAGCACCGACATCAGGGTCGCCGCGACCACCCGGCCGGGCGAGGACAGATCGGTGCGCAGCGCCAGGGCAAGCAGGGCGGCCACAGCCGCCAGGAGCGCCAGCACGACGGACGATCCGAGCCTGGCCCACGCGACCCGCCCTGCACCGGCGCCCGCCGCGGCGAGCCTGCGATCGACGTCGCGGGAGCCGGCAACGTGGAAGAAACCTGCGACGCCGGCAAGGAAGGACGCGGCCCACGGGGCCGTCGCCGCTTCCAGCTGCCCGACGCCCGCGGTCCCGCCGAGGATTCGCGCGAAGTCGGCGATCGCGCCCGCCGACGCGAGGACGAACACGACCGGCACGATGACGAGGAGCGCGACGTTGAGGGGTCGGCGTGCGTACTCCCCCAGGAACCGCCTGAGCAGCAGGCCGGTCATCGTTCGACCGTCCGCCCCTGGCTCAGGTCGTACACGCGGTCGAACCGCTCGGCGTCGGTGATGAAGTGGCTGACGATGAGCAGGCTGCGGCCCGCGTCGCGACGCTCGCTCGTGAGCGCCCAGAACCTTTGGTAGGTGTCCCAGTCGAACCCGGCGTACGGCTCGTCGAGGAGCAGCACGTCCGGGTCCGGGAGCAAGGCGAGCGCCAGGTTCAGCTTCGCCCTCGTCCCTCCCGAGAGCTCCTCCACCCGCGCATCGGCCCACTCAGCGAAGCCGAACGTGGCATAGAGACTCTCTCGTGCGCGGTCGACGTCGACGGCGGACATCCGGTAGGCCTTGCCGAACAGCTCCAGGTGCTCGTCGCAGGTGAGTCGCGCGTAGAGGATCGGCTCCTGGGGGCAGTAGCCGAGCCGCCCCCGCAGGTGCACCTCCCCCGCGTCATGGCCCACCGCGCCGACGATCACCTTCATCAGCGTGGACTTGCCGGCGCCGTTCTCGCCGACCAGGCCTACCACCTCCCCGGGTCGCAGCTCCAGGTCGGCCCCCCGCAGGACGGCCCGACCGCGTCCCCGCCGCCATCCGCGGCGATAGGTCTTGACCACGCCGGCGACGGTGAGTGTCGGGTGCGACGCCCCACCCGCTCGCGCTTCCAGGTCCTGCTGCAGCTCGGTCATCAGAGCCCTCCTTGATACCCCATAGGGGTATCTGTAGCGCGCCCGACGGCCGGGGGGAAGGGACCGGGAGCAGGCTTCGGCAAACCTTCATCGCCGGAGGCGCCGGCCTCTCGCCGGCTGGCGCGATGCCTCGCACGCAGATCTGCAGGCCACGCGTCGACATGCCCACCGGGCCGGCACCGAAGCGCGGGTTGACCGACGAAGAATCGGTGAAGAACGACCCGGTGCGGACGCGGGCCCCACGCACACCGGTATATGCAGGAGGGGAACCAACCCATCGGCCTGAGCGCCGGAAAGGAGTCTCCATGAGCTTCGAGCGCACCATCGAGGTCCGGCTGTCGTTCGAGGACGCGGTGGCGAGCACCCGTGAGGCGCTCGCCGCGCACGGCTTCGGTGTCCTCACCGAGATCGACATGCAGGCGACTCTGCGGGCCAAGCGCGGCACAGAGATCGCGCCCTACTCCATTCTCGGAGCTTGCAACCCCGCCCTTGCCGAAGGCGCACTCGCCACTGACCCGCGCGTCGGCGTCCTGCTGCCCTGCAGCGTCGTGGTCAGGTCCACCGGCGCGGACACCTCGACGGTGCACGTGTTCGAGCCCGGTCTCCTGCCGGCGCTGGCCGGGAACGCAGATCTCGCCGGCTACGCCGACGAGGCCGGATCGCTGCTCGAGGGGGTGCTCGCCGACCTGGCGACCTGATCGCCCCTGGTGTCTTGACCGAATCTTCGCCGCTTCGCGACCGGAAACCTCTGTTCCTGCCCGACGATGACTCCGTGACAGTCGTACACACCGCGGGACCTGTGACGGGCCCCGCACCCCGTCGGCGTGGCGCCCTGGGCGCGCTCGCGACGGGCACGCTCGGCGGCATCGGTGGCCTGGCACCGCACGTGCTCCACCACGTGGGGCCTCTGGTCGGCACGGCGCTCGTCGCGGGCGGCTCGGGAACGGCGCTCTTCGGCGCACTCGGGTTCGTGGCATCGGTGCCGATGCTGCTACGCCTGCGTCGCAGGTTCGCGAGCTGGTGGGCGCCGGGGATCGCGCTCGCCGCGTTCGCCGCGATGTTCGCGTTCTCCTCGTTCGTGATCGGTCCGCTGGTCAACGGAAGCTCTCCGGCACCGGTCCAGGAGGCGCCGGCACACGAGAGCCACCACGGCTGAGGTGCCCACCGGTACTGCGCACCGGGCCCGCCCTCGGTGTGCCGTGCGGCGCCGTTGTCGGTGTCAACGCCGGCCGAATACCGAGCAGGTTTCGTCGCGTGAAAACGGAGCACCTGGCAGCGCCTTTAGTCGTTGCGCTGGCTTGAACGGTCGTATTGGGTATCTGCTTGAGTCCAGTCGACTGATGGTCGACGGAACGACCTCGCGCCTTGTGCTGCAGGTATGTAGAACGCATCAGATCCTGGCGCTATCATCGTCGTATGACGATACAACCGGATCGGGTTCTCGAAGGGGAACCGGGCAATCCAGCGGGTGATGTGCTGGCCCCGGCTGCGGCGCTGTTCCACTCGCTCTCCGATCCGACGCGCCTGGCCGTCCTGCAGCAGCTGACGCACGGTGAGCATCGAGTGCGGGATCTGACCGAGCACACCGGTCTGGCGCAGAGCACGGTGAGCGCGCACCTGGCGTGCCTGAAGGACTGCGGCCTGGTCGATTCGCGGCCGCAGGGTCGGGCGTCGATGTTCTTCCTGACAACGGCCCCGGAGCTGCTCGCGGTCCTCGCGGCGGCCGAGCTGTTGCTGGACGCGACCGGGCACGCAGTCGAGCTGTGCCCGACATACGGACTTGGCCGGACGGGCGGCTAGACCTCGATGCCCGCGAACACATCGACCCACAAAGAGAGCGCCCGATGACCGACGACTACGGCGCCGATCAGACCACCGCCGATGAGATCGATGATGACGATGACGGCGTCACGAGCATCTGGGGGGTCAGCGAGATCCGCGCCGGTCTAGTGGCGGGCACGCTCCTGCTGGTTGCCTTCCTGCTCGGACTGGGCGGGCTGCACGGTTGGGCGCTCGGCTTGAACATCGCCGCCCTGCTGGTCGGGGCGAGCACCTTCGTGCCCGAGACCCTGCAGAAGCTGGCCCGGGGCAAGATCGGCGTCGGCACCCTGATGACGATTGCGGCCGTGGGGGCGGTGATCCTCGGTGAGTTCGCCGAAGCCGCGACGCTCGCGTTCTTGTACTCCCTGAGCGAGGGCCTGGAGGAGTACTCCTTGGCCAAGACCCGCGGTGGGCTGAGGGCGCTGCTCTCCCTGGTACCCGACGCCGCCACGGTCCGACGCGCGGGAATCGAGCGGGTCATCGACCCGGCCGACCTCGCCGTGGGCGACACCATGCTCGTCAAGCCGGGGGAACGGCTCGCCACCGACGGCACGATCCTTGCCGGCCGCACCTCCCTGGACGTCTCGGCCATCACCGGAGAGTCCATACCCGTCGAGGCGGGGCCTGGCACCCCGGTGTACGCGGGGTCGATCAACGGCACCGGGGCGCTCGAGGTCGAGGTCACGACCACCTCGGAGAACAACTCCCTGGCCCGCATCGTGCACGTCGTCGAGGCGGAGCAGTCCCGCAAGGGCACCACCCAGCGTCTTGCCGACCGGGTCGCCAAGCCGCTCGTGCCGGCCATCATGATCGTCGCCACGCTCATCGCGGTGATCGGCTCCCTGCTCGGGGACCCGGGTCTGTGGGTCCAGCGGGCGCTGGTCGTGCTCGTGGCCGCGTCCCCGTGCGCCTTGGCCATCTCCGTGCCGGTGTCGGTCGTCTCCGCCGTCGGGGCCGCCAGCCGGTTCGGTGTGCTGATCAAGGGCGGCGCCGCCCTGGAGGCGCTCGGCGCGATCCGCAGGATCGCCTTGGACAAGACCGGCACCCTGACAGCCAACGCCCCCAGCGTCGTCGCCGTCGCCACCACTGCGGGCCACACCCGCGAGCAGGTCCTCGCCCTGGCCGGCGCCCTGGAGGCGCGCAGCGGGCACCCGTTGGCGCGCGCGATCCTTGCTGAAGTCGACACCGTGCCCGACGCCGCCGACGTCCAGGCGATCCCCGGCGCAGGCCTGAGCGGCATCGTCGAAGGCCAGCAGGTGCGGCTAGGTCACCCTGGCTGGGTCACCGCCGGGGACCTGGCCGACCAGGTGCGGCGGATGCAGGAAGCCGGGGCCACGGCCGTCATAGTCGAGGACGACGGACCGGTCATCGGCGCGATCGCGGTGCGCGACGAGCTGCGACCCGAAGTGCCCGCGGTCGTCGCCGAACTGCACCGCCAGGGCTACACCGTCGCCATGCTCACCGGCGACAACACCGCCACCGCGCACGCCGTGGCCGCCCAGGCCGGCATCACCGACGTCCACGCCGAGCTGCGACCCGAGGACAAGTCCACCATCGTTGCCGCAATGCGCACGGCGCCCACAGCGATGGTCGGCGACGGCGTCAACGACGCCCCCGCCCTGGCCACCGCCGACCTCGGCATCGCGATGGGCGCCATGGGCTCGGACGTCGCACTGGAGACCGCGGACGTCGCCCTGATGGGCACGGACCTACGCGCCCTGCCCCAGGCCTTCTCCCACGCCCGACGGGCCCGGCGCATCATGCAGCAGAACGTCGGGTTGTCCCTCGCCCTGATCGCGATCCTGATCCCGCTGGCGGTCGCCGGCGTGCTGGGGCTGGCTGCGGTCGTCCTGGTCCACGAGCTCGCCGAGGTCGTCGTCATCGCCAACGGCGTGCGCGCCGGACGGGCCACGAACCTGCACACCACAACCACCGTGACCAGCGCGCAGAGTCCGCAGCGGGCCATGGCCCGATAGACGCTGCTACGACGCGCGGTCCCCGGTAAGGGTTCACGCGGGTCGTCCCTGCAGAGGGTCCGAGAAGGTCAGGAAGCAGACCCCGGTGAGCCGCCGAGTTGGTGCTACTTGTCGCGGTCCTTGGCCAGGAGCTCGCGGCGGGCTCGGGTGCGGTAGGACTCCCCGGCCAGGGTGAGGACTTCGGCGTGGTGGACGAGGCGGTCGATCATCGCCGCGGCGACGACTTCGTCGCCGAAGACCTCGCCCCAGCGCCCGTAGGGCAGGTTGGACGTGACGAGGATGGAGCCGGTTTCGTGGCTCATCGCAGTTGAGGGTGTAGTCGGGGTCTGAAGCCGCCGGCCTCGAGCAGGCTGCGGGCGATGTAGTGGGTGAGGTTGCGGAACCCGAGGGCGGAGCCGCGCAGGTGTTCCAGGCGCCCGTTGATGGCCTCGGTGGGCCCGTTGGAGGTGCCGGGTCGGTCGAAGTAGGCAAGCACGTCTGCTGAGCGCTTCTTCAAGGTCCGGCCCAGGGTGGTGACCTCGGCCAGGCCGGTCGGGACGCCGCGGCTGACGGACCCGATCAGGCGGGTCATCATCGCCCGGCCGGTGGCCCGGTCGGGGTGGCGGTAGGCGGCGATCACCGCCTGGTAGACACCCCAGGTGACCTCGACCTCGACATGGTCGTCGTTCTCGAAGAGAGCGTCGATGCGGGCGCGTTGTCGGTCGGTGAGCAGGTCCGCGCCGGTGTGCAGGGTCCGGCGGGCTTGGTAGAGCGGGTCGCCCTTCATGCCGCGGTGGCCGCGGGTGTCTTGTTGGACCCGGCGCCGGCACTTGTCCAGGGCGTCGCCGGCCAGCCGGGCGACGTGGAACGGATCCATGACCGCCGTCGCCTCGGGCAGCTGTTCGGTGGTGGCGGTCTTGAACCCGGTGAACCCGTCCATCGCCACGACCTCCAACCCGTCCCGGAAGGCCGCGGGCCGGGCAGTGAGCCAGGCGGCGAACGCCTGCTTCGAGCGGCCGGGGACCATGTCCAGCAGCCTGGCTGGGCCGACCCCGTCGCGGACCGGGGTCAGGTCGATGATCACGGTGACGTACTTGTCCCCGCGGCGGGTGTGGCGCCACACGTGCTCGTCCACCCCGATCACCGTCACGCCGTCGAACCGGGCCGGTCATCGATCAGGACCCGGTGGCCTTCGGCCAGAACCGCGTCGTTGGCGGTGTGCCACGACACCGCCAGGGCCTCGGCGACCCACGCCACGCTCAGGTGGCCCACGACCAGGGCGCGCAGCGCCCATGCCAGCGCCCCGCGTGAGAGCTTCGAGCGAGGCTCGGCCGCGGCGCTGGTGGCCTGACGCCACACGTGGGCGCACCCGGTGCACCGGTAGCGACGCAGACGGACCTCGAGCACGGTGGGCCGCCACCCGAACGGCTCGTGCGCCAGGCGCCGGACCACCGTGTCCCGCACCGCACCCTCGCGCCCGCACCGCCGACACCACTGGTCCGGGGCGACAACCCGACAGGCCAGCACAGCCCGGTGCGGCTCGAGTCGCCGCCCGACCACGACGAGGCCGAGCTCGTCCAGGCACGTGAACGTGGTCAGGTCAGGACAAGCGAGGGTAGCGTCACGCACGTTGAGGTCTTCCAGATGAGCGGTGTAGGAACCTTCATCCTCGGGAGACCTCGACCCCTACCCGGGCACCGACGCGCCAACATCGCTGCACCCTCGTATGGGACGACCTTCTTGGCTGACCTACGAGTTGAGGACCCGCAGCGCGGCGAGAGAGTAGGGCAAGGCTCCGAGAACCAGGCCGATCCCCCCGGCCAAGAGCCAGGCCCGCTTCCGAGCGCCCCAAAGAGCCCCGCCAACGATGCTCGCGGCGAGTCCGACCACGAGCGAGGAAAGGAACAGCATTGGGGAGGTCGCAAGCGCGACGACTCCCGCTACCCAAAGCCATGGTGAACGAAGCAGGGCGGACCAGAGCGGTCTGGTCTGATCCACGCCGTTGCGCGAGGCCGTCGCGACTGGCGTGTTCACGGCGTGTCCAGGTAGTAGGTGCTGCTGAGCAGGCTCGCGCAGTCGCCGCTCTTTGAGTGGGTCCAGTACCAGTACCAAGAACCGCTGGTGTATCCGCGGAACTCGTCTCGGCTGTGGTTGGTGTAAGTCGAGGCGAACGGGTTGCAGAAGGCCGTGTTCTTGAAGTTGGCCCGGGTGTTCGTGTAGTAGCTGGTGTTCACCGGGGACCACCAGGTCATAGACCACCCAGTACCGGAGAGGTAGTAGTAGCCGTTCCAGTGGTAGGTGGCGCCGGTCGGCCCCCAGCCGAGAGACGCCTCGGTCTTGGTGACGGTCGCCGGGATCGGATCCTTGTATACGCCGTTCAGGGCCCCGTACCACGTGTACGACGCGGCCGCACTGGACGGCTTCCCGGATGCATCGACCGGGAGGCCGGAGGCGGTGCCCTCGCCCGTCAGGCCATCTACCGCGTCGCGATCCTCAGCCACCGGCGCCGGAACCTCGCTCGCGAGGTAGGTGGCCACCGCGAATTCGCTGCGGCAGGTCGCGGGGTCGAAGGTGATCTCGGTGGACACGGTCAGCTTCGGGCCTCCCGATCGTGCGTTCTCAGCGACGCTGCCGGAGCCGCTCTCGGTGAAGGTACATGAACCGTCCTTCTCGGGGGTGCCGATCAGAGCGTGCACCGTGTACCCGGGCAACCGCGAAGGGTCGAACGCATAGTGGACGACGCCGTCGAGGGCCGTGTAGGTCTGGTCGACCTGGCTGTTCGGGCCGGTCTGAGCCTCCGCCGCTGAGGCGTCCTGGCCTGCAAGCGCTGTGGCCGCAGCGATCATGGCGACGACGAGACTCAGTGCTCTGGTGATCGAGCGCATTGGGATCCCCCTTAGGTCGGTTGACGTACCGGACCGTCGGGCCTGCCCCTGCGCAGTCGTTGGGGCGGGCCCAACAGACTCGACGGTACGCCGGCCGACAGTCGGACGGAAGACGCGGGACGACAGACCCGACTACACCGTCGATTGCGATGAGCCGGTTTCGTAGCGGGAGACGACGAGCTGGAAGTACAGGTTGGCGGCGTCGGTGTCGAAGGGGATGTAGCCGACCTCGTCGATGATGATCAACTTGCAGCGGCGGATCTTCTTCAACTCGGCCTCCAGCGCTCCGGCGCTGTGGGCGCCGGCCAGGCGGGCGATCCAGTTCGTCGCGGGACATCGAACAGCACCGAGCAGCCCGACTGGGCGGCCCTGATGCCCAGTCCGATGGCCAGGTGCGTATTTCCCAGGCCGGGTGGTCCGAGCAGGATCACGTTCTCCGCCTTTGGCACGAACGTCGCTGTGGCCAGGTGAGCGAGCACGTCCTTCCTGAGGGACGGCAGGTGCTCGAGGTTGAAGACTTGATCGCCGGGAAGTGGGCGGTGCGGATCCGCATCGTCGTGCCGGCCGACTCCCGGTCGGCGACCTGGCGTTCCAGGACCGCGGCCAGGTACTCCTCGTGCGACCAGTTCGCCTGGCGCGCCGCCTCGGCCAGGGTCTCCCAGGTCCGTCCGATCGTCGGGGTCTTCAAGACCCCGGTCAGGTAGGCGAGCTTGGATCCCAGCCCCTCAGGGGCCGGTCTGGTCTTTGTCGTGGTGGTCATCTACTTCCCTTCCGCGGTGACCGCTCCCCGGTCGGGGCGGGGGCCGAAGTCGACGCCGAACAGGGCGTCGTAGTCCGGCAGCGCCCGGATCGCCACGACGTGCCCGTCGGCGTGCGTGCGGGTCGACGGGTGCGCACGACGGGCGGCCAGGTCGGCTCGCAGCAGGCGCGCGGTCTCCCGGTGGGCCGGGTCGGTGATCGTGCGGGCGTGGCCCCAGTGGCGGGTGTGGTCGGCCACGACCTGTCCCGCGCAGGAGGCCACGACGCGGGCCGGGGTGGCGATCACGTCGACGAACCGGCCGATGGCCCGCGGGTCGACCGAGTAGTCGTTGGCGTCGATGCGCACGTAGTAGTCCCGCCCGAGCCGGACCCGGTGCGTCAGCCCGATCGGCGGGATCACCGGCGGCAGATCGACCATCGCCGCCCGGTCCGCCGCCCAGCGGACTGCCGGTGTCACCGACCCGATCGCTCGCAGCACCCGCGTGTTCGCCCGCTCGGCCAGCCAGCCGCTCATCTGGGCGTTGAAGTCGAACGGTGAGGTGAACGTGCGCCCGGGCAGGAACGAGGTCTCGAAGAACCCGTTGCGCCGCTCGACCAAGCCCTTGAACTCCGGGTCCCGCGGCGGGGCGAGCTTGATCCTCACCCCGATCGTCCCGGCGAAGCTGGCCGCCTCGACCGTGAGCTTGCCCGTCCCGCCGATCGCCGACTCTCGGTCCCAGACCAAAGTGCGCGGGCTGGCACCCCACCCGGCCACGATCTCCCACATCCCGGCCAGGATGTCCCCGGCCCTCCTGCCGGGGATCATGACCGCGTCGGTCACCCGCGAGTATCCGCACGTCATCGCCAGCACCGGCAGCACTCGCTCCTGGCCACCGCCCACCGGGACCGCCTGGGGCGGGAACCACAGGTCGCACTGGGCGACCTCGCCGGGCGAGCACTCGACCCGGTCAGTCGGGTCAGGCGGCACGAACAACGGCCGCGGCTCGCGGACCCGGTCCTTCAGGATCGTCAACGACCGGGCCCACCCGATCCGCTCCGCGATCACCGTCGCCGGCATCCGCGGGAACTCCGCAGGCAACACCCGGGGGGCGCCGGCTCGACGTCATCGACGAGGGATCCCTCGGCCGCCCTCTGATACTTCGGCGGCCGATCCGAGGCCAACGCCCTGGCCACCGTGTTCCTCGAGGTCCCCAACCGGCGCGCGACCGCCGCCTGCGGAACCTTCTCCGACAAGTTCAGCCCGACGAATCTCGGCCCAGTCCTCCACGCTGATCACACCCCAAGCCCGACCCCAGGGTGCTCCGCTTTCACCCGTCGACTACGGCTCAGTGTTCACGCGTCGTCGACAGTCGGTTCGGCGATCCCTCCGACTACCGGGACGAGACCCGCCTGCGGCGCGTCAGCATAACGGTCGACCTGGCCGCGTGAGCGGCAGACGACCGTCCGGCGGAGAGGGGTCGCAGGACCAGCCACATCGATGCGAGCACCACGGCCAACCCCACGGCCGTCCACCCGGTGGGCACCTCACCCAGCACCGCACCGCCGAGCAGGATCCCGAAGACCGGCGTCAGGAACGTCCACGCGCTGAGTGCATCCAACCGGGACTCACGCACTTCCGCGAACCATGCAAGGGTCGTCGCCGCCGTACCGACGAGGCCGAGGAACGCCACCACCGCCACGAAGCGCGGCGTCCAGGAGATCGATGGGCTGCCTTCGACGACCGCGGCGGCGATCGTCAGGACCACGCCGCCGAGGACCAGGTGCCAGCCCCCGGCGACGACCAGGTCGACACCCACCAACCGGCGCGCGAGGAGCGTGCCGGTGGTGATCGCTACCGCCGAGAGCAGGGCCAGCCCCGCACCTCGCCCGCCACCGCCAGGCACCGCGACGACGAGCAGGCCGACGAACCCGACCAGGAGCGCACCCGTCGTCCGCGCGGACACGGCCTCTCCGTACAGCCACCACGCAGGCAGCAGGATCAGCAGCGGCTGGGCGTTCGAGAGGACGGCGGCCGTTCCCGTGGCGAGCCCGGACACACCCCCGAACATCGCCGCGAAGCCGATCGCGACGTTGACCACCCCCAAGAGGGCGATCAGCCGCCAGATCGACGCGCCGCGAGGAGCCGGCCGGCGCTTGGCCCCGGCGACCACCAGGAGCGCCACGCCGGCAACCAGGGCACGCAGCGCCGCGAACCACAGCAGCGGCGCGTCGCGCAGCCCCCACTGGATGCCGATGAAGCAGGCACCGTAGGCGGCCGTGACCCAGAGCATCCGTCCGGCGCGTGGTGGCCGTCGTGCGTCCGGCCCTCGCGAGCTCGTCGCGGGTCGAGCATCAGGCGGCGCACCACCGCGGCGATGCCCCTGACCAGGTGCCCGCCTCAGCACGCCCGCTCCGCACGAGCGCAGCCGGGGCTCACCGGACGGGCACCGGCTGCTCGCGCGAGCTCGCCTGTGGCAGATCTGGCGCGTCCGATGCCGTCTCGCCCGAGACCGGCAGCTTCATGCGTCTGAGGAGCAGCGCGTTCACCGCGACGATCAGAGACGACCCGGACATCGTCAGGGCGGCGACCTCAGGGCGCAGGACGAGGCCGAACGCCGCGGCGAAGGCGCCCGCCGCGATCGGCAGGGCGACGACGTTGTAGCCGACGGCCCAGGCGAGGTTCTGTCGCATCGTCCGGAGCGTGCCTCGACCGATCCGCAGCGCGACGGGAACGTCCAGCGGGTCCGAGCGCATCAGCACGACATCCGCAGTCTCCACGGCCACATCGGTTCCGGCGCCGATCGCGATGCCCACGTCCGCGGTCGCCAGGGCCGGCGCGTCGTTGACGCCGTCGCCCACCATCGCCACCCGCCGACCCGCCGCCTGGAGCTCGGAGACCCGGGCCGCCTTGTCGCCGGGCAGGACCTCTGCCATCACCTCGTCGATGCCGAGCGAGTCGGCGACCCGCTCTGCCGTGGCCCGGTTGTCCCCGGTGAGCATGACGACGTGCACGCCCGCCGCTCGTAGCGACGCGATGGCGCCGGCCGCCCCTTCGCGAACGGCGTCGGCCAGCGCGATCACCCCGGCAGCCCGCCCGTCGATCGCGACCGCCACGCAGGTGTGCCCTGCGGCCGTCAGGCGCTCCAACGCGTCTTCAAGCCGGCCGAGGACGGCCCCCTCGCGGTCGAGGAGGCGGCGGTTGCCGACCACGACCTGGTGGCCGTCGACCGTGGCGATCGCCCCGTGGCCGGGGACGTTGCGGAACTCGGCGACGTCAGGGAGCGACACCCCCCGCTGCGCCGCGTAGCGCCCGATCGCCCGCGCCACGGGATGCTCGGACTCCCGCTCCACGGCTCCGACCATCGCGAGGATGCGTTCCTCGTCGATGCCGTCGACCTCGATCGCCGACACCGCGGGCTCGCCCCTGGTCAGGGTTCCAGTCTTGTCCATGACCACGGTGTCGATCCGGGCAGCAGCCTCGAGCGCGGCCGCGTTCTTGTACAGGACGCCCCGCTTGGCCGCCCGCCCGGTCCCCACCATGATCGCCATCGGGGTCGCGAGGCCCAGGGCGTCCGGGCAGGTGATGACCACGACCGTGATGGCGAAGAGCATCGCCGTCTGGACCCCTGCACCGGCTCCCAGCCACGCGAGGAACGTCGCGGTCCCCCCGAGAAGCGCCACGAGCACCAGCCAGAAGGCCGCGCGGTCGGCCAGTCGCTGGCCGGGCGCCTTCGAGTTCTGGGCCTCCTGGACCATCGCGACGATCCGGGCCAGGGCGGTGTCCGCGCCGACCTTGGCGGCCCTCGCACGCAACGTCCCCGTGGTGTTCATCGAACCGCCGGTGACCGCGTCGCCGACGGACTTCGGAACGGGCATCGACTCGCCGGTCACCATGGACTCGTCGATCTCCGACTGCCCGTCCTCGACGACCGCGTCGACCGGGACCTTCGCACCGGGGCGGATCAGCAGGAGATCGCCGACGACGACCTGTGCCGTCGGCACCTCGTGCGGCACGCCGTCGTGGAGCACGACCGCGTGCGACGGCGCCAGCTCGAGAAGCGTGCGCACCGCCTCGTTGGCGCCGCCCCGTGCGCGCATCTCGAACCAGTGTCCGAGGAGCACGAACGTGGTCAGCACGCTGGCGGCCTCGTAGAACACCTCGCCCCCGCCGGTGAGGGTCACGGCGAGGCTGTAGGCCCAGCCGGCTCCGACACCCACCGCTACCAGGACCATCATGTCCAGCGTCCTGGCCCTCAGGGCCCGCCAGGCACCCTCGAAGAAGACCCAGGAGGCGCCGAACAGCACCGGGATAGACAGCAGCAGGGCGAAGACGTCGTCACGGAGGCCGAACGGCGCCGGCACCCCGAAGGACAGCGCCTGCCGCCCGACCGGGGACCACAGCGCGATCGGCACGGACAGCGCGGCGGCGAGCAGGAAGCGGTTGCGCATGTCACGGACCATCGCCGCCATCGACATCGCACCGTGGGCGTGCCCGGCGGATCCGTGCTCGGTCCCCGCAGCCACGGGTCCGTGCTCGTGCGGGTCCACGGCGTCGGCACTGGCTCGGCGCGTGCCGTGCGCAGGGTGGTGCTCGTGGCCGCGCGCGGCTGGGCCGCCCCCGGGGACGCGGATCGAGGGCAGCGGCCCCACCTCGCGCACCGGGTCGCACAGGTGGTCGGGGACGGCACGGCCAGCGCAATGCAGCCCGCAGGCACGGATCCACCCTGTGAGGTCGTCGGCGGTCACCTTCACCGGGTCGAAGTCGACCGTAGCGGTCTGGTTGGCCGCGTTGGCTCGGACCGAGATCACGCCCGGTTGCCTCGCCAGCGTCGCCTCGACCACGCCCGCAGACGTGGCCCACCCCAGGCCTCGCACGTCCATCGTCACCGTCGAGCTCATCCGCCCCTCTCCCTTCCCCGCGACCGCCGCCCCGAGCCTCGGTACGGGCGGTTCCGCGCCGTACCGGTGTACCCCCTAGGGGTATCGAGCGGCAACGCCGCGGCCAGACCTTCGTCGAACGTTGATCGCATGGGGGGACCGCCTTCGCAATCGACGGTCACCCTTGCCCGAAGGGTCGCCGGACCCGGCCCCGGAACAACGAAGGAGGAGGCACCGTGACGACGCACGCAGACCTCGGGCGGCTCCCTCGTCGTCACGCCCGATCGGCGCCACCCGCACGCCCGCGCCCGGCCTGGCCCGTCATGGCGAGCCTGGCCGTGCTGGCCATCGGGTGCGCCGATGCGCCGGTCGCGTCGACACCCGCGACGTCGCCCGCCCCGATCACGCAGCCGACGACGGGTACTCCGAGCCCTCGATCGAACAACGCGGCGGACGTCTCGTTCGTCCGCGAGGCGGTGGACCACCTACGGGCCGGCACAGGCGTCGCCGATCGGGCCGCGCGACGGGCGTCGTCACCCGAGGTCCGCGCCCTCGCTCAGAGCATCGGCTCGTCCCAGACGGCCCGGCTCACGCGGCTTTCGCGTTGGGCCGAGGAGTGGACCGCGCGACCAGAGGGCACCGGCCAGGCGGAGACGCGCGCGTCGGGTACGGAGCAGCTCGCCGACGGCGCGGACCTGGACCGCGCGTTCATCGACGAGATGCTCACCCACCACCGTCAGGGCGTGACGCTGGCCGAGGAGGAGCGCGAGCGAGGCGCCGATCCCCGCGCCCTGGGCGAGGCGGGGAAGATGATCGACGACCTCATCGTCGAGATGACGGCGCTCGAGAACGCCCGGCTCACCCTGGACGGCTGGCGAGCGGGCTGAGCGGCGATCGCGGTCGGCCGCCCTGCGCGGGCCGGGCACCGCTCACCCGAGGAACCCGAGGGCCACAGCACCGACCACGGCCACGCCCGCACCGACCAGGGACGCGGTGCGCCCGTAGCTCGTCGCGCGTGGCAGGGCCCGAAGCGGAAACAGCAGCTGGCGGACCAGCACGTAGGCCCCGAACCCACCGACGAAAAGGACGCCACGCGGCGTCGGCTGCACCTGCCACGCGACCACGGCCGCCACCGCGGCGAGCGCGGCCGCAGACACCGACTCCATCAGCTGCACCGGGACACGGCGGGTGCCGACCCGCCGGTCGGAGGACCACACGGCCCAACGGGACCGCGAGGGTACGCCCACGCAGCACCCACCCAGCAGGCACCCCTGACGCCCCACCGCCTGCCCGAGGAGCAGAGCCGGCACTGTGACGTCGAGCACGCTCCCGATGGACCCACCCAACACACCCGCCCCGAGGGCAAGGATGGCGGCGGCACCCAGGACGAAGCCCTGGACGCTCAGCCCCGAGAGCCACGTCACGGCCTGCTCGTGGCGGTGGGTGAGGCGGTAGTAGAGCCTGGCGCCGACCAGCCCGACCAGACTCGCGACGAGTGACAGCACCAGCAACGGTCCCCGGGGCAGCCCGTACGCGGGCGCCAGGGCCGCCTGCAGGCTCACACCGAGTACCGCGCCGAGAGCCACCAGCGCGGGCCAGGCCCCGAGCACGACCCCCGGGGCACGCGCCCCCGCCACCAGAGCAAGTGTGGACCGGCCGACGCCTTCGGCGTGGGGCAGACGCTTGCGGGCGCCCGAGGCGCCGCCGGACGGGATCGCCTCCGCGTCCGCGTGCACCTGCCAGCGCCCAGCAGCCTTGTCGTGGACCCGGTGGGTCAGGGACGTCCTGCCGGCCCGCGGTGGCAGGCCGGTGAGCCGGGTCTCAGCGACGAACTCGTCCGCGGGCGTCCGGGGGCCGTCGAGGTCGAGCCTGCGCCCGGTCAGGCGCAGCACGACGTCGTACGTCTCATCGGTGTCGGGAGCGTCGAACCAGTAGGTGATGCCTAGGCCTTGTGGGCCGGCTTCGTCCACGACCGCGGAGCCGAAGCGCACGAACTCGAGTGCCGGCCCGATGCGCCCGCCGCCCGCCAGGCGTGCCAGCAGCGGCCGGCGCACGGGCGGCGCGGCCGCCGGCCTCGGACGCGAAGGTCGATCGCGAGGTGCGGCGGGAATGTTCCCGCCGGGCCGCCCTGCGCCATCGCCCCGAGGCGCGTCCCCGCTCGGTCGCCACATCGGCTCCCGCGCCCCGGCTGCCGGCCCCCGCAGGGTCGGGCCGGCCTGAGGGCCGCCGAGCCCGAACGCAGCGCCAGGAGGCGAGCCGCGCTTGCTGCCACCGGCCGCGTGCTCGCGGTCGTCCGCTCCACGCGACGGTGTTGCCCCGCTCGAGCGGTCAGCCACGGCCAGCTTCGGTGCGACGCGAGCGGCCTGCGACCAGGGCCCGCCGGCGAGGCATCGTCGTGGACCCCTGCGGCGACGCGCCGGCACGAGCCAGCGCGCTCATGACCCGCAACGCCAGCCCCAGAGAGACGACCAACACGAGTGCACTCGCCACGAACCACAACCCGGTGGCCGGCGACGGTGGGGCACCGACAGCGCCGCTGAGCGACCCGGTCGCCGCGATCGCCATAGCGGTCAGGACCCAGAAGGACCGGCGGGCACGCCGCGTGGTCTCCCGCGCCAGCTCGCGTTCCGGCGTCGGCATCTGCACCTCACATCCCCAGGTGCTGCTTCGCGGGTGTGACCGCCATCAGGATCGTCAGGGTGACGATGACAGCAACCACCACCACACCACCGACCATGACGACCGGGCGCTTCCGCCACAGGCGCTGGGGGCTACGGTCGATGAAGGGCAGTGCGACGAGGATCGCGAAGAAGGCCAGCTCGCCCCACAGGATCCCGGGCAGCCCGACCCAGTTCTCCAGGGTGAAGACCCACCAGAACATCCACGGCGGGCGGGTGATCTCGATGCCCTCGACCGGCGGCGCCCCGACCCCCGGCGGCAGCAGCACCGCGAGGATCCCGATGATGCCGAACAGTGCGACCCCGAACGCCGCGATCCGGCGCAGGTGGTGCGTGAACGGCGCGGTCGGCTCCTCGGTCGGCGCCTGCGTTCCCGAGGCGTCCGTGGGTAGCGCCGGGTGCGGGGAGATCTTGTGCTTCTTGACCAGGAGCCCGTGCAGGACCGCGAGCACGATGATCAGGCCGGGAACGATGACGGTGTGGGCGGCGTACAGCCGCACCAGGATCGGCACCTGGTCGGCGAACTGGGGCGAGAACCACGACCCGACCCCGCCCAGGAGGTTGCCGATCTCGATGTTGTGGCCGAGGGCCTCGAAGCCCTCCTGGTCCCACTTCAGGACCGTGCCGGTGAAGATCGCGAGGGTGACCAGCCCGAGCATCGCTACACCGACGAGGTAGTTGCCCTCGCGCGGACGCTTGTATGAACCGGTCACGAACACGCGTGCGAGGTGGAGCAGCGCGGTCACGTACATCGCCTGGGCCGCCCAGAAGTGCACCCCGCGGACGAAGCGCCCACCCCACACGTCGGTCACGATGTGGCGCACCGACGCGTTGGCAGCCTCGGGGACCGGGCTGTAGAACTGGACCAGCAGGATCCCGGTGACGATCAGGATCCCCAGCGACGCGGCCGTGATCCCGCCGAGGCTCCAGGCGAGGTTGTTGGCATGGCCTGGAACGGGATACTCCAGGGCACTGATGCCCAGTCGTTCGTCGATCGCGTCCAGGACCACACGGCCACGGCTCCGGCGGGCAGCGTCCGGGGGAGGGCTCGATGGGGCGCTCGTGCTCGGTGCCGGTCCGGCGTTGGTGGTCATGCCTGCTCCATCCCTGCTGCCTGCTCGTCCACGTCGAGGGGTTGCGCGCCACCCAGCTGTGCCTGGAGCGCGCGAACGGTGTCGGCCGGTCGGAGCCTGACCGCGAGCCACGCTCCGAACGCCAGGAGCAGCACCGACAGGCCGAGGAAGGCCCAGTCCAGGCCACCGAGCGGGCCGCGCCCTGGCAGGTCGGAGGGGACGATCGTGGTGCCGGTCTCCGAGCCGACGGCCGGGGGAAGGTCGCTCACAGCCTCGGTGATCGACTCCTGGAGCAGCGCCTGACCACCTGCCACGTCGCCAGCCTCCAGAGCGCCCTGGGCCTCCACGACGAGGCCCACGTCAACGCCCTCCTGGTCGGTGGTGGCGAGGGTGTCGTCGATCTTCTCCAGCGCGGCATCGATGCCGTCCGCACCCGCATGGGCAAGGTGTCCGAGCGCCTGCTGGACCAGGAGGTAGCCCTCCTGGGTCTCACCCTCGCCATCCCCATGCGCCCACGCGGCAGGGGCGGCGGACATGATCCCCGCCACGGCCACCGCGCACACCACGAGCGCCGTCCTCCACCGGGGCCGTCGGCCCGGCCCTCGTCGCGGTCTGCGCATCGCTCTGGCTCCTCCTCGTGACTCTCCGGCCGGCATCGCCGGCCACACCAGTCCCATCCTTTGAAGGAAGCCGACCGCGAGCCAGGGTCCTAACCCCAGACCTGGTGGCGGCACCTACCCATGCCGGGTGCGTGATACCACCCATCGGCGCACGCGACCGCGTGACGTAGGGTTCGAGACGTGACGCCGGTGACCCGCGTACTCGTCGTTGACGACCACGCGCTGCACCGGGACGGCGCGCGAGGGATCCTCAACCAGCACGCGGACATCGAGGTGGTCGGCGAGGCGGACACCGGCGAGATGGCCGTCGCCCTCGTCGGCCGTCTGGAGCCCGATGTCGTCCTGATGGATGTTCGGCTGCCAGGGATGAGCGGGATCGAGGCGACCCGGATCATCCGCGACGCTCACCCCGACGTCCGGGTGCTCGTCGTCAGCGCGTACGAGGACGACGAGTACGTCCGGGGCGCCCTTCAGGCAGGCGCCTCCGGCCATCTCAGCAAGGCCGCGCCCGGCCACGAGCTGGTGGAGGCGATCAGGTCGGTGGTGGCCGGCCGGAGCGTGGTCCGCCAGGACGTGCTCGCCCGCCTGCTCGCCACGGATACAGATGCACCGGACCCGGTCCCGGTGCTCAGCGAACGCGAGAGCGCGGTGCTCGACCTCCTGGCCCAGGGCCTTCCGAACAAGCGCATCGCCGGCTCTCTTCACATCAGCCCCAGAACCGTCGAGCGGCACTGCGAGAGCATCTACGCCAAGCTCGCGGTGCACTCCCGGACCGAAGCGGTGGTGACCGCCTTCTCGATCGGGCTGCTGCGAGGTCCCGATGCCTCGCACTGACGCCCGTGGCGGTCGGCGGCGGCCGGCCTTCCCGGTTCGTTCACGACGCTTCTGGATCCTGCAGGCCACGATCCTCGCGATCATGACGCTCCACACGGTGGTGCTGGCCTCCCTCGGCGGCCGGGACCTGGCCGGCATCCCCGCTCCGCTCACCTCGAGCCTTATGCTCATCCCGGTGCTCTACGCAGCCGTGAGCTTCGGGGCCGCCGGCGCCCTGGCCACCGCGACGTGGGCGACCGCGTTGTTCGCCCTGCACTGGCTGGTGGTCCACCGCGACCCCGTCACGAGCGCGCACCTGTGGATCGAGCTGGTGAGCATGCTCGTCCTGGCAGCGAGCGGCGCCGTGGTCGGTCGGCACGTGGACGCCGAGCGGGCTGCCCGCACGCGCACGGAGCATGCTCTGCAGCAGGTCGCCGTGGCCGAGGCCCGGTTCCACGACCTGTTCGAGCACCAGCCGTCACCGGTCGTCGTCACCGACACCGAGGACGTCGTCCTCGAGGCCAACAGCGCCGCCCACCGCCTGCTCGGGGACGCGGTCGTCGGTCAACCGCTCGTGCTGGTCGCGGGCCACACCACCCGTGACCTCCTCGCGCGCGACGCACCGCTGCCGATCACTGCGGCGGACGGCACCGTCCACCAGTACATGCCGTCGACCCACACACTCACCGACGGGAACGGCCGCACGGTGACCCAGGTGGTTCTCGCCGACGTCTCCCAAGAGCACCGGCGGCGCGAGGTGCAGCGCGCCTTCACGGGCCGCGTCCTGGAGGCCCAGGAGCAGGAGCGCCTCCACCTCTCGCGGGAGCTGCACGACGAACCGCTGCAGCAGCTGACCTACCTCACGCGGAACCTCGACGAGCTCAGCGGGGATCCGCGGCTGCCCGCGGCGCTGGTGGAGCCCGTGCAGGACGACGTGGACGTCGCGAGGAGCGTCTCGGCGTCGCTGCGTCACCTGATCCAGGGCCTTCGACCACCCGTGCTCGACGACCTGGGCCTCGTGCCGGCACTGCGCCAGCTCGCCGAGACCGTGCAGAAGCGGGCCGACCTCAGCGTTCGCGTCCGCACGTTCGGCGAGGTGACTCGCGCTCCGACCGACGTCGAGCTCGCCGTGTACCGCATCGCCCAGGAGGCACTGACCAACACCGCGAAGCACGCCAGCGCACGCCACGTGGCACTGGACGTCGAGTTCGGCGGCGAGCTCGGCGTGACCATCCGCGACGACGGCCAAGGCTTCGCCGCCGGCCAGGACGGCACGGGCGGGCTCGGCCTCATCGGCGCCCGCGAGCGTGCCGAACGGATCGGCGCGCGGCTGACCGTCGAGTCCGAGCCGGGTGCGGGGACGACGGTCCGGGTGACGGTTCCTCTCGGCTAGTGGAGTGACGCAGGGCGCCGCCCGCCCGAGCCTCGGTCCGGGCGGGCGGCGCTCATCACCGGCCGTCGCGCTCCGTGCCGGCGTGCTCCGCCTCGGTCCTGTCGGCGTCCTCAGGTCGCGTCCCGCCGTGGTGGCCCCCGTGCGCACCGTGGCCGTGTCCATGGCCCCCGAGGTGCATCACCACCATCAACCCCACGAGGAGGACGGTCCAGATCGTCTGGCCGGCTGCACCGAGCCACCACAGGACCAGGGCCACGACCGCCAGGGCCAGCGCGGCGTACTTGGGTTTGATCACCTTGCTCACGAGCTCACCTCTCGTCGACCCACGCCCTTGCGTTCAGGACCGCTTCTCGCCACCGCAGCAGCCCGACTCGTCGCCGCCGCAGCAGCCGCCCGACGACGTCGTGTCCGTGCAGCACCCGCTCATTGCCTCACCTCCCCTCGCCCCTCGAGGCCGGCCGGCGCGAGGTCGCGCCAGCCCCGTGCCCGCGCAGGACCGGCCCGGATCGGGGTGCGGGGAAGATCTGGGCGATCGCCCACACGCCGAGGCCGATGAAGATCAGCCCGATGAGCGAGACCACCACCACGACCGCGACTGTCATCTGAGGACCTCCGCCCTGCTCTCCGGGCGCGGGTCGTCATCGACCTGCGCGTCGTCCCCGGGCACTCGGCCCGCCCGCTCTGCCTCACGTGGGATGCCGGCGCGAACGACCCACGCCATCAGGCTGGCGCCGACCAGGATGCTGACGATCGACCACAGCTGGGGCTGGGTCAGTCCGAGCAGGGCCGGCTGGTTGATGCGAACGGTCTCGACCAGGAAGCGCGAGACGCCGCTCAGGACGAGGTAGGCACCGAAGACCACCCCGCCCGCGGACGTGCGCCGGGCCACGGCCCACAGGACGGCGGCGATGAGCACCGCGGCGACCGCCTCGTAGAGCGGTGTGGGATGCACGGGCACGGTCGTAGGCACGACGCCGTGGGGGAAGGCCATGCCCCACGGCAACGTGGTCGGCTTGCCGTAGGTGCCGTCGCCGGACAGGAAGCACCCGAGCCGTCCGATCCCGTAGGCCAGGGTGAGGGGGATCGCCGCGGCGTCGGCGACGGTGGCCAGCGGCAGCCGGTGGCGCCGGATGGTGACGACCGCAGCGGTGATGCCGCCGATCAGGCCGCCGTACCAGGTGAAGCCCATGCCGCCCAGGTGGTGCCAGGTGAGCTCGGGCAGGTGCTCGAGCAGGTAGTAGATCTTGGCTCCGACGAATCCCCAGATGGTCGCCCAGAACACCAGGCTGTGCGCGCGTTCCTTGGCGAGCCCTGCGCGCTGGAAGGCCCGGCCCAGGAGCCACGCTGCCACGAGCGCGGCGAGGGCCTTGCTCGCGCCGTAGGACTGGATGTCCAGCCCGAGGATCGAGAACAGCACGGGTCGCACGGCGCCTCCTGGGTGGTCGATCAGGTGTGTTCCAGCATCACCGGCGTGCGCGAACTCTCCGGGCAGACTGTGTCAACCTTCGGTCAAGATTCGCCACGTCGGCGATCCCGTGCCTCGCGGGACGCCGGCCTACTCGCCCGTGCCCGACTCGAGCGCCGCGACGGCGTCGGTGAACTCCCAGTGCCAAGGCTCGTAAGGCCCGGCGCCTCCGCGGTGCGCCCAGGGCGGGTTCGCCCACCCGTAGACCGGACCGACCTCGTCGAGCCACCTGCCGCGCTCGCCGGTGTAGTCGGACTCGCAGATGTCGATCGCGAGCCCCCAGCCGTGGTTGCTCGTGCCGGGCGGTGCCGCCAGGCCGCCCTTCTTGGCGCGCAGAGCCGCCTGCTGCTCGAGGGTGCGGTACCCCGAGGTCAGGCAGAGGTCGCGCCCGAAGGCCGCCCGGAAGTCGTCGTTGAGGGCGAACAGGGTCACCACCGCGTCGGCACGATCCTGGTAGGGCGCCTGCCACAGGTCGCACAGCACCGAGGCCGGCAGACGTCCGTTGCGCCCGGGCGACGTCACCACGCCCGAGCACGTGGGCGCCGGGTCACGCGTGACGAGGGAACGGGACACGAGCTCGACACCACGACGCTCGATCGCCACCTGGTCGAGGGTGACGGCCAGCGCCTCCGGCACCGTCGGCTCTGGCGCGGGCGCACCGAGCACCTCGCTGACGGGTGGCCCTGCAGCGACCGGAGCAGCCTCCACCACCGTCAGACGCTGCAGTGCCGGATAGGCGATGGTGGTCGCCGCGATGGCCACCACGACGGCTGCCCGGGCACCCAGTCGACGACGGCGGCGCCGGGCCGCGTGGACGCGAGCCGAGCGTCGGGCGCCGGGCGCACGGCCGGCCTCGTGCGCTCCGCTCACGCGTCGAGCCGGGCGGTGATCTCCTTGAGGAGGTCGGCGGGGTCGAGCCACATCGAGGGGTACTCGCCGTACCAGAGCTGGGTTCCTTGGGCGTCGATGAGGATGAACGAGTGCCCGGGCAGGCCCGCGTGCATGCCCTTGCCGAGGGTGTCGTAGGCCTTGGAGACCGTGCCGTCGTCCAGCAGCACGGGGGTCGTGACGTCGAAACGGTCGAGGTCGGCCTGGATCTGCTCGCGGGAGTTCATCACGATCGGCAGGATCGCGACGTCCAGCGCGTCGAAGGCCGCGCGGTTCTGCTCGATGGCAGCGAGCTGGGCCGTGCAGGCGTCGCACCCCGCGCCCTCGTTGAAGTACAGCAGGACCGGGCGTCCGCGGAGGTCGGACAGCGACACGCTCGTGCCCGCGGTCGTCGGGAGGGTGAAGTCGGGAGCCGCGCGCCGGTCGTCGCTGTTGGTGGGGCGAGAGGTGACGAGTGCGGCGGTCGTGAACGCGGCGATCAGGAGCAGGACGCCGACCCACAGGGAGATCGTGCCGACCCTGCGGTTGCGGGCGGCCTTGGCGCGCAGCGGTGCCAGGATCGCCTGCCGCTGCGCCTCGCGGCGACGCGGACTGGTCGAGCTCATCGAGTGTGCTCCTCACGGTCGGTGGTGGTGTGGCAGGCCGGGGGCTCGTGGGCCTCGGCGTCGTCGGGTGGCGGCGCCGGGCGCCGGCGGAGCGTGGCGACCACGAAGATCGCAGCGACGGCGAGCAGGCCCAGCCCGAGGACCGGTTCTGGCACGGGAGCGAGCCACTCCTCGACGGCTCCGAAGGCCCCGGTGAGCGACTCGGCGATCGCGGCCTGGGCTCCGGTGCCTCCGGTCATCTCGCCGGCGGCGGCCAGCCAGGCCACCAGCCCGGCCATGATCGCGAACACGATCGCGACGGCGAGGTTGACGGTGTTGGTCACCAGGGTTCGCCCGGCCACGGTCAGGCGCAGCGGCTTGGCGCGCATCCACCGGCGCTCGGACAGCCTGGCCTTGTCCCACACCAAGGCCATGATGAACAGGGGGAACGTCATCCCGAACACGTACGCCAGGCCGAGTGCGACGCCGCCGACAGCGGACCCGGACAGCGCGGACAGGGTCATCACGCCGACGAGCACCGGGGCGCAGCAGCTCGAGGCGATGCCCGAGAAGACTCCGAGGGCGAAGAAGCTCGCGGTGTCACCACGGCTGGTGTCCGGGGAGGCGAGGAAGGAGGGCAGTGACCACATCCGCCCCGACAGGCTCAGCACCGCCAGGGCCAGCATCAGCACCGCGCCGCCGTAGTACAGCACCGAGTGGTAGGACGCGATCGCCGCCGAGAGAAGGCTGGCGCCGAGCGTGATCGGTACCAGCACGAGCGCCAGACCGGCGGCGAACACGAAGGTCAACGGAAGCAGCCGCCAGCGGCGGTTCTTCGCAGCGACCGCGAGGTAGCTCGGTGCCAGGAACACGATGCAGCAGGGCGCGAACAGCGCCACCCCACCGGCGAAGAACGCCGCCAGGACGCTGCCCGTGGTCAGCAGGGTGCCCATCAGCGCTCCAGAGCGGGAGAACGGGTCGCGCCGAGGCGCTCGAGGTGCCGGGTCAGCTTCTTGACCGGCAGACGACCGGCGCTGAAGAACTCCCCGTCCACCAGGACGAGCGGGTTCATCGCGGGACGGTGCCGCGCGACGAGCGATGCGCCTTCCTTCGACTCGATCGGCACGGCGCGGATCTCGAGCGGGAACCGGCGTGCGAGGCGCGCCAGTTCCTGCTGCGCCTGGTCGCAGAAGTGGCACGCCTCACTGGTCACGACGGTCACCTGAACCGTGGGGCCGGCCTGGGCTGCGTCCATCGGGCGCTCTCCATTCGGGTCGTGTCCAGCGGCGGGCAGGCCCAGCCTCACGGACCGACCCGAAGCAACGACCGGCCAAACCACGAAGAGTCCGTCAAGATCCGCTCCGAGCGGTCGACATCGCCGCCCCGCTCTGGGACTTTGGGCTCTTGTGAGTCCCGCCTCGTCCACCCGGAGACCGGCCGCGCGCGGCAGGCGTCGCTCGTATGCGCTGATCGCGGCCGTGGCCGTGCTGCTCGCGGGATGCAGCAGCACGGGCGTCGCGGGCTACACCGACGCGGGTGAGCAGGCAGGCTACGTCTCGGGCGACGGCTCCGTGACCACCTGGGACCCCGCCCAGCGCCCGGGCCCGATCACGCTCCAGGGCGCGGCGTTCTCCGGCGAGACGATCGACGTCGCCGCCTGGCGCGGCGACGTGGTCCTGATCAACACCTGGTACGCCGAGTGCCCGCCGTGCCGCGCCGAGGCACCCGACCTGACCGACATCGTGAATGAGTACGCGCCCAGCGGCCTGCACGCGGTGGGCATCAACGGCGTCAACGACGCCGGGACCGTCGCGGCGTTCGAGCGACGCTTCTCGACCCCCTACTCGTCCATCCAGGACGCCGACGCCAGCGCCGTCGCCGCGCTCCAAGGCGTGGTCCCGCTCCAGGCAGTGCCGACCACGGTGCTGCTCGACCGGAAGGGGCGTGTCGCGGCACGCGTGATCGGACAGATCGACGCGTCGACGCTGCGAACGCTCATCGACGAGCTCATGGGTACGACCGATTCGAAGGAGTGACCAGTGCCGCTGGCTGAGCTGAGCACGACAGTGGTGTGGGGAGCGACGACGGCCTACGCCCTGGCGTTCGGCGCCTTCGCCATGGACCTGGCCCGGCGTGCCGAGGTGAGCACCGCGCGGCGCGTCCGGTCCGAGCAACCGGCGGAGCGCGCGCTGGTGAGCGCCGCGGCGGGCTCGGTCGCCGACCCGACCGGCGGCGCGTCGAGCACCACCCGGCCGCAGGAGGACACGGGTTCGGACGCGGCGGTGGCCGCCGGGCCGGACGCCGACGAGGCCGCGTCCGGCACCGAGACCCCGACGGCCGCGCCCGACGACGTGCCCTCCGAGTACCGGCCCGGACGCGCGCTCGGCATCGCGATGTCCGTGACCACGCTGGGCCTGGTGCTCCAGCTGGCCGGCATCGTGCTGCGGGGCGTCGCCGCGGGCCGCGTCCCGTGGGCGAACATGTACGAGTTCACCGTGGTCGGCACGTTCGTCGCGGTGCTGACGTTCCGTCTGCTGACCCTGCGCCGCGACGTGCGGTTCCTCGGGGCGTTCGTGCTCGGGCTGTCCGTCGTGGCGCTCGGCCTCGGCCTCACCGCGTTCTACACCCCGGCCGGCGCGGTCGAGCCCGCGCTGCAGAGCTACTGGCTGGTCATCCACGTGACGATCGCGGTGATCGCCACCGGCATGTTCACGGTCGGCGTCTCCGCCAGCGCCCTGCAGCTGCTGAAGGCGGCATGGGAGAACGCCTCGCCGCTCCTGGCGCACCGGGTCTTCGGCGTGCTGGACCAGCTGCCCAGCGTGCGGGCGCTGGAGGGCCTGGCGTTCCGGATCAACGCCGTCGGCTTCGTGCTGTGGACGTTCACCGTGATGGCCGGCGCGGTGTGGGCCGAGCACGCCTGGTCCAGGTTCTGGGGCTGGGACCCCAAGGAGGTCTGGAGCTTCATCGTCTGGGTGGTGTACGCGGCCTACCTGCACGCCCGCACCACACGCGGCTGGTCGCCCAAGGCGATCGCGTGGTTCTCCATCACCGGCTTCGCCGTGCTGATCTTCAACTTCACCGTCGTGAACCTGCTCCTACCCGGCAAGCACTCCTACTCCGGGCTCGACCTGAACAACTGAGGCCCGGACGGGCTCAGCTGCGAACCAGGCGCGCGATCGCCTCGGCAGCCTCGCGGAGCTTGACCTCCTGCTCGTCACCGCCCGTGCGGGCGGCAGCGACCAGGCATGTGGCCATGTGGCGGTCGAGCAGCTCCAGTGCGAACGACTGCAGGGCCCGTGAGGTCGCGGCGACCTGCGTCAGGGTGTCGATGCAGTAGGACCCGTCCTCCACCATCCTGGCCAGGCCGCGGACCTGCCCCTCGATGCGGGCGAGCCTGCGCAGCAGGTCGAGCGTGTGACCGGACACCGGCGCCTCGGTGGTCATGCCGCAGCTCCCACGACGGCGTAGCCCTCGCCGGCCACAGCCGCCCGAACCAGGCGTCGGTCCACCGCCGAGCTCGAGCTGACCGTGACCTGGGACACCCCTTCGGGCACCAGGAGCACCTCGACGTTCGTCACCGTCTCGATGTCCAGGAGTGCGGACGTGACAGCGCGCACGCAGTGCGCGCAGGTCATCCCTGCGACGGTATAGGTGGTCGTCACGATGACACCCATCAGCCCTCCTCGTGTCTCCTTCGTCCATTGATACCCCCCACCGGTATTCGCGCAAGGGCTCAGCGGTGGGCTTCATCGAACCTTGGTCACACCCGCGCCAGGTCTTGACGTGCGCGACCTGCCCCGGCCCCTCCTCCGGGCAGGACCTGCGATCCACCAGGCGACGCCGACCAGCACGGCGACGGCAGCGCCGGCGACCAACCAGGCCGTGAGGCTCGACCACCCACTGCCGGCGCTCGCCTGGCCGACGCCGCTCGCCCGCCCCCCGCTCTGCGCCAGAGCGACCTCCAGTACCACTGCCGTCATAAGTGCCGTCCCTTCTGCTGCCCCGTTCAGACGTCGGCGCTCCACCGAGACGGGGTTGGCCGTGCGTCGCGTTCGGTCCTCAGTGCCTGACGAGTGTCCCCGCCCGCGGCAGGGTGACCTCGAAGGTCGCCCCGTGCCCGCGCCCGGCACTCTGGGCGCGGATGCGCCCCCCGTGCGCCTGGGTCAGCGCGCGGGCGATCGCAAGCCCGATCCCACTACCTCCGGCGGCGCGGGACCGGCCGTCGTCGACCCGGAAGAAGCGCTCGAAGACCCGTGGAAGGTCCTCGGCGTCGATGCCGTCTCCGGTGTCGCGAACGATGATCGAGAAACCGCCGTGGATCGGCTGTGCGCTCAGAAGCACACTGCCACCGGCCGGCGTGTGCCGCAGGGCGTTGTCGAGCAGGTTCGCGAGGACCTCCTGGATGCGGTCGGGGTCGACGAGGACCGAAGGGTCGACCGCATCGGCCGCGACCGCCTCGGTCTGGACCCCGAGGAGCACGCCCCGTGCCTCGTAGCGCGAGGCTGCGGCGCGGGCTCCGGCTCTGACCAGGTCACCGACAGCGACCTGGCGCACGTGGAGGTCGAGGGCTCGCTCCTCGGCGCGGGAGACGCGCGCCACATCGTCGACCAGGCGCTCGATCCGCGAGATCTCGGCGGCAACGCGCTGGAAGTTGGCCGGTGTCGCAGGCAAGATCCCGTCGGCGACCGCCTCGTGGTAGCCCCGCACGGTGCTCAAGGGTGTGCGCAGCTCGTGGGCGAGGTCACGCAGGACCCTCGCGCGTGTCCTCTCGGTGCGGTCGATGTTCGTCGCCATCTGCCTGAAGGCCTCGGCGAGCGCGTCGAACTCGGCACCGTACCCCGCCGCGTCGATGCGAACCGCGTAGTCGCCCGCGGCCACCGCCGAGGCTGCATCGGCGAGCTGGCGCAGCGGGCGGGCCGCACGTTGCGACACGAACCAGCCCACGGCCATCGCAGTCACAGTTGCGATGGCGACCGCCACACCCAGCGAGATCATGATCGCCCGCGAGAAGGCGATGTCGAGGTGGGTGGCGAGCTCGGCGGTGACGGGACCGACCGCCCGCTCGACGTGGTCGCGGAACATCCCTGGCGCAAGGCCGAGGGCGACGACGAGCAACGTGGTCCCGCCGGCGAGGATGACCAGGACGTGCGACAGCAACAGACGTGCACCGAACCCGCCTCGCTGGCCCACAGCCATCACTGCCCGTCGCCCATGCGGTAGCCCACGCCCCTGACCGTGCGGACGTAGCGGGGCTCGGCGGGGTCATCACCGAGCTTGCGTCGTAGGTTGCCGACGTGCACCTCGGTGACGTGGTCGTCGCCGAACCAGTCGTCGCCCCACACGGCTTCGAGCAGCCTGCGCCGAGAGAGAACCGCCCGGGGCCTGCTGGACAAGGCGTCCAGGATGTCGAACTCGGTCCGGGTCAGATCGACCCGGGCACCCGAGACCTCGACCTCGCGAGAGGCGACGTCGATCACCAGGTCCCCGAACACCCTCACATGCTCTTCGGCACCAGGAGTGCGGGGGCGGCGCAGCACCGCCCGAACTCGCGCGATGAGCTCTCGCGGGGAGAACGGCTTGGAGATGTAGTCGTCGGCGCCGACCGACAGCCCGATCAAGCGGTCCACCTCTTCCGCCCGCGCCGTCACCATGATGACGTAGACGTCGGAGAACGTCCGTACCCGGCGACACACCTCGACCCCGTCGATCCCTGGGAGCATGAGGTCCAGAAGGATCACGTCCGGCTCCCACGAACGCGCGAGCTCGACTCCCGCCTCGCCGTCCGCCGCGACCTTCACCGCGAACCCTTCGGCTTCCATGTAGTCGGCGATCAGGCGCGCGATCGCCGCGTCGTCCTCGATGGCGAGCACTCGGCGACGCCGCCCGGCACCTGCCTGAGCGCCACCGGGCGGCACGGGGCCAGCTCCGAGGCCGGTCACGGCTCCTCGGACATGGCCACGAACCCTCCGTGCCATGAGTGGTACCAGACGTCCCCGGTCGTGGCGTCCACCGACAGCATCCCCTCGACCTGCCCGTCGCGCAGGGTGTGAAGCGTGTAGTAGCCCGGGAAGGCATCGGCGGCGCCGGCGGTGAGGGCCGGCGCACCGCCCTCACCGGCCAACCACCGATCGGCGATCTGCTGCGCTTCGACCGCGTCGATCTCAGCGGTCGCGGACCTGCGCCCCATCATGCCGTAGCGGGTGTTCCACATCCGCGCCGGCCCGGGTTCGATCTGCACCGCACCGGAGCCGGGATCGATCAGCACCTCGGTCGCCAGGGAGCCGTCGGGCTGGACGAGCTCTGCGTAGTACTGGCGCTGGAACTGCATCACCTCACCCACCGTCATGCCGGGCCCGAGATTAGCCGCGAAGGTCTGCGCTCGGGTCCGCGCCTCGGCCAGGCCGGGGACCGGAGCGCGGTCCCCGCCCGACTCGGCACCGCCAAACCCCCCGTCGCCCATCATCCCGTAGCCATCCACCGCGCCGGAGCCCCAGACGCCGACGCCCTGCCCCTGTGTGAGCATCCAGGCTCCCGAGCCCACCATCGCCGCGATGGCGACAGCCGGAACGGCCCACGCTCGGTACGCGCGCTTCATCGTCGCCGTCACTCTCCGGTGCGGGTCGCGCGCAGGGTGGTGCGCACGGACTCGTAGGTCGCGGTGTCGATCTCACCGGCGGCAAGGCGCCGGTCGAGCACGTCCTGCGGTGTCTCGCTCCGCGCGGCACCGGGGTGTGCGCCCGCGTCTGCGTCGTCCCGCCGGGTTCCCGGCAGGGCGCGCACCGCCAGCCACACGACCAGCGCGATGAGCGCGATCCAGAACACCGCCATGCCGATCCAGCCGCCGACGCCCATGCCGAATCCGTATCCCATCATCGTGACAAACCTCCTGTTGAGCACTTCGTCCGTGAACATGCCCATCGTGCTGGGGCCCCCTCAAGGTGGACCCGGGCGTAGCCTCAAGGTTCCGTCAAGCCGAGGCCGCCGCCCTCGCCGGCCGGCTGTCCTCCGTCCCGCCCCCGATTCCACGGCTCGACCGCTGCACCTGGGGAGCCACTGGCGGCGTGCGCACTCTTCATCGCTTCTTCGCCGTTTCCGGGGGCTGGCACACAGCCGCGGGCCGCACGATGGAATCGAGACGCCGAGAGGAGGGGACGCATGAGGATGAGCCTGGGAGGCCACGAAGGAGCCGGCCTCGGCACAGCGGCGGTCCTTCCCGTCGAGCTTGCTGTCGGGTCCGGGACCGGCCTCGAGAGACCGCGTGGACTCGCCGGCACGCGCCGCGACGCACGATGACGCCCAGAGCACAGGGCTGGGTGCTCGCCGGACTCGTCGCGGCAGCTGTCCTGCTCGTGGCGCTGGACGCGTGGGCGTTCGGGCCGACCTTGGCGTGAGCATGGCGGTCGTTGGGGATCGCCCGATCTGACTGGGGCCGCCGGCAGACGCGGCCGAGTGGGGCGGGACGTGGGGCATTGAGGAACGAGGCGCTCGAGAGGAGCAGACGTGAGCGATCAGCTCGCTTCGATCGCGGTGATCGGCACCGTCATCCTGTTGGCCGTCCTCGGTGTGCTGGTGGCGATCTTCGTGGCCAGCGGTCGCCGGGACGCGAGACGACGGCGCGGGGAACCGGTCAGTGGCGCGGTCGACCGCGCTCGCGTCGAGGGCGAGGCCGAGTCGACCACGGAGCTGCGCAGGCGCGCCAACGCCTCGCTCGTCGCGATCGACGACGCGCTCAGGGGCTGGGAGCAGGAGCTCGGCTTCGCCCAGGCACAGTTCGGGCCGCAGGCGGCGGCGCAACTGCAGGCAGCCATTGCCGCCGCGAAGCGTCAGGTCACGCACGCCTTTGCCCTGCGGGCCGAGCTCGACGACGCCGCGACCTCGAGTGCGGCACGGGCCCGCGAGGTCGCGAACGAGATCATCCGCATCTGCCACGAGGTCACACGCGACCTCGACACCCACGCGCACGACTTCGACTCCGAGCGCGCCGCCCAGGCGCACACCCCGGCCCTGCTGGACGAGCTCTCGCGCCAGGGGCGCCTGCTCGGTGCGCGCAGCGCTGCCGCTCGCAAGACACTCGAGGCTCTGGCACACACGTACCCCGCGGTCGCACTCGCTGCGGTCGGCGCGAACCCCGACCTGGTCGACGCACTCGCGGAGGAGGCGGCCGTGAGTGTCGCGACGGGTCGCGACGCGCTCGCGCAGGCAGATCGGGCGGCAGCGGCCGCGGCTGCCCGTGCCGCACAGTCCGCCGTCGACCGGGCCACCAGGCTTCTCGATGACGTCGACCAGCTCCCCGCGCAGCTCCAGGACGCCGCGAGCCACCTCGACGCAGCTGTCGCGGGCCTGCGCGAGGAGATCGCCCGGGCCGAGCAGCTGGCGCCCGCGGATCCCGCGGTCGGTTCCGCGGCATCCGCGGCGAGCGCCGTGCTCGCCGCCGCGCAGGATGCTCGCGCCGACGGTGATCCCGTGGAGGCGCTGCGCGCCGTGACGCAGCAGCGGACCGAGCTCGCAGCCGCCATCGCCACGTCGCGCGAGCGGGCGGACCGCGCCGAGAAGGCGCGCTCCCGGCTCACCGAGCTCGTCGACCAGACGAATGCCCGGATCGGTGCCGTGACCGCCTACGTCGAGACGCACCGCGCTGCCGTCGGAGCCGACGCTCGCGCACGACTGGCCGCGGGCGTGCGCCATGCCGACGAGGCGGTGGCTCAGGCCGCCGGCGACCCCGAGAAGGCCCTCATGGCGGCGACCACCGCTGCCCGACTCGTCCGCGAGGCCCAGGCGCTCGCGGAGCACGACGTAGCCGTCGCCGGTGGCCATGACTGGCAGGGCACCGCAGGAGCACCGCCCAACCCCTCCGGGGCCACGGAGCTCGCGCTCGGCGGGCTCCTCGTCGACCAGCTCCTCCGGGGCCACGGACGTGGCCTCCGTGGCCGGGGCTGCTGACCCGAGACCGACGTCCTCGTTCCCACGCACGGTGGCCGGACGACAGGACCCTGACGAAAGGAACGCCCATGGCAGACAAGCAGACCGTGCTCGGTCGGATCTCCCAGCTCGCGAAGGCGAACATCAACGCGCTGCTGGACCGCGCGGAGGACCCGGGCACGATGATCGACCAGCTCATCCGCGACTACCGGAACAACATCTCCGAGGCCCAGGACGCCGTCGCGCAGACGATCGGCAACCTCCGACTGGCAGAGCAGGATCATGCTGCCGACGTCGCCGCGGCGGCGGACTGGGGGCGCAAGGCCCTCGCCGCATCAGGCCGGGCAGACCAGCTGCGGGCCGCCGGGGAGCCTGCGGACGCCGACAGGTACGACAACCTCGCCAAGGCCGCGCTCAGCAGGCAGATCACCGCCGAGCGGGACGCCGCCACGGCCGAGCCGATGATCGCCTCGCAGGCCGAGGTCGTCGAGAAGCTCAAGTCGGGGCTGGCCGCGATGAAGGAGAGGCTCGCCGACCTCCAGACCCGTCGAGACTCACTGGTAGCCCGGCAGAAGAGCGCCGAGGCCCAGTCCAAGGTCCACGGTGCGTTCTCGGCTGTCGACGTCCTCGACCAGACGAGCGAGATCGCCCGCTTCGAGGACAAGGTGCGGCGCGACGAGGCCCACGCCGCCGGGCAGGTCGAGGTCGCAGCCTCGTCGATCGAGGCGCAGTTCGAGGAGCTCGCGACGTCCGGCGAGGCCCTGGAGGTCGAGGCCCGGCTCGCAGCGCTCAAGCACCCGGGCGCCTGACGGCGTCCGCCGCCCCTGGCCCACGGCCGGGCTGAAGGCTCGATCAAGGAACCGTCAAGATGCTGCCCACTCGGTGGGTGGGCGCCCCGACGTCTGGTTTCATTCCGCCATGCGTGAGATGACGACAGACCGGTGCACCGCGGCCGCCGCGGTGCACCGGTGTCGCCTCCGCACCTCCTGTCGCTGAGCGACACCGCGGACTGCACACCAGCCGCTCGCGCGCCGTGCGCGCGCCCCAGGGACTCCCGCGCGACGCGGCCCGACCCGCCCACCCACCGAAAGGCTCTGCCATGCGTTCCTTCGCTCGCCCACGCACCCCTCGCACCGCGGCCGCCGCTGCCGTCGTCGCCCTGACGCTCGTCACGGCGGCATGCTCCGCAGCCGGACCGGCGCCGTCGGCCTCGCCCGCCGACGCCTCGCTCACCGCTGTGCAGGAGTCCGGAACCCTGGTCGTGGCGACCGAGGGCACCTACCGGCCGTTCTCGTTCCACGACGCCGGGACGGGAGAGCTGACCGGCTACGACGTCGAGGTCGCCCGAGCCGTCGCCGAGCGGCTCGGCGTCCGTGTGACCTTCGAGGAGACCCAGTGGGACGGCATCTTCGCCGGCCTGGACGCCGGCCGGTTCGACATGATCGCCAACCAGGTCTCGATCACCCCTGAGCGGGAGAAGACCTACGACTTCTCCACGCCCTACACCACCTCGACCGGTGCGATCGTGGTGCGTTCCGACGACACCTCGATCTCGTCCTTCGCCGACCTCGACGGCAAGCGCACCGCGCAGTCCCTGACGAGCAACTGGTACGACCTCGCCGAGTCCAGCGGCGCCCAGATCGAACCGATCGAGGGCTGGGCCCAAGCCGTCGCCCTGGTCGAGCAGGGCCGGGTCAACGCCACCATCAACGACACCCTCACCTTCCTCGACTACCAGCAGCAGACCGGCGACACCGGTCTCCGCATCGCCGCACGCACGACCGACACTTCCGCGAGCGCCTTCGCCTTCCGCCAGGGCAGCTCCGCTCTGGTGAACGCCGTCGACGACGCGCTGAAGTCGCTGCGCGCAGACGGCACCCTCGCGCGGATCTCCACGACGTACTTCGGTGAGGACGTGTCCGGGTGAGCGGCCACGCCTCGAGGCCCAGGCCGTGAGTGACGGGTGGACGCAGTCGCTGCACGCGCTGGGGCCGATGATCACCGGGGCGCTGCTGGGCACCGTACCGTTGACCCTCGCGTCCTTCAGCCTCGGCCTGGCCTTGGCGCTCGGGGTCGCGCTCATGCGGCTGTCCCGACACCGCCTGCTCGTCGCGCCGGCCCGGGCGTACGTCTCCGTGATCCGCGGCACGCCGCTGCTCGTCCAGTTGTTCGTGGTGTTCTACGGCCTGCCGGCGGTCGGCATCGTGATCCCGCCGTGGCCGAGCGCGATCCTGGCATTCTCGCTCAACGTCGCCGGCTACGCGGCCGAGACCGTGCGCGCAGCGGTCGCGGCAGTCCCGCAGGGCCAGTGGGACGCCGCCTACATGATGGGCATGTCCCACACGATGACGTTGCGCAAGGTCGTCCTGCCCCAGGCGGCCCGGATCGCGGTCCCACCGCTGTCGAACAGCTTCATCGCCCTGGTGAAGGACACCTCGCTCGCCTCGCTGGTGCTGGTCACCGAACTGTTCCGCCGCGCACAGCAGATCGCCGCGTTCACCCAGGACTTCATGCGCCTGTACCTCGAGGCGGCGCTCGTCTACTGGGCCGTCTGCCTCGCCCTGTCCGCCGGCCAGTCGGCCCTCGAGAGGCGGTTGACGCGCTATGCCGTCTGAACCCCTCGATCCTGCGGCGCCCCGCGAGCCGGTGCTGTCGGTCCGCGCCCTGCGGGCGAGCATCGCCGGACGGAGCGTGCTGCGCGGCGTGGACCTCACCGTGAACCGCTCCAACGTCCTGGCCGTGATCGGACCATCCGGCTCCGGCAAGACGACGCTCCTGCGCTGCCTCAACGGGCTGCACGTCGCTGACGGTGGCCGCATCACGTCCGGCAGCGGGCTCGACGTCGATTTCGACGGCGCGGCCGGGCGCCGGGGCGCGCCGCTCCTGCGCGACCGCTCGGCGATGGTCTTCCAGCACCACAACCTCTTCCCGCACATGACTGCGATGCGGAACGTGTGCGTCGGTCCGATCGCCGTCCAGCGTCGCGCCACCGACGTGGTCGAGCAGGAGGCCCGGGCGCTGCTGGACAGGTTCGGCATCGGCGACCGCGCGTCGAGCTATCCCAACGAGCTCTCCGGGGGACAGCAGCAACGGGTGGGCCTCGCCCGCGCCCTCGCGCTGAAGCCGGACCTGCTCCTGGTCGACGAACCCACCTCCGCCCTGGACCCGGAGCTCGTCGGCGACGTGCTGCAGCTGATGTCAGAGCTCGCGGCCGAGGGGTGGACGATGGTGGTGGTCACCCACGAGCTCGCCTTCGCCGCGGACGTCGCCGACCACGTTGCATTCCTTCACGAAGGGCGAGTGCTCGAGGAGGGTCCCCCTGGTGCGGTCCTGAGAAACCCCGAGCACGAGAGGACACGCCAGTTCGTCGCCCGACTCACTCTCTGACCTCACCCCTCGTGCGCCGCGGCCGACGGACATCGTCGATCCCGGTTTCACTTCGATGGGCGCTGACCTCTTCCCGTCCCGTCGCGGCTGTGGAGGGCTGGGCGATGAGTTCACCGATCAAGGCCGTGCGCCGGTGCCAAGCGGCCGGCAGTTGGCACTGCCCGGTCCTGGTGGGCGCGACCGTCGCTCGGGGGCACGGCCTGCGGGACCGCCCTCGGGATGTCGAGCGTCCCGGCTGCGGAGTCCACGTCGACGGCCGCGCGGATGACGGCGTCACTGCGCTCGGCCAGGGCTGTGTGTAGTTCGCCGGGCAGGAGGACGGGCCGGTTGACCTGGAGGTCGACGGCGTCGACCCAGGCGGCGTCGTCTGGTTCGACGAGCAGATGCTGGCACGCGGCCTGGACGCTGCGGGCCGGGCCCATTAGGTCGGGATCGCGCACGACCTCGCCGAGCACGTGCCCGAGGTCGATCGCCGAGGTCAGTCCTTGGCGCACCTGACGGGTAGCAGCGTCCAGGTCGGCACGCCCCGCCATGGTGGTCGGGGATGCGATGGCGCCGAGGTCGGCGGTGATCTCGTGCAACGACGCATGGAGCTCACCGCCCGCGCGGCGCAGGTCGGCGTCGGCACGGCGGGCCCGCCCGGTCACCTGCCCGATCGCGTCACCCAGGCTCGCCCAGGTCTCATCGAGGGCGTCCAGCGCCGGGCGAAGCCGGTGGGCGCACTGCCAGGGGTCCACCATGCCCAGGTGCGCGGCGGCGGTCAGGATCTGCCCGCCGGTGACCGCGAGGTCGCGTTCGATGGTCACGGTGAAGAACACGTCGGCGGCGTCCGGCGCCTCGGCCAGGGTTCGCCGGGCCTGCACGTCCCAGCCGGCGACCGCCCGGTAGAGCCGGTCGGGCTCGACCGGCGGGCGGTGCTGGCCGGCCATCGCCTCCGGCCACCGGCCATGCAGGTAGGCGGCCGCGAGCTGTTCGGCGGCCGAGACCCGATCCAGGAGCCGGCCCGAGTCCACGGCGGACTGACCGGGCTGGACGGTGTGCTTGGCGTCCAGGACACGCCGGAGCCCGTCGTGGTAGCGGCGCAGAGCGAGGGAGACTCCGTGAGCGGACAGGTAGACCACGTGCATGATCCGGGTTCGCGCGGCCTCGGAGTCCCGGTGCGCCGCCCCGGACAGGCGGCGCTGCGGGTCCGGGCGGCCGGCGACGAGGTCTGTCGCCCGGGACAGGTGCTCGACCACCACGTCCAGGCGCGGGTCGGTCTCCCCTGGGCCCGGCCATCCGGTGCGCTGGTTCGTGCGGTGCATCCCACGGGTCAGTCGCAGGATGCGGCCCATGGAGGGGTCGGCGTCACGGTCCGGGATCGCGTCCCAGAGCTCGGCCGCGGCCTCGACGACCTCGCCCCAGGACCGGGCCTTCGCAGTCGCGGTGTGCGATGGGGAGTCGAACAAGACCTGCCGGGCCGCGATATCGGCCTGGAGCAGCAGGTCGCCGACGGTACGCGGATCGATGGCTGCGGCCTGGGCGGGCCGGCGCGGGCTCATGCTCCGGCCTCCAGCCGCAGGGCCGCCAACCGGGAAAGGACCGCCTCCGCGCCGGTAGGCAGCTCGGCCGGTGTCTGGCGCGTCGCGATCCGAGCTGCCGCGGCGATCAGGTCAACGATCGATGCGTCGGCCGCGTCCGGTGGCAGTACGACAGCCTCGACGCGTTCGTCCAGGTCCGCGGGAAGCAGCGCGAGCGCATCGCAGGCGACGAGCTGCGCGCCGAACGCCCACGACCGCAGAGCTGCGTCCAGCGGCGCGGACGGTGCGGCGCGGTCGGCGGCGGCTGTCAGCAGCGCGACGACCTGGATCCACGCCGCGATCGCCTCATCGGCCAGCCTGTCGTGCATCGGTGACTCCCTCCGACCTGGGCGGTGTCGCCAGCAACCCACATCCCCCGCGTCTGCGGACGCCCCGGTCGGTCAGCTGTGGACAACCCGACCCACGTGGCGGGGCTGGGGGACAGTGCGTTCACCGGCCGAAGGCCGGTCCGGCAACGGCGGTGCTCACACGTGCCGCCTGTGCCGGATGTGTGGTCGAGAGGAGGCGAACCCGATGACCGTGTGGCTCAAGGCGCTGATGATCGGACCGCCGATCCTGGTGAGCGCGGCCCTCTACCTCGTGGCCCTGGCGTCGATGCCGGCGCCGGTCGCCGTGGCCGCGGCAGCGCTGCTCACCGGGGTACTCGGGGTCCTCGTGTGCGGAGCAGGTGAAGGTGCCGCGATCTGGGTGCTGTGGGGCGGCCGGCGGCTGCGCGGAGAGGAGCTCGAGGCCCTGGCCGCCGCACGGACCGTCCTGTGCCGGGCCGGACTCGGACCACCCAGCGTGGAGCTGCGCGTCCGCCGCGACGCCGCCGTCGCAGCGCTCGGGGCGGGCCGGCGCACCGTCATGATGTCGGCGGGCCTGGTCGACGCCGTCTCCGACGGACGCTTGCCAGCCGATCAGGCAGCAGCCGTCCTGGCGCACGCTTCGGCCGTGGTCCGCTCCGGGGCCGTGCGCCGCGACCCGTTCCTGGCCGTCGCGACCCTGCCGTGGACCGCGCTGTCCGTGCTGACCGCAGCGCTGAGCCGGCCGCTGCGGCGGATCCCGACCGTCGCGCTGGTTTGGCGAGCGCGAGCCGTGGCCGTAGCCGTCGCGGTGGTCTCGGCTATCGCTGACGACCACGTCGCCCTCGCCCTACTCCTCACCGTCATCGGAGGCGTCAGCTACGGACTACCGATCGCTCGTCGGCGCTGGCAGGCCCTGATCGCCGGAATCGGCGACGAAGGCGTGGTCGAGGCCGGACTCGGGCCCTCGCTGGCGACCCTCCTCATCCCCGGCGCCACCACGCCTCGCGGGCGGGAACGGCTGCGCCGCCTGGACGCCACCGCGCGGAGGCCTCGACCGCTCGGACTCGTCGGCCACAACCCGACAGCCTGACACCTCGGGCACCTACCGGCGTGGGCCCGCGAGATCCACCGCGATCGAGCAGTCATCCGCCTCGCCGGCGGCCGACGCATCTACATCAACGCCGGGCACGCCGACGTCAAGGCACCCGCTCACGAGATCGCCGCCTGGGATGCCGAGGGCTTTGGCAACACCCGGCCCGACAACGCGCTCTACCTCCGCGTCATGCTCGATTTGGAAGGCACGCCGCTGACGCCGCGACGCCGGTCGTGAGCTCCCGCACTCCGGGAGGACGATTGGCGGGCGACGGACTGTGATGATCATCGGTCAGGGCGACCGTCCCGAGGCTCGATGCCACCGTCCTATCGTCATCGGTCGGGGAGGCCTACACGATCACCGCGTCGGTCCCATCCGATGGCGCCGCTCGCACGCCAGCTGCGTTCGCTCCTGGTGGCGGTGCAGGCGCTCCGACCGGTCCAGGGGCTCATGCGCGAGCCGCTGGACCCCGCGGGCCAGGCTCTTGGCCGCGCGGACCTGCTCCTCGGCGCCGTTCTGCGCACGTCCGAGTGCCTTCATCCTGAACGCCACGGACCCGTGCTCCTCGGGGTTGCCAACCTCCTCATCGGCCACGGCCCCTACCAGCTGCGTCCCCGCCGAGCAGATGTACTGGTCGACCATCTCGACTTGGCGTCCGAGCAGCGCAAGCGTCCGCGGGACGTACTCGGACCTCGTCGCCAGGTCCGCCAGCACGTCGAGGATCGTCCGCTGCGCCGAGTCCACGTAGCTGCGCGCGCGCTCGACCATCTGGCGCGCAGTGCGAACCGCGTCGGAATCGGACGGGCCGACGTCGCCGAGGCCCGTCGCGTTCAGGTTGGCCCTGATCTCGTTCAGGCCCGCGTGGATCGTGCCGAGTTCACCGGGGATCTGCATCGCGCCCACCCGCCCCTCGTGCCGGCTCGACTGGGCGCTCCGACGCGACCTGCCGCAGCCGCGCTGCCTCTCGCACGCCGAGCACGTCGGACCCGCCGCACCACTCGACCGCCGCGGCGAGTGTGAGGCCCTCCCGCCCGGTCAGCGTGGCCAGCGCCACGCCGGCCCGCGCCTCGCACTCGGCGACCAGGGCGTCGCGCTCCGCGAGCGCCGACACGACCGCCACGCAGAGCGCCTCGCGTCGTCGTTCCACTTCGGCTCGACGCGCCCGCATCCTCGCCTGCGCGTCCTTCGCCGTCCGACGCGCCCGCTGCCTTGCCGTCTGATCCGGCACCGGACCCTCCTTCGTCGTCGACCTGACGCCCCCAAAGGCCGACGGCGACACTCACGTGCTCACCAACGATCGGATCCGACCCGACGACGTCGTCCCCCTTGGCCGCCTCAACCCATCCGACCTCGACCCCGAACGCCCCCGCGCACTGCCCCACACACCTCTTGCACGGCCGGCGCAGAGGGCGGAGGGTCCACCCGTGGTTGACCCGACCACCGCGCCCGACGCGGCGACCTACGGGAACCGTGACCATGTCGATCCACAAGCTGACGGCTGGGAGCGGGTACGACTACCTGACCCGCCAGGTCGCGGCCCAGGACACGACCGACAGGGGCCACACGAGCCTCGCGTCGTACTACACCGCCAAGGGCGAGGTCCCGGGCACCTGGGTCGGCACCGGCATGGCCGGGATCGACGGGCTCGAGGAAGGCGACGAGGTCACCGCCGAGCAGATGCGCCACCTGTTCGGCGCCGGCAAGCACCCCCTGGCCGACCAGCTCCGCGCCACCGCCGCACAGGCCGGGCTCGATGAGCGGCAGCAGGAGCACGCCACTTGGCTCGGCACTCCGTTCCGGATCTACGCGAACGACACCTCGGAGTTCCGCATCCGCGTGGCCAAGGCGGTGGCCGCGTTCAACGCTGCACAGGGCGCCCGGTCCGCGGACCCGATCCCGCCGGACGTGCGCGCCCGGATCCGCACGCAGGTCGCCGTCGAGCTGTTCACCGAAGAACACCACCGCCCTCCGGCCGATGCCCGCGAGCTGTCCGCGACGATCGCCAAGCACTCGCGACCCCGGACCAACGCGGTCGCCGGGTACGACCTGACGTTCTCCCCGGTCAAGTCCGTCAGCGCGCTGTGGGCGCTGGCAGACCCGACGGTCGCCGCCGCGATCGAACGCGCCCACCAGGCCGCGGTCCGCGACGCGCTGACCTTCCTCGAGGAGCGGGCGCTGTTCACCAGGGAGGGCACCGGCGGGGTCCGGCAGGTCGAGACCCGCGGGCTGGTCGCGACGGCGTTCACCCATCGCGACACCCGCGCCGGGGACCCCGACCTGCACACCCACGTCGCGGTGGCGAACAAGGTCCAGACCCGCACCCGCGGTAAGTGGCTCGCGATCGACGGGCGGGTGCTGTTCGCCGCGACCGTCGCCGCGTCGGAGACCTACAACACCGCCCTGGAGCACCACCTCGTGGACACCCTTGGGGTGCGCTTCCAGGCCCGCCCCGGAGACGACCCGCGCAAGCGTCCCGTGCGCGAGATCGTCGGCGTCGACCCCGCACTCGCGGCCCGCTGGTCGACCCGACGGGCCAGCATCGAACACCGTCGCGCCGAGCTGGCCGATCGGTTCCAGGCCACCCACGGGCGGCCACCGACCCCGGTGGAGTCGGTGCAGCTCGCCCAGCAGGCCACCTTGGAGACCCGCGAGGCCAAGCACGAACCGCGCAGTCTCGCCGAGCAGCGCGTCGCGTGGGCGGCCGAGGCCCGTGACGTCCTCGGCGGGAACCGCAAGGTGCGAGCGATGGTGCACCGTTCCCTGCACCCGACCGGGCCGCGGGGCGACCGGGTCGACGCGGCCTGGATCCGCGACACCGCGACCGCGATCCAGCAGACCCTGGAAGCCCACCGGTCTGCCTGGCAACGGTGGCACGTGCACGCCGAGGCCCTGCGCCACGTCCGCGCCGCCGACGTCCCGACCCCCGAGGTGGGCCACGTCGTCGACCTGCTGGTCGATCAAGTCCTCACCGCTCGATCCGTCCCGCTGACCCGCACCGAGCAGGACCTCGACACCCCCACAGCCCTGCAGCGCAGCACCGGCGCCAGCGTCTACACCCTCGCCGCCTCCACGCTCTTCACCTCTCCGGAGATCCTCGCCGCCGAGGAACGCATCGTCGGCCAGGCCCGTCGTCGCGACGGCACCCGTGCCACCGCCGACGACGTCGCCCACGCGCTGGCGGAGTCGGCCGCCGATGGGCTGCCGCTGAACGCCGGGCAGGCGGCGCTGGTCACCGAGATGGCCACCTCCGGTGCCCGAGTCCAGCTCGCGATCGCCCCCGCCGGGGCCGGGAAGACCACCGCCATGCGCGCCCTGGCCGCCGCCTGGACCGCCAGTGGCGGGCACGTCGTCGGCCTTGCGCCGTCCGCGACCGCCGCGACCGTGCTCGGTGAAGCGATCGGCACGTCGACGGACACGATGGCCAAGCTGATCTGGCACCTCGACCACGACCGGGACCACCTGCCCGACTGGGCCACCCGGATCGGCCCGAGCAGCCTGGTTGTCGTCGACGAGGCCGGGATGGCCGACACCTTGTCCCTGGACCGGCTGGTCGAGTTCGTCATCAGCCGGGGCGGGTCGGTGCGGCTCGTCGGCGACGACCAGCAGCTGTCCGCGGTCGGCGCCGGCGGAGTGCTGCGCGACATCGACGCCACCCACGGTGCGCTGCACCTGACCGAGCTCCTGCGGTTCACCGACCCCGCCGAGGGCGCCGCGTCCCTGGCCCTGCGCGACGGGCTGCCCGAGGCGCTCGGGTTCTACCTGGACCGGCGCCGGGTCCACGTCGGCGACCTGTCCACCCTGACCGACAACGTCTTCAGCGCCTGGGCCGCCGACCGCGCCGACGGCCGCGACGCGGTCATGCTTGCCCCCACCCGCGAACTGGTCGCCGAACTCAACGACCGCGCGCGCACCCACCGCCTGAACGGCACCGCCCCCGGGCCCGTCGTCCCCCTGGGCGACGGGTCGACCGCGTCCGTCGGTGACACGGTGATCACCCGATCCAACGACCGGCGGCTGCGGATCAGCACGACCGACTGGGTCAAGAACGGCGACCGCTGGCACGTCACCGCCGTCCACCCCACCGGCGCCCTGACCATCCGGCACACGCGCAGCGGCTGCCACCTGACCCTGCCGCCCGCGTACGTGCGCTCGTTCGTCGACCTCGGCTACGCCACCACCATCCACACCGCCCAAGGCGTCACCGCCGACGTCGGGCACACCCTGCTCACCGGCGCCGAGACCCGCCAGCTCGCCTACACCGCGCTGACCCGCGGCAAGGCCGCCAACCACGTCTACCTGCAGGTCGTCGGCGACGGCGACGAGCACTCGGTCATCCGCCCCGAGCACATCCACCCGCTCACGGCTACCGACCTGCTCGAACGCGTCCTCGCCCGCGACGGCTCCGCGGTCTCCGCGCACACCACCCGCCGCATCGCCGAAGACCCCGCGACCCTGCTCGGACAAGCCGTCGCCCGATACGTCGACTCCCTGCACGTCGGAACAGAGCAACTACTGGGGGCCGAGGCGGTCGCGCGGCTCGACGGCGCGGCAGACCTCGTCGTCCCCGACCTCACACATGCGGCCGCATGGCCAACGCTGCGCGCACACCTCCTGCTGGCCGCCGCCCAGGGGGCCGACCCCGTCGCCCAGCTTCACGCTGCCGCCGAGGGACGCGAGATCGACACCGCCGGTGACGTCGCCGCCGTGCTCGACTGGCGCCTGCACGACACCGGCCTTCGCAACACCGGACCGCTGCCCTGGCTGCCCGGCATCCCTGGCCACCTTGGCGAGGATCCGACCTGGGGTCCCTACCTGGCCTCACGCGCCGCCCATGTCCGCGACCTGGCCGGGCAGGTCGCCGACCGGGCACGCACCGACCAGTCCACCCCGACCTGGGCGCGCACCGGCCAACGACGCCCCGACCCCGACCTGCTCGTCGACATCGCCGTGTGGCGCGCGGCCACTGCGGTCCCCGAGACCGACCGGCGCGCCACCGGCGAACCCCAGTTCGCCGCGTCCGCCGCCCGCTACCAGCGGAGCCTCGACGCCCGGCTCGCGCCCCGGCACCACCCCGCCTTCGACGAATGGCGCCCGTTCCTCGACCGAGTCCTCGGAGACGCGCTCCGCGACCCGTTCGCCCCGGTCCTCGCCGACCGACTGGCCGCGCTGTCCCGCGCAGGCGTCGACGCAACCCGGCAGGTCGAGCGCGCGATGGCCGACGGGGACCTGCCCGACGACCACGCGGCCGCCGCCCTGTGGTGGCGAACCTCCGGGCGCCTATCCCCCGCCGTCGCCGCACAGGCCGAGACCGACCACCACCTGGCCGCACCCTGGACCCCGCGACTGGACGACCTCGTCGGGCACGACGCGGCCGAGGCGCTGCGGACCAGCGCGTGGTGGCCGGCACTGGTCACCGCCGTCGACCACGCCGTCGCCCGCGGCGCCACCGTCGAGGACCTACTCACCATCCCCATCGGCGACGAGGACGTCGACCCCTGTCTCGCCCTCGTCTGGCGCATCTCCGTCCTCAACGACCCCGACGCAAGCGAACCCGACCGAGACGGACCGGGGCTCGCGGGACGGGCCGACGACGTCGACCCGTTCGCCGACGACGCGCCGCCACACGCCCTGCTCGTCGGCACCGACGACGACTGGGCACACCTGGCACCCGAGCCCGACCCTGCGGACGACGCGCCCGATCCCACCCCGGACGAGGTCGAGTCCGACGACCCGTTCGAGGACCCCGCGTTCGTCGAGGCGTACCTCACCCTCGCCGCGGCGGCTCGACAGCACCCGCGCATCCTGCCACCCACCGACCGGATGATCGAAGCCCAAGCGTCCCGCGAGTTCGACGCCGCCATGGCCCCCGTCAGCCGCGAGCGCATCCTCGAGCTCAACCGCCTCGCCACCGACTTCTACGTCCGCCGCTTCCCCGGCTCGTGGGCACAGGCCTACCTCGCCCGGCGCATGCGCACCGAGCTCACCGGCGACCCGCACGTGATGCCCGGATATGCGCCCGCCGGGTGGACACACCTCGTCGACCACCTGCGCCAACTCGGCGCCACCGACCTGGAACTCACCGAGGCCGGCCTGGCCGCCGTCGCCCGCACCGGACGACTCGTCGACCGCTTCCGCGACCGACTCATGTTCCCGATCACCCGGGTCGGCACAGACGGGCAGCTCGAGCCACTCGGCTTCGTCGGCCGACGCCACCCCGATGCGACGGACGACAACGGCGGACCGAAGTACCTCAACAGCCCCGAGACGCCGCTGTTCCATAAGGGCGCGCAGCTGTTCGCGGTCCGCGCGGACTTCTTCGAATCCGGCGCAGCGCCAGTCCTCGTTGAGGGACCGCTCGACGCTCTCGCCGTCTCCCTGGCAGGAGGCGGCAGCTTCGTCGGCCTCGCCCCGTTGGGAACGGCACTCACCGAGGAACAAGCCGTCGAACTGGCCCGGGCCGCTCACCGCACCGCTACTCGCCCGATCGTCGCCACCGATGCCGACGGCGCCGGACACACAGCCGCCCGCCGTGCGTTCTGGCTGCTCGCCCAACACGACGCGGCCCCGGCTGCGGCCTCGCTGCCCGAGGGCGACGACCCCGCCGCCGTCCTTCGCGACGCGGGCGTGGCCCCGCTTCGCACCTCACTCAAGGTTGCGGGGTCTTTGGCGGACCTCCTTGCGGCGGATCAACTGCGACCCGACGACACGTTGGCGGGAATCCGAGAGTCCATGGCTGTCGCGGCGGCGGGCGATCCGGGAGAGTGGCAACGTCTCTCCGCGGAGGTTGCCAACCGCACCGGCGCACCCGCCGCTCGAATACGCCGCGAACTGGCTCGGGCCGCCGAAGCCTGGGACTCGGACCGGCGGGGCGTGGCCAGGTCGGACCTCGCGGAGCGCTCATCGCGGCGCCCGTCGCCGAGCGCTAACAATGCGCTGGTGCAACGCGCGCCATCGCCCGCAACGCCTGTTCTGGCCCAGGCGCCGGAGCGAGGAGCACCGCCGCGCTGACCACCGGCCGGCGCGGAGTGCGCCGGTCGAGGCACACGGGGGCGTCTTGGTGATCCTGGACCGTCACGAAACGGGAAGACCTCTGAAACTCATCCGCCGTCAAGCTGGGCCTGTTTCCTGACGAGCACGAGCATGTCCGCCGATAGCCTGAGCGACGTGATCTCCCGCAACCATCTCAAGTGCCACGGCTGTGGCGAGTTGTTCACCGTCCGCTTGGGCGTGGAGCCGACCAAGGGAACGCGTTTCTACATCCCCTGCCCGAACTGCGGGCTGTCGATCAAGGGCTCGATGTCTGGCACCGAGCTCGAGAGCCACAAGATCGACATCGAGTGCGAGATCGTGAACGGGACGGAGCCGGAGCTCCCTGGCGTGCCCGTCATCACTGTGAATCCGTTCGTGCCGTCGCTGTACACGGCCGACTCCTTCACCCCGACCGGGTCGTTTCCGACGATGACGCTTCTGCAGCTTCTCGGAGACGACGCCTACCACGCCTTTGAGGTCGAACGGCATCAGGCGCTCCAAGCGGGCCGGGAGATGTGGCCCGTGGTCCGCGTACTCTTCCAGTACTACCTGCAGGGCAACACCAGGATGTTCGTCAAGATCGCCAAGGAGAAGCTCGGGCTCGAGTGGGAACCGACCGAGAGCCACGAAAGGACGACCGTCGCCTACCAGGCGCTGGGCACCGTCGCGGCGGTGATCACGGGGACCACAGGCACTTCCAGTGCTGGCGTGATCCGCCGCTTCGCGCAGAAGCACACCGCAGCGATGCAGAAGGATGCCGCGCATCTCATGGCTTTCCGGAGCCGGGGGCAGTTGGCCGCCGCCACCGAGAGGGACCTCTTCACCGAACTCGACCGCTTCGTCGAGCAACACGAGTCCTGGGAGATGGGCCTCCTTGGCAGGTTCGTCGAGCCTGAGAAGAAGGACGCCCTCGACGAGTTGGTTCTCTACCGAGACGAGTTCTCGACGGTGCGCGACCTCTACCAACAGGGTTTCGAGCTCGCCAGCAAGTGCCTTTGGCCGCTCGTGGCGGCTCAGAATACGGTGAAGCGCGGCAACCCGGACACCTTTGGCGACGTGCACCCCGCGAGCGTGCCCGAGAAAGTGCGCCCCACGAACCTCAAGAAGTTCGACGGACTGGTCGCCGCGCACAAGATCGCGTACGTCGCGCAAGTGCCGGGATGGGAGCCGTTCGCGGATCTTCTCAACAACAAGCGGCGCAATACCATCGGACACGCGACGGCGCACCATGACCTCCAGACGGGCCGAGTCGTCAGCGACAAAGATCCCGCCGGAATGACGTATCTCGACTTCCTCAGCGAGATGCTCGGCGTTTTCGAGGCGCTCTCGACTCTAGCCCAGGTATTCCGGGCTGCTCGCGTCGCCTCGTCACCGGACTTTAACGTGCCTTACGACTGGAAGCCCGGCACGACGTCGCCGGTGGATCCACCGTGGCGGTCGCGCCTCGCGGACGGCCCTTGAAACTGCCGACGACCCGGACCTCCATCGCGTCTCGGCTCGGCGGTGGACCTGGTCTGAACGACTTCCCGCTCATCGCGCAGCGTGCCTTCCGCTTGGTCCTGTGCTCGGACACCATCGTCCTGTCGTCGAGTCGCGTCATCACTACGAACGCGTGGCACTTCGGGCAGTAGTCCTGGGTGACCCGTCAAGCGCGTGCATCCAACACCCTGGCGCCACGGAGGACTCGCGAAAGCGACGCGCCCGTAATCGTCCGAGCGCGTGGATAGGGTCAAGCTCGTGTCTGACGTTGGTATCGCAGCGCCCACCGGCCAAGCCGCAAACACGCGGGGGTTGCCGACACTCCCCGAGCCAGGTCAGGTCGTGGAGGTCCGCGGCTCAACGTGGGCGGTCTCCAACGTCCAGACTCAGGGCCTGCCGCGCAGCCCAGCCGATGAGTCGACCGCACACCTCAGTCATGTCGTCGACCTCCAGTCCCTCGACGAGGGCAGCCTCGGTGCGCAGCTCAGCGTCGTGTGGGAGCTCGAGGTCGGCCATACCGTCACCCCGGCACAGGGCGTGCCGGATGTGATCCATGCTGACGGCTTCGACCAGCCGGAGACTCTCGCCGGCTTCATTGACGCGATGCGGTGGGGCGCGGTCACGAGCGCTGACCCGAACCGTTACCAGGCACCGTTCTGGTCTGGGGTGAACGTCGAGGCCTACCAGCTCGAGCCGCTGCGCCGTGCGCTCGGTGCGCCCCGAGCGAATCTGCTCCTCGCCGACGATGTCGGTCTCGGCAAGACGATCGAAGCCGGGCTTGTCATCCAGGAGCTGTTCCTGCGCCACCGCGCCCGGACCGCGGTCATCGTGTGCCCGCCGAGCCTGTCGCTGAAGTGGCAGGACGAGATGCGGGAGAAGTTCGGCCTGGAGTTCACGATCGTGAACTCCGAGCTGATGGCCGAGGTGCGCCGCACACACGGCCTCCAGGCCAACCCGTTCCAGATCTTCCCGCGCGTGATCGTCAGCATGGCGTGGCTGCCGCAGGTGCGAGCGCAGCGGCTGCTGCGTGACGTGTACGCGCAGGCAGGCAACCCAAAGACGGGTAGCCGCTATGCCTTCGACATCCTCGTGGTCGACGAGGCGCACCACGTCGCCCCTTCCAGCCCGTCGACGATCGCAGGCGGTCGCGGGTATGCCGTCGACACCCAGCGCACGATCGCGGTTCGTCAGCTCTCGGAGAAGTGCGAGCACCGCCTGTTCCTGAGCGCGACGCCGCACAACGGGCACCCTGAGTCGTTCACGGCCCTGATGGAGATGGTCGATCCCCGCCGCTTCGCACGCGGCGCGCACCTGGACTCCGCCGCGCTGAAGGACGTGACGGTACGGCGGCTCAAGACCGACCTTGCGGGCAAGGGCTTCAAGCAGCGCAAGGTGAACACCTTGCTGTTCGACCCTGCCGACGCCGAGCAGAGGATGTTCGCACTGCTCGACGCGATCGTGGCGAAGAGCGCGCGACTCAACGGTACGAGGCCGACCGGCGACATCGTGACGATGCTGCTCAAGAAGCGCTTCCTGTCGAGCCCCTACGCGTTCGGCACCACGCTGAGCAACTACCTCGCCTCCAGCGCCAGCCGTGGGCTGTCGGACGACGAGTACGACGACATCTTCGGCGACGGCCAGTCCGACGAGGAAGAGGGCTTGTGGGAGCAAGACGAGTCCGAGCGTCTTCGCGAGTCGAAGGGCTCTGACCCGCTCGTGGGGGCGGAGCCCGGCCAGCTCGAAACGCTCGCGAACTGGGGCCTCGGCTACGAGAGCCGCGCGGACTCACGCCTCGGTGAGCTGATCACGTTCCTCGACTCGGTGTGCCGTCCCGACGGCAGGCTCTGGTCGAACGAGCGTGTCGTCGTCTTCACCGAGTACGCCGACACCGTCGAGTGGCTCACCCGCGTGTTGCGCCAGAAGGGATACACCGACGAGCGGCTCGCGGTGATCCAGGGCTCGACGCCCCCTGAGGATCGCGAGTACATCCGCTCCCAGTTCACCGCCGACCCCTCGAAGGAGCCCGTGCGAGTGCTCCTGGCCACCGACGCCGCAGGCGAGGGGATCGACCTCCAGACCTACTGCCACCGACTGGTGAACTTCGACATCCCGTTCAACCCGTCGCGTTTGGAGCAGCGCATCGGCCGCATCGACCGCTACGGGCAGACCGAGGAACCTCAGGTGTTCCACTTCGTACCCGAGCGCGACTCCTCGACGTACGGCTCCGACCTGCGGTTCATGGAGATCATCGCTCGCAAGATCGCCCAGGTGGAGTACGACCTCGGCTCGGCCAACCAGGTCGTGGGTGCAGAGATCCAGGGCCACTTCGGGAAACGCGGCGCCAAGGGCAAGTCGAAGGGCGTCGACGCCAACGAGGTGATCAACCAGGCGCTGGCGGGCGGCATGGAACTGAACGCCCGGCTGACCCAGCTAGAGCAGGGCTACGACGCTTCTCGAACCGAGATGCACCTCGACCCCGCGAACTTGCGACGCGTCGTGGACACCGCGCTACGGATCAACCATCAGTCGGCGCTCCAGCCGAACTACGACTTTGCGCAAGACACCCGCGCCGAGGTTTTCAATGTGCCGACGCTGACGGCGGGCTGGCGCGACACGCTTCGCGGCCTCGACACTCGCCTGAACCCGGGCGAGCTGCGCCCGATCACCTTTGACGCAGATGCGGCCGACGGGCGCGCCGACCTCGTGTACGTCCACCTCGGGCACCCCATCGTGCAGAAGGCGCAGCGGCTCCTACGCCGGTCGCTGTGGAGCGTGGACTCAACGTTGCGGCGGGTCACCGCCGTCGTCGTGGACGACTTGGGAGAGTCGTTCGTCGCGGCCGTCACGCGGATGGTGCTCATCGGTCGCGGCGGCATCCGCTTGCACGAGGAGGTGTTCCTCGCCGGTGTGCGGCTGCGCGGGCGACGCGCCATGGCCGAGGAACGCGCTGAGACCGCACTCGACACCGCCCTCGACGCAGAGAACCTCGTGCTCGCCGATACCCGGGTGCGCGACCAGCTCACCGACATCTGGAACGTGCCGGATGCCCCGCTGCGCCAGAGCCTCGAAGCGGCCATGCGCGACCGAGCGGCGCGCAAACAGACCCAGGTCACCGAGCAGCTTCAGCGTCGCGAGGCCGCTGACGTGCAGCGCGCGCGGGAGATCTTCGCAGCGTTCCGCGCGAACCTTCGTGATTCGCTCGCGAGCCTGCGGGCTCAGGAGGCGGACGCCCAGGGTCAGCTCTTCACCGACCCCGACCAGGAACGCCAGTGGCGGCGCGATCGCGAGGCGATGCAGCGCCGCCTCGACGAGCTCGACGACGAAGAGGCCCGCGAGATCGCCGCCATCAAGGACAGGTACACCGACGTGAGACCCCACACCACAGCCGCCGCCGTGGTCTTCGCACTCACCCGCGCCGACGCAGACGGGTGGCGCGACTGATGGCACGTCGTCCCGCACGCAACCGCCCCGTGAAGAGCGCCGCGGAGATGCACCGCGCATGGCTCGAGCTCGTCGACACCGAAGGCCCGTTCCTGGCAATCCCGCCGCTCAAGCGAGTGTGGCCCGACGGGATGCCCCAGCTCGCCGACGCGCGAAAGGCAACGCTCACCGACGCCCGCAAGGATTTCGAATCTGCGTGGGAGCGCTACGACCGCAATCCCGACTCCGAGGCCGCGATCGACACCTACCGCGCGGCACGCGACGAGTGGGTCGAGGCCGTGCTGCGGGAGGTCGCCGGCTGGGCAGAGTCGCTCACCTGGGGTGAAGTGCCCGGGGTAGTGGCTCAGTCGCCCAACCGCGCTGTCACCGTCCACGCACGGGCGTCCCTCCGCGGCGATGACGGCATTGGCGCGATCGTGCACGTCATCGACCCGGTCGACTCGCTCCGTGAGGTACCAGGCGACCTGTGGGCCGCCAACCCGGTTGACCGCGTCGAGGCGATGCTGCGCGAGAGCAAGGTGCCGATCGGCATCGTCACCGACGGCCGCTGGTGGGGCCTCGTCTGCGCACGCGACGGCGCGATGGCCGCATCAGGCATCGTCGACGCCCTCACCTGGACCGAGGAGCCACGGACCCGCGACGCCTTCCTGACCCTCATCGGACGCCCCTACCTCATCGGTGGCGACCCTGCCGAGCGTCTCCCCGTGCTCTTCGAGGAGTCGGTCGCCGCAGCCGAGGAGATCACCGAGGCGCTGGGGGCCCAGGTTCGCCGAGCGGTCGAGCTGCTCATCCAGTCGTTCTCCGAGTCCTCATCTGACGCGCAGCGGCGGAGCCTCCCGGACCCCCTTCCGGCCCGCACGCACGACAGCTACGAGGCAGCCGTCACCGTGATGATGCGCGTAGTCTTCCTGCTCTTCGCGGAGGAACGCGGGCTGCTGCCACAGGGCGAGCTGTTCGACCAGGGCTACGGCATCGCCGGGGAACTCGATCAGCTCCTCGCCCGCGAGTCCACGGAGAGCGAGGAAGCCCTCGACGCCACCTCACTTACCTGGCACCGGCTGCTGGCCACCAGCAACGCCCTCTACCGGGGAGCGACGTTCGAGAACCTCCGCATGCCCGCCTACGGAGGCTCGCTGTTCGATCCGGCTCGGTTCCCGTTCCTCACGGCCACGAACGACCTCGGCACGCTCGGTGTGACGGTGTCGGACAGAGTCATGCTGCACGTCTTGCGCGCCGTGCAGGTCGCCGAGATCAAGGGCGAGGCCCGTCGCATCTCCTTCCGCGACATCGACGTGGAGCAGATCGGCTACATGTACGAGGGCCTGCTCGGCTACACCGCGACCGTCGCGCCCGAGGTGATCCTCGGCATTCTCGGCACACGCGGCGAGGAACCCGAGATCCCGCTGGCGAAGCTCGAGGAGCTCGCCGCGGCGAGCACCGACCGCAGGAAGTTCGCCAAGGCGATCCGGAGCTGGATCGAGGCCGACCAACCCTCGGCGAAGCCGTCCTCCGAGGCCGCCCTCGCGAAGGCCGTCGATGCCGCCGTCGATCCCGGCGTGGTCAGTGCGCTTACCCAGGCAGTCGGCGACGACCTCGACTTGAGGGAACGCGTCAAGCCCTGGCTTGGTCTCGTCCGCCTCGACCTGCGCAACCGCCCCTTCGTCATCCTCGAAGGCGGGCTCCTCGTCACGGAGACACCGTCCCGTAGGAACGCTGGGGCGCACTACACGCCGAAGTCCCTCGCCGAGGACGTCGTCAAGTACGCGCTCGAGCCCTTGTGCTACTCGCCCGGCCCGCACCAGACGGCGAACCGCGACGACTGGAGGCTGAAGTCGCCCGCCGACATCCTCAGCCTCAAGGTCGCTGACATAGCCTGCGGCTCTGGCGCCTTCCTCGTCGCGGCCGCGCGCTACCTGGCAGACCGCCTGGTCGAGACATGGGTCGCGGAGAACCCGGCATGGACCGGCCGGAAGGACCTGCACACACTCGCGATCCGCGAGGTCGTCGCCAAGTGCCTTTACGGGGCTGACATCAACGGCATGGCGATCGAGATGTGCAAGCTCTCGCTCTGGCTCGTCTCTCTCGATCGCGATCTGCCCTTCTCCTTCGTCGACGACAAGATCTTCCTCGGCAATTCGCTTCTCGGGCTCACCGACATCAGACAGCTCCGCGCCCTGCACATCGACCCGTCGAAGGCGAACCACCAGCAGATGTTCGAGATGTTCGACATCGACATCGACGCGATCATTAGCCACGCCGTCGGGCTGCGGGCGAGCCTTGCTTCCCCCGTGGCAGCCGACGACGATCCCATGCGCTCCAGCGCAGCCAAGAAGCGACAGCTCGCACAACTCCACGACGTGACCTCCGATCTCCGGAAGCTCGCGGACGGCGTTCTGGCCGCGGGGCTCTCGCTCGGGGGGAAGCCCGGCCGCGCCCTCGACGCCGCCTACGAAGACCTTCGCGAAGCGGCGCGGAGGGCATACCCGAGGTCTCCTGAACGAACCGCCGACAGCGGCCGGCTCGACACGATCATCGAACGCGGCCTGACGCCGGCCGTAGAGACTGACTACGCCCGCTGGCAGCCACTGCATTGGGCTATCGAGGCCGCCGACGTCATCGTCGACCACGGCGGCTTCGATGCAGTGGTAGGGAACCCGCCGTTCCTCGGGGGAATCAAGATTTCCGGTGCGATGGGCGGCAACGTCCGAGACTGGCTTTCCGATGTTGTCGCTGGGATCGGCAGCGGTGGCAGAGCTGACCTCGTAGCCTACTTCTTCCTGCGTGCGGCTTCGCTTCTCCAGGCGAAGGGCACGCTCGGACTGATCGCAACGAACACGGTTGCGCAGGGCGACTCGCGCGAGGTTGGGCTCGATGCAATGGTCGCCAACGGCTTCACGATCACGCGCTCTATCCAGTCAAGGACTTGGCCCGCATCGAGCGCCAACCTGGAGTACGCGGCCGTGTGGGGAACCGCGGGCTCAGTCGTAGAGGGCGCGTCCCGCTTCGCCGACGGAGTACCTGTCCGGCGAATCAGCACTCTCCTCGAACCTGCCGGGCGGGTCGATGGCCTCCCCGTCCGGCTGGCCGAGAACTCGGGGATCGCCTTCATCGGGTGCTACACCCTCGGGATGGGCTTCGTCGTGGAGCCGGAGGAGGCGCAAGAGTGGATTGCCGCTGATCCACGCAACGCTGAGGTGCTCTTTCCCTACCTCAACGGCGAGGATCTGAACTCGCGACCGGATGCTTCCCCCTCACGCTGGGTGATCGACTTCAACGACTGGCCCGAGGAACGAGCAAGCACGTACCCGATCCCGTACGGCCGCGTCGCAGAGCGAGTGAGGCCCGAACGGCGTCGAAGGAAGCCGAACGGCGACTTCGTGCTAAGACGGCCCCTGCCTGAGCGTTGGTGGCAATACGGCGACAAGCGCCCGGCGCTTAGGAAGGCGATCGCCGGTTTGTCGGAGGTGCTGCTCATCGCGCGTGTCAGCAAGACTGTCATGCCGCTTCGCGTGTCGACCGGGCCGGTGCCAAGCGAGGCGTGTGTCGTATTCACGACGGTCAGCTACAGTGCCCAGGCGGTTTTGTCTTCTAGCCTCCACCAGATTTGGGCGATTACGTACGGCTCAACACTGGAGACTCGGGTGCGCTACACGCCATCCGATGTCTTTGAGACTTTTCCGCTTCCCTCGGAGACGGATCGCCTGGCTGATGCCGGAGTTGCGCTGGACGAAAAGCGACGAGAGATGATGCTCCGGCGCGATCTCGGTCTGACCAAGCTCTACAACCTTGTGAACGACCCGGGCGTCAACCATGACCCGGACATTGACCTGCTGCGGGCGCTGCATGCCGAGGTCGACGCGGCCGCACTGGCCGCATACGGGTGGGATGACGTCAGAGTAGCTCACGGCTTCCATGACTACCGACAGGTCAAGCGGTGGACGATCGATCCCGTCGGCCGCGTGGAAGTGCTTGATCGACTGCTCGAGTTGAACCACTCGCGGGCCTCAGCCACGAGCGGCGTCTGGCAGCGTTCTGCGGATCGAGGCGTTCGTCTTGGCCCCGAAAGGACCCTGTTCGACTGACTGGCACAGTCGTCAAACCTCGAAGAGTGTTGACTGGTCGTCCAGAGTCCCGACGCTGGCAGCGGTTGCTTTCGTCCGCCCCCCATTGGCAGCCCTGCGGTGGTTCTCAGCGAGGAGACGGTCAAGCAACTCGACACGTGCGCCGGGGCTCACTGTCCACCGCTCCATCTTCCTGAAGGTGTGGAATCCGTGTCCGAGGGCAATGTCTGACCATCCGTAGGCGCCGAGGACGGCGTGATCGAGCGCGGTGTGCAGTTCCCTCAGACGGGCGACATCTCGGTCCGCGGCATCTGGCAGTTGGGCATCGTTGACCAAGTTATACAACCGTGTGAGGCCGACGTTCCGGCGGAGCATGATGTCCCGACGTTCGCGGTCTAGAGTGCGGCCTCCTTCCTCTAGGGCGTCGGTTGCTGGGGGGCGCGGGAAGGTCTCGAAGACGTCAGATGGAGTGTAGCGGGGGTCATTCCGCATGCCCGATCCATAGCTGATCGCCCACATCTGGTGGAGGCTCGACGACAAAACTGCCTGGACGCTGTAGCTATCGGTGGCAAAGACCCCGAGTGCGTGGCTAAACACCTGCCCCGTCGGCACGCGCGCCGGCATCACGCTCTTGCTGACAAGCGCGATGACCAGCACCTCCGACAAGTCGGCCATCGCTCGGCGGAGTGCCGGACGGGCTCGGAAGAACTGCCACCATGGCGCGTCGCGGACCGCCTTCGCCTTCGAGTTCCGCTCCGGCTTCACCGACTGGACGATTCGCCCGAACGGCAAGTCGTACTTGGCGGCTCGTTCCTCGGGCCAGTCGTTGAAGTCGATCACCCAGCGTGAGGGGGAAGCATCCGGTCGCGAGTTCAGATCCTCGCCGTTGAGGTAGGGAAAGAGCACCTCAGCGTTGCGTGGATCAGCGGCAATCCACTGTTGCGCCCCCTCCGGCCCCACGACGAAGGCCATCGACCCGCCCGGCAGGTTCGAGCAGAGTGCTGATTCGCCGGGCAGGTACTCGGTCGACGAAGCGGGACGCGCCCTCTGCAAGCGGCACTCGGATTGATCGCGACGAACACGGTCGCGCAGGGCGACTCGCGCCGAGGTTGGAGTCGATGCCATGGCCGCAACCGGCTTCACGCGCTTGGTCCAGTCGAGGGCTTGGCCGGCGCAGACCGCCAGCCTGGAATACGCGGGCCCTGCGGAGTCGCGGCGCCGCGTCACACTTCGCCGAGGCGTGCCGATCCGGTAGGGCATGAGCCCAAACCAAATGCGCCGTTGCGTCCTGTACGCCCGGCTCAGCGTCACCAAGGAAGAGTCCGTCTCGATCGCGCGGCAGCTCCGGTCGTGCCGTCGCTACGCCGAGGCCCGCGGCTGGGAGATCGTAGGTGAGTTCGTTGATGACGGCGTCTCGGCCACGGCCAACCGCCCCGAGGAACGCCACGGATGGAGGGCTCTACTTGCCGCCCGCGAGTTCGACGCGGTGATCATCTGGAAGGTCGACCGACTCGCCCGACGGGTGCTCGATTTCCTCCACGCAGACGAGACGCTCCAGAAGCGCGGAGCAGGCCTCGTCGCCGTCGAGGACCCGATCGACATGACCAGCCCGCAAGGTCGAGCGTTCGCCGTCATGCTCGCCGTCTTTGGCGAGATGGAAGCCGAGGCGATCCGCGCCCGCGTGCGGGCGGCGCGTGCGCAAATCCTCAAGGACGGCCGCTGGCCCGGCGGAGGCATCCCGTACGGCTACCTGTCCGTCCCGAACCCGGGCGGCCCCGGGCGGGTACTGATCAAGGACGCCGAGCGCAGCGACTGGCTCTCGCGAGCGGTCGCGAAGGCGATGGGTGGCGAGACCGTCAACGCCATCGCCACTTGGCTAACGGAGAGCGGTGCACCGTTGCCCACGCGCAGGGCCCACCGGGTCTCGGGGAGCACGTCGTGGAACCGTCAGACGGTAGACGGTCTGCTGCGCAACCCGGTGCTTGCCGGAATGACGCCGCACAACCCGGGTCGAGCGAAGAGTGCCAAGCGGGTAGACCCGTTCGCTGTACTACGCGACGAGAACGGGTCCGTAGTGATCAACGAGGCGCTCGCGGTGGTCTCCATCGAGGAGTTCACCATGCTGCAACAACTGCTCGACGCCCGCACCGCGCCGCAGGCCCGAAAGCGAGCCGAGCGTCAGTCGACGAGCCCGTTCCTGTCGCGCGTCGCCCAGTGCCACGGGTGCGCGGTCTACCTCTGCCGCGGCACGAATCAGAAGCGGCCGGTGCTCTACTGCCCGAAGTGCCGCCAGACGATCGGCCGCACGGCCCTCGACGCCTACTTGATCGACCGGCTCCTGGCCGAGCGCGCCGGATCGAGGGTCGGCGAACTCGACGTAGCGGAGGCATGGGCGCGCGCCGGCCATGACGACAAGGCTCGGCGTTCGGTGCTCGTCTCCCAGCTCGACAGCCTCGTCATACGCCGCGGCGTCGTCGGCCGCTACTTCGACGAGGAGCGGGTGATGCTCCGCTGGGTCGAGTAGAAGTGGCCGGGGCTAGGGGACGCGCAGCAGGTTCGCAGTCGCCCTCAGCTCGGTGTGGAAGACAGCGATGCGCGGCGTCGCGCTTGTGATCGACAGCAAGTAGCGGCGCCAGCCGTCAACGCTGAGTTCACGGCTCGTGGTGACTCTCAGCGCGGCTGGCACCGTCGACTTTCGGAGTTCGTCGTTGGCTCGCTTGAGCGCCGACTCCGATTGGTGAGCGAGCGCGTTTCGAACAAGTCGCGCAGCGAGCACAGGCTTGAACTGGTACGAGGAGATGCCGGAGAGTCTCGAACTGAAGTCGCCTGCCAGCCATCTGCTGGCGAACTGCTTGAGCTCCCCGTGCTCTCGGAGAACGACGTTGTTGTCGTGGGGATCAAGGAGCTGCCGGACGAGGGCGAGGGTGAAGTGGTTCTTCGTTATCAGTGCCGCTGAGACATGTGTGTTCGGAACTCGGAGTTCCTCGAGCGCGTGGTTCCGCAGGCGCCCCGACAGATAGGTGACGGCCGTCGAGGAGTCTCGATTGACTGCTGCGACGAGCCACTGCGAGAGAAAGGTCTCCCACGCCACGGCGAGGGCAAGGAAGGCGTCTGAAGCCACGCGTCGTCGGAGCCGAAGATCGCCCACCGCGGAGTCGATGGCCTGCCAGTCGGACAACGCTGCCGAAGTCGTCTGAACGAAGGTGTCGATAACGTCGTTCGGGTTCGCCTTGCGCACGCTCTGACCTTACAAGGGTGGCATCTGACACATCTGTAGCTCCGCAGTGGACGAGCTGCCCGTGATCGGCGGGCGGTCTGCGGCAGACTGGCGCCCATGGCAGAGAGCCGGACAGCGCCCACCCCGGCGGAGATGGGCTACGTGCTCAACTTCCCAACCGACGGCACATCTTCCGGCGTGCGCGAGAACCTGGTCGACATCTTGGAACGCGAGCTGCTCGGGCCGATCAACGGCGACGAGGAGTTGCTGCCGTTCAGCCCCAAGCAGATGTATCTCGTGGGCCTGATCGCGCCCGTGAAGCTCACGGACACCGACGGCTCCGCACTGGTCCAGGACGACGCCGACGACTTGGCGGAAGTGCGCCTGGACGAGGACGGTGCGGCGGACGGCCGGGGTGTGCCGACCGTCGCCGCCGACGAGAGCGAGGCCGATACCGAAGAGGACGACGCGGAGGATCGCGCTCCGAGGCAGGGTCTGATGATTCCCGCGTCGATGGGTCTGCGCTTCCAGGTGCCGAGCGATCTGGAGTCGTTCGCGGTCACGGCGTCGTGGGGCACGTACGAGACGGTCGAGACCGACGAGGTGTCGAAGACCGGTCGCGCCATCCGCAAGTACCAGCGCACACCGGTCGAAGAGACCCGGACGGTCCAGCTCGGGTCGCTCACTGCGGGTCGCACAAAGACCGTGACGCTCCGGGATGCCGTCTGTCTGCGGATCGACCGCTACGACGACACCGAGTACGGGCGGGTGCTCGTGGAGATCACGCTGTGCAACGACCGCGAGACTCCGCTGCCGATCCCGTCGAACATGTGGATGTTCCAGACGAAGCTCCTCATCGACGCGGGCGGTTCCGAGGTGTTCCTCCCGGTCCGGGATGCGCTGGAGCAGGATTGGCCGGAGCACGACGACGAGATTCGCCGTCTCGACCTCCAGTACAAGGACCGGCTGGAGTTCGCGATCGGCCGCACCTGCTCGGCGGACTGGGTCGTGCGTAGGGGCTCACGCCGGGCCACTTCCGTGTCGACGACCTGGCTTCCCATGGCCGAGACGCCGCAGACCAGGGCCGGCCAGGTTGACGACGCGACCTTGTCGATGAAGGCGCTGGCCGGCGCCACACCCGACCAGCTGCGCTCCGGCCTCGCCCCGTTGGTGTCGGGCTACGACGCCTGGCTCGACCGCGAGGAGGGCAAGGCACAGCAGTTGCCCCCGCACCTACGCGAGACCGCGGAAGTTGTGCTCTGGGAAGCGCGGCTGGCGCACAAGCGCCTGGCCGACGGGCTGGAGTTCGTGGCCTCCGATCCGACCGCACTCCGGTGCTTCCAGTTCATGAACCGGGTGATGCGCGATCAGCGCCTCGCATCGCAGGTCGCTGAGGCACGCAAGTCCGAGTCGACACTGTCGATCAAGGACGCGCGGGAGAGGCTCGAGACGTCGGAGGCCGACGGGAAGGCGGTCGCCTCCTGGCGCCCGTTCCAGCTCGCGTTCATCCTCATGCAGCTCGGGGCGCTCACCAATCCAGCGGCAACCCTAAGAAGCGCCGACCACCAGGCTCGCGTCGAGCTGCTGTTCTTCCCGACCGGTGGCGGCAAGACTGAGGCGTATCTCGGCCTTGCCGCCTACACGTTCGCGATCCGCCGACGGCAGGCGGTGGTGCACTCCGATGCTGGGCCGCTGAACGGAGGCGACGGCGTCGCCGTGCTCATGAGGTACACGCTGCGCCTGCTGACAGCACAGCAGTTCCAGCGCGCGACCGCGCTGGTCTGCGCAGCAGAGCTCGCCCGACGCGAGGACGAGGCGACCTGGGGCACCGAGCCGTTCCGGATCGGTCTCTGGGTGGGCACCGACGTGAGCCCGAAGCGGTTCGAAGAGGCCGACGAGCAGCTCAAGAAGGTCAACGACGGAGCATCGCACCGACTCACCGTGCTCCAGATTCAGCGCTGCCCGTGGTGCGGCACCGAAATCAGCCCCGCGCACGTGAAAGGCGACCTGACCAGCCGCCGCGTGTTCGTGTACTGCGGCGATGAGCTCGGACGGTGCCCCTTCTCCAAGGGCGGCGGTGTTGCAGAAGGCCTCCCGGTCCTCACAGTCGACGAGGAGATCTACCGGCTCACCCCAGCGTTCGTCATCGCCACGGTCGACAAGTTCGCCCGCCTGGCCCGCGAAGGCGAAGCCGCCTCGCTGTTCGGCTTCGTCAGCAGGCGGTGCGGGCGGCATGGGTACGTCCACCCCGACTACACGGGCTGCACCGTGCAGTCCCACCCGGCGAACCACGGCCACCCTGCCGCAACCGTCATGCCCGTCGGACGGTTGCGCCCGCCAGACCTGATCATCCAGGACGAGCTGCACCTCATCACCGGGGCGCTCGGCACCGCCGTGGGCTTGTTCGAGGTCGCCGTCGAGACGCTGTGCTCGTGGGAGACCACGGCCGGCGAGCCCGTCAAGCCGCTCATCGTGGCCTCGACGGCGACCGTCCGCAACGCCGTCGAGCAAGTGCGTCAGCTCTACGGCCGCAAGGTCGAGATCTTCCCCCCGCAGGTACTCGACGTGGCGGACACGTTCTTCTCGCGCGAGGTTGAGGTCTCCAACCAGAACCCTGGTCGCCGCTACGTCGGAGTGAGCGCACCCGGTGTGCGCTTGTCGAGCGCTGAGATCCGCCTTGCCGAAGTGCTCCTGCTCGCAGGGCAGCTGCTCCTCGACCGCACCGGCGTCGAGGCCGACCCCTACCTGACCCTCGTGGGCTACTTCAACGCCACCCGAGAGCTGGCCGGCATGCGCCGGTATGTCGACGACGACGTGAGCACGCGCGTGGGGAACCCGCGGCGCGACTCGGGCTTCCCACGGCGGTACGGCACGGCGTTCGGGAACCTCAACGTCGCCGAGCTGACGTCTCGCATCTCTGGGGCCGACATCGGCAGAACCCTCGACAAGCTCGGCCTCGAGTTCGACCCCCACTACGACACGACCACCGCGTTCCAGGCTCGGATCGCCCTCCGGCGAGAGGACAAGACCGCCCCGAAGCGCAACGGCGACGCCCCGTTCGACGTCGTGCTCGCCACGTCGATGCTGCAGGTGGGCGTCGATGTGCAACGACTTGGCCTGATGCTCGTCGTCGGCCAGCCGAAGAACACCGCCGAGTACATCCAGGCATCCTCCCGGGTCGGCCGCGACGCGGCCCGGCCGGGTCTGGTCGTGTCGCTGGGGAACTGGGCGCGCCCACGTGACCTGGCCCACTTCGAGCAGTTCCGGCACTACCACGACACGTTCTACAAGCAGGTCGAGGCTCTCTCGGTCACCCCGTTCTCACCCACGTCGCTGGAGCGCGGCATTGACGGGCTCCTCGTCAGCGCGGCGCGCGTCGCTCAGGCAACGGTCGACGACGGGCTGTCGCCGGAGCGGGAGGCGGGCAAGATCACGCCGCAGCACGCCGCGGTCATCGCGATCATCGACCGGCTCAAGGCCCGCATCCTCGCCGCCTCGCAGGACGACGACCTCACGAAGAAGGCCAGCGACCTCCTCACCAACCGGGTCGACCGCTGGACGAACCGCGCCGGGTACGCCGGCCAACGACACCAGACGCTGGTATACGAGCGGACCGGAGAAGGCGACAAGTACCTGCCGCTGATCATCAGCCCCGAGAACCATCGCGCGAACGTCGGCAGCTCCACGGAAGCGCCGTTCGTGATCGCGAACTCGATGCGCGAGGTACAGCCGGAGATCAACATCCTTGTCTCACCGATCCCGGATCGGCTCTTCGCCAGAACTCCCGCAGACGTTGACGACTGGGAGATGCCAGCCGGGGAGGACGACTGATGAGCGACACCGCACCCGTGACGCAGGCCGAGAGCAACGACGTCCTTGACCCCCTCGGAGACGTCGAGCAGGGGCAGGTGAAGAACCGCGCCAAGGTCGGCTCCGCCCGGCCGTCCTCGCTCCTGTACACGTACGGTCCGGGTGCGATCATGGACCTCCCGAGCTTCTCCGTGATGCCGGCCGGGCTCGACGATTGGGAACCGATCTGGAAGCGCCGTGAGGTCGTCCCGACGATTCTCGAACCGCGACTGCTGAACGTCGTCCGCATGCACCTCGGTCCGCAGGTCGATGCGCTACGCCCGTTCCCCTGGCAGCCCAAGAAGGGCTCGATGTCGACCGAGGGGTCCGACCTCGGACTGCCCGCACGTGTGTTCCCGCAGTGGTTCCGCTGCACCGGGTGCGACTACCTCGGTCCGCTCACGCGCTTCAGCTACACGAACACCCACCCGTTCCGACCGGACCTCGCGCAGTTCACCCACAAGCCGTGCCCCGGTCGAGGCGGGCGCGGGCGGCGTGAAGGCAGCCCCGCCGTCCCCGCGCAGCACCTGCTGACATGCACCAACGGCCACCTCGACGAGTTCCCGTACACGCTCTGGGTGCACAAGGGGAAGAAGTGCCCCAACGCCGAGAACCCCGACCTGAAGATGCGCGACGCGAACGTCGGCAAGAGCGTCGGCTCCACGATCATCTGCCAGGCATGCGGTGCCACGCGCGGAATGGCCGAGGCCCAGGGCGCGAGGGGACGGTTGAAGCTCCCGCAGACGTGCCGCGGCCGTCACCCGCACCTGGGGGCGTACTTCCCCGGGTGCAAGGCGCAGCCCGCACTGATCATGATGGGCGCCTCGAACCTCTGGTTCCCCTCGACGCAGAGCATCATCGTCATGCCGCGGTCGGAGGCGGAGCAAAAGGAAGCACTTGCCGATCACCTGCGCGTAGAGCTCGGCGTTGACCAGATCAGCCAGTTCGCCGACCAGATCCCCGTCATCCGGGCCCTCGCAACAGCCCGCAACATCGACGTTGCCGGGCTCACCGACGACGACATCGCCACCGCCGTTGCGGACGTGCTCGCGCCCCCGGAGTCGGAGGAGGCTCGCGAGGAGCGACGCGCCAACTGGGACCCGATCGAGCTTTTGATCCCCGAGTGGCGCTACCTCCAGAGGCCGGCACTGTTCCCGGAGCAGCAGAACAACACCGGCCTCATGGTCACCGAGATGTCGCGCGGCCCTGAGTTGCACCCGCGCATCACGCGCGTCGTCGGCGTGAACCGATTGAAGCGCGTGAACGCCGTCCTCGGGTTCACCCGCCTCGACGAGATGGACCGCGTCAACGACCTCGCGTCCCGCCTGGTCGACCTCACCCGCAGCGGTAGGCCCAGCTGGGTGCCGGCAACCGAGGACCGAGGCGAAGGCATCTTCCTGCAGCTCGACCTCGACGCAGTTGACCAGTGGGAGCGACACATCGAGACCACCCCGCTGTGGGATGCCCACGTCGAAGCCCACCGCCGCAACTTCGCCCGACGCTTCTCCGAGACCGCAGCTGCCGTCGATCCGGACACTCGCCTACCCGGACCGCGCTACTGGCTTGTCCACACGCTCTCGCACATCCTCCTCCGTGAGATGGCTATGTACTCCGGCTACGGCGCCGCCAGCCTCACCGAACGCATCTACGCATGGCGCGAGGAACCAGGACGCGAGGCCGCGGCAGGACTTCTCATCGGCACGACGGCTTCCGACAGCGAAGGAACGCTCGGAGGGCTCGTCGCCCTCTCAGAGCCCTCGAAGCTCCAGGGCATCGTCCTCTCCGCGTTGCGCCGGGCCGCACGGTGTTCCTCCGACCCGGTCTGCGCCCAGCGCACACCGTCCGACCCCGAGGACTTCCTCCACGGCGCGGCCTGCCACACCTGCTGCTTCGCCTCCGAGACGTCGTGCGAGAAAGCCAACCGATTCCTCGACCGGCGGTTCCTGCTCGACCTCCCGACCGCGAACGGCCCGACCGTCCCCGGCTTCTTCGGCAGCATCCATGGCCTCTGACCCGTTTACCGACCTGGGCAGCTTCCTCACCGCCACCGAGGCGGAGCGACTCGCGATGCAGTTGGAGAGCGGCACGCCCGTCAGCGTTGCCGTTCGCGAGGTCGCGATCAGCCGCCGCGAACGGGCCAAGGAGCTGCTCGCCGCGACGGGGACGGTCCCGGCCGATCAGGACGCGGTCGTAGGCGTGTTGCGCGCGATCGCCGGGGCGAAGACCGTGCTCCGTGAACTGACTCCCGTGTGGACGATGCCCGGGAACGAGGCCAGCTCCGGACACCTAACGAGCGAGTTCCACCGGATCATCGGCGCTGCCCGCCAATCCGTCACGGCCGCGACCTACAACTTTCAAGACACCTCGCAGATGTGGACTGCGCTCAAGGAAGCTTCCAACCTGCCGGGCGTCGTCGTGACCGTATACGTCGACGCCGGCGTCGCGGACGCGGCCACGGTCAAGGCGCAACTCCCTCGAGCCACGATCTACCGCTCGGCCCTCTTGCCGAACGGGAAGCAGGTCGTCAGCCACGCGAAGTTCATCGTGGTCGACCACGAGCTGCTCCTCATCACAAGCGCGAACTTCAGCTTCTCTGCCGAGAACCGCAACGTCGAGTTCGGCATCCTCGTTCGCGACACCGCCCTCGCCACATCGGTCGAGGCCACCATGACGGGCAAACACGGGACGCTCTACGAGCTGGCTTGAGAGGAAGAACGATCGGCGACCCCCACGACCGGCATCAGAGCCACAGGGAGTCCGTCGCAATCGGCAAGGTAGGCAGCCGCGCGGTCCCGCGCCGCCGCTTCGCCGCGATATCGCGTGTAGCGGCCGAGCGCCGGCCATGCATCGTGGCGGTCCCCGCAGTGTTGTCGCATTCGGCCGCGCGTGCGGTCGATGAATGCCGGCAGCGCGTATCGGTGCCACTCCTCGAGCAGGTCGCCGGTCAGCGCAAGCCCCGCGCGACGTCGCAGATCGGCGAGGACGGCGATCTCGTGGACGAGGTGCGGGTGGCGCGGCCAGCACGAGGGGATCATCGCCTCGGCGTCCCACACGTACTCGTGGTTCAGCCAGATGACCACCTGGTCGAGCCACTGCCAGAGCTCGGCCCGGAGGTCCGGCTCCACGCACGACGCCGGGTCCCAAGGCCGCGCAAGCAGCCGCGGATCGCCGAGCGCTTCCTGCTGCGGCAGTGTGCCAGCTCCCGCGGCGAAGTCGAGTTCGGCGTACGCGTGCTCGACCCGGCGCCCGGGGCGCGGAAATGGCAACACCATGGCGTCGGCCGACGACGCGCTGGTCAACGGCTCGTTCACGGCCGGACGTCCGCGTCCTCGCCGATCAGTCCTGCGCGCCGAGCTGCGGCCAGCGCTGCCTCTGTCCGCGAAGCCACTCCCACTCGGGCGTGATCGACCGCTGCCATTCCGCGCAAAGCCTCCTTGCCCGCAAGCAGCACCCGCCCCGCGCGGCCGTCGACGCAGCGGTGCAGGCGGGCGACGATCGGTGCCCCGTTCCCGGATACGACGAGCGCGTGGCGCTCCGGGAGTTGCCGCACCTCGGCGGGCGTCAGCACGGCGATGTCCTCGCCGGACGTCTGCCGACCGCCCCACCGGCCGCTGTTGTACCCGACGCGGGCGACGCGCACTTGGCCGAGCAGGTCGGAGATCTCCTTGTTGAACGCGACGTCCTTCGACCCGCCGAAGACGACGAGGTTGTTCGTCAGCCCGAGCAGCGTGCGGGCCTCGGGCTCGCCGAACACCGCAGTGAGCTGGTGCCAGGTCTGCGCAGCCCAGATGAAGCTGATGCCCAGCGCTCGCTCGTTGGCCATCCGGGTGCGCAGCGTCGGCAGGGGTGCTGTAGAGGGCAGTTCGTCGAGGATGGCGTGGAACGGCGGGCACAGCCGGCCCCATGGGCTCGCGTGCGCCGCGTCGAGGGCGGTGTCCAGGACGCGCTCAGCGAACGCCGTCATGAGCGGGGACGCCGAAGCGTACGGGTCCTCTCGTCCGAGCAGGTAGATCGTGCCGCCCGCGTCGATGACCGACGCGATGTCGGTTGGCGGGCGTCCCGGACCGGGGACACAGCGGCGGCGGATGTCCTCCTGGAAGAACAGGGACATCGCCTGCTGGACGGTGGTGACGGTGTTGCCGGCGGTGCGGTCGTCGCCGTGCAGCGCGGCGTGCACCAAACCGTCCCAGAAGGCAGCGGCGTGGGGGTGCTCGCGCAGGATCTCCGAGACCTGGGTGGCGGCGGTCGGACGCGCGACCCAGCGCAGGACGTCGTCCAGGGTGCCGCCGATGAGCGCGGCCGCGTGAAAGTAGCCCTGCAGGACCTTGGCGGCCTCAGCAGCGTAGAACCGAGCGGCGGCGTCACCGTGCCCGCCCGCGAGGGCGCCCTTCACGGTTCCGGCGGTGAATGCCTTCGCGCGACGTTCGGCAACCATCGGGTCGACGCAGCCGCGCACCGGGTCCCAGACCACTTCCGGCAGACCGGGGACGAGGCCGAAGGGGTCGAGGACCACGCACGGCCGGTCACCGGTCGAGCGCGGGCCGAAGGACAGCAGCAGGTCGTCGACCTTCGTCAGCGTGACAAGGGCAGCGCCCGGTGCGTCGAGGAGCGCGGGGACGAGCATGTCGAGGGTCTTGCCCGAGCCCTGAGGGCCGATCACCCCGGCGGTACGGTCCCACGGCACCCAGAGCTCTCCGCCGCGTGGTTCGAAGGCCTTGCCGAGCCGCCAGCCGACGTCGGCCGGACGCAGTCGACGGTGCGGGGCGGTCATCGCCGCGTACCTTGGGGCTTGCCGTAGAGGTCGGGCCGGATCACCTTGGCGTGCTTCCGCAGCCGAGACCGGCCGAGCAGCGCCTCGGCCCCCGCGGCGGTCGCCATGCCGCGCAGTCGTGCAGGTCCCCAGCGGTCGAGCCCAACCTTCACGGCCCAACCGACAACGACGACCACGAGCAGCTCGACGAGCGCGACGCACGCCCACAGCAGCCCGGCGGGGGCCGGGTTGGCCAGGTTTGGAAGCCCGGCGCTTGCCTGCCCGCCGAGCATCCCGCCGAGGGTGGAGAACAGCGCAGCACCGTCGACGAACACCCAGCCGTTGCCGGCCACGAGGTTCGCGAGCGACCGCCCGAGCTGCACACCGAGAACGAGGGCGAGCAGCGTCGCAAGGAGGACGGCGACCGGGATCTCCCACGTGAGCGGGTGGGGCGTCGCGCGACGGGCGTGCTGCATGTCGTCCAAAGGCGCCCGCCCGGCCCGCGGCGCTCGACTGGGCGCCGCGCGTGTGGTCCTCAGCTAGGAGCCCCGGAAGCGTCGGTGGCTCGTGACAGGCTGGGGACAGCTCCCGAGCCCACGACCGAGAGGAGGAGGCCGGTGCCGCCCGATCTGCACCCGACGATGCACCTGCAGGCCGCTGCCTGGGTGCCCGACGATGACCCAGAGCGCCCTTGGGAGGTCGCCGCGGACCTTGCTGCAGACTGGATCTGGGAGCGCGGCGAGATCGAGGGAATCACACCGCTCCTGGTGACCAACACGCTCCAGAACGCTGTCGGCATCAAGTGCCTGGACGAGATCGCGAGCAGGGGCGGTCACGCCACCCCACAGGGCAGGCGGCGGTTCGACCGCGGCCCAGTGCTGGCGTACGTACCCGATGAGCGAACTCTGAGGCTCGCGCTCGACCTGGCTCGCGGCTACTCGCTGGCCGTTGTGGAGACCGTCAGCTTCCCGCTCGCCGAGTGGGCCGCGGGTGCGGGGGCCGTCAACCTGCTCGATGGCACCACAAGGTCGAGCAACCTGCCAGACGACGTCAAGGCCGACCTCGACCACGCGGTGTTCTTCGGTGGCAATAACGGGTGGACCGGCCAGCACGAGAAGCAGCACGCTCGCAACCACCTGCTGCGCCACGTCCAGGCTGGCCGACTCGCACCAGAGCAGGCAGCGTCGTACGTCATGGCGAAGGGCGTGTCCGACAAGGGTACCAAGCGCCTGCGAGTCCTCCTCGAACGAGTTGGGTGAGGTCGCAACGTGGCGGGTCCCAAGTTCGTCCAGTACCACTGGAATCGGCTGGAGAAGGGCTCGACGGTCGTCGTCACCCTGAGCACAGCCGCCAACGTCCGGCTCATGGACAGCACCAACTTCAACTCCTACAAGAACGGGCGAAACCACCGGTACGCCGGCGGGTTGGTCACGAAGACACCTTTTCGGATCAGAGTGCCGCGCACCGGCAGCTGGTACTTGACCATCGACCTCATAGGCCTTAAGGCCACTCGTGTCCGGCACTCAGCCACGGTCGAGGCACCACCGTTGCCAGCGGCTGCGTCCGCTCCGCTCCGGTCCCTCAGCGGCATCCGGCATGAGCGCCCACCGATCGTCCCCGACGACAACGGCGAGACCTGGGACGTGTTCATCTCCCACGCCAGCGAGGACAAGGAAGTGATCGCCGAACCGCTCGCCACCGAGTTGCGTGCCCGCGGGCTCAAGGTCTGGCTCGACAAGACCGAGTTGCGAATCGGAGACAGCCTGCGCCGCAAGATCGACTACGGCCTGGCCCACAGCACCTTCGGCGTCGTGATCCTGTCCAAGTCGTTCTTCGCCAAGGGATGGCCACAGTACGAGCTGGACGGAATCGTTGGTCTGAGCGTCAACGGCGACCAGAGGATGCTGCCGATCTGGCACGAGATCTCACGTGACGAGATCGCCAAGCGGTCGCCGTCACTGGTCGACAAGATCGCGCGAAACACCGCGCTCAGCACCGTGGCCGAGATCGCCGACGAGATCGCCGAAGTCGTGCGAGACGCCGCCGATGCGTGAGGATATGCAACGGCTGTACGACCTAGCGTTCGCCAGGCACGACCGCGCTCGAGGCAAGCGACGCGAGTTCGCGGAGTGCTGGGCGAGGTACATCTCGGCGCACCCGTGGGACATCGACGTGCGCAACGTCGACCCCTGCACGCTGGAGATCCTCGCCGTCACGCGGGAGCCCGCGCCGGTGGAGCTAGCGCTCATCTTCTCGGAGTGGCTCGCTGCCCTGCGAGCTGCCCTAGACAACGCGCTCTACGCACTCGCAGCAGCGACCTCCGGGCAGAACCCGCCGCCGCAAGCCGAGCGCATCCAGTACCCGATCTGCACGACGCCGGAGGACTTCAAGAAGCAAGCAAAGCGCCTCACGATGTTGCCGGAGCCCGTCCTGGCGGCGCTCGAGAAGTCACGGAGCCTGACCCGCTTCCCCGGACACCTGTCCTGAGGTGACGATGTCATCTTCGAGAGGAGTCCTTGTGCCTGCAGCCAAGCCGCCGGAGTTCCGGCGTCGAGCAGTGGACCTGGCCCGCAGCGGTCAGCACCCGGTCGCGAAGGTCGCGGCCGATCTGGGGATCAGCGAGTCGTGCCTGCGCCGGTGGATGGCCCAAGACGACGTCGATGCCGGCCGCCGGGAGGGTCTGACGTCCGAGGAGCGCAAGGAGCTGGTCGAGCTGCGCCGCCGGACCCGGGTGCTGGAGATGGAGAACGAGATCCTCAAGCGCGCCAGCGCCTACTTCGCCCGGGAGAACGTCCTCCCAAAATGACGTTCCGGCTGGTCCGTGAGCTCGCCGCCGACGGGGTGTCCGTCGCGGTGGCCTGCCGGGTGCTCAAGGTCTCCAGGTCCGGCTACTACGACTGGGCGGTCCGCCCGCCCTCGGCCCGGTCGCTGGCCGATGCCGAGCTCACCGCGACGATCCTGGCGGTCCACCAGATGTCGCGGTGCTCCTACGGTGCTCCCCGGGTGCATGCCGAGCTGCGGCTGGGTCGGGGTCTCGCTTGCGGGCGCAAACGGGTCGCGAGGTTGATGCGCGTCGCTGGACTGTCCGGGGTGTGTCACCGGCGCAAACGTCGCGGGCAGCGGCCCTTGCCGGCGCCGCACGAGGACCTGGTCCGACGCCGGTTCACCGCCGACGGGCCGGACCGGTTGTGGTGCACGGACATCACCGAGCACCCCACGAGCACCGGGAAGGTCTACTGCGCCGCGGTGCTGGACGTGTTCACCAGGAAGGTCGTGGGGTGGTCGATCGCTGACCATATGCGCTCCGAACTGGTCGTCGACGCCTTGCAGATGGCGATCTGGACCCGCCAACCCGCGCCGGGCGCGATCGTTCACGCGGACCGCGGAGCCCAGTACACGTCCTGGATCTTCGGCCACCGGCTGCGCGCCGCCGGCCTGCTCGGATCCATGGGCCGGGTCGCCTCGAGCGTGGACAACACGATGATGGAGTCGTTCTGGTCAACCATGCAGCGCGAGCTCCTGGACCGACGCGCCTGGGCCTCCCGCGAGGAGCTCGCCGCAGCGATCTTCGAGTGGATCGAAGGCTTCTACAACCCCCACCGGCGCCACTCCGGCCTCGGCTACCGGTCCCCGAACGAGTTCGAGGACCTTCACACCGCCGCTACCGCGGCGGCATGATCAACCAACCCGAACTGTCCGGGAAACCGGGTCAGGCTCCTCACAGCCGTACCAGTCGCCGTACGGACCAGAGAGCAACCTGTCGTACTGGATCCATGAACTGGCGCGGAAGGACCGGCACCGGTCGCTGCACGTCGGGCTCGGACGGGTCGACGAGCACCGTATTCGGGTCGCGCCGCCGACCGGCGTCACGATCGAGTTCGACCAGACCGTCAAGCCGTCCAGCCCGATCGATGGCGAGTTGGTAGTCGCACGGTTCACGGCCAGCCGGCCGATCCAGCCCAGGGAGATCAAGGCGGATCTCCGTGGGTGGCCATCGCGCCCGAGATCCGCGCGTGGGCCGAGTTCAGCTTGGACGGCACGAGCCAGTCGCTGCAGGACCGGATGACCTACACGGAGATCTTCACGCGGAACCACCTGGAGAACATGGCCCTGATGGGTGGAGCCGTTCCGCCCGATGGGTTCAGGACTTTCGATCCGGACGCGCCGCTAGAGACCGACGACTAGCGCATCACTGGTCCTCCACGGTCGACGGGGAGGGCGCAATCGAAGAATGCGCCGTATGCGCGTCGGGCAGCACCCCGCCCGCGGGGCGCAGCGATGGCCATTCACTCGCTCTGGTCGTTGCCGCGCAGGGCGGCCTCGTAGTCCTGTCCGCCGTAGAAGACGCCGAGGATCACGAGGGCCTCGTCGTGCACCACGAAGGCGATCACGGCGCGGCGGCGGAACCCGATCGTGCGCAAGCCCGGCCGGATGTCGTCGCGGGCGTGACCCCGGAGCGGGAAGTGCGTCAGGTCTTCGCAGAAGGTGACGATCGCGTCGACGAGATCCGCCGCAGCACTGGGTGACCCGGCGGCAGCGATGTAGTCGTAGAGCTCGTCGAGCTGGGCGAGCGCCTCGCGACGGAACACCACCCGCCGTGGCTGCGCGGTCATGTCCTGCGTCGGGCCGCCAAGTGCGCTCGAACGTCCTCGGTCTCGACGACGTCGCTCGGGTCGGCCTGAAGCGCGTCGTATGCCGCCGCGACTTCCTCCCGCAGCCACGTCTCGACTGCCTGGTCCCGGGCGATCAGGGCGCGCAGTCCCTCGCGCACGACCTCGCTCTCGCTGGCGTACTGGCCCGAGCGCACCCGCTCGCGAACGGCGTCGGCCATCTCGGTCGGCAGGGTGATGCTCATCTGGCGGGTCGTACGCATCGACGGCCTCCTCATATCGAGTAGGACTCAATCCTACTGCGCGTCGCGGCTGCCGCAACGACCTACCGCGACGCACGATCACGACCCCACCGCCCCGACTCGCCAGATCGAGAACAAGCGGTGGCCGGTCCAGTACCCGTAGTCGTAGTGCCCCACCCGAGACCCGCCGGCCTCGATGGTCAGTCGCCGCTCTGGGTCGAACACGATCATCACGTGCCCGACGCGATTCGGACCGAGGTAGCTGTCGGTGAAGATCAGATCCCCCGGTCGTTCCTGCCCCAGTGGCACCTGGTACCCGTTGCCCGCTGCGACCCAGCTCGCCTGCCCGGCGGCGGTACGCGGCAGCGTGATCCCGATCTGCGCGAAGGCGGCCCGGGTGAACGCCGAGCAGTCCCACGCGTCGGGTCCGTTCGCGCCGTACACGTACGGCTCGCCGAGCTGGGCGGTGGCGAACTCGAGCACCGCGGCGATCTGCTGGTTGGGCAGCGCGGGCAGCGCCGGGTTCCCGCCTCCTCCGATCCCGCAGTCGACCGGGTCCCCGGCGACCGTCCCGCCGCCGTACGCGGCGGCGTAGTACAGGACGTCGTTGACGTACCAGTCGGCGTGGTTGTACGCGAACAGCGCCCGGCGCACACCGGCGACCCCCGAAGTGACTCCGGACGCGGTGAGGTAGTTCGCGGCGCTCATGACCGAGTCGGCGTCGTTGAGGATGTCGGGCCGCCCGTCGCCGGAGCCGTCGACCCCGTAGCGGGCCCACGTCGCGGGCATGAACTGCATGAGCCCTTGCGCGCCGGCCGAGCTGGTCGCGCGGACTCGGCCGTGCGCGGTTTCCTCCATGCCGATGCCGGCGAGCAGCGTCCAGGGCAGGTGGTAGCGCTCGGCCGCCGCGACGTACAGCGCCTGGACGTCCGATGGGACAGGTGCGGCGGGGTTGCGCAGCGACGCCAGGCGCGGGGTGCCGGGTTCAGGCAGCTCGAACCCGATCCCGCCCTCCCCCGCCGGGTCGCCGTCGACCAGCTCCACAGCCTCGACAGCCGACGCTGACGGGTCGACGACGCACGCCGACTGCGCCGCCGCGCCCGCCCCGGTCGCCACGACCGTCGCGACCCCGAGCATCAGCGCCAGCGGCGCGACGAGCCCGGCCACCAACGCCCACGCAACAGCCTTCATGCCGCGCCTGCGATGGCTTCGTTGGTCCAGGTGAGCTGCTGTTCGATCGGGTGCAGGCGGGTCTCGACCTTGTAGGAGTGCTCGCCGACGAGCCACAGTGCCCGGCCCTTGCGCTGCATGGCCCACCCGGTGATCGCCGCGGTGGCCTGCGGTCCGAGGCCGAGCATGGCGTCGAGGGCCCCGGCAATCTCGGGTTTCTGGCCGTGCAGGATCTTGATGTCGGCCAGGTGCATGAGGTCGCGGGCGATGTTCGCGGCCTGGGAGCCGGTGTCGCCGACGGTGAGCATGTCCGATGGCTTGTGGGCGTTGGCCCACTGGATGTCCCCGCCCTTACCGGCGACGCCGCGGGACAGGCGGAAGTCCTCGTCGAGGGACTTCACCGCGTCCACACCCAGGCGCATGACCTTCCAGATCTCATCGCGCACGACGATGCGCAGGTCCCCTGGCGGGGCGATCTCGCGCATGCCGCGGCCCCAGGAGTTCAGCGCGAGCAGCGCGATGCCGACTGCCTCGTCGCCGAGCGGGCCAAGCCGCGACAGGGACAGGGACTGGATCGGCGCGGTCCAGTCGACGGCGACGTTGGTGTGGTCGTCGAACAACCCTGCCAGTGCCCCGGAGACGAGCTGGCCGAGCGCGTCGCGCAGCAGGCGGGACTCGTCGAGGAACTGCTGCCGCGAGGCGTAGCGGCACTGGGCGACGAGTGCGTCGGAGGGTTCGTCCAGGTGGTGCCACAACCGCGGGATCGTCGTCTCGACCAGGTGCGAGGCGGCGTGGGTGTACCCGGTGAGGTCGCGCAGCGCGGTCTTGACGATCGCCTCTTCCGAGGGGCCGAACGGCACGCGCTGCTCACCGATCCGCTGGGAGCCGACCAGGCCGCGCACCAGCGTCAGCCACCGGGAGAACACCACCGCGGCGCGAGCCTGCGCCTGGCGGGCGTCGAGGCGGTCCCACCCGTCGCCGAGGGGACCGAACGCGAGGGGGTTGATGCGGGCGGGCATGCCGGGGCCGAGCGCGATGGGTTCGACGCCGAAGAACCGGCACAGTGGCTCGTACTCGTCCTTGGGGTCGCCGAGGATGAGGATGCGGTACCCGAAGTCGGTCATCCGCAGCGCGAAGGCCTTGGTGGTGGCGGACTTGCCGGTACCGGGCTTGCCCATGGTGATGACGTTGGCGTTGGTGACGGGGATGTCGTCGCGCAGCACCCAGCCGATCGGGTCGGCGTAGAACGCGGTCCCGGACAGGGTGTCCGCGCCGATCTGTGCGCCGGTCTGCGGCAGCCCTGGTCCGGCGATGAACGGCCACAGCGCACCGGCCTGGTCGGAGGTCATCTGGTATGGCACGACGGGCGCCGACGCGGGCGCCCAGCCGCGATCGCGTCGACGTTCACCGCCCCGCGTCGCGGGCCGGAACAGCCGGTCAGGCCCGGGTGCGGACGGGGGGACGAGGGCTGCGGGCAGGTCGTGCCCGAAGTCGGCGAGCAGTCGGGGGACGTCCCTCCCCGTCCCCCCTGCGGTGCCCGGCCGCGGTCCGGCGGCGGTCATGCGTCGCCCGCCCGGGTCAGGCTCACCCCGAGGGGGACGACGGATGCGGCGAACGCGACGTCGTGCGCGACGTCCAGGCGCAGCGGCGCGAACCCCGCCCGGCGGATCGACGCATCCAGCCGGCGGCCGAACTCGGCGACCCGCAGCGTCTTGGGCACGGTCACCGTGCACACCGCGTACGGGCGGGTGACCGCGCTGCCCCGCGCCTGCTTGATCTCGAGGGCGTGGACCTGGGCGGCGGCGTCGCGGACCATGGTCGTCGCGCGCATCCGGGCCCGCTCCCGCAGGCCCTGCCCCATGTCGGCCGCCCACTCCCGCGACGCGGTCTGCCGGGCGGCCTTGGCCTGGCTGAGGATGGGGAACGCGACCAGGACGCAGCGTCGCTCGCCCGGCTCGGTGGGGGTCAGCACGGGCGCGAGCGCGCCGAGCACGGCGCCCTTGACGGGGAGCTTGAGGGTGGCGCTGATCGAGTTCCACGCGTCGTGGCCGTAGTGCCTGGCGGCGACGTCGGCGCCGGACGGTCCGGCCATCGCCCACGGCACGTCGCTGGTCACGTCGTCCTGGCGGGCCGACGCGGCCAGGGCGTCGATGATCCCGGCGCGGTCGCCGGGCGCGAACCCGGTGCGGCACGCGGCGGCGAGCTCGGGACTGGTCAACCAGGTCATCGCGGTGGCGCCGAGTCCGCCGCGCAGGTGGGCCTCGACCTCGGCCATCAGCCCGTACATCACCCTTGCCCGGCCCTCGACTCCGTGCCCGGCCTCGCGGGCTGCGCGAGCGATTCGGGTCTCGGGGACGACGATCGTGACGAACGCCTCGGTCCGCACCGACGCGTTGGTCAGGACCCGGTGCAGGTCGTCGTTGACCGCGCGGACCTGCGCGGGGGCGTCCGCGCGGCGGTGGCGGCGGATCCACTCGTCGCGTTCGGCGCCGTCCTCCGGGACGGTGCGCACCAGGAGCAGGACCTCGTCGATCAGGTCGGTGCGGGCTGCCTGGTCGATCAGGTCGGTCAGGCCCTGCGCCATGCGCGCGCGCTCGTCGGCATCGCGCATGCCCAGGCCGGGGTGGACGATCGCGGCGGTGGCCGCCCAGGAGCGGGTGGCGTGGTCCTGGATCAGGGCGACCCGCGCTGCGGCCAGCCCGACCGGTGGGCCCTCGTGGATCTCGACACCCGCCAGCACGCCCGGCAGATCGACCTCGGTCAGATCGTCGGCCGCGCCGCGCGAGGCGCGGGAGCGGAACCGCGTCCAGCCGGCCACCCGGCCAGTGGCGAACGCGGCACTGGCCAGCAGCCAGCTCAGCGCTGACCTGCCCCGGACCGGGACGACCGTCACTGTCGCGACCGCCGCCGCGACGAGGAACAACACGGCCGCCGAGCCCCACGCCTGTCGGCTCAGCGCCCACAGCACGGGCAGCACGCACCCGGCCAGGACAGTGGCCTGCCACCCGGTCAAGCCGAACGGGAACCACCCGATCCGCGCCCGGGAGTACTCGCGGTAGGCCTCGCTCATCACCGCGCTCCTCACACGACGGCGGCCGCGGCAGCGGCCTCGGGGGCGGCGGCCGTTCCCCCGGCGGCACCCGCCGTCGGGGCACCGCCGACCGGCGGCTTAGCGGCCGGGCTTGAGGCCGGGCGCATGGTCGGACCATCACTCGGGCTGGCGCCGTCGTCCGGGCCGGCGCCGTTGACGTCCGGGATGTCGCGGTCCCGCCCGCCTGAGCCACGCCGGCTGCCGGCGTAGTCGGGAACGTAGGTGTTGTGGCCGACGCCCATCTGATTGGTGATGTCCGCGCCGACCGCAGCGGACTGGCTGCCCAGGCTCTGCGCCATCCCCCAGCCTTGGGCCAGGAGCTGTCCCCCGGCCCCGAAAGCACCGAGGAGTCCGCCCGCGGATCGGGCGAACCTGTCGTTGGTCGCCGCCTCGGTCGACGCCTCGCCCTCGGACCGGCCGGACGCATCGCTCGTCGACGCCGCCGTCGTGGTCGCGGGCTGCCCGCCGAACAGGCCCTGGACGCCCCCTTGCGCGACCAGGCCCGCCCGCATGGCCGCGCCCGAGCTCGTGCCCGGGTCGACGAACGCGAGCAGCTTGAACAGCGCGAGCGGCGCGAAGCTCCCGACGAAGGTCAGCACCACGCCCGGCACGGCGGTGCCGATCGCAGCCTGGAGCGAGTCGGTCATCGACAGCGCGACCCCGGAGGTCGCCCGCACACCCAGGCCGAGGATCAGCACCATGATCACCGGGCTGAAGGCTGCGGCGATGAACCAGCGCAGGGTCTTCCAGAACCAGGACCGACCCCCGTCCCACACCAGCCCTGCCGCCGAGACCGGCGTCGTCGCAGCCAGCACCATCAGCGCCGCTGCGCGAGCGAGCATCACGAGCAGGTGGGCGACGGCCGCGAACACGACGAAGATCCCCAGCACGCCGAGCACGGTCGCGACGGTCCCGTCGGTCAGGTCGGCGGTGGAGAACCCGGTCCACGGCTGCCACGCCGAGAGCGTGTCGACCTCGAGCAACGACCTGGTCAGCGCGCGGGTCAGCCCACCGGCCGCGGCCAGGATCGCGACGGCGAACACGACCCACGTCACCCACACCGCGCCGAACTGGGCGACGCCGAGAGCGACCCGGCCCAGGCTCTGCCCGTCGCGGCGCACCGACGCGATGCCGAGCTGCACGACGAACAGCACCAGCACCAGTGCGCCGGCCGCCCAGAACGTCGCGGCGTAGACGTCGCGCATCGCCCCGCCGGCGGCCAGGTCGGGAACCAGGAACGCGTCCTCGATGCTCAGGGCCAGGCGCAGGAGCCACAGCCCGGCGTTCCACAGACCGAGCATCGCCGTGGTCCAGGCGTCGACCACGACGCTCGCGGCCGCGTTGCCGAGCGCCGCGAAGGGGTTGAGGTAGTCCGACCAGTCCATGTCCGCCTCACTCCGTCGTCGTCCAGGTGCGCCACCCGGCTTCGGCGGCGAGATCGGTGCCCGGCCAGGTCGACGGGGCCTCGGCCGGGGCGGTCCCCGCAGCGACGACCCAGCGGTCGCCGGACCAGGTGAGCCGTTCGCAGTGCCCGTAGGCGGCACGCGCCTCGGTCACGACCGTCACCGTGACGTCGAGCAGGACGCAGGCCACCACCCAGTCACCGCCGTCGGTGCCCTTGATCTGCGCCGCGACCGGGACGGTGACGACCGAGGTTCCGGGCTCGTCGACGTGCGGTCCCGCGTCGCTGCCGAGGAACGCGCGGACCGCTGCGAGCAGCGCCCACTCCTCGACCGGCGGGGCGCCGGGTGCGGACCACTGCGCGTAGACCGCGCGGGTCCGCTCGACCGACATGGTCTGCAGGACGGTGGTGGTGATCGCGGCGAGCTGCCCGACGGCACCTTCCTCGGTGCGCCCGAACCCGGTCGGCACGTCCGCCGGGCCCAGGTCGGTGGCGGCGGGGACGGCGATCGTCGGGGCTGGGATCGCCGCGGGGGTCCCGCCGCGGGAGTCCTCCGGGGCCACGTCGAGCATCGGGGCGGCGGCGATCGCGTCGCGGTGCGTCGTGCCGGTGGTTGCCACGGTGCTCGGCTCGGCCGCGCCCGGGGCGCCGGCCGTCAGGGCGCCGTGGACCGCGTAGACCAGACCGACGGCGCCCCCGACCACGGCGAACACCACTGCGACCGCGGCCACAAGGAGCCGTCGTCGGCCCCAGCCCAGCGTCTCGTCGGCGACGCTCATCACACGCAGCCCGAGCCGGTGATGCCCGCCACCATGCCCGGGACGACCATGTAGGCGATCCCGGCAATGAACATCATGACCAGCGAGACGATCCCGGCCTTGCTGGCATGCGGCATCGCGAAGACCCGCCCGCCGATGATCGCCCCGAGCCCGACGATGACGCCGACCCCGAGCAGGATCAGGACGCCCCACATGACGTAGCCGGCCATCTGGTCGGCGTAGGCCTGCGCGCCGGGAGGGGCGACCGGGCACACGGTCGGCAGCAGGGCGTCGAGCTGGCTCATCGGGTTCCCCTCGAGTCGTGGGCCGCGTCGACGCGGCGGAGCAGGTCTCGCGCGGCGGCGAGCAGGGTGGGTGGGAGCGGGAGAGAGTCGAGGCCCCGCACGGCCAGATGTCGGTCGTGCGGGACGGTGACCCAGCGGCCCTCGCGCTGCAGGTGGCGCGCCGCCGGGCCGAGTGCGGCCCGCAACTCGCGCGGCCATCGGCGGGGATCGGAGCCGCGCGTGGCGGCCACGGCACGGTCGGGGCCGACGACGGCGAGGGCGGCTTCCAGCCGGCGCAGGCCGGGCACCGTCGCGGCAGAGAGGACGACCACGCGCGAAGCGAGTGCGAGCGTGGCCGCGACCCATCCCGTCGCCGCTTGGGCCGAGCCGACGTCGAGCACGCTGAGGGACGTGCCTGGTGCGGCTGCGTCGGGCAGCGGATGCGCGACTCCGCACGGCCGGTCGTCCGGGCCGGATCGCACGAGCCGGACGTTGTCCCGGCGTCCGAGGAGCCAGCCCGAGTCGCTCGTGCCGAGCTCGGCGATAGCCGCGGCAGCAAGGCCTGAGGCGAGCATCGTGCTGCACTCCACGACCCGCGCCGGAGCCGCCGCCGTGGCGAGCGCCAGCGCGAGAGTGGTCGCACCGGCCTGCGGCAGCGCCCCGACCACGGGAACGACGCGCTCCTCCGGACACCACGCCCGACTCGCGTCCGACGGACCGAGGCTATCGACGCGCGGCGCTGGCCGGTCGCGGACGAACTGGCCTGCCCGCACCGCGCGCCAGGCCCGCTGGAGCTCACCGACCCCGACCGGCCGGACCGCCGTCGATGCTGTCATCGCGCGCCTCCAGCCGCAGCAGCCCGACGCAACCGCAGAGCCTCGCGCAGCCGCTCGGCCGGCAACGCGGCGAGCGCCGTCTGGGCTGCCCGAGCGCGACGCAGCCGATCCAGGCTGTCCTCGAGCCCGGCAACCGCGGCAGCCTCGTCGTGCGCCTCGCGCACCAGCCGCGCCAGCTCCAGATCGTCGGTCACGGTCATCACCTCGCCACCGAAGGCGACCCGCCCGCGCCTCGTGCTCACCGGCTCAAGCCGAGAGCTGACGGGCGCAAGCGTCGGCCAGCGCCTGCACGCTGCGGCGCGCCCGCCGGCGGACCGTCGCCTCGGAGACCCCGAACCGCGCAGCGATCACGCTCGACCCAGACCGCGAGCACAACCCACCACGGCCCTCGCGACTGCGCGCCACGTCCAGCTCGGACGCCACGTGAGCGAGGCCGACGAGCAGATCACGGTCGTCGTCGTCGATCACGCGCTGGGACGTGGCCCAGGACAACAGCTCGTCGAGTTCGCCTGCCGGGTCCTCGTCCGGCGGCTGGTCGATCTTGGCGTCCAGCACCCGCCACAGGTCCGCGTCCGGGCCCAGCGCCACGGTCCGACCCCACGTCGGGTCGACAGCCCGCACGTGCTCGGCGGCTCCCAGCTCCCGCAGCACGTTGCGCCGCAGGTTCCGGGTGATGTTCCCGGTGATCTTGCGCAGTCGCTGCCACGGGAACGTGCGCACCTCGATCCACAGCTGCCCCGCAACGCACTCATCGATCCGCGGGCTCATGTCCCGGAGCCGATGCGCCACCGACACTGCGCCGGGCAGTAGAACCCATGCCAGGGCGCCCGCCGCGCTCGCGTCGTCCCCGCCGGACGGGCTCGCGAGCCGCGCGAGCTCGTGCAGGACGTCGTCGGCGTCGTCGATCGGAACGCTGCGGATCCAGGCCGGAAGATCGAGGAGATCAGCGACCACCGCGAGCCTGGGGTTGCGATCGCGCCAGGTAGGCCATTGCGCGCAGGCCCGGGCCAGCAGCCCGCGGGTCGGGTCGTCGAGTTCGAGCTGCGAGGCGACGCTCATCGGAGGGTCCTTCCGCCGTTGGGATACGGCGTGGACACTCACGCGGGAACGTCCCCGGACTTGTCCCCTCATCGTGGCGAAGACGTTGACAGGTGAAGGATCTCCTAGGGCGAGAAACCACCGGGAACGGCCTTGACCTGCCTACACGCCGGATCCGAGGACGTCCCCCTTCGTCCCCCGAAGCGCGGCCTTCCGACCAAGCTGAGGCGGCTTGTCGCCGGTAGAGTCGATGCCCTGAGAGGGCGTTCGATCTCACTGACATTGAGATCGAACGCCCTCTCGAGCTGTAGCTGCTACTTGCCGTTCTCGGTGACGCTGGTGTTCGGGTGCCGAGCAGCGGCCGCGTTGGAGATGTAGCGCCCAGTGATGGCCGACCGGTTGTGAGTGCCGGTCGACTTGTTGCCGCCGGCTTCCGTGACGGTCGTCTTGGGGTGCCGAGCCGCGGCCGCGTTGGAGATATAGCGACCGCTGATGGCGGATCGGTGGGCCATCGTGGCTCCTTCCTGTTGGTTGTCGCCCACACGATTGGTGCGGGCCGCCGTCTACAGAAGACGGTCGTCTGTGCTCTTGACGAGGCTGAGCTTGGGTTGGGGGTCGTCGATGTCGGCGAGCCGACGGATGTGCTTGGGCGTCATCTGGAGGTCATCGGCGATCCGTGCCAGGGGCACTCCGGCACCGTCGAGTAGCTCTATGGCGCTCTTGAGCAGCTCTGGGCGTTCGCCGGGGTAGTCCCAGATGGGCTGTGGGCGGCGCGGCAGGCTGTGCAGCGTGATGTACGCCCGTCGCTGCGTCGACTCGGATATGACTTCGAGTTCCTTGGACCGGTAGAGCAGGGAGTCCACCGACACGCCCCAGAGCTCGCTGAGCTCTTCCAGGCGCGTGAAGTTGACGCGACGGGGGAGGTGATCGCGGATGACGTCGCGTGGGGTGAGGAACTCGGCGGCGAAGGTGTTGGCCTGCCGCTCCATCCCGCTGTCGGTGCCTTGGCGCCCGTGGTGGAGCACGATGTGGCCGAGCTCGTGGGCGGCCGAGAAGCGGTGACGCATCACGTCATTGGCCTTATCGGGCGTTAGCACGATCACCGGCCGCGGCAGCGCCGTGGTGGAGAAGGCGTCGATCCGGCTCTTGTCGTCGGGGTCGCCGTCCTGCTTCATGGAGAACAACACGGTGAGGATGCCGTGCTGTTCGAGCTGGTAGACGAGGTGCCGGATCGGCGTCACGCCGAGGCGCCAGTGTTGACGCATAAGGCCTGCGGCGGTGATCGGGTCGGGCACGTCGTCGGAGTCAGGCGTCGCCCAGTGCGGTAGGTCGACGGCCGGGAACTCGACAGAGTCCTCGAGGTAGCAGCTGAGCTCCCAGACTTGCTCGACGTAGGCGGTCGCCTGCTGCTGCTGAGCGACGGTCGTCGACCGCAGGCGCCGGAACGAGGCCTCGGCGATCTCGACCTGGACGCGGGGTCGGCCGTGGGCGAAGAAGCCGGGTGGCACCCGTAGCGCCCGGGCGAGCGCCGCCACGGTGTCGGCGCGCGGCTTGACCTCGCCGCGCTCGTACTGTCCGATGGCCGCCGCGGATACTCCGACATCGTCGTGCAGCTCGGTCTTGGACATCCGGCACACGCGACGGGCCTGGGTGAGCCTGGTGGGATCGAAGGCGCGCGCGACGTCCGCCAGCCGGATCTCCTCCGAGGAGGAAGTGGGCCGAGCCATGGTCAGACGCCCTTCGGCTGGTCGGAGCGAGGACGCAGCCTCGTTGTCGTGCGAGGCCGCTCCCCGTCGGCGAAGCCGCCGGCGACGCGCGGGGCGACCGGCGCGCGCTCAGCGGCCGTGGGCGCGCTGACGTAGGTGAGCCGCTTGGGCTCGGTGAACTCCAGGTAGTGACCCACCAGGCGCGCCGGCCCCCAGTAGATCGCACCGATCCCTGTCGGCGTGCTGCTGTAGTACGGCACGTACAGGGTGTTTGGCTTCGCGGAGTCTCCGAGGACGGCCAGCACGTCGGAGAACGTGGCGACCTCGTCCTGCGACTGGGGCAGCTCGAAGAGACCCTGCGAGATGTGCTTGGTGTTGCTCGTCCTCGTGAACAACTCGCGCCGGCCGTCTGGCAGGTAGGGCAGTCGGATGCGGTGATACTTGCGCGGCATCAGCTTGCCGACGCGGTGCAAGAACACGAGCTTCTCGTCGACGAAAACGAGCGCGCGCCTGGTACCGGGAACCCGGACCTCGCGGTACGAGCCGAGCCCCTCGAGCTGCGCCTGGAGTTCCTTGGGTGCGCCGCGCGACATGCCGACGCCGTAGACGTCTTGGTCACCGTCGGGGTCGGCCCACTCGGTATGGGCACGGGCAGTCCGCTCCTGGCAGAGGTGAAGCGCCAAGGGAACGGCCCGCTCGATCGCCTCGCGATCGTCGCCAGCGAAGTCCGAATACCATTTGGGTTCGTGCCTCACGTCCACTGCGCCTCCACCGGCGTCCGCGCGTCCTTGTCGGGATCGACTTTAGCCTAGCGCCGGATTCCGTCATAGTAGATGCCTTGCGTGTCGCGGCTCCAGTCACAAAGACCGATGCACCGTGCCGGCCCTCGCCAGGCATGCCTGGACCAGTGCAGTTGGGCGGCACCGCGGGGGCCAGCGGCCGATGCTCCGGGGCCCAGCGCGTGATGGCCCGTCAAGATGCCCAGATCACCCTGCGCGCCGTCCCCTCCTGCAGAATCAGCGAACTGCGCCCCCGAGGTCGCTCGGTGGCGTCCCGTCGTCGTCCCGGTTGGCGACCTCATCGCGGAGGACTCGTGCCGCCTCTGCGTCGTTTCCCTCGGCGCTGGCGACGGCGGCCAGATCGAGCCGCGGGATCTCGTCGCACGGCGCCGCCATCGCGGCCGTCTCGGCGGCCATCCTGGCGGTGGCCACGTCGCTGGCTGCGAGTGCGTGGTTGACGACGACGTGGCGACGTCGACGACGGCGATCGCCGTCGATCAGCCAGGTCCAGCCGCCGCCGACTCATCGCTGGACCGGTGGCGTCGAACGGCCGGCCCTCTACGAGGTGGAGCGCGGCCTGGAGGTCGTCAACGCCGTCGGCGCCGCGGGCCTGACTCCGCGCGCAGGCGCTTGAACAGGTCGAGGTCGACGAGCTGGTCAGCACGGCGATCTTGGAGTGCGAGGCGGGCCCGACCGACAAGGCCGGGATACCGCCGCTGATGTGCCCGCGGATCGCCGACTCGTAGGGCCGGTACCTGGCATGTCGTCGACACACGGCCGGATGTGATCCGTTCCGTCGGCGCGATTCGCCTGGTCGTCTTCGCCGGGAGAGGCCGGGCCCGGCTCCCAAGTAGTCGCCGAGATCCCCGCACATCGGCCAGGCATGAGTCTGCCCCTGACAGGGACCCATGCCGATCCGCCGGCATCCCGGCCCAGTCCGTGCATGAGTTGCGCGCCGTCCCAGGACGTCACCCATCCGTCAGGGTCGTACACGTTCAGGGCCCAGCGCCCACAGGGCACTGCCCCCAGGACGAGCACCGGCACCAGTACCGGCGTGAAGACGCTCGCCCGCGCCGTGCTGGTTCTCATTTCGGCCCACCCCGATGCCCCCGCCGACGTGTTCGTGGAGTTCGACGCGTGGCTGGAACACGCCCCAGGCCCTGGCGCGGCGTCAACGTGGGCGCGCGGTCGGTGGACGTCTCGGCGGCGCGGCGTCGTCATCGACACCCTCGTCCTCGTCGCCATGGCCAGGCGGGTTCTCGCCGCGGATGAGCAGACCAGCCCGTGAACTCGGTGCCCGCGTCGCTGCGGCCTCAGTCTCCGGGCCGCGACGTCATGATGCCTGAGTGGCGCGGCGCTCGCTGGCTCCCTGGAAGATCTCAACGCTGCGCGTGCCAGGGTCTCCAGTCAGAACTCCGTCGTCTACACGGTTGACGACCTCGTCGCGGAGGATGCGTGCAGCCTCCGCACCGTTGCCCTCCGCATTCGCAACCGCAGCCAGATCGAGCCTCGGGATCTCCTCGTGCGGCGCCGCCATCGCGGCCGTCTCGGCGGCCATCCTCGCGGCGGGCGTGTCGCCAGCCGCGAGTGCGTGGTTGACGACGATGTGCGCGACGTCGACGATTCCGATCGCGGCGTACTCGTCGAGGCGCTCGCCGTCGATCAGCCAGGTCCAGCCGCCACCGACCCGGCGTTGGACCGGCGCGTCGAATGGCCGACCCTCAACCAAGCGCAGGGCTGTCCGCAGGTCGTCGATGCCGTCAGCACCGCGGGCCTGGCCTCGCGCGCGCAGCCGCTTGAACAGGTCGAGGTCCACGAGCAGGTCGACGACCTCGTACACCGGGGTCCCCCGGTACAGCGACCCCGCGGCGAGGCGCGCGTCGGGTAGGTGCGGTTCGTGGGTGCGGGGGTTCGTTCCGAGCCACTCGCGCACCAGTCGGACGTACTCGCGGACCTTGGCGGCGGTGAGGCCGAACGCCTCGGCGACCTCGGCGGGTGTGGCGCCGTGGGGGTGCAGGGCGATGAAGGTGAGCAGTTCGGTCATGTAGGGCTTGCGCTTGACGAGAGGCTTGCCGCGGGTGGTGGCGCGAACCGGACCGAGGAGCCGCAGCTTCGGCAGGCGGCTGGACTCGTCGAACCAGGCGGCCACGTCCTGCTCGAGGTTCGGGTCGGCGCCCTCGAGGTCAACGCGCACCGCGTCGGGAACCCGCGGGGCGAGCGTGGCCAAGTCGTCCGCGGTGGTGGCGGCGACGTCGAGGTACCGCTCGTCGGGCTCGGGAAGCAGGCTGCTCGCTCGCGGCTCCTCTGAGGCCTCGCCGACGCTAGCGCGAGGCGCTTCGTCGCGGGGCAACGCGAGCTCGTCGCGGAGCGCGCCGGCCAGGTCGACGAACGACCGCCACCCGCCGGACTCCTCGGTGTCGACGGGGACGGGCGTGGGTTCGACGTCCTCGGCCTGGGCGAGTAGGGCGGCGCAGCCCTGCGCCTCGTCGCCGGTGAGGCCTACGGCGACGAGGTCGAGTCCGAGGGTGGGGATCGCGATGCGTCCGTCGGCCGTGACGTCGAGCGCCAGCCCGGTGCCGCCGACGGTGTGGCCGATGAACGAGATGCAGGTCGCCGTCCTGCCGGGATGGAGCCGTACGAGGTCGAGCAGGTCGTCGAGGGCGGGGTGCTCGGTCGCCGCGTCGAGCAGGACCATACGAGGTGTCCAGGCATCCACGCCGAGCTGGGCGGCTCGGGCGGTGGCGACGTCGGCGTCGACGGAGTCGGCGTTGCCGAGTGCCCGCGTCGTCTCGGCCAGCACGTCGCCGATCGGGTCGTCGTCGCCCGTGTCGGCGTTGGCGTGGACGCGGACGCGGTCGGGGTTCAGACCGGCGAGCTCTTCGCCGAGCCCGACGCACTCGACCTGGGCACCGGCCGACCACGGGTTGCAGGCGATCTCGGCGACCACGTACCGCGCGAGGTCGAGGGCGAAGACGGGGTCTCCCGTGAGCGAGACGACGTTGTCCTCGAGGTTGAGGAGCCACACCGCGTCGTCGCCGCCGAGGCCGACCGTGACCAGCAGCGGGTACGGCGCCGGCTGGTCAGGCACCTCGGGGCCGATGTCGTCCAAGGGGACACCGGCCGCGACGAACCACCGGCGGGGGTTGGTCGTGGTCTGCCAAGGAGCGCCCAGGGCGGCAGGGGCAGCGAGGTGGAGGACGACGTCCGTCGCGGTGAGCTCGGCCGCGATCAGGGCCGGCATGGTGGAGCCGTCCCGGGCCACGGCTGCGGCCATGCGGCGCAGCACGGCGTCGAGGTGCTCGACGGTTGGGGCGGTGACGGCTCCGACAGCGGTGATGGTCTTGTCCACGGGCGCGAGAACCGTGGGTGGTGGGGCCATCGTGCGTCCGGGTAGGCGGGCGCGGGAGCGGGCGTGGCGGCGGCGAGCGCGCAGGAGGAACAGCGACCCGGCGAGGAGGGCACCTCCCCCGGTCAGGCCGGCCAGCAACCACGGTGGTGCGATGGCGCCGTCGTCCTCGTCGGCCTCGGGGGCGTCGACCTGTGCCGCGCCCGCGGGGATCTGCGGCGGAGTGGGCGAGGCGACTGCGTCCTGCTTGGGGGCCGACGTCGGTACGTCGGAGATCGGGGTCGGCCCTGTCGGCGGGGTCGGCGGCGCCGTCGGGGTGGGCACCTCGGTGGCGACCGCGTCCTCTGCTGGGTGCGCGGCCGTCTCGTCGCGGACCGCCTGAGCCGAGGCGCCGGGGATCGTCAGCACCTGGCCGACGTCGATGACATCCGGGTCAGTGATCCGTCGGCCGTCGGCCTGAACGGTGCTCGTGCTGGCGGCGAGGATCTCCGGGTACCGGTCGGCGTCGCCGAGCTCGCGTGCCGCGATCGCCGAGAGGGTGTCGCCGGGTCGGACGATGTAGGTGCGCACCGCGCCGGCCGCCGCCGGCGGCGCGGTCGGCAGGGTGAGCACGGTGCCGGGGTAGATGAGGTCGGGGTGGTCGGCGACCGCGGGGTTGAGGGTGACGAGCTCGGGCCACCGGTCGACGTCGCCGAGGTGGTCGCGGGCGATCGCCGACAGGCTGTCACCTGGCCGCACGGTGTAGGTCGGCGACGACGCCACGGGGTCGGCGGCTTGGGTCGGGGCGGGCGCTTCGATGGGGGTCGACGGGTCGGTGAGGACCCGTTGGGCGACCACGGCCTGGGCCGGCGCGGCGGCGGTCGCGGTCAGCGCGCCAGTGGAGATGGCTACGAACAGCAAAGCCGCGGCGCTTACGAGTTGGCGCGCTGCGAGCTGCGGAACGCGGAGGCCGGGCAGTCGGGGCGCGCCGAGGCCCCGCAGTCTGGCAACGACCTCGACCACGATCGTCACGCTCAGCACGGCCCACGCGAGGCAGGCGACGATCGTGACGGCCCGCAGCACGAGCGACCCGTCGTCCGGCGCGCGCAGCGCCGTCCAGAGCTGGTCGAGGTCAGCCAGCCCGCTGGGGATCACGTCGGCGCCGACCCGCACGAGCAGGGCCGGGACGGCGACGAGCACGGCGACGAGCAGCAGGGTCGCCAGGAGACCGACGAGGCGTGCGCGGATCCTCATCGGACCACTCCCTCCACGGCACGAACGGTCTGCACCTCGGCGTGCCCGGTCACGGTGAGGTTCGAGATGCCGATGATCAGCAGGAACCGGGTCTGGTACGTGGTGACGGTGTCGACGACCACCCGGCTGGCGTCGACGCCGACTGTTCCGGTCACGCCGGGCGTCCCGGCGAGGTAGGTCGTCGCGGCCTGGGAGGCCCTGACCGGGTCGACCACCGCAGCCTGGCCAAGCACCGCGGCCGGGCCTTGGAGCTGTTGCCCGCCCGCCCGGGCTGCCTCGAGGGCAACCACCTGGGCGTGCTGCTTGGCCAGGACCTGCCCGCCTAGGTCGACGGCGAGGCCGACCAGCAGGACCATCGTCAGCGCGGTGGTGATCATCCAGATCGTCACCGAGCCACGGTCGTCGTGGGCAAGGGGTCGCCTGAGGTTCACGGCGCTCACCGCTCTCGGTAGGTGTCGAGGGCGGACCGGACCGTCACCGTGACCGGCAGCGACCCAGGAAGACCCGGCACGGTGTCGGCGAGCGGCACCTGGCAGGTCACCGTCGCGCCGACGGAGGCAGGCGTCCCCACCGGCACGGTGAACCCGGCGGCGTCCACGCTCACTGCGCTGGCGACGCAATTCAGGCCCTGGTCGCTGAGCGCGGCGGTCGCAGCTTCTTCGGCGCCGGCGAGCGCGGCTTCCTGGGTGCGCGCGATGGAGGCCGCCCGGGCGGCCTGGGCCGCCGCTGCTTCGACCGCCTGATGAGCGACCGCGAGGCGTCCGCCGGCGATGATCAGTCCGAGGAACAGTGCCAGGGCAGGGGCGAGAACGACGACCTCGACGACCGTCGACCCCTCGTCGGACGCGCCACCCACCCGCCGGCGCACGAGAGCGCCGAGCCCGGTCATGACGTCACCCGCTCGACCGGCGCGGAGACGCTCTGGACGATCTGGGGCACCCAGCCCGGGATCACGCTCATCGTCGTCCCGGTGACCAGCACCGATACCGTCTCGACGTCCCGGGTCGTGGCCACGGACGCGCTGCGGAGCACGTCGTCCCCGCCGGCCGAGGCGATGAACTGCTCGGCGGCCAAGTCGCCGGCGGCGGCCGACGAGTGCTGTCCGGCGGCGACCCGGGCCCCCTCCTGGGCGGCCGCGATTGCCACGGTGCGGGCGTGGTAGATCAGCGCGGCCTGCATGCCGGTGAACATGAGCAGGAACAGCGCGGGCATCAGCACGACGATCTGCACCGTCGCGGAGCCGCGGTCGTACTCGGGCGCCCGTGGACGATGCCGAGGCCGGCGAGTGTGGCGCATGGTCAGGAGATGCCGGGGAGCTGGTTGTTGACGTAGGCCTGGATCGCTGCGTACACGAGCCCGGCGAGCGCCAGCAGGCCGACTGACCAGAACACGATCTCGATCGTGGACGCGCCCTTGTCGTCGGCGCGCGCGAGGGTGGTGCGGGCCCGGTCTCGCAGGGTGAGCCCGAAGGTGAGGAGCGTGGCGAGCAGGTAGTGCGGCATGGTGCGGTCCTTCCTCGGGTGGGTGGTGCGGGTCATAGGTCGAACAGGCGCAGCAGGGACGGGGCCATGAGCAGGGCGAGGAACACCAGGCCGAGGAACGACGCCGGGATGTACATGCGCTCCTCGACGAGGTTGGCCTCGGCAAGTTCTTCGGAGAGCAGTGCGCTGCGCACGGTGGCGCTGCGGGCGCGAAGCGAGCGGTAGACCTCGGTGTTCTCGTCTCCGGCGAGCCGCATGATGTGGGAGACGTCGGCGAGCTCGGGCAGGCCGAGGGTGTCGGACAGCTCGGTGAGGGCGTCCCACGGTGGCTTGCCCTCGTACCGGGCGCGGGCGAGCTCCTCGCGGATGCGGCCGAACACCCACGAGTCGCCGACGTCGGCTGCGGCGGCCAGTGCGACGGCAGCGCCGGCGCCGGAGTTGCGTTCCAGCGCGCACAGCTCGATGAACGCGCTGAGCGCCCGCGCGCACTCTGCCCGGGCGCGTTTGGCCTCCTGGGCGACGTCTCGCGACGGGGCAAGGAACATCAGCGCGCCGAGCAGCACCGTGCCGCCGACCGGGACGACGACCGGTATCGAGATCCCGATCAGCGTGAAGAAGCCGGTGAGCAGTGTCGGCAGGGCGAGGCCGACGAGCCCGTAGGCGACCTTGCGGCCGTAGAACTGGGCCGGGGTGCGACGCAGCACGGCCAGGTCCCGCGCGGGCACGGCCCCGAGCAGGCGGGCGGGCAGGGACCGCTGCGCCCAGATCCCCAGGCGCTCCTCCACGCCGGGCGTCGTTGGGTCCGCGGCCGGCGCGGCCACCCGCCTCGAGCCTGGGGACAGCCGATGCAGCACATCGGCGAGGTCCGGTTGGGCGGGGACCAGCGCGTACACCGCGCCGGCGACCCCGACGCCGACGAGGACCCCGAACAGGATCGCGAGCTGAAGGCTGGTCATCGCGCACCTGCCCGCGCAGTCGGGCCGAGCAGGCGGGGCAGCGCCTTGCCCTCGGTCATCTTCCTCATCCACAGGAGCCCGGCCGCGTAGGCGGCGAGCAGGACGACGAGCAGCACCTGTCCCAGCGGCGTGCCGTACGGGGCGACGTAGTCGCCGGTGAACGCGAGCCAGGCCAGCACGCCGGCGGAGAACATCGTAACCAGCCGCGCGCTGCCGCGCGGCTTCGCCCGGCCGGCTTCGACCTTGCGTCGTGCGGTCACGTCCTCGGTCACCGACTCCGCGACGCCGTGCAGGGCGTTGGCCAGGCTGCGGTTGCGGCGTCGCGCCGCGAGCAGGAGGTTCGCGACGACGAGGTCTCCGGTCACGTCGTCCAGGTCGTCGGCGAACGCGCGCAGCGCCGCCTCGGTGTCCCATCGCGCGCGCAGGCGGGCGACGAGCCGGGCGACCTCCGGCTTGATCGCGTCCGGTGTCGAGCGCAGCGTCGCGGTGATCGCCTGCTCGAGCCCGACACCCGAGCTCAGCACCCCGGCAAGATTGCGCGTCCATTCCTCCATCGCTTCCAGGCGGCGGATCGTTGCCGCGGTCGGCGGCGCGGCGAGCAGGTACGGCAACCCCAGGGCCGCGACCGGGACGACCACGATCGCCGCGACCCACCCGGTGAGGAGAGCGAACAGGATCCCGCCGACGAGGGAGGCGCCGAGGACCAGGCGAGTGCGCGGTGGCATCCCCGCGATCCGGCGCACCAGCCCGGGCGGGCGCCGGGCCGCAGGTTCGCGAACGGGTGCGGGGCGCAACGCCAGAACGGCACCGACCAGCCCGCCGATCGCCAGCGCTCCGAACAGGCCCGACCAGACGGCGAGGTTCACGTCGACCACCCCCGGCTCACGTGACCGTCGGCCTCGGCCTGGTAGGCGCCGAGGTCGAACCCGTCGATGGCCAACGCCTTGCACCGCTCGCTCAGCAGACCCGTCGCTCGCGCCGGGCCGGCGGACGAGGGGCCGAACACGTGGGTCAGCGCGTAGCCGGTCTCCCGCTCGCCGGGTTCCACGACGACTACTTCGCTCACCCACCGCCGCAGCTCCTGCGACCCGTCCGGCAGCATCACCACCCGGCGGTCGAGCTGCACAATCACGTCCAGGCACCCGGCGAGCTTCTCCAGCGCGAGGTCGCGCGTGACGTGCCCGCCCGCTTCCATCGCGCAGGTCACGAGCTTGCGGATCGCCGCTTCCGCGCCGGCGGCGTGCGTCGTGGACAGCGACCCGGTGCCGCTCTCCATCGCCTTGATCATCGTCCAGACCTCGCGGCCGCGGATCTCCCCGACGATCTGCCGGTCCAGGGCGAACCGGAAGGAGTCGGTCAACGCTTCGTCCAGGTCGAACGCGCCGGCGGCCCGGCCGTCCGCGCCGATCTCACCCATCCCCGGCCGGGCCTCCCAGTCGACGACGACGTCGTGGTGCCCGGTCTCGCGCAGGAACAGCTCGTACTCGGTCTCGAAGGTGCCCAGCACCTCCTCGCGCGGGATCTGCGCGCACAGCGCCCGCATCAGGGTCGTCTTGCCCGCCGACATCGGTCCTGCGACCACGACGCTCCACCTCGCGCGCACGGCCGCTGCCAGGAAGTCCGCGCAGGCGTCGGTCATGCAGCCGCGGTCGACCCACGCGGCCAGGGTGTCGGCGCGGTGCCGGTGGCGCCGCACCACGACCGTCGGGCTGCTGGTCACCCAGGCCGTCGCTGCCAGCCGCGCTCCCCCGTCGAGCTTGAGGTGCAGCCGCGGGGTGCTCTCGGAGAACGGTCGCGGGTTGGACTCGGACCGGTTGGCCAGGAACCGCAGGAAGTCGATCAGCTCCTCGTCGGAGTCGGCGACAGGGTCGACCTGGACCCGTGAGCCGTCGACGAGCTGGAGCAGCACCTTGTCGTGGCCGAGGATGAACACGTTCTCGGCACGGTCGTCGTCGATCAGGGGCTGCAGACGACCCAGCCGAAACACCGCGTCGAAGACCGCCTGCGCCATCCGCGCCTGCTCCGCCGGCGTCCAGGCGTCGCCCGTCCCGGAAGTGAGCACCCCGGCGGTGTGGTCCTTGAGGACGTCATGAATGACGGCCCGGCCGAACCTCTCCTGCTCCTCACGCCCCGACCGCGCCGGCCGGGGCCCGTCACTCGCCTCGGTGTCTGCGCCCTGGCGCCAGTCGCCGCCCAGCTCCTCGGTGAGCCGCCCGGCGACCACGGTCCGGAACGCGCGGACGAGCTGCCAGTCGATCGCAGCATCCGACCCTTCGGCAGTCCTGGCTGGATGCGTCCGGTGCTGCGTTGCACGACGGCGGCGTGCCTCTTCCAGTGGAACTGCTGCGGGCGAGGCCGGTCGCAGCGCGAAACCCCCGCGGATCCGACCCGGCCGGGCAGGCGCGTCGGCGAAGATCGGCAACGCGGCCGGATCGGTCGGCGCCGCGGGATCCGGGATCGGTTGGCTCGTCATCGTTGTCCCCCTCGGGCCGGGTCCAGGCGGGCGTCGGTCGCGCGGATCGTGCCCGTGATCGCGCTGGCGGTCGCACGGATGCTGCGCAGCCACGTCGAGTCGTCCCACCCAGACCGGCCCGCGAGGCGCTGCCAGGACCCCGCCCGTGGTGGGGGCGCACCGTGGGATAGCACCGCGGCGTGCGCGGGGTCGCGGGCCACGGTCGCCACCACCGGCAGCGCGAGCACGCGGGCGACCTCACGTGCGCCGAACGGCCCGCCGTCCCCGACGAGCAGCACACCGAGCGCGTTCCCAGCCCCGGCGCCGTCGAACCGGTCGTGGAGGGTCTCGGCCCAGGACCGTGCCGCGGACAGGGCGACCAGGTCGTTGCGGATGACGAGCAGCGCCAGGTCGGCGGCCTCGAGCACCTGCTCAGGGCTGCCGAGCAGTCCGAGCCGGCCGGCGTCGACGATCACGTCCTGACCGGTGTCCTCGAGCGAACGCAGCGCGGCCGCGAGCGGTTCCCACAGCCCGACCAGGCTCCGCGCCTGGTCGTGGGACCGGGTGCCGGGCACGAACCGGGCGTCGGTGCCGGGCAGGTCGATGGTGTGCTGGGCGAGCGCGTCGAGCAGCGAGCGACCCTCCTGCTGCGCCACCGCGAGCTCGATCATCGACTCCGGCGGCACCACCTGCCCGCGAAGGTAGCCCGCGGCGACAGCCGATCCGCCGGTCGGGTCCGCCTCGACCAACACGCACGGCCGATGCCAGGTGAGCGCGAGCCCGAGCGCCGTCGTCGTGACACCGGGCGACCCGCTCGCGGAGGTCAGCACGACGAGGCTCATCGGACTCAGCGCTCCCGCGAGTCGAGCACGATCGCGACGTTCCCGGTCGCCGCGAGCGAGGCCAGTGCCGCAGCATCGGCGGTCGGGACCTGGACGGTGACGATCGTCTGCTGGCCCGCGACGCTCGGGGCAGTGCCGGTCTGGGTTCCGACCACCACGGCCGCGACCGAGACGGGCGGGGCCTCGGCGTCGCTGGTCGCAGTCGTCAGCACGGGAGTCGCGACGACCCTGATCTCGTCGCCGGCCATCAACGGGACGCCCGGAAGCTGAGCCGATCCGACACCGATGCCGACCAGGGAGAACCCGTCCGCTGGGACGACGCTCTCCGCGACGGCGTCGGCCGTCACGAGCGACCCGGCGGCCATGTCGAGCGCAGCCCGCTGCCCGACCAGACCGGCCAGGTCGGCGCCGGGGATCACCTTCAATGCCGGGTCGAGCTCCACGCGCACGGTCGTCAGGTCCTCGGCGGCGATCACCGTGCCGCGCTCGATCGTGGTGCGCGCGGCGACGACTTCCTGTGCGCTCGTCGTGGACGTCATGAGCCACACGTCGCCGAGCACCCCGAGCGCGACGACCAGCACCATCGCCGCGAACAGCCCCCACCGCCGACGGGCACGTGGCGGAGTGGGCACGGGGACCGACCCGTTGGTGCGGGCGCGGTCGGGTTCGTGGCCGGCGCGGGTGGAAGCGGCGAGCGCGCTCGTCGTCATGGTGGTGGTCCTTCCGTCGCGGCTCATTGGGTGAGCACCTGCGCCTCGCCGATGGTCAAATCGACGGCCTGGACGAGGTCGAGCGGGATCGATCCGGCTCGACCGATGCCCGACCAGGTCACGATCCAGTGCGACGTCGCGCGCACGGTGTACTCGCCCTGGCGGGTGTAGGTGTGACCACAGTCCGGCGACGACTCCGTGCCGTAGGAGACCTGGTAGGCGGTGCCCGGACCTGCGCACGTGACGATCTGCCCGTCGCCCATGTCCCACGTCACCGACGTGACCTGAGCCGTGGCGGACACGGTCCAGCCGCCCGCCGACGCGGTGCGGGTGATCGGCCCGAAGGTCCGCGCATCGGGCGCCGCGACCCACATCCAGGTCGGCATCCCCACGAGCCCCACTGCGCCCGAGGCGGCCTCGGGCACGATGCCGACGCGGATCGCCTGCAGCTGCATCGTCTCGATCGCCTGCTGGGCAAGAACCTCCGGGTCCGGCGGCGCTGCCGGTGGAGTGAGCGACCAGAACGGGATGACGAGGCCGACGACGAACATGCCGCCGCGCTGGGCCGGGACCTCGCAAAGGTAGATCGCGCCGTCGGTGTGGCCCTGCCACACAGCCTCGGACTGCAGGGGCTGCGGATCGGCCAGCCCGGCGGGGAGACACCAGTGCCCGTCGATGAACAGGAACGGGTTGTCGCTCCCGCCGCCGCTCGAACCTGTCCCGGAGCCGCTCCCGTCACCGGGGTCGGCCGGCGCCTCCGCCCAGATCATGCAGACGCCGTACAGGTTGTACGACAGGCAGGTCGCGCCGTCGCCGGCAACAGCGGCGACCGGGTGCCCGAGCAGCGCCGCCGCGACCACCCCTACCGCGAGCAGGCCGCGGCTCAGCCACCGCATTCCAAGCCCTCGGCTGGGACGACGTAGCCGACCCGCCACACCGCCGGATCCGGGTAGTCGTAGTCGTAGACAGAGACCTCGAGCGGGCTCACCGCGGGACGGTCCGAAGGCACGATCGACGTGCCGTCCTTGTCCAGGACGTTGTAGCCGCTCAGGTCAGCGCAAACCGCGAACACCACGGTCGCGACGACGGGCGGCGAAGCTTCCGGGTCGTGGGTCAGGTCGACGCTGCGCAGCTCCAGCGAGTCGACAGCGATCTCGCCCTCGACCCGGGTCTGCATCGACTGTGCGCTGATCAGCGCGTTGCGGAGGTTGATCAGTTCGGTGCCGACCGCTACCGCGTCGAAGCAGGTCAACTCGGTCGCTTGCGGATCGCTCAGGCACCCGGTCTGCGCCCGCAGGTACGCGCGCAGGACCTCCTCCGCCCGCAGTGCCGCTTCAGCTTCCGGGGTCGGGGTGAGCGTAGGGGTCGGCGTGGTCGACGGGCTGGTCGGCGTCGACGTCTGCGTCGAGGATGACGACGGCGAAGGTGAAGGCGAGTCCGGGGTGCAACCGGCCGCGGACACCGCGAGGACCGTCGCGGCACACGCGGCCATCAGCGCCTGTCGAACGAGTCTCGCCACCTGTGCTCCTCACGCCTTCGTCGCCCGTAGGCGGCGGAGGAAGCTCGCGTGCTCACCCTGGCTTCAGATCGGTCCCTCGACGTCGTACCGATGCAGGTCGGCCGCAGTCGTCATCCGGACCGCGGCCGCCGCGGACGCTTGGGTGCAACCCAGCGTTACTGGCTGAGACTGCACCCCTCGACTCAGCCCGCGATGAGTCGCCATGGTAGGGACGAGGGCGGCCGACGTCACCCCCTGAGATCAGGGGGTTGTGGATAACTCGGCTGCACGCTGTGCCCTGCATGACCGCTGTGGTCCCGGCCCGAGCCACCCTCCCAGCCCGAACGCCACCGGATCAGGCGTGCGCATGATCACCGGGTTGTCCGGGTTGGCCGGTCACGGTGGTGAGCAGGAAGACGGCGTCATCCTCGGCTCGAACGGAGTGGCGGTTGTGCGTGAGTGTCTCGCCATCCCCGGACCTGGCACGCCCGAGGCTGCCGACCGCGCGGGCAGTTGCCCGACCCCCACTCGGGCGCCCCAGGGCGGTTCATAGCGCTACGGCCGGTGCCCTGGCCTGGGCGGGTCGGCCAAACGCGGGGAGACTACGCGCATGCCGAGTTCTATGCGGCTCAGGCCGCGCGCATGCCACTGCGTCGACCTCCTAGTCTGCGGTGTCGCCTGATGACGCGGGGGCGGGACAAGAAGCCGAAGATGCCCGAGCAGCTTCGCGGTCAACTCATGCTGCAGATCGCGGCCGGCCGCTTCTTTCGGCCGGGCGTCGCACTGAACGAGACCATCCATCGTCGGACGCTCCACACCAACGCCTGGCTCGCGGACAAGGATCCGGTCGACCTCCCCGTCGGAAAGCTGACCGGCGGGACAGAGCGCGACGAAGTCTCCACGGCGTTCGTCGAGGCAGTCGACAAGCTGGAGGCCGTGCGACCCGACGGATCGAACGACTTCATGATCGCGACCGGCGGGAACGAACTTGTCGACGACATCGCGTACGTGCTGACTTTCGCGCTCAACGCCACCTTCAGCCGCGACAGCGACGCGGTCCGCCGTCTCGTGCCGCACGAGGGCACGACGGGGCGGCGCAGATCAGGGGCGGCGCTCTTCCCGCGCCTCTTCGACCCACGTCTCGTGGTGCAGCCGGACGAGATGCAGTGCGCGAGGGAGTTTATGTCCGAGCTGCTTCATCTAGGTCGAGAGGACTTCGCCCGAGTGATGCGGGTGATCCGCCGGACGGTCGACGCAACGCGGAGAGCTCCGGATGACCCCACGGGCGCCTACACCGACCTGGTCGCCGCTCTCGAGTCTCTCAGTGACAAGGCCCTGTCCGCACCGACCACCTGGGAACGGTACGACCCTCAGAAGCGCAAGTTCCTCGACCCTGTCCTCGCCAGGCTTGAGCCCACACTGGCGGACGAGATGCGCACCGCGTTGCTAGACGCGGATCACGCTGGCGCGACCCGCCAGTTCGTCGCATCGACGCTGGCGCGGATCACGCCGGACTACTACCGGAGGGAAGCGACCGGCACGCTCAGCCCGCCACGATCCGCTGACGTGGAAGAGATGCTTCGCATCGGTTACAGCATCCGCTCTCGGCGCAGCCACGCGCTAGAAGACCTCGGCCAAGAGGCGTGGGTGTTCAGCGACGGTGCCGAAGTCGCATGGGCACCCGGCTTCGACCGGGTATTCACCCTTGCCGGACTCTGGAGGCTGGTTCGTCACGTCGTCTATCAGTACGTCGCGACCGCGCCTAGGGTCGCCGACGAGCCGTGGGACTACCGCATGGCACTCCCGGGGATCATCACCGCGCGGCTCGCGCCCCAGCTCTGGGTTGGCAGTAACCTCGACGTGTCCGAAGCGCTGGAGCGGCTGAACGGCGTCGCGGACGCACTCATTGGATGGCATGCGAGCGGACGTTCGGTCGACGCGGGCTTCGGCCTAGCCCAGGTCTCGGACACGATCGAGCATGTCGTACCGGGAATGCCGGACTCCGATGCCAAGAAGGCCCTCGTCGCGATCCACCGGTTATGGCACGAATGGATCGACCCCGAGATGCACGCACCCGAAGGGATCGCCTTCGCTCAGGCCTACGAGTCCTTGTTGCGCGAGCCTTCGCCATTTGCCTACACCGTGGGCGCCTTGTCGAACTTCGCGCCGCGCGGCTGGACAACGCAGGAGTGGATGGACATGGCCACCGCACGTCATGAAGCGCGGCGCAGGGGAAATGAACCGCCGCTTCCGGCCAAGCTCGACGCTCTCATCCAGCTGGAGGCGGCCGATCGCCTCGAGGCTGATGGTCGGCACGCCGACGCCATCGCCTGCGCTTCGAACGCTGTCGAAGAGGTTCCCGGAGACGAGATGCTGCTTGCCTGGGAGCGACGCCTCCTCGCCGGGGATCACGATCCCGAGTTCGACGTCCACACGTTCCTGTTCGGGCTCACCGAGTCCGGCCCGGAGCCAGCTTTGAACGATCAGTGACGCCCTCGACGCCGTCCAGGGTCCCGCATCTCCTCGGGGCTCAGTGCCGTCGCCAGGAACGCTCGCGCCCACGCCGCTCACCTCGTCGACGCGAAGGCCGAGGCCAGGCTCGCAAGAGCCGGCTCGGCCCGATGGGCTGCGGGCGCCCGCGTCGAGCTGCAGCTCACGGACGTCATCGATGTCCCGTCCGCATCAGGTCGCTGCTCCGCCACGGCGGGTTCCACCAGCCGAGTCCGCCACCCAGCGCCGAGCGCACGGGAGCACCTACCGTCGCGAGCTGCCGCGCCACCGGCGAGTTTCGTTGACCTCGGCAGCGGCTTGCTCCGCTCAACCGTCGGCGGTCGGCGTCAACGCCGGCGACGCCACCACGGTCGCGACCCACCGATCTGTTCGGTCCCACGCGGCGCGTCGGCAGCCGCCTGCTCACCGTCGTCCGTGCCGAACGCCGTCCGAATCTCGGCCCACTGGCTCTGTCTCCACCAATCGAAGAGCTGCGACGTCGTCACCACAACGACATCGTCCAAGGAGTCGATGAACTCGCGCCGCTCGTAGGCCTGGGCGGTGCGGTCGCCCGGCGGCTGCCGGTGCTGGTGGTTCACCACCAAGGCCACCCCGTCGACCGGGGTGTCGCCGCGCAACTGCGGCCATGTGCGCAGGTGCCGACGTGCGGCATCAACGAGCGCCTCCCCCGGCCGGCCCGAGCTGGACTTGACCTCGAGCAGCAGCCGACCGGCCGCCATCTCGAGCAGGAGATCGGCGCTCCTGGTCCCGAGTTGGGGGTCGAGAGCGGTCACTCGAAGGCCGGCGTCGCTGAGCACCCGCGCGACCGCGGCCTCTAGGTCGGCGCCGGTCCCGAAGAGCAGCGGCTCACGCACCTGCTCGGCGCGATCTCGCTCTTTGCTCAGTTCCGCTCCGAGCCGGGCTCGCTCCTCCTCATAACCCCGGGCGAGCTCGTCCATCCGCCGCACCAACCCCTGCTCCTGCGTGGTCTGAAGCTCCGGCACCTCCGCGACGTAGCGATGCGAGCGTCGCGCCGCGCCGGGGAGCACCTCGGGGATCGCGCGCTCGGCCAGCCACTGGAGGACGGGTCGGTACGACGTGAGCGCTGGCACCACGTAGTGGCGCTCGAGTGGTCGATCGTCGTCGCCGGCTTGGCCGTCGTCTGTCCACACGCCGGCGAGCACCTCTCCCGCTGCGGTGGCAATCAGCGGCGTCCAGGTCCCGAAGAACGCGCCGGCCTGCCGCTGGGTTGGCTGCAGGGACCACCACGGCAGCTCGAGCGAACGTCGGGCCAGTCGCAGCGCGAGGTCTCGGTCGGCCCCGCTGAGCCCGTCAGCGACGATGGGCTGGCTAGCGACCCGGATGAGCGTCCCCGAGATCCAGAAGGCGTCGATCCTCGGGAAGTACACCGAGTGATCGCCGGCGAACATCACACTCCGCAGCGGCGAGGGCTTGTCGTCTTGCAGGTCGCCGAACGACCACAAGTACAGCCCGAGTTCGCTTCGCTGCCGCGTGCCGAGGACGAACCGATCGAGCTCGTCGGCCCCGCGGCCGTAGTAGGTGCAGGGGTCGATCGCAGCGACCGCCTGACTGGTGTCCTCTCCGACCCAGCGAGGCCGAAGACCCAGCTCTCCCCACTGCAGCTGTTCGGTGGCGATCAAGGGACGCTCCTCTCGGGCGGGTGCGTCTCTCGCCCAACCCGCCTGCCGCTCCTCGATTCGTTCCCATTCAGCGGGCGGGTACGTCCCCACGTGCACGTCGAGCAGGTCGTCCATGGTCGGGACCCTACGGTCATCCCAGCCGGATGCGGTCCAGCGCGCCGGCCGCCATTACCGTGCCAGCGCTATGTGCTGCTGTCCTGTGACGCCGTTGGAGGGGCCGTGCGGCACGAGCGCAGCGGACAAGGTGACGTACCTAGAGCATCGAGGCGCATCTCGACACTTGTGCACACCCAAGAGGGACCCCGATCACAGACCCCTTATCGTTGACCCGGATGCCCAACCGATACAGGCAGGTCTGCCATGGCGAGGCCCAGAACAGCTCCGGGAACGTGGGGCAGGATCGTCACCTCCGCTCAGGTTGTCGACTCTCAGGGCCGTTGGCGCGAAGCCGCGCCCGGCGAGATCCCCGGCCGGTACCGCGCCCGCACCAAGATCCGCGACCTGGACGGCGCCCTGCGCGACATCCAGCGCTATGACGCCGGAGAGGGGCGGCGCAGGCCATCCGCTGCGGCAGCCGAACGCGCGCTGAAGTCCGCGCTCAAGGATCGCGTCGAGCCGCGACGCGGCCTCGCGATGACTCGCGAGATGACCCTGGCCGCGGCGGGCGCCGTGTGGCTCGACTCGATCGCCCGCAGCGACGCGGGGATCTCGCCGAACACCCGCGACCAGTACCGCGCAGCCTGGCGGCGCTACGTGGAGATGGACCCCTTCGCCCAGCACAGCCTGGCGGAGGCGAACCGCGTGCCACCGATCCGCGAGTTCCTCCGCCGGATCGCAGACACTCGCGGTACCGGTGCGGCCAAGACGACCCGCACCGTGGTGTCGCTCGTGATCGGGCAGGCCGTCAACGAGGGCCTCTTCGAAATCAACGCGACCAGGCACGTCGCTGCGCCCAAGCGCAACGTCGAGCCCGCGGCCCGCCAGAGCGGCCGGGAGGCACGCCTCCAACGGTCAGGCTTCACCCCGTCGGACATCGCACGCGACACCGACCGCGCCTTCACCTGGGACGAGAGGACCCACGTCGTCGGCTTCGCCCTCTACGACGACGCAGCCCAGGCGGCTGACGTTGGAGACCTGATCGCCTTCCTCGCGGCCACCGGCGCCCGCATCAGCGAGGCGCTGGCGCTGCGCTGGGACGACGTGAAGCTCGCGGGCGCCGAAGGCACCACTGCACCCGTGCACCTGCGCGGCACCAAGACCGAGCACTCCGATCGCGTCGTCCATCTACCCGGCTGGGCCGCCGACGTCATGCGCCGGCGCTTCGCCTTCCGCCCGACCCAGTCGGGGCTGGTCTTCCCCTCACCGCGCAGCGACACCCGACGCGACCGCAGGAACGCGACCCGGTCCATCCGATCCGTCCTCGACCGAGCCGGCTACCCATGGGCGAGCCCCCACACGTTCCGCCGGACCGTGGCGTCCATCCTCGACGCGCAGGGCGCTCCCCTGGCGACCATTGCCGACGTCCTCGGCCACGCCGATCCGAGCATGACGGCGCGTGAGTACCTCGGCCGCAAGACGGACACGAGCTCTGCCGCAGCGCTCCTGTAGCGCTCTGAGCACAGATCCGTACGCCAATCCGGGTCATAACCGGGTCACGGCGTCCCGGATCTCTCCAAACCGAAGGCCCCCGACCGGCGTTACCGCTGGTCAGAGGCCCCATCTGTGCGCCATCAGGGACTCGAACCCCGAACCCGCTGATTAAGAGTCAGCTGCTCTGCCAATTGAGCTAATGGCGCGCGGTGAAGAAGGCTAGCACCCGCGAGGCACCGCTACGAAACCGATGGTCGGACGACTCGTGGGCCGGTGCCGGACGGTCAGCCGTCGGCCTCGTCGTCATCCTCGTCGGCCTCGTCGTCGACGTCGTCCATGGGCAGGTCCTCGGCCGGGGGACGCTCCCCCTCGCCCCACCAGGCGACGTCCGGCAGGCCCTCGTCCTGGAGGATGTCGGGCGAGTGCGGACCGCCGGGGCTGGCCAGGTCGGCGAGCAGCGCGAGCGGGATGCCCTCGTGCAGCAGGTGCATCATCTCGGAGCTGGCTTCCTGCTCCTCGGCGTCGGTGGTGTCGTTCGCGCCGCCGTCCCGGCCGGGCGCGTCATCGTCAGGTGCTGGGGCCTGCTCGTCGGGCCTCGCGTCCACGTCCACCTCTCCTGTCCGCACGGGCGATCGTCCTACTGCACCATCCACCCGGACCCGGCGCAACGTCGTCGGGCGCGCCGATCATCCCCGGTCCCGGCCACCGGGCACAAGGGCCTTCGCCGCCCGTCACTCGGCCGGGTCGCTCACAGGTACAGCCCCGTGCGCTCCCCGCCCGCCGCGGGGTCCGCCACACCGTGCAGATCGCGCTCGCGCAGCAGCACGTACTCCACCCCGGCGAGCTCGACCTCGGCGCGATCCTCCGGGTCGAACAGCACGCGGTCGCCGACCTCGACCTGGCGCACGTACTGGCCTATCGCGACGACCTTGCCCCACACCAGCCGCCGGCCGACGCTCGCCGTCGCGGGGATGACGATGCCGGACCCGGACATCCGCTCGGCCGACTCCGCGTCCGGGTGCACCAGGACGCGGTCGTGGAGCATCCGGACGGCGGGAGGCTGCGCGGCGGTCACCCGACAGACGCTACCGGCACGCGGATAGGCTGACGGCCTCCCTTCGAGGAAGGAATCCCATGCCCCGCCTGGCCGTCGGCGACCTCGCACCCGACTTCACGCTCCCGACCGCCGACGGCGGCTCGTTCACCCTGTCCGACCTGCGTGGTCAGGGCGTGGTGATCTTCTTCTTCCCGGCCGCGATGACACCCGGCTGCACGACCGAGGCGTGCGACTTCCGCGACTCCTATGCCTCGCTCCAGGCGGCCGGCTACGCGGTGGTGGGCATCTCACCGGACAGCGTCGCGAAGCTCGCGCAGTTCGCCGAGCAGGAGCACCTGACCTACCCGCTGGCGTCCGACCCGGAACGCGCCGTGCTGGACGCCTACGGCGCGTACGGGGACAAGAAGCTCTACGGCAAGGTGGTTCGGGGCGTGATCCGGTCGAGCTTCGTGGTGGGGACCGACGGAGCGCTGGACGTCGCGCGCTACAACGTGCGCGCCACCGGGCACGTCGCGTCGCTGCGTCGCGAGCTCGGCCTGGACTGACGCACTTCGGGGGCGTCGGGGACCCTCGTCGGCCCGCTCCGGGGTGCAGTGTGAGCAGCCCACGCGGATCAGGTGACGCACGTGACGCGTGAGGCGCATGTGGCATCTCACGGTGCACAGGCGTCACGCCCGTCACATGATCCGCGCGGAGTGCTCACGCACGGCTCGGCAGCGGCGCTCAGGCCCTAGGCTCGGGCCCGAAGCGCGAGTGGCGGAACTGGCAGACGCGTCAGGTTTAGGTCCTGGTGCCCTCGGGCGTGCGGGTTCGAGTCCCGCCTCGCGCACCCACGCGCAGCGACGCCCGGCGGTCGCACCTCAGGTGCCGACCGCCGGGCGTCGTGGTCCCGGCCGCTCGATCTCAGCGGCGCGAGCTGCTCAGGTCAGTGCGTGTGGTCGTGGTCGTGGTCGTGGTCGTGGTCGTGCTCGCCGTTGCCCTGCGCGGCGCGGTGCTCGGCGACCTGGCGGCGCACGTCGTCCATGTCGAGGCCCTTGACCGCCTGGACGACCTTCTCGAGCGACTCCTTGGGCAGCGCGCCGGGCTGGGCGAACACGAGGATGCCCTCGCGGAACGCCATCAGCGTCGGGATCGAGCTGATCCCGGCCGCGGCGGCCAGGCCCTGCTCGGCCTCGGTGTCGACCTTGCCGTGCACGATGTCCGGGTGGTCCTCGGACGAGGCCTCGAACACCGGGGCGAACATCTTGCACGGGCCGCACCAGTCGGCCCAGAAGTCGACGAGCACGATGTCGTTGCTCGTGACGATCTCCTCGAAGGTCTGCTCGGTGAGCTGAGTGGTGGCCATCGAAGTCCTTCCGTCGGGTTCGCCTCACGTCAACGACGTCGCGCCCACGGTATTCCCGTGGGGGTATCCGGGGCCGGGACCCACGGTGTCGGCCGCCGCGCCGCGCGCCCGCCTTGCCGGCCTCGCCCTAGGCTCGGCCCATGACCACCGCCGACTGGAGGCCCGACGGCTGGCTCGACGACGCCACGCTGGCCGGGATCCGCCGCCAGCTGCCGATCGTGTACGTCGACGCCGTACCCGTGCGGGTGGACGAGAGCGGCGACGTGATCGCCGTCGGGCTGCTGCTGCGCATGGTGAACGGGCGGATGAGCCGCGCGCTGGTCTCCGGCCGGGTGATGTACCACGAGCGGATCCGCGACGCGATCCTGCGCCACCTGGAGAAGGATCTCGGGCCGGTCGCACTGCCGCAGGTGCCGCCCACCCCGCAGCCGTTCACCGTGGCCGAGTACCTCCCGACGCCCGGCGTCACGCCGTACCACGACCCCCGCCAGCACGCGGTGTCGCTGGCCTACGTCGTGCCGGTCGCGGGCGACTGCCAGCCGCAGCAGGACGCGCTCGACCTGGCGTGGCTCACCCCCGAGGAGGCCTGCGGGGAGGAGATCCAGCTCGAGATGTCCGGCGGGCACGGGTACCTGCTGCGCCAGGCCATGGCGCACGTGGGGCGCCTGCCGTAGACCGGCGGGGGCGACCACCGCCGGCCCCGCCGACCTGGACTCAGCCGAGCACGGCGGCGATCGCGGGGGCCAGCGCCCTGAACGCCTGACCGCGGTGCGAGATCGCGTTCTTCTCCTCGGGCGTCAGCTCGGCACAGGTGAGCACGCGGTCGGCGCGCGCGGGCTGCTGGTCCGGCTCGAGCACCGGGTCGTACCCGAAACCGCCGCTCCCGCGCGGGGCGGTGGTCAGCCGTCCGCGGAGCACGCCCGTCTCGACCTGCTCGCGGCCGTCGGCGGTGACCAGCGCCGCCGCGCACACGAACTGCGCGCCGCGGTGCGCCGCGGGCACGTCGGCGAGCTGGTCGAGCAGCAGGTCGAGGTTCGCCGCGTCGTCGCCGTGGCTCCCGGCCCAGCGGGCCGAGAAGATCCCGGGCGCCCCACCGAGGACGTCCACCGCGAGGCCGGAGTCGTCGGCAACTGCCGGGAGACCGGTCGCCGCGGCGAGCGCGCGGGCCTTGAGCAGCGCGTTCTCGGCGAACGTCACGCCGTCCTCGACGGGCGGCTCGGCGCCCAGGTCTGCGGCGGTGACCACACCAGCGGGGTCGACGCCGGCCGCGGCCAGGATCGCGCGCAGCTCGCTGAGCTTGTGCCGGTTGTGCGTGGCGAGCACCAGCCGGGCGCCCGCCGCGCCGTCGGCGGGCCCGGTCACCGCCCCGCTCACAGGCCGCCCGCCGAGGGCCCGGTGGGCTCGGCCGCGAGCGCCTCGGCCTGGAGCCGGGCCAGCGTCGCCGTGCCGCCGACGGCCAGGTCCAGCAGCACGTCGAGCTCGTTGCGGTCGAACGGGGTGCGCTCGGCGGTGCCCTGCACCTCGACGAATCCGCCGGACCCGGTGACCACGACGTTCATGTCCGTCTCGGCGCGGACGTCCTCGACGTACGGCAGGTCCAGCACGGGCACACCGTCGACGATGCCGACGCTCACCGCGGCGACCGAGTCCGTCAGGACGGGCGCATCGGCCGGGACGGCGCCGTTCTTGCGCCCCCAGCTGATCGCGTCGGCCAGCGCGACGTAGGCGCCGGTGATCGCGGCGGTGCGGGTGCCGCCGTCGGCCTGGAGCACGTCGCAGTCCAGCACGATGGTGTTCTCCCCCAGCGCGCCCACGTCGATGATCGCGCGCAGCGACCGCCCGATGAGGCGGGAGATCTCGTGCGTGCGACCGCCGATCCGGCCCTTGACCGACTCACGGTCCGAGCGCGTCGACGTCGAGCGCGGGAGCATCGCATACTCGGCGGTGACCCAGCCCTGGCCCGAGCCCTTGCGCCAGCGCGGCACACCCTGGGTGAACGACGCAGCGCACAGCACCCGGGTGCGGCCGAACTCGACCAGCACGCTGCCCTCCGCCTCGTCCAGCCAGCCACGGCTCAGGCGTACGGGTCGCAGCTCGTCGGCGCGGCGGCCGTCGGGGCGGGAGGCGGTGGGACGGGGGGCGTCAGGGGCTGGCGTCGTCATGCGCCGCACCCTATGACAGCCCTGGGACGTCCTCGCGCCGGCCCGGTGACGGAGGCGGCGGCGCGGTTCGCGCGCTGACGGCGCGGTTCGCGCCCAACCGCTCTTCCCGCACTTCCAACGTATAGCGCGAGGGGGGTCTTGCGGCAAGGCCCCCCTCGAGGCGCAGACTCTCCGGCCGGACCCCGGCACCCCGGGGTCACGGACCCCGGATCGGAGTGTCGTGACCACCCGTCCCACCACCGCCTTCGCCCTCCCCGACCACCTGGCCGCCAAGGCCGACCCCGCGCTCATCGCCGACGACGAGCGGCACCTCGCTGCGATCGGCGAGAGCCTCGCGGCGTCGATCGCGGACCTGTCCGAGCGCCTGGACGCCGAGCGTCGGGCGCCGGGCGGCTCCGGGCAGCACGCGCTCGAGCGCGACCTGGAGATCCACCGCCTGACGGCCCGGCTGCGCACCCTGCGCCGCTTCGGCCTGGACCTGTGCCTGGGCAAGATGGTCCGCGCGGACGGATCCGAACCGGTCTACGTCGGCCGGCTCGGCCTCAAGGACGCCGACGGCCGGCAGCTGCTCGTCGACTGGCGCTCCCCCGCCGCCGAGCCGTTCTTCGGGGCGACCCACGCGGACCCGATGGGACTGGTGAGCCGGCGCCGGTACCACTGGACGCGCGGCGCGGTGAGCGACTACTGGGACGAGGTGTTCACGCCGGACGGGCTCGCCGGGCACGCGGCCCTCGACGACCAGTCCGCCTTCATCGCGAGCCTGGGCGCCAGCCGCACGGCGCGGATGCGCGACGTGCTCGCCACCATCCAGGCCGACCAGGACGCGATCATCCGCGCCGGCTCCAGCGGCACGCTCGTCGTCGACGGCGGGCCCGGCACCGGCAAGACCGTCGTGGCGCTGCACCGCACGGCGTACCTGCTCTACTCCGACCCGCGCCTGGGCCACCACCGCGGCGGCGTGCTGTTCGTCGGCCCGCACCGGCCGTACCTGGACTACGTCTCCGACGTGCTGCCCAGCCTCGGCGAGGAGGGCGTGCTCACCTGCACGCTGCGCGACCTGGTGCCGCAGGGCGCGACGGCGGCGCCCGAGCCCGACCCGGAGGTCGCCAGGCTCAAGGCGACGGCCGACCTCGTCGGCGCGATCGAGCCCGCCGTGCGGTTCTACGAGCGGCCGCCGACCGATCCGCTGGTCGTGGCCACCCCGTGGGCCGACGTCCGCCTCGAGGTCGAGGACTGGGCCGAGGCGTTCGACGCACCCGAGCCCGGCACCCCGCACAACGACGCGCGCGACGACGTGTGGGCGGCGCTCCTCGGCATCCTGGCGGACAAGGTCGCCGACGAGCTCGGCGACGACGGGTCGCCGGACCAGGACGACTACGGCGCGGGGACCGGCGCCGACGACTTCGACGCCTACGGCTTGACCGGCGAGGACCCGTCCGCCGCGACCCGTCGCGCCCTGTCGCGCAACCGAGACCTGGCGAGGGCGTTCGGCCGCGCGTGGCCGCTGCTGGAGGCGACGGACGTGGTCGGCGACCTGTGGTCGGTGCCCGCGTACCTGCGGCTGTGCGCTCCGTGGCTGTCCGCCGACGAGGTGCGCGCGCTGCAGCGCGACGAGCCGGCGGCCTGGACCGCGGCCGACCTGCCCCTGCTCGACGCGGCACAGCGGCGCCTGGGCGACCCCGAGGCCTCGCGGCGTCGGCGCCGGCGCCAGGCCGCGGCGGCGGAGCAGCGTGCCCAGATCTCCGACGTGGTCGACGACCTCATCGCCGCCGACGACTCGGACCTGGGCGTGATGTCGATGCTCCGCGGTCAGGACCTGCGCACGGCGCTGACCTACGAGCAGGACGCCGAGGGCACCGACCGCTCGGACGGCGACCGCCTCGCGGGCCCCTTCGCGCACGTCGTCGTCGACGAGGCCCAGGAGCTCACGGACGCGGAGTGGCAGATGCTGCTGGCCCGCTGCCCGTCGCGCAGCCTCACGGTGGTGGGCGACCGCGCGCAGTCCCGGCGCGGGTTCGCCGAGCCGTGGGCCGAGCGCCTGTCCCGGGTGGGGCTGGACCGGGTCGAGCTCGCGTCGCTGCGGATCAACTACCGCACGCCGGAGGAGGTCATGGCCGAGGCCGAGCCGGTCATCCGCGCCGTCCTGCCCGACGCCAACGTGCCGACCTCGGTGCGCAGCACCGGCGTCCCGGTCGTGCACGGGCACAGGTCGGACCTGGCCGCGACGCTCGACGCCTGGCTCGCCGCGCACCCCGACGGGGTCGCGTGCGTCATCGGCGACCCGACGGTCCGGGCGACGCCGCGCGTGCGGTCACTGACCCCGGAGCTGGTCAAGGGCCTGGAGTTCGACCTGGTCGCGCTCGTCGACCCGGACCGGTTCGGCACCGACGTCCGGGGGACGGTCGACCGCTACGTGGCGATGACGCGCGCGACGCAGCAGCTGGTGGTGCTCACGTCTTCTTGAGCCCGTCCGCCTCGATCCGCTCCGCGACGGTCGCGGTCCCCGGGTCGTGCGCGTGCACGCCCTCCGGGAGCTGGTCCGCCTCGATCCGGTCGGCCACGGTCGCGGTCCCCGGGTCGTGCTCGTGCACGCCCTCCGGCAGACCGTCCGCCTCGATCCGGTCGGCCACGGTCGCAGTCCCCGGGTCGTGCTCGTGCACGCCCTCCGGCAGACCGTCCGCCTCGATCCGATCAGCGACCGTCTTGCGGCCGCTCGATGTGCTGTGCTCGTTCGACATGGTGACTCCGTCACTCACGGCGCAGTGCTGCGGGGCGGTCCTGTCGTGGGCTCGGGCCGGACACCGGCTCGCAGCCACGCGGCCACTGGCAGCTCACTGCACCGTGCGGGAGGGCGGCCAGCGTGCCCCGCTCCTCTCAGGCTACGCCGCGACCCTGGGAGCTTCCTGGGAGCCTGCGGGGCCACGGCGTCAGCGCTTGTCGTGCACGGTGACCGCGTAGCCGTCGGGGTCCAGGAAGGTGCCCTCGCCGCTAGAGCTCGACGACCATCCCGGCGGTGGCGGTGGTGATCGGCCCGGTGTAGACCGCCGCCGCCTCGACGGCGGCGATCTGCGGCGGGTTCCAGGCCGGGATGTGCGTGAGCAGCAGCGCCGCCGCCCCGCCGCGCTCGGCCGCCTCGCCCGCCCGGCGGCCGGTCAGGTGGATGCCGCGCACCGCGTCGTCCCTGCCCTCGAGGAACGCCGCCTCGGCCAGCAGGAGGTCCGCCCCGGTCGCCAGGCGGTCCAGGCCGACGCACGTGTCGGTGTCACCGGTGTACGCCAGGGTCACGGTGCGGTCGTGGTCGTCCTCGCTGGGGCCCTCGACCCGGATGCCGTAGGCCGGCACCGGGTGGTTGACCGGCACCGGCGTCAGGCGCAGCGGGCCGACCTGCACCGCCCGGTCGGCCTGCCAGGTGTGCACCGTGAGCTGCTCGGTCATCTCCTCGCCAGGCTCCAGGCCGTAGGCGTCGGCGAGCCGCGACGCGGTGCCGAACGGTCCGTACACCGGCAAGGGCCGCTCACCGGGCCGGCGGTCCGGCCGGTAGCGCAGGTAGACGTACAGACCCGACACGTCGGCCATGTGGTCGGGGTGCAGGTGCGACAGCGCGACCGCGTCGATCTCGGCCGGGTCGATCATCTTCTGGAGCGGACCGATCGCCCCGCTGCCCAGGTCCAGGACCACGTTCCAGGTGCGGCCGCTCGCGTCGTCCGCCTGGACCAGGTAGCACGACGCAGCGGTGTCCGGCCCCGGGAAGGAGCCCGCACACCCCACCACCACGAGCCTCATGCGCGCAGCTCCGACGCCCTGCCCACGGAGGTGACCTCGGGGCCCAGGAACCGGTGGGCGAGCGTCGCGAACGACTCGGCGTCGCCGGTGGCCAGGAACCGGTGGGTGGGCGGTGGCAGGTCCGGGTCGCGCTCCAGGCCGTGGGCGACCAGCGACCGGTACACGTCCTTCGCGGTCTCCTCGGCGGAGGACACCAACGTCACGCCCTCGCCCATCACGTAGGAGATGACCCCGGTCAGCAGCGGGTAGTGGGTGCAGCCCAGGACCAGCGTGTCGACCCCGGCGGCGACCACCGGCGCGAGCGACTCGCGCGCGATCTGCAGCACCTCGGGCCCGGACGTCCGGCCGGCCTCGACCAGCTCGACGAACTTCGGGCAGGCCTGCGAGGTCAGCTCGAGGCCGCTGGCGATCGCGAACGCGTCGTCGTACGACTTGGACTCGATGGTCGCGCGGGTGCCGATCACGCCGACCTTGCCGTTGCGGGTCGCTGCGACCGCACGTCGCGCGGCGGGCAGGATCACCTCGACCACGGGCAGCCCGCGGCGCTGGGTGTAGCGCTCGCGGGCGTCGCGCAGCACGGCGGACGACGCGCTGTTGCACGCGATGACCAGCATCTTGACGCCGGCGTCGACCAGGTCGTCCATCACCTCGAGGGCGTGCGCGCGCACGGCGGCGAGCGGCTTGGGACCGTACGGGCTGTTCGCGGTGTCGCCGATGTAGAGCACCGACTCGTGCGGGAGCTGGTCGAGCACCGCCCGCGCGACGGTGAGCCCGCCGACCCCGGAGTCGAAGATCCCGATCGGCGCGTCGTTCACGGGGCGCAGCCTATCCGGCGCCGGCGGCCCGACGGCACGCCCCGACCCGGGCGGTGGTGAAGGTCCGGTGAGGACCGCTCACCGTCGGTGCCGACCACCGGTGGGTGGAGCGGGCGGGGCCTCCTCGGGCAGGTCGGCGAGCATCAGACGCAGCAGGCCGTCCTGGAGCTCGGTGAGCACCAGGTACACCGAAGCGAGGAACCGGCGGGTCGCGTCCGCGTCGTCGGCGGGGTCGTCGGGGTCCGCCACGAGCTCGTCGAGGGCCTCGGCCTGCTCGTCGGTCTCCAGCCCGAGGCGCGACCCGAGCACCAGACGCACGTCCGTGAGCGCCGCCGCCACGTCCGCCGCCTCGCTCGGCACCACCACCAGGTCCGGCTCGGCCTGCTCGATCGCCACCCTCAGCCGGCGGAGCTTGGCGACCTTGGAGATCCGCAGCTCGCCCTCGGTGTACCGGCGAAGCTCACCGGCCAGCTGGGGGTCGCGCGAGGCGTCCGGCAGCAGCCGGTGCAACGCCGGGTCCTGGGGCGGGGGCACGTCCTCGATCGTCATCGTGATCCGGGAGAACGGGTCGAGGTCGTCGCCGGGCTCGGGAACGTTCCCGAACAGGTCCACGACCCCGTCGACCACGTCGAGCAGGACCGGCCGCTCGGCGGCCCTCAGCCGTGCGACGAACGCGTGCCCGTCGCGCCTGAAAGCCTGCACCGGTCAGTCCACCGGCTGGACGGTCGCCCACAGGCCGAAGCCGTGCATCGCCTGCACGTCGACCTCCATCTGCTCGCGCCCGCCACGCGACACCGTGGCACGGCCCGCCTCGTGCACCTCGCGCATCAGACGCTCGGCCCGCTCGGTCGAATAGCCGAAGTAGCTGCGGAACACGTAGGTCACATAGGTCATGAGGTTGACCGGGTCGTTCCACACGACGGTGCTCCAGGACTCGCCGCGCTCGGTCGCCGCGGCGTCCTGGATCGGTTCGACCTGGAAGGACCGGCTCACCCGGCCATCGTAGGCACGGGGTAGGCGCGGCGGCAGGGTGGAGGGACGGCCGAGACCCGGTCGTGACCATGGCCGCGGAGGGACCCCGGCCGACACCCGCACGGCAGTCCGGTCGGCACCTGCCGGCCCTACGGTGGGGCCATGGTCTCCACCGCTCTGCTCACCGACCGGTACGAGCTGACGATGCTCCAGGCGGCCCTCGCCGACGGCACTGCCCACCGGCGCTGCGTGTTCGAGGTGTTCACCCGTCACCTGCCGCCCGGGCGGCGGTACGGGGTGGTCGCGGGCACCGGTCGGGTGCTCGAGGCGATCGAGCGGTTCCGGTTCGACGAGCAGGCGCTGGCCTGGCTCGCTGACGAGAAGGTGGTCGACGACGCGACGCTGGAGTACCTGGCGGGCTACCGGTTCACTGGGTCGGTGTCGGGGTACGCCGAGGGCGAGGTGTTCTTCCCCGGCTCTCCTGTGCTGCAGGTCGAGGGCAGCTTCGCCGAGGCCGTGCTGCTGGAGACCGTGGTGCTCTCGGTGCTGAACTACGACTCGGCGGTCGCGTCCGCCGCGTCCCGGATGACCACCGCAGCGGGGAACCGTCCGTGCCTGGAGATGGGCAGCCGCCGCGCGCACGAGGACGCCGCCGTCGCCGCTGCCCGCGCGGCCGTGGTCGCGGGGTTCGCCGGCACGTCCAACCTCGAGGCCGGCAGGCGCTACGGCCTGCCCACCATCGGGACGGCGGCGCACGCGTTCACCCTGGTGCACGACGACGAGCAGGCCGCGTTCGCCTCCCAGGTGGCGGCCCTCGGCACCGGCACCACGCTGCTCGTGGACACCTACGACGTCCGCAGGGGTGTGGCCCGCGCGGTCGAGGTCGCCGGCACGGACCTGGGCGCGGTGCGCCTGGACTCCGGGGACCTGCCGTCCCAGGCCCGGCTGGTGCGCGCGCAGCTCGACGCGCTCGGCGCCACCGGGACCCGGATCGTCGTCTCCTCGGACCTGGACGAGCACGCGATCGCCGCGCTCGGGGTGGCGCCCGTGGACGCGTACGGCGTGGGGACCTCGGTGGTGACCGGGGCGGGCGCACCGACCTGCGGGATGGTCTACAAGCTCGTCGCGCGCGAAGGCTCCGACGGCGCGATGCATGCGGTGGCCAAGACCTCCGGCGCCAAGGCCGGGCACCTGGGACGCAAGGCCGCCGCGCGCCGGCTCGTGGACGGCGAGGCGTCCGAGGAGGTCGTGGTCGGCGGGGCGGACCCTGCCGTCCGCCTCTGGACGCCCGCGCCGGACATGCGGCCGCTGCACACTGCGCTGGTCCGCGACGGCGAGGTGCTGCCCGGCTGGACCGGGCCGGAGGGCGTGACCCAGGCCGCGCGCCGCCACGCGAGCTCGATCGCGGAGCTCCCCGAGACGGCACTGCGCCTGTCCGCCGACGACCCCGCGCTCCCCACGACCCGCATCACCCTGGAGACCTAGCAGGCAGGTGGTGCCCCACCCCACCCCGGAAACCCGCTGAGTTCGGTGGTGGGAGCCGAGTTCGGTGGTTGCGACCACCGAACTCACCTGCCCACCACCGAACTCGGCAGCCGGCGGCCTCCGAGCCGCGCGGGCGTCAGCTCAGGTCCGCGCGCGGCTGCGGCCGACGATCCCCAGGATCAGGCTCACCACGAGGACGGCGATGCCGATCCAGATGAGCAGCTTCGCGGCCTCGACCGCGATGCCGAGGACGAGCAGCACCACGCCGACGATGAGGATGAGCAGCCAACCAGGCATGTGAGGCCTCCTTCGTTGCTCGCCGGGGCTTCCCGACGACGCCGGGGGTCTCCCGGAAGCCAACGAGACTCACACGTGGCCGTGGCACACGCACGACGAGCGCCGGTCATCGACACGTGCTAATCGCGGCGCTCTGACCTGGGAGAACGCCGTCTCACCCGGTGAGAACGCCCACTGCGTGGACGCTCTGCTCAGGATCGCCCGACGAACCACCGGCGCACGAGGGCCGTCCGCGCCTCGAGCTGGTCGGCCGACGCGAGGGCGACCTCCGGGCCGCCGCAGCGACGGCGGAGCTCGGTGTGCACGCTGCCGTGCGGCTGCCCGCTGCGCCGTGCCCAGGCCCCCACGAGTGCGTTGAGCTCCTTGCGCAGCTCGGCCAGGCGCCGGTGGTCGACCTCGGGCGCCGGGCGCGGCACCTCCCGTGCACCGGTGCGCTCCGCGCGTCGCTGGCGCAGCAGCATCGCGACCTGGTCCGGCTCGAGCAGGCCGGGCAGGCCGAGGAAGTCGGCCTCCTCGTCCGAGCCGATCTCCGCACCCGAGCCGAACTCGCCGCCGTCGAACAGCAGCCGGTCGAAGCTGGCCTGGGCCTCGAGCGCCTCGAACGTGCCCTGCTCGCCGTTGTCGACCAGCGAGTCCGCCGCCTGCTCCTCGCGCTGCGCGGCGGCGAGCAGCAGCTCCGGGTCCTCGTCGCTCGGCCGGTCCAGGGCGTGGTCCCGCTCGAGCTCCAGGCCGGCCGCGAGCGCGAGCAGCTGGGGCACGCTGGGCAGGAACACCGACGCGGTCTCCCCGCGCCGCCTCGCCCGCACGAACCGCCCGACCGCCTGGGCGAAGAACAGCGGCGTCGCGGTCGAGGTCGCGTAGACCCCGACCGACAGGCGCGGCACGTCCACGCCCTCGGAGACCATCCGGACCGCGACCATCCACCGCGACTCGGACGAGGCGAATGCCTCGATGCGCTCCGAGGCGCCGTCGTCGTCGGAGAGCACGACGGTGGCGGGCTCGCCGGTGATCGCACGCAGGTGGGTGGCGTAGGCACGCGCATCGGCCTGGTCGGAGGCGATCACCAGGCCGCCGGCGTCCGGCACCGTGCGCCGCACCTCGGACAGGCGCACGTCCGCCGCGGCTAGCACCGCAGGGATCCACTCCCCCGCCGGATCCAGCGCCGTGCGCCAGGCCTGCGAGGTGAGGTCCTTGGTCAGCGTCTCGTCGCCGAGCGCGGCCGCGACCTCGTCGCCGGCCCGGGTGCGCCAGCGCATCCGCCCCGAGTAGGACAGGAAGAGCACCGGGCGCACCACCCCGTCGCGCAGCGCGTCGCCGTACCCGTAGGAGTGGTCGGCGACCGAACGGCGGATGCCGTCGTCGTCGGGGGCGTAGGTGACGAACGGGATCGCCGCGGTGTCGCTGCGGAACGGTGTCCCGGTGAGGGCCAGACGCCGGGTCGCGTCCTCGAACGCCTCCCGGACCCCATCGCCCCAGGTCAGGGCGTCACCGGCGTGGTGGATCTCGTCGAGCACCACGAGCGTGCGCTCGGCCGCGGTGCGCGCCGCGTGCAGGGCGGGCTTCATCGCGACCTGGGCGTAGGTGACCACGACCCCGTCGAACTGCGCGCCGTGCCGGCCCTGGGCGTTGCGGAAGCTGGGGTCGAGGTGGATCCCCACCCGCGCGGCCGCGTCGGCCCACTGGCGCTTGAGGTGCTCGGTGGGTGCGACCACCGTGACCCGCCGCACCACGCCGCGCTCGAGCAGGTCGGCCGCGACGCGCAGCGCGAACGTGGTCTTGCCGGCACCCGGCGTGGCCACGGCCAGGAAGTCCCGTGGGGCCCGTCGGGCATAGGTCTCCAGGGCGTCCGCCTGCCACGCGCGCAGCCGGTCGGCCGTGCCCCAGGCCGCCCGGGCCGGGAAGGCCGGGGGCAGCTGAGACGCGGCCGCGCTCGAGGCGGCGTGCGGGTCGTGGTGGCGGCTGAGGCGCCCCGTCACGCGTCGGGGGCGCCGTCGCCGCCCTCGCCGTCCTGGGGTTTGCGCAGACCCTCGTAGATCTCCTTGCACACCGGGCAGACCGGGAACTTGCTCGGGTCGCGGCCGGGCACCCACACCTTGCCGCACAGGGCGATCACCGGGGTCCCGCTCACCGCGGACTGCAGGATCTTCTCCTTGCGCACGTAGTGGGCGAACCGTTCCCGGTCGCCGGGCTCGAGCTCCTGCTCGGTCTCGGTCTGCTCGAGCAGGCTCGTGGCGGTGCCTCCGCCGGGGCCGCTGGGGGCGCCGGGTTGGTCGAGCGCCGGGCCGGCCACCGGCGCTCGAGGCGCCGTCGGCTCGCCGGACTCGAGCTCGTTGGTGGGGCTCGGCAGGACACCGTGGGACGACACGCGCATGGCCCCGATCCTACGGCCCAGCCCCTCGCCCCCCTCGCCCCGTCCACCCCCGCCCCGAGTCCGGTGGTGGACCCCGAGTCCGGTGGTCAGCCCCGAGTCCGGTGGTGGACCCCGAGTCCGGTGGTGGACCCCGAGTCCGGTGGTGGACCCCGAGTCCGGTGGTAGACCCCGAGTCCGGTGGTAGACCCCGAGTCCGGTGGTAGACCCCGAGTCCGGTGGTGGACCCCGAGTTCGGTGGTGGACCCCGAGTTCGGTGGTCGCAGCCACCGAACTCACCCGCCGACCACCGAACTCGGCGTCCGGGCGGGGGCAGCACGACGCGAGCCCGGTCCGTCGGGGGTGGCAGATCAGATGCGTCGCGCGGCGCGCCGGCGGGCGGCGACGACCCGCGCGGCGACACGGTCCGGTGACCGCAGGTCGGTCCAGGTGACGCGCACGACGATCCAGCCGGCCTCCTCCATCGCGTCCTGCCGACGCTTCTCGGCCAGCAGCGCTTCCACGCCGTCGCCATACCGCCCCGAGTACTTCACGGCGCCGTCGAACTCCACCGCGACCCGCAGCTCCGGCCACCCGAGGTCGGCACGGTAGGTGCCCAACCGGGTCTCCACGGGGCACTGCAGCTCCGGAGCGGGCAGACCGTGCTCCAGGAGCGCCCATCGCGTCATGGACTCGCCCGGCGACTCGGCGCTCGGTGAGGCCGCAGCGACGACGCGGCGACCTCGCACCACACCCCGTGCGCCGGGACGCTCCCGCAGGCGCTCGACCAGCGCGTCCAGGTCCACACCGTCGCGGAGTGCGGCGTCGACCACCGCCAGAGCCTCTTCCCCGGGAAGGAGGCAGCCGCAGTCCACGGCCGTGCGTTCCAGACTCGTCACCGGCAGCCCGTCGCACTCGGCGCGGTCCCGCTCCGTGAGTGCGCCCAGGTGCCGCGCCAGCATGGGATCCGTCTCGCGGCCGGGACGATGCCCCTGGACGAGGTGGACCCGCCGCGGCACGGTGACGATCGGAAGACCCCAGGCAAGCGCCGCCGACTCCCGCGAGAACCAGAAGTCCGTGCGCAGCTGCACGGCCACTGCGCGCATCGTCGCGAGCGCTCGTTGCTCGCGTGCGGCAGGGCCGTCTCCGTCCCAGGGAGGTCCGCCGGCACCCAGCGCGTATGCGCCTCGACGCAACCTCTCGCCGCGGCCCTCTGCGCACTCGCGTCGCACGGCTGCCGACGTCGCTCGTGACGTCAGGACGATCCGTGCACCCCGCCCGCGCTCCCTCGAGCCCCCCACGTGCCGATGCTCGCCACTCCCCTGACGCCGACCATCCGGAGCATCCCTCAGCTGTGGAAGCTGCGGGGACCCACCCAGCCTGTGCACAACCCGCATCACGCGGTTCGGTCGGCGGAAGCCGAGTTCGGTGGTGGGCGGTCGAGTTCGGTGGTCGCGACCACCGAACTCGAGCCCCACCACCGAACTCGCGGCGGGGTTACAGGGCCTGCCAGGCCGGCTTGGCGGCCCACGTCTCGCGGAAGTAGGCCGCGAGCTGGAGGCGGCCGGCCGCGGCGGGGTCGACCAGCACCGTGACGTGCGGGTGCATCTGCAGCACGCTGGCGGGCCACATCGCCGAGACCGGGCCCTCGACCAGCTGGTGCACGGCCTCGGCCTTGTGCCGGCCCGTGGCCACCAGCACCAGGTGCCGGGCGGCGCTGATCGTGCCCAGGCCCTGGGTGAGCACGTGCCGCGGCACGGCGTCGATGTCGCCGCCGAAGAACCGCGCGTTGTCCCGGCGGGTCTGCTCGGTCAGCGTCTTGATCCGGGTGCGTGAGGCGAGCGAGGACCCCGGCTCGTTGAACGCCACATGGCCGTCGGTGCCGATGCCGAGGATCTGCACGTCGACACCGCCGGCCTCGGCGATCGCGCGCTCGTAGTCCGCACACGCGGCCGCCAGGTCCTCCGCACTCCCGTCCGGGCCGAGCACCGCGGCACTCGGCAGGTCGAGCCGCGCGACGACGTCGCGCTCGATCACCGTGCGGTACCCCTCCGGGTGCCCGGGGGGGAGCCCCACGTACTCGTCCAGCAGGAACGCGCGCGCCCGGGCGAACGAGAGCCCCTCGGCGTGCCGGCGGGCGAGCTCGTCGTAGACGGCCAGCGGGCTCGAACCGGTCGCCAGGCCCAGCACGGCGTCCGGTGCACGCCGGATCGCCGCCTCGACGGCATCGGCGGCGAGCGCGGCCAGCACCTCCGGCCGATCGATCACGACCTCCACAGCGCCTCCTCGAGCTCGGTGTGACGGGCGGCGAGCGCGGCGCCGACGGGAGCGGGGTCCGCACCCGGCGTGACGAGCTCGACGCGCTCGTCCACCCGCAGGCTGGTGAGGAACGGCGAGCCCTCGGCCTGCCTGGCGAGCGCTGCGCGCACCGGTCCCAGCAGGGCCCCGCCGAGCCCGGCCAGCCCGCCGCCCAGCACCACGTGCTCGGGGTCGCAGGTCAGCACCAGGACGCGGACGGCGGTGGCGACGGCGTCGACGAACGTGTCGAACACCTCGACCGCCCACGGCTCCCCCGCCGCGGCCGCAGCCACGACGCGCGCCGGCGGCGGCCCCTCGTCCCGCTCTGCCGCGGACGCCGGCCGCGCCAACCACGCCGCTTCCAGGGCACGCCCGGACGCGTACTCCTCGAGGCAGCCGCGCTGACCGCACCGGCACCGCGGACCGTCCGGCCGGTAGGTGACGTGGCCGATCTCGCCCGCCGCCCCGCCGGCGCCCCTCCGCAGCCGCTCGTCCAGCAGCAGTCCGGCGGCCAGCCCGGTGCCGACCGCGAGGAACGCGAGGTCGCCCCGCGGCAGGCCGAGCAGCGCGGCGGCGCCGAGCGCCGCGGCGTTGAGGTCGTTCTCCACGCGCACCGGCACGCCCAGGCGCACCCCGACGAGCCCGCCGAGGTCCGCCGGCTCGATGACGCCTAGGTTGACCGCGTGCTCCACGGTCCCGGCCTCAGGGTCGACCACCCCCGGCACCCCGATGCCGACGCCGGCGAGGTCCACCGGCCGGATCCCGGCGGACGCGCACAGCTCCTCCACCGCGGCGACCACCTGGTCGGTCACGCCGGACACGCCCGGCAGCGAGTCGAGCCGGACGCGCCCGAGCACCACCGGCGCGCCGGCCACGTCGTCGTCCAGCAGGACGCCCAGCACCTTGGTGCCGCCGACGTCCACCCCGGCCCTCATCCCTTCACCGCCCCGGACACCAGGCCGGAGGTCATCCGGTTCTGGACCAGCACGAAGAAGATGATCACGGGGATGGCGATCAGCGTGGACGCCGCCATCACCTGACCCCAGTCGACGCCGCGGTTGGCGCTGGCGGCCAGGAAGCCGCGCAGCCACAGCGGCAGCGTCTGGGCCGACTCGGCGGGCAGTGCGACGAGCGCGACGGTGAACTCGTTCCAGGCCTGGAGGAAGGCGTACACGCCCGCGGCGACCAGCCCGGGGGCGAGCAGCGGCAGGGTGATCCGGAAGAAGGCCTGCGACCGCGACAGGCCGTCGATCATCGCGGCCTCCTCCAGGTCCGCCGGCACCCCGGCGACGAAGCCGCGCAGCATCCAGATGGTGAAGGGCACGATCGCCGCGACGTAGAACAGCGAGACGCCGACGACGGTGTTGAGCATCCCGGCGGTGGCCAGCATCTTGTACTGCGCGATGAACAGGCCCTCGGCGGGCAGCATCTGCACCACGAGCACGGTGATGACGAACGAGGTGCGGCCGCGGAACCGGAACCGCGAGATCGCGAGCGCCGCCAGGAACGCGAACAGCAGGACGGCCACCACGGTGAGCCCGGTGACCGCGAGGCTCATCCGCAGGGCGCTGGCGAAGTTCGTCCCGGTGACAGCTCCCTCGAAGTTGGTGGTGGTCGGCGACGCCGGCCAGAACGACGGCGGCATGGAGCGCAGCCGGGCGTTCGGCGTGAATGCCGAGAGGACCATCCAGTAGACCGGGAAGGCCCACACCGCGGCGATCAGGAGGGCGACCGCCGATGCGATGACCTTGCCGGTGACCCGGCGCACGCGCGCCGCGCTCGGGCCGGAACGCGCCGCGACGGGCCGGGACGCGCCCGCCCGGGTCGCGGGCGTGGGGGCAGTCGTGGCACTCATGACTTGTCCTCCGCGAGCAGGCTGCGCACGTACGGCCACGACACGGCGATCGTCAGCGCGAGCACGAGGATCGAGACGGCGGCGGCGGAGGCGAAGTCCTGCCTGCCGATGCCGAGCTCGTAGATGTAGTTGCCCAGCAGGTTGGTCTCCTTGACGGGGGCGCCGGAGTCCTGCAGCAGGCGGATCTGGGCGAACACCCGCAGGTCCCAGATGATCTGCAGGAGCAGCACGATGGACAGCACCGGCCGGATCATCGGCACGATGATCCAGCGGAAGATCTTGGAGGGCCCCGCGCCGTCGATGGTCGCGGCCTCGAGGACCTCGTCGGGCACCTGGGTCAGTGCCGCGAAGACCGACAGCGCCACGAACGGCACCGACATCCACACGATGATCACGGTCGCCACGAAGAAGAACGACAGCGGCTCGGCCAGCCAGTTGTGCCCGTCGAACCCGGTCGCACCGAGCTGGGTCAGGAACCAGTTGACGACGCCGGTGCGCCAGTCGAACAGCCACTTCCAGACGGTCACGGCCGCGACCAGGGGCATCGCCCACGCCACCAGCAGGCCGACCTGGAGCACGATCCGCACCCAGGTGGGCACGGCTCGCATCAGCAGCGCGACGGCGACGCCGATCGCGACCGTGACGAAGGCGTTGACCAGGCAGAACACGATCGACTTGCCGGCGACGCTCCAGAAGTACCCGTCGGTGAGGATGCCGGTGTAGTTGGTCAGCCCGACGAACTCGGGCGGCTGGCCGAACTGCTGGGCCAGGCCGTACTTCTGCAGGCTGGTGATGACCTGCCAGTAGACGGGGTACCCCAGGCCGAGAGCGAGGACCGCGACGGCCGGGACCAGCAGGACGTAGGGCATCCGGGGTCGGCGGGGCCGGCGGACGCCGTGCGTGGCCTGCGGCGTGGTCGCACGCGTGGCCGCATCGGGCGCAGCGGTGCTCATGAGTCCTCCGTTGGCGTTCGGACCGTCGGCATCAGGATCCGGGCCACGCCCGGGGGAAGGGTTCGAGGGGGCCCGGCCCGCCGGCGGCAGTTCCGGCGGGCCGGGGTCACGCTGCCTCGGTCAGCTCTGCCCGTTGAGCATCGGCGTGATGGTCTCGTCGTACTGCTTGGCGAGAGCGGTCACGTCGCCGCCGTCGGCGATCTTCTGGAACAGGTCCTCGTAGACGAACGCGGCCTCGATCGCGGCCCAGCCCGGCGCGGCCGGGGTGAGCTTGGAGCCCGCGGCGGTCTCGATCGCGGTCTTGGCGAACTTGTCGTCACCGAGGGAGGACACGTAGTCGGAGTTGGCCGGGCCGAGACCCGCCGCGCCGAGCATCTTCTGGTACTCCGGGGAGAAGATGATCTTCAGCAGGTTCCGGGCCAGCTCCTGGTGCTGGGACGCGGCGGAGATCGCCACGTTCGAGCCGCCGGCGAACACCGGGGCGACGCCGCCGTCGACGCCCGGCAGGGCGAAGATGTCGAACTTGCTCGAGTCGGCCATGCCGTCGCGGACCTCGTCGCCGGCGTCGTTCTTGGTCAGGTCGCCGATCGACCAGCGGGCCCAGCTCGGCGCCATGATCGTCGCGGCCTCGGGGGCCCCGCCGTCAGGGGCGTCGTTGAGGAAGTCCCAGTAGGCCACGTCGCGCTCGGTGCTGGGCAGGTTGGACGCGTTCTGGTAGACGTCCTGCCACATCTGCAGGCCCTTGATGGTGTTCGGGTCGGACAGCGTGGAGGTCCAGGTGCCGCCCGACTCGGTGGCCAGCTCGCCGCCGTTGGCGAAGACCCACGAGATGCCGTTGCGCCAGTCCTGGCCGCCCATCGCGAAGCCGGACATCGTGTCGGTGCGGAGCTTCTTCACGTCGTCGCTGAACTCCGAGAGCGTCTTGGGCACGGTCAGGCCCGCGGCGTCCCAGATGTCCTTGCGGTAGAACATGTAGCGCGAGCCGAAGTAGTACGGCAGCGCGTAGTTCTTGCCGTCCGCCTTGCCGACGTCGACGAAGGACTGCAGCAGCTTGTCCCCGCCGAGCTCGTCGTACATGTCGGTGATGTCGGCGAACGCGCCCACCGTGGTGAAGGTCGGCGACTGCGTGTTGCCGATCTCGACGACGTCGGGGGTGTTCGCCTTGTCGGGCAGCGCGGTGGTGAGCTTGGTGACCAGGTCGCCCCAGTCCTGCTGCTCGATGGTGAGCGTCGAGCCCGGGTTCTGCTCCTCGAAGGTCTTCACGAGGTAGTCGCGCAGCTCCTGGGGGGTGTCACCCCCGGCCACCCAGAAGGTGATGTCCGCGGCCTCCGCGGTCTGCCCGCCGTCGGTCGACGAGCTCGAGTCGGACGCCTCGGGCGTCGTGGTGCCGGACGAGCAGGCGGCGAGAGCCAGCACGCCTGCGAGGGCGAGAGCGGTACTCCGTAGGATTCTCACGTCGGTTCCTTCCTGGTGGGCGACGGTGCTGGCGGCACCGCCATCGGGTCGCGTACTCCGACACGCTGGTTCGGTCGGCTCGGGGTCACGTGACCCCGAGCTGACCGGACAGGACGAGCACGGCTGCACCGCGCAACGCCCCGTCCTCGCCGAGCGCCGTCATCCTCAGCTGGAGGTCCTCGCTGATGACGGGCATGGTCCGGTTCCGCAACGTCGACCGCGCCGCGAGACGCAGGGGGCCGTCGAGGAGCTCCGGGGGTCCGGACAGGACCACCTCGGCAAGGTTCAGGGCGCTCACCACGGGGGCGAGCACGATGCCCAGGCGCCGGCCGACCGCGGCCAGCGCCTCCGGGTCGCCGGCCGCGCGGTCGCGCAGGGCCGGCACGGCCAGCACGGTCTCCAGGCACCCGGTGCGTCCGCACGCGCAGCGCTGGGGCAGGCCGAGCGGGGCGTCGTCGCGGGAGTCGCGCTCGTCGAGCGCGGTGACGTGGCCGATCTCACCGGCGGCGTGGCGCGTGCCGCGCACCAGCGTGCCGTCCAGGACGATGCCGGCGCCGACGCCCTGGCCCACGGTGAGGACCAGCAGGCCGTCCCCGTTCGCGCCGCCGTAGGTCAGCTCGGCCAGGCACGCCGCGTCGGCGTCGTTGGCCACGTGCACCGGGAGGCCGAGCTCGGCAGAGAGCAGCTGGGCGAGCGGCACGTCGGCCCAGCCGCGGTTGGGCGCCTGGAGCACGGTGCCGTGCTCGTCGACCACACCGGGCGAGGCGACGCCGATGCCGAGGAGCGGTCGGGTCGCGACCGTGACCAGCTCGCGGCACAGGTCGGCGACCGCGTCGACGAGCGCCTCGCCGGTCCGGCCGTCGCTCGGCACGCTGCTCCGCGCGACGATCTCGCCCTCGAGGTCGAGCACGGCGCCGAGCACCACGAGGTCGTCGGTGAGGTCCACGGCGAGCAGCTGGTGGTCCCGGGTGCGCAGCGCGACGAGGGTCGCGGGCTTGCCCACCCGGCCGGTCGGCGACGGGCCCAGCTCGGTGACCAGGCCCTCGTCCACCAACGTCGTGACCAGGTCGGACACCGTGACACGGGTCAGCCCGGTGGCCCGGGCGAGGTCGGCGCGCGAGGAGGGTCCGCCGTGGAACAGGCGCTGCAGCACCATCGAGCGATGATGGGCGCGCGCATCCTCGGGCAGCACCTTCGTGGTGGTCCGCAACGTCGTCCTCACATTAGTTAGGTAACCATCCTTACAATTGGCAGGTCAACTACCGGACGAGTGAAGTGACCGAGTTGTGACCTGTCGCCGCGTCGGGTTCGGGGTCGGCCGCCGGTTAGGGCAGGCTGGGCCCCGGACGGGCCGACGAGGGCCCGCGGCGGCAGGGGGTGCCGGCCCAGGACGAGGAGAACCGATGACGTCGCGCTCGAGCGACACCACGAACGTGCTGCGCGGGCGGGTGGTGACGCCGGCCCGCGCCATCCCCGATGGGGTCGTGGTGGTCCACGGCGACACCATCGCCCACGTCGGCCCTGCGGAGTCGTCCCCGGTCCCTCCTCCCCCGGCGAGCACCGCCACCCTGCTGCCCGGCCTGGTGGACGTGCACTGCCACGGCGGCGGCGGCGCCGGGTTCCCGGACGCGACCACCGAGGACGAGGCACGGGCCGCCGTCCGCGAGCACCTGGCCCACGGCACCACGACCCTGGTCGCCTCGCTCGTCACCGCCGCACCCCGGACGCTGCTCGAGCGCAGCGCGCTGCTGGCCGGGCTGGCCGACGCCGGCGACCTGGCGGGGATCCACCTGGAGGGCCCCTTCCTGTCCCGCGAGCGCCGCGGGGCGCAGGACCCCGACCTGATGATCGACGGCTCGGCGGACCTGGTGCGCGAGGTCGCCCGGGTCTCCCGCGGGCACCTGGTCACCATGACCGTCGCCCCGGAGGTGCCCGGCGTGCTGGGCGCCGGCGGGGTGGTCGAGGCGCTGGCCTCGGTGGGCGCGGTGCCGTCGTTCGGGCACTCGGACACCTCGGCCCGGGTGACCCGTGAGGCCGTCGCGCAGGCGCGCGAGGCGCTCGCCCGGCACGGCGCGCCCAGCCTGCGGCCCACCGCGACGCACCTGTTCAACGGGATGCGGCCCTGGCACCACCGCGAGCCGGGACCGGTCGCCGCCCTGCTCGCCGCCGCCGGCCGTGGCGAGGCGGTGGTCGAGCTGGTGGGCGACGGGACGCACCTGGACCCCGAGACCGTCCGCGCGGTGGCGGACCTCACCGCCGGTGCCGACGGCGTGATCCTGGTCACCGACGCGATGGCCGCCGCGGGGATGCCCGACGGCGCCTACCGGCTGGGCACCGCCGACGTCGTGGTCGCCGGCGGGGTCGCCCGGCTCGCCTCCGACGGGGCCATCGCGGGCGGCACCGCGCACCTGCTCGACGTGCTGCGGCACACCGTCGCGGCCGGCGTCGACCTGGTGACGGCGGTGCGGATGGCCTCGGTGGTCCCGGCCGGGGTGCTCGGTCGCACCGACGTGGGGCGGCTCGAGGCCGGTGCGCGGGCGGACGTGCTGGTCACCGACGACGACCTACGCCCGCTCGCGGTCCTGCGCGGCGGGCTCGTGGTGGTCGGCGACCCGGCGGGGCAGGCGTCGTGACCGCTCCTCCGGACTCCTCCCACGGCCGGCCGGCGGCGTCCGTGCCGCTGGTGCCCCGTCCGCGCTTCGCCGCGGTCCTGCCCGGCAGCGCCCGGCTGGCGGCGGGCACCGCGGTGGTCGCGCCCGACGTGCCGGGGGTCGGCCCGGTGGTGCGCCGGCTCGCCGACCGGCTCGGCGCGGCTCTGGGTGGCGCCGTCGCCGTGCACCACCCGCGTCACGACCGCCGGTGGGCCGCCCGACGGCCCGGCCGCCCGGTCGACGTGCAGCTCGTGCTCGACTCCGGCAGGCACGCCGCCGAGCCGCCCGCCGACCCGAGCACCCCGGTCGACGAGTCCTTCTCCATCACCGTCGACGACCACGGCGTCGTGCTCAGCGCGGCGACCCCGGCGGGGCTGCGGCACGCCTCGACCACCCTGCTGACCCTGGTCGAGCGCCCCGAGGGGCGGGGGCGACCGCGCCCGGTGGACCTGCCTGCCATGCGGGTGGAGGACGGGCCGGTGTTCGCCTGGCGCGGGCTGATGCTCGACGTGGCGCGGCACTTCCTGGACGTGCCGACCGTGCTCGCCGTGCTCGAGGTGATGGCGGACCTCAAGCTGAACCGGCTGCACCTGCACCTGTCTGACGACCAGGGCTGGCGGGTCCAGCTCGCGTCCCGGCCGCGCCTGACCGAGGTGTCCGGCTCCACTGCGGTGAACGGGGACCCGGGCGGTTTCTACACCGCGGCCGACCTGCGGCGGATCGTGCACGCCGCGGCCGACCTGGGCATCGTCGTGGTCCCCGAGATCGACACCCCTGGGCACGTCAACGCCGCGACGCACGCCTACGGCGAGCTCGTGCCGGGTGGCGTGCCGACCGACGCCTACACCGGCATCGAGGTGGGCTTCAGCCGCCTGCACGCCGACCTGCCCGGGACCGCGCCGTTCGTCGGCGACGTGCTCGGCGAGGTCGCGGGCCTGGTCGACGGGCCCTGGGTGCACGTGGGCGGGGACGAGGCCCTCACCCTCGAGCGCGAGGAGTACGTGCGACTGGTGCGCCTGGCCCTGGAGGCGGTGGCCGACGCCGGCCGCACGGCGGTCGCCTGGCAGGAGGTCGCCAGGGCCGACCCGCCGCCCGGCACCGTGCTCCAGCTCTGGGACGAGCGCGAGGGCGCCGAGGAGGTGGTCGAGGCGGCCCGGCGCGGCGCCCGGGTGCTGCTCTCCCCCGCCTCGCGCACCTACCTCGACCTGAAGTACGACGCGGACTTCCCGCTCGGCCTCGAGTGGGCGGGTCACCTCCCGCTGCGACAGGCCTACGAGTGGAACCCGCTCGACGCCCTGGACCTGCCGGACGGGTCGCTGCTCGGGGTCGAGGCGTGCCTGTGGACCGAGACCGTGCGGAGCCGCGACGACCTGGCCGCGCTGCTGCTTCCCCGGCTCGCCGCGGTGGCGGAGGTCGCCTGGTCGCCGGCGAGCTCGCGGGACTGGGCGGGGTTCTGCACGCGCCTGGCGGCGTTCGCGCCCCGGTGGACCGCTGCCGGCCTGGCGTGGACGCGCACGCCCGACGTGGCCTGGTGACCGCTCAGCCCGGCGGCTGACCGGGGTCCGCGTCCGGCGACGGGTCGGCGTCCGCGGCGTCCGGCGGCCGACCCGGATCGGCGGCGTCCAGCGCCCACCGGATCGCCCGGGTCATGGCGGCGCCGCCTGCTCTTACCAGGGCACCCTCTGGTACAGGCACCTTGGGCAGCTCGAGCTCCGCCCTCGCCCAGACCGGCAGGAGCACCACGGCGGCACCCCACAACGCGCCGTAGAACGGCCGCACCACCGGGGGCAGCGGCGTCTCGTGGCGCAGGAACTCGGCTGCCCGCCTGGCCGCGGCGGTCCCGCGCAGCTCCGACCGGTAGGCACCGAGCGCGGTGCGCAGCCCGGCCAGGGTGCGTGGCAGGTCGCGCGCACCCAGTCGCTCGCCGACCTCGGCCGTCTGGGCGACGTAGGCGTCGCACCCGGCCGGGTCCAGCGGTCGCCGCCCGTAGCGCTGGTGGGCGAGCAGGAAGGAGTCCACCTCAGCCAGGTGCACCCACGCGAGCAGGTGCGGGTCGGAGGCCCGGTACGGCTCCCCGTCCGGCGTCCTGCCGCGGACCCGCTGGTGCACGGCGCGCACCGTCGCGACCGCCCGCTCGGCCTGGTCCACCGGGCCGAACGTGGTCTGGGCAAGGAACGTCGCCGTGCGCTGCAGGCGTCCCCAGGGGTCGCTGCGGTAGCCCGAGTGCGCCGCGACCGCCGCCATGGCCCGCGGGTGCAGCGACTGGAGCAGCAGGGCACGGATCCCGCCCACGAACATCGACGCGTCGCCGTGCACCCGCGCGATCGCGGTCTCGGGACCGAACCACCGCGGCCCGGGGGTCTGGTGCACGGCGGCCCGCGCCGCGGTCGGGTCCGGCCCGGCGACCTTGCGCAGCACGGCGACCGCGGCGGCGACTCGTAGCTCGGTCAGCGCCTCCACCGTCGCATCGTCACACGCGATCCGCCGTGGCGCCCGGCCGGGCGCCGCGCCACCGGGCCCTCGGGCGCGACGGCAGCGGCGTGCGACCGAACGGGTGACGGCCTGTCGCGCACGATGGCGATCTTGCAGGCCGGGCCGTTGCCCTTGGGACACGGTTGGCCGACGAGTTGATCACGAATCCCCCGAACGCCGCACGGCGACGCGCGCGGCTCTCTAGCGTGCAGGCATGCAGACGACACCGACCCCCGCGCGCCGCCGGGCCCTGCGGCGACGGACACCCCAGTGGGCCGCGCTCATCGCGCTGGCCGGCCTCGGCGCCGCCGCGCTCGCCGGCTGCTCGATGGGCTCGGGAACCACCGACTCCGCCGACGGCTCGTACGAGTCCGCCGTGGCCGGCGACAGCGGCGGGGGCGACCAGGCCGCCCCCGAGCCGGCGAACGACGAGGCGCGCGCGGCCGCGGACGGTGAGGTGGTCGCCGCCGCGGACCGGCAGATGATCGTCACGGGCTACGTCACGGTCGTGGTCGACGACCCGATCGAGAAGGCCTCGCGCGTGGTCACCATCGTCGGGAGCCGCGGGGGCTACATCTCGGCGCGCAGCGAGCAGACCGCGGGTGAGAACCGTCGCGCCTACGCCCAGCTCACCGCGCGCGTGCCGGCCGAGCGGCTCGACGAGGTGATCACCGAGCTGGGCACCCTGGGCACCGTCGACGAGACCCAGCTCGACTCGGTCGAGGTCACCGCGCAGGTCCGCGACCTGGAGGCCCGGATCAAGGCGATGCAGATCTCGATCGCGCGGCTGGAGGCACTGCTCGAGCGGTCGGCCAAGCTCTCCGACATCGTCGAGGCCGAGCAGGTGCTCACCGAGCGTCAGTCCCAGCTCGAGCAGCTCCAGTCCCAGCAGGCCCAGCTGGCCGACCAGGTCTCGATGTCGACCGTGACGGTCAACCTCTACACCGACGAGGCCGTGCCCGACGAGCCGCCGAGCGGCTTCCTGTCCGGGCTCGAGGCGGGGTGGAAGGCACTCATCGCGTTCGGCACCTGGCTGCTCGGTGTGATCGGCGTGCTGCTGCCGTGGCTGATCCCGGCCGCCGTCGTCACCGCGATCGTGTGGCCGCTGGCGCGGCGGGCTCGCCGGCGCGCCGCCCAGAAGGCCGAGGAGCGGGCCGCCGTTCGAGGCGCCGCCATGGCCGCCCCGGTACCGGTCCGCGGCCCGTACCCCGGGCCCGTCCCGGGCGGGGTGCCCGCGCCGACGCCCCCACCGGCACCCGTGCCGGCGCCCTCCGAGGACGCGGCGCCCGCGCCGCAGGCGCAGGAGGGCACCGAGAAGGAGTCGTGACCACGTCGTGGGGGCGTCCGGACGAGCCGGGCGCCCCCACGACGGCCGAGGACCGTCAGGACCTCAGCAGGTAGCCCCGGGCGTCGGTCTCGCGCCCGGCGAGCAGCATGATCCCGTCGATCAGCACCCAGATCTGCACGCCGATGAGCACGAAGACGCCGACCACGATGAACGCGGTGATGAAGCCCAGGATCGTCAGGCTGAGCTGGGTGACGGCCAGGTTCGTGTGACCGGTGTAGAACCGTCCCGCGCCGAACATGCCGAGGAAGATCTGGAGCAGGCCGGCCGCGACCTTGGACTTGTCCGACAGCGGTTGCCCGGTGAAGGGGTCGCGCCCCCAGGGCGCCGCGGGGTCGGCCGGCGGGTGGCCCCAGCCCGGCTGGTAGCCGTAGCCGGGCGGCGGCTGCGCGGGCGGCTGGTAGGTCTCCCACTGCGGCGGGATCCCGTCCCGGTCGTCGGGTCCGTCGGTCGGTGGCACGCTCACGACCCCAGCGTGCCAGGTCCTGGCGTCCGGCGCGGGGCCCCGAGGAGTTGGGCCCCGCGCCGGTCCCGACGTCAGCGCGTCGGGTGCTGCGGGATCCGCGAGAGGACGCGCGGCGCCCCGCTGTAGGCCAGGTCGGCCTGGATCGCGTAGTACGCGAACTTCGGCTGGTAGTCGGCGGTGTACAGCGTCGCCATCGCCTCGGCCCCGGCGCCCGCGCCGAAGTCCCAGGTGTTGGTCCAGCTGTGACCGTCGTCGAAGCCCCAGACGGTGTACGAGATGCAGTGCCTGCTCGCCAGGCAGCCCTGCATCAGCGCGCTGTAGTCGTACGCCTGGGCCTGGAGCAGCGGGTTGATGGTGTCCCCGGTCTGCTCCGCGGGCATGAGGTTGCGCACGTCGACCTCGGTCAGCGCCGTGGCGACGCCAAGCCCCGCGAACTTGTTCAGCGCGTCGGCGATCTGGAACGGCGTGTAGTTGCCGTACCGGGTCGACAGGTGCGCCTGGCTGCCGACGACGTCGACCGGCACGCCCTGGGCGCGCAGGTCCTTGACCATGTCGTAGACGAACTGCGTCTTGTCCAGCGGCCCACCGTCGCCGAAGGCGTCGATGTTGTAGTCGTTGTACGTCAGCAGGGCCTTGCGGTCCGCCGCGCGTGCCCAGCGGAACGCGTCGGCGATGTAGCTCTCACCGAGGTTCTCGTACCAGAACCCCTTGTAGGTGATGTGGCCGTCGGGCGAGTCCCACGGGTCCGTGACGGCCTCGTTCACGACGTCCCACTGCCAGATGCGGCCCTTGAAGTGGGTCACGACGGCGGTGATGTACTCGTGCAGGATGTCGCGCAGCTCGGCCTTGGAGATGCTGCCGTCCGCGACGCCCTCGGTCAGCCACGAGGGCAGCTGGTTCTGCCAGACCAGCACGTGCCCGCGGACCTTCTGGTGGTGGGCCTTGGCGAAGGCCATGACCTCCTCGGCAGGACCCCAGTTGTAGACACCGCGCTCGGGCTCGATCGTCTCCCACTTCATCGCGTTCTCGGCGGTGACGGTGGAGAACTGGCTGCCGGCGATGTCGGCGTAGGTCGGGTCGGCCAGCAGAGCGGGATCGATGGCCGTGCCGATGTAGAGCCCGTGGTTGGACGCCAGGGCCCGCAGGGTCTGGTCCTGCGGGTCAGTGGTATGCCATCGGCCCGAGGCTGGGACCGCGGCGACGGCGAGCGCAGCAGCAGCAGCGCCGGCAGCGAGGATGGTGGTCAGTCGTCTCATCGAAGTGCCCCCTTGCACCGTGGAGTGAGGAAGCGTCGACAGGTTTCGAAAACGTTGTCGACACCGTTATCCACACTAGGGACCTAGGGCCCGGCTCGACAAGGGGTCGCGGCAACTTGGCGCCGTCGACGCCGGCGCGGAGACTCGATCCGAGACGGCGCCGGGCCAGGCCCCCTCCGCGGAGGGCGCCCGTTGGTCGGTGCTGGACGCCGCATCTTCGCTGGCGAGGATGAACGGGATTCATATCCCTACGTTCTGCCGAACGAGGTGCGGCGCGGGTGTCACGGCCCCAGCGCGCCGATGGGCAGGGTCAGGACCCCATCGGGTCGTCTGAGGGCGGCGGCCCGGGTCGTGATCACACCGAGGAACGCGGGATCGCCGACCTTGGACGTGTCGACCTTGTCGGCGAACCGCAGCAAGGACGATGCCGCGGCGTCGACGTCGTCCGGGTTCATCTTGACCTCCAACGCCCCCCACCTGCCGTCTGCGAGGGTGATGATGAAGTCCACCTCGTGGCCGTTGGCGTCGCGCCAGTGTGCCAGTGCGCCATCAAGGGGTTGGGCGTAGACGCGTAGGTCCCGAGCGACCAGGCCCTCGAACTGCAGCCCGGTCGCGTTCAGGTCGGCGAGCAGCTGCTCGGGCCCGGCCTGGAGCGCACCCACGGCGAGAGACGGGTCGGTCATGTACCGGAAGGCGGACTTGCGCAGGGGCGTGGTCGAGCGCATGTGGGGGGCCCAGGCCGGGACGTCCTCGACAAGCATGAGCCGCTCGAGCGCCGTCAGGTACCGCGAGATGGTGTCCCGGTCGACCTGGCCGTCGGCGCCCGCTACGTCGGCAGTCAGGGACGTGATCGAGGCATCGGTGCCGACCGATCGGCCGAGGGACCGCAGCAGGCGGGCCAAGTGCTGGGGGGATCGGTGGCCGTCCACCTGCTGCACGTCGGCGACGACGGTGGTCAGGTAGTCGCGCACCCACTGGCGGGCGCTGGCGACGTCGGCGTCCGCCAGGTACGGCCACCCGCCGATCACCAGGCGTTCGAGCACCTGGGGCACGCTCAGGCCTGGGTCGCGAGCTGGCGTGAACGCATCGTCGAACAGCGCCTGGAGCGACACCGCCCCGGTGGAGTGACCGGTCTCGAACAGGCTCATCGGGCGCATCCGCAGGAGCGACATCCGTCCGGCGCCGGGGTGCCGGTCGGCGTCGTCGCGTGGCGTGGCCGAACCGGTCAGGATGAACTGGCCCCGCAGCGGCGCCCGGTCGTCCACCTCGCGGCGGACGAGATTCCAGAGCTTCGGTGCGACCTGCCACTCGTCGAACAAGATGGGTGCCTCTTCCCCGAACAGCACGTCCGGCGCGCTTGAGACCAGCTCCCGGGCGCTTGCGTCGACGTCGAGGCGGACCACTGTCTTGGCGAGGCGCTCGGCGGTCCGGGACTTCCCGCACGCCTTCGGGCCCTCGACGAGCACAGCCCCGGAGGCGGCCATGCGCGCCGCGAGCTCTCTATCGGCTACGCGAGCGATGTAGGCCTGTGGCACTGGATCTCCCATCTGTGCAGGTAGGAACATGTTAGACCGCAGATTGCATAGTCGACAGCCCGCAGATTGCATAGTCGATACCCCGCACATCGCATAGCACCGCTGCGCGGCGGCCACCGTGTTCGGCCCGCTGATCATCGTGCTGGCGGTCATCGTCGCGACGATCTTCGTGTTCTGGGCCTCCCTGATGGTCCGCATCCACCGGGTAGCGGACCATCTCGCGCCGCGGTTCCTGGACGACCTGCTCGCGACTCCTCGCCTTGTCGCTGTCCGGCGAGGCTCTGTGAAGCGGCGAGCAGAGGGACTGCATGTTGGACCGTCACCAACCTCGGGCGGCCGAACCACTCGAAAGGGTTGTCCACAACCGGACATATCGGACGCCGATCCGCCCTATGCTCGGCCCGACGTGATCCAGGGGGCTGATCCGCCTCCGTGGCATGCGCAGGGGGACGGGGCATGGACACGGCTGCCGAGCTCGAGCACGAGGTGCGCGAGCTGGTCCGGCGACGGGGCATCGACCCCGTGCGCGACCGGGCCCGGCTGCGCGACCTGGTCCGCGAGGCCCTGGACGACTACGACGACCGCGCGCTGCGCGGCCACGCTCCCCCGCTGGTCGACCGACCCGGCACCGGCAAGGCCTTGGAGGACGCGCTCGGCGGGTTCGGCCCGCTCCAGCCCTACCTGGACGACCCCACGGTCGAGGAGGTCTGGATCAACGCCCCGGACCAGGTGTTCGTCGCCCGCAGCGGCAAGGCCGAGCTGACCGCCACGATCCTGGAACCCTCCCAGGTCCGTGACCTGGTCGAACGCATGCTCAAGGTCTCCGGCCGACGCCTGGACCTGTCCAGCCCGTTCGTCGACGCGGCCCTGCCCGGCGGCGAACGCCTGCACGTGGCCATCCCCGACGTCACGCGCACCCACTGGGCCGTCAACATCCGCAAGTACCTGGTGCGCGCCTCCCACCTGGACGACCTGGTCGCACTCGGCTCCCTGACCCCCACCGCCGCACGGTTCCTGTCCGCCGCCGTCGCCGCCGGGCTCAACGTCCTGGTCTCCGGGCCCACCCAGGCCGGCAAGACCACGATGCTCAACGCGCTGGCGGGCTCCATCCCGCCGCGCGAGCGCGTGGTCTCCTGCGAGGAGGTCTTCGAGCTGCGGATCGACCACCGCGACACGGTCGCCCTGCAGACCCGCCAGCCGAGCCTGGAAGGCACCGGCGAGATCACGCTGCGCCGCCTGGTCAAGGAAGCGCTGCGGATGCGCCCCAGCCGCATCGTCATCGGCGAGGTGCGCGAGGCCGAGGCCCTCGACATGCTCATCGCGCTCAACGCGGGCGTGCCGGGGATGTGCACCGTGCACGCCAACTCCGCGCGTGAGGCGCTGACCAAGGTCTGCACCCTGCCGCTGCTCGCCGGGGAGAACGTGACCGCGGCGTTCGTCGTGCCCACCGTCGCGGCGGCGGTGGACCTCGTGGTGCACCTGGAGGTCGACGGCCGCGGCCGACGCCGGACCGCCGAGATCGTCGCGGTGCCCGGGCGCGTCGAGCACGGCGTCGTGGAGACCGCCGACCTGTTCCACCGGCGCGGGGACCGGCTGGTGCGCGGCGGCGGGTTCCCACCCCACCCGGAGCGGTTCGCGCGGCTCGGCATCGACGTCGCGGCGCTGCTCGCGGACGAGGACGCCTGACGTGGGCGTGGTCGCGGGCCTGCTGCTGGGCGCCGGACTGGTGCTGGTGATGTGGGCGCTGACCACCGAGCCCGGCAGTGCCCGTGGCTCGGGCCGCTGGCAGCAGACCCTGGCCGACCTGCTCGTGCAGGCCGGCGCTCCGCAGGTCACGCCCACCGCGCTGCTCGGCACCGCAGCGGCCGCCGCGGGCGTGGTGTGGCTGACCGCCGCGGCCCTGACCCGCGCCCCAGCGATCGCGACGTGCTTCGCGCTCATCGCGGGCTACGCGCCGCTCGCCCTGGTCCGGGCGCGCGCCCGACGCCGGCGCGCCGCGTTGCGAGCGCTGTGGCCGGACGTGGTCGACCACCTCGCCTCGGCGATCCGCGCCGGGCTGTCGCTGCCGGAGGCGCTGGCGCAGCTCGGCGAGCGCGGCCCCGAGGAGCTGCGAGCGCCGTTCGCCGCGTTCGCCGAGGACTACCGCGTGACCGGCCGGTTCACCGAGTGCCTCGACGCGCTCAAGGCCCGGCTCGCCGACCCGGTGGCGGACCGCATCGTCGAGTCGCTGCGCCTGACCCGGGAGGTCGGCGGCACGGACCTCGGCCGCCAGCTGCGCACGCTGGCCACCTTCCTGCGGGCCGACGAGCGCACCCGCGGCGAGCTGGAGGCCCGCCAGAGCTGGACCGTGAACGGTGCACGCCTGGCCGTCGCCGCGCCGTGGGTCGTGCTCGCACTGCTCGCCACCCGCCCCGAGGCCACCACGGCCTACAACACGCCGACCGGGGTCGTGGTGCTGGTGGGCGGGGCGCTGAGCTCGGTGGTCGCCTACCGGGTGATGCTCCGGATCGGGCGCCTGCCCGAGGACGTGCGGGTGCTGCGATGACCCTGACCGGTGCGCTGGCCGGGCTCGGCGCGGGGCTGGGCTGCTGGCTCGTGGTGGCGTGGTTCGCGGCCCGGCGGCCACGGCTCGACGACCGGCTCGCGCCCTACCTGCGGGTGCCCGCCCGCCCGGCGACACCGCCCGCCGGCGGCCCGGGACCGCGCACGCCGTTGGGCACCGTGGAGCGACTGCTCGCGCCTGTGATGGCAGACGCGGTGCGCCTGGTCGAACGCCTGAGCTCCCCGACCGCGGACCTCGCCGCGCGCCTGGCCCGTGCCGGCCGGTCTCAGTCGGTCGAGCAGTTCCGCGCCGAGCAGGTCGTGGCCGCGGTGCTCGGCACGGGCGCGGGTCTCGCAGCCGCGCTCGTCCTGGCAGCCGGCGGACGGGTCGGGCCCGCGGCCGGCGGGCTGCTGGTGGCGGTCGGCGCGCTGACCGGGTTCGTGCTGCGCGACGTCCTGCTCAGCCATCAGGTCCGGCGCCGCTGCGAGCAGATCCTGCTCGAGCTGCCCACGGTGGCCGAGCTCCTGGCCCTGGCCGTCGCCGCCGGCGAGGGCGCCGCGGGCGCCGTGGAGCGGGTCTGCGCGGTGGGCGACGGGGCGCTGGCGGGTGAGCTGCGCCGGGTCGTCGCCGACACCCGCGCGGGAGCGCCGCTCGCCGAGGCACTCGAGCGGATGGCCGACCGCGTGGGCGTGCCCGCCCTGTCCCGCTTCACCGAGGCGGTGGTGGTCGCGGTCGAGCGCGGCACGCCGCTGGCCGACGTGCTGCGGGCCCAGGCGACCGACGTCCGCGAGGCGTCGCGCCGCGAGCTGATGGAGCTGGGCGGCCGCAAAGAGGTCGCCATGATGGTCCCGGTGGTGTTCCTCATCCTGCCGGTGACCGTCGTCTTCGCCGTCTTCCCCGGCCTCACCGCACTGAGGCTCGACCTGTGAAGGAGCACACCGTGGAGCACCCACCCCTCGACGACAGCGACCGAGGCGACGTGCCCGGCTGGGTGCTGGTCACCCTCATGACCGCCGGGCTCGTCCTGGCGCTGTGGGCGGTCGCCGGCCCGGCGCTGACCGACCTGTTCCAGCAGGCCATCGAACGCGTCGGGTCCTTCGGCGGCTGAGGAGCACGCGGTGCGCCGGTGGAGCGGGCGGGACGACGGATCGGCAGTGGTCGACGCGGTGCTGGTCGGCGCCCTGACCACGCTGCTGTTCGCCTCGGTGCTCCAGCTGGGCCTCGCCCTGCACGTGCGCGCCACCCTGATCGACTGCGCCGCCGAGGGCGCGCGCTACGGGGCCCTGGCCGATCGCGAGCCCGGCGACGGCGCGGCGCGCGCCGCGGACCTGATCGGCATGTCGCTGGCGTCGTCCTACGCCCAGGACGTGACCGCCACCCGCACCGTGCTCGACGGCCTGCCGGTGGTCGAGGTCCAGGTCACCGCCCCGCTGCCGATGCTCGGCATGCTCGGCCCGACCACGCTGACCGTGCACGGCCACGCCCTCGCGGAGGAGCCATGACCGCCGCCCGGCTCCGACGCGGGTACGCCGTGCTGCGTCGCCGCGCCGACCTGCGCGGCGACGACGGGAACGCGGTGGTGGAGTTCCTCGGCGTCGCCCTGGTCCTGCTGATCCCCACGGCGTACCTCGTGCTGGTGCTCGGCCGGCTCCAGGCCGCCGCGTTCGCGGTCGACGGCGCAGCGCGCGAGGCGGTGCGAGCAGCGCTCGTCGCCGCCCAGGAGCCGGCCGCGACCGACGAGGGCGTCGACCAGCCCGACGAGCACGCGTCGGTGTCCCGGGCCGGCCTCGACCCCTCCTCCGCAGCCGCGGCCGCCGTGGGCATCGCCCTCGCCGACCAGGGCCTGCCGGCCGACGACGCGGTGTCCCTGGTCTGCACCCCCGCCTGCGACCAACCGGGCGCCACGGTGATCGCCCGCGTCGAGGTCACCGTGGACCTGCCCCTGATACCCGCCTTCGTCCAGGACCGCGTGCCGCTCGCCGTGCCCGTGTCCGCCAGCGCCACCGGTCGCGTCGACCAGTACCTGGACGCCGGATGACAGACCGACGCATCCCCCGAGTGCCGTCGTCGTCGCGCCCGTCGTGGCGCGACGACGACGGCCAGATCATGCTCATGGCGATCGGCTACGCGATCGTCGCCCTGCTCCTGGTCACCGCCGTGGTCTCGGCCAGCGGCATCCACCTGGAGCGCAAGCGCCTGCTCGCCCTCGCCGACCTCGCAGCCCTCGCCGCAGCCGACTCCATCGACCAGCACGCCTACTTCACCCGTGACCCGGCCGGCGACCTCGTCCGGCTCGGCGACGACGAGGTCCGCACCGAGGTGATCGACTACCTCACCGCCGCCGCCCCCGCAGCCGACCTCGACGGCGTCGAGCTCCTCACGGTCACCACCCAGGGCCGCACCGCAACGGTCACCCTGCGCTCGACCGCCCGACCCGCCCTCGTCTCCTGGATCACCGCCCCCTGGTCCGACGGCATCGAGCTCGTCGTCACCGCCACCGCCCGGGCCGACTGACATGGCGCGCGCCCGGTCGGCTCCCCCACCCGGTCCGACGCGTGGTCACGAACGCCCCTCGACCTGCCGGCGCCCGCCGCACGCGATCCCGCGAACCCCCCAAACGGCTGTACCCGGGCGCGGCTCGCGACGGTACGGTCCGATTTGTCCGATTCCGGAACGGTGGCGCTCGACACGACGCACCACCGACGACACAGGGGGCAAGGCATGAGGACAAGAGCACTGCTAGCGAGCGCCGCGGCCGTGGGAGTGGTCATGGCTACGGCGACAGGAGCCGGCGCAGCCGACGCCGAGGCGTGTCCGGGGATGGTCAACGACGCGCCGAACCACTACGCGCTGGCCGGCGACGCGACGTGCGACCTGTCGTTGCTCGGCGACGGCGCCTACGTCGATCTGGCCGGCCACACGCTCTACACGACCAACGCGAAGGGCACCGGCACCACGACGATCGCCGCGGACGACGTGACCCTCGCGCGCGGCAAACTGCGGACCGACGGGATCGACTGGGTCCAGAGCCGCGGGCGCCTGGACCGCGTCGACGTCTCGGCGATCGACCCGACCGCGACCAGGATCCTGATCGAGGCCGGACGCTGGTTCACGGTCACCGGGAGCCACTTCCACGACCTGCCGAACGCGGTCGCCGTCGACTTCTACTACGCCGGGGACGGCACCGTCTCACACTCACGGTTCACCCGGACCAAGATCGGGGTGAGCATCCAAGGCGGCGCCACCTTCACGATCGAGCACTCCAGGTTCGACAGGAACGAGATCGGCCTTCAGCTGTGGAACGAGGACTGGATCGGCGTCAACGACGTCCTCGTCGCGAACAACACCTTCACCGGCAACACGGTCACGGGCGTCCGCGTGCGCGCCTACACGGGAGCCCTCTACCCGCCCGCGGAGCAGCGGACGTTCGACAACGTCCGGGTCGTCGGGAACCACATGCTCCGTAACGCGGGCTCCGGCATGGACGTCACCATGTACTGCCTCACGGAGGAGCGCTGCGCGACCGGGCAGACGGCCGTCGCGGTCACGCGCAACCACTTCACGCGCAACGGCCTCGCCGCCCCGCAGGACACCGGTGACGACGGCTTCACCGCCAAGACCCTGGTCGGCTTCGGGCCGGCGTCCTGGGTCACGGGCACCCAAGGACTGTGGGTCTTCACCCTCACGGGCAACACGACCAACAGGAACGCCGACCGAGGCATCGACGCGGCCGGCGTCACCGACGGCGGCGGGAACCGGAGCATGAGGGACGCCAACCCCGAGCCCTGCCTGGGGGTCAGCTGCACCTGACGCCCGCGCCTCGCACGCGAGCACACGACGGCTCCGCCTCCGCCCACCGGGCTGGGGCGGAGCCGTCGCCCGACCCGGCCGCCACCGGCGCGGCGCGTCAGCCCACCGCGACCTGCCCCGCCGCCCCGCGGCCCTCGACGATCCCGACGATCTCCGCGGCCAGCTCCGCAGGCTTGGTCAGCTGGGGCCAGTGGCCCGTGGGCAGGTCGATGATCGAACGGTTCTTCATGCGGGCGAACTCGCGCATGTATGGGTGATCGTCCGCCATCAGCTTCTCCAGCACCACGCTCAGCATCGAGCACGCGATCACCGTGCTCGGCACCGAGAACCGCCGCTCGTCGCCGACGTGCTGCGGGTCGCGTGCCACGCCGGCCGGCTCGGGGATCGCGATCTCTTCGAAGTGCGCGCGCAGCCGGGGCGTCATGTCCGTCAGCTCAGGGGGCTCGAACGCGTCCCACCCGGGGAACGGCACCTCGTCGGACTCCACGGGCAGCTCGTCGTTGATCACCGCGCCCTCACCCATCGGGCCGGTGTCGACGTAGATCGCGTGCTCCACCCGGTCCGGCCGGGCATCGGCCGCGCCGGCGATGATCGAACCGCCGCCCGAGTGGCCCACGAGCACGACCCTCTCGGGCGCGGCGTCGATCCGGGCGACCACCGCCGCCACGTGGTCCGCCAGCCGCACCGAGGAGCGGTCCGCGTGGCGGGACTCCTTGCCGGGCAAGGTGAGCGGCTCCACGTCGTAACCGGCCGCGCGGAGAGCCGTGGTGACGGTCCCCCACGAGTCGCCGTCGAGCCAGAACCCGGGGACGAGGATCACGTGTGTCATGTCTCGACGCTAGATCCGCCCACCGACGCGCGCGCCCCGGACGCGAAGGTCCGGACGCACCGGTCCACCTCCCGGACGCCGCTGTCCGCGAAGCCCTGTCACACCCGGGTCGCGGTGCACGGGTACCCTGGTGGGTCGTGGCTGCTACCGACTTCCCCGCCGAGATCGCCGCCCTGCGCACGACGCTGGGCACGATCACTGCGGTCATCGACCCCGACGGGCTGCGCGCGAAGATCGCCGAGCTGTCCGAGAAGGCCACGGCGCCCGACCTGTGGGACGACACCGACCGCGCCCAGGCCGTGACCTCCGCGCTCTCGCACGCCCAGAACGACCTGGAACGGCTCGAGGGCTTCGCCCAGCGCCTGGAGGACCTCGAGACCCTGGTCGAGATGGGCATGGACGCCGCTGAGGACGACCCCGAGCGGGCGGCGACCCTCGCCGACGCCGAGTCCGAGCTGGTCACGCTGACCAAGGACCTGGCCGGCTACGAGGTGCGCACCCTGCTGTCCGGCCCGTACGACTCCCGTGAGGCAGTGGTGACCATCCGGTCCGGCGCCGGCGGCGTCGACGCGGCCGACTTCGCCGAGATGCTGCTGCGGATGTACCTGCGCTGGGCCGAGCGGCACGGCTACCCGACCCAGGTCCTGGACACCTCCTACGCCGAGGAGGCCGGCCTGAAGTCCGCGACCTTCGAGGTCAAGGTGCCCTACGCGTTCGGCAACCTGTCCGTGGAGGCCGGCACGCACCGCCTGGTGCGGATCAGCCCCTTCGACAACCAGGGCCGCCGCCAGACGTCGTTCGCCGCGGTCGAGGTGGTCCCGCTCATCGAGCAGACCGACCACATCGACATCCCCGAGAACGAGATCAAGGTCGACGTGTTCCGGTCCTCCGGCCCCGGTGGCCAGTCGGTCAACACCACCGACTCCGCGGTGCGCCTCACGCACATCCCCACCGGGATCGTCGTGTCGATGCAGAACGAGAAGTCCCAGATCCAGAACCGTGCGGCCGCGCTGCGCGTGCTCCAGTCCCGCCTGCTGCTGCTGCGTCAGGAGGAGGAGCGCGCCACCAAGAAGGAGCTCGCCGGGGACATCAAGGCGTCCTGGGGCGACCAGATGCGCTCCTACGTGCTCCAGCCGTACCAGATGGTCAAGGACCTGCGCACCGAGCACGAGGTCGGCAACCCGGCCGCGGTGTTCGACGGCGACATCGACGGCTTCATCGAGGCCGGCATCCGCTGGCGCGCCGGAGCGTCCCAGAACTGACCGGGCCTGCGCCATCGCCGCAGGCCGGACCGCGCGCCTCAGCTCCACCACCGCCCGATCACCCGACTGCCACCAACCCGACGGCCGAGCACGCCTGACCGACGCGGTCCCGGCGCCCCACGCGGCGGAGCGGCGCTCAGACATCGATCCGTGCGGGGCCGTCCACACTGCGGACGCCGATCTGCGCCTCCGACACCCCTCGCCGCGTCGGCCGCCGCCGCGCCCGGCTCCCCACCACACCCGACGGCGCCCGGTGAGCAGCCCGCGCGGTTCAGGTGACGGATGGTGCAGCGGTGACAGATGTGACACCCCACCCGCCTCATCCACCACTCGTGTCACACGAACCGCGCCGACTGCTCACGCTGCGTTAGCCGTGACGCGGTGACCCCGGGCACGCGCGGAGGACCGCCGTGGCGGACGATCGCTGCCTGGAGGCGCCCGGAGCTCGTTGGCGCTGCACGGGGCCTCCGGCGGTCCCGCATCGAGGTCCGCGGATCGCGTCAGCCCGCGCGCTGCTCGAGCTGCGAACGCCGCGCGAGCGCCTCGCGCCCAAGGAGCCCGACGACCGCGACGGCCACCGCGAGGGCCAGCGGCTCGCGCACCAGCGCAGCGTCCGTGGCGTACTGCCGGAAGATGCCCACGCCGTACTCGAGCATTCCCCCGAGGTCGCGCGCGAGGGCCCGCGAGCCGAGAGCGTTCCAGAGCGCCGTCGTGAGGGGCGGCGCGAGCCAGACCAGCGTGAGGCTCGCCAACACCGCGACCACCCCGCCGACCGTCCGCACACCGGCCCACGCGATCGCCGCCCCGACGAGGACCGGCATGACGTAGGCGAACGCGCGCAGCAGCCACATCGGGACCGACGCGGTTCCCATCGGGTCGACGAGGGCGATCGGCAGCCACAGCCCCGCGGCGATCGCACCGGTCGTCAGGCCGAGCAGCGCACCAGGGCGCGGAGCCAGGGCGATGAGGGCGAACGCTCCGGCACTGACGACGAGGCAGCCCACGACGCCGCCGCCGATGCCCGCGAGGTACACCGCCGCGTCGCGGCCCGCCCGCAGGCCCGCGCCCACGACCGCGACGGTCTGCAGGACGGCGAGCACCTGCACGGCGACGAGCCCGCCGCCCACCCGCAGCGCCGCTCCTCGGCCACCGCCCCGCGAGACGAGCACGCGCGCCGCGATGCCCGCGAGCGCCCCGCCCATGACGAGCAGCGCGAAGATCGACGTCGCCGTGTACTGGCTGAACGGGAGGAGCACGACGGGCGCCTCGGCCGGGGTCGCGCCCTCCCAGAGGTTCTGCACGGGCAGGCGCGCGCCGCGGACGAGCCACGGTCCCAGCCCGACCACTGCTGCGACGGCGCCTGCGAGAGGCTCGGCCCACAGCGGCACGGTTCGATGGCCGCCCTCCGACGGCGCCCCGCCGATGGCACTGTCCGGCACCAGCCCCTGAGGGCGTGCCTCGTTCACGAACTCGTCCATCGGTCTGCGCCGACTCCCCCCTCGGGCGCGTTCGTGCGCCGTCGACCCGGCCAGACTAGTCACCGGACGCGACGGCACGGCGGACGCGACACTCCGCCCGAACGCGGGCGACGAGCTCGTCCTCGTTCGCCGCCCGCGTTCGGCAGCCGCAGCGCCCGACGTGAGTAGCATCGCCGCCGTGACCACGCTGCTGCTGACCGTCATCGGCGACGACCGTGCCGGGCTCGTCAAGGCCCTGGCCGACGTGGTGCAGGCGCACGACGGCAACTGGGAACGCAGCCACCTCGCCGAGATGGCCGGCAAGTTCGCGGGCATCGTCGAGGTGTCGGTGCCTGACGCCCGGGCCGCCGAGCTCCAGGCCGCGCTCCGCCCGCTCGAGGGCATGCTCGAGGTCGAGGTGCACACCGGCACCCCGCACGCGCCGGGCGCCCGGCACGAGGTGGTGGTCGAGATCCTCGGCAACGACCACCCCGGCATCCTCCAGGCCGTCTCCGGCGCGCTAGCCGAGCAGGGCCTGAGCGTCACCGAGCTCGAGACCAGCACCCGCGAGGCGCCGATGGTCGGCGGTCAGCTGTTCGAGGCCCGCGCGCTGGTGGCCGTCCCTGAGGGGTTCGACCTCGCCGACCTGCGCGCCGCCCTCGAGCGCATCGCCGCCGAGGTCCTGGTGGACCTCACGCTGACCAGCGCCGACGACTGAGGCGCGCCGGCGGCTGGTCCGCGAGACGGCCGAGGCGCCCTCGGCCGGGTCCCGACGCCCTCAGCCGAGCCCGGCCCGCCAGCCGGCGATCCGGTCCACCGCGGCCGCGACCACGTCCGGCGTGGTCGCGAAGCTCAGCCGCACGCGCGTCCCGCCGTCGACCGGGTCGAAGTCGGTCCCGGGCGTGAGCGCGACGCCCGCCTCGTCCAGCAGCCGCGCGCAGTACGTCACCGAGTCCAGCCCGGAGCTCGACACGTCCGCGTACACGTAGAACGCACCGTCGGCCGGCGCCGGGTCGCGCCAGCCGAGCTCGGCCAACCGGTCCAGCACCACCGCCCGCGAGCGCGCGTACGTCGCCACGTTCGCGTCGGCCGCCGCGTACGCCTCGGGTGTGAAGGCGGCGACGGCGGCGTGCTGCGACAGGGTCGGTGGGCACAGCGCGAGGTTCCCGGCCAGTGCGTCGACCGGCGCGACGAGGTCCGGCGGCAGCAGGAGCCAGCCCAGCCGCCACCCGGTCATCGCCCAGTACTTGGAGAACGAGCCGACCACCAGCGCGCCGTCCGAGGTCGCCGCCGTCGGCGCCCCGGCGCCGTGCCCGGACGCCGCGGCACCCGAGCCCGCGCCCGACACCCCCGCGTCACCGGCGCCGTAGGTGATCCCGTGGTAGATCTCGTCGGAGACCAGCCGCACGTCGTGCGCCTCGCACCAGGCGGCGATCGCGGCCAGCGCCGCGGGCTCGACGAGGGTCCCGGTGGGGTTGGCCGGCCCGGCGAGCACGAGCCCGTCGATCGGGGCGTCGGCGACCAGCGCGTCGAGCAGCCCGACCGTCGGCTGGAACCGGACCTCGGGGCCGCACGGGACGTCGACCACCTCGCAGCCCAGCGCGGTGATGAGGTTCCGGTACGCGGGGTACCCGGGCCGCACCACGGCCACCCGGTCTCCCACGTCGAACGCGGTGAGGAACGCCAGGACGAACCCGCCGGACGCGCCCGTCGTCACGGCGACGGAGCCCGGGTCCACCTCGACGCCGTACCAGCGCCGGTAGTGCGCGGCGATCTCCGCGCGCAGCGCGGGCATGCCCAGCGCCTCGGTGTAGCCCAGCGACCCGCCGGCCAGCGCCGCGGCAGCCGCCTCTCGCACCGCCGCCGGGGCGCCCCCGGACGGCTCCCCCGCGCAGAGGTTGAGCACGTCCGCCCCGGCCGCGCGCCGGGCGTTGGCCGCGGCGATCACCTCCATCACGGCGAACGGCGGGACCTGCGAGCGCGCGGCGACCTTCACACCCCCATCCTGCCCCCGCCGGGCCGGCGCCACGCCGCCCGGCCCACGCCGGTCCCGGACCGGCCACCGACCCCGCCACCGCCCACAGGTGTCCGATTCGTCCGATCCGCACGACATCGGCACAGGTCACCGCGGCGTGGCGGTCCCGGCCATGGGTGAGGCAGTGCTTAGTCTCGAACGGAGCGCGCCCGGCGTGCGCTCGTTCCTGCCCCCGGAGGACTGGCCAACCACGTGATCCGTCTGACGAACGTCACCAAGGTCTACGCCCGCGGCGCCCGGCCGGCGCTCGACGACGTCGACCTGGAGATCGAACGCGGCGAGTTCGTGTTCCTGGTGGGCGCGTCCGGCTCGGGCAAGTCGACGATGCTGCGGCTCATGCTCCGCGAGGAGCGGCCCACCGCGGGCAAGGTGTTCGTCGCCGGCAAGGACCTGTCGACCCTGTCGACCTGGAAGGTCCCCTACCTGCGCCGCCAGATCGGCGTGGTGTTCCAGGACTTCCGCCTGCTGCCCAACAAGTCGGTGTTCGAGAACGTCGCCTTCGCGCTCCAGGTGATCGGCAAGCCCAAGCACCACATCCTGACCACGGTCCCGGACACCCTGGAGCTGGTGGGCCTGGGCGGCAAGGAGAAGCGCCGCCCGCACGAGCTGTCCGGCGGCGAGCAGCAGCGCGTGGCCATCGCCCGCGCCTTCGTCAACCGGCCGAGCATCCTGCTCGCCGACGAGCCCACCGGGAACCTCGACCCCACCACCTCGGTGGGCATCATGCGGCTGCTGGACCGGATCAACCGGACCGGCACCACCGTCGTGATGGCCACCCACGACGACGAGATCGTCGACCAGATGCGCAAGCGCGTCGTCGAGCTCGACACCGGGCAGGTCGTCCGCGACCAGTCCCGCGGCGTCTACGGCTCGGACCGCTGAGGGGGCGCGGGCATGCGACTGCAGTTCATCCTGTCGGAGATGTTCATCGGCCTGCGCCGGAACACGTCCATGGCGGTCTCGGTCATCCTCGTCACGTTCGTGTCGCTGACGTTCGTCGGGGCGGCAGGCCTGCTCCAGCTCCAGATCAACCAGCTCAAGGACCAGTGGTACGACAAGGTCGAAGTCACCATCTACCTGTGCACCGCGACCGACACCGACATCGCCACGTGCGCGGGCGGCGAGGCCACCAAGGACCAGGTCGACGCGATCGGTGCGGCGCTGGAGTCCGACACGCTCTCGCCCTACGTCAAGCAGGTCTACTTCGAGACCAAGCAGCAGGCGTTCGACTCGTTCCAGAAGCTGTACCCGGACCAGTCGTGGGCCCAGACCGTCACCGTCGAGGACATGCCCGCCTCCTACCGGGTGGCGCTCGTGGACCCCGAGCAGTACCAGGTCATCTCCGACTACTTCACCGGCCGCCAGGGTGTGGAGGAGGTCCGTGACCAACGCAAGGTCCTCGAGCCGCTGATCCTGGTGCTCAACCGGGCGACGCTGGTCTCGGCCGGGCTGGCGGGCGTGATGCTGCTGGCCGCGGCCCTGCTGATCACCACGACCATCCGGCTGTCGGCGATGAGCCGGCGGCGCGAGACCGGCATCATGCGCCTGGTCGGCGCGTCGAACCTGTTCATCCAGCTGCCGTTCATGCTCGAGGGCGCGATCGCCGCGACCGTCGGCGCCGGTCTGGCGATCGGCGGGCTGTGGTTCGGGGTGCGCTACCTGGTCGAGGACTGGCTGGCCGGGTCGGTCGGCTTCGTGCGGTACATCGGTACGGACGCGGTGTGGACGGTGGCGCCGATCCTGCTGGTCATCGCCATCGGCCTGGCCACGATTTCATCCCTGGTCTCCTTGAGCCGATACACGAGGGTGTGAGCATGGGACGCCGACTGCGAGGTCTGGTTGCTGCCGTGATGGGCGTCGCGCTGGTCACCCTGGGTGCGATCCCCAGCCAGGCCGACCAGTACGACGACCAGCGTGCCCAGATCGAGGCGCGTCAGAAGGCCACCGACGCGGCGCTCGCCCAGCTCAGCGCCGAGCTGGAGGACACCAGCGCCGCGCTCGTGCAGGCCTACGCCGACCTCCAGGGCATCAAGGCGCAGATCCCGGTGGCCGAGGCCCAGCTCAAGGCCGCCGAGGACAAGCTCGCCGAGCTCCAGGCCAAGGCGCAGGTGATCGCCCAGCGCCTGGACGCCGCCACGGCACTGGAGAAGCAGATCGGCGACCAGATCGCCACCGACACCCAGCGCGCCGAGGACCTGCACGTGGCGATCAGCCGGATGGCCCGCGACGCGTACAAGGGCGACCTGGCGACCTCGACGATGACGGCGATCCTCGACTCCTCCAGCGCCGCCGACTTCGTCCAGCAGACCGAGCTGGCCCAGGTGGCGCTTCGCACGCAGACCCAGGCACTGCGCGAGTCGGACGAGATCGTCGCCGTCAACCGCAACCGCGAGGCCCGCCAGACCGCGGTCCGCGAGCAGATCACCGAGCTGAAGGCGGAGGCCGACCAGAACGTCGCCGACGCCAAGGTGGCCAAGGACGCGGCCGCGAAGCACAAGGCCGAGCTGGTCGCCCTCGAGAAGGAGGCGCAGGCCAAGGCCGCCGACATCGAGAAGCAGAAGGCCGAGCAGCAGGCCAAGGCCGACGAGCTCAAGGCCCAGCAGGACAAGCTCGAGAGCGACCTCAAGGCCGTCATCGCCAAGCAGGAGGCGGCCCGCCGGGCCGCCGGCAAGTCCCCGATCGGCTCGACCGCGGACCAGCCGTTCATCAACCCGACGTCGGTCGACCCGATCTACAAGACCTCCGACTACGGGATGCGATTCCACCCGATCCTGCACATCTGGCGCCTGCACGCCGGGGTGGACCTGCGCACCTGGTGCAACACCCCGATCTACGCGGCCGCGGCCGGCACCGTGCAGTGGACGCAGTACCGCTACGGGTTCGGCAACCAGGTGATGATCAACAACGGGTACTGGAAGGGCAAGTCCCTGATGTCCAGCTACAACCACCTCACGTCGTGGGTGGTCAAGCCCGGGCAGCAGGTCAAGCAGGGCCAGCTCATCGCCTACTCGGGCAACACCGGCACGTCGGCAGCGTGCCACCTGCACTTCGAGGTGTACCTCAACGGCAGCACCACCGACCCGTGGCCCATGATCGCCAAGTAGGAATCCCCTCCGGGCGGCAGCGCCCGATCCCCTAGCCTGGTCGCATGGCCAAGGACACCGGACGTCGCCTCGTCGCGAACAACAAGAAGGCGCGGCACGACTACCACATCGACGAGACCTTCGAGGCAGGTCTCGTGCTCACCGGTACCGAGGTCAAGGCGCTGCGGGCCGGGCGCGCGTCGTTGGTGGACGGGTTCGTCGCGGTGGACCGCGACGGCGAGGCGTGGCTGGAGAACGTGCACATCCCCGAGTACACCGAGGGGACCTGGACCAACCACGCCCCGCGCCGCAAGCGCAAGCTCCTGCTGCACCGCCGCCAGATCGCCGAGATCGCGCACGAGACGCAGGCCAAGGGCGTCACCGTGGTGCCGCTGAGCCTGTACTTCGTCGACGGCCGGGCCAAGGTGGAGATCGCCCTGGCCCGAGGCAAGAAGGAGTACGACAAGCGCCAGGCCCTGCGCGAGCGCCAGGAGAACCGCGAGGCCCAGGCCGCGATGAGCCTGCGCAAGCAGGGATGAGCGCCGTGCGCCGCATCCTGGCCGCGCTGGGTTCGCTGGGGCTGGCACTCGGCGCGCTGCTGTGGCTCGCCGGCCCTGCGGCGGCGGACCCCGAGGACGTCATCACGTCCTACCACCAGGCGATCACGCTGGACGCCGACGGCACCGCGCACGTGGTGCTCGACCTCACGATGGACTTCGGCTCCTCGCCCAACCACGGACCGTTCCTCAGCTACGTGGTCAAGCAGCAGTACGACTCGACCCACGACCGGGTCTTCCGGTACTCCGACGTCCGGGCGTCCAGTCCCGACGCGCCGGCGCAGGTCGACGTGGAGGAGAACGAGGGCTGGATCGAGATCCGGATCGGCGACCCCGACCGCACGATCACCGGCAGCCACACCTACCGGGTCGCCTACGACGTCCAGGGCTGGGTGAACCCTGCCGGCTACCCGTTCCCCAACGGCACGCTGGACCACGACGAGCTGTACCTCAACGCGATCGGCGCGCACTTCACGGCCCCGCTGCGCGACGTCCAGGTCACGGTCACCGGGCCTGCGGACCCGACGGACGCCACCTGCTACGTCGGCCCGCAAGGGTCGACGCAGACGTGCGACGAGGCCACGACCGCGGGCGCCACCGTCACCTACCGCCAGGCGGGCCTCGCCGCGGGCGAGCAGCTCAGCGTGGTCGCAGCATGGCCGGCCGGCACGTTCGACACCGCGCCGATCATCCAGGAACGCTGGGCGCCCGAGCGGGCCTTCGCCCTGAACCCCGGGACCGGGACCGCCGCGGCCGTGGTGGGCGTGGCGGGCGCGGCCGTGGTGATCACCCGGGTCCGGCGCCGCGGGCGGGACCGGGAGTACCTGGGGCTGACCCCGGGCCTGGCGCCGGCTCCCGGCCAGGAGGCCGCGACCGGGCCGCGCCGTCGCACACCGATCAGCGTGCAGTTCACCCCGCCGCCGGACGTCCACCCGGGTCAGCTGGGCACGCTCGTCGATGAGCACGCCGACGTGCGAGACGTGACCGCGACGATCATCGACCTGGCCGTGCGCGGGTACCTGCTGATCGAGCAGGTCGGTGGACCCGAGGTGCGCGAGCGCGACCGCGACTGGCGCCTGGTGCGCACCGACAAGACCGACACCGACCTGCTGGACTACGAGCACCGGCTGCTGTCCGCGCTGTTCTCCGGCAGGTCCGACGTGACGCTGTCCGACCTGCGTACGACGTTCGCCTCCTCGCTCGCGCGCGTGCAGTCGATGCTGTACGAGGACGTCACGGAGCGCGGCTGGTTCTCCGGCAACCCGCGGTGGGTGCGGGCCCGGTGGGTCGCCGCGGGCATCGCGTTGGCGGTGGTGGGCGCGGGGATCACGGTGGTGCTGGCGGCCACCACGCACTGGGGGCTGGTGGGCGTGCCGATGGTGCTGGTGGGTCTGCTGGCCGCAGCGGTGTCCCGCGCAGCGCCCTCGCGCACCCCGGCGGGCACCGCCGTGCTCGCCCAGACCGAGGGGTTCCGCCGGTACCTGGCCACCGCCGAGGCCGACCAGCTCCGGTTCGAGGAGGGCGAGGACCTGTTCAGCCGGTACCTGCCGTTCGCGGTGGCGTTCGGGCTGACCGAGCGGTGGACCCGGATCTTCGCCGAGCTGGCCGCGCGGGGCGTCGACCTGCCCGTGCCCACGTGGTACGTCAGCGGCTGGGGCTACGCCGGGTTCTGGGCCGGCGCGAGCGCGTTCGAGCGGGACCTCACCGGCTTCACCACCACGATGGACACGGCGATCTCCGCCCCCACGCCGGGGTCCAGCGGCAGTTCAGGGTTCTCGTCCGGCGGAGGCTTCTCCGGCGGTGGCGTGGGCGGCGGAGGCGGCGGCAGCTGGTAGGTACTCCGGTCCCGGCCCCGGCACCGGCGCGTCGTCAGGGTCGGGCTGACCAGGGAGTGCGGGGGGACGCATGAGGGCTCGGTTCTGGATCGTCGGCGCGATCGTCGCCGTTCTCGTCGTCGCAGCGGGCGTGCTGGTGATCCCACGGCTCATGGCGGATGACGCCGGCGATCCCCCGTCGTCCGCTGGCGGGTCGCCGTCGGCGGACCGCCCGGCGTCGCCGACCGAGGCGCCGACCGAGACCGGCACCACCGAGCCCTCGTCGCAGGATCCCGGTGCCGTCGCGACCCCCCTGGTGCTCCTGGGACCGGACGGCACCATCGACTCGTGGTCGGCTGGCGCCTCGTCCGCCGGGCTCGCCGATCACCTCACAGCGACGCTCGGCGACGCGCCTCGTGTGTCGGACGGCGCGTGCGCCTCGTCGGCCGACCCCGGCGAGACGTGGACGTGGCCGGACCTGACGGTGATCGTCCGGACGACCGACGCCGACGGGAACCCGACGGACTCCTACCTCGCCGGTTGGGTCATCACCACCGACAGGCTGGGGCTGCCGACGGGCTTGAGTCCCGGCGACACGACCGACGAGCTGGAGCGCCAGTACCCGCAGGCTGTGGGCGAACCCTGGTTCGGCGATCTGACCCTCTGGACGCTGGACGGTGGCCCGGCGTTCGACGACTCGGGGTACACCGCGGTGAGCGCAGACGGCCTCGTGCAGTCGATCACCGGTGGGTACGCCTGCGGGGAGTGAACCGCCGACCGGCCACCCGGGCCGGTTCCCCCGCTAGGCGCGGGCCCAGCGGGCGAGCTGACCGACCTCGACGACGCGCTTGCGGCCGATCGCGAGGGTGGTCACCGCCAGGCCGAGCGACGACCACAGCAGCAGCAGGATCACGGTCCCGCCGATGCCGGACGTCCCGTCGATCACCCCGCGCAGCCCGTCGAGCACGGTCGTGGTGGGCAGCGCGCTCGCGATGTCGGACATCAGCCCCGGCACGGTGGAGATCACCGAGGTGGACAGTGCCACCACCGCGACCACCATCGACACGAACCGCCCGATGCCGCCGAACGCCGCCGCGAGCGCCTGGTTCAGCGCCGCGAACGCCACGCCGCCCAGCATGGCAAGGGCCGTGAACGCCACCCACCCGCCGGGTGACAGGTCCACCGCGAACGCGACCACCGCGGTGAGCAGGGCGCCCTGGATCGCGCCGATCGCCGCCGCCGGCACGAAGGCCTGCACCGCGAGCCGCACCGAGGACCGGGTCGAGCCGAGTGCGTCGCGGCTCGCCGGTGCCAGCACCAGGAACGTCGCGAGCCCGCCGAGCCACAGCGCGACGGCCAGCAGGAACGGCACCGTGCTCGAGCCGAGCAGGCTCGTGGTCCCGCCGTCGACCCGCACCGGGTCGGCGATCACCGTCGCGAGCGAGGACGCCTCGTCCTTGGAGTAGTCGGGCACCTGGTCCACGGCGGTGCCCAGACCACTGGCGAGGTCGCCGGCGCCGCCGGCCAGGCCCTCCGCGCCGGACGCGACCTGCGAGGCCCCGTCGGCGAGCTGGCGTGCGCCGTCGGCGGACTGGTAGGCGCCGTTCGCGAGCTGGTTCGCGCCCGCCGCGGACTGCGACGCACCGGAGGCGAGCTCGGACGCACCTGCGGCGGCCGAGTCGGCCCCCGAGGCGAGCTGCGCCGCACCCGCTGCGGACTGGGCCGCACCGTCGGCGAGCTGGTGGGCGCCCGCCGCGGACTGCGCGAGGTAGCTCGCGAGCGTCGACAGGCCGGTCGCGGAGTCCGAGGCCCCGGTCGCCAGCTCCTGGCCGCCCACGGCGAGCTGCTCGAGCGTCGGCCCCAGCGGCGGCTCGGTAGGCGGGTTGCCGGTGGTGAACGCACCGTCGAGCTGGGCGAGCCCGTCGGCGAGCTGGCTCGCCGCCGCGGTCACGGTGGGCTGCCCGCCGACGACGGCCTGGTCGCGCTGGTCGGTGATCGTGGTCAGCAACGTGTCGCACATGCCGGGCACGCCCGCCTGGCAGGCCTGGGCGAGGGTCTCGAGGTTGTCCAGCAGCGTGGGCAGACCGGTGGAGAGCTGGCTCGCGCCGGCCGAGAGCTGACCGAGCGAGTCGCTGATCCCGCCGGTGCCGTTGACGGCGTCGGACACCTGGGACAGCCCGTCGGCGAACTGCTGGGCCCCGGGCACGGCGTCGGCCGCCGTCTGGGCCGATGCCTTGGTCTGTGCCGCGAGCTGGTCGAGGCCGGAGGCGAGGCCGGACGCCCCGGAGGACAGCTGCGCCACCCCGGAGGACAGCGCGTCGGCGCCGGTGCCCACCTGCTCGACGCCGCCGGACAGGCTCCCGGCGCCGGCCGAGAGCGAGGCCAGACCGTCGGCCAGCGACGCCGTGCCGCCCGCCACCTTGTCGACCCCGTCGGCCAGGGCGGCCGTGCCGTCGGCGACGCCGGTCGCCCCGGTGGAGAGCTGGGTGGCGCCGTCGGCGAGCTTGGTCGCGCCGTCCGCCGCGTCGCCCAGGCTCGAGTGCAGGGTCCCGAACGAGACCAGCACGTTGTCCAGGAAGGACTGGGTGAGCTGGGTGCCGAGCCCCCCGGCCGCGGCCTGGGCGATCACCTGGGCGATCGTGCCGTCCAGCGGACGCGCCTCGGGGCTGGTCTCGATGCGCAGCGTGGCGGCCGTCGCGTCGGCGGCGTTGCCGCTCGCCGAGGTCGCTGCCGCGGAGAAGTCCTTGGGGATGGTGATGACGGCGCCGTACCGCCCGTCGGCCAGGCCGGCGGCCGCGTCGGACGGGTCGGACAGCACCCACACGAACGACGCGGGGTTGTCGGAGCCCGAGACGTTGGCGACGGCCCCCGAACCCGACGTGCCGGTGGATGACGTGCCCGACGTCGGGTCGGTGCTCGAGCCGCCCGTCGCGGCGTCCGCCGAGGCCTGGCCGGTGACCAGTGCCGCAGCGAGCTGGCGCCCGAGCGGCACCGTCTGGCCGTTGACGGTCACGGGCTCGTCGAGGTTGACCACCGCGGCGGTGATCCGGTCCAGACGTTGGGTGGGGTCCCACAGCGCCCAGGTCATCAGCCCGCCGACCACGAGCGGCACGAGGATCAGCCCGACCAGGGTCAGCCAGGTGGCCCGGCGCGGGAACCGGACCCGCTCGACGTGCATCCTCATCGCGACACCTCCACGGCACGGGTGACCTCGAGCAGCACGGCGTGCTCCGGGTCGGGTAGCAGGCCGTCGAGGGCCGCGGGATCCAGACAGGTCACCAGGAGCGTGGTCCCGGTGCGGTGGGCCTCGTTCAGCCCGAAGGCGACGGCTCGGCGGTACTGCGGGTCGGCGACGGCGTCGAGGTCGTCGATCGCGACGACCGGTGCGCCGGAGTCGAGCGCGGCGCCGAGCTCGGCGACCGGGTCGGCGGCGCGCGCCATCCGCGCCACGGCCACCCGGCCGCGGATCGCCGACGCGCGCACCGGTGAGACCAGACCGTCGACCTTGAGCAGGCCGGAGTCGGGGTGCACCCGGCCGGCGAGCGTCAGCAGGAGCGGCGAGCGTCCGCTGCGATGCCCGCCGGTCACGACGAGCGTCCCGCCGCGCGGCACGCGGACGGTGATGCCCTCGTAGAACGGGCCGTCGGGCCCGTCGAGCCGCAGGTCCCGCGCGACGACGGCGTCGGTGGCGCCGGGCTCGGGCCAGTCCGCGAGCTGCAGCTCGGCCGCGACGCCCTCGCCCTCGACGTCGAAGTGCGGCAGGAGCCGGTCCAGGCGGTGCGGGAAGTGCCAGGCGCGGTCACCCAGCAGCTGGAGCACGGCGGGCACCAGCGTCATCCGCACCACGAACGCGTCGACGAACACCCCGACGGCCAGCCCCAGCGCGATGGGCTTCAGGTTCGCGTCGCCCTCGGGGACGAACGCGGCGAACACCGAGAACATGATCGCCGCGGCCGCGGTGACCACGGTGGCCGAGTGCACGAAGCCCGTGCGGATCGCGGCTCTGGCGTCCCCGCCGTGCACGTACTCCTCGCGGATCCGCGAGACCAGGAACACCTCGTAGTCCATCGCCAGACCGAACAGGACACCCATCAGCAGGATGGGCAGGAAGCTGATGATCGGCCCCGTGCGGTCCAGGCCCAGCAGGCTGGCGCCCCAGCCGTCCTGGAACACCAGGACGACGATCCCGAACGACGCGCCGACGCTGAGCAGGTAGCCCAGGGCGGCCTTGACCGGCACCCACAGCGACCGGAACACCATCGTCAGGAGGATGAAGGACAGGCCCACGACGAACAGCCCGAACGGCAGCAGCGCGTTCCCGAGCCGTGTGGAGATGTCGATCGCGACGGCGGTGATTCCGGTCACGGCGATGTCGACGCCGTACTTGGCCTGCCACTCGGCGCGGTGCGAGCGGATCTCGCGGACCAGGTCCGCGGTCTGCGCGGACTCCGGACCGGTCTCCGGGATCACCTGGACGATCCCGGTGTCGGCGTTCTGGTTGGGGGTGGCCAGCGGCACCGCGGCGACGCCGGGCAGGGCCTCGATCTCGGTCTTGAGGTCGTCCATCAGGCCCAGCGGGTCGGTCGAGCCGATGATGGTCGCCGTCACGATGAGCCGGCCGTTCCAGCCTGCGCCGAAGTGCTTGGAGATCAGGTCGTACGTGACCCGGGCCTCGGTTCCGGCGGGCTGGGAGCCGGCGTCCGGCAGGGCGAGGTTGAGCTTCGCGGCGGGCACCGCGGCGAGGCCCAGCACGGCGACCACCGCGAGGATCGTGACCACCGGGGCACGCGTGGCGGTGCGCACCCAGCCCGCGAAGAACCGGCGGCCGTGCGGCTCGACCGGTGCCCCACCACGGGTGCGGCGCGGGCGAGGTCGCAGCCGGTCCCCCGCGAACCCGAGCAGGGCGGGGGTCAGGGTCAGTGCGATGACCACCGCGACGCCCACCGCGCCTGCACCGGCGATGCCCATGATGGTCAGGAACGGGATGCCGGCGACGAACAGACCCACCAGGGCGATCATCACGGTCAGCCCGGCGAACACCACGGCGGAGCCGGCGGTCGCCAACGCCCGCGCGGTGGACTCCTCGGGTTCCATCCCGCTGCGCAGCTGGTCGCGGTGCCGCGAGACGATGAACAGCGTGTAGTCGATGCCGACGGCCAGGCCGAGCATCAGCCCGAGCATCGGCGTGGTCGAGGAGATCGTGGCGAACGCCGTGGCCGCGAACACGATCGCGGTCGAGAACCCGACACCGAGCAGCGCGATGAGGATCGGCATCCCCGCGGCGATGAACGACCCGAACGTGATGAGCAGCACGAGCAGCGCCACCAGCAGTCCGATGCCCTCGGTGATGCTGACGCTGGGCACGTTGTGGGTGAACAGGTCGCCGCCCAGTGCGGCCTCGCTGCCGGAGGGCAGTGCCGCCTCGAGAGTGGTGAGCTCGTCGCGCAGGTCGGCGCGGACCTGGTCGGCGTAGGTGGCCGAGCCACCCTCGATCTGCACGGTGATGACGGCGGCGCTGCCGTCGTCGGAGACTGCGCCGCCGACCTTCCCGAACGGGTCGGCGACCGCAGCGACATGGTCGACCTTGCCGAGTGCGGCGACCGCGTCCTCGACCGGGGTCTTGACGGCGGGGTCGGTGACCTTCTCGCCGTCGGGCGCGACCACGACGTACATCGCGGACGTGCCGCTGACCTGCGGGAACGTCCGGCTCAGCTGGTCCAGGGCGTTGCCGGACTCGGTTCCGGGGATCGAGAACGTGTTGTCGGTGCCCTTGCCGAGCAGGACCGCGCCGCCCGCGGCCACGACGATCAGCAGCACCCAGGCGATCGCGACACGCACCCGGCGGCGGAAGGCCCAGCGGCCGAGGCGGTACAGGGACGAGGACACAGGTCTCCCCGAGGGTGTGAGACGGCGGTGGATGGATACACCGACGTATCCGATACATGAATGTATCCGCTAAGGTGTGCCGCGGCAAACGCGCGGTACGGTTCCGAGCGTCGGCCTTCCACGATCCGAGAGGGGGCGCCGTCCATGTCCGAGACCGAGCCCCGGCCGGACTCACCCCGCCGCGCCCGCACCCGCGAACGCCTCATGGACGCGGCGTTCGAGGTGTTCGCCGAGCAGGGCCTCGCCGCGACCAGCGTGGAGCAGGTCGCCGAGCACGCCGGCTTCACCCGCGGCGCCTTCTACTCGAACTTCTCCACCAAGGAGGAGCTGCTCCTCACCATGGTGACCCGCGAGCGCGAGCGCTGGGTCGCGTCGCTGAGCGAGCGTGTCCCGGTGCTGTTCCCCTTCACGGGGGGCCAGGCGGTCGAGGCCGACATCGGGGCGGCCGTCGCAGCGCTGCTCGCCGGCCCGACTGATCACCGACACACGGTGCTGATCCAGAGCGAGTTCCGGCTACTCGCCCTGCGCGACGCCGAGCTGGCCCGGGCGTTCATGGCGCATCAGACCGCGCTCGAGGACTCCCTCGTGACCATCGTCGAGGACGCCATCAGCCGTTCGGGCCGGCGCCTGCGGATGGATGCCCGGTCGATGGTCCGGGCGGTCGTGGCGCTCCACCAGGACGCCGTGGAGCGGTCGATCCTGGCCGGCGCCGAGGGCGACCCGATGGAGTCCGTGCACCTCGAGCTGGCGCGGCTGCTCACCGCGATCACCGAGCTGCGCTAGGAGCCTGCGCTGAGGGGCTTGTCGCGGAATGCGTCGTCGTCGAACGCCTTGCCCGAGAAGGCGCCGTTCTCGAGCGGGCCGGCCTCGGACATCCGGCGGTCGCGCACTCGGCGCTCGAACGCCTCGGCCTCGGCCGGCGCCAGCTCGCCCTCCTGGACGGCGACGCCCGAGGGATCGTGCCCGATGACCACCGGCCGCCGTACCCCTGTCCGGCCCACCCGCACCGCGGTGACGCTCGCGTTCGCCAGTGGCCGGTGCGTCGGGAACCCGGACATCGCCAGGTAGACCATGAGGGTCATGCCGTGGCTCACCACCAGGACGTTCTCGCCCGGTTCGTGTGCGGCCTCGATCTCCTCGAAGACGGCCCCGACGCGGTCGAGGTAGGTGCGTGCCGACTCGCCGCCCGGGAAGCCCGGGTAGGTGCCGTCGAGCACCCCACGGAACAGCTCCAGCCAGTCGATGTGGTCAACGAGCTCGGCCTCGGAGCGCTCCTCGTACTCGCCGAAGTTGAACTCGCGCAACCCGTCACGCGGTACGACCTCGAGCGCGGGGTGGTGCTCCAAGATCGCCGATGACGTGGTCAGCGTCCGCTGCGACGGGCTCGAGTACGCCGCATCCAGCGTGACGCGGCTGAGGTCGACGGCCGTGGCGCGCACCCCGGCCAGCCCGTCGGGCGTCAGCTCCGAGTCGGCCCAGCCCTGGATCCGGCGCTCCGCGTTGAAGCGCGTCCGGCCGTGCCGGACGAGCAGAAGGGTGAGGGACTCGGGGTCCGGGGTCGTCAGATCGTCGGGCAGGGGCACCTCGCCAGGGTAGCCGCGGGTGCTGGACTGCCGGTGCGAGCCCACTGGATGTGATCCCAGGGTTCACCCGCGCGCCCCTCCCCCGACGCCCTCACACCGACCCTGCCGCGCCCCGCCACGCCCCCAACCCGCCCGGTCGATCCGACCCACCCGACCACCAGGCCGCCCGGTCCATCCGACCCACCCGACCACCAGGCCGCCCGGTCCACTCGACCCACCCGACCCACCCCTCCATCGCACCCACCCGACACACCCGACCCACCGCGCCCACCGCGCCCACCCGGGCCACCCGAGCCACCCGACCGCCGTGCCCACCCGGTCATCCGACCCGCCCGACCACCCGACCACCCGACCACCGCGCCCACCCGACCGTCGCGCCCACCTGACACACCCGCACTCAGCCCCCTCCCGTCACACCCGCTCGCCCGCCGGACTCGATGTTCCTTCCTGAATTGCATCGCCGATGTGATGGACCTTCCACAGGCACTCGGGTGCGCGGCACTCCACAGGGAGGGCGGCCCCGTTTCGAGGGCCCGGCCGGACCCGATGCATCACTTCTGAGATGCAATTCGAAGAGACACCATGGTTTCCCGGGGTACCCCGCGGCAGGCCCGAGGTGCCGATCCACGACCCGGCCATCGCGCAGGCCGCAGACAGCGCGGGCGCGGCACCCCGAGGCAGCGCGGGCCCAGCACCCCTCGGCAGTGCGGACCCGGCACCCCTCGGCAGTGCGGACCCGGCCCCCCTCGGCAGTGCGAACACAGCACCCCTTGGGTACGGAGGAGGAGGCAGCGGGCTCGGCCGGGGCGCACGCGCGTTCGACGGGCCGCCGGAGGACGAGAGTCCGTTCGACGCGGACGTCGAGGCGATCGCGACCTCGCTGGGGATCCTGCGGCGCCTGGGTGGCCGCCGGGCTGCGGCGCGGTCGGCGGCGTTGCCGATGCGGGAGTACGCGGTGGCGGAGGTGGTGGACCTCGTGGCGAGCCGGGGGCACTCGTCGGCGGGCGAGGTCGCGGCGACGCTCGGCCTGGCCCAGTCGCGCGCGAGCGTGCTCGTCCGCCGGGCGCGCGATGCGCGGTGGCTCGACGCCGAGCCTGGTCCGTGGGACGCGCGGGTCACCGTGGTGTCCGTGACGGACGAGGGTCGGGAGATCGTCGAGCTGATGCAGGCGGACCGCTGCACCACCGTCGATCGCGCGACCGTGCTGTGGTCGGACGAGGACCGCGCCATGCTCGCGCGCCTGCTCGGGCGGTTCGCGGAAGCCGTCGAGCGCCCGTTCCGCCGGTGAGGAGGCGGGACGGGCGCTCGAGGCCGGGCGGCGACGGGGCGCGACGGGCTACGCGCGGCGGCGCAGCCCGGGGGCAGGCGCGTCCGGCTACGCGCGGCGGCGCAGCCCGGGGGCAGGCGCGACGGGCTACGCGCGGCGGCGCAGCGCGGCGGCGGCCCCGACCACGGCGGCCACACCCCACACGACCAGCAGGACCACCGATCGCAGCGGCATGGTGAACGTGTCGTGCGCCAGGCCGGAGCGCACCACCTGCGCCATCGGCTCGATCGGCAACCAGTCGTGCGCCGTCTGCAACCACTGCGGCATCCGCTCGGACGGGTAGCTGACCGGGGAGAACAGCAGCACGATGAACACCAGCGCCTGGGTGATCAGCATGGCCACCTGCGGCGGCAGCAACGACGCCATCGCGTACCCGACCGCGGCGCTGACCAGCGACACCGCGAGAGCCCCGGGCACCAGCCACGGCGCCGGCGACAGGTCGACGTGGAACCGCAGCACGCCGGTGAACACACCCAGCACCATCCCGGGCAGGGCGATGAGGGTCCACACCGTCAGGTCGGCGGCGAGGAACGCCCAGCGCGGCACCGGCAGGGTGCGCATCCAGTCCAGCGAACCCTCGGTGCGCGCCTGGGCGACCATCTGCGGGGTCATCACCAGACCCACGGTGATCAGGGTGATCGTCGGCGCACCGGTGGCCAGGTACAACGCCGTCGTCGGGTCGGGATCGCCCACCAGCAGGCCGTAGCCGACCACCGTGGCGACGGCCATGAACACCTGCACCACCACCAGCAGAGGCATGAACTGGGCCTGGCGGCGCAGCTGCCACTGGGCCAGGAGCAGCGTGGCGCGCAGCGGTCCGGCGGTAGGCCCGGACAGGCGGGCGACGGTCGCGTCGTCGGCGCGCGCGACGGATGTGACGCTCATCGGGGGTCCTCCTGCTCGGTCGAAGGCTGGCCGGTCGCGGCGCGGCCGGTTGCGGCAGAGCCGGTTGCGGCAGAGCCGGTTGCGGCAGAGCCGGTTGCGCCCGTCGCGGCGCCACCGGTCGCAGCACCGCCCGCCGAGGACTCGTCGGCCGCAGCAGGGCTGTTGTCGTCGCCCACCGTCGCGGTGCGCTCGGGGCCCACCAGCTGCACGTAGACGTCTTCGAGCGAGGCCGGCACCAGGGCGTAGCGCTCGAGGTGGCGGGACTCGACGTTCTCCTGCGCCCACGCGACCACGGCGGCGGCGTCGGCCGCGGCGACCTGGGCGACCGCGCGCTGGCCGATCACCGCGACGTCGCCCAGCGCCGCGGGGAACTCGCGCCACCCGTTGGCCAGGTCGAGTTCGACGCTCAGCGAGCCGCGCACGTCGGCGGCGAGGTCGGCCGGGGTCCCGGCGGCGACCACGCGCCCCTGGTCGAGGACCGCCAGGTGGTCGACCACGCGCTCGGCCTCGCGCACGTTGTGCGTGACCAGCAGCACGGCCGCGCCGTCGTCGGCCAGCGACCGGATGTGCTGCCACAGCAGACGGCGGCGCACCGGGTCGACGTCGTTGGTGGGCTCGTCGAGCACCACGAGCCGGCCGGGCACCACCGTCGTCATCGCGAAGGCGGTCAGCCGGGCGACGCCGCCGGAGACCTTCTGTGCCGGGGTGTCGGCCCACTGCATGAGGTCGAGGGACTCGAGCAGAGCGGCAGTGCGGGCTCGCACCTCGGCGAGCTCGCCGCCGCGGATCCGGCCCACGAGCTCGACCGCGCGGCGCGGCGTCAGGCCGGTGATCGGCACGTTGGCCTGAGCCTGGACGGACACCAGCGCCCGCGCCAGGTCCGGCCGGGCGACCGCGTCGACGCCGTCGACACGGATGGTGCCCTCGTCGGGGCGGACGATCCCGACCACCTGGTTGACGAGGGTCGTCTTGCCGGCGCCGTTGTGGCCGAGCAGCCCGACCACTGTCCCCGGGGCGACGTCGAGGTCGATCCCGTCGTTGGCTCTGGCGCCGTTGCGTCCGCGGTACGTCTTGCGCAGACCGCGGATGCTCAGCATGGCTGTCGCCATGAGATCCTCCGTTAGTGAGATACCGATTGGTATGCGCAGCCCGATAGGACGGATGCCGCTGGGTATGCAACTGTCTCAGCGGTATCCCAGCGAGGTAGGCGTCTGACCTGCATAAACGCCTCGCACCGCTAGACCCCACGGCTCGCTCGACGCCCTCAGATACCGATCGCACTGGTACTGACCGGTCCGATTGTGTATCCTCAGCGGTATGGCAGATGACGAGAACGTGGCCAACGCCGCTCGGGCGCTCGCCGAGGCGACCGCAGCTCTGACGCGGGTGCTCGGCCAGCAGATGGGTGCGGTCAGCGACGACGTAGGACGTGCGGTCACCCAGGGCCTGCGCGAGGCGTCGCGCGGTCTGGAGACCGCGTCGGAGAGCCTGAGCAACAGCACCAAGGCCGGCGACCGGCGGCGCGAGCGGGCCGAGGAGACCCGCGCCGACCTGCTCGACGCGGCCGGCCGGATGTTCGCCGCGCACGGGTACGAGGGCACCGCCGTCGGCGACCTGGCCCGTGCGGCCGGCTACACCAAGGGCGCGGTGTACTCGAACTTCGGGTCCAAGGAGGACCTGTTCCGCGCGCTGGCCAGGCGCGAGCTCGCCGAGCGTCGGGTGTTCCCGCTGCGCGGTGCCGACCTGCCGGCCCCCGAGCAGGCGCTGCTCGACCTGGAGATCCTCGCCGCGATCTCGCGCTCCCCCGCGCTGGGCACGATGCTCGCCGAGGACGTCGCCGACGCCGTGCGTGCCGCGACCGGCGCCGAGCCCGGCGAGCCGGTGGACACCGCCGAGCAGGACCGCGTCGTCGCGCGTCTGGCGATCGGACTCGTCGGTCCCCTCGTCGAGCAGGCCGACCCGACCCTGGCCGGCGTGACCCGGCGCCTGGCGGAGGACCTCGACCAGGGGTGAGGATCGGCGCATGGGACGCGTGCGCTACACCGCCATCACCTCGCTGGACGGCTACGTCGCCGACGCCCACGGCTCGTTCGTCTGGGCCGCGCCGGACGAGGTGACGCACCGGGCGATCAACGAGCTCGAGTCCGGCGTCGGCACCGTCGTCTACGGGCGGCGGATGTACGAGGTCATGCGCTACTGGGCGACGGCGCCCGAACCCGGCGAGACCTCGCAGGCCGCCCGGGAGTTCGCCGAGCTGTGGCGGGCCACCGACAAGCTGGTGGTCTCCCGCACGCTGCCCGACGCGCCGACCCCCAACACCACCCTGCTGCGCGAGCTCAGCCCCGCCGCGATGGTCCAGCTGGCCAGGGCCTCGGACCGCGACCTGTCGATCGCCGGGCCCACCATCGCCGCCGTCTCACTGCACGCCGGCGCAGTGGACGACCTGCACGCCATCGTCGTCCCGCACGTGGTGGGCGGTGGCCTGCCCTGGCTACCGGCGGACCTGACGATGGAGCTGGAGCTGGTCACGGTGCGCGAGCTCGGGCCCGGGGTCGTCCACCTGCACTACCGGACGGTCTGAGGCGGGCGGGGCGATGAAGGCGCACCACTGCGCGGTCTGCGGGAACCCGCTGTACGCCGACAACACGCACTGCGAGTCCTGCGGCACCCGCCAGGCGTACTCCAGGGCCGAGCGCCGGATAGTCCCCGTGGACGCGGCAGGCACCTACGTCGACGCCGACGAGCGGATGTGGTTCACGTGCCGCAACGGCTACCTGTCCGGCTGCACGTGGCTGGCGTCGACGCCCGGAGGCCAGTGCTCCGGCTGCGACCTCACCCGCACCCGCCCCAACGACGACGACCTCGCCGGTCTCGCAGCGTTCAAGGTCGCCGAGGCCGCCAAGCGCCACCTGGTGATCGAGCTGGACGCGCTGGGCTGCCCGGTGGTGGACCGGCACACCGACCCCGAGCGCGGGCTCGCGTTCGACCTGCTCTCCTCCGCCGACGCCGACGTGGTGACCGGCCACTCCGAGGGCGTCGTCACCGTCGACCTGGCCGAGGGCGACGACGCGCGCCGCGAGCACCGCCGCGCCCTGCTGGGCGAGCCGTACCGCACGATGCTCGGGCACCTGCGCCACGAGGTCGGCCACTACTACCAGTGGCTGCTGGTGCGCGACGGCGACGTCCTGGACGGCTACCGCGCCCTGTTCGGCGACGAGACCGCCGACTACGCCGCGGCCGTCGAGCGGCACTACGCGCAGGGCCCGCCGCCCGGCTGGGAGCTGGAGTACCTGTCCGCCTACGCCACGATGCACCCGTTCGAGGACTTCGCCGAGACGTGGGCGCACTACCTGCACATCACCGACGCCGTGGAGACGGCGCGGGAGTTCGGCCTGCTCGACGCGGACCCGGCCGCGGACGACGCCCCGTTCCGCGACGTCGTGACGCAGGTGTGGGTGCCCCTGTCGATCGCCCTGAACCAGATGAACCGCGCGATGGGCGCGGCGGACGTGTACCCGTTCGTCATCCCCGCGCCGGCGCTGGACAAGCTCGACTGGGTGGCGTCGCTGGTGCGGGCGGGGGAATCCTGACGACGCACCCGGCGTTGTCGCCTACGCTGGACCTGCACGGTTCTGCGCGCCCCGGTCCGCCGGGACGGGCGGCCGGGTGGTTGACAACTGCACAGGGGGTGATCGGTTTCGACGATGGTCGTCGTCCCAGGAGAAGCGGGTCGAGGATGTGGGGTTATCTCGTTAACGCTCCCCGCAAACCAATAGGTGCCGATTCCAAGAGCACCGACTTCGCCCTCGCCGCCTGAGCGAGCTTCGAAGTCCGTCAGCCTGAGCTAGCTTCCGTCTCAGTTCCTGGCGTCATCTAGGAAGCCACTGCTCGTAGCCCTGGTCATGGGGGCTGCGGGGACTCTCACGTGACTGGGCCCGTCAGCGACATGTCTGCGTGATCGCTGGGGCCGAGAAACTCATCAGCAGACTGCACCCGGAGAAGGCCTGGTTCACTGCTGTCGGACGCGGGTTCGATTCCCGCCACCTCCACCCCTGTGACCAGCGGAAACGCTGGTCATGTTGACAGGAAGGTAGTCATCCGTTGACACGGAGGGCTACCTTCTCTGTCTGTGGCGTCCATCCGCGAGCGTCGACGGGCCGACGGGACCCGGTCGTTCGCCGTGCTGTGGCGCGACCCGGAAACGGGCCGCCAGACGTCGCTCACCTACGACGACGAGCGCGAGGCGCGGGTCGCCAAGGAGCTCATCGAGGCCGCCGGCGGGCACGCCGCCGAGGCCGCCCGCATCGCCGAGTCCGTGCGCACCCCGGGGCCGACGGTCGAGTCGGCGATCGCCGAGCACATCGACCTGCTGACCGGCGTCGGGCCGGACACGCGCTCGCACTACCGCGGGCAGCTCACCCGGCACATCGCGCCCGTGCTGGGGCCCTACCCGGTCGCGGCGCTGACCTACCGACACGTGGCCGGGTGGGTGCGCGCGATGGGCGACAAGGGCCTGTCCCCCAAGACGATCGCGAATGTTCACGGGCTGCTGTCGGCGGCGATGTCGACGGCGATGAAGCTCGGGTACCGGACCGACAACCCCTGTGTCGGCGTCGAGCTGCCCAAGTCGGTGTCGACCCGCGACGAGATGACCGTGCTCACGCGCGACGAGTTCGCGCTGCTGCTGGCGAAGATCCCGGCGTTCTACCAGCCGCTGGTGCTGACGCTCGTGGCGACCGGGCTGCGCTGGGGCGAGGCGACGGCGCTGACGGCCGGGGATGTGGACCTGACGGCGCGACCGGCGACGATCCGCGTGACGAAGGCGTGGAAGCGGGACGCCGACCGGCGTTGGTACGTCGGTCCGCCGAAGACGAAGCGCGCGCGGCGGACGGTGTCGCTGCCCGACGACCTGGTCGACGTGCTGCTGCCGCTGGTTGCGGGGAAGGCGCCGGATGATCTGCTGTTCACCAACACCGTCGGGTCGCAGCTGTCGTCCTCGAGGTTCTGGACGACGACGTGGACGCCTGCGCTCGACGCGGCATGCGACCCGCGTCAGCCTGACGGGGAGCCTGACGCGGACGCGCCGAGGCTGACGAAGCGGCCCCGGGTTCACGACCTGAGGCACACGCATGCGTCCTGGATGATCGCGGCAGGGACGGATCTGTTTGTGCTGCAACGCAGGCTCGGGCACGAGTCGATCACCACGACGACGGAGACGTACGCGCACCTGCTGCCGGACCAGCAGCGGGCGGCGGCGGAGGCGGCCGGGCGAGCGTTGGGCGGGCTCGTGCCGCGGTGATGCTTCTTCGCATCCACGCGACGCCAATCCTGGGGACTTGGCTTCGCTCCGTCGGCGACATGACAACCTGACCTTGTCGAGGCGGAGGGGAGCCAATGCGTGACGAATCGCGTTACAGTGGTGGTGGCTTCCCGCCCATCACGTGGACCGAGGAGTCCGAGGATCACATCGCCCGGCACGGCGTGACGCCGGAGGAAGTCCAGCAGTCGCTCTACACGCGGCCCCGCTGGATTACCCCGGGCCGAGGCGAAGCGACTCTCGTGTTCGCGATGACGGACGCAGGTCGCTACCTGCTCGTCGTCATCGCTCCCGCGCTCGACGGCGGCGTCTACGTCGTCACCGCGCGAGACCTGACCGACTCCGAGAGGCGCACGTTCCGCCGGAAGGGACGCTGACGTGGCAACCGAGGACATCGCGAAGCTCCGCGCCTACTACGACACTCACGACACCACTGCCGAGCTAGAGCGCGCTGAGCTCGACGAGTCGGTCGCCTCCGAACCGATGGTCGGCATCACGATCCGCCTGCCTGCCTCTACCCTCGATGCCGCCCGTGAGGTCGCCCGCGAGCGCGGGATCAAGGTGACCGCGCTGCTGCGCGACTGGATCGAGCAGAACCTCGGCGACGACGCCATCGGCGACGACAGGCTCGTGAGTGTCCGCGATCTCAAGGCTCTCATCGCCCAGAAGTCGCAAGCCAAGCCCCGGCGACGGACCGGCCGCACCGCTTCGAGTGCGTAGGACGACCGCGTGAGCACGTTCCCCAAGACGTTCGAGCCCGACATCACCGTGACCGAGGTGGATCTGGACCTGGAGGACGTGCGCCTCCACGGCGAGCGACTGGACGAATCGCGGGCCGAAGTGATCGCAGCTGGAGTCCTCTCCCGCACGCCTACGGCGACCGCAGCCGTTACGCCCGACCAGCACGGCCGGTGAGCCTGAACCGAAGGCCGACCATCGTGGAAGGGCTCTTGGAGTAGCGGTGCCCACGGGCGACTGCAGTAGTACGCGGTCTTGCCTGCCCGCCTCTGCGAGAGAGAGCGATTGACGTAATATGTCGCCTGAGCGACTATATCTGTCATGACGGTGACGACCGATCAGGCAGCCGAGCGCCTTGGCGTGACCCAGCGCCAGGTGCAGCGTCTGATCGCCTCGGGCGAGCTCGCCGCTCAGCGCACGGCCGGGGACGCGTGGCTGGTCGACGCGCTCGCCCTGAACGCGCTCAGCCGCGGCCGGCCGGCGCGTGGCCGTCCGTGGAGCGTGGAGACGGCTTGGGCCGCGCTGTGGAGACTCTCAGGGCTAGAAGCCGACTGGCTCGGCACGAGGACCGCGGCGCGCCTGCGCGACCGCCTCGCGCACCTGGACACCGAGACCCTCGTGCACGCGTGTCGACACCGGGCGACCACCCACCGCTACCGCGCCAGCGAGTCGTTCCTCGAGAGCCTGCGAGCCCGCATCGCCCTCACGGGAGCGAGCGCAACGACTGTGGCCGACTTCGAGATGCCCCCCGACCTCACCCGGGTCGACGGGTACTGCACACCGGACACGCTCACCGGCCTCATCACGCGCTTCCGTCTCGCCCCGGACGACCGAGGCAACGTCACTCTCCGCGTTGTCGAAGGCCCGGCCGCGGCCGTCCTCGACGGCCCTGCCATGCCGATCGCGGTCGTCGCGATCGACCTCGCCGAGTCCTACGAGCCACGCGAACGGTCCGCGGGCGTCCGTGTTCTGGAGCGGCTGCTGCGATGAGCGACCTGCACCTCACCGCGCCTCCGGGGGGCTGGGCGCCGCCGTGGCTGCTGGTGACCGAGCTCGCCGGCGCGCTGCCGGTGGGCTCATGGGTCCTGGTCGGCGGGCTGATGGTCCAGCTCCACGCGCGCGCCGCCGGGCTCGAGGACGTACGGCCGACAGCCGACGTCGACATGCTGGTCGACGTCCTCGCGGCCGGAACGAGCGTCGCGGGCGTCGTCGCCGCCCTTCGCCCGATGGGCTTCGATGTAGTCGAGCCGGGCTGGCCAAACGCTCCGGTACACCGGCTCCGGCGGGGCGAGGAGACGATCGACCTGCTGGTGGCCGACCACCTCCCGAGCCGAAGCCGCCCACGGCTGCTTCGACGGCCGGTGATGGCGATCGACGGCGGCGCGCAGGCACTGACCCGCACTCAGCGCGCGATCGTGAGCCAGGACGACACCACGATCCAACTCACGATCCCCGACCTGCTCGGCGCCCTCGTCCTCAAGGCCGCCGCCCATGCGGCCGACCAGCGCGACCGGGAGCGCCACCTCCGCGACGGAGCGCTGCTCGCTTCGCTCATCACCGACCACGCGTCCGAGCTCGCTCGCATGCGCGGATCGGACGGCAAGCGCCTTCGGCACCTGCGCGACGCACTGGCGGACCCGAACTCCGACGCCTGGCTCCTGCTGCCTGAGGACGCGCGCACCCGCGGCCAGGACACGCTCCGGATCCTCGCGAGCTGACCGGGTTGTTCGACGACGCTCACGTGCCTGCGCACCGCCGACAGCGGTGTGAGCCTAGAGCCCTGTTGTGCTCACGCCGTATTCGGCCAGATCTGCGGTGAACCCCTCGTAGAGGAGCTGGTCGACCAGGCCCGAGTGAGAGAACGACGTGAACTCGAGGTAGTTCGCCGCGCTCGCCGCAGCCTGCTCGTTCCAATCCACGCCGCCCTCGGCTTCGAGCCGGGCGATGGCGAACTCCGCGTCCGCAGCACTGAACCCCTCGTACGCAAGCTGGTCGGCCAGGCTCTTGCGCGAGAAGGCCGTGAAGTCCAGGTAGCTCACAGCGGACCTGTAGGCGTTCTGCTGGGCGACCGTTCCGATCTTGGCCGCCTCGGCGGCCGCTTCAGAGGCAGCAGCTTCCGCCGCAGCCGATTCCTCGGCGGCGCGCTGCTCCTCGGCAAGGCGGTCAGCCTCGGCCTTCGCGGACGCCGAAGCTTCCGCCTCAGCCTGACGCTGAGCATCGGCCTCCTCGCTGGCGGCGACCTCCTCGGCAGTCTTCTCATCCACCTGCGCCGCCTGCGTCGTGGCATCGGCAGCGGCGGGACTGTCGGCATCCTTGTCCCCGCCACTGCTCAGGGCCCCGATCACGATGATGAGCACCAACAGAGCACCAGCGCCAGTCAGGATCTTGTGGCGGGCGACCCAAGGCCTCTTCGCCGGTTGCCCGGGATTCGGCGCGGATGCCGGTCCGGCAGCCGCCGCCCCAGACACACCCACCGGTACTGGCGGCGTCTCGTCCTCCACCCACAACTGCCAGCCCTCCGGAACAGGTCCCCACGACGGATCGGGGACCCAACCCGGCGGCGGTGACCAGCCAGCGGGAGGATTCGGCCAGTTCGGCGGAGGGTTGAAGCGCGCGGGCATGTCTCACTCCCCTGTGATCACCCGATGCTGCCGCTAGCCAGTGTGGCAGCCGCAATCACACCAATGTGGGGCGATGTGTAAGCAAAAAGGGTGAAAAGTCGACGTCTCGAATGACCGTCAACACCGACTACGGGCACACCTCGTCGAGCTTGACCGACCAAAGCGTCACGATCGTCTCCACTGGGACCTCCTCGCCCGGCAAGGGGTCCTGGCGGCACACCTGCCAGTTCGAGTCCAAGACTTGGAACCGGTCGAGAGTCGTCGCGTCTTCCTGATCCATCAGATACGACCCGAGGGACTGGAGGGTGTCCTGCGCGTACTGCAGGTTCATGCCAACGAGATCAGGCATCACGAAGACCTCGGTCTCCGGTTCCGTCGCGACACTCGAGTCACCGGCCTCAGCCGTCGCGGGCGCAGCATCGGCCGGGGTAGCCGTCACGGTGACGGTTGCCGCTGGCCCCGACGTCACGGTCACGGTCGAGACCACCTGCGGCTGCGCTGCTGGGGAGCCGCCCGCTCCACCGATCGCGACGCCGACCAGCAGGCCCACTACGAACGTCGATACCCCTACGACTGGAGTAACCCAGCCCCGGCCGGCTTGCCCACGAGTCACGGGAGGGGGCGGCTCTGTGGGCGGGCTGTCCGTCGGCGTCGAGCGGCTGTCGTCGGTCCAGAAGACCCAGCCAGGCGGGGCTGATGGCCACGACGGGTCCGGTTGCCAGCCCGGAGGCGGCGTCCACCCCGCAGGTGTCGGAGGCCATCCCGGTGGAGTGTTGAAGCGCGCAGCCATGATGCGAATGCCCCCGAGCCCGTCATTGCGATCACTGCGACGCTAGCGCAACGGCCACGGACGAAGGACGCGGTTTCGGATCGAAGGTGAACCAAGCGAGGTCGCGAGGTCGGCTCGCTACTCCTCGTCCTGCGACGAGATCGCCGTCGACGTCAGCGCGGGCGCAACCTCGTCCTCGACGCTCACGTCCCTGTCCGACCGCATCTTCGCCGGCTTCGCGGACCACGCCTTGAGGTGCGCCGCGACCTCGTCGTAGAACGTGTCGATCGAGCCCAGAACCGAGTCGATGAACGACCCGCGACCGCGACCGCGCTTGGCGCCCATTGGCCGCTGCAGCGCCACCCGGAACGACCGGAGCTCCTTCGATGGGTCCTCGACCAGTACCGACGGGTCCTCGCGCACGACGCGCAGCAGCTCGGCGGCCCCGTGGCCCCGTGCGCGGGCCGCGTGCGACTCCAGCACGACGGTCGCGGGCGCCTCCTTGAGCTGGCGGACCAGCCAGTTGACCCGGGTGGCCGGGCGCCCGTCGCGCGGGGCGTCGATGTCGACGTAGCAGGTGACTGTCCCGGCCCGGAGGTCGGCGGTGACGGCCAGTGGCGCGATTGCCTCGGGCACCTTGATCAGCCCCGACATGCTGCCGTGCTCGACCAGCTCCGCGACGAGCGCCTGGGTGCGCAGCGCCGGGTCGGCCAGCTCCTTGCGGGACAGCAGCGGCGTGACCTCGACCCCGAGCTGGCGGCCCAGCGACAGCCCGGCGAAGCGCAGCAGTGCGTCGAACCGCGACGCCACCTCGGTCAGGCCCTTGTCGTTGGCCCGCAGGGTGCCCGCCTTCACCGCGTCGCGGATGCCGACCCACGAGTCGCTCATGTCGTCGAACTCCATGGCGCCCGAACGCGGGTGCTCCAGGTACCGGATCAGCTCCCCGAGAATCCAGGCCTGGTCGGGGTCCGCTACTCCGCGGAACTCCTTCTGCATGACCGCCTCGGCGAGCACCTGCGTCCAGGAGAGGTGGTAGAGCCCGACCTTGCGCAGCTTGCGGCCGTCGACCTTGGTCGGGTGCTGGCCCGCAACGGCGGGGATCTCGTTGGAGATCGTGATGACGGCGTCGTAGCCCTGCTCACGCGCGATGTCGAGGTAGTTCTCGAGCTGCTCGGCGACCAGCACGTTGCTCCCGGTCTTGACTTCCACGAGCGCCGTCCAGACGGTCTGCCCGCGCGAGACCCGGATCAGACCGTCCGGGAAGAGCCGCCGCTCCGCGAGCTCGAACGGCACCTCGATGTACGTCTCGACGGTCCCCGCCGGCGCACCGAACGGCTTGGTCAGTGCCCGCCCGTACTCGCGCACCGCGGTCATCACCGCGAGGAGCGCCGACGTCGCGCGCCGCTCCTGCTCCTCGGCCCCGTTGATGCCCGACGTCGGGATGAGGCGGGCTTCGTTCCACGACTCGACCGGCATGGCGATCTCCCCCTTGAGAAGCGCTTTGCGTGCAGGCTACCGACGCAGCGGTGAGTAGATCACCAGCGACACCGCCGGATGATCGACCCCCGGCGTCCCGTCAGGCCGGTGGGAGCGCGGCCGCGACGACTCGCAGAAACTCGTCGACCCGTTCGGGCGCCAGCGCCGGCTCCTTCGGCACGAGCCGCTCGCCGAGCCGCTTCGGCCACAGCACGTCGACCCCGTCGACGGCGAACTCACCGCCGATCAGCGGCCACTCGGCCTCGACGAAGCACAACACGCCACGCACGCGCACCTCACCCATGCCTACCGCGTCAAGTACCTCGCGCACCACAGCGACCTGCTTGTGCACGCCCGCGACGAGCGGGGTCTTGTCTCGCCCGCCGACGTAGAGCTTCTCCGTGCGGTTGCCGAACAGCCACCCATCAACCCGCCGCTCCGGGCGCTTGCCCGCGTACCGCTTGGCGTCGATCACGTGCACCCCGCCAGGCCCGACGGTGATGTGGTCGATGTTCGCCCGAGTCCTCGGGATGCGTCGGTCGTGAAGCGCACGCACGCCACGGTCGGCGAGCCCGTCGAGTCGAGCCCCGAGGAGCTCCTCGCCCCGAGCGCCTTGGGCCCATGCCGTGGTGCTCTGCGGATCGTCCGACAGCGCGAGGATCAGCCCGCCCAGGTGCGGATGAGCCTCTCGAATTCGTGTCTCACGCTTAGCGGAGCGGCGCTCGTACTCCCGCCTGGCCGACGCCCCAGCGCGGCCCGCGTCGAGCGGATCGGGATCAGGTGACGCGGGCGAGGGCGGTCTCGGCTCCACGACCGCGCTCGACCCGTCCCGGCACGGGGGGCACTGCACGGTCTTGGTCCTCCTGTCGTAGACCGCCGTGATCCCTGCCTCGAGCTGCGCGCCGCAGTCCCGACACGTACCCGCGTACCGCAGCCGCACCACCTTCGTGGTCGGCTGCGCTGCCCCCTGCTGCTCCGTCGTCACGCTCTCGACATCGGCGCGCGGGCCGATCCGCTCAAGGTCGCCGGCACGGCCATGTGAGAGTCGAACACCCTCACCGGCGTCGTTCGTCGGGGCCCGGCGGGTGAACCGCCGCGGCGTGCTCGTCCCCCCAGCTGCCGTCCAGCCACCAGCAGTTCGTCCAGGCGTGCCCTGGGTGCGAATGGTCGCCCAACCGACCTGTCGGCGCCTACCAGCGCCTCGAGCCCACACAATGCCATCGCCAGGCTCCGTCGCCGACCCCACGTGACGGCCCAAGGCCGTTGCGTCACGCGTCGAATGCGCGGGTGACGGCACCACGGACTGCGCGGATCCGGTCTATCATCGGTCAACGGCGCGGAGGGGGCGCACGATGCGACTGAACATCTTCCGGATTCCGACTGATCAAGTCAGTTCGCTCAGAAAACACCTGGCCGACAAGGGATTAACCTCGACACGGGCCCTTCAGCAAGATGGCTGGACCGGGAACTTCCTCTTCTCCTCCGAGCCGAAGCCGGGCACCATCCCCTGGGTCAAGATATTCTCCGCGTATATCGGCGGAGATCACTACTACAACCGATCCTATTTCGCTGTCATACTTCTTGAGCGCGGCGCCGCATGCTACGCCATCGCGTTCGGCAAGGCCCACTTCTACGTGAGGCCCTACTGCGACTACGACTTCGGGATCGAGATGGCTAAACGGATCGCAGATTCAGACGATGTCAATCAGACGGCAGCTCGACGATTCCAAGGCAAACAGCGAAAGGATATCAGGAGCTTCGCCGGGAAGGCTCATCTGAACGTACCGCCGGGCAACTCGGTAGATTTCATCCAGGGCCACATCATCGCCGAGAAGGCTGAGCGATACGGCCCCGACGGCAAGTTCGGGACTTCCTGCCTTCTCGCGCCAGCGGTAGAGCCCGACGGCATCGGCGAATTTCTCTCCTTGCTAGAGGAGGAACTCGGCAGACCGGCCAGATTCAAGCTTCCGAGAACGCTAGTGCTCTCGGACGATGATGAAGTGGCGCGATATGACGGAAAACTCGTCGAGGAACTCCTATCCCCCATCGGCACCTCCGACATCGCGAGCGACACGTTCGAGCTCTTCGGCGTCGACTTCGTCTTCAGCAGCTCGGGTTCTTTCAGTCTCCGCTGCGGGCACTACAAGCCCGTCGAGCTCGAGCGCCTTACGATGAAGGAGGTGAAGGAGTACATCGCAGACCGGGCCATACCCCGAGAGAAGGTCCTGGCCCTCAAGATCACTCATCACCGCGAGGGGGAGCCAGATTTCACGGAGCCAATCAAAGATGCCGTCGACTACATTTGCGATGACGACCTCGTCGTTCTCAGAGGTGGCAAGTGGCTCAAGTTCAATGAGGACTACCTCGAGGCGCTCGACGCCGCCATCCGTCGAATCGAGGTTGAAGAACCTGAAGACGAGTTGACCGAGACTGCGCTCACGGAAGGCGAGTTCAACGAGAGTCTGGAAGCTTTTGGGTACGCAGTGGCGGACAAGAACTTCGAGATCCTAAAGACGAACGGCAAAGCACCCTCCGAAGCTTGGGATCTACAGAAGGGCGACACGGTATATGCCGTCAAGTTCGGAACCCCACAGAAGCTCAACTACGTCGTGGACCAGGCAAGCAGTATTGTAGAACTGATCCACAACCGCGCCCAAACCAACACGGTGCCGCCCTTCAGACGCTACTGTCTGTGGCTCGGGTACCGTGCGAAGAAGCGGCCGGCAAGCCTCGCGGATTCCGGCTCGATTATTCTCAAGCAGAAAGTCGAGGCGTGGGCTCGGCAGTGCGAAGATGCGGGTTTCACACCTGTCCTCAAGTTGAGCAGGAAACTCCATGCCAAGCACGACCACGATGCTTCCACCGGATCCGCGACGGCGGCGGGCGACGAAGACGCGGGTGAGATCGCGACCCACTGAGAGCCCGAGTAGACCCGGCCGTTGCCGCTACGCGGGCCAGTCGCCCTGCACGTGTGGCCGACAACGGTGCGCACGGGCGGAGCGATCGGTCGGGCGCAGGGCCGTCAGGTCGCCTGACGCGGAGCCTGACGCAGCACGCGACTTGCCTGACGCAGGCTCGTCCGAGCCTGACGCGCCCCGCACCGAGCCTGACGCTCCCCCACTGGCCCCGCCGTCGGCCTGCCAGCCCGCGGGCTCCACGGTCACCAGCTCGATGATCGCGTCAACGTGCTCGGGCAGCAGCGCGATCCGATGGCGCCCGAACCGCAGGTGCGGCACCCGTCCTCGCCGGATCTGCTCGCGCACCCACCACTCGGAGATCCCTAGCCGCTCGGCGACCTCCTTCGGCGTCATCGTCAGCGTCCCGCGACCCATCGCCTCCGCGCTCATCACCGGCTCCCTTCGTTGCGCCCCATGCATGTACGTGTGCGAGAGGACGACCGAGATGGGGCACGGCGCCGCGATCTGTGGCGATCGGTCGCGGCTCCGGCACGACGCGTCGCTCTCACGAGGTATGGGTGCGCGACGATGAGCAACTCCGGGCGCTGGCGGCCCTGCGCCTGTGAACGAACGGCTTCGACGAGCCCTGTGGACTACTCCGGCCCGAATCGCTGACGTGCGCCCTGCCGGGTCACGCCCAGAGCCCGGCCGACGTCACCCCAGCTCGCACCCGCGCGCCGCTCACGACGCACCTCGACCACGATCGCCGCCTCAACCTCGGCCAGTCGGCCCCGCAGCTCGTCGCGCTCGCCCGCGAGCCGGGTCAGCTCCGCGCAATCGCGACCACGAGACCCACGCATCGTGTGCGCCGCGGTTGCCAACGGCGTCCTCGGGGTACGCCGGGCGCGCGCTTCAGCGCGAGGCACGGTTCTCGGCGCCGGAGACGGCTCCGAGCCGGGCGGAAGCGCCGCCTCGATGTTCGACCACGCGACCGACTCCGCCGCGCGCCTGGCGGCCACAGACCGCTCGACAACCCGCTCTGCCCGCAGCCGGCGCCCCTTGCCCATCGCGACCCTCCCGATGCCAGGACGTCATGATGTCCCCGGACACCGACAACGCCGGTTGTCGCCACCGACGACGCTCCTTGCACCGAGTGCCCGGCAGGTCCAGCCTGGTCTGGTGAGGTTCGCCGGCCGACCGTCGTGGCGTGTCTCACTCGACCTGCCGCAGCACCTGCACCTGGCCGTGTTCGTCCGCGACGCCTACCGCCTCGCCGAGCACACCGACGCGCCGACCCCCGCAGTGCCGGGGCGCCTACCGCGGGTGCCTGACCTGAGCACCGAACCTGATGCGCCGACTCCGGTCCTCGCCGACTGGGCATCGTGGTGGCAGGAGATCCTTGCCGCCGATCGCGCCGCCCGAAGCCGCCAGCCGCTGCCGGGCTCTCCGCCAGATGACCACGCGCGCGCCGCCCGGCAACGCCACACGATCGTCGACGCCACCGACTTCCCGTCATTGGCCGAGCGCCCCGAGCTGCAGCGCGCCGCGCAGGTGGCGTTCCATCCCTTCCACAACTGGTGGAATCGCCGACCCGACCGACCGCACCCCACGGGGAACCACTCCATCCCCGGCTTCAAGGGCGAGCTCGTCGACCTCATCGATCCCAGCCCCGGCCCGGGCATCGTGAACGAGACGGTGAGGCGCATCGAGCAGAGCCTCGGCCGCCGCGTCGCCCCGTTCAACGTCGACATCGACGTCCTCGGCACGGCCGGCCCCGAAATCGTGGTCCAGGAGGACGATTACGCCCTGGTCTCGAGCGCGCTGGTCTCCGACCCACCGGACTTCGGTACATGGCTCGAGCGGATGCTCCTCCCCCTCGCCTGACCGACAACGGCGGTTGTCAAAGAAGTTGCAGACACCTCTGGCACCACGGTAACTGCAAGGACGGAGAACCCGCGCTCTAGACTGCTTCGAGACAACTGCCCAGGGGGAAGAGTGTCGAAGTTCCACGTTGACCAGATCGCAACTCACCTCAAGTCGAAGTACGCCTCGGAACACTGGCGCGAGGACCTGGACGCGGTGAACAACCTCAGCCGGCTCCTCGGGCTCTACAGCCTCGACCTAGTCCTTGGCGAGGCTCCCGGGGCAGCCCAGCGGATCATCGAGGTCACCGATGGATCCAAGGACCGGGGCATCGACGCGATCGCGGTCGACCCAGTTGCGAACCTCCTCGTCCTGAGCCAGGCGAAGTGGCGTCAGAGCGGCACCGGGAGTCTCGACGTCGGCGAGACCCTACGTTTCGTTGAGGGAGTGCGATCCCTCGTAGGCGCGAGGTCGGACGCCGAACCAGTTCATGCTTCAGCGGAACTCCGTACGGCTGTCCGGGAATTGCTGGTCACCCCAAGCGCCCAGATCCGCATGGTCACTGCCACCAGCGGCAGCTCGCCACTGGCCCCAGAAGTAGTCGCCCCGATTGAGGCTCTGCTCGCTGAAATGAACGACCTCGAAGGCGTCGAACCCGATCGCAACTCACGCGCACCTCGGGCAGGCGGACCTCTTCAGGTCGTTGACCGACGTTCCGCGCCAGGCCGTGGACCTTGAGGTCGACCTCCTTCACTGGGGTGGCGGCACGGCGGAACCTTTGCGAATCTTCTACGGGAAGGTCTCCGGCGCCGACGTCGCGAACTGGTATGCCGAACATGGCGCGAACTTGTTCTCTGAGAACATCCGGGTAGTGATTCCTAGATCCGAAATCAACACGGGCATGGCCCAGACCGTGCGGGAAATCCCGGAACGCTTTGGATACTACAATAACGGAATCACAATCCTCGCCGATGCCATCAAGACATCTCCGGGGGGCCTCCTCAATCGCGACGTTCTCCGCATTGGCCTAGAATCCGCATCCGTCGTCAACGGCGCCCAGACAGCGTCCACACTGGGTTCGCTCCTTGGAACACCAGAGGAGACGAACCTGAGTCGCGTCTTTGTCATAACTAAGTGCATCGAGGTGCCCGCCGACGACCCGAGCATCGCCCGAGGAATCACCCGATACGCGAATACGCAGAACGAAGTCTCGAGCCAAGACTTCGCCTTCCTTGACGAGCAGCAGCATCGCCTCGCTCGAGAACTCGGCAGTTTGGGATACGAGTACGTCATCCGTCAAGCCGAGCAGCCCAGCACGGACGACCCGGGCGCAATAATCTATCTCCGAGACGCGGCGGTGGGCCTCGCTTGCGCTGCGGCCGACGTTGGGCTCGCCGTAACTGCCAAGCGCGAAGTCTCCCGCCTTTTTGCACAGACCGGCACTGAGTATGGGAGGATCTTCAACCCAGGCACTGATCCACTACTCCTCCTTCGAAGCGTGGCGATCCTGCGCAAGGTCGACACGACGCTCAACCGGCTCGCTAGTGGCGCCAGCGGCGTCGAACTCGGTGTCGCCGTTCACGGCCGCCTCGTCATCGCCCACGAAGTGATGCAGCGCGCGTCCAGGGCATCGATGTCCGATCCGGCGTGGGATCTTGACGGCTTCCTGGACTCTACGCCGAAGGTCGTGGAGAGTATCGCGAATAGCCTCAGCGCCTTCTTCCCGGAGAATTCGTACCCAGGAAACGTCTTCAAGAACCGCGGGCGAGTCGTCGAGCTGCTGGCCGATGCAGGGGTCAATCATTAGCCACGCCTGGGGATGCGGGTCTCAGCGGCACGACTCGGTCGACCGTCTCATGGAATGGGTTCCATGCAGGGAAACATCAGGGGCTGCCACGCGCTCGCGGGACACCCTGCCAGGATCCCCACTAACGCATACGCAAGCCGAGGGCGAAAGATGACAAGCCAGGCCGCACCGGATTGGATCGTCGGTAGTCTCGTCAGAATCCTTCGCGTCGACGTCGACGCCAGCACGATTCACTTCCGGTTGCAGGATGGCCGGACGGGCCGAGCATCTGGGCTTGCGCGCCTGTCGCAAGTGCGGCGGGGCGATCTCCTGATCCTCGGCGAGCAGAGTTGGGAGAAAGCGCCCGACGACGTCTGGCAAGAGACGAATGCGGTCGGGACTGTGCGCCGAGTTCTGGAAGACGGAACCGTCCTGGTCGACGCCGACGTCCGTGTCCACATCGTCCGCAACGACCTCGGACTTGAACTGAAGCCGGGGAACACGGTCGAGTACAACGACGCACAGGGCATCCTTCGAGTGATCGCCGAGCGGCCGATCAAGAGCGGCCTCTTTGGCAGCGACACCGAGAACATCGAGGCTGAGTATCTGATCGACCGTGCCGGCGCGGGCCCAACATTCGAGGACTTTGGCGGCTACCCGCACGTCATCGCCCGTGCCCGTGAACTCATCGAGACTCAACTTGAGCTCCGTGCGCAGCTTGATGCTATCGGGGCTCGGCCAGTCAAAGGTATCCTGTTCACCGGGCCGCCGGGAACCGGGAAGACTCACCTGGCGCGGATCATCGCGCAAGAGTCGAAGGCGGACTTCTACCTCGTGAGCGGGCCCTCGATCGTAACCAAATGGGTCGGAGACACGGAGGATACGCTCCGCAGGATCTTCGAAGCCGCTACCGCGAGCAAGGTTGGCCGCGCCATCATCTTCTTCGATGAGATCGATAGCATCGCCGAAAAGCGCACCGGCGATTCGCACGAGGCATCGAAGCGGCTGGTCGCTCAACTCTTGACTCTTATGGACGGCTTTGACGACGAGGGTAAGAGCGTGATTGTCATCGCTGCGACCAATAGAGTCGACTCGCTCGATCCAGCGCTTACGCGTCCGGGGCGGTTCGACTGGGAGATTGAGTTCGGTCCGCCGACTCTCACTGATCGTCATGAGATTCTGAGACTCCATGCTCGGCGGCTGAAGACCGACGAAGACTTGCCGCTCGAGGACATCGCGATGCTCACCCAAGGCTGGTCGGGAGCGGAGCTGACGTCTATCTGGACTGAGGCAGCGCTCGTCGCCGCAAGCGATGGGCGCGACAAGATCTCTGGCGAGGACGTCGCCCAGGCATTCGAGCGGGTCGCGACACGGCCTCGTCGTGCCACCATCGTGGAAGGGGCGATATGAGCATCAAGAGCTGGTGGCGTCGGAGATTTCGCGATTCGCGAGGCGCTCGCCGAACACCCGCGGGCGGGGACGTGGGCGCCCATGAGTTGCGCGAGTTCGTGTATCTCGACGAGGTGAGTCTGCGGAGCCTGCTCTCGTCGCAGCGAGGCGGAATGACTGACACGACATCCGAAGAGTCGGTCGAAGCGCGCGAGGCATCGATCTCTGGGACTGCCGGGGTAAACCCGGGCGTGCTCGGCAAGGCCGAAGTGAACTCGCGCTTCCAGACGACGAACAGCAGCACGATACAGACATTGCGCAAGGCAACAGTGCAGTCTTGGTTCCGCGAGTTCCACGAGATCACGGGACTCCGGATCATCGAACCGACTGCAGTTGAGTCTCGAGCGGAAAGCGTCGAGTCTCTGCCCACGATCGAAGAACGATCGCTTGTCTGCCCCTCCACGGAACTCGTCCGAGGAGACTTGGTCGAGATCAAGGTGCGTCTCGCGGCCGACCCGGTGTTTCACCTTGGAACGATGGTTTCGGAATTCACGGCGATGGCTGAGGACTACCCCGAGATGTTTGGGGTGGGCGACGCACTCGCGAGCCTCGAGCAGGCGAAGCCCGTGAACAAGATCCTGCAGCGCCTGCTCGCTGGTCTGGTTCCGATTCGGGCCCTCGCGCTCGAGTACACGGTGGTCGAGATCGGCGGCGTTGAGTACGTCGTTCACAAGGAGTTGACGGAGGGTCTCGACCTGCCATCGCGGCCCCTCGAGATCGTTGGCGTCACTGAACACGAGGCGTACTGGAAGGACCTACGTCGCGTTCTGTTCTCTGAGGCGGAGTTCATCGCGCTCGCTAGCCTCGATCTTTCACTGGGCTGCGGTGTGAGGTCTGGACCCGGCTCGTCGGTCGCGTTCGGGTCCGATTCTGGCGTCTGGGTGTGACGGGCCGGCCCACTGTCGTGCGGGGTCGGCGCCGGTT